>Ga0308166_1000031_pt1 | contig 387843 bp, 337 predicted proteins | sample PhyCR2_2_FD_202137 | JGI IMG/M metagenome (GOLD analysis project Ga0308166, IMG submission 202137) | Phyllosphere microbial communities from UC Gill Tract Community Farm, Albany, California, United States - DLSLCC.R2 | ecosystem: Host-associated > Plants > Phyllosphere > Unclassified | place...
GTACGGAACTCGGGTGTGTGTTGCTTACGTATTTTTTTGCTGGTTGTGGCCGGTTTTGTCATGTGAGTCACCTCTGGTTGAGAGTTTACTCACTTAGTCGCGTGTCCACTATTGGTGGGTAAGATCATATCACCGTAAACCGCATCAGTGCGGCCATCTTTCGAAATATCCAGCTCCTCTGTCTTCCTCCCCGTCAGTTTACGGACATTCTCGTCATCACAGTATATCTGAAAGTGAAACTCATTCTGCCCGTCAGTCATTCCACAGGAGCCAAGCGGATCCTTCCGGTAAATTTTGGCATCAGCTTTTATCTCTGCTTCCAGAAACTTCAGATGCATGTACAGAGAGTAAAAAACGACCTTACCGTCCTCTCCCGAACCAATTTCTGTCTCATGTTTCAATAACACATAGCCATCATCCGTTCCCCTCACAGGGGCATACTTCAGTGGGAACTGGTCTCTTTTCTCTGCCGGGGCGGGCTTGCGAAACGATACCACTTTCCCGTCAGCGATTGCCCTTACCTTCTCCGGCGTTGCGGCTGTGTCCGTATGCGATATATGGATGCCGCCATGCCAGGACGCTGATGCATTGAGAGGATATCCCCGGCGGGAATTGACGGGCATCATCGCTTCAATCCAGCCTGCGTCAGACTGAGTGGCAGCTTTTTCTCTCAGAAACGGAGGGCTGATAATCATGTTGTGACTCCCTGTCAGGAAAAGCTGAATTTACTGGAATTCCTCACTAGATTTTATTTGTCACATTCCTCGAAGTATTTCTCATCCACAGATAAATTTTCGATATCTATCATATTAACTTGACTCGCAGCTAATTTTAAACTTAGTTTTTTTGAGAAGCAAAAAAAACCGCCCGAATAAAAATATACTTCTTCAGTTTTATTTGGTGTATCACTCTCCGATTGATATAAAACCTCGGTTACATACCATTTAACATCTTTGCTACCTTTAATGATTTGCATTCTATCGAAGCCAAGGCATGGTTCAGAATCTTCGGCATATCCAGTTTTATAATTCCTGTTAGGTATAAGATAGTGATCATTAACTTTGAGCACTAAGTTACATCGACTATATGGTTCGTCTTTACCTGGTAGCCCTTCACGATTAAAAACAAATGGATATGCATTTCCTTTACCTAACTTCTGGAAAATATAATAAGGAGGAAAACCGGTATCTGGTGCATCAATTTGATATACTTTTGGTAGGCCGTAAGGTTCTCCATCCTTGTAGGTGTAGCTTTTAACTGCCAATGATACATCAACATCGTTCGCAGACGCACCCAATGAAAAAAAATTAATGGCACTAACAAAACCCAATAGTAAAATTTTATTATTCATAATTAACCGCTATCTCACTTGCACTGTCTGGTATAATCAATATTGATTTTTACAGTACTACGCCCTTTGTGCACTTCAACTGTTTCTTTGGTGTCTGTTGTTACAGCATCATTTAAATAGTAGAAGGCATATCGTGTATAAGCCTGTCGTTCAAAATAACCATACCCACCGCCATTAACTAAAACTGAACATCTACCGATTGATTCTGAAGTAATTCCATTATCAGGTACCCTGTTAATATTTAGCTCATGGCTGTGATGTTTTGAAACCCAGTAAAAACCAGCGCTGTCAGTTGAGCAGAATGAATCCTCTGCGATAATTTTAGGATCATAACGTGGATACCATTTTTTTAAAAGATTATCATCAATAACAGTGCGCTTTTCATGAGTGTGCTTATCTACGACTGTCTTTCTGGGGTCTGCCCAATAATGTTCACTTAAATTTGTTATTCGACTATCATCGTAAACATATCCAGATGGTTCATCAGGCAACTTCTCTTTCGTTCTAAACTTTCTATAGTCATCGAAATTTTGCGACCAAGTTAGTTGCATGAATCCTCTTCCATAAAATGGTTGATAATATTCAGCCGCAGGGGATACAAATTTACCTTTGCTATTTTTTTGTCCCTTTCCACCTTCAGTCATAGTCCTGAGCATCCCGGTCTCAATATAAATTTGCCCTAAAAATGCAGAGCGTCTAAGTGGGGATATTATGTTGTACTTATTACATGTTTTGTTAAAATCTTTCACATACTTTTCCCACCTACCAAACGAAGTAGCCCATGGTACTGTTACATTAACTGGCTTGCTGGGGTAGCCTTCATGATATTTCCTTGGAATCATTGAGGAAAGTTCTTCATGACTTAGCCATCCGCATGTTCTCAAATGATTTATAAATTGGATGGGATTGAAGTGCCATATTTTTCCGCTACCGAGTGACCCTGAATCAAAACACAGCGCTTCTGCGTGCTGTTTGAACTTGTCATAGTCCTCCTCACTCATCAGAACGCGGTCCTTTTTTTCCTGCGTCCCCGGAACCGTCCATATAGCCGTTTTTTCCGGTGTGCACTGCTCCCAGGGCAGCCCGGTCATCAGCCATTTATACCTGGCATCAATGGTGCTTTTTTCCCATTCGAACGGTAAACGGCAGATAAGCCTGTTGCTCTGCGCCTCGTACTGTCCCGCCTCCTGCAACTTTCTGATAATCGCCGAGTTACACTGACTGTGCGTATCGTTGTCATCATCAACCAGCAGCCATCCTGTCCAGTGGGGAAAATCGGCATCGCTAAACTTTTTAATACCGGAAACGGCAAGATTTACCACGCCAGACCCTCCCGGATAATTAACCGTCATCCATAATGGCGCGTCAGCCGGCACCAGCGTTTCGTGCTCCGTATTGATAACCCGGCCAAAACGAAGTAACTCAAATCCGGCACTGGGGCTTTCCTTAAAATTTCGCATCGCAGTGTTGTAAAGGTTGTATTCATAATCCACACCATCGGCGTTAACCAGCGGTTCGCCCAGCAGATCATACTTCCCTTCAATTTGCGTATTTTTTTGCCGGGTCACCATCGTACAGCTGCCTTGTGCAAGGGTCATGCTGACATACAGAGGCGCACTGCTGGTATACAGCTCAGAAAGCCCGGTCAGGGAAGTGCTGTTATCTGCCGGTGCCTTGTCGTAACACTTTGTCCCTGCTGGCAGATAAAAATGGATATCACCGTAAACCGCATCAGTGCGGCCATCTTTCGTAATATCCAGCTCCTCTGTCTTCCTCCCCGTCAGTTTACGGACATTCTCGTCATCACAGTATATCTGAAAGTGAAACTCATTCTGCCCGTCAGTCATTCCGCAGGAGCCAAGCGGGTCCTTACGGTAAATTTTGGCATCAGCTTTTATCTCTGCTTCCAGAAACTTCAGATGCATGTACAGAGAGTAAAAAACGACCTTTCCGTCCTTTCCCGAACCAATTTCTGTCTCATGTTTCAATAACACATAGCCATCATCCGTTCCCCTCACAGGGGCATACTTCAGTGGGAACTGGTCTCTTTTCTCTGGCGGGGCGGGCTTGCGAAAAGATACCACTTTCCCGTCAGCGATTGCCCTTACCTTCTCCGGCGTTGCGACTGTGTCTGTATGCAATATATGGATGCCGCCATGCCAGGACGCTGATGCATTGAGAGGATATCCCCGGCGGGAATTGACGGGCATCATCGCTTCAATCCAGTCTGCGTCAGACTGAGTGGCAGCTTTTTCTCTCAGAAACGGAGGGCTGATAATCATGTTGTGACTCCCTGTCAGGAAAAGTTGAATTTACTGGAAGGTTCGGTATTTTCAGGTGCCACGTTCGGGAAGTCTTCTGGCTTGCTGGCCTTATCTTGTCGTCCGTAGTGCCCGGCTTTAGTCCGGTATTCACCCTGAGTGGCAGATTCGATGCTATTGGCATCGAGTGTGATATAGCTCCCACCTCCATTCAGTGTCAGCTTCTTCTTCGCGATAATCTTGATTTCATCTTCCGTGCTGACAATGCTGATTTCTTTTCGCGCCAGTAATTCCATCAGGTCGTTCTGTGCCTGTACCTGCACCGCCCCCTGGTTCGCAATAAGCCTGATACCCAGCTTGCGCACAAACACGCTCAGGGCATTACCCACCCCGATAAACAGATTTTTCACCACGCTGATGTCCGCATTTTTACCGGCTGTGGCTATCAGGTTCTGTCCGGCCGATACCTGCAGGTGTTGTCCGCTGGTCAGCGCCATACCGTCCGGCGCACTGAGCAGCAGCACCGATTTTTTGAGGTCCGTCAGCTGCTGCTCCAGCAGTGTGATTTGCGCCTGCAGGTCGGCCGGATTTGCGGTCGCCTTCTGCGCGTCATCCGAAATGGCGGTCATCTGCTCACGGGCATCGCCCAGATTGCTGACCGCCGGCCCCATCTCCAGCACCTGGCCCTGCGCCTTGGCCTGGCCGTCCGCCGAGATAAATATCCCTTTCTGCGCCCGTATCGCCCCCCAACCGTCGGTTCTGAGTTCAAAACCCTCCCCGCGCTGCTGTTTTTCGGCATCCACTAAATGACCGAGGTTCAGTTGGCTCTTGCCGCCGTACTCCGTGCTGACCTTGATATGCTCTTTTCCGCGCTCATCATCCAGGCGGATTTTGTTGTTCGCCGGGGTGCGCAGCACGTTACGCCGGTAGTTGCGGATTGTGACGTGGTCGCCGTGCGCCGAGTCGTGCAGCACGCCGGAGATATACGGCCTGTCCGGGTTGCCGTCCTCAAAGCCTATCGCCACTTCGGTGCCCGCCAGCAGCGGCAGGTGCAGGCCGTAAGTATCCCCGGCGTACGGGCGGGACTGGCGCACCCACAGGCTCTCAAACCCGGTGTCCCAGTTGTCACGGTCAAACAGCATGTTGACCCGGTAGCGGCCGTCTTTATCGATATGGCCGTAGATGTCATTTTCAGTGGTGCTGGTGACGCGCGCCGGTAAGGTGCCGGCCATCACCGGGCGGGCGCCCGGCGCAGGGCGAAAGCACACATCCGCGCTGTCCGGGATACCGTCAAAATGCACGTCAAAATCCCGGTCGCGTCGCGCATGGCTGTGCATCGCGGTGATGACCACGCCCTGCGCAAACGCCTCTGCCACTTCATACCCGCCGGTGACTCTCAGTACCTGCCCCGGAGAGAGGGCCGGGCTGCTGGTAATGGCGCGGGTCTGCGTCCGCCCGTTCAGGTAGCGTTCGTGACGGATGCGGGCGTAAAACGCGCCCGACTCCGGGACGGGGCTGCGGTCATACGCACTGCCCGCCGTCAGGTAGTTATCCGCCCAGTGATAGGCATCGCCGTACGTGGTCTCATCCCCGCGGGTCACGTCCACCTGCGTGTTCATGTCTTCCGTAGCCTGGCGGTAGTTGTAATCCCGGGTGCTGACCTGCTGCTGCACCACGCGGTGATGGCTCTCCATCCCCCACACCGCGTCCACGCCGTCCGAATGCTGGCCCGACGGCGGTACCGACGGCAGCGTCAGCCCCTTTTCATAGCCCTGCTGACCGTCGTAAAACTCCACCACCTCGATGTTCAGGCGCGTGTCGGTGGTAAAGCGGAACCAGATACCCACCTCACCCAGCAGCCGGGTAATAAAGTGCAGGTCGTCCTCGCCGTACTGCATCACCTGCTCGCGCCGCGGATACTCTTTACTCAGCGAGAACAGAAAATCCTGGCCGCGCAGGCCGTGGCGCTCGCGCAGGATTTTTTCCACGATTTGCGGGACCGACATGTCCTGGTAAATGGCGTTCTGGTGCGAACGGTCAAGCAGCGCCAGCCGCGGCTGGAGCGTCAGGGCATAGTGGGTTTCATCCTTCGAGGTGCCGAGGCGTTCAAACCCCGTGACCACGCCCTGAATTACCCGCACCGCCTGCTGCACTGTCTTGCCCCACCCCTGCGCCACCGGCGCCTGCAGGGTCAGGGAGGCGGCTTTCATCAGCATCATTTCTTTGCTGATGGCATGGTCGGCGCAGGTGAACTCAATACGGTAGCTGAAGGGCAGGCTCAGGGCCTCGGTGCCTTCAAAAGCCAGCACGTCCAGCGCGGGCTCACAGCCTTTTACCGCCAGCTGGTGATGGTTATGGCTGAATCTTATCGTAGGATTAATGCTCATTGTATTCCTTCACATCGGCAGAGAAATTATGCTCTATAAAAACGGACACGGATTAATGTCAGTTACTACTTAATTTTGATCGTATATTGTCTGGGGAATTCTTTGCCGGAATACATTGCGCCAAGAGTAAACCCAAGAACAGTTATATTATAATTACCTGTTTTTTTATGCCAGACATGATAATGCGATGGTAATATTTTCCCCTCACACTCTCCACCAAAATATAGTTTCCTTCGGGATTCCATGCTAACCCTGAGTCGCTCGGGGTTATACTTACCGAAACAGTGAGTTCATTAACAGTCCCACCTTTTACTTCAATGACATCCATGCACTTGTGATTAACTGTTGCAGATTTAAGATCACTCTTTTCGAGTAAGATTGTTGGGTGACTACCGGTGGAACAGGAAAAAAAATAAAGTAAAGAATTATTTTGTTTTGCTGAATGATTTATATTCCATATATGCAATCACGGAATTAATTTACTTACTAGCAATACCGTTATTTTTTATTCCCCAAACAAGGAACTATTAACCAATAATCATTAAATAAACCAACCCGCACTTCCTTATAAAAAACTCGACAATTTATTTTTTTAAAAACTGACAAGAAATATAATACTAACAATAGCCGCCCCACGAGAAAGTCTCAATTACTTACTCATTAACATACACATGAATTCGAGTAAAATTAATTGGATAAACTTCCCCACCCGCATTCCCGTTAGCTACATTAAAATCAACAATAACACTATTCTTGTAGCTATAGCTTAATACTTTGTACTTATAAACAATCTTCTCACCATCATCATTAGGATAAGCTCCCTCCTTCTCATAAATTCCCATATAAGTTAATTGAGCCTTCCTGATAAAATCAAGACTATAACACCTATCACTTTCAGAAATAGATCCAAATGAAATATACGCTGAGCTCCATAGATTAGAGTCACTCTCTTTTAAAAAGTCTATTACAATTTCCCTATGATGTGAAAGTGAATATCTAACTACAGGACCACGCTTAGGATAATGAGGCGTTGCCTCATCAAAAAATTCTCTGTGCCTGTCTACCTGTTCTTCAATAGTGCTTTCTCTTGAAATTATTTTTGTTGTCGAACTGATAGCCTGGAGGATTGAATCTTGGATATTACATGACATTTTGCTCTCCTTAGAGTTATCAACATTTACAGCGTTCACAGACGAACATCCAAAAAAAATAGACCATAAAATTATAAAACGTAAAAATGCTAACATCTTAAAAATAATACTATTTATCTGTAACATCACCATGAATGATCCCTTCAAGGCCTGTTGATATTAGCACATCGTCATCGCCAGGATGAAGAACCCATGATTTGTAGAGCGTAAATAAATCATTAGCTACATTATAACGCCCTTCAGGACCGTAATTTATTATCCCAATATCACTATATTCCTTTGAAAAGTTGTCGTACCACTTGTAAGGGTTTACAAAACTGCCTTTCATTGTGAGCCAATCAACCCCTACACCTTTGATAGGGCCACTCCCTGAAGGTGTAGTTACTCCACATTCTATTAGCATATCTCTTGATGTTGCAGCACAGGTCTTATTCTTAAAAGCATAATAGTGCTCTGAACCTGCATTGACTTTTTCGGTAAAAACTTTCGAGGCTTTGCTTACTTCCCCTGCCATTTCTTCACTTATTTTCAGCCTGAAAAGCCGTGTAACTTCAGTTATCGCATAACTGGTATCTCCCGGTCTGGCACCTGAATATTCATCTGTAATTTTCCCTGGCTCAGCAAAACCTTTTGGTCCAAAGCTAAAAAACACAGTGACAATATTATTTTTAGTCACATAGAAAAAAGCATGTCCATAGTCGATTGATAGATCCTGCACCCCTCCAACATATGCTTCTGGATGATTAACTTCAAAACCAACAGTTAATATATACACCTTACGCTTTATCTGAACATTAGTGATATTTACATCATCCGGAGAATCTGCTCCGGAGATTTCCGCTTTAGTTGAAGTATCCTGACTAAACCTCCCCATTTACACACTCCCTTATATAATTAAATGAACTCGAACAGTATCTAAATTTTTCGCAGTTAAAATCTGAGTGTTCCCAAACTCATCGGTAACACCATTAATCTCTGTTCCATCACTCATTAAGACAGCGTATTTAGTCGTGGCATAAGCAATGCCATTCTCATCCTTGAAATTTAACATCCTGTTATATGATGAATACATTTTCGGCGACATTTCAGCTATTTCAGGCTTATGCTGCGCTCTCGTCTGTCTGGCGTAATGCCCGGCCCTTGTTCTGAAATCGCCCATCGTCGCAGATTCAATGGCATTACCATCCAGAGTGATATAGCTCCCACCTCCATTCAGTGTCAGCTTCTTCTTCGCGATAATCTTGATTTCATCTTCCGTGCTGACAATGCTGATTTCTTTTCGTGCCAGTAATTCCATCAGGTCGTTCTGTGCCTGTACCTGCACCGTTCCCTGGTTCGCAATAAGCCTGATACCCAGCTTACGGACAAACACGCTCAGGGCATTGCCAACGCCGATAAACAGATTTTTCACCACGCTGATGTCCGCATTTTTACCGGCTGTGGCTATCAGGTTCTGTCCGGCCGATACCTGCAGGTGTTGTCCGCTGGTCAGCGCCATACCGTCCGGCGCACTGAGCAGCAGCACCGATTTTTTGAGGTCCGTCAGCTGCTGCTCCAGCAGTGTGATTTGCGCCTGCAGGTCGGCCGGATTTGCGGTCGCCTTCTGCGCGTCATCCGAAATGGCGGTCATCTGCTCACGGGCATCGCCCAGATTGCTGACCGCCGGCCCCATCTCCAGCACCTGGCCCTGCGCCTTGGCCTGGCCGTCCGCCGAGATAAATATCCCTTTCTGCGCCCGTATCGCCCCCCAACCGTCGGTTCTGAGTTCAAAACCCTCCCCGCGCTGCTGTTTTTCGGCATCCACTAAATGACCGAGGTTCAGTTGGCTCTTGCCGCCGTACTCCGTGCTGACCTTGATATGCTCTTTTCCGCGCTCATCATCCAGGCGGATTTTGTTGTTCGCCGGGGTGCGCAGCACGTTACGCCGGTAGTTGCGGATTGTGACGTGGTCGCCGTGCGCCGAGTCGTGCAGCACGCCGGAGATATACGGCCTGTCCGGGTTGCCGTCCTCAAAGCCTATCGCCACTTCGGTGCCCGCCAGCAGCGGCAGGTGCAGGCCGTAAGTATCCCCGGCGTACGGGCGGGACTGGCGCACCCACAGGCTCTCAAACCCGGTGTCCCAGTTGTCACGGTCAAACAGCATGTTGACCCGGTAGCGGCCGTCTTTATCGATATGGCCGTAGATGTCATTTTCAGTGGTGCTGGTGACGCGCGCCGGTAAGGTGCCGGCCATCACCGGGCGGGCGCCCGGCGCAGGGCGAAAGCACACATCCGCGCTGTCCGGGATACCGTCAAAATGCACGTCAAAATCCCGGTCGCGTCGCGCATGGCTGTGCATCGCGGTGATGACCACGCCCTGCGCAAACGCCTCTGCCACTTCATACCCGCCGGTGACTCTCAGTACCTGCCCCGGAGAGAGGGCCGGGCTGCTGGTAATGGCGCGGGTCTGCGTCCGCCCGTTCAGGTAGCGTTCGTGACGGATGCGGGCGTAAAACGCGCCCGACTCCGGGACGGGGCTGCGGTCATACGCACTGCCCGCCGTCAGGTAGTTATCCGCCCAGTGATAGGCATCGCCGTACGTGGTCTCATCCCCGCGGGTCACGTCCACCTGCGTGTTCATGTCTTCCGTAGCCTGGCGGTAGTTGTAATCCCGGGTGCTGACCTGCTGCTGCACCACGCGGTGATGGCTCTCCATCCCCCACACCGCGTCCACGCCGTCCGAATGCTGGCCCGACGGCGGTACCGACGGCAGCGTCAGCCCCTTTTCATAGCCCTGCTGACCGTCGTAAAACTCCACCACCTCGATGTTCAGGCGCGTGTCGGTGGTAAAGCGGAACCAGATACCCACCTCACCCAGCAGCCGGGTAATAAAGTGCAGGTCGTCCTCGCCGTACTGCATCACCTGCTCGCGCCGCGGATACTCTTTACTCAGCGAGAACAGAAAATCCTGGCCGCGCAGGCCGTGGCGCTCGCGCAGGATTTTTTCCACGATTTGCGGGACCGACATGTCCTGGTAAATGGCGTTCTGGTGCGAACGGTCAAGCAGCGCCAGCCGCGGCTGGAGCGTCAGGGCATAGTGGGTTTCATCCTTCGAGGTGCCGAGGCGTTCAAACCCCGTGACCACGCCCTGAATTACCCGCATCGCCTGCTGTACTGTCTTGCCCCATCCCTGCGCCACCGGTGCCTGCAGGGTCAGGGAGGCGGCTTTCATCAGCATCATCTCTTTGCTGATGGCATGGTCGGCGCAGGTGAACTCAATACGGTAGCTGAAGGGCTGGCTCAGGGCCTCTGTGCCTTCAAAAGCCAGCACGTCCAGCACGGGCTCACAGCCTTTTACCGCCAGCTGATGATGGTTATGGCTGAATCTGATTGGGAGATTACTGCTCATGAGTTACTCCTTAACTCTAAACGGAGGGTATGGGAAATAACCTCCTCCTGACGGTAGAATGCAGCCATAACAGCTAGCGCCCTAATAGCCCAAACTCCGTTGCCAAAACAGTCAAGTGCCAGGCACAAGGCTGCGGAGGAATAAATATAAAACTTTCCGACTTAATCAGGGTATAAAGATCAGTTCAGGTGAAGCAGTATTAAGATTCAGTTGTGCTCGGAGGTTGGTAAAATTGGGCGGCACAATCCAGTCAAACGTAACTCCGTCCTTATTCCATGTTATCGATGAAAAATTTTCCTGCTTTTGCCAGCTATTTAATTCCAGTGAACGCCAGCAACTTACAACCATTATACGTTGTACCCTGGTCACTTTTTTAACTTCAACCTGGTAAATATCGGCATACATTTCCTGCCCGGCTCCACACTGGGCAGTAGGGTTCCCTTGGCGCGAGGGGTAACCATTAATTAAAAGAAAATATTGTCTATTACCTACAGTGTGCAACTTCACATCACTGTAAAGTGATAGCAGTTCTTTTTGAGGTGTAATCGTTACACCTTCAATTGTTAACGGTTGCTGGCGGTTAAATATTTCTTTGATTTCTGACGCGGAGGTATTCAATGCTGCACTAAGAAAAAAAACAGAGAGTAAAATATTCTTCATGGGATTATTGTCCATTGACTATATCGATATAATACAACTCTTTTCCTAAACCAAAATTGCCAGTCTCTTCTTTCTGACAAGGAAAACTCACCAGCATCCGTACACAGTCCCCTCCCATCCGCCGTGCGCAATAAGGATTAAGGCGGCCTGACAGGATGGCTGAGTTTTCCATTTCTCGTTGTACTCTCTGTTCAATGATTCAGGCACGCTACCGCCCCTCGCTGTTTCCCTACTGGGGGCCAAAACGCATGCGGACAGGATGCAAATTGTGAATTTCTTTGCTGAAAGACCGCATTGGCAGACCTTCAGCAAAAAAAGCGGACAGAGAAATTCTGCCCGCCGGGGACTTACGCGGTGGTACGTTCGTTCCAGGAATCGGAATGAATGATGTTGCCGTCTTTGTAGGTCCAGGTGATTTTTTCGTAGCGCAGTTCCAGACGCTCCAGGTGGTTATGCTTCTCCTTAGCCGGGTCCTTGATGTCGTGCATCAGCGGGGCCACTTTTACCACCTTCACGTTCTCCAGCTTGGTGTTGAAATATTCAACTTCCTGGCCCGCGTCGTTGATTTTGTACCATCTGAACTCTGCCGTTTTCAGCGTCTGGCCGGTGGTCACCGCCTTGTACAGATACGGGCTGGAGGCATCGATTTCCTTGGTGAACAGAAACGGGGTGTGGATACGGGTGCCGGTCAGCTTGCCGGTATTGTTATCGGTCGGGATGTACAGGTTATGCTCCTGCGCCACCACTTCGATGCTGCCTTCGCGGTCTTTAACGTCAACGGATCCTTTAATGTCCGCGCCACCGTCGTCTTGCAACCAAAGGTAAACAGGAATTGCCATAAAATTACTCTCCATTTTGTAGTGATACGTCATCATCCTGAGATGACGTTTGGGGGTTGCCGGGTATCTGACAGGCGTTCGCCTGCGGTACCAGGCTGATTTCGACACGACGGTTGAGCGCCCGCCCTTCCGGAGTGTCGTTGGTGGCAACAGGGCGACTTGCTGCATAGCCCTGCACCGCAAAACAGCTTTCCGGCATATCGCCGGTATCACGCATCCAGTTACGCACCGCTTCGGCACGTTTCAGGGAAAGCACCTGGTTCAGCTGCGGGTTGCCGGTGTTATCGGTGTGTCCGGCGATCACAATCAGCCAGCCCGGTCTGGCTTTGATGCCCACCAGGGAGTTAATCAGCATTTTGGTGGAGCCGGTTTTGAGATCGGATTTACCGGTGTCGAACAGCGACATGCTGTCAAGGCGGACAATTTTCGCTGCGGGTTCTGACTTCGGCGATACTTCTGTGCGCGGTGGCAGTGGAGGGGGAACATATGAACGGATGGCATCCAGCAGCGGCAGCCGCAGCCGGGCGCCCTGATACAGACCAAGTCCCATCCGCATTGGTACGCCATTGCGCGCATACTCATCCAACAGCGCGGCATCGTTACGCAGAGCTTCGACAGCGTCGGCTTTCGGGATGTAATCATCCATAACAATGCGCTCGTAGCGCACGATATCGAAACTTACCCGATACAGCAGCTGGCGATTATTCCAGGCACTGCTTAACAGGGCTGCTACAGCGGCAAGAAGAACAATACCCAGCGCCGCGCGGCGGGTCCGATCGCGGGCAGTCAGTCCGCGTCCTTCGGGCAGAAGCGGCAGCACAAAGTCCGGGAACAGCGGCATCACCGTACTGTCGGTCCCGACAGGCTGCCAGCCCGCCACCTGCTGCATCGCAGTGTGCCGCGACAACCATGTCGTCCAGACAGAGGATGCCAGACTCCCGGCCAGAATTGGCCCCATCCCCCAGAGCACGGCCGTGGGCGTAATCGCCGGCATATCCGGGTTATCATCCACAAACACGGCGCTGACATGCGTCCGGAACCAGGCAAGCAGGCTGTTCATCAAGACCTGTTGCTGCATCGCAGGCGTTCCGCCGGTGGTGACCCATGCCGCGATAGAACCCGGTGCTGAAGACTCACGCCATACACGGATGCCCTCGCCCGCAATGGCCGCCTGCCAGATCATGTTGTTCATCATCGCGCTGCCTGTCTGACCGTTGAGGATCAGCGGTACGCTATGCACGGTCTGCTTACGCAGCCGGCTAATTTGCCAGCGCCTCGCCAGCAGATGGCTGGTGAGGCGCTCGACATCGCCATGCCTTTGCGGACAGACGCTTACCATTACCGACAGCTGACGTCCCCAGTTCGGGCGCAGCCACAGCACCTGCCGGGCAACCTGCGTCAGATCCTGATGATCTTCCACCCGGATCCAGCACCCCTGGGTAACGATAAGAACCGGGGATGCCTGCGGCCAGGCCTGGGGCAGATCGCCGCAGACCAGCACTACGGGCTGACGGTAGGCTGATTCAGGTAATGCATCCAGCTGCAGAGTGGCTTCAGGCTCGGTCCGGCGACGGCTCATAAACCAGAGCGCCGCTATCAGCCCCAGTATGATAATCCAGACCGCCACCGCAGCCAGCCGCGTTGCTGGCAAAAAGCCGAGACAAACTACACCACTTAACAGTGCGGCCCACAGCGCCACTCCACGCTGTTGTGCAGGGCTCATTTCATCGCCCCCGGCAGCAGTGTCAGCAGCGTGCGATCGAGCCAGTGATCCAGTCCCCACCAGAGAGCGGCGATCGCCACCACGCTCAGACCAATACGCACGGGCCATGACGCCAGCCAGCCGCCCGTTCCCCGTCCGGCACGACTTTCCGCCAGTACCGGATGGGTTTGTGGATAGCTGAACGGGATGACCTGTTCACCGAGTGCGTTAACGAGTTTCTGGCGGTCCGGATCGTTCAGAGAACGAAAACTGCCGAGGAATCCCAGCATCATGACCCGCTGGAAGCAGGTCACGACGGCGGGATCAGGCGCCGGTTCGCGCAGCACATCACGCATCCGATCGCACAGCGTATCGCCGGCGTCCATGGTGCCGAGGAAGTGCCCCTGCAGAGGAATGTCATACCACTGCACGCAGGCATCGTCGTCCACACCACGCCCCTTGACCGCCTCATCGAGCAACGCACACTGCGCGGTCATAATGTGCCGACAGCTGGCATCATCAAGACCCTTTGCCTTCAGCTCACGCTGCACGTTTTCCACATCCGCGATGCAGCGCTCCCACAGGAGCCGGCCCTCACCTTCCTGAAATTGCGGACCGTAACGCAGGCTGATGACCTGCAGCCAGGAGTCCTGCAACAGCGCATCGATATCAATGGACGCGACGGTGTTATGTTTACGCTCACTCATGTTCTCAGTACCGCAAAGAGTTCAAGTTCAGGCTCGCCGAGCATGCCCGGCACGTAGAACAGACAGGTGCCGCTCTGGAGCATGTCAGACGCCAGTGGATGGCTGAGATCAAGGCTGAAATATTGATTTTCCAGGCGCAGCGGAATGGCCGCCGGCACATGACGCAGGGGGATTAGGGGAACTCCCACGCGGGAAGAATTCACGATCCCCCGCACATGGTCGGGGCTGCCCACTTTGCACTGGCGCGGGAACTGTTCCTGCAGCTGTGCCACCGGCATCGACGAACGCACGGAGAGATAGAAGTCAGCCCCCTCGCGCAGGCGCGGATCGTGCAGACGGGCCTGCCAGAAGTGCAGCCGGGGGTCATAGTCCAGCTCCAGCGCCACCACCCGCGACGGCAGGCTGGCTTCCAGCAGGTCACTCAGCAAATCAAACAGCGGCGGGAAGACGTTATTCAGCTGCTCATGCTGCCAGACCGGAATGGCACTTACCTGGTGCTCCAGCGAAAAGGTCAGCAGGCTTCCCGCCAGGCGGGAAAGTTCCGGATAGAGTCGTTCCGGCGGGCTTTGCGGATTGCGCTGAAACTGACCGAGTACGGGTTCGGCGCTGTTCAGCGCATTGAGCAGCCAGAACAGGGACACGTCGGCCACGGCAAAATCCGCCATCCGTTCGTTACTTTCCCGGCGCATCGCCATCAGGCGACCCAGACGGGCGCGCAGCTGAGTTATCAGCTGCTCAAGCTGGGCGACCAGCCAGCGGCTACCCCCGATAGCCAGCAGCGGAGGGAGAAACGTTTCATCACACTGCCACCCCCCCTGTGAATCCTGCTGCAGACGGGCCACCGGGCAGGTCAGGTAATCGCTGTTGTTCTGATGGGCAAAGCGCAGCGTTAGCTCCGGCTGCATTACCGCAATCTGGCGGGTATCGTCTCCGAAGGCGTTGCGGACATCCCGCCAGCGCTGGCGATAGCGCACCGGGCGCTCGGCCACATCATCGGGTTTCAGGCAGTTCCCCCCGTTGGCCCGCAGCAGCGGAAGCGCCAGCACGACCACCGTCTCATGCGATTCGCTCTCCAGCGACAGCGCCGGTGGCAGGGCATCAGCATTGTCGGTATCCGTCAGCGTGCCGTCCTGAAAACGAACGTGCAGATGACGGGCCTGCAGACGACCCAGTTTGAGTGCTTCCGGTTCGAAAGTAGCATCAATCACTCCCCAGGGATGGGAGAGACCCAGCCGGGCGATACATTCCGCGGACCAGGCCGCATACGCGGCCTGCTGCTGAAAATGCTGGGGCGAGACCATAATGCCCCTGCCCCATAGCGGTTGTTCGGTTTTCATCGGCTTCCTTGCCTCAGGTTAGGATTTGGCCTTCGGCATCTGAGAAACCAGCGACAGGTTGACGTCCATGCCCTCGACCTGGAAGTGAGGAATGGCAAACAGTTTCACGCGGAAGAAGCCCGGGTTGTCTTCGATATCTTCCACCACCACTTTTGCATCACGCAGCGGATGTGACGCCTGCAGCTCGTCGCCCGGATCGGTCATTTCCGTTACCAGCCCGCGAACCCAGGTGTTCAGCTCCAGCTCCAGCAGACGGCGGTCCTTGGTGGTGCCGATGTTTTCACGCTGGATAAGCTTCAGGTAATGGGCAATGCGTGACAGCAGGAAGATATACGGCAGGCGCGCGTTGATGCGGCTGTTGGCGGTCGCATCCGCGGTATCGTACAGCGCCGCTTTCTGGGTGGAGTTTGCGGAGAAGAAGCACGCGTAGTCGCGGTTTTTGTAGTACGACAGCGGGATGAAACCGAGGTTGGCGAATTCAAACTCGCGCGTTTCCGGGATCATCACCTCGCTCGGGATTTTCACCTGATTACCGGTGCCGAGATCATACAGATGGATCGGCAGGTCCTGAACGGCACCCCCGGCCTGCGGGCCGCGGATCTGCACACACCAGCCGTTATTGATAAAGCTTTTCACCATATTGGCGGCAAACGCGAACGTCGCGTTGGTCCACAGGTATTTATTGTGGTCCGGGCCTTTCACCTCTTCCACATAGTTGAAGCTGCGCACCGGAACGGTGTCCGGGCCATACGGCAGGCGGCCCAGCACCCGCGGCATGACCAGACCGATATAGCGGGAGTCATCCGTGTCGCGGAACGATTTCCACTTGATGTATTCCGCGCGGTCAAAGTAGTTGCCGATATCTTTAATCGCCGCGACCTCTTCCATCGACTCCTTGAGGAAAAGTTTCGGGCCTGCCGAGCCGATAAACGGCATATGCGCCGCGGCGGAGACTTTTGAAATATTGCGCAGCAGGGCAACGTCCTGCGCGGAGGCATCGAACTCGTATGCGGAAATCAGCGCCGCAATCGGCTCGCCGCCCGGGGTGTCATACTCATCAATGTAGGTGTGTTTATACAGCCCGCTCTGGATGATTTCCGGGCTGTCTTCAAAGTCCTGCCGCAGGTCATCTTTCGACATATCCAGCAGTTCGATTCTTACGTTCTGGCGGAAATCGGTTTTATCAACCAGCGACTTCAGACCGCACCACAGGCTCTCAACAGCCTGAAACGCCTCGTTGTGCATCACCGCATCCAGCTGGCGACTGATCTGGAAATCCAGCTCGGCGATATGGTGGTCAATCAGGTTTCGGTCCAGCTTTTCAACTTTTGAACCGGCTTTGGTCAGGCATTCCAGAAAGACCTGCATACCGGCGGTCAGACGCTCATCCGCAGTCGCATCCGACATGGCCTGCGCATCCTGCCAGATATCCAGCGCGCTCAGTTCGGACACCGGGTTCAGGTTGATTTTCTCAAACAGGGACGCGTAAACCCCGCCGGCCGAAGCGTGTTCCAGTACAACGCTTTCACCACCGGCACTGTTTTCATTTTGTACAGACATCAGCATTCCTTTATTTAATCCGTTAAACAATCGTGAGCGTTATGGCTGTTTTGGTGCCAGAGCGGAAAGCTCGGCGCGGAGCTCTGCGCTCAGGGCCGGGTCCAGCAGAATTTTTTCCAGCTCCTTGCGGAAGTTCTGGTTATCCAGCAGGTTGGCTTTTAAATCACGGAGCAGATTGCGCATGGAGAGCATGGCTTTCAGCTGGGGGATCTGGCGGGTGACCTGTTCGGGGGAAAAATCCTTCATGCTGCGGAAGGTCAGCCTGATATTTTCCTCGCTGCCGTCATCCGCCAGCGTGTTTTTAACAACAAGATTCACGTTGGGTGCGTATTCGGAAATAACTGAATCAAAGTTATTTTTATTCACGTTAACTTTAATGCGTTCCGATAATAACGCATGCTCCTGGCCGTTACTGAAATCACCGGCAACCAGTAGCTTAAGGGGTATCTCGGTCTTTTTACTTGCTCCACCGGTATGCAGATCAAGTTTTAAATTAATACGTGCTTTTGGCACTTCATTCTGAAAACTATCAGCCATCTGATCATCCCTCTTTAATATCACCATGTGCATTTTTGCACCAAAATTCATTAACGACGATAATAGATCAACCCGCCACCGAATATCAAACTGGCACAACAAGAGTTCGCAATAAAAAAACTTATAGCAAACAATGCGAATCTGACTAACAAGTATAACCAGCTTAAGATATCGCCCTCACGTTTCAATCTCAGATAAAAACATCGAAAAATAAAAACAGAGCGATTCTTTCTGTTGAAGATCACATGGTTTTTAAATCGTGACACAATCAGCATGTAGAGGAAAATTCAGAAAAAGTCCAAAAATTAAAAAAATCCATTTTTTATCCAGAGGTTAGCGCAGCCATCAGTAAAAAGAGATAAACATCTTAATATCTCCTAATACTCAATACTGTTAATCGTTGGAGTTAGTTGAATAGGTAGTCGATTTACTTAGGAAATGCCTTGACACAGTCTCCTGCAATTTCATTGTCCATGACGCGCTGAGGGTGCTGTAAGTAGTGCCGTGTTAGTTCCAAGCACCTTTTGGGGTTTCCAGTTTTTCAGCTATCAGCCGGCATTCTCCCGGTATCAAATTATTCAGGGGTCATGAGGCTGTTCGCCGTTATATTCATTCAGACAACGCTTATTTCACGATGCCTTCCGCCTGCAATAAAAAAACCGCCCGTAGGCGGCGACTAGTAAGGCAACTGCAAAGACACAAGCAACCTGAATATTAAAAAAACCAGATATCCATTTATGGCCACCTGGCACTTTTTCACAGGCTAACCTGGGTTAAATTGATTAGTCACCAACTGCCGATTCCCCCCTTCGCCCGTACACCATGCTGTTGCCACGCGTCTCTGTTCCACGTCAGTATGCCTCTGTCTACCCCAGGTGCCGCTCCCCTGGCTCAGTGCGTCTCTTCGGCATGCAGGGCAAGCTCGCTGGCGCTGGCCGGATCGAAAAGCGACAGACTTTCAATCTGGCTGAGCATAATCACTTTACGAAAGGACATGGCGCTTCCCGGCTCAGAATCAAGTGTCACTTCATGCTCGGCATACCATCGACTGTAGTTGTGCTCGATGCGTAAATTCATCGTTTTTTCATCACGATACCCGCTCAGCATCGGAATTAATACGACATGGGCGGTCTTGTCATACTCCAGCGTCGCCGTGTGGATCATGCCGATATGGATCCGTCCTGATCTCAGCATCACCTGGGCCAGCTCCCCCTGCTCCATACACTGGTAGAGCAGCTGTTCAATGCCGCTGGTCTGTGACAGGCGCTTGTACAGCTTTTTACGGCCCTCTCCATCCAGCCGGGCGCTGCCGGCCCAGTTTGACCGGTAAAGGCAAAACAGAATGGCGAAAGCCAGCATAACAATTACCGGGGCCTGAATGCCCAGGAAGCTCCAGTTCATAAAATCAATTTGCCAGTCGGCGTACCGTTCTGACGACAGGTGAAAGGTATTGTCGGCAACAGAGAGCAGCAGCAGCAGCAGCCAGAGCAATCCGGTGGCAATAACACCCTGTAAAACAAAAATACAGCCATACAGCGCGACGAGAAAATAGACATCCCAACCGAAGGATCGTTTGATTTTGAAACGGGTGGACAGATCGCGACTGGTATACCAGTAACCGCACACCATCAGCACCATAAAGATCGCCGTGCCCATATCAGGCCCTCTTCAGTGCATTTACGTGACGAATGAAGTCTTTACGCACGTCGCTGCTTTTAAAGTTGACCGATGCATTGCCGTCCTGGTCGATGATGATGCGATCGCCGTCCTCCACCGCCTCGATGATTTCCTGCTGGCTCATAACCTGTAGCAACGACTCCGGACTGGAGAAAATTGCCATACAAAAGCGCTTCATAAGCGGGCCTCTTTTAATAATAAAGAGTCATTCTGGTAGAAAAACGGAAAAGTTGCCTTAGGGCGACACTGAAAGTTGTCAACATCTCAGCAGATAATCCCCGGCCCTGCGGCATAAGCAGAGATGAAAACAGGTACTGTACAAGACCACCATGCCTTTTTGTACAAGTATGCCATGCAGGCATAGCTCCATATCACGCTGATTATTAATGAAAAAATATTGTATTTAAAAAATATGCATAAATCAATGCAACATTACTGTACAGGTGATGCATTCTTGTATAACTTTATGCTTACACAAACCGAGTACATTTTATACATTTAGAGGTAGGGTATGCGCCAGAATGCAGCGAAGTTTCCTGACAACGCAAGCCAGATTGCCAACTATTTTAGTCGGGTTTCTACACCGACTCAGCAGGAGACATTAGGCCAGATCGTGGTTGAAATTTTACGTGCTGGTAAAAACCTTAACCGTAAATCGATTTGCACCAAGTTACTCAGACGCCTTGAAGTGGCTTCAAACCAGGAAGAAGAACGCCACTATCAGACCTTGATCGGTATGCTGTTTGAGCGTTGATCGCACCTGTACCCAGACATAGCATCACAGCAGATATTTCATGGCAGCACGGAGCGACTGCCTGGTCACAAGACCGAGAGCAATTAACCATAAGGATTGGGTTATGCACAGAACACAACTTGAAAGACTGACTGAAATTGTTTTAGGTGATGCTGTACTGACATTGCTGGACAGTGAGATCCGCATTGGCGTGATTACCCTAAGGGCACAACTCAATGCGATGATAACGGCAGAACCCGATGCCGAACGCCAGGAAGCTATCAGGATGGCACTCGCTGAAATGCAGAAAGAATTTCAATCTGCCCTCGTTAATTGAAGTGGATAAATTATGCGCCCGACTGAAAACTTGCCCCTGGAATCTTCTAATGTGGAAGCTGAAATTGCTCGTCACTTTCGCCTGAGCGGCGGCAAATCTGCTGCGGAAACCGCAGTACTTAATACTGCCATCAGCCTGCTGACGGTTAATGGTAAAAAAGTCACCAGTAAAGCGATCATTATCTACCTGATTACCGAACTTGAAAGCACCTCCGATCCGCGCCACCTTGACGTTTTACGCGGCGCGCTTGAAATTATGGTCGGACGCACCGCGGGTAACGATACGGTGTGAAAGCCGTTATTTTACCTGTCCCGCGTTAACAGTCGGAGGCGCTGATTCGAACCCACCCTGCGCGGCCCATACTGAACAGCTGACGGCGGCAGCGAGTGTGACGGCAATCCAGACTTTCATAGCTTCTCCTTCTGACTTATTTCGATTTATTGATTGATTCGGTGACAAGTGTGGCACGTTTGGAGAAATGCGCGATGGGGGATTGGTATAACGAGAATATTCTTAAGCCATAACTCTCTATAGCTTCCCTGCGCTTATAGCCTGACATCTGCCGACCTTTATTTCTCAGGATCCAACTACTGACTGTATTTCGCTCGCGGACAGAACGGCGCGCCATAAAACGTGCCTGAAGCCTCGTCGCCGTGCAATAGGTACAGCGGCCTCTTTCACGCTGCGTAAAGATAATCTCTCTATATCTGCTAAATGAGCATGATTGGCAAAGGTATATAACCTGTCACATCTAAAAAATATTATTCTTCATTTATTTCGGACACTGCCATTGTTTTATTAGGGAATGAAGCAATCGGGTCGCAGGAGAGGGTCTTAATACTAGCACAACAAAAACGGGGGCCATCAGGCCCCCGTCTCAACAACCATCTACAACATGTAATTACATGTTTTTGATGATCGCATCGCCAAACTCTGAACATTTCAGCAGTTTAGCGCCGTCCATCAGACGCTCGAAATCGTAGGTCACGGTCTTAGCAGCGATTGCGCCTTCCATGCCTTTAACGATCAGGTCTGCGGCTTCGAACCATTCCATATGGCGCAGCATCATTTCTGCGGACAGGATGATGGAACCTGGGTTCACTTTATCCTGGCCTGCATACTTAGGTGCAGTACCGTGGGTGGCTTCAAACAGGGCGCACTCGTCACCGATGTTTGCACCCGGAGCAATACCGATACCGCCAACCTGCGCCGCCAGGGCGTCAGAGATGTAGTCACCGTTCAGGTTCATACAGGCGATAACGTCATACTCTGCCGGACGCAGCAGGATCTGCTGCAGGAAGGCATCGGCGATCACGTCTTTGATAACGATCTCTTTGCCGGTGTTCGGGTTCTTGATTTTCACCCACGGGCCGCCGTCAATCAGTTCGCCGCCGAACTCTTCACGAGCCAGAGCATAGCCCCAGTCCTTGAAAGCACCTTCGGTGAACTTCATGATGTTGCCTTTGTGAACCAGCGTTACGGAATCACGGTCATTGGTGATTGCGTATTCGATAGCAGCACGAACCAGGCGCTTAGTACCTGCTTCGGAGCACGGCTTAACGCCGATACCGCACTGCTCAGGGAAGCGAATTTTCTTCACGCCCATTTCATCACGCAGGAACTTGATCACTTTATCCGCTTCCGGCGTACCCGCTTTCCACTCGATACCGGCATAGATATCTTCGGAGTTCTCGCGGAAGATCACCATATCGGTGTCTTCAGGACGCTTAACCGGGCTTGGAGTGCCGGTATAGTAGCGTACAGGACGCAGGCAGATGTAGAGGTCAAGCTGCTGACGCAGCGCAACGTTCAGGGAACGGATACCGCCGCCGACCGGGGTGGTCAGTGGGCCTTTGATGGCCACGCGATAGTCTTTGATCAGTTCGAGGGTTTCTTCTGGCAGCCATACGTCCTGGCCATACAGCTCTACCGATTTCTCACCGGTGTAAATTTCCATCCAGGAAATTTTACGCTCACCGTTATAAGCCTTCTGCACAGCGGCATCGACAACTTTGATCATCACTGGAGAAACGTCCACACCAATACCATCACCCTCGATAAACGGGATGACTGGATTGTTAGGTACGTTTAATTTTCCCTGGTCCAGGGTGATTTTCTGACCTTCCGCCGGAACAACTACTTTGCTTTCCATTAACCTCTCCTTCGAGCGCTTTTTTTGTTAATGACTTGTAAGATGCGCGACAATACTACTTGAATATTGACGCCGCGCCAATCATCTCAGGATTGCGGTATAATGCGCTCATTGTTTACAAGTGCAAAGACTATGCGAAAATCATCTGTTAACCCACACCGCATGAAGCGTTCAGGCCCGCGTGAGGCCCGTCCTCCCGTTGATAAGGGGCCGCGCTGCGTGATTTTATTTAACAAACCTTTTGATGTTCTGCCCCAGTTCACCGATGAGTCCGGGCGCCGAACGCTGAAGGATTTTGTTCCTCATCCGGGGGTGTATGCCGCCGGCAGGCTGGACCGCGACAGCGAAGGTCTGATGGTGCTCACTAACGATGGTGCGTTGCAGGCGCGGCTCACTCAGCCCGGTAAGCGAACCGGCAAAGTCTATTATGTTCAGGTAGAGGGCGATCCCGCGGAGCGCGATCTACAGCCTCTGCGCAGCGGTATTATTCTGAAAGATGGCCCCACTCTGCCCGCGCAGGTCGAGCGGGTTGCAGAACCGGACTGGCTGTGGCCGCGCGATCCGCCGATTCGTGAGCGTAAAGCAATTCCGACAGGCTGGTTGAAAATCACCCTGTATGAAGGGCGCAACCGCCAGGTGCGGCGGATGACCGCGCATATCGGTTTTCCTACTCTGCGTTTGATTCGTTTTTCTATGGCCGCGCTACAGCTGGACGGGCTGGCGCCGGGAGAATGGCGCGATATTACCGGGCTGACCGATCCTGACCGTGGATAACAAGCCGTTAACTTTATGGAGAATTCAATGTTTAAACCTCATGTTACCGTCGCTACCGTTGTTCAGGCCGAAGGGCAATTTCTGGTAGTGGAAGAGCGGGTGCGCGGCCGCGCCACGCTGAACCAGCCCGCCGGTCATTTGGAGGCCAACGAAACGCTGCTTCAGGCCGCGGTGCGCGAGCTGTCGGAAGAAACCGGCATCGAGGCCGTCCCGCAGGCCTTTCTGGGGATGCACCAGTGGATCGCCCCGGACAACACGCCGTTTCTGCGCTTTCTTTTCTGCCTCGATCTGCCCGCCGTGGTTGAGACCTTTCCGCAGGACCGCGATATCGACCGCTGCTGGTGGCTGCCGCCGGATGAGATCCTGACGTCGAAAAAACTGCGTTCGCCGCTGGTGGCGGAAAGCCTGCGTATTTATCAGCAGGGTCCGCGCTATCCGCTGACGATCCTCAGCGCCTTCAACTGGCCGTTTAGCGAGGATGCGCAGGCCGCCGGTGCATGATAGAATGCGGCGCAATTTTATCAGAGTCGCCTTTAACGACTCCTTAAAACTTTAAAGTCGGGTAATTATGTCTAACAGCCAGAAAAAAGTGATCGTCGGTATGTCCGGCGGCGTTGACTCCTCCGTTTCCGCATGGCTACTGCAACAGCAGGGCTACCAGGTTGAAGGCCTGTTTATGAAAAACTGGGAGGAGGACGATGGCGAAGAGTACTGCACGGCGGCGGAAGATCTGGCCGATGCGCAGGCGGTGTGTGACAAGCTGGGTATCTATCTGCATACGGTAAATTTTGCCGCCGAATACTGGGATAACGTTTTTGAACATTTCCTGGCAGAGTACAAAGCTGGCCGCACGCCTAATCCCGATATTCTCTGTAATAAAGAGATCAAATTTAAGGCCTTCCTTGAGTTCGCTGCCGAGGATCTCGGCGCGGACTTTATCGCCACCGGCCACTACGTGCGCCGCGCCGACGTGGACGGTAAAAGCCGCCTGCTGCGCGGTCTGGATGGCAACAAGGACCAGAGCTATTTCCTCTACACCTTGGGCCACGAACAGATTGCACAAAGTCTGTTCCCGGTGGGCGAGCTGGCCAAACCGGAAGTCAGGCGCATTGCAGAGCAGCTTGAGCTGATTACCGCGAAGAAAAAAGATTCAACCGGCATCTGCTTTATCGGTGAGCGCAAGTTTACCGAGTTTCTCGGACGCTACCTGCCCGCGCAGCCGGGACCGATTATCAGCGTTGACGGCGATACCGTTGGCCAGCACCAGGGTCTGATGTATCACACCCTCGGCCAGCGCAAGGGGCTGGGCATTGGCGGAACAAAAGATCACGGTGAGCAGCCGTGGTACGTGGTAGACAAAGACGTCGCCAATAACGTTCTGGTAGTTGCGCAGGGGCACGATCATCCGCGTCTGATGTCGGTTGGGCTGATTGCTCAGCAGCTACACTGGGTGGATCGCGAGATTCTGCGCGCGCCGCTGCGCTGCGTGGTTAAAACCCGCTATCGTCAGGAAGATATTCCCTGCACCGTTACGCCACTCAGCGATGAGCGCATTGAGGTTCGCTTTGATGAGCCGGTTGCCGCCGTCACGCCGGGCCAGTCCGCGGTATTTTACCTTGACGACGTTTGCCTCGGCGGTGGGATTATCGAACAGCGCCAGCCCCTGGTGAATGCCTGATTCAGGCACCGTGAAGACAGACTACAGGAGTTATCGTGGCGAAGAATTATTATGATATTACGCTGGCACTGGCCGGGATCTGCCAGTCGGCTCACCTGGTGCAGCAGCTGGCGCACCAGGGCCAGTGCCCGCCGGAGGCGCTAAAGGTTTCGCTTAACAGCCTGCTGGATCTGAATCCCTCCTCCACGCTGGCGGTGTTTGGCAATGATGAAGCCAACCTGCGCTTTGGACTGGAAACGCTACAGGCGGTGCTGAACAGCAGCAGCCGTCAGGGGCTGGGCGCTGAGCTGACCCGTTACACCTTAAGCATGATGGTGCTTGAGCGTAAGCTGAACGCCAGTAAGACCGCCCTGAATGAGTTGTCGAGCCGCATAGCCCAGCTCGATCGCCAGTTAGCGCACTACGATCTGGAGTCAGACACGCTGATAAGCGCCATGGCCGGCATTTATGTCGATGTCATCAGCCCGCTGGGGCCACGTATTCAGGTCACCGGCTCTCCGGCCATCCTGCAAAATTCGCAGGTACAGAGCAAAGTTCGTGCGGTACTGCTGGCGGGTATCCGCGCAACGGTACTGTGGCAGCAGGTTGGCGGTGGCCGCCTGCAACTGATGTTTTCCCGTAGCCGCCTTGTCAACGAGGCGAAAGCGATTCTGGTCCGCCTGGACGGGACCGCAACCTGATTTTTTTAACCGATCCTGGAGCAGCAACAATGGAATTATCCTCTCTGACCGCCGTCTCACCCGTTGATGGTCGTTATGGCGACAAAGTCAGCCCACTGCGTGGCATTTTCAGCGAATACGGTCTGCTGAAGTTCCGCGTTGAGGTTGAAGTTCGCTGGTTACAAAAGCTGGCCTCCAACGCTGCGATCAAGGAAGTTCCTGCATTTGATGCCGACGCAAACGCTTACCTTGATGCAATTGTCAGCGGATTCAGCGAAGAAGACGCCGCGCGTATCAAAACCATTGAGCGCACCACCAATCACGATGTGAAGGCGGTTGAATACTTCCTGAAGGAAAAAGTCGAGAGCGTACCCGCGCTGCACGCGGTTTCCGAGTTCATCCACTTTGCCTGTACGTCTGAAGATATTAACAACCTGTCGCATGCGCTGATGCTGAACACGGCCCGCCGTGAGGTGATTGTTCCTTACTGGAACAAAATCATCGCCGCCGTGAAAGATCTCGCCGTGCAGTACCGCGATATTCCGCTGCTTTCACGTACCCACGGCCAGCCGGCAACCCCGTCTACGCTGGGTAAAGAGATGGCAAACGTTGCCTACCGCTTTGAGCGCCAGCTGCGCCAGCTGGAGCGTATTGAGGTACTGGGTAAAATCAACGGAGCCGTCGGCAACTACAACGCCCACATCGCCGCCTACCCGGAAGTGGACTGGCACCAGCTGAGTGAAGAGTTTGTGACCTCGCTGGGCGTGACGTGGAACCCGTACACCACGCAGATCGAACCGCACGACTACATCGCCGAACTGTTCGACTGCATCGCCCGCTTCAACACCATTCTGATCGACTTCGACCGTGACGTCTGGGGCTATATCGCGCTGAATCACTTTAAACAGAAAACCATTGCCGGTGAAATTGGGTCGTCCACCATGCCGCACAAGGTCAATCCGATTGACTTCGAAAACTCCGAAGGCAACCTCGGCCTGGCCAATGCGGTCATGCAGCATCTGGCCAGCAAACTGCCGGTTTCCCGCTGGCAGCGCGATCTGACCGACTCCACCGTGCTGCGTAACCTCGGCGTCGGCGTAGGCTACGCGCTGATCGCTTATCAGGCGACGCTGAAGGGCATCTCCAAGCTGGAAGTGAACCGCGACCGTCTGCTTGACGAACTGGATCACAACTGGGAAGTTCTGGCCGAGCCGATTCAGACCGTTATGCGCCGCTATGGCATTGAAAAACCTTACGAAAAACTGAAAGAGTTGACGCGTGGCAAGCGCGTTGACGCGGAAGGTATGAAGGCCTTTATCGATAGCCTGGCCCTGCCGGAAGAGGAAAAAGTCCGCCTGAAGCAGATGACGCCGGCAAATTATCTTGGCCGCGCTGTTCAGATGGTAGATGATTTAAAATAATCCGTCCGGGCCGGCGCTGGTCGGCCCGTTAACCTGCTGTTTATTTGTTTTATCCTATACTTAATTCACTCAACGCTGCGGCTTTCTGCCGCTCAAACTTTATTAAGGATTAGGTATGCGTGTGTTGGTTGTGGAGGATAACCCTCTGCTGCGTCATCATCTGGCAGTACAGCTCCGTGAAATGGGGCATCAGGTCGATGCCGCTGAGGGCGCAAAAGAGGCCGATTATTTTCTGAATGAACATACGCCAGATATCACGCTGGTGGATCTCGGGCTGCCGGACGAAGACGGCATGGCGATGATCCGCCGCTGGCGTAGCCAGGAAGTCCGCCAGCCTATTCTGGTTCTGACCGCCCGCGACGGCTGGCAGGCCAAGGTCGAGGCGCTGGAAGCCGGTGCCGATGACTACGTCACCAAACCGTTCCATATCGAAGAAGTCGTGGCACGTATGCAGGCGCTGATGCGCCGCAACAGCGGTCTCGCCTCACAAATTATTACCCTGCATCCGTTCCAGATCGATCTTTCCCGTCGTGAGCTGACCATCAACGAGAATCAGATCAAGCTGACCGCCTTCGAATACACCATTATAGAAACCCTGATCCGCAACGTAGGCAAAGTGGTCAGCAAAGATTCGTTGATGCTACAGCTCTATCCCGATGCCGAACTGCGTGAAAGCCATACCATTGACGTGCTGATGGGCCGTTTACGCAAGAAGATTCAGGCAGAGCATCCGCTGGACGTTATCACCACCGTGCGCGGTCAGGGCTATCGTTTCGATCTCTGAGGTGAAAATGTCGCTCCGTAAACTGTTTGGTCGAAAAAAACCGCTGTCGCTGCGCGTACGCTTTCTGCTTGCCACCGCCGCCGTGGTACTGACGATGTCGCTCTCCTATGGCATGGTTGCGGTGATCGGCTACGTGGTGAGTTTCGACAAAAACACCTACCGCGTGCTGCGCAGCGAAAGTAATCTGTTTTTTACGCTTGCCCAGTGGCAGAACGACCGACTGACCATCGTTCAACCGGAACGCATGTCGCTCAATTTCCCGGCGCTGGTTTTTATTTATGACAACCAGGGCAATCTGCTGTGGCAGCAGCGGGACGTGCCGGAGATCCGCAAAAAGGTTCGGCGTGAATGGCTGAATAAGTCAGACTTTTACGAGATTGACACCAATAACTTCACCAGCCGCAAAGTGCTGAGCGGCGATCGCGATGCGCAGAGCAAGCTCAGCGCCTATGACGATGACGACGACGATACCTTTACCCACTCCGTGGCGGTGAATCGCTACGAGGCGACCACCAGCCTGCCTGAACTGACCATTGTTGTCGTTGACTCCATCCCCCAGGAGCTACAGCACTCTGACGTGGTGTGGTCGTGGTTCAGCTACGTCCTGCTGGCCAATCTGCTGCTGATTATTCCGCTGCTGTGGCTGGCGGCACACTGGAGTCTGCGGCCCATTGGGGCGCTGACGGGCCAGGTGCGCGAGCTTGAAAACGGCGTACGCGAAACGCTGGATCCTGCGCCGCCGCAGGAGCTGAAGGGGCTGGTACGAAACCTGAATATGCTGCTGGATAATGAGCGTCAGCGCCACACCCGCTACCGGACCACGCTCACCGACCTGACCCACAGCCTGAAAACGCCTCTCGCGGTGCTGCAAACCACGCTACGTTCGCTGCGCGGCGGGCAGAATCTGTCGATTGAACAGGCCGAGCCGATTATGCTGGAGCAGATCAGCCGTATCTCACAGCAGATTGGTTACTATTTGCACCGCGCCAGCATGCAGGCCGATCACCATTCGTTAAAACGCGATCTCCATTCGGTGCCTGCCCTGCTCGACAGTCTGTGTTCGGCACTGAACAAGGTGTACCAGCGCAAAGGGGTCGTCATTACTCTGGATATTTCGCCCGAGCTGATCTTTGTTGGCGAGCAGAACGACTTTATGGAGGTGATGGGCAACGTGCTGGATAACGCCTGTAAATATTGCCTGGAGTTCGTGGAGGTTACCGCCAGCCAGAATGACGATCGGCTCCAGCTGACGGTTGAGGATGACGGTCCCGGCATCCCGGAAAATAAACGGGATCTGGTGTTTATTCGCGGCCAGCGGGCGGATACGCTGCGTCCAGGCCAGGGACTGGGGCTTTCTCTGGCCCGGGATATCCTGGAACAGTACTCCGGAGATATCACCGCCGGCACCAGTCAGCTTGGCGGGGCGCGGATGGACGTGATATTTCGACGTCAGGAGCTGCTGTACAATGATGAATAACCGCGCGGCGCGCAGACATTTATGCGAGACGGTACACAGTCGGGGCCGCGCGCTGTTATAATCCCTTCACTCAGGCGCTTCAGGAAACCATCATGGACTATCAACTCGACCTCAACTGGCCCGATTTTATTCAGCGCTACTGGCAAAAACGTCCGGTAGTGCTTAAGCGCGGTTTCAAAAACTTCGTTGATCCGCTCTCCCCCGATGAACTGGCAGGACTGGCAATGGAAAGCGAAGTGGACAGCCGTCTGGTCAGCCATCAGGAGGGGAAATGGCAGGTCGCGCACGGTCCGTTCGAAAGCTATGATCATCTGGGTGAGAATAACTGGTCACTGCTGGTCCAGGCGGTGGACCACTGGCATGAACCCTCTGCCGCACTGATGCGCCCTTTCCGCTTCCTTCCTGACTGGCGCACCGACGATCTGATGATCTCCTTCTCGGTGCCGGGCGGCGGCGTGGGTCCGCACTTTGACCAGTATGACGTCTTTATTATTCAGGGCACCGGCCGCCGTCGCTGGCGCGTGGGCGAGAAAACCGAGCTTAAGCAGCACTGTCCCCATCCGGACCTGCTTCAGGTTGAGCCGTTTGAGGCCATCATTGATGAAGAGCTGGAGCCGGGGGATATTCTCTATATTCCGCCGGGATTCCCGCACGAAGGGTATTCGCTGGAAAACGCCCTGAACTACTCCGTTGGCTTCCGTGCGCCGAGCGGCCGTGAGCTGATCAGCGGCTTTGCCGACTATGTTCTGTCGCGTGAGCTCGGCAGCTATCGTTTCAGCGATCCCGACGTTCAGCCCCGTGAAAACCCTGCCGAAATCCTGCCGGCGGAGTTGGAAGGCATTCGTAAGATGATGCTGGACGTTATGGACCAGCCGCAGCAGTTTAATCAGTGGTTTGGTGAGTTTATTTCTCAGTCGCGTCATGAACTGGATATCGCACCGCCGGAGCCACCGTATCAGCCGGATGAGATTTACGATGCGTTGCAGCAGGGCGAACCGCTGTCGCGCCTTGGCGGTCTGCGCGTGGTGTCGATTGGCGATGCCGTGTTTATTAACGGTGAGCGGCTGGAATCTCCACATCACGCAGCATTAACCGTGCTGGCCAACCAACTGACGCTGGATCGGAACGCGTTGGGCGATGCGCTGGACGACCCGGCCTTCCTCGCGCAGCTGGCGGCGCTGGTCAACAGCGGCTACTGGTACTTCGGCAACGAAGAGTAAGGTTTTCAGCGAGGCCGGTCTGCCGCACAGCAGAGCGGCCTGTGCGAACCGGCCTCAGCGCGTTCAGACCTTCGCCTGCTCCGCCGTCAGCGTGGCTATCCGCACGATGACCTGCACCGCCTTCTCCATATTGTTCAGCGACGCAAATTCATGCCTGCCGTGATAGTTGTAGCCGCCGGTGAACAGATTCGGGCACGGCAACCCCTTATACGAAAGCTGCGAACCGTCCGTACCGCCGCGGATCGGTTTAACCTTAGGTTCAACATCACAGTCGCGCATTGCCTGAAGCGCCAGCTCAATGCTCTGCGGGCAGGCTTCCACCTTCTCACGCATATTGTAATAGCTGTCTTCAATCGTCAGTTCGATCTGCGCGCCGTTGGTCAGCGACTGCTGTAGACGCCGGGCAACGTCCTGCATCAGCTGTTTGCGCCGGGCAAAACTATTACTGTCGAAATCGCGCAGGATGTAGTGCATTTCTGCCCGATCGACCGCGCCCTTGATCCCGTGCAGATGATAGAAGCCTTCGTAGTCGGCGGTTTTCTCCGGGATCTCATCCTGCGGCAGCGCGTGGTGAAAGCGCATCGCCAGATCGAGCGCATTAACCATCACCCCTTTTGCCGTCCCCGGATGAACGTTATTTCCGGTAATTTTTACCGTTACCGAGGCGGCATTAAAATTCTCATACTCAAATTCGCCCACGCCGCCGCCGTCCACGGTATAGGCCCAGTCCGCGGCGAAGGCCGCAACGTCAAAGTGGTGGGTCCCTTTACCGATCTCCTCGTCCGGGGTAAACGCCACGCGGATCTCACCGTGCGGCGGCTTCTCATCCACCAGCTGCGCCAGCGCGGTCATAATCTCGGCTATACCGGCTTTGTCATCGGCACCGAGCAAGGTTTTTCCATCGGTAGTGATCAGCGTATGCCCGTAGAGCTCGTGCAGCACCGGAAACATCACCGGCGAAAGAATTTCATCGCCCATACCCAGCGCAATGTCTCCCCCTCGGTAATTTTCAATCACCTGCGGCGAGACATTTTTGGCGGTAAAGTCCGGCGAGGTATCCATATGGGAAATAAAACCAATCACCGGAGCAGGCCAGCTCACCGTTGAGGGCAGCGTAGCCATAACAATACCCTGTTTGCTACAGCTAACATCGCGCAGCCCCAGCGCATTCAGCTCGTCACACAGCTGCTGCGCCAGACGTAGCTGCCCCTCCGTGCTGGGAACCTGACGAACATGACCTTTAGATTGCGTATCGACAGATACGTAGTTGAGGAAACGATCAAGTAAGTTATTCATCTGCAATCCTTGTGAATGCGAGCATTTATTATGATCATCAGGAAACGTGCGTATATTGTTTCAGGTCACTTTAGTGTGCCGTCGGTGCAATTAGTGCTTCGGATAATGGATTAGATTATAGAAACGTACCGTTTGCGCGCCGGTATTGTGATAGGCGTGGGAGCAGTCGGCCTGAAAACGCAGCGTTTCACCGGCCGCCAGCACCTGCCAGATACCGGAAACATTCAGCGCCAGCTCTCCTTCAATAACGATAACATGTTCAATAACCCCCGGTTCATGCGGGGCGGATTCGCTGCTGGCACCCGCGGCCAGTTCAATAACCAGCATCTCGAAGTCGATGGCGCTGTCGTATGAAAACAGCGTCTGCACCTGCATGGCGTGGTTCGGCTGGCGGAAGGCAGGCAGCGTCTGCGGATGCCTCGGCGCATTCTGGGGTGCCGCGTGGCTTTCAATAAACAGCGAAAACGGCAGGTTAAAACCGGTGGCAATCTTCCAGAGCGTGGCGATAGTCGGGCTGGATTCCGCCCGCTCGATCTGCCCGAGCATCGCTTTGCTTACGCCGGTGATTTCCGCTGCCCGACTCAGGCTCCAGCCGCGCAGGGTTCGCTCTGTTTTCAGCGTCTGCGCCAGATGATTTTGCAGATCTTCCACGCGATCCCTCCCCTCAAAGAGATTAAGTTTAGCTCCTTGTGCGTTAAAACGCACGATGCTATCTTGTGCGTTATAACGTACAACCCCCGGAGCCGCTTATGCGCCCGCCTCTCTCCTTTCAGTCTCTGACGCTACCGGCGCTTATCGCCGGGTTTGTTGCCGTGCTGGTGGGCTATACCAGCTCGGCCGCGATCATATTCCAGGCGGCCGAAGCCGCGGGCGCTACGCCGCAGCAGATTGGCGGCTGGCTGACCATGCTCGGTCTCGGAATGGGGGTGACCTCACTCGGGCTGTCGCTGTGGTATCGCACCCCTGTACTGACCGCCTGGTCAACGCCGGGGGCCGCACTGCTGGTTACCAGCCTGCCCGGTACGACGATTAACGAGGCGATCGGGGTATTTATCTTTGCCTCGGCGCTGATTGTTATCTGCGGCGTCACCGGGCTGTTCGCCCGGCTGATGGACTATATTCCACAGGCAATCTCCAGCGCCATGCTCGCCGGGATACTGCTGCGTTTCGGCATTGACGCGTTCGCTGCGCTACAGGTTAATTTTGCGCTCAGCGGAGGTATGTGTCTGGTTTATCTGCTGTCGCGCCGCTTTATGCCGCGCTACGCGATTGTGCTGACGCTGTTTGTCGGACTGGCCATTGCCGCCGCACAGGGAAATATTCACGCCAGCGGCGGTCAGAGCCTGGTGATGCCGGAATTTATTACCCCGCACTTTACGCTCTCCACCCTGCTGGGCATCGGTATACCGTTCTTTGTCGTCACCATGGCTTCGCAGAATGCGCCCGGTATCGCCACGCTGAAGGCCGCGGGCTATCGGGTTCCGGTATCGCCACTGATTGCCTGGACAGGGGTAACGGCCCTGCTGCTGGCACCGTTTGGGGGTTTCAGCGTGTGTATTGCCGCCATCACCGCCGCAATCTGCATGGGGCCGGAAGTCCACAGCGATCCGCAGCGTCGCTATATGGCCGCCGCTGCCGCCGGAGGCTTCTATCTTCTGGCCGGGATCTTTGGCGGTGCCATCGGTGGCCTGTTTAACGCCCTGCCCGTCGCCCTGATCCATACGATTGCGGGCCTGGCGCTGCTGGGCACTATCGGCGGCAGCCTGCATCGGGCGCTGAGCGAAGAAAAACAGCGCGATGCGGCAGCGATCGCCTTCCTGATCACCGCCTCCGGCGTCACGCTGCTGGGGATCGGGTCGGCATTCTGGGGATTATGCGGAGGGGTGGCGGCTCATCTGATTTTTTCACTGCCGAAACGGACAGCGGGCTGACGCCCGCTCTCCCGCTAACGTTTCAACGCATCCAGCAGTTCGTTGGCCCAGGCGGGAACCACTTCGCTGGCAAGCCCGTACTGCTTTTCATCAAATTCACTACCCACCTGGCTTGGCTCCAGGTTCAGTTCAGTGGTATGCGCACCGTGCAATCGGGCTTCATGAACGAATCCGGCCGCCGGATAAACGTGGCCGGATGTACCGATGGCAATAAAGTAGTCCGCCTCCGCCAGCGCATGATAGATCTCGTCCATTTGCAGCGGCATTTCCCCAAACCATACAACGTGCGGGCGTAACATCGCCGGGAACTGACAGCAGTGGCAGCGATCTTCCGGTTTGACATCGCCCGCCCAGTTCAGGATCTGCCCGCTGCCGGTGCAGCGTACCTTCAGCAGTTCACCGTGCATATGGATCACGTTACGGTTGCCGGCCCGTTCATGCAGGTTATCAATATTCTGGGTAATCAGCAGGAAATGGTCCCCCAGGAAGGCCTCCAGGTCAGCCAGAGCGGCATGGGCGGCATTGGGCGTAATCTCCGGCAGCCTCAGCTGGCTGCGGCGCGCGTTGTAAAAAGCCTGCACCTGCTGCGGATCGCGCGCGAAGCCCTCCGGCGTCGCCACATCTTCAACCCGGTGCTCTTCCCAAAGCCCGTCCGCTGCGCGGAAGGTGCGGATACCGGATTCAGCCGAGATCCCGGCCCCCGTCAGCACCACCACCTTCGGCAGGGGATGCAGGGCAATTTCGATATTGCGGTCGCGCTCAAAAATGCGCTGACGAAAACGCTGGTGAACCTGGCGGCGGGTCTTTTTGTAGCGGGCCAGTCGTAAACGACGGCGGGGTGTGCGCATAGTCATTTCTCTATTCCTTAATGTGCAGAAACGCGGCACCGCGCATTCCGCCTGCGTCTCCATGACGCGCCTTAGCAAAGCGCGGTGGCCTGGCCACCGGTAGCAGGTAAGGCGCTACCCGCTCAGCCAGACCGTCATACAACGCATCAAAATTGGATAAGCCGCCGCCCAGCACCACCAGATGAGGGTCCAACAGCGTCAGCAGGTTCCCCAGACATACCGCCAGCAGCTGACGATAGCGCTCCGTGTGTGCCAGTGCGCAGGCATCCCCCTGATAATAACGGGTGATTATCTCCGGCGCACTGAGAGTCTGCTGATAAACGTGTTGCCACAGCCAGGAAAATCCCGAACCTGAGAGATATCCCTCAATGCAGCCCTTTTTTCCGCAGCCGCAGGGCAGCAGCGGGATATCGCGGCCCAGCACGTCCAGCGCATCCACCGGCAGGCGCATGTGCCCGATTTCGCCGACAACATAATTCCGGCCGGTGACCGGCCTGCCGTCAACGATCAGCCCGCCGCCGACCCCGGTGCCAAGAATCATTCCCAGCACCACGGGAAAGGCCTGGAACTCATCGTCCCAGGCCTCCGACAGTGCAAAGCAGTTGGCGTCGTTGTCTATACGAACCTCGCGCCCCAGCCGCTCACTGAGATCGGCACCCAGCGTACGGCCACGGGCAGCGGGCAGATTCGCGCTGAACAGCGTGCCGTCATCGGGCACCGGTAAGCCCGGAACCCCGAGGCCAACGCTGCCTGTGCTGCCGGTGACGGCATCGGCCTCAAAGGTGAGCGTCGTCAGCACCGCCAGCAGCTGCGGATAGTCGTGCGCCGGCGTCGGCACGCGTTTGCTCCACACTAGCTGACGCTGGGCGTTGTAAACGCCCAACGCAATTTTGCTGCCGCCAATATCAAAGCCGTAGTACATCCTGCCCCCTGCTTACTGCCCGCTCAGCACGCGGGCCGGATCGATACGGCTGGCGCGCCGCGCCGGATACCAGCTGGCAATCAGGCTGAGCAGCAGCGAGGTAAACAGCACGATGCCAACGTCCTGCCAGTGCAGCTCTGACGGCAGGAAATCAATAAAGTAGATATCGCCGGAAAGGAAATGGTAGCCGGTTAATGCTTCAAGCGTATGAATAATAGGGGTCAGATTCAGCGCGGCGAGCACGCCGACGATCGCGCCGCTGATGCTGCCCACCAGCGCGGCCAGCAGACCATACCAGACGAAGATGGCACGTATCAGGCCGTCTTTCGCCCCCAGCGTACGCAGCACGGCGATATCACCGCTTTTATCTTTTACCGCCATCACCAGCGTTGAAACAATATTAAAGCAGGCCACGCCGATCACCAGCACCATAGCCAGATACATAATGGCGCGGATCATCTGTATATCGCGATACATATAGCCATAAGTCCCAATCCAGCTGCGCACGTAGACGTAGGCATTGGTGACGCTGCCGGCTTCCCGCACCAGTGCCTGGGCCTTGAACGGATCGGCGGCCTTCAGCGCGATGCCGGTAACATTATCGCCCATCCCCAGCAGCTGCTGCGCATCGCCCAGCGGCACCAGCGCCAGGCTGTGATCGAGCATACCGCTCAGCTTAAGGATGCCGGCTACCTGCAGGCGAACGCGCTTGGGCTGAAGCAGTTTGTGCTCGGGATCGCTGTTGGGGATCATGATAGTCAGCCAGTCGCCCTGCTTCAGATGCAGGCTGTTGGCGACGCCCTGCCCCAGCAGGATTTGCTGCTTACCGGCGGCAAAGTTCTGCCAGGCATCGCCCTGGACGTAGGACGGCAGCGCGCTGAGGTTGGATTCCTGCTGCGGATCGACGCCTTTTACCTGTACCGCCTGAAGCTTGCTGCCGCTTTCAATCAGACCGGTAAAGTTAATATAAGGTGCCGCCGCCGCAACGCCCGGCACCCGTTCAATCTTCGGCAGCAGCGTCTGCCAGCCGGTGAACGGCTGATTAACCGGTTCGATTTCCCCGTGGGGAACAACGGCCAGAATACGGTTATTCAGCTCGCGTTCGAAACCATTCATCGCGCTCAGGCCGACGATCAGCACCGCCACACCCAGCGCAATGCCGACGGTGGAGATCACCGAAATCAGTGAGACCATGCCGCCGCGACGACGACCGCGGCTGAAGCGCAGACCAAGCAGTAAGGAGAGGGAACCCGCCATCAGAGGCTACCCGCCAGGGTTAGCTGGCCACTGAGCTGGCCGTCGCGCATCTCCATCTGACGCGGCAGGCGTTTTGCCAAATGCAGATCGTGGGTGACGACCAGAAACGCCGTGCCCTGACGCTGATTAAGTTCACCGAGCAGATTGAAAATCGCATCGGCATTACGCGCGTCCAGGTTACCGGTTGGCTCATCGGCCAGCACCAGCCGGGGGTTGTTGACCAGCGCACGGGCAATCGCCACGCGCTGGCGTTCGCCGCCGGACAGCTCGGACGGACGATGCTCAGCGCGATGATCCAGCCCCACCGCTTTCAGCATCTCCAGCGCCCGGCTTTGCGCTTCTGCCTTCGCCGTTTTGCCAATCAGCAGCGGCATGGCGACATTCTCCATCGCGCTGAAATCGGGCAGCAGATGGTGGAACTGATAAATAAAGCCCAGTTCGCGGTTACGCAGCTCGGCCTTGGCCGCGGAGGACATGCTGTTCAGCGATTTACCGTCGAACACCACTTCACCCGAAGTTGGCGTGTCCAGCCCGCCCAGCAGGTGCATCAGGGTACTTTTCCCGGAGCCGGAGCTGCCGACAATCGCCATCATTTCACCGGACTGAACGCTGAAGGAGACGTTGCGCAGCACGTCGGTCTGCACGCTGCCTTCCTGATAGCGTTTGCACAGGTTGTCGCACTGCAACAGGATCTTGTTACTCATAACGTAAAGCCTCAGCGGGTTGTACGGCGGCGGCGCGCCATGAAGGATACAGCGTAGACAGCAGCGCCACGACGATAGCCGTAACGGTAATCGTGGTGACCTGGCTCAGCGAGATCTCAACCGGAAGCGCCGCACCGTCCAGGAAGGCACCGATCACCGGCATCAGATTATTCAACTGGCTAGCCAGCAGCATACCGAGCAGCGCCCCCAGTATTGAACCGACCACGCCGGCGGTGGCGCCCTGCACCATAAACACCGCCACTACCTGCCGCCGCGTCAGTCCCTGGGTTTGCAGGATCGCCACCTCTCCCTGCTTTTCCATAATCAGCAGGCCGAGCGAGGTGATGATATTAAAGGCGGCAACGGCAACAATCAGGCTCAGCAGCAGGCCCATCATGTTCTTCTCCATTTTTACCGCCTGGAACAGTTCACCCTTGCGTTCACGCCAGTCTTTCCACGCCAGCCCTGCGGGCAGCTTCTGCTGACTAAGGGTATCGACCTGGAGCGGCTTATCCAGCCACAGACGCCAGCCGGTGATATTGCCCGCCGGATAGCGCATCAGCCGCGAGGCATCCTGCTGGTTAACGAGGATCTGATAACCGTCCACATCACTGTTGGCGGCAAAGGTGCCGATAAGGGTAAACAGGCGCTGGCTGGGAATGCGGCCCATCGGCGTAAACTGGCTGGCTGACGGCACCATCAGGCGGATTGAGTCACCGACCTTGACGCCCAGCTGAGCGGCCAGCTGTTCACCGAGGATGACATTATACTGGCCGCTTTGCAGCTGCTGCTGTTTGACGTTCACCAGATAGGGCGTGAGCGGGTCCGGCTCATCGGGGTTGATGCCGAGCATCACCCCCACGCCCACGCTGCGCGCGCTCTGCATCACCACCTCACCGGTCGTGAGCGGCGTAATCCGGCTCACGCCGTCAAGGTGCAGCGCGTCGGCAGGCGTTTGTTGCGGATTAATCGAACCGCTGTCGCTGGTTATCAGCGCCTGCGGCATTAAACCTAAGGTATTTTGTTCAAGCTGGTGCTCCAGGCCATTCATCACCGACAGAACGGTGACCAGCGCCATGACGCCCAGCGTAATACCCACGGCAGAAAGCCATGAAACAAACCGCCCGAAGCGGTCGGTGGCTCGCCCGCGCATGTAGCGCAGACCAATAAAGAGTGCGACAGGCTGATACATGAAATCCATTTTTGCTGATGCAATAAGTGTGGGGGATGATAAAGCTTACAACCGCGTTATGGAACCACTAAGCCTCTGACCGGGCGCATTGTTTTGTCAATCTCTGAAACATTCCGGTCCGAAAGACAAATAAAGGCCAAAAAACCGTCGAAACGCTCTCTGCGATCGGCGTCGCTACACAATATAGACCTGTATTTACCCGGATGTAGCGGTTAATGTAAGAAAATGCCGATCTATAAATACAGAATGAGATGTTTTTCAGAAAAGACATTACCGGCAGTTGATACTATGATACCAGGACTGTTCCTAATTTATGCTTTCATCCAACCTGCCCGTTATGTCACTGCATAAGCGTCAGGTTGTCATTTCTTTTAGAGCGGTTTCCGGTAGGAAGTTAGCTAATAAACTCAACGAGCCACGGGTGGCTCTGCGTAAGCCGCGTCGAGTCTGAAAATGCCAAATTATAGATATCGTATTTACCGGGTGATGATTCTGTTTTTTCTTGCCGTTTTACTTTCGGCGATAGGTCTGGCCTTCCGTAATTTTGAATCAACATCCATATTCTGGCCCGGCAATGCCGTACTGCTGGGCCTGCTGATCCGTTTTCCGGTACTGGATAACCGCACGACGCTGCCGGCGCTGCTGTCCGGGATGGTTGTGACCGATCTGTTGTGGGGGACGCCCGCCCTGCTGTCACTGGGACTGGGCATTGCCAATATCGTCTTTATCGCCAGCGCCCGCTGGCTGCTGTTAACCCGGCACTTCACTCGCTCCTACCCCCGTCGGCTACTGGCGCTGATGCGCATTTTTCCGGCGTCAATGGTCGGAGCCGCCGCTTGTGCGATGGTCGGGGCGCTGATAAGCCCCAGTTTCTTCCACGGAGATACGTTTAAAGCCTGGTTTTCCTGGTTCTCGGAACAGATGTCAACCGCGATTCTGCTGCTGCCAGCGGTGATCAGCCTGCCAAAACGCGACGAGCTGCGTCAGATGCTTACCCTGACGTTTAACAGTTCGTGGCTGCCGCTGATAGCGCTGGTGGTGACCACTGCCGTTGGCATCTGGGTTGGCGGCGGCGGCAGCCTGCTGTTTCCTTTGCCGGCGCTGCTCTGGTGCGCTATCAGTTATCCGGTCTTCATTACCTGTTGTTTGATGCTCATCACCGGCATCAGCGAGATCCTGCTGGTTTCCACGAACGTACTGAATATTCAGGGCAAAGACGACCTGTTCCGCATCGATAGTCTGTCGGCGGCACGGCTGGGCGTGGCCGCCATGATTATCAGTCCGCTGATTGTCTCACTGAGTACCGCAGCCAATAAGAAGCTGCTGGCGCGAGTGACACGCCGTGCGGATTTCGACCTGTTAACCGGCGCGCTGACCCGCAGCGGTCTGTCGTCCCGGCTGCAAACAATGCTGGGACCGCGCAGCCGTCCTCAGGTGCTTAACGGCGCCGTGTTTCTGCTCGACATCGACCGTTTCAAAAACATTAATGATACCTGGGGACACGCGGCCGGTGATGTTGTGCTTGCGAAAACCGTTGAGTGCATTCGTCAGGCCGTACCGCCAACGTCGCTGGTTTGTCGCATGGGCGGTGAAGAGTTTCTGGTGCTGCTGGAAGACGCGACGGAGCCTCGGGCATTTCTGTTGGCTAATCGCCTGCGCCACAGCATCGAGTCAAACGTTATCCTGCATAACGGCAACGATCTGAGCGTAACGGCCAGTATCGGTATCAGTGCGTTGAATATTACCCATGTCCAGGCGCTGGAAGAAGCCATTAAACGCGCGGATGAACAGCTGTATATCGCCAAAAGCAGCGGCCGTAACCAGGTTCGTCCGGAATTTATTTTGTAGGAAAAAACATTCAGGATAATAGCGATAACAAGCCTGTCCTGACACAGGACGACTATTCCAGATATTGTCTGATAAAAAAATATCGGGTAAATAGATCGCATGGAAATTTTTCTTTAAAAAATAAGTCGCCGCAATGGTTGTTTTTTACGCATATCGAAAAAATTACAACACCCTGTTTATTAACATAATTTAAATTATATTAATCGCGTTAGCTCACCGTCAGCATTGGCCACAGAGGATCATCACTGGTCTAAATGCGAATTGCAATCATTTAAGAAAAATCCTATCATGCCATTTCACATTTTAGGCGATAGTGGGCGCGTTCACTGCGGCTCACGCATATTTGCTGAGCACGCATAAACCGATATCCTGGCCACAGGGATTGGTGATATTAACGTTGACGATCCCCGCCGGCTAACAGGCTGCGGGTTTTAATTCATCCTGACCATATATATTTAAAACGGACAGCGTAACGGGTAAGGGCCGTCAGAATGCCAACCATTATAATGGATCCATGTCATTTTACCCGCGTAGGGCTAGCCGGCTATATGACAGCAAAAGGAATAAAGAGCAAAAATGTTAACCCGGTATCCGGGATTGACAGACTGCGCGCGTGCTGTGAACAGATGCAGCCCGGCGTGGTATTTATCAATGAAGACTGTTTTATTAATGAGCCGCACGCCAGTCAGCACATCAGAAACATAATTGTGCAGCATCCTGACACGCTTTTTTTTATTTTTATGACGTTATCCAATAATCATTTTGATGATTATCTGTGCGTTCGTGAAAATCTGATTATCACCTCTAAATCCGTCAGGACAGCGACGCTGGATTCACTGCTGTATCGTTATTTCCAGCAGCGGATGTGTCCCACGCCACGCCACATTGATATGGCCAACATCAGCCCTCTCACGCTAAGCCAGACCGAATCAAATATGCTGAGGATGTGGATGTCGGGCCATGACACCATTCAGATTTCCGATCGCATGCAGATCAAGGCGAAGACGGTCTCATCCCATAAAGGCAATATTAAGAGAAAGATTAAAACGCACAATAAGCAGGTGATTTATCATGTTGTCCGACTGATGGACAACGTCACCAGCGGCATTTATGTGAACCCCAGATAAGCAGCAGGCGCAGACTGGATAACAGGGGGATTTCTCCCCCTCGACGGGTTATGGATGGGGTTCGACGAACACACCGTCATCATGGCCGGATTCATTAAAGAACCAGATCCCCAACGGGTAATCCTCCAGCGCCACCAGAAACATGGTGCCTTCATTAAACTGTTCCACCGCCAGAACCGTGCCGACCCGACGCGGCCCACCATCGGTTTTCACCGTTACCCGCTGATTTACATCCATTGGTCACTCCCGTGCAATTTTTATCCCCAGTTTAACGCAAAACCGCGAATAGCGCAGGGAAAGCCAGGACTATCGGCGCGCGATAATCCAGACGGCATGGACAATACCCGGAATATAGCCGCACAGCGTAAGCAGAATATTAAGCCAGAAGGCACCGCCAAAGCCGACCTGTAGGAAAACCCCTAGCGGCGGAAGAAGAATTGCAATAACAATGCGTATAAAATCCATGCTCTCTCCATTTCAGTCAGTACGGTTTGATGTTCAGTATAGCCAGCGGCGCAGCGCGGAGGGGGCCGCGACTTTACGCTACAGAAAAAAATCCCCAGCCGTGGCCGGGGGAACGTGTTCGCATAAAATAAAATTCGTTACTCGGGGAAATCCTTTTACCTACCTAATCTACCCCACCCGGATGTTCGGACTAATCCGAAGATGATGCCTAAATTTGTACAAAATCTTACATTTTGTACAACAAGGCTGCATCGGCGCTGCCTTCACGGCGGGTTACCAGCGCTGGAAAAGGGAGATAAAACACTCTTTTTTTTAGGATTAATCCCAACCCATCCCGCAGTCATATCAGCCCCACCCCACCCTATACGCGGTTCAGGCTCGACTATACTCAGTAACTGTTCGCCGTTTTTACTGTCGCACCCATGTGGAATGCCCTACGGGAGTTAATGACGATGCTTACTTTGCAAGATCCCCTGATGATTATCACCGATCTCGACGGTTCGCTTCTCGATCATCACACCTACAGCTGGCAGCCCGCTGAGCCGTGGCTGACCCGCCTTCGCGAACATAATATTCCGCTGATTATCTGCTCCAGTAAAACGGCGGCTGAGATTATTCCGCTTCAGCGCGAATTGGGTTTCGGCGGCATGCCCTTTATTAGTGAAAACGGCGCCTTCGTCTACTGCGACGACGCCGTGGCCGAGCGGATAAGCCCGTTCGCCCCACAGGACTATGCCACCGTCTGTCACACCCTGATGCGGCTGCGCCAGCGGGACGGTTTTCGGTTTACCGGGTTTGCCGACGTCAGTGAAAACGAGGTCGCCGAGTGGACCGGCCTGACGCCGGGAATGGCAGCACGGGCTAAGATGCGCGAAGCCTCTGAAAGTTTGATTTGGCGCGACAGCCCGCAGCAGTTTTCCCTTTTTCAGCAACGGCTGGATGAGGAGCAGCTTATGCTGGTGCAGGGCGGCCGTTTCTGGCACGTCATGAGTAAAGGCAGCGGTAAAGGCACCGCCCTGCGCTGGCTACTGGAACACGTTGCCCGTGCCAATCCACACTCCGGTCAACGCCCCGTTACGCTTGGACTGGGCGACGGTCCCAACGATGCCCCGATGCTGGACTGCGTAGACTATGCGGTGGTGGTCAGGGGCTACAGCAGGCAACCGGTAGAGCTTCAGCGCAGCGACAGCCAGAATGTATACCGCAGCACTGGTTTTGGTCCGGAGGGCTGGAATGAAGGGCTGGATCATTTTATCACTCAATTCTGACTGACCACTGATTATGCGAGGGGATAGCGATGAGCGATTTTTATCAGAACGGCGTGATCACTAATTTTCATAATCTTACCGGGCGCAGCCTGAAAGCACTGGAAAAGGATCTGGTCCGCTTCTCACGCAGGCGCAAAATGGGGCTGATACTGCCCTCATTGTTTTCGGAGCTGGAGGGTCCGGCGCTGAGTAATATTGTGGATGAACTGGCGCAGGTGCCCTATCTTACGGAGATTGTTATCGGCCTGGACCGCGCCGATCGTGAGCAGTTTCTACACGCCCGGGAATTCTTCTCGCGGCTGCCGCAGCGCCATCGCATCCTGTGGAACGACGGACCTCGCCTGAAGGCGCTCGATGCCGAGCTGGATAAAGAAGGGCTGTCACCCTCACAGCCGGGCAAAGGGCGCAACGTCTGGTTCTGTACCGGCTATACGCTGGCCTCGGACAAAACTGCCTGCGTAGCGCTGCACGACTGCGATATCGTCACCTATGAACGCGGTATGCTGGCGCGTCTGCTCTATCCGCTGGCCAATCCCGATTTCCAGTACGAGTTTTGTAAGGGGTTTTATGCCAGGGTCGCGGACAACAGGCTTAACGGGCGCGTCGGACGTCTATTGGTCGGTCCGATGCTGCGGTCGCTGCAAAAAGTTTACGGCCACTCTGAGTATCTGGATTACCTCAGCAGCTTTCGCTATCCCCTCTCCGGCGAGTTTGCCATGCGGACGCACGTTCTGAACGGCATCAAGATCCCCGGCGACTGGGGACTGGAAATCGGCGTACTGTCTGAAATTTATCGCAACTACACCACCCGACAGAGCTGCCAGGTCGAGATTGCCGATAACTATGACCATAAACATCAGCCGCTGGCGGAAGAGGATGGCAGCGGCGGCCTGCGGCGCATGAGCAATGATATTGTGCAGTCGCTGTTGCGCAAGCTGGCGACGATGGGGGTAAATATTACCAGCGATTCGTTTCGCGTTCTGAAGGCGACCTACTATCGCAATGCGCTGGATATCATAGAAATTTACAGCCATGAGGCCGCGATGAACGGCCTGAAATTCGACCAGCACGCTGAGGAGGCGGCAGTAGAGCTGTTTACCCAGGCCATTCTGGATGCGGGACAGGCGTTTATTGAACGCCCCAACGAAAAGCCGTTTATTCCCAGCTGGAGCCGCGTACAGTCAGCGTTTCCCGATATTATGCAGCGCATATATCAGGCCGTTGAGGACGACAATAGCGGTGATGTTTAACCACCGTGGCGGACGCAGTTGCGTCCGTCCTGCTTCGCCAGATACAGCCGGCTGTCGGCCAGCGATTGCAGGCTGTCCAGCTCATAATCGCCCTTCTCTTCACTGCTGCTCACCCCAAGCGATGCGGTCACTTTAATCGTCTGATGTGCTCCCACCAGCAGCTCTTTTTCAGCCAGCTTACGCCGGATGCGCTCGGCCACCGTCACGGCTTCAGCCTGACTGGTGGCGGGAAGCAGAATGCAGAACTCTTCACCGCCAACTCGCCCGGCAATATCGGTTTTACGCAGCGCCTGGCTGATTATTGAAGCCGCATGCGCCAGAACCCGATCGCCGGCGTGGTGCCCCCAGGTATCATTAACCGATTTGAAATGGTCAAGATCGAGCTGGATCATCGACAGCGGCTGCCGGTGGCGTTTATTCAGTTCGGCCAGCCGTTCGCCCTGGTCGAAGAACGCACTGCGGTTAAACAGGCGCGTCAGTCCGTCATAGTTCGCCCGCCAGCTCAGTTTCTCCTGGAGGTTAAGCAGCCTGCCGGTCATCCGAATAATCGTCTGATGTGAAATCACCACCACCAGGGTAAACATCAGCCAGCTCAGGAACAGGATCAGCGCTACGCGGCCGCTGCTCCCGGTTAACCCCTCTTTCAGCGTCTGCACATTGACCACCATGCCATCGAAGTACTGCAAACGGACCCAGCTCACATAGCGTCCGTCAAAGCGCATGCTGCCGCTGTTGCGATCCTTAGACTGTTCGATCAGCTGCGCCAGCTGCTGCTTATGCAGACGATATTCGTCCAGCTGACTGCCGTCTGAATAGGCAATCATGTTGAAACGGCTGCCGACCAGCATCACGCCGCCCTCCTGCCGGGTAGAAATCGCGCTTTGCAGGTACTCCTCCACCTGTTTGAGGGAAAAATCCATTGCCAGAACGCCGTACCAGCGATCGTTATGGTCAACGGGCAGGGCGACGGTGACCACTTTCCCCTCATCGCCGATGGATTCGTAAAGATCTGACCAGATTGGCTTTCGCTGTGGATCCAGCTTGGGGTCAAGCCCGTAAAAGTAAGGCCGCCTGGCTACGGTGCCAAAATCATCCATAGAATGGTTGTTAATCGCATCGGGAAGGGTGGAGCTCAGATAGAAACCGGCGCGGGAGATATACCAGAAGCGATAGTTAAAATTGCGTTCGGGCCGGTTGAACTTCAGGATCAGGCTCATCTCGCGCGCCGCCATCAGCTCATCATCCAGCTTCGATGAATCAGAGCGGTCAAACAGCGGGAAACGGCTGAGCAGCTCATCGGAGATACCGTTAATGGGCAGACCGCGCGTGTCACCCGGAGTGAGCTGCCACAGGGGAGTATGCCGCTTTTGCTCAAACTGCTGCAAAAATTCAACAGACTTGTCCGTTTGCAGCGGATGATCCAGCGCATACTCCAGCATATTACGATAAAACATCAGCTCATCCAGACTGTGCTGCCACTGGTTATCCAGATTATTGGCGACGGCACTCAACCGCGTCAGCTGATTGGACTCATAGGTTCGCTTTAACACTGTTGCTTCATGCCAGGTTAAAAGCGTCAAAAACAGGAAGACGGTGGCAAAACAGAGGTGCACAATATTTTTAGGGTGAAAAAAGCGTAATTCCGTCTTCAAATTCACGTGTTTGACCCCGATGCACTACGGTTAATTTGTCCGCTAATTTTAGACAATTTGTGCTGCCTGCGCTACTGACCCTTTAGGCTAAATTATCGTGCTTTATTGATCGAAAGCATTTAAAAAACGTGTTTAATCCGGTCAAAATACCCCCCACAGATAATTTCCATGTTACGCCACGCGGAGGACGACGTGTTGCGGTATCCAAAAGGCGCTACGGTGCGCCATCGCAGCGGTGAGATTGAAGGGGTGGTACTGAACATCCTGGGACAGGAGGATCGTCCCGCCGGTTATTTTGTCCGCTGGGATGACGGCAGCCACAGTTACCATAGCGAAAATGAACTGATTTGGGTAAACATTGACCAGCCAGATCGAGACAATAACCAGCCGCCTGTAAAATGAATGTATACTCAGCGGAGCTGAAACAGGATCCTCCGCCGTGACGGTACTCGCTGCCAACGGACTTAAGTGCGGATCCTCTCTCCCTTTTGTGCAGAGACTGTCGAACTGAATATGCCTGAAATCTATCGTTATGACCTCCCTTCGCACGCCGGTGACCAGCGTCAGCTGGGTCAACTGACCGGGGCAGCGTGCGCCGTTGAGTGTGCCGAAATCGTTGAACGCCATACCGGGCCGGTACTGCTGATTGCCCCCGATATGCAGAATGCACTGCGCTTACAGGATGAAATCCGCCAGTTCACCCGCCAGCCGGTGATGACGCTGGCCGACTGGGAAACCCTGCCATTCGACAGTTTTTCTCCGCACCAGGAGATTATCTCTTCACGGCTTTCCACCCTGTATCAGCTGCCCACGCTGAGCAAAGGGATCCTGATTTTACCGGTCAACACCCTGATGCAGCGGGTCTGCCCGCACACGTTCCTGCACGGACATGCGCTGGTAATGAGCAAAGGGCAGAAGCTGTCCCGCGATACCCTGCGCGCCCAGCTTGAGCAGGCGGGATACCGCAGCGTCGATCAGGTGATGGAACACGGTGAGTATGCCACCCGTGGTGCCCTGCTTGATCTGTATCCGATGGGCAGTGAACGGCCGTATCGCATCGACTTTTTTGATGACGAGATAGACAGCCTGCGCCTGTTTGATGTTGATACTCAGCGTACCCAGGAAGAAGTCAACGCCATCGATCTGCTGCCGGCCCATGAATTCCCGACCGACAAGAATGCGATTGAACTGTTCCGCAGCCAGTGGCGCGAGCAGTTTGACGTACGCCGGGAGCCGGAGCACATCTATCAGCAGGTGAGTAAAGGCACGCTCCCCGCCGGGATCGAATACTGGCAGCCGCTGTTCTTTGACCAGCCGCTGCCCGCACTGTTTAGCTATCTGCCGGCCAACACGCTGCTGGTGACAACCGGCGATCTGGAAAGCAGCGCTGAACGTTTCTGGCAGGACGTCAATACCCGCTTCGAGAATCGGAGAGTAGATCCGATGCGCCCGCTGCTGCCGCCCGCCACGCTGTGGCTGCGTACCGATGAGCTGTATGCGGGTCTGAAACAGTGGCCGCGGATACAGCTGCGCACCGACCTGCTGGCGGAGAAGGCGGCCAATACTAACCTGCACTACCAGCCGCTGCCGGATCTCGCGGTTCAGGCCCAGGCGAAATCGCCGCTGGAGGTGCTGCGTCAGTTCCTGGAGTCGTTCAGCGGAGCGGTGGTGTTTTCCGTTGAAAGCGAAGGCCGCCGCGAGGCGCTACAGGATTTACTGGCCCGCATTAAGCTGAAGCCAAAGGCTATCCGCTCCCTGAGCGATGCCGACCAGGGTGGCCATTACCTGCTTATCGGTGCCAGCGAGCACGGCTTTATTGACGGTCTGCGCAACCTGGCGCTGATTTGTGAAAGCGACCTGCTGGGTGAGCGGGTCAGCCGCCGTCGTCAGGACAGCCGCCGCACCATTAATCCGGATGTCCTGATCCGCAACCTGGCCGAGCTGCATGCGGGCCAGCCGGTCGTCCACCTCGAACACGGCGTCGGACGCTATATCGGGCTGACCACGCTGGAAACCGGCGGTATCAAGGCGGAGTATCTGATGCTGGCCTACGCCGGCGACGCCAAGCTTTACGTGCCGGTTTCGTCTCTGCACCTGATCAGCCGCTATGCGGGCGGCGCAGAGGAAAATGCCCCGCTGCACAAACTGGGAAGCGATGCCTGGTCCCGCGCCCGGCAGAAAGCGGCGGAGAAGGTGCGTGACGTTGCCGCCGAGCTGCTGGATATCTATGCCCAGCGCGAAGCCAAGCACGGCTTCGCCTTTAAACACGACCGCCAGCAGTATCAGCTGTTTTGTGACAGCTTCCCGTTTGAGACAACCCCGGATCAGGCCCAGGCGATCAATGCAGTGCTGAGCGATATGTGCCAGCCGCTGGCGATGGACCGTCTGGTGTGTGGCGATGTCGGCTTTGGTAAAACCGAAGTCGCCATGCGTGCCGCGTTCCTGGCAGTCGAGAACCACAAGCAGGTCGCTGTGCTGGTGCCCACCACCCTGCTGGCGCAGCAGCACTATGATAACTTCCGCGACCGCTTCGCCAACTGGCCGGTTCGCATTGAGATGCTCTCCCGTTTCCGTACGGCAAAAGAGCAGGCTCAGGTTCAGGCCGACGCCGCTGAAGGCAAAGTCGATATTCTGATCGGCACCCATAAGCTGCTACAGAGTGACATTAAGTGGCGCGACCTGGGTCTGCTGATCGTTGATGAAGAGCACCGCTTTGGCGTTCGCCACAAAGAGCGAATCAAAGCGATGCGTGCCGACGTCGATATCCTGACGCTGACCGCCACCCCTATTCCGCGCACGCTGAATATGGCCATGAGCGGCATGCGCGACCTGTCAATTATCGCTACCCCGCCGGCGCGGCGGCTGGCGGTAAAAACCTTCGTGCGAGAGTACGACGATATGGTGGTTCGCGAAGCCATCCTGCGTGAGGTGCTGCGCGGCGGGCAGGTTTACTATCTCTACAATGACGTTGAGAATATCGCCAAGGCCGCGCAGCGGCTTTCCGAGCTGGTGCCGGAGGCGCGGATCACCATCGGCCACGGTCAGATGCGCGAACGTGAGCTGGAACGGGTGATGAATGATTTCCACCATCAGCGTTTTAACGTGCTGGTGTGTACCACCATCATCGAAACCGGCATTGATATTCCTACCGCCAATACCATCATCATTGAACGCGCCGACCACTTTGGTCTGGCGCAGCTACACCAGCTGCGCGGTCGCGTTGGCCGTTCGCACCATCAGGCGTACGCCTGGCTACTGACGCCGCATCCGAAAGCCATGACCACCGACGCCCATAAACGGCTTGAAGCCATTGCCTCGCTGGAAGATCTGGGGGCCGGCTTTGCCCTGGCCACGCACGATCTTGAAATTCGCGGGGCCGGTGAGCTGCTCGGTGAAGGTCAGAGCGGACAGATGGAAACGATCGGCTTCTCGCTGTATATGGAACTGCTGGAAAATGCGGTGACCGCGCTGAAGGAAGGCCGTGAACCGTCGCTGGAAGATCTGACCAGCAGCCAGACCGAAATTGAGCTGCGAATGCCTTCCCTGCTGCCGGATGACTTTATTCCCGATGTGAACACCCGACTCTCCTTCTATAAGCGCATTGCCAGCGCGCAGCAGCAGGGGGAGCTGGACGATCTCAAGGTTGAGCTGATTGACCGCTTCGGTCTGCTACCCGATGCGGCGCGCAATCTGCTGGATATTGCCGCCCTGCGGCTGGTTGCCCAGAAGCTGGGCGTCCGTAAGGTGGAAGCCAGCGATAACGGCGGCTATGTCGAGTTCGCTGAAAAGAATAAGGTCGATCCGCTGTGGCTGATTGGCCTGCTGCAAAAAGAGCCAAAGCACTGGCGTCTGGACGGCCCGACGCGGCTGAAATTTATTCGCGACCTGGCCGATCGCAAGGCGCGGATGCAGTGGGTTCAGGGGTTTATGCAGAAAATGCTGGAGAACGTCGGCTGATAAAGCCGACCGCGCCACGCTGATCGGGCCGCACGGCGGGAGTTACGCTCCCTGCCGTACGGCCTTTTTCACAGGCGCTGAGGGATCAGGCCTTATCGTTCAGCACCAGCTGGCCGTTGCTGTCCAGCGGAATACGCGTTCCGGGATCGTTATCCATACGGATTTTTCCCTGCTGATCACCGATTTTATAGGTGACGTCATAGCCCATCATTTTTTGCTGCTTGTCATAGACGGTTTTGCAACGCTGCTCGGTGGTGGTGTAGGTGTCGCGATCCTGCAATGCGCCCTGCACCTGATGGCCGCCGTAGCCCCCGGCCAGCGCACCGGCTACGGTAGCAACGTCGCGTCCGCGACCGCCGCCGAACTGATGGCCCAGCACACCCCCCGCCACCGCACCCAGTACCGAACCGGCAATGCGGTTTTCGTCCTGAACCGGACGACGGTGGGTCAACGTGATGTTACGGCACTCCTGACGGGGCGTTTTCATCGTTTCCTGAATCGGAGTCGCGGAGAGCACCTGCGCAAACTGGGGGCCGCGCTCAAACACATTCATACTGGCAACGGCAGCAACGCCCAGGGCCGCAGCCACGCCGATTCCAATACCTGCTAGCATCGATTTATTCACAGGAAATCCTCCCGAAGTGGTTACCGCGCAATGTTTCCTTCTGCATCATCCTGAGCAGAGACGGCATTTCCGGCGTGCGCGACGCGCCGTAATCATTACGTCAAAGTGTGCTGTGAGGGGAGAATTGAGACAATCAGAATACTGGAAGAAAATAGCGGGATGGCGGTCCTTCGGTCCGTTTTAAGAGAGTTCCGAACACCGCGGGGGAGCGGCAAGATAAAAAATGGCCCGTGGATAACCGCCTAATAAGGCGGCTGTCCCGGGCCATTTAGCGCTAAACCCTGGGGGTTAGTGCAGCTTCAGTCGCGGACGGATCACCCGGTTGATGCTGCCAACCAGCATCATCAGCGCGGTTTTGAAGTAGCCGTGCAGCGCAATCTGGTGCATACGGTACAGCGAGATATACACAAAGCGGGCAATACGTCCCTCGACCATCATCGAGCCGCGCATCAGGTTACCCATCAGGCTGCCAACGGTGCTGAAGCGCGACAGAGAAACCAGCGACCCGTGATCTTTATAGACGTAGGCCTTCTGCGGCTTGCCTTTCATCTCTGCGAGAATATTGGCCAGCACGCAGGATGCCATCTGGTGTGCAGACTGCGCGCGCGGCGGAACGAATCCGCCCGCCGGCAGCGCACAGGAAGCACAGTCGCCGAGGGCATAGATATTCGGATCGCGGGTGGTTTGCAGCGTAGGCTCAACCACCAGCTGATTGATACGGTTAGTTTCCAGTCCGCCGATATCTTTCATAAAGTCCGGTGCTTTAATCCCCGCCGCCCACACCATCAGATCGGCGTCAATAAATTCGCCTGACTTGGTGTTCAGTCCATTTTTTTCAGCGCTGGTTACCATGGTCTGCGTCAGTACGCGAACGCCGAGCTTGTTCAGCTCCTGATGCGCCGCCCCGGAAATACGCGCAGGTAGCGCAGGCAGAATACGTTCACCGGCTTCCACCAGCGTGACGTTCAGCGCCTGGTTGTCCAGCCCCTTATAACCATAGCTGTGCAGCTGTTTCACCGCGTTATGCAGTTCGGCCGACAGCTCAACGCCGGTAGCCCCCGCGCCGACGATGGCGATGTTGACCTTCTCCTTAACGCCTTCATTGGCGGAGAATTTCAGAAACAGGTTGAGCATCTCGTTATGGAAACGCCGTGCCTGATGCGGGTTATCGAGGAAAATGCAGTTATCCTTCACCCCCGGCGTGCCGAAATCATTGGACGTACTGCCCAGCGCCATCACCAGCGTGTCATAGGCCAGCTCACGCTCCGGAACCAGCACGCTGCCCTGCGCATCGCAGATCTCAGCCAGGTGAATGCATTTTTTCTCACGGTCGAGCTGGGTCAGCGTGCCCAGCTGGAAATTAAAGTGGTGCTTATGAGCATGGGCCAGATAGCTCAGGCCATCGATGCCTTCGTCCAGCGACCCGGTAGCCACTTCGTGCAGCAGCGGCTTCCATAGGTGGCTGTGGTTGCGGTCAATCAGCGTGATTTGGGCTTTTTTACTGCGCCCAAGCTTATGGCCCAGCTGAGTAGCCAGCTCCAGTCCACCGGCACCTCCGCCGATAATAACGATTTTCTTCATAGGTGCTGTCAAACGACCCTCTCTAAAAGTTAACCAATCGTTAATCAAGTGTTATAAAATAACCTTGATAAACATAGGGTTGGCGATGTTAATTCGCAAGCTGAGGGCAGGATATCATGGGGGAATTCATGAGTTCTACGAAAATTGATCTTGGTCAATTTTATTATGAAAAAGACGAATAGTAAGAATAATAATCAGTACGAAACCCGCGCTGTGCGGGTTACGCGATGGACCATTGAGCGGTTATGTGGCAATTATCCCAGGGTTTTGAAGTGCTTAATTCGGGGAAGGTGATGCGAAATACTCTTAAACTTGTGGCTTTCGACTTCATCCCAGACCAGCTCATAGAAGTCCCGTAGCGCGGTTGCACTACGCTCGGTATCCAGTACGCCGTCATTCCGTGAAAGAAAAGCCAGGCAGCGGCTGTGATTCTTCTCGCGGAAGTTATCGACACATTTCGTGGCAATATCCAGATACTCCTCAGGACGATCTATCTTCCCCGCCATCACCTCATGCGGCCAAAGGTTGGGGTTAAAGATCGCCTGGCGGATATGACACAAAAATCCGATCCGCTCAGCCCAGTAGCCCCCCAGCCCCACGCCGCAAATTAACGGGGCGGTATCATCCGTCTGCTTTAACAGCTTGTCCGTTTCTTTAAGGATATGCTGCATATCGTGTTTCGGATGCCGGGTGCTGTAGCTGAGCAGGCGGACATCCGGGTCGATAAACTGGAGTTGTAATATCTTCTCGTGATTGCCCGGACTGGTAGAGTCAAAACCATGCAGATAGATAATCATCGTTTTCCTCGCTTAGTACGCCGCAGGCAACGGCAGCTCAGCTGCCCGCTGCGGCTTTATGTGCCAGCCATCGCTCCTGGAGATCGCTGAGCGTACCGCTGACCTGTTTCCAGCGGGAAGACTCCAGCAGCTGCTGACGGGTAAAAGAACCCCGATGGTATAGCCGGGTTACCCGCTCTGCATTGATCGGCGACAGGTTATCCAATACGCTGACGGCTCCGGCACGATTGTTACAGACCAGAATCATATCGCAGCCGGCATCCAGCGCCGTCTGCCCGCGTTCGGCGTAGCTGCCCATCACTGCGGCGCCCTCCATTGAGAGGTCGTCGGAGAAAATCACCCCGTCGAAACCCAGCTCCTGACGCAGTACTGTCTTCAGCCAGTGCGACGAGCCGCTGGCCGGACGTGGATCAACCTCAGTATAGATAACGTGAGCGGGCATGATCGCATCAAGCGCACGTTCGGTAATCAGCCGTTTGAAAATCGCCATATCATGCTGGCGGATCTCCGCCTCGCTGCGGGTGTCGCGCGGCGTTTCCTTATGGGAGTCAGCGCTGACCGCGCCGTGACCGGGGAAGTGCTTCCCGGTGGTCTTCATTCCGGCATCCTGCATTCCCTGGATAAAGCTGCGCGCCAGCGCCAGCGCACGGGCGGGGTCGTCATGAAACGCGCGTTCGCCTATTGCCGCGCTACCGTGGCCGATATCCAGCACCGGCGCAAAGCTGATATCAATATCCATCGCGATGATTTCAGAGGCCATCAGCCAGCCGGCCTGCTGCGCCAGCCGGAGCGCCGTAGCGTCATCGTTTAGCGCTGCGAACGCCTGCATTGCGGGTAACCGGCTGAACCCTTCACGAAATCGTTGTACGCGCCCGCCTTCCTGATCGACGGCAATAACCAGCCGCTGACGTGATGCGGCCCTGATTTGCCGAACCAGCTCAGCCAGCTGCGCCGGATCGTGATAGTTGCGGGTAAATAAAATCAGCCCGCCCACCAGCGGATGCTGCAAAATCTCACGCTCTTCCGCATCCAGCTCGTAGCCGTGTACGTCTAACATTACCGGTCCCACACTGCACCCCTGTCCCTGCCGCAGCAGGCTATTACGTTGTAAAAGAGTCCGGCGGCTTTCGCCGCCGGATGCTGTCGCTTTATTTGTTCCGTGACGTTGGCATTAATGCACAACATCACCGTTACCGGACCAGATGATTTCCCCCGTCTGCACCAGCATCAGCTGCATTTGAAGCTGCGGTGATTTCACATCACCCTCTGCATTGCTGTACAGCACATACTGCGCCCCGACGTAGCGCGCCAGCCCCACCGCTTTGCTGCGGGACACCAGGCTGTCGTCCGCCGACAGTCCCAGCGTCTGCTTCGCCACCGCCAGCTGCGGCGGCGTGATCAGGGTAAACTGGCTGTTGTTCGCGAGTGCATTTTGAAGTGCGGCGGTCGCTTTCGCGCTTTGCAGGCTGCCGTTGGTGCTGTTTTTCACATTATCAACCAGCAGAACGCTGCCCGGCGTCACGCCATCGGCCTTCAGCATCTGTGCGACCAGTGGCGCAACGCTGGCGGACCAGTTGAGGGTCTGCATTTTCGGCGGCTGCGGCACCGTGTCAATCGGGCCGGGCTGCTCTGGCACCGGCTCAGGCTGCGGCTGGACCGGTTCTACCGGCGCAGGCTGCTGGGCGGGCTGCTGAGGCTCCTGCTGCCCGTTGAGAATACAGCCGCTGAGGATCAGCGCCAGCGCCAGTACGCCAGAGAATTTAATCATGTTGCTTGTCACGCAATCACTCCTTAAAGATACAGGTAGAGACGAACTTTACTCGCCGTCAGATTGCCTGTCTGAGATGAGATGTCGGCTTTGCCCTGCGCGGGCACGACCAGCGTACGGGGCTTCTCATAAGGCAGAATTTCCAGTCCGCGGTCGTCATACCAGTAAAAACGGTAGGTCACCCTCACCGGTTTTTCATGCTGGTTAACCAGACTGCTGACGGCACGCTGCTGGCCATCAACCTCACCAATCGCAGGCTCACTGGCGATAATCCCCGCAGACAGCACGGACGATTCCATTACCAGCGACTGTGACGTATTGATGGTGGTGCGATCGCTGCTGCATCCGGTCAACGCGATAAGTAGTGTAAACGCCGTCAGGATTACCCGCATAACATTACATTCCCAGTCAGAACGACAGCATCGGCCCCAAAGGACGGCCCCCGACCAGGTGAAGGTGAATATGATAAACCTCCTGGCCACCGTGTTTATTACAGTTCATGATCAGACGATAGCCGTCTTCAGCAATCCCTTCCTGTTTCGCAATTTTTGCTGCCACGACCATCATCCGGCCCAGCGCGGCTTCGTGTTCGGCCTCAACGTCGTTAGCGGTAGGGATCAGCTGGTTAGGCACAATCAGAATATGCGTCGGTGCCTGCGGAGAGATATCGCGGAACGCGGTAACCAGTTCATCCTGCCAGACGATGTCGGCGGGAATTTCACGACGAATGATTTTACTGAAGATAGTTTCTTCGGCCATGTGCATTTCCTTAGCTATGTTTTTATTAACGCAGTATGAGCGAGAAATTCGTTTTCTTTCAACCCGGAACTGATTTTTCTTTCCCGACTGCGCAGCTTTACAGCGCTGCCGTCCGCCCTGCGTCCCTGTTTAGTGCGGCGCAAATAGCAAAAGGGGAGGCACGCGGCCTCCCCTTTATATGACCTGCCTGTGCCGTTACAGGTTACGGATGTAATCGTCCATATCGGTTTTAAGGTTGTCAGATTTGGTGCCAAAAATGGCCTGCACGCCTGAACCTGCGACCACCACACCGGCCGCACCCAGTTTTTTCAGTTCGGCCTGATTGACCTTGCTGATATCCCCCACGCTCACGCGTAAACGGGTGATACAGGCATCCAGGTTGGTAATATTATCCTTACCGCCGAAGGCGGCAACCAGATTGGCCGCCATCTCGCTGGCATTGCCTGCCGCCCGATCGGTTGTCGTATCTTCACGACCCGGCGTTTTCAGGTTCAGTTTAACGATCAGCACGCGGAAAATGGTGTAGTAAACCACCGCATAGACCGCACCCACGATCGGGAACAGCCAGATGTTGCTGCTGTTGCCGCTCAGCACGATAAAGTCGATCAAACCGTGCGAGAAGCTGGTGCCGTCGCGCATACCCAGCAGAATACAGATTGGGAAGGCGAGACCCGCCAGAATGCAGTGGATAACGTAGAGGATCGGCGCCACGAACATAAAGGAGAATTCGATAGGTTCGGTAATGCCGGTCAGGAATGAGGTCAGCGCGGCGGAAATCATAATACCGCCCACTTTGGCACGGTTTTCTGGTTTAGCCGTGTGCCAGATGGCGATTGCCGCCGCGGGCAGGCCGTACATTTTGAACAGGAATCCGCCGGAGAGCATACCCGCTTTAGGATCGCCCGCCATGTAGCGAGGGATATCGCCGTGGAAGACCTGGCCCGCCGCATTGGTGTATTCACCGATTTGCATCTGGAAAGGAACGTTCCAGATATGGTGTAAACCAAACGGCACCAGCGCACGTTCAACGAAGCCGTAGATACCAAACGCCACAACCGGGTTCTGATAAGCCGCCCACTGTGAGAATGCCCCGATTGCCGTTCCGATAGGTGGCCAGATAAAGGAAAGCACCACGCCCATGAAAATCGCCGTCAGGCCGGAGATAATCGGCACAAAGCGTTTACCGGCGAAGAAGCCCAGATACTCAGGCAGCCTGATGCGGTAGAAGCGGTTGAACATGTACGCGGCAATCGATCCGGCAATAATACCGCCCAGAACGCCGGTATCGGCCAGATGTTTGTTAGCGATTTCACTCGCCGGAACGTGCAGCACCAGCGGTGCCACAACCGCCATGGTTTTTACCATGATGCCGTAGGCAACCACGGCCGCCAGAGCAGAAACACCGTCGTTATTGGTAAAACCCAGCGCCACGCCGATAGCGAAAATTAACGGCATGTTGGCAAAAACAGAGCCACCCGCTTCGGCCATGACCTGCGAAACGACCGCCGGTAACCACGTGAAGTTGGCGGACCCCACGCCCAACAGAATTCCGGCTATCGGCAGCACCGATACGGGCAACATCAGCGATTTACCGACCTTTTGCAGGTTCGCAAATGCATTTTTGAACATAGTATAACGCTCCTGAGTATAAGTGCTTTTCGTCGCGCACAGCGCGTTGCAAAAGGGGGAGGATCCTTTTACGGGTGAGGCGTCGTTGCGCCTTCAGTATTTATTACGAAGAGTAAAATAATTCTATGTTAATTTATTTGATGGCTATCACGTTTCGTCATTCGTGATTTGCATCATATGTAAAATCTACTAAAAACAGCTGACTTTTCCATCAAAAAAAATGCAGCCACCTGATTTCAGGCGCTGCACTGTACAAAATTCAGCGATTAATTACGAGCACGAAAAAAATTAATCTTAGCGGTTAATCCGTCAACCGCGACATCGGTACATGGAACAGGCGAGAGAAGTTTTGGGTCGTGGCCTCTGCCAGCGTTTCCACGCTCACCCCTTTCACGACGGCCATGTACTCAGCCACATCACGGGTATAGGCGGGCTGATTTTCTTTACCGCGATGCGGCACCGGCGCCAGATACGGCGAATCGGTTTCGACCAGCATCCGATCCAGCGGAACGTAGCGGGCGGCTTCACGGATCTGCTCCGCGTTGCGGAAGGTTGCGATCCCGGAGAAAGAAATATAGAAGCCCATATCCAGCAGCTTTTCCGCCGTTTCACGATCTTCGGTAAAACAGTGCAGTACGCCGCCGCAGCCTTCGGCCTGCTCTTCTTTCAGGATAGCCAGCGTATCCTCTCGCGCATCGCGGGTATGCACGATCACCGGCTTATTCAGATCCCGCCCGATGCGAATGTGTTCGCGAAACGACGCCTGCTGGCGGACCTTGGTCTCTTTCTGATAGAAATAGTCCAGCCCGGTTTCACCCATCGCAATCACCCGGGGATCGGCGGCCAGCTGCCGCAGTTCGGCAAAATCGTAGACTTCCTGCTGGTTAAGGGGATGAACCCCGCAGGAGTAGGCAACGTTAGGACGATCGCCGATCAGCTCAACCATTCCCTTATAACCCGGCAGCGTGGTTGCCACCGCCAGCAAAAATTTCACATCGCGCGCCGCAGCTTTCGCCAGTACGTCAGAGACGTCCTGATGCAGGGTTTCATAGTCCAGGCCATCCAGATGGCAGTGGGAATCAACTAAAAACATGTTTATTACTCTCAGACAGAAGTCCCGGCGTTGGCCGGTTGCAGAATCGGTTCCCAGCTCAGCAGCTGTTCAGTGAGCAGCAGCTCGCGGTTGACCGCCACGACGCGCAGCAGACGCTCACGACAGGTCAGCCACTGGCGCAGACTGGCATCTATCGCCGACGCAGGCAGCAGGCTGGCGATGTGCATCACCAGCGGGCGGTGGTCAACGTTGCTGATGTAGTCTCCTCCCCCCTGCTGCCATTTTGCCGCATCAACCAGCAGCGAGCAGATCCAGCCAATCCGCTGCACCGCATCGTCATGGTTGAGCACCGGCAGCAGCGTCAGCAGATCGCCCTGCATGGCCGCGGGTAGCGCCTGACAAAGCTGCTGACGCTGCTGCCAGGTTTTCTCTGCCAGCAGCGCCAGCGCCGCCGCAGGCGCCCCGCCGGTCAGTCGCAGAGCGCTTATCCGGGCATTAATATCGCCTGTCCCCTGCTTTTCCAGCCAGTTCAGGCTTTGCGCCTCGTCCGGCGGAGCAAGATGCCACAGCAGGCAGCGGCTGCGCAGCGTGGGCAGCAGGCGTGACGGCTCGTGACAGTTCAGCAAGAACCAGGTGTTTTGCGGTGGCTCTTCCAGCGTTTTGAGCAGCGCGTTAGCCGCTGCCTCGGTTAACTGACCGGCATCGGGCAGCCAGACAACTTTGGCCCCGCCCTGCTGGGCATGGTGGTACAGCTTTTCCGTCACGCCGCGCACGGCATCGATGCCCAGCGAAGTCTTTCCTTTCTCGGCCTCCAGCCGATACCAGTCAGGGTGCGTTCCCGCCTGCATCAGCTGGCAGGCATGGCAGCTGCCGCAGCTTTTCAATCCGTCGGGCTGGCGACACATCAGCCAGCGGCTCAGCCCCCAGACGAGTGCATCTGCCCCCATCCCCGGCAGTGACTGGATCAGCAGTGCGTGGTGGCCACGCTGCGCCTGATGCTGGCTGATAATTTGCCGATAGCCGTTATTCAGCCACGGATACCAGTTCATTGCTGTTCCCGCAGCCACAGCCGCAGCGTTTGCTGAAGCTGTTCCGTCACCTGATGCAACTCACGGGTGGCGTCCAGGGTCTTGATACGCGGGTCCGCCGCCGCCAGCGCAAGATAGCGTTCACGCGTGCGGATAAAGAAATTCAGCGACTCTTGTTCGATACGATCCAGCTCACCGCGGGCGCGGGCGCGCTGCAAACCAATTTCGGGCGTGACATCCAGGTAGAGCGTCAGGTCAGGGCTGAAATCCCCCAGCACGGTCTGCTTCAGGCTGGCCATCAGCTGGCTGTCCATGTTGCGACCACCGCCCTGATAAGCCTGCGATGAGAGATCGTGACGATCGCCCACCACCCACGCACCACGCGCCAGGGCAGGTTTGATCACATTCTCCACCAGCTGTACGCGTGCGGCATACAGCATCAGCAGCTCGGCTTTATCAGTGACCTGCTCACCTTCAATGCCCTGCTTAATCAGTTCGCGCAGCTTTTCTGCCAGCGGCGTGCCGCCGGGTTCGCGGGTAAAGACAATATCGTTAATGCCGTGCTGGTGGAGTACTGCCACCACGGCATCACGCGCCGTGGTTTTTCCCGCCCCTTCCAGGCCTTCAATAACGATAAATTTACTGTTCATTTTTTTCCTTCAGCGCCAGGCGGTAGACCTGCACGGCTTTATTATGGCTTGCCAGGTTAGTGGTGAAGGTATGTCCCCCTTTACCATCGGCAACAAAGTAGAGGAAATCGGTTTTCAGCGGATGCGCTGCCGCTTCCAGCGAGGCCTTGCCGGGCATAGCAATCGGTCCGGGCGGCAGGCCGTTTATCGTGTAGGTGTTGTACGCCGTTGGCGTGTCAAGATCCCGACGCGTCAGCGTGCCGCGATAGTCCGGCCCCAGGCCGTAAATCACCGTTGGGTCGGTCTGTAGCCGCATCCCCAGCCGCAGGCGGTTGATAAACACCGACGCCACTTTGCTACGCTCGTCACTGACCGCCGTCTCTTTTTCGACGATCGATGCCATGGTCAGCATATCATTTTTGCTTTTGTAGGGCAGGTTATCCATTCTCCCCTCCCACTCGCTGTCAATATGCTGCTCCATGCGCTGGAAGGCGCGCTTCAGCAGCGCCACGTCGGTGGTATCGGCGGTGTACAGATAGGTATCGGGATAGAACCAGCCCTCCACCCCCTTCGCATCCCCTTTAAGCTCAAGGGCCGTGGCAACGGTAGCCAGACTGTCATCCGCCAGTGTGTGTTTGATATAGGGCGCGCTACGCAGCTGGCTTAACCACTCCTGCATCCGCGTTCCTTCGACAAACCGCAGCGGGAACTGCGCCTCTTTACCGCTCGCCAGCAGTTGTAACATCTCGCGCACGGTCATGTCAGGATCGAAGCGATAGGTTCCGGCCTTGAATTTTGACAGTTCGGGCTCCAGCTTCAGCAGTATGCCAAACCAGGGGCTGGCTTTTACGATATGTTTTGACTCAAGCTGAGCTTCAAGCACTACCCGGCCCGAACCCGCTGGCAGAGTAAAGAGGGTTTCCTTCTCGACGGTCAACCTGGAGTCAGCAAACTGGCGGGTCTGCCAATAGCCCCAGGCGACGGCGGCCAGAGAAACTGCAACCAGCCCGACGATAATTTTGCGTGTTTTAGTCATGAAAGTTCCACGATTGATTAATGGGGGCTAAGCAGTTGAAAAAGACGGCGCGAGCCGTAGTGCCATGTTTCAATCTGATAAACGGGTAGCACCGGCATCAGCGCATTGGTAATCAGCACCTCTTCAGCGGTGGCCAGAACCTCTGGCCCCGCGCGAACTTCGCTGACGGTAAAGCCCAGTTCTGTCGCCCGCCGCATAATGTCCTGCCGCTGAATGCCGTTGACCCCGGATGCGCTCAGGTCCGGGGTGAACACCTCATTCCCCACGCGCCAGAAAAAATTTGCCGCACAGCATTCCACCAGCATACCGTCGGTGTCAAGCACCAGCGCTTCGTCGGCATCGGTCTGGTCAAGCTGTGCGCGGATTAGTACCTGCTCCAGCCGGTTAAGATGTTTGATCCCCGCCAGCAGCGGATTTTTACCCAGCCTGACCGGGCTTATCGCCAGCCGCGCCCCACTCTCTCTCAGCCGGTGATAGTGTTGAGGATAGGGCGAAACGGACAGGATCCGCGCAGGTGAACTACAGCCGGCGGCGCTGTAGCCGCGCCCGCCGCTGCCGCGGGTCACAATCACCTTTAATACGCCCTCTTCCTGGCCCTCAACGATTACTGTCATCTCCCGACGCAGCGCTTCCCAGTCCACGCCGGTAATCAGCAGGCGTTCGCAGCCCTGATGCAGCCGCTCCAGATGTGCGTTAAGCTGCACCACCGTCCCCTGCTGTACGCGCGCCGTGGTGAAACACCCGTCGCCGAACTGTACCGCGCGGTCGCTAACCGCCAGAGCGCTCTGAGTTTCGCCATTAACCCATACCATCGTCACTCTCCATTACTTTTCCTGCGGAAAGATTACCTGTCCGGGGCGACAGAATCATCTGAATATGCGGAAAGACGCGGGGTTTATCGCAGCGACAGGGTAAATTTTGCTCAGGCGAAGCATATGGGGGCTTTATCGCGGATAAAAAAAAGCCCGCCGATATTAAGGCAGGCCTTTGAGTGATGATAACAATCAGATTTTACGGAAAATCAGCGAGCCGTTGGTGCCGCCAAAGCCGAAGGAGTTACACAGCGTGTATTCCATGCCCTTGACCTGGCGTGCGGTGTGCGGCACAAAGTCCAGATCGCAGCCTTCATCCGGGTTATCCAGATTGATAGTCGGAGGGACAACCTGATCGCGCAGCGCCAGGATGGTAAAGATAGACTCTACCGCGCCCGCCGCGCCCAACAGATGGCCGATCATCGATTTGGTCGAGCTGACCATAACGCTGTTGGCCGAGGCGCCAAACACGGATTTCACCGCCTGGGCTTCTGCTTTATCACCGGCCGACGTTGAGGTGCCGTGCGCGTTGATATAGCCAATCTGCTCTGGGGAGAGCTGGGCGTCTTTCAGCGCGTTGGTCATCGCCAGCGCAGCACCTGCGCCGTTTTCCGGCGGAGAGGTCATATGATACGCATCGCTGCTCATGCCAAAACCAACGACTTCAGCGTAGATTTTTGCACCGCGCTTTTTAGCGTGCTCATACTCTTCCAGAACGACCAGACCTGCACCATCTCCCAGTACAAAGCCGTCACGGTCTTTGTCCCACGGACGGCTGGCAGCCTGCGGATTTTCATTGCGGGTTGAAAGTGCGCGTGCGGCACCGAACCCACCCACGCCCAGCGGCGTACTGGCTTTTTCAGCACCACCGGCCAGCATCACATCAGCATCGTTATAAGCGATGATACGTGCCGCATGGCCAATATTGTGCACGCCAGACGTACAGGCGGTAGCAATGGAAATACTTGGGCCTTTCATTCCGTACATAATAGTCAGGTGTCCGGCAACCATATTGACAATGGTAGAAGGAACAAAGAAAGGACTTATTTTACGCGGACCACCGTTGACCAGTGAACTGTGGTTTTCTTCAATTAAACCCAGACCACCAATACCCGACCCAATCGCTGCACCAATACGGCCTGCGTTTTCTTCGGTAATTTCAATGCCAGAATCCTGCATGGCCTGAACACCAGCAACAACTCCATATTGAATGAAAGCATCCATCTTGCGCTGTTCTTTACGCGAGATGATTTCATCACAATTAAAATTCTTTACTATGCCAGCAAAACGCGTTGCGTAGGCACTAGTATCAAAATGGTCAATAAGGCTGATGCCACTCTGACCGGCAACAAGAGCATTCCAGGTAGACTCTACGGTATTGCCGACGGGTGACAACATGCCAAGACCAGTCACAACTACACGACGCTTAGACACGTTCGTCCTCCAGGGAGGGAAAAATTGACGCGATGTGGGAGGTTCAGATAAAACTCAGGCGGTCGAATGACCGCCTGGAGATGTTCACTTATGCCTGGTGACCATTGATGTAATCAATAGCAGCCTGAACGGTAGTGATTTTCTCAGCTTCTTCATCCGGAATCTCGGTATCGAACTCTTCTTCCAGAGCCATTACCAGCTCAACGGTATCAAGAGAATCAGCGCCCAGATCTTCTACAAAAGAGGCAGTATTAACAACTTCTTCCTGCTTAACGCCCAGCTGCTCGCCAATGATTTTCTTAACGCGTTCTTCGATAGTGCTCATACTATTAAATTTCCTATCAAAACTCGCTTTCGCGATGGTTTTCGTAGTGTATAAAATGTTGAAAAAGATGCAACTAAATCCCGGCTGGTCAAACCACGATTTTACGCTATTTTGCGGCTTTTACCTCAAATAACGCAAATAGTTTTCGCAGTTTTCAAACCATATACATTCCGCCGTTGACATGCAGCGTCTCACCAGTAATGTACGCTGCCTCGTCAGAGGCTAAAAATGCCACGGCATTAGCGATTTCCTGCGCGCCGCCAAGACGACCCGCAGGCACTTCTGCCAGAATACCCGCCCGCTGCTCTTCAGTCAGCGCACGCGTCATGTCGGTTTCAATAAAACCAGGTGCCACGACGTTAACGGTAATGCCACGTGACGCGATTTCACGCGCCAGTGACTTGCTGAAGCCAATTAAACCTGCTTTTGCTGCCGCATAGTTTGCCTGACCCGCATTACCCATTGTTCCAACTACGGAGCCAATGGTAATAATTCGGCCCACCCGCTTTTTCATCATCGCACGCATTACCGCTTTCGACAGACGGAATACTGAAGTCAGATTGGTGTCCAGGATATCCTGCCACTCATCGTCTTTCATGCGCATCAGAAGATTATCACGCGTGATGCCAGCATTATTGACTAAAATGTCCACTTCGCCAAATTCGGCGCGAATATTTTCCAGTACGCTTTCAATTGAAGCAGAGTCGGTAACGTTCAGGAGCAGGCCCTTACCGTTAGCACCGAGATAAGCGCTGATTGCTTCAGCACCGCTCTGGCTGGTCGCAGTACCAACAACTTTGGCACCACGGGCGACCAGTGTCTCCGCAATTGCACGGCCGATACCGCGGCTTGCACCGGTTACCAGCGCGATTTTACCTTCAAAATTCATGTTGTTCCTCGTGTTATTGTTCAAGCGCCGCTGACAGGCTGGCCTGGTCGTTTACCGCCGCCGCCGTCAGGGTGTCAACAATACGTTTAGTCAGCCCGGTTAACACTTTTCCCGGACCCACTTCCAGCAGCGACGTCACGCCCTGCTGTGCCATAAATTCTACGCAGCCGGTCCAACGCACCGGGCTGTAAAGCTGGCGTACCAGCGCGCTGCGAATCGCTTCTGGCGACGTTTCACACTGCACATCAACGTTGTTGACCACCGGGAACACCGGGGCGTTGAAGGTCAGCGCTTCCAGCGCGACGGCCAGCTTATCGGCAGCGGGCTTCATCAGCGCACAGTGTGACGGCACGCTGACCGGCAGCGGCAGCGCGCGCTTGGCTCCCGCAGCTTTACAGGCCGCGCCAGCACGCTCTACGGCTTCTTTGTTACCGGCAATCACCACCTGGCCCGGCGAGTTATAGTTCACCGGTGAAACCACCTGCCCCTGCGCAGACTCTTCGCAGGCCTTAGCAATGGATTCGTCGTCAAGGCCGATAATCGCCTGCATTGCTCCGGTCCCTTCCGGTACGGCTTCCTGCATCAGTTTGCCGCGCAGCTCAACCAGCTTAATGGCGTCTGCAAACGCAATCACCCCGGCACAAACCAGGGCACTGTACTCACCCAGGCTGTGGCCTGCAAGCATTGCCGGTACTTTTCCGTCTTTTTCCTGCCAAACGCGGAAAATCGCAACAGATGCGGCCAGTAAAGCGGGCTGCGTCTGCCAGGTTTTGTTCAATTCTTCAGCAGGACCCTGTTGGACCAGCTGCCATAAATCGTAACCCAGCACGTCAGAGGCTTCGCGGAAGGTTTTTTCCACAGTCGGGTTTGCCGCGGCTAAATCAGCCAGCATGCCTACCGCCTGCGATCCCTGTCCCGGAAAGACCATTGCAAATTGCGTCATCGTTATTTCCTGTTAATCAAAAACGAACCAGTGCCGAGCCCCAGGTGAAACCACCACCGAAGGCCTCCAGCAGGATCAGCTGGCCGGGTTGAATACGCCCGTCGCGAACGGCCTCATCCAGTGCCGATGGTACGGATGCCGCGGAGGTGTTGCCATGACGATCGAGCGTCACCACAACTTTGTCCATGTCCATACCCAGCTTACGGGCGGTGGCGCTAATAATACGCAGGTTGGCCTGATGCGGCACCAGCCAGTCAATCGCTTCACGCTCAAGGTTATTCGCCTTCAGGGTTTCATCAACGATGTGGGCCAGTTCGGTAACGGCAACTTTAAAGACTTCGTTACCCGCCATCGTCAGATAGGCAGGCTGATCCTGATGCGCACGATCCTGATTCGGCAGCGCCAGCAGCTGACCGTAGCGGCCATCCGCATGCAGGTGGGTGGAGATAATGCCCGGCTCTTCGCTGGCACCCAGAACCACGGCACCGGCACCGTCGCCGAACAGAATAATCGTGCCGCGATCGTCAGGATCCAGCGTACGTGACAGCGCATCAGAACCGATCACCAGCGCGTATTTAACCGCACCGTTCTTAATATACTGATCGGCCACGCTCAGCGCGTAGGTGAAACCCGCGCAGGCCGCTGCCAGATCGAATGACGCGGCGTCATTGATTTCCAGCATCTGCTGGATCATGCAGGCTGAACTGGGGAAGGCGTAGCTTGAAGAGGTGGTGGCAACCACGATCAGCCCGATATCATTCTTATCGATACCGGCCATAGAAAGCGCACGCTCAGCCGCATGGAATCCCATGGTTGCCACGGTTTCATCCTGGCCGGCAATACGACGTTCGCGAATACCGGTACGGGTGACAATCCACTCGTCCGACGTATCCACCATTTTTTCCAGATCGGCGTTAGTCCGCACCTGATCGGGCAAATAGCTGCCCGTACCGATAATCTTCGTATACATGTACGCTCAGTCACTCTTAGGTAATACAGCCTGAAGGCGGGCAGCAATCCGTTCCGGAACTTGCCGCCGCACCGCCTGCTCTGCCTGTTTTATCGCTACGCTAAATGCACGCTGATTGGCCGCACCGTGACTTTTAATCACGCTGCCACGCAACCCTAACAGACAGGCGCCGTTGTACTGGTCGGGATTAAGATGGCCGAAATTCTTCGACAGACGCTTTTGGATCCAGTGCCCCAGTAATTTCAGCCACCATGCCTTTTTTTTGCCTTCGCTCTGTGATTTCAACAGCGAAAGAAACATTCTTACCACACCTTCCATAGTTTTTAGCGTGACGTTACCAATAAAGCCGTCACAAACCAGAACATCCGTCTTACCAGTAAGAAGATCGTCACCCTCAAGGTATCCAATATAGTTAATATCTGCCGAAGCACGTAGTACCGCGGCAGCATCGCGGATTGCCGCTAATCCTTTGGTTTCTTCCTGACCGATATTGAGCAGCGCCACGCGCGGATTGGCAATTGCCAGCACCTCTTCCGCCATAACCGCACCCATAATGGCAAACTGCACCAGCATGGCACTGTCGGATTCTACATTAGCACCCAGGTCCAGTACTACCGTTTTACCTTTCAGCTGGTTAGGTAACACGGTCATCAGCGCAGGACGGTCGATACCTTCCAGCGGTTTTATTAACAATTTTGCCAGACCCATTAGCGCACCGGTATTACCGGCGCTAACGCAGGCCTGTGCATTGCCGGCCTTCACCTGCTCCAGCGCAATACGCATTGACGATCCGCGACTTGCACGGATCGCCTGAGCAGGTCGTGCATCACTGGCAATAACTGATTCGGCAGGAATAATCTGCAAACGGGCGCGCAGCGCGGAATCAGCTGTGGCGAGTGATGACGTGATTTTGTCGGGATCGCCGACCAGAAGAAGATGCAGGTGCGAGTCAGACGCCAGTGCCTGCATTGCAGCAGGCACTGTCACGCAGGGACCAAAGTCCCCGCCCATGGCATCTATCGCCAGGGTCAAACGTGTCAAAGTATTGCCGCGCTATTCCGCGATATTACTTAACGATGACCTTGCGACCGCGGTAGTAACCATCCGCAGTGATGTGGTGACGCAGATGAGTTTCACCAGAAACTTTATCTACGGAAAGAGCTGCTGTGGTCAGAGCATCGTGTGAACGACGCATGCCACGTTTGGAACGGGTTGGTTTATTCTGTTGTACGGCCATGGACCTTACTCCTATTACTTACGCTTTAAACTGGCTAATACGGCAAATGGATTTGGTTTTTCTGCCTCTGCAGGCAATTGACCAAAGACCATGTCCGCCTCGGACACTTCACAGTGTTCAGATTCATGCACCGGAACGACAGGCAGGGCGAGGATGATTTCATCTTCAACCATTGCCAGCAAATCGGTTTCACCAAACTCGTTGGTGTCGATTGGCTCGTACGCTTCCGGAAGTGCTTCTGCCTGTTCGTCAGTGACGACCGGGCTGAAACAGTACGATACGTGGACCTGATGAGGAAACGTTTTGTTGCAGCGTTGGCAGCACAGCGTCACTGAAACTTCTGCCGTACCTTTCAGTACAGCCAGACGCTGATTGTCGATCGCAAACGACATGACACATTCTACATCACTGTCCACACTCACTACCGAGTCGGCAACCCGCTCAACCTGTTCAGGGGTGTAAACACCCTGGTAGTCCAGGCGTTTCTGAGCGGTTCGCACCACATCAATAGTCAGGGGTAATTTTACCTTTTGCATAGGGCGCGCATATTAACTTTGTAACGACTTAGAGTCAAAGAAAAAGGCCGTGATACGACATCTTTCACCCATTATTCGCATCCAGTGCGGCGCACAGTTTAAAATGCCTTTCACTGATTCGCTATCTATTCTGGAAAAAAATATGTCACAGCTGGTTTTAGCCTCCACTTCGCCTTACCGCAGCGCGTTATTAACACGGCTGCAAATCCCGTTTATCACCGATTCACCGGAGGTGGATGAAACGCCATTAGCCGATGAAACGGCCACGGCGTTGGTGACCAGACTGGCGGCGGCAAAAGCGCAGGCGCTGGCCGGGCGTTATCCGGACAGTCTGATTATTGGGTCAGACCAGGTCTGCGTTGTCAAAGAGGCCATCTGCGGTAAACCGCATACGGAGGAGAACGCCCGTGCCCAGCTGCGCGCGGCAAGCGGAAATCGCGTAGTGTTCTACACCGGCCTGGCGCTGTATGACAGCCGTCAACGGCGTCTGCAAACCCTGTGTGAACCTTTTACCGTGCAGTTCCGCCAGCTTAGCGATGACGAAATTTATCGTTATGTCAGCAGAGAGCGCCCGCTTAACTGTGCGGGCAGCTTTATGTGTGAGGGATTGGGGATTGCCCTGTTTGAGAGTCTGTCCGGCCGCGATCCCAATACCTTAATCGGGCTGCCGCTGATTGCACTGTGCGACATGCTGAGAGAAGCCGGATTAGATCCGCTGGGATAAGCGCCGGTACGGGCGACAACAGATTACTGCCGCCCATACCTGGCGCCGGAGATGATTAGCCGTTCTGCTTACGCAGCACCGCCAGGCAGCGTTTCAGGCCGTCATCCAGCGGGGCTTCGACACGCATAACCTCACCGGTTCCCGGATGCGTAAACGTCAGCGCTGCGGCGTGCAGGAACAGACGTTTTAGACCGGTGCCGCCGAGCTTCAGATCGAATTCAGCGTCGCCGTAGCGGTCATCAAAGGCAATCGGATGACCTGCGTGCAGAGTGTGTACACGGATCTGATGGGTGCGCCCGGTTACCGGGCTGGCTTTAACCAGCGTGGCGAAGGCATAGCGCTCTTCCACTTTAAACAGCGTTTCCGACGGCTTACCCTCGGCGCTGACCTTCACCACGCGCTCCCCGCTTTGCAGAATATTTTTCAGCAGCGGCGCGCGCACTGACTTCACATGAGACCCCCACTGCCCGCTTACCAGGGCCAGATAGTCTTTCTGCATGCCTTTTTCACGCAGCTGCTCATGCAGCGAACGCAGCGCAGAGCGTTTTTTTGCTACCAGCAAGATCCCGGAGGTATCCCGGTCAAGGCGATGCACCAGCTCCAGAAAACGTGCTTCAGGACGCAGCGCCCGCAGCCCCTCAATCACACCGAAGCTCAGCCCGCTGCCGCCGTGAACCGCGGTGCCCGACGGTTTATTCAGCACCAGGATATGTTCATCTTCATAGATGATGGCGTCAGAAAGGGCCGCGACTTTGGCCAACTTGGGAGAAACGTTCTCCTCTTCACGTTCCGCAACGCGTACCGGCGGGATACGTACTTCGTCCCCGGCCTCCAGCTTGTATTCCGGTTTGATGCGCTTTTTATTCACCCGCACTTCGCCCTTACGCAAAATGCGATAAATCATACTCTTCGGCACACCTTTCAACTGAGTGCGTAAAAAGTTATCGATGCGCTGTCCCGCTTCATCGGCAGAAATGGCAATAAATTGTACGGCTGGAGTGGTAGTTTTCATGGTTGGCGATTCTAAATACCCGGCAGTGATAGCGCCACATCTTTTTATGTGCTTAACTGACTTCGATGACGGCCACAGGTAGTTATGTCCGGATTTTATACAATTTGCTGAAAAGCAGTGCAGTTCGTCCTAAAAGCCGGGATTAACTTCTCATAGTGGATAAAGTCATCTTGCGATCACAAGCATAGCAGTGGAATAATGCTTCCGTTTTTAATGCAATAACTTGTGATTGCAAGGAACAAGTGTTAACCCGCTAACTTTTACGCTGTGAAAAGGCGGCAGGCAGGCGATCTTCCATTACTCAGCTCACTGCGTGAGCGAGCGGACCCGATCGGTAGCGGCCAGTCTTGCAAGCAGAATAATAGATTAAGGGTGTATTAAATAACTTTTGCCGGATAGCCCATACACGCAGCAATGGCGTAAGACGTATTGTGCAATCAGGCATTTAGCGGGCTGCGGGTTGCAGCCTGGACAATAAAATGGGATTGGTTCACCTGGTAATTTACTGGCGGTTCCCCCCTGACAAAGCGCTGTTTTTCCATATGTGAAACAGGCTACCGTGATTTTGCGCCCCTTAGCAGGCGACAACCGGGAGGTTGACGGTTTTGCGATGAGACTCGGGGCCATCGGTTCATCATGTCCAGCGTTACTTTGCCCGCAGCTTTGTCACTAATGTAAGAATAATGAGTAAGTTACGATGAAAAGAATGTTGATAAACGCGACTCAGCAAGAAGAGTTGCGTGTCGCACTTGTAGACGGTCAGCGTCTGTACGATCTGGATATTGAGAGCCCTGGACACGAACAGAAAAAAGCCAATATCTACAAAGGCAAGATTACCCGCATTGAACCTAGTCTTGAAGCCGCCTTCGTTGATTACGGTGCTGAAAGACACGGTTTCCTACCTCTTAAAGAAATATCCCGCGAATACTTCCCTGCACACTATTCCGCTCACGGTCGCCCTAATATCAAGGACGTTCTGCGCGAAGGTCAGGAAGTTATCGTACAGATTGATAAAGAAGAGCGCGGCAACAAAGGCGCTGCGCTGACCACCTTTATCAGCCTGGCGGGCAGTTATCTGGTTCTGATGCCAAACAACCCGCGTGCCGGTGGTATCTCCCGTCGTATCGAAGGGGATGACCGCACCGAGCTGAAAGAGGCGCTCTCATCTTTGCAGCTGCCGGAAGGTATGGGCCTGATTGTCCGCACGGCGGGCGTGGGCAAATCCGCTGAAGCATTGCAGTGGGATCTCAGCTTCCGCATGAAGCACTGGGAAGCCATTAAAAAAGCCGCTGAGAATCGCCCGGCGCCGTTCCTGATCCATCAGGAAAGTAACGTGATCGTTCGCGCGTTCCGCGACTATCTGCGTCAGGATATTGGTGAAATCCTTATCGATAACCCTAAGGTGCTTGAACTGGCGCGCCAGCATATCGCCGCACTGGGCCGCCCGGATTTCAGCAGCAAAATTAAACTGTACACCGGTGAAATTCCGCTGTTCAGCCACTATCAAATTGAGTCGCAGATCGAATCCGCTTTCCAGCGTGAAGTGCGTCTGCCTTCCGGTGGCTCCATCGTTATTGATTCCACCGAAGCCCTGACCGCAATTGATATCAACTCTGCACGCGCCACGCGCGGCGGTGACATCGAAGAAACGGCGTTTAACACCAACCTTGAAGCCGCCGATGAAATTGCCCGCCAGCTGCGCCTGCGCGACCTGGGTGGACTGATCGTTATCGACTTTATCGATATGACCCCGGTTCGCCACCAGCGCGCGGTTGAAAATCGCCTGCGTGAGGCGGTGCGCCAGGACCGTGCCCGTATTCAGATCAGCCACATTTCACGCTTCGGCCTGCTGGAGATGTCCCGCCAGCGCCTGAGCCCTTCTTTAGGTGAATCCAGCCACCACGTCTGCCCGCGCTGTAGCGGTACCGGCACCATTCGTGATAACGAATCGCTGTCGCTGTCGATTCTGCGCCTGATTGAAGAAGAAGCGCTGAAGGAGAACACCAAAGAAGTTCATGCCATCGTTCCGGTGCAGGTTGCCTCCTACCTGCTGAATGAGAAGCGTGATTCGGTCAGTGCCATTGAGAAGCGTCAGGGCGGCGTGCGTGCCATCATCGTGCCAAACGATCAGATGGAAACCCCGCACTATTCAGTACTGCGCGTTCGCAGCGGCGAAGAGACGCCGACGCTGAGCTACCATCTGCCGAAGCTTTATGAAACCGAAATGGCCCTGCCTTCGGAAGAAGAACGTGCGGAGCGCAAGCGTCCCGAGCAGCCGGCACTTGCCGCCTTCGTGATGCCTGATGCCCCTCCTTTACCGCAGGAAACTAACCGTGAAGCGGCCGTCGAAACGACTACTGCGCCGACAGGTCAGAAAACCGCCGAGAATGCGGCCGACGCACCTGCACAGCCAGGACTGTTCAGCCGCTTCTTAGCTGGTCTGAAGAAACTGTTCGCCGGTGAAGAGAAGCCTGTTGAGCAGGCAGAACCCGTTGCGGAGAAGAAGTCTGCCGAGGCTTCAGGTTCTCGCGGTGACCGCCGTAATAACCGCCGTCAGAACAACCGCCGTGACCGTAACGGTGAGCGGACTGAACGTAGTGACCGTGGTGAACGTAGCGATCGCGGAGATCGTAACGAGCGCAACGATCGTAGTGAGCGCGGCGATCGTAATGAGCGCAGCAACCGTAATGAACGCGGCGATCGTAATGAACGCAGCAATGACCGCGGTGAACGTAGCAACGATCGCGGTGAACGTAATAATGACCGTTACAGCGAACGCAGCACCTCGCGTGAGCGTAATACCGACTCGCGGGAAGGTCGTGACGACCGTCGTAACAGCCGTAACAACGTTGCACAGTCCGAGCAGTCAGACGTCCGTCTAACTCCGAACGATGAGAGCCGGGGCGAACAGCAGCCGCGCCGCGAACCTCGTGCGGACCGTCAGCGCCGCCGTCCGGAAGAAAAACGACCGACAGTGCAGGACGAACGTATCGTCGAAACGGCCGTTGCGGTCGGTGATGATAATGCCGACGCCCAGGAAGAGAATGTTCAGGTCATGCCGCGTCGTAAGCCGCGTCATCTGAATCAGAAAGTCCGCATCGAAACCGCCGAGCAAACCGCTGCGCGTACCTTCCGTCCTGAAGAAACCGCAGCAGCTCCTGCGCCGGTTCAGGCTTCGGTTGTACAGCAGGCCGTAACGCCTGCGGTAAGTGACAGCGACGATGGTGATGATCGCGAAAGCAACAGTATGCCACGCCGTTCACGCCGCTCACCTCGCCACCTGCGCGTAAGCGGCCAGCGCCGCCGTCGCTATCGTGATGAGCGTTATCCGACACTGTCGCCAATGCCGCTGAGCAGCGCCGCAGCCTCTCCTGAAATGGCGTCCGGCAAGGTTTGGATCTCCTATCCGGTTGCCCAGGCCAGCGATACGGCAGAGCGTGAGCTGTCCGTGGTTCCAGCCTACGGCCACGCGGATAATGATTCGCAGCCCGCTGAACAGGCCGTTGCCGCGCAGGTAACTGCCGTAGCGAGTGCGCCCGTTGAAGCAGAGGTAGCCACTGCACAGCCTGAGCCAACGCCTGCTATTGCAGCGCCAGTAGCAGCACCTGCGGTAGCCGAGACTTCAGCACCTGCGGTAGCCGAGACTTCAGCTCCTACGGTAGTCGAGACTTCAGCTCCTGCGGTAGCTGAAACTTCAGCACCTGCTGTGGCTGAGACTTCAACTCCTGCGGTATCTGAGACTTCAACTCCTGCGGTAGTCGAGACTTCAGCTCCTGCGGTAGCTGAAACTTCAGCACCTGCGGCAGCCGACGTTCAGACAGAAGCGGATCCGGTTCATTACTCCACGCCGCTGGCTGAAGAGAATCTTCCGCCGGTTACGCTGGTGAATACCGACAACACCGATGCTATCGACGTTCCGGCAGCAGAAGTGCCTGCGGTCATTGCTCCGGCGCAGGAGAGCATCGCAGCTGAAACGCTGGCTCAGGCCACTCCGGTAGCAACCGAGACCCAGTCAACGTTTGTACCGGTTGATGCCGTTGCGGAAATCGTTGAGCAGGCAGAGCAGGACCAGGTAGCGGCAACTCAGCTGGCGGCTGAAAGTCCGGCTGCCGTGACGCAGGAAACCGTGCAACAGGTTGCCGACGTTCTGCACACGGCGGATACCGCCGCTGAGCAGGCTGATGCTGTCAGCGAACCTCACGCACCGGTTCCGGCTCGTGACAAGCCAGTGAGTGATGCCGAAACACAGGGGAGCTTTAAGTTCCATGCCAGTGCACCGATGACCAGCGCTCCGGCTCCTGCCTACCAGCCAGAGGCTCCGCGCCACAGTGACTGGGTGCGCCCTGACTTCGATTTTGAAGGTAAAGGTGCCGCGGGTGGACACTCGGCAAGCCATCAGGCAACCGCGCCGGCAACGCGCCCTTAAGGGCTACGCTCTTCGCCAGGCGAGTAACCTGTCCAGCCCCGACCTTTGTGTCGGGGCTTTTTTTCGCCCCCGGCTGCCTGACCGCCCGGCTTCACCTGCTCGCTCCCTTACTTGTTCCCATTATCCGTTCCCGTTCCCGTTGCCTTTCCCACTCCTACTCTCGCTCCCGTTGCTGTTCCTGGTCCCGCTCTCGCTCCCGTTGCCGTTCCCACTCCCGCTCTCGCTTCCGTTGCCGTTGCCGCTTTCGGGTCCACATAGATTCAGGCGTAAAAAAAACCGCTACCTCAGAAAGATAGCGGCGATTCATAAGCCGTCAGATTTTCACATTCGGATCGGCACAATGCAGTTTGCCCCGTCAGCTTAAGCGCATCAGGGCAGGTCTACGCCGTCAGTCCTGTCTCACCCGCATTATCAGGCCTGCGCCCGCCGTGCAAAGTCACGCAGGCGGAAGCCAAACAGTATAAGCACGGCAAAGTAGACCCCACCGCCCAGCGCACAGACCGCGGTCAGACGCAGCAGGCGCGACGGCATACCACCGCTGGCCCAGTCAGGCATCAGCTGAAGTATCCCCACCAGCGCGGCGGCCATCACCAGTACCGCCAGCAGCAGGCGCACCAGGAAACGACACCATCCCGGCTGCGGCTGGAAGATATCCTGCTTACGAAGCTGCCAGTAAAGCAGTGATGCGTTCAGACAGGCCGCCAGACCAATCGACAGCGACAGACCGGCATGTTTAAGCGGGCCAATAAACGCCAGGTTCATCAGCTGGGTCATCAACAGTGTGGCAATCGCTATTTTCACCGGCGTCTTGATGTTCTGACGGGAGTAGAATCCCGGGGCCAGCACTTTAACCACAATCAGCCCCACTAATCCGATGGAGTAGGCGATCAGGGCACGCTGAGTCATTTCCGCATCAAACGCGGTGAATTTTCCGTACTGAAAGAGCGCCACCGTCAGCGGTTTGGCAAGGATCCCCAGCGCAACCGCGCTGGGTAGCGCCAGCAGAAAGCACAGACGCAGGCCCCAGTCCATCAGACGCGAATACTCATCCTGATTGCCGCTGGCAAAGCTCTTCGCCAGCGACGGCAGCAGTATGGTTCCCAGCGCCACGCCCAGTACCCCGGACGGAAACTCCATCAGACGATCGGCATAGTACATCCACGACACGGAGCCGGAGACGAGGAATGAAGCAAAGATGGTGTTGATGATCAGTGAGATTTGACTCACCGACACCCCGAGGATCGCCGGCCCCATCAGGCGCATTACGCGCCAGACACCGGCATCTTTCAGGTTAAGGCGTGGCAGGACCAGCATGCCAATTTTTTTCAGATGCGGCAGCTGATAGCCCAACTGTAAAACGCCCCCGACGACCACCGCCCAGGCTAGCGCCAGCACCGGCGGGTTAAAATGCGGGGCAGCAAATACGGCAAAGCCGATCATACTGACATTCAACAGGGTCGGTGCAAAGGCAGGCACCGAGAAACGGTTCCAGGTGTTGAGAACCGCGCCCACCAGCGAGGCCAACGAAATCAGTAAAATATAGGGGAAGGTAATGCGCAGCAGCGAGGTCGTCAGCGCAAACTTATCGGCCGTATCCGCAAATCCCGGTGCGGTAATCATAATCACCCAGGGGGCTGCAAACATGCCGAGCAGGGTAATGATTGCCAGCGCCAGCGTCAGCAGTCCGGCAACGTAGGAGACAAAAACCTGAGTGGCTTCTTCCCCCTGTTTACTTTTGTATTCGGCCAGAATCGGAACAAATGCCTGCGAGAACGCGCCTTCGGCAAAGATCCTGCGCAGCAGGTTAGGCAGTTTAAATGCCACAAAGAAGGCGTCGGTTGCCATACCTGCACCAAAAACGCGTGCCACAATTGCGTCACGGGCAAATCCCAGCACGCGTGAAAACAGGGTCATGGAGCTGACCGCTGCCAGTGATTTTAACAGGTTCATGTGTTTCCTGATTCGGGTTTACGACTTTGCCGCCGGGCAGCAATTTCCGGCCGACGGCGGCCGGGTTAAGTGCGGATAGTCTACTGATATGAAGGGAAATAACCACTGACTATTGTGACATCTTATAAACCACCCGCACCCACGGGGCAGGCACCGCCAACGATAGCGTTAGCCCTCACCGGCCTCACGCCAGAGTTTCTCTACCACTCTCTGCGCCATCAACGCCTGCTCACCGCTGACTTCAGGCATTGTCTGATTTTCAGCGCAGCGTATAAAGTGGTGTGCGGCACCGGCAAATCCCCGTTGCTCCAGCGTGCTCTGCCAGCCGGGGATGGGATCGACAACAATCTGTCCCTGGCTTTCCTGCTGCCAGTCGCGCATATCGTTTATCCGATACACCGAACCGGTATCCACGGCCTGTACACTCTCTGCCTGACTCCCGGCGCAGCGATGCATACTGGTGGTCACCTGCGTGCGCCCCACGCTGAAATGGTGTTCGGCATACAGCATCTGGCCCTGCGGATTGGTCTGCACCAAGCCACTTTTCAGACTGCCCTCGCCTCCACTCAGCCACAGCGCCGTATCCACGACGTGTAGATAGTCATCAAGCAGCGTAAACAGCGCATCCTGCGGTCCAACGCTGTCGCTGCGATGCTTGTCCACGCGCAGCGAGGCCGGGTCGGACAGCGCGCTGCGCAGCTGCTGATAGCGCGGGGCGAAGCGGCGGTTAAACGCCACCATCAGCCTGCGGCCACGGGCGGCGGCCAGTTCAACCAGCTGCTCGGCTTCGTTGTAGGTGGCCGCCAGCGGCTTATCGACGCAGACGTCAACCCCGGCGCGCAGCAGCATGTCAACGATAGCAAAATGGCTGGCGGTGCTGCTGTGGACAAATACCGCATCGCTGACGGCGGCCAGATCGTTTAACGAGGCGTGCAGCGGAATGCGATACGCATCGCAGACCCCGCGTGCCTTTTGCTGATTGGGGGAATAGGCGCCGGCAAGCGTCCAACCATCCGTCCGGGTGACCACCGGCAGCCAGGCTTTGCGGGCGATGCCACCAAGCCCGACGATACCGACTCTTAACGCCGCCATTTACTCATCTCCCCTCGCGGCCAGCAGCGAGGCAAGCTGCTGCTTTAACTGCGTAACCTCCAGCTCCAGCGCCGCCAGCCGCGTATGCAGACTGTCGTCCACCGACTCCACATCGCCGCTTGCCAGACTGCTCTCATCCGGTTCTCCGCTAAACAGATGCATGTAACGACTTTCTCGCTTACCGGGCTCACGGGCCAGACGCACAACCAGCGCACCGTTCTCACGGTGGCTCAGGCCATCCAGCGTCTGCTCTACTTCCGCCATGTCGCTGAAGTCATGCATTCGCGCACTGCGCGTGCGCAGCTCGCCGGGCGTTTGCGCACCGCGCAGCAGCAGCGTGGCGATCAGCGCAACTTCCGCCGAACTGAACTTGAGTTGGCCAAATTCAGAATTACAGAAACGCTGCTCGTACTTAACGACCCGGCTGCCGAAGCCGCTGATTGCCGTGAGCTGATGTTTTTTTACCAGCAGATCTAACGCGTTCTGAACGTCCCCGTCGCTGAGCGACATTACCGGTTCCCGGTTAGATTTCTGATTGCAGGCGGTGACGACGCCATTCAGCGACATCGGATACTGATCCGGGGTGGTCACCTGCTTTTCCAGCAGGCAGCCAATCACCCGCGCTTCAGTTGCACTAAAGGGATTTTTGATCATGTTTTGATTACACTCCACGCCGCTCAGGGGCCCAGTCTTGCGAGGTTAACGCCGTCAGAACATGATCCTGCCAGCGTCCGTCAATAAGCAGATAATCCCGGGCATAGCCCTCTTTCTCAAATCCCAGCCGCGCCAATAGATTACCGCTGCGCAGGTTATGCGGCATGTAATTTGCCATGATGCGGTGCATACGCTGCTGCCGCTGCATATAGCGAATGGCCGACTGCAACGCCTCGAACATGATGCCCTGCCCCTGCCACTTTTCGCCCAGCGAATAGCCCAGGTAGCAGGCGTGAAACGACCCTCTTAGCACGTTGCTAAAGTTAGCCACGCCGCGAACCTCATTTTCATCCGGATCCATCACAGCAAAATAGTAGGCACTGCCCTGCTTTTGCATTTCGGCAATCAGTCCCAGGCGCGCCTGCCAGCCTGAGGGGTAACAGTGACTGTCATCGCGCACCGGCTCCCAGGGTTTCAGGAATAGCCGGTTTTCGGAATAGTAATCTGCCAGGCGCCAGGCATCACGCTCGTGGACCAGGCGGACCACCAGCCGGTCGGTAGTCAGACGTACTTTTGGCACAGCCGTTCGATAGCCAAACATCTTTTCTCCTGAAATCCGTGGCCGGTCATATTGTCATCAGTCAGGCCGGTAATCTCCACGGAATACCGCCCTGCTGCGCATCACTATACCTGCCATCTGAATCCCGGGTAAAATACTGGTACGCAAAAATGTGTTTAATCACCCTGAAAACGACTTAAAGACAGAGTTGCCCGCTGCCAACGCACTGAGAGCCTGTCATGTATCGGCGTTGTCCTGGTGACGAAGCGGAGCAAGTGGTGCATGCTAGCCAACGGACCGGATAGGAATAACCGGGAAAATGATTGAGGAACAAGATGAAAAAAATTTACTTTGGCCTGTGTGCGCTGCTGCTGGCCGGTTTGATCGCCGGATGTAGTCAAATCGCGCAGTACACCATCAGCGAACAGGAAATTAATCAGGCGCTGGCGAAGCATAACAACTATGAAAAACAGATTGGCGTGGCGGGCCTGGCGGATGCGCATATCGTTCTTAACGATCTTAACGCCCAGATTGGCCGTGAAGAGCCGAACAAAGTGACGCTTACCGGTAACGCGAAGGTGAATATCAGCTCACTCTTCGGCCCGCAGCAGGCAACGATGAAACTAAAAATGAAGGCGCTGCCATCATTTAACGCGGCCGAGGGCGCTATCTACCTGCGGGATCTTGAGCTGGTGGATGTAGAAGTACAGCCGGAAAAAATGCAGGGTGTACTGAAAGCGCTAACGCCTTATCTAAACGAATCACTGAAAAGTTACTTTAATCAAAAGCCAGCCTATGTGTTGAGCACCGACCGCAGTAAAGCAGAGTCGATGGCGAAACGCTTTGCCAAAGGTCTGGAAGTCAAGCCGGGTGAGCTGGTCATTCCGTTTGTAGACTGATCCCTGTCGCGGTACGGCGTTCGCCGTACCGTTTTTTATCTCAGGCTGATAAACCTGGTGCATTCCCGGCACTTTATCCCTATCCTTAGTACCCGGCCAAAACCCGCCACTTCCTTTCTCTTTGCCGGAGCACAACGCATGACCGCACAACCTCAGCAGTTAACTATTCGCCGCCCTGACGACTGGCACATCCATCTGCGCGATGGGGAGATGCTGGACGCGGTGGTGCCCTATACCAGTGAGGTCTGTGGCCGGGCGATTGTTATGCCTAACCTCGTTCCGCCGGTGACCAGCGTCGCCGCGGCACGCGCCTACCGTGAGCGAATTCTGGCGGCGGTGCCGGCCGGTCATGCCTTTACTCCGCTGATGACCTGCTACCTGACCGACGGGCTTGATCCTGATGAGATTGAAAACGGGTATCGCGACGGCGTGTTTACCGCCGCTAAGCTTTATCCGGCCCATGCCACCACTAACTCCGCGCACGGCGTCACCTCGATTGCGGCTATCGCCCCGGTGCTGGAGCGGATGCAAAAAATAGGTATGCCGCTGCTGATCCACGGTGAGGTTACCGATGCACACATCGATATCTTCGATCGCGAAGCGCGCTTTATCGACACCGTGCTGGAACCGCTGCGCCGCCAGTTCCCGGAACTGAAAGTGGTCTGTGAGCATATCACCACTAAAGAGGCCGCCGCCTACGTGCTGGCGGGCAACACGTTTCTGGGTGCAACCATTACGCCTCAGCATCTGATGTTCAACCGTAATCATATGCTGGTTGGCGGTATTCGCCCCCACCTGTACTGCCTGCCGATCCTGAAGCGCAATATCCATCAGCAGGCGCTGCGTGATGCGGTTGCCAGCGGCCATCCCCGCTTCTTCCTCGGCACCGATACCGCCCCGCACACCCGTGACCGCAAAGAGGCCAGCTGCGGCTGCGCCGGGGTGTTTAACGCCCCGTCAATGCTGGCGGCCTATGCCACAGTATTTGAAGAGATCGGTGCGCTGGCGCATTTTGAAGCCTTCTGCTCTGAGAACGGTCCGGCGTTTTACGGTCTGCCGCTGAACGAAGGAACGATTACCCTGGAGCGTCAGCCCTGGACGGTGGCCGAGAGTGTCGCGGTGGGAAGCGATGGTCACAGCCTGGTGCCCTTCCTCGCAGGCGAAACGCTGAACTGGCGCGTTAAACAATAAGTATTATTTGCCGGTCAGGTGATTGCCTTCGATTCTTTTGCTGTATATATTTACAGTAAATAAATCGGAGGCTTTCATGCGTGTAGAAGTCACTGTAGCAAAAACCACCTCACTGCCCCCCGGCGCAATTGAAGCGCTGACGCAGGAATTAAGTAAACGAGTCGATAAAGAATACCCGGACGGCAGAAACACCATTTCTGTGCGCTATGCCGGAGCCAACAGCCTGACGGTGATGGGCGGTGGCAAAGAGGCCAAGGATCGTATTAGCGAAATTTTACAAGAAACCTGGGAAAGCGCCGACGACTGGTTTATTACCGACTGACGTCGCCTGATAAACAGGAATTTTCTGTACAGTTAGCCGCGTTCAGGGGATAGACGGCGTCTGAATTATCCCCTAATCTGATTGAAACTTATCGCCGTTGTTTATTACCGAGGTGTCGCTTTATGGCCCAGGACAACCCTGAAGACGCTATGACTTTTGGTGAGCTGCTGGAGATTATCAGTGAACAGCAGCGCCGTCTCACCGTGCTGGAAAACGCCTTCTCTCTCCTGCCTTTTTGCCTGGACGACAGGGCTAATCAGCTGTTAATTCAGAATCTGCGGCTGGAAGGACAGAATCAGAACCGCGATGAACTGCTGCAAAAGCACTTTAGCCATCTGGCAGATGAGATGGTTAAGAGACTCGCTCCCCCAACCGCACAGTTGGACAACTCCGACTGAGAAAATTCTGTTTCAATAGCGAACTGGCTATTTTTCATCCTCCAACCTGAAGTGCGTGTTTAAATAGTGTCCAGCCATTCGCCATAAAAATTTAATTCTGTCAGACTGAAAAGTACTGTTATAATTACAAAGCTGTAATAAAAAGCCGCATTGAACCTCGATAAATCACTTCGTTGTCATCATTAATACGAGTAATAAGGGGGTTATAATGGACAGAAATAACAAAGACGTCATCCAGACACATCCCCTCATCGGGTGGGATATCAGTACTGTAGACAGCTACGATGCAATGATGATTCGCCTGCATTCCCTGTCCTCTAACCAACAGCAAACTGATGAAGCCGAAGTGGGTCAGACTTACTGGCTCACCACTGATGTGGCCCGGCAGTTTATTTCCATCCTTGAAGCCGGCATTGCTAAGATCGAAGCGACCGATTACCAGGACCGCGATTACAAGAAGCATTAATCTTAACCGGACGTTACCTCAGGGCACCTCACAAGGTGCCTTTTTCATGCCCGCTCTAATTTGTTATTCTGCTTAACAATTCGTTTTAAACAGGAGCCGTGTCGAGATGGTTTACGATTTAATTGTGGTGGGCAGTGGTTCGGTGGGGGCCGCAGCCGGATGGTACGCAACGCGTGCCGGGTTGAACGTACTGATGATCGATCGCCACCACCCCCCGCACAGCGCGGGCAGTCATCACGGTGAAAGCCGCCTGATCCGCCACGCTTACGGCGAAGGGGCACGCTATGTCCCGATGGTGCTCCGCGCCCAGCAGCTGTGGGACGAGCTGGAGAAGGAGTGCGGTGAACGCATTATGCACCGCAGCGGCGTGCTGAATATGGGGCCGGAAAACGCAGAGTTTATTCAAAACGTCGTAAAAAGCGCCCGCGAGTTTAATCTTGAGGTGCAGATCCTGCGCGGAGATGAAATCAGCGCCCGCTGGCCGCAGATCACCGTGCCTGAGGGCTACCTCGGCGTTTTCGAGCCGCGTTCCGGGTATCTGAAATCCGAACTGGCGATAAAAAACTGGATCCGTCTGGCGAATGAAGCCGGCTGTGCGCAGTTGTTTAACTGCGAAGTGACCGCCATTGATGAACAGGACGGATTGCAGACCGTCACCACCGCCGACGGCGTTTATCGCGCCCGTAAGCTGCTGCTGAGCGCCGGAACCTGGATCAAAACGCTCTATCCCCTCCTGCCCGTCACGCCGGTACGTAAGGTTTTTGCCTGGCACCAGGCCGATGGCCGCTACAGTGAGGATAATAAGTTCCCGGCCTTTACCGCCGAAATGCCGGACGGTATTCATTATTATGGTTTCCCCGCCGATAACAACGCCATTAAGATTGGTAAACATGAGGGGGGGCAGCCTATCGATACCCCGGCCCAGCGCAGTCCGTTTGGCAGCGTGAGCGAGGATGGCAGCGAACTGTTCGGTTTCCTGCGCCGGTTCCTGCCCGGCGTCGGCGTCTGCCTGCACGGTGAGTCCTGTACCTACGACAATTCGCCGGATGAAGATTTTATCATTGATACCTTCCCCGACCATCCGGACAGACTGCTTATCACCGGGTTAAGCGGCCACGGCTTTAAGTTTGCCAGCGTGCTGGGTGAGATTGCCGCAGCCTTTGCTCAGGGTAAATCCTGCGACTTTGATTTATCACCGTTTTCGTATTCCCGTTTTAGCAAATAAACGCCACGGCTCACCGCTATGAGTGAGCCGTGACTTTACCGCCTCTAATCCGCCCCACCATCTCACGACCTGCCACCTTGAAAAAACATTAACAGTCATAAAGTTTCCGAATAAGGCCTGCTTGACATAACATGACAAACGCTGACGAAATCTTAATATGACAACAAAAAAATAGAATGTCTTTTCCGGGTAATCTTATATCAAATTCCAATAGTAAAGCCGAACTTAGCCATGCCCCCGCAAACATCAACGGTTTTACTGAGCATAATCAGCCTATGGTGTTCAGTTAATTTGATATAAAAAAATATTTTATCAACCGGCGAAATTACTGGTTGATTTTAATCTTTCATTTATCCAGTCTTAGCAAAAAACTGACATCCGGAAAGAGATATGCAGTGGAAAAACAGCGTTACTCGTTATGGCTCTCTGAGCATTAGCCTTCACTGGCTGGTTGCAATTGTCGTCTATGGTATGTTCGGCGTTGGACTGTGGATGGTCACTCTGGGCTATTACGATACCTGGTATCATAAAGCGCCCGAGTTACACAAAAGTGTCGGCATGGTGCTGTTCGCCGTCATGCTGTTCCGCGTGGCGTGGCGTTTTATTTCACCGCCGCCAAAACCCCTCAGCAGCTACACGCCGCTCACCCGCTACAGCGCTATTGCGGCTCATGTGCTGCTTTATGTTGTACTGTTTGCGATTTTAATCAGCGGTTATCTGATTTCCACCGCTGAAGGTAAACCCATTAACGTTTTCAGCGTATTGCCAGTTCCCGCGACGCTTACCATTGGTGAGCAGGCTGACCTGGCCGGTGAGATCCACCTCTGGCTGGCATGGAGCGTGGTTATTCTCTCCGTTCTGCACGGACTGGCCGCGCTGAAGCACCACTTTATTGATAAAGATATTACGTTGAAAAGGATGCTGGGCCGCCGCATCGACTAACCTTTGGACAGGAGAAATATCGTGTTTAAGAAAACCATTCTGGGATTAACGACCGCAGCACTGCTGATGACCGCCGGTACTGCCGCGGCCGCTGATTACAAAATTGATAAAGAAGGCCAACACGCTTTCGTTCAGTTCCGTATTAAACACCTTGGCTACAGCTGGCTGTACGGTACGTTTAAAGATTTCGACGGTAGCTTTACTTATGATCAAGCCGATCCGTCTAAAGACAAGGTCAACGTAACCATTAACACCACCAGCATCGATACCAACCATGCCGAGCGTGATAAGCACCTGCGCAGCGCTGATTTCCTCAATGCCAGCAAGTTCCCGCAGGCGACCTATGTGTCAACCGGCGTGACTAAAAAGGGTGATAATCTCGATATCGCGGGTAATCTGACGCTTAACGGTGTGACTAAGCCCGTTACGCTGGTCGCAAAACTGACCGGTGAAGGTAAAGATCCGTGGGGCGGCGAGCGTGCAGGATTCGAAGCTGCGGGCACCATTGCCCTGAAAGATTTTAATATCAAATCAGATTTAGGCCCGGCGTCTCAGGATGTTGAGCTGATTATTTCTGTAGAGGGCGTTCGTCAGTAAACAGATATCGCGCCACCTCTCGCGGAGAGGTGGCGTTTATTCCGTTCTACTCTTCCGGGATATGCATGGTGGTGCTTAACAGGCCACGGGACTTATTGAAAATTTTATTGCCGTTCTCGCGCCCCGCGCGGCGGGCACGCTGCTCTTCCGGTGCCAGCGCCAGCTCCTCCATACAGAGCGGGCTACAGCAGTGATTAAACTTCGCCGCACAGTCCGGGCACTGAATAAACAGCAGATGGCAACCGTCGTTCAGACAGTTTACATGGCTGTCGCACGGCGCGCCGCACTGATGGCACTGTGCAATCACATCATCCGAAATACGCTCCCCCATCCGCTCATCGAAGACAAAGTTTTTGCCTTTAAAACGCACCGCCAGGCCCTGCTCACGAGCGCGACGTGCGTATTCAATGATGCCACCTTCAATGTGATAGACATTTTCGAAACCGTTATGCCGCATCCAGGCACTGGCTTTCTCACAGCGAATGCCGCCGGTACAGTACATAACGATTTTTTTATCTTTGTCCTGCTGTAGCATGTCTACCGCCATCGGCAGCTGATCGCGGAAGGTATCGGCCGGGATCTCCATCGCGCCATCAAAATGGCCGACTTCATACTCATAGTGGTTACGCATATCCACAAAGACGGCCTCCGGATCGTCGAGCATCGCATTCACCTCTGCCGCTTTCAGGTAGGCTCCGACATCGCTGGCGTCAAAGGTTTCATCGGTAATGCCGTCGGCGACAATGCGCTCACGCACCTTAAGACGCAGTACCCAGAAGGATTTGCCATCGTCATCCAGCGCAATATTCATGCGCAGATTGTTCAGCTGCGGGTGGAAGCCGTACAGCGTAGACTTCATCTCTTCATAGCGGCTGGCGGGTACGCTAATCTGGGCATTAATGCCCTCAGCAGCGACATAGACACGGCCAAAAACCTTTAGCTGCGTCAGGGCAACGTAGAGCGCATCGCGAAACGCACGCGGATCGTCGATATTGAAGTATTTATAAAAGGAAACTGTGGTACGCGGCTCGGTTTCGGCCAGCATGCGTGCCTTCAGCTCTTCATTGGAAACAAGGTTATGTAACACTGGCATGGTGTTCGTTCCTGAATTCTGAAAGAGAAATTTTTTGCGGCGCTATCATACCTGAACTGCGATGAATTGCACTTCCCGCCGTCATCCTGTCGGATTGTTCTGACTAAATTCCTGTGACTCCGCAACGACGTGCTATGCTTTACTGATTGGCGTTTTAACCCAGGGCATAACGCCGGGTGTGACGCACATTTATAAGCATCGTATTCAGGAAGTGTTTCTAACATCAGATATTGTTGCAATAAACAGCATTGATGTCTGAAAGTTTATATTTTGTCCAAATAAACTGTTACATTGTGATAATTATAAAAAAAAGCACAATTAGTCATAATTAGACCTTCGTGAACATGATAATAGTCCCCTTTTTACGATCTGGAACCTCATGACACAGCTGCCACATTTTAGCCGCGCGTTGCTGCATCCTCGTTACTGGTTTACCTGGATAGGTATTGCTCTGCTTTATCTTCTGGTATTGCTCCCCTATCCGATTTTGTATTACATCGGCTGTGGTCTGGGCCGCCTGTCCATGCGTATTCTGAAACGTCGCCTTGCCGTGGCCCGTAGAAACCTGGAACTCAGCTTTCCACAAATGCCTGAGGCCGAACGCGAGGCTCTGGTGGTGCGTAACTTTGAGTCACTTGGGATGGGGCTGATTGAAACCGGCATGGCCTGGTTTTGGCCCGACTGGCGCATCAAACGCTGGTTTCAGGTCAGTGGTCTTGAGCATATTGATAAAGCCAGAGCGGATAAAAAAGGGGTACTGCTGATTGGGATGCACTTCCTGACCCTGGAGCTCGGCGCACGCATTTTCGGTATTCACAATCCGGGTATTGGCGTGTATCGCCCTAACGATAATGCCCTGCTCGACTGGCTGCAAACCTGGGGACGTATGCGTTCCAATAAAAGCATGCTGGACCGCAAGGATCTGAAAGGAATGATCCGCGCCCTTAAAAACGGCGACATTATCTGGTACGCGCCCGATCACGACTACGGTCCGAAAAGCAGTGTTTTTGTCCCGTTCTTTGCCGTGGAGCAGGCCGCTTCTACCAAGGGCAGCTATCTGCTGATCCGTAGCGGTAAACCGGCGGTCATCCCCTTCGTCCCCCGCCGTCTTCCCTCCGGCCGCGGCTATGAAATGGTTATCCTGCCGGAGGAACAGAACATTCCGCTGGACAGCGAGGAAGCGACCGCTGAGCGGATGAATAAAATCGTTGAACACGGCGTACTGATGGCGACCGAACAGTATATGTGGCTGCACCGTCGCTTTAAAACCCGCCCGTCGGGGCAGCCTTCGCTCTACTGAGATAACACCTGTCAGAGCGGTATACCGCTCTGACAGGCCGCTGCATCGTTATCAGAAGGTAATATCGCCGGCAATACCGCCAACGAACGCATCCTGCACTTCATCCACTGCGCCGGGTTTTACGATCAGCTGCAAATTAGGCCGAATACTCAGCCAGCGCGTGGCTTTAATATTGTAATAAACCTCGTAGTTCCACTCCGATCCTTTTTGCAACGGGGTGTAGGACATATCGTGATAGTCGCTGACTCCCTTGCCCTCATTCATCCTGCCCTGCATTTTGGCATAGTCGCTGTTCACGTGAACACGCGCCACGCCCATACCTATTTCATCCTTTGGCCGAGCGTCAAACGGACCGGCCCAGGTCAACGCCAGTGACTGATAGTTGTCCAGCTTGGCGCTGCGGTGATCGTTCATAATATACTGAAAGTTAATGCCAAGGCCGCGTGTGTTATCCCCATCGGTCGCCGTCAGTCGCTGTTCAGCCAGCAGATAACCGCCGTAGGCGTGTCCTTTATTGCCATACCTGCCGTTATTCCAGGTATGATAAAACCCCCCGTTGGTTGAACTGTAGTAGGCACCCAGGCGGTAGTTACCTTTCAGTTTGTCTTCACCGAGCGTCGGCTGCCAGCCAAGCTCAACCGGGATCAGGTTCCCCTCACCGTGCTTCATATCAAAACGAAAGCCGTTTGCCTTGGTGTAGTTTACTTTATTCTGGTTATACAGCCCGACCTGCACAAATAAGTCGTCGGGAAGATTGAGTTTTATCCGCCCTCCCCACTGTGATACCGGGGCGTTAAACCAGCGATCGTTGCGCCAGTGTCCCGGCTGACCGCTGCCCATTGCCCAGTTCTGAAACATGCCAAGGGAAGCAGTGTCGAAGTCTTCATTGGTGGTGACGCGTCCGAGCTTCACATCCAGCCAGTGGTTAAACAGACTCTGGTTCAGCCAGAACTGCGTCAGTCGAAGATATTCGCCGCGCGCCGAAATTCCCTGCACGTTTGACAGGCCACCGGTTCGCCGATCGTTGAGGTAGGGCGTCAGGTTCTTACCGTTACGATCGGTCAGCGTCACCTGGAAAGTCCCGCCCTGCCAGTCCAGCAGCTTTTCCAGATTAATTTTACTGCCGAACGTCCACTGATCGGCATAGCGCATCGTGGTGGCCGTGCGGTTACCGCCGGCCAGATTTGCCGCGGACTGCATGGTGTAGCCAAGCTGAAAATCAACACCGCGATCGGACATCGCCTTACGATAGCCGGCCCAGTCCCCCAGCATCCAGGGCGAATCGGGGGAAAAGGGCGTTGAGTCTGCTAACGCCGTAAAAGAGCACAGCACCAGCCCCAAAGAGAGCAGCCCTGCTCCCTTTTTACGCCGGGGCTTTCGTGGGGTTAAGAGACTTTCCATATCGTTCATCCTTTTAAAGTTGAAATATGCGCGGGTGAATCAGGGCGGGCATCCGACTGCGCTTCTGTGTGTGCGGGCTAATTAACCATTTATCAGGGGTTTTCCTGTATTTAATTTGTGCTCCCCGCTAATAAATCGCACGGAGTCGCGTAGACATCGCAGACTGCTGATGATGGGCGGCGGTATGTTTTTCAGCATCTAAAAAATCTTTGCGCTCACCTTGCATCTTTTGCGCCAGCGACAACACTTAACGATGCATTCCCTAAAGATAATCAGGAGATTTACGTGACCCTTTATGCCACTTTGGAAGAAGCCATTACCGCCGCCCGTGAGGAGTACCTTGCCGCGAATCCTGAGGTGGATGGCGACGAGGCGTCGGTTGAACAGTTTGGTCTGCAAAAATATGTCATGCAGGATGGCGACATCATGTGGCAGGCTGAGTTTTTCAATCAGGAAGGCGAGGAAGGCGAATGCCTGACGCTGTGCAGTGGAGAGGCTGCGCAGGCCATCTTCGACGGTGATTTTGATGAGATCGAACTGCGCCAGGAGTGGCTACCGGAAAACACCCTGCACGAATGGGATGACGGTGAATTCCAGCTGGTTCCCCCGGAAGACACCGAAGAGGGTGCGGCCGCCGCCGATGAGTGGGACGATGACAACAGTCCGTCCGACCGCTGGGAGTAATGACAATGGGCCAGCGGGTGACGCTGGCCATAAACAGAGTTAGTTGTAGCTGACCCTGGCAATCGCAATGCCAGAAAAACTGCCCTCTTTTACCGTCCCCGTCGGCGTCAACACAGAACGCACTGAAACGTTAGTCGTTCCTTTTTTTAGCGGCACAGAGTTCAGTTTGCGTGTCCAGGTCGACTTATTCGCCGATGCGCTCAGGCGGCTGGTCACACCATTTTCTAGATCGACCGAGCTGTAATCCGTTCTTGAATCGTCGTGGCCAAAAACTTCCACGCTGGCTGATGTATCCCCTGTACAGGTAATATCGAGCAACGCGGTACTGGTATTGTTGGACACGCTGGCCGTGGACATAACGCCGTGATCAAGAAAAACCGGAGATTTGGTCGAGCAGGATGTTTTGGGATCGATGATCTCATTGTTACTGCTTCGGACCGTAATTGGAAAAACGATAGCGTACGACAACGGTATGGAACGTCCGGCGGTCGCCCACCAATAGTTATAACCATTTCCGTCCGGGAACCATGTGCTGGTTGCACCAACGGGGATCATCACGTTTACCGTCGTTACGCCGTCCGGCACATTTTTTAAATTCGTGAAGGTTGCGGTAAAACTGATTTTCCGCTTAATATTCTCATCTTCTTTACTGTAGCCATATGCATAGGGGGCTTCGACCCCAATATTGGACATCGTGATGAAACCGTCCCGCCGCTCATCGTATAATACAAAAGACTGACCTTTTGTCCCCCCCGTGGGGCCGGGATATAAGATTACAGTGCCGGTTCCCTGCGCTATCTGTACAGTATTAACCTGCTGCGTAGCCACAACCAGTCCGCTTGAACAACCGCTCATTCTATCATGCAACTTAGCGTCGCTTCGATTGCCGTAAGGCTGCCAGTTGGAGAGATCGGTTGAGGAGTACCAGTTTTTCAGTCCCTGATTGGCCATAATAGACATAGTGACGTTATAAGTATTCGTTGACGTCCATGTAGAAACAACGTCACTGACCTGTATTCCGGTAAGGCTGGTCGCTTTATAGTTCACCCCGTTAACAATCATCCCCTCACGGCAGCTGATGTTAGCAGCAGCAGCATGATGACTGATGAGTCCGGATGCGCTGATTAAGGCCACAATTAATCCACAGGCCTTATTCTTTAGTGAAAATTTCATTTACTTTCCTCTGCATTTAGCAACTAAATGCGATAAAAATCATACGTAGCTTAAACTAATGGTTGCAGAGGCGCTAAAAGGTCCGGCGGACAGCTCCTCACTACCTAATCTGTAGGGTACGGCGGTAAAGGTAAAAGCATCATTGGCTACACCTCCATAATCGAGCCCCCACGAGATTCTGTAACCGTAGCTATTACCCCCGCTGATAAGTCCATCACCAATTAATAGCGGCTTGTCCATTCGGTTTGACTGATAAAGTGCCAGACCAAAGTTTTTTGTCGTTGTGGCTACGACGTTGCCGGCGGTTCCGAGAGAGTTTGCTTTAATTTTGACATAAGGCACCCCGGAGTAATATGGGCAGCTCACGCTAACCTTCGTCGTTTTAGCGTATTTAGGATCGGACATTTCGGATACAGGGATAGAACCAAAATTGACCTCTATCGTTTTGCCCCCATTGATAACGCATGTCGGACTGTTAATGGTGCCGGTTATTCTTAATATGACATCCGTTTTATCGGCACTCATTGCCATCGATCCGGACATCAAAAAAATGGCAAGGATCCGGAATAAATGGTTAACATGGCAATACACTTTATTGACCTCCTATTCCGGATACATTTTTCAATGCACGCTTAGTCCGGAAATTTATTGATATTTTACCTGCATCGTAGCACTGGCAGTAAATGTGCCCGCTGTAAGTTTATCCAATTCCCCCGTTCTGCCCACGCCGGCATTTAATGTTAGCGTACGTGAGGTGCCGGTTCCGGTCATGGACTGGGATATATCGGACGCCGTACCAATAGGCACTGCTGTCGATCCATCTTTTTTTAATAAATAAATAACCAGGCCTTCGCTATATTTTGAGGTCTGAAGCACGCCCTGCGTTGCGTTATGAACCGTAGACGAGTTCACCGTTATTGACGGGGTCCCCGTTGTGTAAGGGCAGTTCATCGGCACAATAAATTCTTTTACACTAAACGGTGTATTTGCCGCTGTCAGCGTCTGGATTTCAATGTCACCAAACGGTACTGTCAACGGGGTGTTATTGTTTAATGTACATAGTGGAATGGTCAGATTACCGGTAAAGGTAACCCCCGTTTCTGCCAACGATGCCAGAGGAAATAACGCTGCCAGTGTTAATCCTAAAACTCCATTTCTTATCGAACTCATTATAACTTCTCCATTTAATGATAACTCACCTGAAATGTAACCACACCCTGATAATCGCCCGCCTGCACCGTCTTCTTACTGAGTGCTGTCGGCGTTGCCTGAACATAGGTGCTGTAATTAAGAACCAGCGCCTGCTGGTTTACTGCTGTGCCCGGGCCACCGTTGTTTACTTCATCCAGATTGATAATAGAACCACTAGCGGCATCAACTAACTGTATGGCTAACTTCCCGCTGTTAACTCCCGATACTTTCAATGCTCCGGGTAAATTCGGTTCCGATTCACCTGCAAAGGTCACCCTGACGACTTTGTATAATGAATCCGATCGGCAGTTGGTGAGTTTTATTGAGAAGTTCTCAACCGGACTTCTCCCCGGTAAACTCTGGAACTGCTGAACCGTCGTATTGAGAAATTCAACGTCCTGCGTTGCAGATGTCGGGTCTATCTGGCAGGGTCTGTCGAGGAGATTGCCGGTAAACTCAATATCTGCCGACGCCCGATCAGTTATCATTAACAGGCTGACTATGACGAGAGAAAAAATAGGTTTAAGCATTTTATTCCTGCTGTCCCGGCATGAACATCTGAAGGATGGAGGGATATAACCCCCATCCTTTATCCGGTGAGATTTATTTCTCACCTTTTGACGTACATTGATTTCCATTACAGTTAAATGGCATAGTCGGTCGGCCGCCGTAGTCATTGATAAACGTTAGCCAGGGGGTTGCCGTAACGGTAGCTTTGACGCTTTGTTCCGATTTAGGTGCCAGCATGACCGCTTCAAACTTACCTTCCTGGGCCTCTTTTTTGCTGCCGCCCAGTCCAATAATGGTAATGTAATAAGGCGTCGGGTTGGAAATTCGATATCCTCCCGCTTCAGGCGTTAATACCAGTTTGTGCTGCCACTCTTCGTTAGGCTTCGCTTTGATTGATGCCGGTCGATAAAATAGTTTCACCTGCGTCTGTAAGGCTATCTGCAATGTGTTAGCCTTTTCACTTTTCGGTGGGATTTCGCGCAGGTTGAAATAGTACAGAGTTTCACGATCCTGCAGCAGATCTTTTATCGCTGGCGTAGCCGTAATTCTTACCTGGCTTTTTGCTCCCGGCTCAATACGCTGCACCGGCGGTGTTACCACCAGCGGTCCGGCGGGCATCTTGGCTAACTTAGCATCCTCTAACCATGCCTGAGCAAGGTAAGGCAGCTGCTGGTTATCATTAACAATATTGACTGAAATCGACTTCTCAGCGCCGTCATAAATAACGCGCGTGCGATCCAGGGAAATAGCGGCATTGACCGACGATACTGCGCACACCAGGGTGCCAAGCAACAGCATCTTTCTGGTATTAAAAATGGAACTAAACATATTTATCCTCAACTCTCTAACTTTAATTCAGTAAACATATTGGCTGTCGTTAGCCGACACCTTTATTTCAATATCGGACTACAGGGCAGCAGCAGCTGCTGCTCCGGATCTAATTTTTGCGGGATACCCACCTGACACTGGGGTGCACCGTTCCATCTGACTTTAAGCGACTCACCTGGACTCACACCACTTAGCCAGGCCAACCCTTCATCGCCCACCATTCCTAATTCTCTGCCTTTCGAATCCATCACGCTGGCACCAAATGGCGGGTGGGTATTATCAGCCATTTTAAGGACCACAAAGAGCCTCGCGCCTTTGAGTACGCCAAACTTCCTGTAGCCAATGGCGCCCTCCGTTAAGAAAGTTTCAACCACCGAGTGGGTAGCTTCTACATCATCATCCAGTTTATCGAGGTCAACTGAGACGGTGTTGCGGTAATAACTGCTGACGTCTGTAATGACGCCGGTTCCCCATTTGTTAGTGACTACGCGGCCACCGTCAACGGGAACTCCGCCCACGCCATCGGTAGAAACCAACATCCGGGTGCTGCCGTTGATGCCTCCCGCGTGCAGCGCTGCGCCTTTAGTGGTCACCGTCGCGCCACCCATCGCGCTCAGGCTCAGCGAGCTATAGCTGTTCTGCACGGTGGCAAAGGAGGCTGACATGTCCATAAGGGAGCTGTGCTTGCTGTAGAATCCACTCAACTGCCCGCCTTTTTCACTGGTATCCCCATGATTGATACCGGCATTAATGCTATAACTGTCCTGACCCTCATTAAGCGTGCTGCTGTAGCCGACAGTTTGGGTATAACGGCTGTCGTTCATACTGCCGTTGTAACTGGCCGTACCATTACCCAGCGGCAGGCTAAGACGCAGATAAAATGCATCGTTATCATTTCCCCGGTATTTCGAACGCGAACCGGTCAGCCCCAGGGACATATTTTTAAAACCCAAGAGGTCGAAATAACGGTTAACCGAAAGCGTGTAATAATCCGAAGGTTTATCATCCCAGTAAGTTTGGTGGCTGTACTGTAAATTCACTGAAAGATTCAGATCGGTGAAATACTTATTCAGCGCTACCGTGTAAAGCTCTTTATCCTGGCCTGAGGAATCCTGGTGGTATCGCGTATCCAGGTACTGCTGCATCGTCATGTAATTTCGTTCTGAGAAGCGATATCCACTAAAGGTGATATCCGTATTCGCATCGTCAAAACGTTTTGAATAACTCAGTCGCCAGGATTTACCTTTCTTCGTCCCGTCACCGTTGATATTCGCAATTGACTGAGTCATGTCTGAAGACAGCGTTCCCCAGTCCTGCATATCTCGGCCTACCCCTACCGCCAGAGCGTTGTAATCGCCGGAGGTGATAGTACCGCCGTAAACAGACCAGTTATTACTTATCCCCCAGGAAATCTCACCGCCACCGAATACCGGCCCCTCCAGCGAGTGGCCAGAGAAGCGGGAACGTCCACCGACAAATTTATATCTAATCTGACCCGGTCGGGTCAGATAAGGTATGGACGCTGTATCAACATAGAATCTTTTTTTCTCGCCGTTGCTTTCAATCACTTCAACATCTAACCGTCCGCGTACAGAGCTGTCCAGATCTTGAATCGTAAATGGCCCTGGCGGTACGGTCGTATCATACAGAATGCGATCCTGCTGGGTAACAATCACCCTGGCATTGGTATCAGCAATACCGGTAATCTGTGGGGCATAGCCACGCAGCTTCGGCGGCAGCATACGATCGTCGCTCTCCACACTCATCCCGGTGTAGGACCAGCTATTAAAGATGTCTGAATTTATGTAATTCTCACCGAGCGTCAGTTTAGCCCGCAGACGTGGCAGTGCGCGGTACATATAAAAACGCGTCCAGTCATACTGGCTGTTTGTACCGGCTCCTGCTCCCCCTGAGCGGGAATAGCTGCCCTGATAATCACCGCGCAGACGCCAGGCACCGGCATTTAAACCTGTCGTACCGTTAATACTTAACGACTCGGTTTGTTTCCCTTCATCTGGCCGGGTCACCATACCGTTCACGTTATAGTCGAGAAGCAGTCCGGGAATACCCTCCTCCCAGCGAGAGGTCGGCAGCCAGGAGGCATCAGAATATTCCAACCATGCCTGCGGCATACTGATATTTAATGCCGCCTCTGACATGTCTGGCTCAATCACCGCACCAGAGATCTTCGATAAATCGACGCACCGATCGTTGTTCCAGTGGCCCAGCTTTTCCTGCGCGGCTTCGGTCAGTCCGAATTTATCAACCATATCCGGGGTGAGACAGGCCTGAGGCATTTCGCCCTCTTTTTTATCGGCCGAATCAATAAAGTCGACCAGGCTGTCCGAGGTAGAGATATTTTTTCCATTCACCACTATTCGCATCTGATACTGACAAGGCATGATATATCCAGCCTGAGAGAAACGCGAAAAATCAATATTATTCTTATCCCCAGAGTCAAGCACGTCCGTGTTAAACTCTACTGCATACCCATTATTTGCCAATAGAGTTAGAGCAACAGCAATAGCCATTTTACTGATAACAAATGGATTATTGTTCATTATCTTACCAGGTATTATTAAAATAACTAAAACCACTCAACTTCAGGTATTCCCGGAAAAATGGCGTTGTAATATTATTATTTACCCTCAGATATATTATTCCTGAGAGAGCAAAACTCCGATCGTCACATTTTTATTTGATTCATTATCATCGTGAACAAATCGCACTTTATATTTTAAAGACGAATCAATAGCTCTTAGCTGACTTCCGGGCATATAATCTCCGCCGTTGGCGACGGTTCCCTGCGAGTCAACTACCTGAAAATTTGTGTCATTATGTTCTGCGATGGCAGAACGTCCCTTTGACATGCGATAAAACATCACTTTTATCCGGCTCCCTGCAGCGGCACTTCCCGTATCATTGATCATGTCGCAGTCATGAAACTGCAACGTGAAAGGCGTGTCGTATAAACGCGGACTACGCTGTACATCATTAGTGGATGCCTCTCTGAGTGAGACAGATTGCCAGGCTGAATAGACCCTAGTTTCCTAGACTGTTCCGTGCCTCATGAACCAGGCACTTTCATAAACTGCAGGCGGTTGATCCTCACAGGCACTGTGGCGGCGTTTAGCATTATAAAACATCTCGACGTAATCGAAGATATCCGCCTTCGCTTCTTCCCTATTTTTATAGATCCGTTTCTTTATGCGCTCCCGTTTTAGCAACTGGAAAAAGCTTTCTGCCACGGCGTTGTCATGGCAATTACCCCGACGGCTCATGCTGCTTTTTAATTTGTGAGCTGTCATAAAATTCTGACATCTTTCGCTCGTATATTGAGATCCCTGATCTGAATGGATTAATACTTCTGCCGTGGGTTTACGTCGCCATATCGCCATCAATAATGCATCCATTACTAACTCAGCGGTCATTCGTCCGTCCATGCTCCAGCCGATAACCCTGCGTGAGAAGAGATCAAGAACAACAGCCAGATACAGCCAACCCTCATGCGTCCTTATATACGTCATGTCACTCACCCAATGCGTATTTGGGGTTGGGACAACGAACCGACGTTCAAGGTAATTTGGACTGGCAAAAGAAGGTTTTCCACCACCGTAATAGCGTCGTTTTCGGTATCCAGTCTGAGATGCTAGTTCAGCGAGCCTCATCAGGCGCGCGATCCTGTTACGTCCGACACATTCACCCAGATCTTTCATATCGAGCCAGATTTTTCGATAACCGTAAACCGTACCGCTTTCAAGCCACAGTTGTTTAATCAAGCCTGTTTGCCGTTCATCTTGCCGGGTACGCAAAGATTTAGGCCGCTTTAGCCACTGGTAATAACCGCTGTGATGGAGGCCAAGAACCTGGCATAACCGGCGTACAGCATAAAAAGACGACATTTTTTTAATGAAGGCGTACTTCAGCCTGACGTTCTTGCAAAGTACGCGGCGGCCTTTTTTAAGATATCTCGCTCTTCAGTTACTCGCTTAAGTTCTTGCCTGAGGCGCTTTACTTCATGCTGAAGTGCATCGTCCTGCTTACGCTGCGGCTCGGGCTTCTGGTAGCGCTTAACCCATGCGTAAAGACTATTAGTGGATACACCAAGTCGAGAGGAGACCTCAGATACAGGGTACCCCTGCTCAGTGATCTGTTTAACGGCTTCAATTTTGAATTCTTCGGTGAACGTTTTGACTGACATAAACACTCCTTCATTAGGCCTCCATTATGAGGCAAAAAAGTGTCTACGAAACCCGGGTCTATTCAGGCATTATCCATACTGACCATACAGGAAGGGACGATCACTGCCCCTGAAAATAGAGCCTGTCCTGTTAGCCATGCCTGCTCCCCTTGTAGACTATAAAGAGGAGAGGAAGAAGGAAGTTCAGCCGTTTCCCGCCACCAGTGCGGTCCTGCCAGCACTGAAGTTGAAGCATGCAGAACCGGGCTAGTCAGCGCAATTAACAACCAAAAAAACCAGTTCATCCTCACTTCCTTCTTCCATTTATTCATTGCGGAACGATTAGGTTCCTGACTTCAACCTGCTATTACTGATAGTTCAGGTGGAAGTTTGTTACTGCGGTGAAATCACCTGCTGCAACAGTTTTACCCGTAGCCTGTTTTACCCAGGTCTGGAACTGCAGGTTGTTATCACCGGTGGCGATGGTAATGAAGTTTGTAGCCGTACCAAACTTAATGTCGCTACCGTTGTTGATAACCACTGCGGTGTTGGTTGGGCCAGAGGTAGCCAGCTCAGTCAGTACAGGCGTTGAAGTACCTTCATCTACTGTAGAGATGGTGTTACCAGAGAAAGTAACCTGAACACCTTTGGTTAGTGCAGAGGCATCACATTTAGTCAGTTTAATATCCAGCTTCTTCTGCAAAGAGGTGCCGCCAGAAGACAGCGCTGACTTAGAGATCTGGCCGAAGTCGATTGACTGGTCAGCAGATTCAGCAGCGATACCGCAAGGAGAATCAACAACAGTACCTTTAAAGTTAACCACACCCTGACCCTGGTCAGCCGCGTTAGCACCAAAGGTAGCCAGAATTACAGTCAGCGCGCTAATTTTTACTAATTTACTCATTTCTCATTACCTTTTTTATTGGAATAACATTCATTTGTATTAATAAACACTGGGGAAACCACACTCAAATAAGTATGGTTACGCCAGTTGAGTCAATGACCCAACATTAAGACGCAAATAAGTACTTTTGTAATAATTGAATGACTTAAATATATCTACCCGTATTTAAAGCGTGCAGGAACCTACCCTTGCATCAACAGGTTTTGCAGTAATATTCTATTTTCGCAGCCGAGTTTCAGCATTAAATTCCGCCGAAACGTATAAACTGTTTTACATTTCACACCCAGCCTTCCAGCAATTTCCCTGCTATCTACACCGTCAGTCATCAGGTTTAGTATTTCTTTCTCCCGTAACGTCAGGCTGCTTTTTACGCGATAAATACCTGGTCGTCTTTTGAATAGAAAAAAATCGAGTATATCCTGAAGACGGCTCCTTTTATCGACAACCGACTTTATACCCAACCTTTCTGCTTTATAATAAGCGACATCACTGGATGCGAATCCAATAACTTCTTTTCCTTCGGGGAACTTGAATTTATTCTCTTCAAAATTATAAAAATCGAGATCTATGATGAAATAAAAATCATCGACAAATTCCTGGCCTAATAAAGCATAAAGACCTTGTACAAAGTAAATGTCTTCCGATAACACATGATTTTGCACAGTCATACCTAATTAAATTAATTCCATTTGATTTAACAGCCTGTATGCACTCTTTGCCTTAGCCGTATACACCAGCAGAACGACGTGTTGTAAGTTAACATCGTGATTATTATTACTCTAACCAAATAACATTTAAAGAATAACATATCACAAAAACAACATAAGACAGTAAAAACGACTACATACAAACAAAAACCAAACATTTAACAATGAAAAATCATATAATTCGACATTTACAACCGCATATCACAATAGTCATTAACCACATAAACTACATGGATTGATAGCTAAAACCTTTATATCGGAATATTCTTAGGTAGAATTCTCCCAAACTAACGATATTTTAATTAAACGCTTCTCTACACTTCATTTTTCGCAGAAATTTCAACAGAACAATCTGTCGTTTCTATTTTTTTCCGTCTAGGCAAAGTTACAAGTCTATGATTATTCACTAATACCGAGCATCACAGCTTAACGATCTCAAAAGGTGCTGAACGCTTTAGCCTGAAGCAGTACCTGTGTTACCGGAACGAGACAAATATTACCTTAAATAAAAATCCCAACAATTTGTATTGAAAATATTCAAATATACAGATTTTTGTGCTGATTTATCAATTTTTTATCATCATTTACAGATTAAAGTCCCGGTATTGTGAGATGGTCTTATATGTTAATTTTCATTATAAAAATAATAGTTTAACCTTCCTGTGCTGAAGCTTTTCATTAGAGGTACCTATGCGCTATATCATCAACAACAACATCAATTTTAGAACCAGCGATGGCGCCCTGTGGCTCGAAGATGATGAAGACTCAGCGATTACTCTGACTATTACGACTAACCGGCTACTGGTGTTTATGCTGGAAAGGCAGGGTAAAGTGCTCATGCGTGATGAGATCCTCAGTCGGATTTGGGATGCTCATGGTCTTAAATCGTCGAATAACAGTCTTAATAAATATATTTCCGACTTGAGAAATATATTTAAAAACAGAGGGATTGAAGCTGATTTCATCGTCACCGTGCCAAGAATCGGTTTTATGCTGTCTAATGAAATACGGGTCGAAAACGACAGTGAGCAGGGAGTGCCCGTCCCTTACACGGAAAGTGTACAGGCTTCTCTGATAGAGAATAGCGACGTGGAGAACGTTGAAACCTGCAGTCTGCCGGCAATAAAGAGACCTTATCGGCTCTATTTGGTTCTGTTGGCTGCGGTGCTGGCTGTTGGCTCTCTGATCGCGTTTAACAACCCTTTCAGCACCGCCAATAAAATCAGCATGCCTCAGCGTCAGAACACTTACCCTCTCGGGGTAGTGGATGGCTGCCAGGCTACGTCGTTTACCCCCTCTACCCCTGAAGCAGCCCAGTTAAAACTGTCTATTATTAGATCTATTCTGGATACCGAGAAGCTTAGCTGTCCTGCCGACGGCACACTCTTCTTCGAGTCATCCGATCCTGTTCTGTATGGCGGTGTAGGCAGAGTATTTTTATCTATATGCAGAAGTAATCAGTCAAAAGAGAATCGTTACTCTTCCTGCTACAATTTTTATGAGGTGTCCCATGCTGTACAGGGAAAATAGAACTTTAATACTTGCCGTTTTACTATTTTTGGCCGCCATTCTGGCCTGTTTTGCCTCATACCGAATCTACATGCATTGGAAAACGCCGGGACGCGATCTGGAAAAGGACTGCACGGCAATTTTTACCATCAGGGACAGGCCATCAGATTTTTATGCTCAGTTAAACCTTTTCGTACATATGAAAAGAGATAATACCGGTTACTTCGATTTGTCAGGAAAAACCTTTACCAGCAAGGACAGCTATACTACAGCCCGCTCCTACAGTTTTGACATTCAAAAGCAAAGTGGCAGTATCTATCATCTTTCTAATGTTAAGCTGTCGAAGCGGCTGGCCGATAATACCAGGGACGATATTATGGATAAGCTGATCTTTAGTATCGATTCCCAGGATGGAAGATATGTCAGGTTGACGGCAATAGACGGGGCTTACGTCGTCGGAAACTTATACTCGCCCGCATTTATTTGTATTATCAGCCATGAACGCGCGGCCGATCGGAGCGCGTAAGTACTGTTTATTCATAGGGGCCGTGCTGTGAATCAACCGGCAGCAGCAGGGTATCAACAATAAGGGACAGCGGCAGATCGATGATTGTCAGAAATCGCCACGGCGTATCGCGTACATCCCACTGCACGCCGGGATAATATTGATTACCGTGTCCCTGACCCGGCACGGTTCTGCTGATAATACTTCCGCAGCCGCTAAGAGCCAGCACACAAATCGCCACCGCTATACCACGTAATAACATGCTCACCACAACGCACTTTAGGATAAAAAACGCACTATATTACCTTTTGTTATGCCGTGCAGCATAGTCCGGTGTGAAAAAATTCCCCCTGCCCGTTCACGGATAAAAAAAGGCCGGGAGCAGTGTCCCGGCCTGGCAGGTTATCCCGCATCCGCCCACGTTTTAGCGGGCGTTATTGAGTGCCCGTGGATTTAGCTCCAGCGTCTGATAGTGTTCCTTCCAGTCACGATACTTATCCGCGTGTTGCCACAGGCGATAATGCATTCGCGACAGCGTTACCGGGTCGCTAAGCAGTGCAAGACGACTGTCACGGTCCAGCTTAGCCGGCGACTGGCTCAGCGCCTGCTCAACGCGGCGATCGCGTGCAAAGTCCAGAATATCGCTTTCCAGATGGCGGGACGTTGCCAGCGTACTGGCCAGTGCATTGAACGACGGATGGAACAGCGCATGCATAAAGCCATTATCCAGCGCACGTCCGCGATTCAGCTCCACGTAGCGGTCGGTATCGATCAGTTCCTGCGGAGGATTGGACTCTTCGGGGATCAGGAACAGTCTGGCACGCTTCGATGCCTGACCCAGCGTGCGCCGACTGGACAGAACCGAGACAAACGGCGAGAGGATCAGCGAGAAGACTATCGGTGACAGCCACCACAGGAAGTTAAGATCCAGCCAGCCCATACCGCCGGCCCAGACCAGGCCAAGCAGCATCTGCGAACCGTGGCGTCTGAAAGCTTCACTCCACGGCGTGGCATCATCGTCACGCTGCGGAGAGTTCCATACCACTTCCCAGCCGAGGAATGCGCTGACCACAAATACCGTGTGGAACAGCATACGCACCGGTGCCAGCAGCACTGAAAACAGCATTTCCAGGAACAGAGAAGCCAGCACGCGCAGCCCGCCGCCGTAAGGCTTAGCCCCTTTGCACCACACCAACACTACGCTAAGCAGTTTAGGCAGGAACAGCAGCACCAGCGTGGTTGAAAACAGGGCTATCGCCAGTTCAGGACGCCACTGCGGCCATACCGGGAACAGCTGTCTGGGTTGCAGGAAGTACTGCGGCTCCATCAGCGTATGCACAACCTGAAGCGCGGTAGACAGCGCCAGGAACATAAACCACAGCGGTGCCGAAAGGTAGGACATCACGCCCGTCAGGAAGACCGCACGGTGAACCGGGTGCATGCCCTTCACCAGGAACAGGCGGAAGTTCATCAGGTTTCCGTGACACCAGCGGCGGTCACGCTTCAGCTCATCAAGCAGGTTTGGCGGCAGTTCTTCATAGGAGCCGGGCAGATCGTAAGCAATCCACACCCCCCATCCTGCACGGCGCATCAGTGCCGCTTCCACAAAGTCATGTGACAGGATCGAACCCGCAAAAGAGCCTTCCCCCGGCAACGGCGCGAGTGCACAGTGCTCGATAAACGGCTTCACGCGGATGATGGCGTTATGCCCCCAGTAGTGAGATTCACCCAGCTGCCAGAAGTGCAGGCCGGCGGTAAACAGCGGGCCGTATACGCGGGTGGCAAACTGCTGACAGCGCGCATAAAGCGTATCCATCCCGGAGGCCCTTGGCGATGACTGGATAATCCCGGCATTCGGATTCGCCTCCATCATACGCACCAGGCCATTCAGACAGCCGCCGCTCATTACGCTGTCGGCATCCAGCACCACCATATAGCTGTACTGGCTGCCCCAGCGGCGGCAGAAGTCATCGATATTACCGGATTTACGCTTCACGCGGCGGCGGCGGCGGCGATAGAAAATCCGCCCTTCTCCACCGACGTCACGCACCAGCTCCATCCACGCCTTCTGCTCTGCCATGCAGATATCCGGGTTATAGCTGTCGCTAAGGATATACACATCGTAGTGCTGCTGTTCGCCGGTACGTACGACCGACTCCCAGGTGGCACGCAGGCCGGCGAAGACGCGTTCCACATCTTCATTACAGATCGGCATGATCAGCGCAGTGCGGTGCGCCGGATTGATCGGCTCGTCGCCGGTCGTTTTGTAGGAAATGCTGAACTTATCCTTACCGATAAGTAATTGCAGGAAGCCCATCAGCGCGGTCCAGAAGCCCGCAGAAACCCAGCAGAACAGAATAGCAAACAGGAACAGAATTCCGGTTTGCAGCACATACGGCAGGATCTGCAACAGCGACTGCTGCCAGTTCTGGTCGAGCATCTCCATCGGATCGATCAACGCCCAGCCCTGGTAAGGCAGGATCGTCTTCATGTACCAGGTGGCGATGACCGTCTGGAAAATCGTCAGAAACAGCAGAATATAGCGTCGAATCGACCCCACGTAGCGCCAGTTGTCCTCACTTTTCTGCTCTTCTTTGGTCGCGTAGCGCTGCGTGCTTTTATGGCCCCGCAGCGAGGCCCACGCCCTGGCCACCGGGTTGGTGCGCCACTCTTCAGGATACATCGAAGAACGGGTATGGCGCGGCATCGCTTTCAGCGTGGTACGACCGAGCGCGTCCTGCCCAAACTGCCGACCGTCATCGAGCGAGTCGGGCCAGCCCATTTCAACACGCGCTTTTACCGAGTGCAGCGGAGCGTCATCGGGCCGTATATCAGTCGGCACGTCGCCCGCCAGCTGGCAGTGCAGCTGACTGAAGCTCTCTTCCTGCGGTTCTGTCTGCGCGTGGCGCAGCGCCTCTCGCTGTTCAGGAGAAAGCGGCAGCGCGTCAATATACTCAACGGGTATCACTGTAGACTTATTCATTGGCAGGCAGCTGGTAGCTCCAGGTTTCCGTTAGTGTCTTGTCACCGTTAACCAGTGCAGCGCGCATCTCAGTCGGCTGTTTGTTGTCTTTCACACGTAAACGCATCACCAGACGCCAGCCTTTAGTCACCGGATTGTAACGAACGCTGTTCTCAACCAGCTCTCCGTTATCACCGATGCTGACCTGCGGCTTAACCGGGGTATCTTCCGCCAGTGTGCTCATTTCAGGGCCAACGAAATCAACGATGAAGGCAACGGTGCCGTCCGGCTGTCGCACGAGGTTAGACTGCTTCACATCGCCGGTTGAGCGCAGCGTGCTCTGCACGTAGGCTGTTTCCGGGGAGTGCAGCAGGCTCTCATCACGGGTGAAGTGCAGACGATAGGCGAAGTTCATCTCTTTACCTGGCTCCGGCAGATTTTCCGGCGTCCAGAAGGCGACGATATTGTCGTTAGTCTCATCGGCAGTTGGGATTTCTACCAGCTCGACACGGCCTTTACCCCAGTCGCCCTTTGGCTCAATCCATCCGCTTGGACGCAGATCGTAGCGGTCATCCAGATCCTGATACTGGCTGAAGTCACGTCCACGCTGCAACAGACCGAATCCGCGCGGGTTTTCCACGGTAAAGGTGCTGACGGCCAGGTGACGCGGGTTATTCAGCGGACGCCAGATCCATTCACCGTTTCCGGCGTGAATCGACAGTCCATTAGAATCATGCAGCTCTTTACGGTAGTTGGTCACCGATGAAGGCTGGTTGGCACCGAACAGATACATACTGGTCAGCGGTGCAATGCCCAGTTTGCCCACTTTGTCACGCAGGTAGATCTTAGAGGTGACGTCAATGGTGCTGTCTTTGCCCGGCGCCAGCAGGAAGCGGTAGGCCCCTGTCGCACGCGGAGAATCCAGCAGCGCATAGATAACCAGATGTTTATCCTGCGGCTTTGGACGTTCAATCCAAAACTCTTTAAAGCGTGGGAACTCTTCACCGGACGGCAGCGCCGTATCTATCGCCAGACCGCGCGCAGACAAGCCGTACACCTGGCCTGCACCAATTACCCGGAAGTAGCTGGCGCCCAAGAAGCTGGCGATTTCATCACTTTTGTTTTTCGCGTTAAGCGGATACAGCACTTTGAAACCGGCAAAACCCAGGTTTTTTACCGTGTCCGGATCGTGTGGCACGTTGCCAAAATTAAAGTAGTCCGGCGAATACTTGATGGGGCGAACGCTGGTCGCGGTCACTTCGTTAAGCTTAACCGGCGTGTCGAAATACATGCCCTGGTGATAAAATTCGAGCTTGAATGGGGTCTTCAGCTTGCCCCAAAAGGACTTATCGTGATTGAACTGAATCTGCTGATAGTCCGCATACTTCATATCACGCAGTTGAGAAGGCAGATTACTTTTAGGCGCTTCGTAGCCTTTCCCGGCTAAATCCTTCGCTTGTTTTGCCACATCATCAAGAGTAAACGCCCATCCTGAATTGGCATACATTGCGAGCAAAACCGCAGCACCAATCCAACGTAGCTGCATAAGTTTTGGTTTGTTGTTCATTTTAATCAGCACATCCCCCCCTTTACGGGTGCAAAATCAATCCTGTCCATCTTAATGGATAATTTCGTATTCCGACAGCCTGAGCGCGTTTTTGTTCCACGATCACTGTGGTCTAAGCGTACTATTCTCAATCGGTTAGCGGATACAGATTCGACTGATAGTATACCTGCGTTAACTCAATTAAAGTAAGCGGCAAGCTTTAGGCCGGCTCAGGGTGAGCCAGGATTATAACGCCATGAAAACTGGACAGATATGACTAAAAAAACACAGCAACGAGAATATTTTTTAGACTCGATTCGCGCCTGGTTGATGTTATTGGGTGTCCCCTTTCATCTCTCGCTTATTTATTCGGTACAGAACTGGTCAGTCAACAGCCCGGCCACCTCTGACTGGCTGACAATACTGAATGATTTCATTCATGCTTTTCGCATGCAGGTGTTCTTTGTCATTTCGGGCTATTTTTCATACATGCTGTACCTGCGCTACTCGCGTAGCCACTGGCTAAAGGTGCGTATGCAGCGCGTGGGAATTCCGATGCTGGCCGCTATCCCACTGATTACCCTGCCACAGTTTTTTATTTTGAAGACCTGGACCCATAAAATTGGCGACTGGGATGCCATGACAACCTATCAGAAGTACAACACGCTGGTATGGGATCTGATTTCGCATCTGTGGTTCCTGCTGGTGCTGTTAGTGCTGACCGTCGCCGGTTTCTGGCTGTTTCGTTTGCTGCAAAACGGCAAACGGGCAAAAACAGACTATTCCGACCTGACCTGGGGCAAACTGACGCTGGTTATTTTGCTGTGCGGGCTGGGATGGGGGGCGTTCCGACGCCTGATGCTGCTGGTTGCGCCGCAGGTCACCAGCGACGGTTTGTTCAATATGGCCGTGATGCAGTCGCTAATGTTCCTGCCCTTTTTTATGCTCGGCGCGATGGCCTGGAAGTATCCGGCGATTAAAGCCCTGTTTGTTAAACCCTCGCCCTGGGTTTTCTTGGGCGCTGCGCTGGCGTTCGTCGTCTATGTCGCCAATCAGATCTGGAATACGGGCGACGGCTGGCTTTACGAGTTGGATACGCTAAGCTCGATGCTGATGGGCCTGTGGATGGTTAACGTCATCTTTTCCTTCGGCCACCGCATGCTGAATTCTCATTCTCCCCGCGTCACCTATCTGGTTAACTCCTCACTGTTTATCTACCTGGTGCATCATCCGCTGACTATTCTGTACGGTATTTTCATTGTGCCGCTGATCCCAAGCAACACGCTGGGCTTCTTTGTCGGTCTGGTAATGGTGTTCGGCATTGCGTTTGTGCTTTATGAAATTCATCTGCGCATTCCTGTGCTGCGCTTCCTGTTTTCAGGAAAGTTACAGCGTTAATCGCGGTATGGCCCGGTTTTAGCCGGGCTAAAGCAGCCACTCAATCGGCAAACGCCACACCAGTCGAACCAGCAGCCGCTGCATCAGGCGGGTGCGCGGTTCGTGCCGATGCACTACCTCTTCGGCTTCACCAGGATACTCCACCCAGTTAATTTTGCCTTTATCATCCAGCCGCAGCGTCCAGGCGTGTTCACGCAAATTGATAACCAGGTTCTCGTGGATGCGGGTTGCCAGACTCGCGCTATCGATCACCAGGCCCATTTCAGTATTGAGTACGGCCGAACGGGGATCGAAGTTAAACGAGCCAATAAACACGGTTTTGGCATCAACGCTAAAGGTTTTAGCGTGCAGGCTGGAGCCGGAGTTACCGGTCAGACCGCGGTCGTGAAGTGCGCCGTGTGGGGGGTTATGCGGTTTGAGTTCATAAAGAGCAATACCGTGGCGCAGCAGCTTTTTACGCCATTTTGCGTAACCCGCGTGGACCACGGAAACATCATTTGCCGCCAGCGAGTTGGTGAGAATGGCAATTTTCACGCCTTTGCGCACCAGCCCCAGTAACTGTGCCACACCCGCCCGCGTGGGAACAAAATATGCGGAAATAATATCCAGCTGCTGCTGCGGGCTGCCCACCACCGACAGCAGGCGCTGGGGCAGCAGATTTTTGGTTTTCGCCCGCCCCAGCCCTTTACGCGGATCGTCGCTCAGCAGCCGGGTGCGCGCCCAGGTAAACGGCAGACTGCGTTCTTCCAGGCTGGTGACAAATGTGGATTCGCGCAAACGCCGGAGATAACTCTCGACCTGCGGGCTGTCCTGCCACGCCTCCGGTAGCGAGACCGCCGAGTCGCTGTCGTTCTCCGCGTTGGTATTGACCACCGCGCTAAACGGAGCCACCGATCGGCACTGCCAGTAACGGTCAAAATCCTGCGCCACCTCTGATACCACCGGCCCGATGGCCAGCACATCAAGATCGGAAAACAGCGGTTCATCGCCGGCGCCAAAATATTTATCGCCCACGTTGCGTCCACCGACAATGCAGGCCGCGCCGTCTACGGTGAAACTTTTATTGTGCATCCGTCGATTCAGACGGGCGAAGTCCGTGAGGTAGCCCAGCAAACGCAGACTGCGGAAGGAAAAAGGATTAAATAACCGCACCTCAATATTGGGATGGCGGTTTAGCTCGTTCAGCGTACGATCCAGCCCCAGCGTGTTATTGTCATCCAGCAGCAGGCGCACCCGAACACCGCGTTCGGCGGCTTCCAGAACGGCGCTGAACAGTAGCCGGCCTGACATATCGTTTTCCCAAATATAATACTGAATATCCAGCGTTTTTTCTGCTAATGAGATCAGCAGATAGCGGGCGGCAAAGGCATCGAGCCCTTCCGGTAACGGATGAATACCGCAGTGCTCAGGGTTCTGCCCAACCAGCGGGCCAACTGCCCGACCCAGCCGCGTAGAGGACTCTACATCCGAAAGACTGGCAAGGGGGATCACTTCACTCATCGTCTGTCCTTAAAAGCGTTGCAGCAACAGGGTGTTCTGACAGGTTCAGCCACGGGCCGATCCTGCTCTTCAGTCTAGACCTAACCCACCGCAGGGCAAAAGCCATTGCAAACCGAAAAGCATCCTGTGCTGAGGGAAAGCGTGCCGAGCTGATGATAACCAACGGTCACCGCATCTTACGGGATAACGACCACGCCGGGTTAACAGAACATTCGCGACGGAGAAGCAATTTATCGAAACGATCGGGGAACTGACGCACGTTGGCTGGCCAGATGCTAACGGCAAAGGGACCCTCAACACACGCTACGCGCCATCCCTGCGCAGTCAGCAGTCAGCAGTCAGCAGTCAGCAGTCAGCAGTCAGCAGTCAGCAGTCAGGATTGAAAATCAGCGGCCGGAGGAGTAATCAGTGGAATACGCACAGACGCGGACATCAAGCGGCTGTTCGACAGGATAGCGAACGTCTGAAAGCCAGGTGAGGGTAAACAGTACCGTAACAGTTATCAGTCCTGCGCCAAGCAGTCCAACTAATGCCAGTAATTTATCGTCTCTGGTATCCATAAAATCCTCAATCCCTGGGGGTTTCAACCCGTAATGATGTCAGACGCTCTGTCAGGACAGCAATAACGTGATGGTGAGGACAAAGATTATAAGCGTAAAGGAAATGACTGCAAGTATCAAAATCGCGAACGGCGCATCATCCAGCGGTACGCGACTATTTTTATCTGATTCAGAACCGTTTTTCATGTTAAGCCACAGCGTCCCGGCAGAACCACCCTGTTCATTAGCCAGCAACGTGGCTGAAATCCTTTTCGTAAATTTAAAAATTCGCCCCGATAAATGTCGATGGCAGATAAAATAAAGAATCATTAACCTAAACCTTTACTTGATAGCCCGCGTTAATACATTGAAATTCATCTACTAGCATGAAACAAAGGCATTTAAAGATGATAACACAGACGAAACACATATTAACATAACAAATCAGTTTAGGCCGATTTATTCCGTTATAAGTTAGCTCTTTTGCTACTCAATGATGAAGTACGCTACTTTATTTTGAAGGCAATCAACTTTAAGCATTAGCCAGGCTAATGTGTTACCCCATGGACGACATCCTTGAATTATTCCCTCATTTTTATGCAATTTAACAGATAAAATAGGGAATTCATTTATCCGCCTATTCAGGTACGGCTTTTCTTAGCGGCCGGATAGACTTGGAAGAGAAAAGGCTGAATAATGCTGTCGATTGTTTGCCGGCATCCTCTATTTATTCTGTTCGCGACCAGGTTTAGCATGCACAGATATCGCCTCCCTGAAGACAGTTTTTTAGTTTTTGAACAGATAATTGAACATTGTAGTAATGCTATCTTTATCGTTGACAGTAACCTGACGCTAACCTTTGCTAACCCAACGGGAGAGCAGCTCTACAGCCGACTGCTGTCCGGCGGTAAACTGGCTCAGGCGCTGGTCGAAGATTTCCCCCAGTTTGATCTCTCCACGCCGGCCGAACCGCTCTGGCTTCGCACCCGCTGCGTTAGCGTTGCCGGGCCGCAGGCAACCCGCAGACAGCTGCTGATTGGCACCGATATTACGGCTGAAGTTCTGGCTCAGCGCGCAGAGGCGCTTTCACGCTGGCGTCTTGAGCAAACCCTGGAACTAACTGAAGAAGGGTTCTGGCTGTGGAATATCAGCAACGGGATCATTTCCCACAACCGGGACTGGAACCGGCTGTTTGGCTTCGATGATGGAAAGCTGACGCACCATCAGGATGCGATGTTCGCACTGATCCATCCCGACGACCTTGTGGCTTTAAAACAGCATTTCGCCGATCATCTTGCCGGCCTCACGCCGCTTTTCCACTGTGAGTACCGCGTCGTGGATCGGGCGGGAAGACAGCGCTGGATCCTGAACCACGGCAAAGCGGTTCGCCACAGTGACTCCGGCGCAGTGGTGGAAATGCTGGGTAAGGCTAAAGATATCACCGAAAAAAAACGCCACGAACACGAAATGCTTCAGCTGGCCTGGCTGGATCCGCTGACGCAGCTTGATAACCGTAATCGCTTCTATGAGCGAATAGAAATCGCCCGCAGCCAGGTTGATAACCCGCAGTTTTCTGCCCTGCTCTATCTTGATTTAACCCGTTTTAAAGAAGTTAACGACACTCTGGGCCACAGCGCCGGTGACGAACTGCTGAAAATTACCGCTCAACGTATTCGCAGTACCCTGCGCAGCCATGACGTAATTTCTCGCCTTGGCGGGGATGAATTCGCCGTGCTGGTGACGCATCTGGGCGACAGCTTTAAGGACGCACGCGACAGGCTTATCGTTCTCGCGAATCGCCTGTTGCAGAATCTGGAACAGGATGCCCTTATCGCCGATCGCCAGCTCAATATCACCAGCAGCATTGGGATCTACCTCTACCGTCACGATAATGCCCCCGTCTCGGAGATGATCCACAAGGCGGATATGGCGCAGTATTACTCCAAGAAAAACCAGCGTAAGTGGATGTTCTGGTCAACTCGCCTGCATGAAGAACAGCTTCAGCGCGACACCATCGAGAATGGTCTGCGGCGGGCGCTGACCGATGATGAACTCTTCCTGGAGTATCAGCCGCAGTTCTCCCGCGGCGGGCGCGTAATCTGCCTGGAAGCCCTGCTCCGCTGGCGCACCCGGGAAGGTAAACTGGTTTCTCCGGCCACCTTTATTCCCGTTGCTGAGAACAGCGGGCTGATCCTCAACATCAGCGAATGGGTGCTGGAAAAAGCCTGTCAGCAGCTAAAGCAGTGGCACTCTCAGCCGGAAATGGAACAGGTGCGCGTATCGGTGAACATTAGCCCGCGGCAGCTCAGACGCAGTGATTTTATTCGTCAGACCGAGCGCATTGTCAGTAAAAGCGGGGTCGATCCGCGCATGCTGAGTTTTGAAATTCTGGAGTCTGCGCTGGTCAGCGATATTGACGATGTACAGCGCAAACTCGACGCGCTGCGCGCCATGCAGATTAATATTGCACTGGATAACTTTGGTACGGGTCTGGCGTCGCTGACTGCGCTGCGCAAGCTGGGGATCGGTGAGGTGAAGATCGATCGGGCTTATGTCATGGATATGGAGCGCAACCCTGAACATCTGCTTTCTATTCGCGCAATGATCGCGATGTGCCAGGCGCTGAATATCAATATTGTTGCGGAAGGCGTGGAACAGCGGACGCAGTTTGACGCACTCCGTGAAATGGGCTGTCACCGCTTCCAGGGCTGGTATTTCTCACCCTCCCAGCCCCCCGAGCAGGTGACCTCTCTCTTTCGCCAGGGAAGATAGAGGCCAGCCCGGCAGAATGGATCTGCCGGCTATTCCTGCCGCCAGCCGCCGCCCAGGGCCCGATAGAGATCGATCTGCGCCAGCAGCAGGTTATTTTTTGCCTGAACCACATTAAGCTGGGTGCTGAACAGGGTTCGCTGTGCATCCAGCTCATCCAGGTAGGACGCATAGCCGTTGCGATACCGGTTGGTGGCAATACGTAGCGCCTCGCTGACCACCTGCTGCTGCTTTTCCAGCTCTTCAAGCTGCTGACGGTAGCGTGTTATGGCATCCAGATCGTCGTTCACTTCACTGAAGGCACTGCGCACAACCTTTTCATAGTTGTACAGCGCCTGGTTCCGTGTCGCCATCGAGACATCAACCTGCGCGGTCAGCGCTTCGCGATTTAACAGCGGAGCCAGCACGCTGCCACCGATGCTCCACAGCCGGAAGGGATCCGACACCAGGTCATGCAGCACCGAGCTTTGAAGCGTCCCGCTGGCTTTAAGATTCAACGACGGCAGCAGGGCTGCGCGGGAAGACTGAAGTGAGGCATCCGCCGCCAGCAGCTGACGTTCGGCCTGAACAATATCCGGTCGCCGCTCCAGCAGCTGCGACGGCATCACGGATGGTAGCTGCTGCGGCATCAGATGGCCGAAGTGATTTTGCCGGGCGATCTGCCGCGGGTTCATGCCCACCAGAATACTCAGGGCGTTTTCCTGCTGCGCGATCTGATGTTGCAGCAGAGGGATCTGTGATTTAGCCGTCTGGTATTCGGATTCTGACTGCACCCACTCCAGCTTTGAGGTGTAGCCAATTTCGAACTGACGCTTCGCCAGCTTCAGGGAGTTTTCCCGCGAAACCAGCGTCGCCTCCGTCACCCGCAGCTGCTCATCCAGGGATACCAGCGTCATATAGCCGGAGGCCACCGAACTGGCAATGGTTAATTCTGCGGCGCTGGCCGCCGCCTGCTGTGCCGCAAGCGAGGCGCTGGCAGCATCAATCGTGCTGCTGCGCTCCCCCCACAGATCAACGTTGTAGTTGGCCTGTAACATTCCCTGAAATGTGGACGACTGATAGGGCTGCCCGGTGACCGCTGACAGCGTGCGCGAACGGGTGGCCGCTACGCCAGCATCCAGCGTCGGGAAATTATCGCCCTGCGCGCCGCGCAGCTGCGCGCGGTACTGATCGACCCGGGAGCGGGCAATCAGAATATCAGGGTTATGACGCAGCGCCTGCACCACCAACTGATTAAGCTGCGGATCGCCAAATGCCTGCCACCAGCCGGCTTCCACCGCGGCACCGGGTCCGGCCTGATTGCGCCAGCTTTCGGGAATGGGTAGCGAGGCGGGAGCCATCCGGACGTTTGTTGCACAGCCGGATAACGCCGATAGCAGCAGCGCGCCCAACAGGGTTTTACGGAGCGGCATTACCGTTTCTCCCCGCTGTTATCGGCACCGGCGGTATTGATATTGACCTCCACCGACATACCAGGGCGAAGGTGTTCTGTGTTTTCGCTGGTGATCCTGATACGGACCGGGATGCGCTGGGCAATTTTTACGAAATTGCCGGTGGCGTTATCCGGTGAAATCGCACTGAACTCCGATCCCGCCGCCGGGGAGATAAACTCCACCTCCCCCTCAAAACGCGCGTTGTTCAGTCCATCGACGGTAAAGCTCACTGGCAGGCCAGGTCGAATATGCGCCATCTGCGTTTCTTTCATATTGGCAATCACCCACTTCTGCTCCGGCACCAGCGACGTCAGGCGGCTGCCCGCGGTGACATAGGCCCCCTGGCGCACGGCAATCTGCCCCAGCTGACCATCGCCCGGCGCTGTGATACGGGTGTTATCGAGATCGATTTGCGCCAGTTCCAGCGCGGCCTGCGCACTGGCCACGTCAGCTTCCAGCGACGCACGGTTAACGATGGCGGTTTGCAGATCCTGTCGGGAAACGTCCAGCGTGGCCTGCGCCTGCTGTACCTCAGCCTGGGTCTGGCTATTGCCCGCCCGCGCCGCATCACGTTCGCGCAGCGACAGCGATCCATCTGCCACCAGGTTTTCTACCCGCTTCAAATCCAACCCGTTTTTCACCGCCTGTGCTTTGGCATTATTTAACGCCGCTTCATTCCGTTTAATCACCGCCTCAGCGCTGCGCCGCTGTTGCAGATTATTCGCCAGCGCCGCCTTTTTCATTTCCAGCTGGGCCTGCGACTGATGCACCCGCTGACGATAGATACGATCGTCGATGGTCATCAGCAGGTCACCGCGCTTAACCGGTTGCAGATCCAGTACCTTTACCGACGTGACATGGCCACTCACCTGCGGGCTGATAAAGGTCACCTGACCGCGCACGTATGCATTCTCAGTAGACTGGATCTGACTGGTGAACGGCGGCAGTTGCCAGGCATAAAGGATCACCAGCACGCCCACCAGTGCAATACCCGTCCCCAGTGCAATTGATATAATCCGCAGCTTATTATTTCTCTGGCGCTCGGCCTGCTGCTGCTGTTCCTGTTGACTCATTGTTTCTCCACCACCATTGAATTCGCTGTTTGTTGCATCGCCCGCTGTTCGGCTTCGGCCTCACGCTTTGCCTGCTGCCAGTTGAGATAGCGCAGACGACTTAGCCGCCACAGCACCCAGATTAAGGTGACCGCCGCCATACCCGCAGTCAGAATATAGACATCGTTATAGGCCAGTACGTTGGCCTGTAGAGTGGCCACCGTTTGCAACTGCGCCGTCCCCTGCGCGGCATTGAGCACCGGATCGGTGATCTGGCTGCTGAACAGATTGGTGTATTGGGTAATCCGATCGCTGACGTTAGGGTCGAGCACTGAAAGCTGGTCGCCAAGGACGCTGGAGTGATACTTCTCTCGCCACGTCTGGAACGTGCCCAGCAGCGCCGATCCCATCAGGCCACCGATGTTCTGGCTCATACCAAACAGCACCACAAAACTCACCAGGTTTTTAGGCTGGGTCACCACGCCACCGACGCCCAGCAGCATGGCGGGGGCGATAAAGAATGAGGTGCTGAAGCCCAGCAGGAACTGACTGAAGTACATATTGTGCGGGCGCGTCAGCGGATTAGACTGCGCATCCATCAGCGAAGCAACCATCACGATAATCAACGACAGAACAATCGGCCAACTCAGGTGTTTTGGATTAATCGTCAGCGCACTCGCCACAATGCCCGTCGCCACGCCCGCCAGGATCGCCAACGCCAGCCCCTGCATCTGATCGTTCAGCAACCCAATCGTCTGCAAATAGCCAATCGCACCGGTATTCTGTTCAGCCAGCATAATTCGCAGCAGGATCATCACAATGCCCAGGCGAAAAATCGCCCCGCTCCCCAGCCAGCGCGTGTTGATCAGCGGATTGCTGCGGTTGTGCTCTACCAATACGGCGGCGGTCACCAGCACCAGGCCAAGCGCCATACAGACCCCCAGCCACGGCGTTGACGTCCACCATTCGATGCGTCCAAGCGACAGCACGCCGCAGAACAGCGCCATGCCGGGCGCCATCAGGAAGAAGGTCAGAAAATCCTTTTTCTCGAAGACTTTTGTTCTCTCGCCCGGCGGCAGTTTGAGGATCAGTACCGCCCCCAGCGCCATCAGCGCCAGCCCAAGCTCAAACAGATACAGCCCCCGCCACTCATCCAGCTGTAACAGCTCGCTGGAGAACAGACGCGCCAGCGGGATCGCCAGCTGGGAAGCGCCGATACCAATAGCCAGCGCCTTCAGACGATGCTTAGCGGGCCAGGCCTGTATCTGGTAATAAATCCCTAACGAGCTCAGGGCTGCGCCGACCATACCGTGGGCGGCCCTGACGATGATGGCAGAGCTGAGGTCGTTAACTAACAGATGGAAAAAGGCCACCAGCACATACAGAACGAGGAACGCTTCGGTAAATACCCGCAGCCCATACTGCTGGCGGAATTTCACCAGCAGTAGGTTAATCGAAATATTTCCCATTACGTAGACGGCGGGTAGCCAGGCGATCTCATTACTGTATGCGCCAAACACGCCCTGGAGATTGGTCAGGTTCGCGGTCACCAGCGCATTGCTTAACGCCCCGGTGATCGAGATAAGCAGGCCCACGATGCCGTAAGCAATACGCTTGTGTCCGGGATGCTCCGGCGTGGAGGGTGAGCCGGGCAGCATCGGTTTTTCACCGGGTGCCCACTCGCGCGGGCCGTAGGGACTGGGCTTTTCGCGGCGCACCTTATTTTCCTTCGGTGGCAATTAGCAGCTGCTGTAGCACGCGCTGGGTCACGGCAAGCTCTTCGCTATCGATAGTTGACAGGAGTTCATTGCGCAGCGCATCCGCTTCAATCTTCAGCCGCCGGTAGAGCTTTTCACCCTCGGCGGTGACCAGAAGCAGGCGCTTGCGCCGATCTTCCTCCGGCTGGATGCGTTCCACAAGCTGCTGTTTCACCAGCCGGTCGATGAGGGGCACAACGCTGGCATCTTCCAGCCCCAGCGCCTGTGCCAACTCTTTCTGGCTGATGGGCGTAGGCTGGCTGGCTATGGTTGCCACCGCCATCCAGCTGCTCATGCTGAGGCCGTTATCCTTCATACGCCGGCCGATTGCCTGACGCCACGCATGGGCCGTCAGATGCAGCAGCCGGGAGAAGTTAAATTCCTGGGGATTCAATATATAGATGCCTGATGATTAGAGTTCTAATTAAATTATCTGGCAATTATAAACCGGCTCAGATAAAGATGTGAACAGATCACAAAAATATTAGATAGCCGCCGACTTTTTTTCCAGTCAACGGCGGCGGAATTCACCGATGGAGACACCGATGGACATTATTACGCTGAGCCAGCAGCCGGAACGAGACCGTGAAATTGCCCGACTGCTGCACAGCGAATGGTCAGATTTAGCAAACTGGTCTTCTCTGCCGCTGATATGTGAACGGCTGCAACAGCGCAATCAGCCAGGACGCACCACCTTTACGCTGCTGGCCTGCGATCGGGACAATCGGCTAATGGGGACGGCCAGCGTTATCGAATATGAGCTGGCGGACAACCCCGCCCGACGCTACTGGCTGGGTGAAGTGTTTACCGACACAGACTTTCGCGGTCAGGGCGTTGGCTCCAGACTGACAGCGGCCTGCATTCAGCAGGCAAGGGCAAATCAGATAGCGCAGCTTTGGCTCTATACACCGGACCAGCAGCGGCTGTATTACCGGCTGGGCTGGCGCGAAATCGAGCGGCGCGAGGTGTCAGGCGAAGGGGTTTCCGTCATGATGCTCGATCTTTCTGCACAGCCAGACTGAGTGGCCGCCGCAGTCGGGATCGTTAAAGATAACCTCTTTGATCTCAAAACCGTGGCGGTACAACAGTGCGCGGAATTCATCCGGTGCCAGGCTCGCATGATAAAGTGCCTCTCCTTCAAATATTCCCATCGCGATGCCGTCAGCGGGGCCGCTGGTAAACATCAGTGCGCTGCCCGTATGCGTGTGGCGGGAGAACACCTCAAACATGCTGCGCTGATCGTCGCGGGTCAAATGAAAGAAGCTATCCCAGGCGATAAGCCCGTCAAACGTCTCCGCCAGCCGTAAGGTGCGCATATCCTGATGCAGCCACCGCTGGCGCGGGAACCGCTGCCGGGCGCGATCCCGCATCGCCATCGCGCCGTCAACGCCGGTCAGCCGGTAGCCCCGATCAATGAAATACTCCGCAATCGGCTGTCCGTTACCGCAGCCGACGTCGAGAATATGGCCGCCGGCGTCAATCAGGCGAAGAAATTTATCCAGCCACGGTTTTTCAAACAGGCTGCGTGACCGGTTTTCTGCAAAGGCAGCGGCATGGCGCTGGTAGAGAGACAGAATATTTTTAGCTGCTGTGTCTGACATTGATGGATGGTCCGTCTGCATAAAATCTTATTGGGTTAGCTATCGTGGCTTAAGGCTCGGTCCGTTATCCGCCGCTGCGCCTCTTTAGCACGGTGACCAGTGAGAGATAAACCAGCCCGCTACCAATAATTATCAGAAAAGCATAACCGAACATTTTAGACAGCCATATGCCGGCAACGCCACCGACGAGGAAGGCGACAAGGGTTGAGAAGTGCAGCCCCAGCCGTTCAAGATAGACGGGAGCATCCTTGGTTGGCTCTTTTCGCCGCAGTACGTCCATCAGCATCGCCACTTCAATGCCGATATCCGTTGCCGTACCGGAGATATGGGTGGTTCTCACCCTGGCGTTGGAGATCCGGGTTACTACCGCGTTTTGTAATCCCATTAAAAAACTCAGGCAAAAAATCAGCAGAAGGCCGGGATAGGCCGGATCGAACCACATTTCAACCACGCCAAGCGCTATCAGCGCGACGCCTTCAATTAAAATATTTACCGCGAAGATGGTACGTATTCCCCTTCTTCTGCCCGCATTAATGATCGCCGTTGAGATGGCGGCTCCGGCAATAAAGAGCAGCACCACGGATAAAAACAGTATCCCGGACTTCAGGTTTGCCTTGGCGAGATTATCGGAAAGAGAAGAGACGTTCCCGGTCATATTGGCAGAGAAAAAGCCCACGATTTCAAACGCAGCCGTATTAAGCGCACCGGCAACGGCCGCCAGCGTGCAGGCCAGGCGACTGTCGGTATTAATGGTTCTGGCATTGTCCGTACTGATTAACATCTGCGTAGCCCACGGTTTTTCAGACAGCGTCTATCATCGGCTTTATGCTGCTGAAGGACAAGCCTCTGACTCAGTTGAAGCCCCTAGCTCTGCCTGGTTTTGCATTTTACGCTTTTTTCAGTTAGAGAATGGCCTTGGGTCAGGGAATTTACCGACTTTACACGCTGAAAATATCAGGAAGAGACAGTAGAAGGAGGAAAATATGGCGGCGGGATATAGCGAATGTTTGAGGAAAGGTATTTCAGAAACAAAAAAACCGCCCTGAGGCGGTCACGACATTACTGCATATTGCTTTGATTTTATTCGTTTTAATCGGTGTTTCGAAAATGGTGCCCGGGGCGGGACTTGAACCCGCACAGCCATAAGCCGAGGGATTTTAAATCCCTTGTGTCTACCGATTTCACCACCCGGGCTTGGGTGTAGATTGGAGGCGCGTCCCGGAGTCGAACCGAGGTAGACGGATTTGCAATCCGTAGCATGGCCACTCTGCCAACGCGCCTTTATTCTGTTATCACCAGAGCATCACTCTACTGACATAAACTGGAGCGGGAAACGAGACTCGAACTCGCGACCCCGACCTTGGCAAGGTCGTGCTCTACCAACTGAGCTATTCCCGCTTAGCTATCAGATATCGGCTTCTTTTTCCCTTTGGCGTCAGAAGCTGCTGATTTGCTTTATCTTCTGGCAGACCCTGCTGCCTTTCGATGCGTTGCATTCTACTGACATGGAGAAATGAGTCAATAGAATTATCAGTACAATGCGTTCGTTTGCTGCTTTTTAACTCGCATCGATCAACGTTCGAGCAAATCGCCGCGCGCGGCGCTCAGATACTGGAACATTGACCAGAAAGTCAGCACGGCAGCGATGTACAGGGCGACTACGCCAATCCCTTCAACGATGGCATCAGGACGCCACAGCAGCGCAAACAGTGCCAGCATCTGCGCAGTGGTCTTAACCTTACCAATCCAGGAAACGGCAACGCTGCTGCGCTTGCCAATTTCGGCCATCCACTCGCGCAGCGCAGAGATAATAATCTCACGGGCGATCATCGTTGCCGCCGGCAGTGTGATCCACCAGGCATGAAAATGTTCGGCCACCAGCACCAGGGCCATGGCGACCATCACTTTATCGGCTACCGGATCGAGAAACGCACCAAAGCGCGTGGTCTGCTTCCAGCGACGAGCAAGGAAGCCGTCGAACCAGTCAGTTATCGCAGCAACAATGAAGATCAGTGCACAAAGCAGCGGTGCCCATTCAAACGGCAGGTAAAACGCCAGGACGAAGAATGGGATTAATACTACGCGAAACAGGGTAAGTAAGGTCGGAATATTAAATGGCATAATTATGCTAACTGTCTGGACAGAGTAGAATTTGTCTCTATGTTCCTACATTGCTACGGGTGTTGCAATGCTTAGTGTTTCAGCGCATAGAAGATTTTTTCGGCCAGTGCGTGCGAGATCCCCGGAACTTTGGCTATCTCGTCCACCGATGCATTGATCAGCGGTTGCAGGCCTCCCATATACTTAAGCAGCATCTGACGACGTTTAGGACCAATGCCTTCGATGGTCTCCAGCGCGCTGGTATTTTTCACTTTCGCCCGTTTGTTGCGATGACCCGTAATTGCATGATTGTGAGAGTCATCACGAATATGCTGCAATACGTGCAGCGCGGCTGAATCTGGTGGCAGGGAAAACCCCTCCCCTTCCGGTTCCAAAAAGAGCGTTTCCAGCCCGGCTTTACGATCGGTGCCTTTGGCGATGCCCAACAGCAGCGGATGATCTTTATCCCACTGCACATCCAGCTCGGCAAAAACGCTCTTCGCCTGCGCCAGCTGCCCTTTACCGCCGTCAATCAGGATCACGTCAGGGATTTTACTCGCCTCCAGCTCCTTCCCGTAGCGGCGGCGCAGCACCTGGTTCATTGCAGCATAGTCATCGCCCGGCGTAATGCCGCTGATATTATAACGCCGGTATTCACTTCGTGCCGGGCCATTCGTATCAAAAACAACGCACGAAGCCACCGTCTGCTCACCCATCGTGTGGCTGATATCGAAGCACTCCATACGATTAATCACCGGCAGATCCAGCACCTGGGCCAGTTCAGTAAGCCGCTGATGAACGGTTGAGTGCTGGGCTAGCCGGGTAGCCAGCGCAGTTGCCGCATTGGTTCGGGCCAGCTTAAGATAGCGCGCACGATCACCGCGCGGTTTACTCTGAATATTGACCCGCCGTCCGGCAAGCTCGGTTAACGACCCTGCCAGCAGCTCTTTTTCCGGCAGGGTAAAATCTAGCAGAATATCGGAGGGCAGCGTACGCGCCTGGCTGCCCTGAAGATAGAACTGCCCGACAAAGGTTTGCACCACCTCAGCCTGCTCGGTTTCAGCAGGTATCTTTGGAAAATAGCTGCGGCTGCCCAACACTTTCCCCTGGCGGATAAACAGCACATGCAGGCAGGCCATACCGCCGTCAAAGGCAACGCCCATAACATCAATATCATCCCCCTGATTGGAGACAAACTGCTTTTCCGTTACGCGGCGAACGGCCTGGATCTGATCGCGCAGGCGGGCGGCCTCTTCAAAGCGCAAATTCGTTGCGGCATCCTCCATTCGGCTGACCAGCTGGGTCAGTACCTGATCGTCCTTGCCGGACAAAAACAGCCGAACGTAATTAATTTGCTGCGCATACTCTTCTTCCGTGACCAGCCCGCTTACGCATGGACCTAAACAGCGGCCAATCTGATACTGCAGGCACGGGCGCGTGCGGTTACGATAGACGCTGTTTTCACACTGCCGGACGGGGAAGACTTTTTGCAAGAGCGATAGCGTCTCACGTACCGCATAGCCGTTAGGAAAAGGGCCGAAATACTCGCCTTTGGCGTGCTTAGCACCACGGTGGCTGGCCAGACGCGGGTGAGTATCGGCGCTCAGAAAAATATAGGGATAGGACTTATCGTCCCGCAGCAGGACGTTATAGCGCGGCTGATAGAGCTTGATATAGTTGTGCTCAAGCAGCAGGGCTTCCGTCTCAGTATGGGTGACCGTGACGTCGATCTGCCGGATCAGCGCGACCAGCGCCTCTGTCTTTTTGCTGGCAAGATTGTCACGAAAATAGCTGGAAAGACGCTTTTTCAGATCTTTGGCTTTACCAACATAGATGACCGTTTCATCCGCGTCATACATCCGGTAGACGCCGGGTTGACTGGTTACGGTTTTCAGGAAGGAACGGGCATCAAACACGGCACTACTCACTGCTAATTAAGGGTTCCGGGCTATACAAACCGTGACGAATGGCCAGATGGGTCAACTCTACGTCACCGCTGATATTGAGCTTACTGAACATACGATAGCGATAGCTGTTTACCGTCTTAGGACTCAGGTTAAGCTGTTCGGAAATCTCCGTCACTTTCTGGCCTTTGGTAATCATTAGCATAATCTGTAATTCACGTTCCGACAAACAGCTGAAAGGCGATTCCGCTTTTTGCGGCTCAATCTGACTGAGTGCCATCTGCTGAGCAATATCTGAAGCGATGTAACGCTGCCCGGCGTTAACCGAGCGGATGGCATTGACGACTTCCTGTGGCGCGGCGCCCTTGCTCAGATAGCCCGCGGCCCCCGCCTGCATCACTTTAGCGGGAAGGGGATTTTCAGTGTGGATAGTTAACATGATTATTTTGGTATCGGGCGCATAGCGCACGATTTTACGCGTGGCTTCAAGCCCCCCGATGCCCGGCATGTTCATATCCATCAGTACCACGTCAGCACGGTTAGCGCGACACCATTTCACGGCATCTTCACCACAGTTTGCTTCACCCACAACCTGAATACCTTTGATATCTTCCAGGATACGACGGATCCCTGCGCGTACCAGTTCGTGGTCATCAACAAGAAAAACGCTTATCAAACGGAACTCCCTAAAATGGCTGAGGCAGGTGACGATTAGTTATATTGGCAGCACAGTTAATTCTACAACTTTTTTTGTGCTGTTAGAACATAAATAACACAGGGGTTCACAGAATAGTTTCTTAAATCATAATACTAAATAAAATTTAGCAGTGAGGAAAATTGCCTTTGCGGTCACAGCGTTAAGATTTCAGCTAATGGCAATAACCCCCGAGTAAAAAAAGAGTCTCATAAATAGAATTATCAACGCTTACAGGGTGTTAATCTGGAACTCGGCACATTACTTTGCCCCTGTTCTTTTTTAATGCATTTGTATGTTCTTATTACATCTTAATCGACGTTCGCGCGCATTTACTTTTCATATGCTGCTCTATTCTTAGGCAATAGCAGACCACTCATCTGATTTTTTTCATGGAGTGTATGATATACTTTCAACTACTTTTCGCGCCCTGTTGCGTGGCTCAGGAGCAGCGTTGTTTCAACCCAATCAGGAGAGATCATGAGTCAGATTGACTTTACAACCCATGAAGATGCAAAAGCATTAGCCAATGAAGTAACCTGCCTGAAAGCCCTGGTCACCCTGATGCTTAAATCAATCGGTCAGGCCGATGCGGGCAAAGTGATCATCAAAATGGAACGCTACATCGCCGACCTGGAAGATGAGCAGCAGGCAGAAGTGTTTAGCAATACCGTGAAGCAGATTAAGCACGCCTTCCGTCAATAACTGTCGTTGGACAGCGTCGGCGTCGCGCCTTCCCCGATTCAGGGAGAGGGTGAAAGACGCCGCCATGCCCGTTGCAAACCTGTGCGGCGGGTTTTGGTTGAACCGGCCGATTAACGGCCGTTCCAGGTGACGGAGACGCCCAGCGAAGGCAGCACTTCCTCAGGCTTAAAACGCCGGGTTCCGTGAAAACGCGCGGTGAGGTGAGGCTGATTTACCGGGATCTTCACGGCAAAAAAATTATCCTCAGACTGAATTGCGCCCGGTGGCAACGGCGTAAAGCTGACCTGATGCTCCAGGAACAGTTTTTCCAGCATCGGCGTTGCCGCGCTGAAGAGATAACGAATACCGGTTTGTTCCGCCAGCTGCATCGCATGCCACAGAATATTCAGCGCCAGCTCACCGTCAATCTCCATGCGCGCCGAATAACGCGACATTTCCCACACGGGGCCGTCATTCAAACTTTCCCGTTCCGCAGGAGCGACTTCGCACCCTTCCGGACACTGCCACATCATCAGACGCGCACAGCCGCAGATACCGTGCTGCACATGCCAGGCGATAAGCCAGCACACATCAGAACGGTCGAAACGATCGTACTCCTGACCCGGCGTGCTCAGCCGCGAAGGAATAGACCACCCCTCCTCTCTGGCAAAAACGCTATACCGATAACTGCCCAGCTCAGCCAGTAACGAGGAAGGCATATCCTTTAGCTTGGTTTGGATAATTTTCATTATAAATCCCCGTCGCACTCTCACGTAAACTACGCCCCGGGCGACTCGTGCAAGGATTGATCCTCTCACGAGGGTAGACAACCCGTTAGCAATACGAAACTACTACAGTGAGTAGTTGCGCCCATTTTCAGATTAAGCCGGTTACCGCTGTGTAAGAGGCAAGTAGCGTTTTATTCGGCGCATTTAACCGCTTTCGCATGGTTTGTGATAAAAGTTAGCTGTATTCTGTGAAATTGACAGATGTAATGATATTTGGCTGAAATTTTCTTCAGCTGCCCACTTAAGGGGTCTCGTTGCTTTTCGCTCAATTCCAGTTTAACGGCACCGTGGGAATATAGCTCAGACAAATTAATGCGGCCATAAACAGATCCGTTAAATACTGGAGTATAAAAGCAGGCTAAGTTGTTAAATTTACGATGACAGGTGCATCTGACCAAGAGAACGTTAATATCCCGATGGCCCTGTGGCTGCCCGCTTCCCTACGCCTTCATCTGCCGCCTTGCCGTCACGAACCCTCAGGCTAGGTGGCCCATGGCCTTGCCTCATGTTCAGACCCACGGTTAAGAGCGCTTTACGGATAAAAAATCACCTCACGGTTCAGTGTCAAATTTGTTACTGAACGCTATTTAAACGCCCTCTCTCCGACTAAATTAAGCGTCGCCGTCATTTATTCCCCAATAAAAACTCAGGAAAGCGCGCGTTATAATTCTAACTTTCATTATGATTATTGCAGTGCAAGATCACATATCAACAAACCACATGAAATGATTTCAGACGTGACTTTTTCATGTGTAAAACACAGTGCAATTGGCCAACTAATAAATTTTAATTATTGCAACTGAAATTTAACTTAATTGCGTTAAATATACGTGTTAAATGCGCAACTATCTACGCCATAAATAATATAGGATTTTTCCTATCAACATTCAACGTATTTACTCGCTTTTCCCTGCCGGTTCAAATGCACTCAATAGCCTCCTGAGCCGACGAGCCTGGCGGAGCGTTACCTGACCTGTCGAAAAAACCCTAAGACTCTGATTATGATATCGTTAAAAACCATTCTGTTGATACTGACAGCAAGTGTGCCACGCCCGGCGCCAACCTCTCTCAACGTCCCCCGTTCCGTGACCGCTCCTCCGCTTGGGTATGCGCCCAGGCAGAGGGATAACACGTCTCAGCCGCTGACCCTATCACTGCGGCAGTCATCCGCCTTGCGTTGCCTCCTCCACGCAGACGATACCGCCTGTTTTTTAGGCAGATGATGCCTGTTTATCGCAATGCTGTTGTATTTTCTACTTTATTACACTGGCTTTGCGTTAAGCTCCCAGCAGATGAAGACCACCGGGACCTATTCATCTGGATCTTCATCACTATTACCGAAAAGAATTACCCATTAACACCTTTATTACATTATCTTATGCCAGCTAATTATGGCGGGAACGGATGAAATAAAAGCCATCAGAGCTTTAGACTCATCGATACAGGACAGAACTCGACAGGAGAACCTTAATGGTTGACCAATCAAAAGAGGCATCGCTTACAGAAGACGGCCCGGATACGCTACAGCGTAACCTGCACAATCGACATATTCAGCTGATCGCTATCGGCGGCGCCATCGGCACCGGATTATTCATGGGGTCGGGTAAAACCATCAGCCTCGCCGGGCCGTCGATCATATTTGTGTATATGATCATCGGTTTCATGCTGTTTTTTGTTATGCGGGCAATGGGCGAGCTGCTGCTCTCCAACCTTGAATATAAATCCTTCAGCGACTTCGCCGCTGACCTTCTCGGCCCGTGGGCAGGCTATTTTACCGGCTGGACATATTGGTTCTGCTGGGTAGTCACCGGTATTGCCGACGTGGTGGCTATCAGCTCTTACTTCCAGCTTTGGTTCCCCGATTTTTCCATCTGGATGAGCGCCCTGCTCTGTATCGTGGTGTTTTTATCGCTCAATATCGCCACCGTAAAACTGTTTGGCGAAATGGAGTTCTGGTTTGCGATTATTAAAATCGTGGCCATCGTTGCGCTGATCGCCACCGGTATCGTGCTGGTTGCCATGCACTATCCGTCGCCGGGCGGCGGCACCGCCTCCCTGAACAATATCTGGGATCACGGTGGTATGTTCCCGAAAGGGCTGAGCGGCTTCTTTGCCGGCTTCCAGATTGCCGTCTTTGCCTTTGTAGGCATTGAGCTGGTCGGGACTGCCGCGGCTGAAACCCATAATCCGAGGACGGTGCTGCCGCGCGCGATTAACGCCATTCCGCTGCGTATCATTATGTTTTATGTGCTGTCGCTGATGGTGATTATGGCGGTAACGCCGTGGGACCAGGTGGTTGCTGATCGCAGTCCGTTTGTAGAAATGTTTGTCCTGATCGGCCTGCCGGCCGCGGCCAGCATTGTTAACTTTGTGGTACTGACCTCGGCGGCATCATCGGCGAACAGCGGTATCTTCTCCACCAGCCGTATGCTATATGGTCTGGCGCAGCAGGGCGTGGCGCACCGTCGTTTTGGCATGTTATCAAAACGCGCCGTACCGACCACCGGGCTGTTCTTCTCCTGCCTGTGCCTGCTGGGCGGCGTGGCGCTGATTTATCTGATCCCGAACGTAATGAGAGTCTTTACGCTGGTTACTACGGTATCCGCTATTCTGTTTATGTTCGTCTGGACCATTATTCTCTGCTCCTACCTGGCCTACCGTAAGAAGCACCCGCAGCGTCACGCTGAGTCCAGCTATAAAATGCCGCTCGGCAAGTTTATGTGCTGGATCTGCATGGCGTTTTTCGTGTTTGTACTGGTGCTGCTGACGCTGGAGGAAGATACCCGTCAGGCGCTGATGGTGACCCCTCTGTGGTTCCTGCTACTGGCCGTTGGCTGGTTCCTGCGTAGTCGTAAAGCCGCCTGAACCTGAGCTACCGGGCGATCCGTTGCGGATCGCCCGGCTAGCGCACCCGAATCCCTTCAATCACCATTCGCTGTACGTTTTCCACCGCTTGCGTAAAGAACGTCTCATCGTGCAACGTCTGCCCGGTTACGGCCTCAACCTGTGTCGAGAAATCAGCATAGTGCTGCGTGGTCGCCCACAGCATAAAGATAAGATGATGCGGCTGAACCGCCGCCAGCTTCCCCTCATCGATCCACTGCTCAATCACCGCCGCTTTATCCTCCACCAGATGACGTAAATCACCGGCCAGCTCAGCCTTCAGCAGGGGGGCGCCCTGGAGCATCTCCATGCAAAATAGCCTGGACGCCTGGGGATGATCGCGCGATACCTCCAGCTTAAGGCGAATATAGTGGCGAATCGCCTCCAGCGGATGCTGATCGGCGCGTAACGCCCGCAGCGGGGCCAGCCAGACATCCAGAAGATTTTTTAATACCGCGATGTACAGCTCTTCTTTTGACGGAAAGTAGTAGAGCAGATTGGTTTTCGACACATCCGCGCGTTCAGCAACTTTATCCAGACTGGTGCCGTGAAGTCCGAACTGTGAGAAGAGCGCCAGCGCTGCCGTCAGGATTGCGGAACGTTTTGCCGCTACCGCGCGGGAGCGTCGCGTTGGGGTCTTTTCCGATAATTTACTGGTCAAACTCGCCGCAGCTCCGTGATGCATAAGGGTTGCGGGAATAATAGCAAATCGCCCGGTGCATACCTAATACGACGGCTGCACTTTAATCGCACACGGCTGCCTGTTTTCCGTGCAGCTATTTTTTATCAAACGGTCCATTTCAGACCGGTCACTCCATCTTGCCACCAGCCTGAAATCTCAACCAATTGTTTTTAATGTTCTTTTTTATATTGGCATAACCTTTGCAATCTTATTTTTAACGCGCCGTGCAGGGAAGCCGCAGGGGATATTGCAGCGCAAGGACTCAATCGTTCAATTATTCAGAGGGTTTCACATGAAAATTGGTGTTTTTATCCCTATTGGTAACAACGGCTGGCTAATCTCCACTCATGCGCCGCAGTACATGCCAACCTTTGAGCTGAACAAAGCCATTGTGCAGAAGGCCGAGCACTACAATTTTGACTTCGCCCTGTCGATGATTAAGCTGCGCGGCTTTGGCGGTAAAACAGAATTCTGGGACCATAACCTGGAGTCCTTCACGCTGATGGCCGGGCTGGCCGCCGTCACCTCACGAATTGAAATTTATGCCACCGCCGCCACGCTGACCCTTCCTCCGGCCATCGTTGCGCGCATGGCGGCCACCGTGGACTCTATTTCAGGGGGCCGCTTCGGGGTGAACCTGGTCACCGGCTGGCAGAAACCGGAATACGAGCAGATGGGGCTGTGGCCGGGAGATGACTATTTTTCCCGCCGCTACGACTATCTCACCGAATACGTCACCGTACTGCGCGACCTGTGGGGGACAGGAAAATCGGATCTGAAAGGGGAATTCTTCACCATGAATGACTGCCGTCTCAGCCCCCAGCCGCAGCGCCCGATGAAAGTCATCTGTGCCGCGCAGAGCGATGCGGGCATGGCCTTTTCAGCGCAGCATGCCGACTATAACTTTTGCTTTGGTAAAGGGGTGAACACCCCTACCGCCTTCGCCCCGACCGCGGCAAGGATGAAAGCCGCGGCAGACAAGACCGGGCGGGACGTAGGCTCCTACGTCTTGTTTATGATTATTGCCGGGGAAACCGATGAGGCGGCACGAGCGAAATGGGAGCACTACAAAGCCGGTGCCGATGAAGGTGCCCTCGCCTGGCTAACCACACAGAGCCAGCAGGACCAGCGCTCGGGCAGCGACACCAACGTTCGTCAGATGGCCGACCCCACTTCGGCGGTCAACATCAATATGGGAACGCTGGTCGGGTCGTGGTCCAACGTCGCCCGTATGCTCGACGAGGTGGCTACCGTTGCCGGCACGGAGGGAATACTGCTGACGTTTGACGATTTCCTCCAGGGAATTGAGGATTTCGGTGAACGGATCCAGCCGCTGATGCAGTGCCGCAGCGAAATGACCCGCGTGACTCAGGAGGTGGCCTGATGAACGCTAAATCCGCCGTGGTCTGTACGACCGCCGCCACGGAAAATGCCGTGACCCTGCCCGCACGCCCGGAGGCAATCGTCTTTCCACCGGAGCAAACCGCCCTGATCGTTGTGGATATGCAGAATGCCTATGCCTCGCCCGGTGGCTATCTCGACCTGGCCGGGTTTGACGTTTCTGCTACCCGCCCGGTGATTGAGCGTATCGATATCGCGGTGAAGGCCGCGCGCGAGGCCGGAGTGCAGGTTATCTGGTTCCAGAACGGCTGGGACGACGGCTATGTCGAAGCCGGCGGACCCGGTTCACCCAACTGGCATAAATCCAACGCGCTGAAGACCATGCGCCGGAACCCTGAGCTTCAGGGCACCCTGCTGGCAAAGGGTGGCTGGGACTATCAGCTGGTGGATCGGCTGACGCCGCAGCCCGGCGATATTGTGCTACCCAAGCCCCGCTACAGCGGTTTCTTTAACACCGCGCTGGACAGCATGCTGCGCAGCCGGGGCATCCGCCACTTGGTGTTTACCGGCATCGCCACCAATGTCTGCGTCGAATCCACCCTGCGCGACGGCTTCTTTCTGGAGTATTTCGGCATCGTGCTGGAAGACGCCACCCATCAGGCCGGACCGCCCTTTGTCCAGCAGGCGGCCCTTTTCAATATTGAAACCTTTTTCGGCTGGGTTTCTGATGTTGAAAGCTTCTGCACCGCGCTGAAAGCACACGACCACGCTCAGCCGCAGACGGCGTAGCGCAACATCACTGACGGAGAGAAAACGATGCCAAAAACCATTATTACACCGCCGGGCACCGGCGTGCCTATCGCCCCCTTCGTTCCCGGTACGCTGGCCGACGGGGTGGTGTATGTCTCCGGCACGCTTCCGTTTGACCGCGATAACAATGTGGTCCACGTGGGCGACCCCGCAGCACAGACCCGCCACGTCCTGGAGACGATCAAAAGCGTCGTGGAGACCGCGGGCGGTACGATGGATGACGTCACCTTTAACAGTATTTTCATTACCGACTGGGACCACTATGCGGCAATAAACAGGGTATACGCCGAGTATTTTCCCGACGAGAAACCCGCCCGATACTGCATTCAGTGCGGGCTGGTGAAACCGGATGCGCTGGTTGAAATCGCCAGCGTAGCGCACATCGGTAAATAGGGGGCCTCCGATGCACATTGAACTATCGGGCCGCGACGATCCGGGGGCCAGAACCGTGGTTCTCTCGGCAGGGCTGGGCGGACTGGGAAGCTTCTGGTTACCGCAGATGAACGCCCTGCGCGCAGCGTATCGCGTAGTGGTTTACGACCAGCGCGGCACCGGGCGCAGCGCCGACGCTTTGCCGGACGCCTACCGCATGCAGGATATGGCAGCGGAGCTGCTGGCGTTGCTTAATCAGCGGGGGATCCGCCAGTTCGATGTTATCGGCCATGCGTTGGGCGGGATGATCGCCCTACAGCTGGCGCTCGACTGCCCTGAGCGGGTGACCCGGCTGGTGCTGGTCAACGGCTGGCTTCGGCTTGATGCGCATACCCGCCGCTGCTTCCACGTGCGTCAGGATCTGCTGCTAAACGTCGGCGTTGAGGCTTTTGTTCGCGCCCAGCCGCTGTTTCTTTATCCTGCGGACTGGCTATCAGAACATCAGGAGCGCCTTGAGGCCGAAGATGCGCTGAACACCGCGCATTTTCAGGGTAGCGAAAATCTACTAAAGCGGCTGCATGCGCTGATGTGCTGTGACTACAGCGAGCGGGCAGCAGAGATCGTTCAGCCGGTGCTGCTGCTCTGTTCGCGCGACGATCTGCTGGTTCCCTGGACCTGTTCCGCCCAGCTACAGGCTGCGTTACCCAACGCCACGCTACGGCGAATGGACTGGGGAGGACATGCCATGAGCGTGACCGACAGCACCACCTTCAATCACCTGTTACTGACCTGGCTTCAGCACACCGAGCAGCCTGCTGAAGCCCTTCACAGAGAGGCCATATGACTGAAATTGACATCGCCCCGGCAGTAGAGAAGGAGCAGTTTCGTAGCGCAATGGCACGGCTGGGCGCAGCGGTTAATATCATTACCACCGACGGTCCGGCGGGACGCGCCGGGTTTACGGCGTCGGCAGTGTGCAGCGTCACCGATACGCCCCCGACGCTGCTGGTGTGCCTGAACCGATCGGCCTCGGTATATGAGGTGTTCAGGCAAAACAGGCAGCTGTGCGTCAACACGCTGGCCGCGGGACATGAGGATCTCTCCAATCTGTTCGGCGGTAAAACGCCGATGGCCGAACGCTTTGTTGCCGCCGACTGGACAACTCAGGCCACCGGCTCACCGATCCTCAGCGGTGCGCTGGCTTCGTTCGACTGTAGCGTCAGCCGGATCGTTAGCGTTGGCACCCACGATATTCTGGTCTGTGAAACCCGGGCACTGGTCTTCGGCGACGGCAGCCGCGGCCTGATCTACTTCGATCGCCGCTATCACCCGGTTGGGGAAAACGCCTTCTGATTCTCGTTACGGGCCGGAAGGCCCGCATACTCAAGCGGCAGCCAACGCGGCCGAACGATGCGTTACCGACACACTGGAGAAGACAATGAGTGGTTCCTGGTTCCCAAAATGGTCGAAGAAAACCGCGTCAGCGACGGATATCGTGGCGCCTGATGAAACGCTGCCCGTCGGGCAGACCGTCGTGATGGGTCTTCAGCACGCGGTGGCGATGTTTGGTGCGACGGTTCTGATGCCCCTGTTGATGGGGCTGGATCCCAATCTCTCCATACTGATGTCGGGCGTCGGTACCCTGCTGTTCTTTCTGATCACCGGCGGGCGTGTTCCCAGCTATCTGGGATCCAGCGCCGCGTTTGTCGGGGTAGTGATTGCCGTGACCGGATATAACGGCCAGGGCGTTAATCCTAATCTCAGCATCGCTCTGGGCGGCATTATCGCCTGCGGCGCGCTTTATACGCTGATCGGTTTTGTGGTGATGAAAGCAGGCACCCGCTGGATTGAAAAACTGATGCCGCCGGTGGTCACCGGTGCGGTGGTGATGGCCATCGGGCTGAACCTGGCGCCGATTGCCGTACGCAGCGTCTCCTCCTCGGTGTTTGACAGCTGGATGGCCGTGATGACCGTACTGTGCATTGGCATCGTCGCGGTATTTACCCGGGGGATGGTGCAGCGGCTGCTGATCCTCGTTGGCCTGATTGCTGCCTGGGCGATTTACGCGCTGCTGACTAACGGGATGGGGCTGGGTACGCCGGTAGATTTCAGCGCGCTGGCCAGTGCGCCGTGGTTCGGTATGCCGTCGACAACCGCACCGACCTTCAGCACCCAGGCGATGGTGATGATCGCACCGGTGGCGGTGATACTGGTGGCGGAAAATCTTGGTCATATTAAAGCCGTTGCGGGGATGACCGGGCGCAGCCTCGATCCCTGGATGGGGCGGGCGTTTGTCGGTGACGGTGTGGCAACCATGCTATCCGGCGGCGTAGGCGGTAGCGGCGTGACGACCTATGCGGAGAATATCGGCGTGATGGCGGTTACCAAAGTCTATTCCACGCTGGTCTTTGTCGCGGCAGCGCTGGTTGCGCTGGTGCTGGGCTTCTCCCCCAAGTTTGGCGCGCTGATCCATACCATTCCCGGCCCGGTTATCGGCGGCGCGTCAATTGTGGTGTTCGGTCTGATTGCCGTCGCCGGGGCGCGTATCTGGGTACAAAACAACGTTGACCTGAGTCTGAACGGCAACCTGATTATGGTGGCGGTGACGCTGGTGCTGGGGGCGGGGGACTTTGCGCTGAAGATCGGCAGTTTTACGCTCGGCGGTATTGGAACGGCAACGTTTGGTGCCATTCTGCTGAACGCGATCCTCAGCTACAAACGCGCTGCCGCGGTGAACGGCAGCAGCGTGATCCGTCAGGATAGCTGATTATTTTTGCACTCGTTTGGCGAAGGGACTCCCTTCGCCTTTTTTTTTCGCTTCAGTTTCAGTTCGCTAATCAGCACACCCATCACGATCAGCGCCCCACCCAGCAACGCAATCGCAGGCAGTCGCTCACCGGCTATACGGCCTACGATCCCGGCCCATACCGGCTCACCGGCGTAAATCACCGTTGCGCGGGTTGGCGAGACGCTGCGCTGCGCCCAGTTCATGGTGACCTGAATAATGGCACTGGCGATGCCCAGGCCCACGGCGCTATAGAGCAGATAGGGACTCCAGGCCGGAACGGATTCCCCGTTGGGGATCATCATCAGAAAACCAAATATCGACGCCGCCGCCAGCTGGATTACGGTCACCCGACGCACGTCTACCTTGCCCGCGCTGGCGCCGATCAGAATAATTTCCGCCGCTATCGCCACCGTGCTCAGCAGCGTGGCGATCTCTCCGGCGTTAAAAGCCACCGCATCACCTTCCGGCCCGGCCAGCAGCAGCAGTCCGCTGAATGCCAGTGCGATACCTGTCCACGACATCAGACCGGGCAGCTTTCGCAGAAAAATCCACTGTAACAGCGGAACCAGCGGGACATACATGGCGGTAATAAACGCCGACTTACTGCTGGAAATGGTCTGCATACCGTACGTTTGCAGGCCGTAGCCAAGACCAATTGCCAGACCAATCAGCACACCGGCCTGAATTTCCAGCCAGGTTACGCTGCGCAAATAGCGCCAGGAAACCAGCCCCAGTAAAAAGGCGGCGACGGCAAAGCGCACGCCGATAAAAAAGAACGGTCCGCTGACGGTCATCGCGTGATGAACGGCCAGGAAGGTCCCGCCCCAAACCATGGTGATCAGGATCAGAACCGCTTCTTTTTTATTAATTGAGAATTTATAACGTGAAAGTAAACCGGACATAACGCGCTCTGCTGTAATTTTGGCGCCAGTTTGCGGGGAACACCTGTCCGGGTCAAGTCTCTCCCTGACACCATTATGTCTGCGCAGCGCCGTTAAGGTTTCTGATACAAAATTGATCTTCCACCAGGTTGTGCTTAGCTCATCTTCTATACTGAAATTCAGGTCTGAAATTCAACCCGATATTGATGGAGGTCAGTCACGCATGGCGAAAATTCTAGTGCTCTACTATTCCATGTATGGACATATTGAAACGATGGCGCAGGCCGTGGCGGAAGGTGCCCGAAAGGTCCCCGGTGCCGATGTCACAATCAAACGAGTGCCGGAAACCATGGACGCGGCGCGGTTTGCCGAGGTCGGTGGAAAAACCGGGCAGGCGGCTGAAGAGGCCGACCCGAAAGAGCTCGCCGGGTATGATGCCATTCTGATTGGCACCCCCACCCGCTTCGGCAATATGGCCGGACAAATGCGTAGTTTCCTCGACCGTACCGGCGGGCTTTGGGCTTCCGGCGCGCTCTACGGAAAGCTGGCCAGCGTCTTTGCCTCTACCGGCACCGGCGGTGGCCAGGAGCAGACCATTACCTCAACCTGGACCACGCTCGCCCATCACGGGATGGTCATCGTGCCTATCGGCTACGGCTCAAAGGAGCTGTTTGATGTGTCGCAGGTACGCGGCGGCACGCCTTACGGCGCCACCACCCTCGCGGGCGGCGACGGATCGCGTCAGCCCAGCGAAGCAGAACTTAATATCGCCCGCTATCAGGGTGAATATGTTGCAGGACTGGCAGTCAAGCTGAACGGTTAACCCAATCAGGAGAGGATTATGACAACACAACAATCGAAAGCGCATCGAGTGGGAGAGTGGGCCACTCTGCGCCGCACTTCACCGGAGATCGCGGAGGCTATTTTTGAGGTCGCAAACTATGACGAGCGTCTGGCCGAAGCGCTATGGGAACAGCAGGGCAGCGATGATGTACTGATCCGCGCCTTTGAAAAAACCGATAAAGACGTGCTGACCTGGGATAATAAAGTGGTCGAACGCAAGAACGTCTGACGCCGGGGCGGGTTTTTTACCCGCCCTCTTCCCCCCTGCCGAACATAGACTTTTCCGATAAATGACCCTGCCCCAGGACTTTCTACTACGCTTATTTCCACGTTGACCGTTTACAGCCGGCTGCGGCTGATTACCGACCAAGGAGACGAGTATGTCCTATCAGACCATCAATCCCGCTAATAACACATTGATCAAGTCCTGGACTTCCCATAGCGATGAACAGATAGAACAGGCGCTGGCCACTGCCGACGCGCTCTATAACTCCAACTGGTCGAAAGGCGATATTTACCCCCGTTTGCAGGTGCTGCACGCCCTGGCGGAACGCATTGAGGCGCGCGAAGAAGAGCTGGCGACGGCCGCCAGCGTTGAGATGGGTAAGCTGATTGAGCAGAGCCGGGGCGAGGTTCGCCTGTGCGCGCAGATAGCCCGCTACTATGCGGAGAACGCAGAACGCTTTCTTGCCCCCGTCCCCTACCCTACTGAGGAGGGAGAAGCTTGGGTTGAACACCATCCGGTTGGCGTCCTGGTGGCCGTAGAGCCGTGGAACTTCCCTTTTTATCAGCTTATGCGCGTGCTGGCGCCCAATCTGGCCGCCGGGAATCCGGTGCTGGCGAAGCATGCCCAGAACGTGCCGCACTGTGCCGTACTCTTTGCTGAGCTGGTTATTGAAGCCGGTGCGCCTGTGGGAGCATGGACCAATCTGTTTGCCAGCAATGAACAGATTGCGCAGCTGATTGCCGACGATCGTGTTCAGGGCGCAGCGCTGACCGGTTCAGAACGCGCAGGCAGTGCGGTGGCGGAGCAGGCGGGTAAATATCTCAAGAAAACTACGCTGGAACTCGGCGGCAATGATGTCTTCGTGGTTCTGGACGACTGCGATCTGGATAAAGCAGTGAAAGTGGGTGCCGGTGCGCGGCTCAGCAACTGCGGCCAGGTCTGTACCGCCGCCAAGCGCTTCCTGGTACACGAGAAAATTGCCGAGGCGTTTATGGCAAAACTCATTGCCGCATTCCAGGCGGTAAAACTGGGCGATCCGCTGGATAGCGCCACAACGCTGGGCCCGCTCTCCTCACTGGAAGCCCGCGACCGTCTGGAGAAGCAGGTTAAGCAGGCTGTGGAGCGCGGTGCAAAACTTGAGCTGGGCGGTAGCCCGGTGGACGGAGTGGGCTGTTTCTATCAGCCAACGATCCTGAGCGAGATCACCCGCGATAATCCGGCCTGGTTCGAAGAGTTTTTCGGCCCGGTGGCGCAGGTCTATATCGTTAGCAGCGATGACGAAGTCGTGAAGCTGGCCAACGACTCACACTACGGGCTGGGCGGATCGATTTTCACCGGGGACATTGCCCGCGGCCGGGCGCTGGCTTCGCGTATTGAAACCGGTATGGTGTTCATTAATTCAGCAAGCGACACGGCGCCTGAACTGCCGTTTGGCGGTATCAAACGTTCGGGCTACGGACGGGAACTCTCCGATCTGGGCATTAAAGAGTTTGTTAATCAGAAGCTGGTCGTTGTCAGATAATCTCACCCACGGTGGAAAGCGTTGAAAAAAAGGCCGGCATTATTGCCGGCCTTTTATTTTCGCACGTCAGGTCAGGATTAACCGACCGCAGGCTGAGCCTGAGCGGATTTCTCATTCTCCGCGCGTTCAGGCTGTGCAGTGTTCTGCTCAGTCGCTTTATCCGCAGCGGCCTTTTCCTGTGCAGCCTTGTCCGCAGCGGCTTTTTCTTTCGCTGCTTTTTCTGCTGCTGCCTGGTCTGCCGCGGCTTTCTCTTTGGCGGCTTTGTCTGCTGCTGCCCGATCGGCCGCGGCTTTCTCTTTAGCGGCTTTGTCCGCTGCGGCCTGATCTGCCGCCGCTTTCTCTTTGGCGGCTTTGTCGGCTGCGGCTTTATCCGCCGCCGCTTTCTCTGCTGCTGCCCGATCTGCCGCCGCTTTTTCCGCTGTCGCTTTATCAGCCTGCGCTTTCTCGGCCGCGGCCGCATCGTCCTGCTTCGCATCTGCTACCGCAGGGGCGGGTTCGGCAACCTGCATCGCCGTACCCTGTAATGCCTTATTCAGCACCGCGGTAAAATCATCCCAGCTACAGAAGCCGTTAGCATCGGTTTCACAGCCGGCCATTTGCAGCGTCACGCGCTTAGGTGGATTTTCCAGCGACAGCGGCTCGGCGTTGCGCAGCTGATCGGTGCTCTGATAAACGTATTCAACTTTCACCAGCTCACGTTTGTTCTTTTTATCCAGCCAGCGCTGGAACTGAATCATGCCACCGATCGGCGTGCGCTCATTCTGCGAGGTCAGCTGATAAGGTTTAAAATCCAGGGCGGTAAGCAGGGACGCGATATTCGAATCATGCCCGACCATCAGGGTCACCTTTGGCGCACTGCCTTTATCCTGATCGACCAGCATGCTGCGAATGTAATCCACTAACGGGGCGGCAACTTCGCGCGCCACCATCGGCGAGGTGAACAGCGTATCCTGGTAACCATTTTTGATGGCCGACAGCTCTTTCCACTGCTCAGGCGTCTTGATTTGTCCCCAGGCAACCTGATCCAGCGGCATTCCTTCGTAGTATTGCAGGGTAAAGGCATCCACCAGTGAATTACCGACTTTTAGCGGCCCGGAAACGTTAGGTTCTTTGCCGCTGTCCGCGCTGAAAGTGTTTTGGTTATCGCTGGAGAGATCGCACTGCTTTTTACCGTTGCAGGCCGCTGAGTTTTTATAATCGATGATTTTTTCCAGACGCTGGAATGCCGGCTTAAGCGCCAGCTTCTCACCCTCTGCATTCATCGCCGACAGCGCCTGTTTGTTGAAGTCTTCACTCTTAGTGGTGATAACCGGGTTAAACACCGGGTCCATCGCCCCCATTTCATCCTGATGGGAAACGGCAATATCACACCCCGGGAAGGCCCCGGTAATAAAGAACTGAGCGGTTGCCACCGTGCGTTGCAGGCTATTGGCGTAGGCATAAATATCTTCAGAAGACGGGCACTCCCCGTCTTTCACCAGCCCCTGCTGTGCCAGCCACTCGCGGGTGTAGCGTCCCATATAGACTTCGAGAACGCCGCCTTTGGTGGTCAGCTGCCCACCCGGCACATCCCATTTTGGCCAGGCTTTTTTGGTCGCCTGGGCCAGTACACTGCCGTTATCAGCCAGCGGAGCACGCAGATTATGGCGGCTCATCATCAGCACCTGTTCCAGCTGATAATCACTGTCGGCAGCCCAGACCCAGGTGCCGGAAAGTGCAGAACATACCGCTAATGCACTGAGACTAAACTTTTTGATCATGTCTATATTCCATTGATTCGTCAGGGTGAACAACTGGCAGCAGGCTGTGCGGCGCAGAATAAAACCAGCGCCGGGCGCTGAGTTGCCACTACCGCTCTCCAGTGTAAGGGGCAGATGCTGCTCTTCAACTTAGATAGTGAAAATATAGCAGACTCTACCCCCGGCGGTTTAGTAGCTTCAGGAGATTGAAAAGAAACAAGATGTTTTAGGAATGCTCTGTTTCATCCTCCGCCGCAAGAAAATAGCAGGATGTTGATGAAAACAGAAGATGTATGGCCTGTGAATGCGGATCTTTTATAGTGAAAAATAGCGGGGGCACAGACTGATTTTATCAATTTGGCACAGTGCGGGAAAAGTTATTATTTATCTTTATTTCAGAAGGTTATTTAAATTCGTTGCGCCCTGTTCAATAGATTACTCTGCCAACGGATAAGCGATAGCCTACCCGCTGGCCCTATTAAAACGTGCAGAGGGACTGCGCCTGCCCGCAAACGCCCCGTTACCCAAAGCGCGGCAGCAGATTGAGCGTGCTGCCAAACCAGCAAAGGATCACCATCACTCCGAAGAGGATAACCACCGCAGGAATGGCTTTGCCTCCCCAGACGGTGAACGTTTTATCCGGGAAACGCTCGCGTGATTTCAACGCAAGAAAAGCCGGAACGATAACCGCCCAGACGGTCGCGCACAGCCCTGCACCGCCAATCGCGTAGATAAAGCCGTTCGGATAAATCAGATACAGGGCCGCAGGCGGCAGAAAGGTTAACAACAGCGTTTTGAATCGCCCCCACGGCGTGTTGCCCATTTTGAACAGATCGGCGAGATAATCGAATAACCCCAGCGTCACGCCGAAGAATGAGCTGGCGACCGCGAGATTAGAAAAAATCAGCAGGAAAAATTCGATCGCGCCGTGTTGATTAGTGCCAAGGAAGGAATTCACCAACGCATCAACGTTGCCACCCGAGGCGATAATCTCTTTAAAGTTACTGCGATGAATATTGCCCATGGTGCAATAAAGCCAGAACAGATAGATCACCAGCGCCAGAATTGATCCGTAAACAATACTTTTAATCAGTTTATCTTTTCTTTTACCATAGCAAATAATCAGACTGGGAATATTGCCATGAAAACCGAACGAGGCCAGACAGACGGGCACGGCCATCAGGATATAGGGCAGATAGGTGCTGTTACTCTCCGGCGCGGCAATATCTCTGAGAATGGAATAGTCTACCTGGAAGAAAAAGGAACCAAACACCACGATAAAGGCGATTATTTTTATTCCGAGAAAAAAAGAGGTAATGCGGCTCGCCGCCAGTGAACTTATCCACAGTACGCTGGCAACAAAAATAGCGCTACCGATACCGACGATGCGGGGATTAACATGCGACCCGGCATTGATGGCAATTGTCTCACTGATGATGGCACCGTTGGCTGAAATATAGGCATAGGTCAAAATATACAGTACAAAGGCGACGGTAATACCGCTAACGACGTTCCACTTATTACCGATAAGGTCTTTTGTGATAGTATTAAAACTTGAACCTACCGGATAGTTGAGATTGGCTTCTAATAACAGCAGGCCGGAGTGCAGCATCGAGAACCAGGATATAATTAAAATAAATGCGCCCCAGAAAAACCAGGCTCCGGCCAGGTCAACCGGTAAAGCAAACATTCCGCCGCCGATCACGGTGCCGGCAATAACCATCACTCCCCAGAATGAGGAGTGTTTTGTTTTTGAATCTTCGTCCATACTCTTCCCTTATTAATAGGCATTGAGCCGGTGCTGTTGTCAGGAATAAACGATGATCTCAGACTCCCTGAGCCCTGTCTCAAACAGGACTCAGGGATGAAGGGTGGCTAAACTTCTTTCAACTTTGCGGTAAAGTGGCGTAATACTTTCGGTTCATAGGTGAAGGTCAGCCCTTTAATATTTCCCGCATTCGCTTTGACGTGTTCGAATGCTTCAATAATAAAGTCCATATGGGTTTGCGTGTAGGTCGCGCGTGGGATGGTCAAACGCAGCAGCTCTGCCGGACAGGGCAGCTGAACGCCGGTTTTTGGATCGCGCCCCAGCAGGAATGAACCAATCTCAACGGCACGGATCCCGGCCACTTTATAGAGTTCACAGGCCAGCGCCTGCGCCGGGAACTGATCGGCCGGGATATGCGGTAAAAGCTTGCCCGCATCCACAAAGGCCGCGTGTCCACCCGCCTGCTGACAGGTCACGCCGATGGCCTCCAGACCGTCTACCAGATACTGAATCTGCGTAATGCGGTAGGATAACCAGTCCTGGCCCATCCCGTCGTACAGGCCTACGGCCAGGCGTTCCATTGCTCCCCCTTCTAAACCGCCGTAGGTTGGGAACCCTTCCTGCACCACGCAAAGGGTGCGGCATTCGGTGTAGACATCAAACAGGCCATCATCCTTGATGCACAGCAGGCCTCCCATCGGGACCATCGCATCTTTCTTCGCTGACATAGCCAGCATATCGGCGTATTTATAAGTTTCGCGGGTGATTTGTTCGATAGTCCAGTCCTGATATCCCGACTCCCTCTGCTGAATAAACCAGGCGTTTTCTGCAAAGCGTGCCGAGTCCATGACCACGGGAATGTCATATTTCTTCGCAATGCTGTACATCGCTTTCAGGTTAGCCAGTGAAACCGGCTGGCCGCCGGCGGAGTTACAGGTAATGGTTGCAACAATGTAAGGCACGTTGGCCGGGCCTACTTCCTCGATGGCGTTTTCTAAACCTTGCAGATCAAAGTCGCCTTTAAAGTCATTACGCGCAGAGGTATCAAATGCCTCTTTAATATAAACGTTGCGCACGGTACAGCCATTTATCTGGCTGTGGCCCTGGGTGGTGTCGAAGAAATAGTTGGACAGCGCTACCATTTTGCTTCGATCCAGGCCTTTTTCCGCTTCACGCTTTTTGATTAACACCGGAATATAAATTTGCTCTGCGCCGCGCCCCTGGTGCGTCGGGATCGTATACTGATAGCCGAAAATATCTTTTACTGCATTGCACAGCGCGTAATAGCTTCGACTGCCGCTGTAGGCTTCGTCACCGCGCAACATTGCCGCCTGCATATTTTGAGTCACCGCGCCGGTGCCGCTATCCGTTAGCAGATCAACAAATACATCTTCGCTATCGAGCAGGAAGGGATTCATTCCGGCTTGAATAATGGCGTTATCGCGGTGCTCACGCGTTGTTCGTTTTACCGGCTCAATAACGCGAATACGGAAAGGCTCTGGCAGATGTTTGAAGTTATTCATGGCGTAATCCTTAATTCTTTTTCACGCACTCGTCCCGCTGACATTTCATCGTTGATGAAGCCATGATAATTGCGATTTACGAATGCCTGTTTACAACCCCTTGTATACGACGACACCCGCTAACCCGGCATATAATAGACATGCAAAGGCTAATCGCTGCGACGGACTCAGGATCATGAAAATCGTATGGGATATCACAAACAGATCATTACTCTGCCTGACGTGATATTAACGTAGGGGCGCTTGAGGAATTAAGGACGGTGATTGACAATGACATTGTCAATATTAAACCATTTTGAAATCTTGTAGGGTTTATTTACGGTGTTCATAATGTAGGTTCTCCATTAGACACACCTACACTATTGTAATTTAGTTTTTTGTCTATTGACTAATAACTCATTTGTGAAATTGATCACGATTGATTATTTCAACAACCCTATAAAACGAGAAACCCCAGACTTTTTCAAGTCTGGGGTTTGAATGGATGGTGGAAGCGTAGAGATTCGAACTCTAGAACGGTTTCCCGTCGCCGGTTTTCAAGACCGGTGCCTTCAGCCACTCGGCCACGCTTCCACACGGTTATCAGCTTTCGGTCACAGCCTGCTAACTGATGGAGCGCAGTATAGGGACTGTTTTTCCGTTTGCCAAGATTATTTTTCTCTATTTTGTTGATTTTATGAACATTTGAATTTGTTTGACTATTTTGCCAGCATCCGGGCTTCCGGGTGGCTTAAAACGAAAAGGCCCGGGCTATATAATAGCCCGGGCCTGAATGATGGTGGAAGCGTAGAGATTCGAACTCTAGAACGGTTTCCCGTCGCCGGTTTTCAAGACCGGTGCCTTCAGCCACTCGGCCACGCTTCCACAGTGGGGCGAACTATAAACACCCCCGACGATGTTGTAAAGCAGGTTTTGTTTCGTTTGCCTTAAAAACAGGCAAGTGGCGTTTTTTTGCTGTGAAAATCGCCAGCCTGCTTAACTAATCAGCACGTTAGCGCGTAAAGAAGGGTAAAACATCTTCCCCCACCACACCGTCCTCTCTATGCTCACTGATATTTTAGTGACCCTGAAGAGGTGCTTTATGGATCGCATAGTTTATTCCGCCCGCGAACGCTCATTATTGAGCACGCACAATGTTTTACGTAATACCTATTTCCTGCTGGGCCTGACGCTGGCGTTTTCTGCGCTGACCGCCACGCTGAGTACCGTTTACGCTCTGCCCTCCCCCGGCTTAATTCTGATGCTGGTGGGCTTCTACGGTCTGATGTTCCTGACCTATCGCCTGGCAAACAGCCCGGCGGGTATTATTGCTGCCTTTGCCTTCACCGGTTTCCTCGGCTACTGCCTGGGCCCAATCCTTAACTCGTTCCTGTCTGCCGGAATGGGTGACGTCATTGGCCTGGCGCTGGGCGGGACCGCGCTGGTGTTCTTCTGCTGTTCAGCCTACGTACTGACCACGCGCAAGGACATGTCGTTCCTCTCCGGGATGCTGATGGCGGGCTTTGTTGTGCTGCTGGTGGCCGTAGTTGCCAACCTGTTCCTGAACATCCCGGCGCTGCATATGGCAATCAGCGTGCTGTTTATTCTGTTCTCGACCGGGGCGATCCTGTGGGAAACGAGCAACATCATTCACGGCGGCGAAACTAACTATATTCGCGCTACCGTGAGTCTGTATGTCTCCATCTACAACATCTTTGTCAGCCTGCTGAGCCTGCTGGGGATGTCCCGCAGCAACTAAGCCCGACCGCACGCTGTTTTTCCTGGCCCCGCTTTTGCGGGGCTTTGTTTTTTGCAGGCACAAAAATTTGATAAGCTTGTCGCGCAGAATGATTCAGCACACAGAGGCAACAGAGTGCAATTTAACGGCAAAGAGATTGAGCGTGACGCGCAGGGCTATCTGAAATCCACCGCGGACTGGAGTGAAGAGCTGGCGCTGCTGCTGGCAGAGGAGGAGGCGATTGAGCTGAGCCCGCCACACTGGGAGGTGGTACGCTTCGTACGCGAGTTCTACCTGCAATTTAATACTTCCCCGGCGGTGCGTATGCTGGTTAAAGCCATGGCGCAAAAGTACGGCGAGGAGAAAGGTAACAGCCGCTATCTCTTCCGTCTGTTCCCAAAAGGACCGGCAAAGCAGGCAACCAAAATTGCCGGGCTGCCCAAACCAGCGAAGTGCCTGTAACCGCTAGCCGGTGGTAAATCCCCGGAGTCCGGCATCCGGCTGACAGGGTTCCGTCAACACGCGGTCAACCCTTGCGCTGCGGGGGCCGCCCGCTTTCAACCACTCAAGCAGGGCATTGACCTGCGGCGGATCGCCGCAGATCAGCACCTCAACGCTACCGTCATCCAGATTGCGGGCATAGCCCTTAAGATCCAGCGCCTGCGCTTCAAGCCGGGTGCTGTAGCGAAATCCCACGCCCTGTACCCGGCCATGAACCCAGACCCGCATGCCAACGATCGCCATTTCTTCTCCTTATCTCCACCACCGATTGCTTTTTCACCCTCGGCACCGGACAATATCGCCTGATTCTCTGAGTATAAGTATAACCAACTATGACTGTTCGTTTGATTCTTGCCAAAGGGCGTGAAAAGTCCTTACTTCGTCGCCATCCGTGGGTATTCTCCGGGGCCATTGCCCGCATGGAAGGTAAAGCCCAGTCGGGTGAAACTATTGATGTCTGTGACAGTCAGGGGAAATGGCTGGCGCGCGCCGCCTGGTCGCCGCAGTCGCAGATCCGCGCCCGCGTCTGGAGCTGGCAGCAGGATGAGTCGATTGATATCGACTTTTTCGTCCGCCGTTTACAGGCGGCACAGCAGCTGCGCGACTGGCTTGCACAGCGTGACAATCTAGACAGCTATCGCCTGATCGCGGGTGAATCCGACGGCCTGCCGGGGATCACCATCGATCGCTTTGGCCATTTCCTGGTGCTTCAGCTGCTGTCGGCCGGCGCCGAGTACCAGCGCGCTGCGCTGATCACCGCGCTGCAAACCTGTTACCCCGACTGCGCCATTTATGACCGCTCTGACGTGAGCGTCCGTAAAAAAGAGGGGCTGGAACTGACGCAGGGCGTCGTGCTGGGTGAAACGCCGCCGGAGCTGTTGCCGATTACCGAACACGGTATGAAGCTGCTGGTAGACATCCAGACCGGGCATAAAACCGGCTACTATCTCGATCAGCGTGACAGCCGTCTGGCTACCCGCCGCTATGCGGAAAACCGCCGGGTGCTGAACTGCTTCTCCTATACCGGCGGTTTTGCGGTCTCTGCTCTGCTCGGCAACTGCCGGGAAGTGATCAGCGTGGACACCTCTCAGGCCGCGCTGGACGTTGCCCGGCAGAACGTGGAGCTGAACGGTCTGGACGTGTCGAAGGCGCAGTTCCTGCGCGATGACGTGTTCAAGCTGCTGCGCCGCTACCGTGATGAGGGTGAGAAGTTTGATCTGATCGTTATGGACCCGCCAAAGTTTGTTGAAAATAAAAATCAGCTGATGGGCGCCTGCCGCGGGTATAAAGATATCAATATGCTGGCGATGCAGCTTCTTAACCCCGGCGGTATGCTGCTGACCTTCTCCTGCTCCGGTCTGATGGCCACCGAGCTGTTCCAGAAGATTATTGCCGACGCCGCCGTTGACGCCCGTCGTGAAGTGCAGTTTATCGAACAGTTCCGCCAGGCGGCCGATCACCCGGTCATCTCCAGCTATCCTGAAGGTCTGTATCTGAAAGGCTTTGCCTGCCGCGTAATATGACTTGAAAAATGCTGCCCCTGTCCCCATCTCTATGGACAAGGGCAACGTTTAGGAGGTCACCCATGATTGCCAGCAAATTCGGTATAGGCCAGCAGGTTCGACATCAGCTGCTGGGTTTTCTGGGCGTAGTTGTTGATGTCGATCCCCACTATTCGCTGACCGAGCCGGCCAGCGACGATATCAGCAGCAGCGACGCACTGCGCGCCGCGCCCTGGTATCATGTGGTCATGGAAGATGAAGACGGTCAGACCGTGCATACTTATCTTGCGGAAGCGCAGCTCTCCTGGGAGCAGCCCGATGGACATCCTGAGCAGCAGTCAATGGATGAACTGGCCGCGTCAATCCGCGAACAGCTGCGCGCGCCGCGGCTGCGGAACTAATCAGTACCCCGCTGCCGCGGGGCTGATAATCTCGTCATTAATCCCTGTATCCCGCCTGCGGTCTGCACCCCACGCTTGCAGGGTTAACTATGCCCGCTTCTCCAGTCCGAGACGGGGGATCTCCACCTTCGGACAGCGATCCATCACTACCGATAATCCTGCATCCGCGGCCAGCACCGCGGCCTGCTCGTTGATTACGCCAATCTGCAACCACAGCGTTTTCGCACCGATGGCGATCGCCTCCTGAGCAATTCCCCACGCAGCCTCGGCATTGCGGAACACATCCACCATATCCACCGGCTGTGGAATATCTTTAAGTTCGGCATACACCGTTTGCCCCAGCAGCGTTTGGCCCGCCAGCTTCGGACTTACCGGGAAGACCTGATAGCCCTGTGACAGCAGAAACTCCATAACGTGATAGCTTGGGCGCTGTTCGTTATCACTGGCTCCCACCAGCGCAATCGACTGGGTTGCGGTCAGAATATCGGCAATTTTTTGATCGTTCATTCATCACTCCGGTAGTCGTTAAGGGGTTGTATTTACTCATTATGACCAGTTTAGTCTCGGTAGCGCTATGACTTAATCGATTCACGATCTATAGCACGAATAAATGTGTTTAAATGTTAATATGGTGCCATACTGAAAGACTTTGATACATTCGCCGTTTTCCCCTTGTTGCCATTATTGGAGAAAGAATGAAGCTGTATAAGGTCATAACCGGGCTGGTCATCATGCTGATTGTTTCTTCTGCACAGGCGACGACGCTAAAGCTTTCTGCCGATATTGACCTTCTGGTACTGAATGGACACAAAATCTCCGGTTCACTGCTGAAAGGGGCCGACGGCCTGGAGCTGGAGCGCGGCGAACATCAGCTGCTGTTCCGTGTGGAAAAAAGCATTCAGCCACTTGCCCACGGTCCGGTGCTGTGGGTTTCCGCACCGCAAATTGTTACTTTCACCACCCGCAGCGGAACGGTTGCAATACAGCTACCGACCATTACTACTCTTCGAGAAGCTCGGGCCTTTGACAAGCACCCGCAGTATATCCTGTTGAATGAAAACGGCGATGAAATTGCCAGCAGGCGTGACAGCCTGAGCGTACCCGCCGATCGCAACTATGAGAAGGCGATGCTGGACTACAACCTTAACGGCAGAATTGCGTCAGTTCCCCGCTTTGCACAGCAGAGCAACACCACGCTGAACCAGGACGTTGCGATGGGCCGTACACCGGCAGAAAGAGTGCTGCATTTATGGTATCAGCAGGTCGATGCGGCTACCCGCCAGCGTTTTATTACACTGATAAAAGCCCTGCATACCAGTTGATATCCGTTTACCCGGAACGCTACACTCAACGCTCTGTTTGTTTACCCTTTTGTGCCGTTAATCATAGCCAGGATATTTGAATGGATCAGACTACCCGTACGATCCAGTCGCAAAAACATATTGCGCTGGTAGCTCATGACCACTGTAAAAGTTCGCTGATGGAGTGGGTTGATGCCCATAAAGAGAAGCTGCAGTCCCATACGCTGTACGCCACTGGTACCACCGGTAATCTGGTACAGCGCGCAACCGGATTACCGGTTACGGCAATGCTAAGCGGCCCAATGGGGGGCGATCAGCAGGTGGGTGCGCTGATTTCCGAGGGAAAAATCGATCTGCTTATCTTCTTCTGGGATCCGCTGAATGCCGTTCCTCACGACCCTGATGTCAAAGCGCTGCTCCGTCTCGCCACCGTCTGGAATATCCCGGTAGCCACGAACCGCGCTACCGCTGACTTTATTATTCACTCTCCGCTTTTCGATCGTGAGGTCGCTATTCAGATCCCGGACTATCAGCGCTACTTGCAGCAGCGCCTGACCTAATCCTCTCTCCGGGCCGCTACGGTTTTCGCAGCTGCGGAACGCCCTGCCGCCCGAGTTCTGCCACAAAGACCGACGGGTTTTGGCGATCGTACAGCAGCCAGACCTGGTCAATCGCCCGGGTTATCGCGACATAGGCCAGACGCCGCTCTTCGGCATCAGGGAATGCCTCCGTCTGCGGCAGCAGCGCAGCCTCCATCACCGACTCTCTGGCCGGTGCCGGGAACCCCTCTTTTCCCGCCTCAAGCCCCAGTAAAATAACATACTCCGCCTGCTGCCCTTTACTGGCATGAATGGTCATAAATTCAAAGTTGAGTTTAGGCCAACGGGTGGCGGCTTTATCCAGCAACGCTGGCCGCAGATGGTGATAGCGGGCCAGCACCATTATCCGCTCCTGCGGTTTGACATAGCCGCTGAGCTTATTTAGCAGCGCCTCCAGCTGTTCTTCCGGCAGCAGCTGTATCGCTTTTTTATCGCCCTTTTTGAGGCTGTTCAGCGTTTTTTTCAGCTGGAAAGGATTTCGCTGGACAAAGGTACTGGCGACCTCCCCAATACGCTGATTAAAGCGGTAGGTAGTATCCAGCACACAGCGGTCGCCTTCGCCAAAATAGGTGTCGAATGCAGTGGTCAGCGCCATTTCTGCACCGCTGAAGCGATAAATCGCCTGCCAGTCATCCCCCACCGCAAACAGCGCAGTCCGGCTGTTTTGACGACGCAGCGCCGCCAGCAGCTCCGCCCGCTGCGGGGAGATATCCTGGAACTCATCCACCAGGATATGCTTCCACGGGCTGATAAAGCGGCCTTTATCCAGAATATTTACCGCCTGGTGGATCAGGCCAGAAAAATCAACGGCCCCCTCCTCCTTCAGCGCGCTTTTCCAGGCCTTCAGCAGCGGTGCCATCAGTTTGACACGCTTGCTGAACAGCTCACGCACCTCCTCCGGGGCATCGTCAATCATTGCGGACTGGGCACCGCCGTGCATACGCATCAGGCCCAGCCAGCGCTCAAGCCGCGTTGCCAGGCGCTTAGCCAGCCTGTCGTTCTGCCAGAAACTGCCGTCCTCCAGCTCCCACTCCAGCTCGTCTGACAGCCACTGTCGCCAGCCGCTGGCCTGAGCTTTTTTGTCATTGCACTGCTGCCGCCACACGTCGATAAGCAGCGCATGGCGCGCCGCCGTGTCACTTTCCAGTTTGCTGACGAGCGGTGATTTTTTGCTTCCCTGACGAATAATATGCAGGGCCAGCGCGTGAAAGGTACGGGCAGAAAACGCATCGCTGTGCAGGCGGGCGCGCAGTCGCTCATTCATCTCTTCCGCCGCCTGACGGCCGAATGCCAGCAGCAGGATCTGATCGGCGGTGGCCTGCCTGCGCAGCATCAGCCAGCCGACGCGGGCAACAAGAACCGAGGTTTTACCACTGCCGGCACCCGCCAGAACCAATACCGCGTCCTCACCGTTGACCACCGCTCGCGCCTGCGCAGGGTTAAGGGGGGAGCTTTCCACCCGACTGAAAAAGTCGACATGCTGTTCCAGCATACGCTCCGTCCACTGACTGTTTCGTTCCTGACGCGAGATGTCGCTGTTTTTCAGCCACTCTAAACAAAAACGGTAATCTGCCCGGCAGTTGTCAAACTCATCAAGACGCGCAACCGGCAGAGGAAGCGAGTCAAAGGCTTTGCGGATAGCCTGCTGCCAGTCGCGGATATCGCTTCGCGTTAGCCAGCGATCCTGCTGCTGCGCCAGGCGGATGGCCTCAGCCTGTTGATGCAGTACCGCGGCGGCAACCTCACTCATCTCCTGGCTCCACTGTTGCCACGCCAGACTGAGATAATGATAAAAGCGCTGAGTCTCGCTCCATTCGGTGCCGTGCAGACGCACGACCTTATCCTCGGGTAAGGAGAACTCCAGCTCGCCCCAGACCAGTCCACGCTTACAGATAATGGCCAGCAGCTGATTGAAGGGGATCAGGTACTCATGTTTTTCACCGCTGACCTCAACGCCAGCGTTCAACAGACGCACACGGTTGTAAGGATGTTGCGCCAGGTGTTTACCTAACGATGTTGCTTTCAGTTCCATTCCTGCGACCCTGGCTGCGGTTATTTTCATCACCGGATAGTTTAGCTGGCGACAGTTTACCTCTCCAGCGCTAAAACACGTTACAATCAACGCATTGTCATTCAGATTTTTTCTTTCCGCATAAGGGGCCGATACCGATGCGCGTAGTACTCAACATCCTCAATTTTATTATGGGTGGATTCCTGACGACCCTGTCCTGGCTTCTGGCGACCGTTGTCAGCATCCTGTTAATTTTTACCCTGCCTCTGACCCGCTCATGCTGGGAGATCACCCGGCTGTCGCTGTTTCCCTACGGCAATGAAGCCGTCCACGTTGATGAACTCGATCCGGCAGGAAAAAGCGCGCTGATGAATTCCGGCGGCACGCTGCTGAATATTCTCTGGGTGATCTTTTTTGGCTGGTGGCTGTGCCTGATGCATATCATGACAGGTATTGCGCAGTGTATAACCCTCATCGGCATCCCCGTGGGCATTGCCAATTTTAAAATAGCCTCTATCGCCCTGTGGCCCGTAGGCCGCCGTGTGGTGTCGACCGAAGTCGCCAGGGCTGCCCGGGAAGCAAACGCGCGCCGTCGCTTTCAGTGAGAAACGGGAATGAGAACCTCCCTGATTAACGGGCTGCGGCGGCACGCCTACAACAGCAGCTGGCTTTATCATATCCGCATTACCCTGGCGCTGATCGGTACAACGGCCGTGCCGTGGTGGTTGCACCAGATTACCTGGACCATCCCCCTTACGCTGGGTGTGGTAGCGGCGGCACTGACCGATCTGGACGACCGTCTGAGCGGACGGTTGCGCAACCTGCTGATCACCCTCGTTTGTTTCTGTATTGCCTCCGTCTCTATCGAACTGCTTTTCCCCTATCCGTGGCTGTTTGCCGTCGGTCTGGCTATTTCCAGCTGGGGATTCATCCTGCTGGGCGCACTGGGGCCACGCTATGCGACCATTGCTTTTGGTGCCCTGCTGATCGCCATCTATACCATGCTGGGCATCGATCTGTTTCCACAGTGGTATATGCAGCCCGCCCTGCTGCTGCTGGGTGCCGTCTGGTATAACCTGCTGACGCTTATCGGGCATTTGCTGTTTCCCATCCGCCCGTTGCAGGAGAATATTTCCCGCTGTTTTGCCCAGTTAGCGAACTACCTGGAGGCAAAGGCCAACCTGTTCGATCCCGATCTGGAAGACGATGACAGCCAGGCGATGATTGATGTGGCGATGTCCAACAGTCAGCTGGTGACACTGCTGAACCAGGCTAAATCCTCAATACAGACACGTCTGCGCGGCGATCGGGGCCAGCGGGGTACGCGACGAACGCTGCACTACTATTTTGTTGCGCAGGATATTCACGAGCGGGCCAGCTCGTCACATGTGCAGTATCACGCCCTGCGCAGGTCGTGGGGCTCCAGCGACATTCTGTTCCGCTTTCAGCGTCTGCTGACGTTACAGGCCCGCGCCTGTCAGCAACTTTCGAAAGCTATCCTGCTGCGGGAAACCTACCAGCACGATCCCCGTTTTGAACGCGTCTTTTATAATCTTAACACCGCGCTAAAGCGCCTTGAGGTACAGCAGCCCTCCAGCCCGGAGGTAAAGGCAATGCACTATTTGCTGAATAACCTGAAAGCCATTGACGCTCAGCTGGCAACCATTGAATCAGAGCAGGCCCAGGCTTCTGAAGGCGATCGGCACGATCAAACGCTGTCGCGCGAGGGATTAACCGGATGGAGCGATATTCGCCTGCGCCTCAGTCGCCATATGAGCGCCGAATCGCCGCTGTTTCGTCATGCGGTGCGGCTCTCGCTGCTGCTGTGTACCGGTTACGCGTTCATCCAGTTCACCGGATTACAGCACGGCTACTGGATCCTGCTGACCAGCCTGTTTGTCTGCCAACCGAACTACAGCGCCACGCGCCGGCGACTGGCACTGCGTATTATCGGTACGCTGGCCGGGATCGTTATCGGTCTGCCCCTGCTCTGGCTGGTTCCCTCGACAGAGGGCCAACTGATTTTAATGGTGGTTACCGGGGTGATGTTCTTCGCCTTTCGCAATGTGCAGTATGCCCACGCCACCATGTTTATCACCCTGCTGGTACTGCTGTGCTTTAATCTGTTGGGCGAAGGATTCGACGTTGCCCTGCCACGCATCATTGATACGCTGCTGGGCTGTGCCATCGCCTGGTTAGCTGTTGCGTTTATCTGGCCCGACTGGCGGTTCCTCCGTCTTCCTGCGGTGGCCGAGCGTACCCTTAACGCCAACTGCCGCTATCTGGATGCGGTGCTGGTGCAGTATCACCAGGGAAAAGATAACCGGCTTGATTATCGGGTGGCCCGCCGCGATGCGCACAACGGCGATGCAGAGCTGGCGGCGGTGGTATCAAATATTTCGGTGGAAAATAAAGCGGACAGCGCGCTGCGTGAGGCGGCCTTCCGATTACTGTGTCTTAACCACTCCTTCCTCAGCTATATCTCTGCGCTGGGTGCGCATCGCGAAAAGTTGCAGAACGAAGAACTGCTTCAGCTAGTGGACGATGCCGTTTGCTACGTTGATGACATTTTACATGTTGATGCGGTGGACCCGGTACGTGCCGGGCGCATGATGGCAGATCTGACAGAACGTATCAGGCTGAGCAAGGCAAACAGTGAAACCAAAGAACCGCTGGTATTACAACAGGTTGGGTTATTGGTTGCACTGCTGCCTGAAATTGCAGGGCTCAAGCAGCAAATTCTGCAACGCGAAGGGGGATAACGCCCGACAAGCTAGTGGAGCTGCTGCACGTTACGATTAAACCAGGCCTGCAGCTCCTCTTTCACCGCCAGGGGAAGCGCCTGCGAATGGCGGCCGATAATCGCGCCCTCTAGTGCCAACAGCACTGAAAAGCCGAGATGCTTATTTTTAGTGCGTAATTTCAGCCAGCTTTGTTTGGCTCCCTGCTGTACCAGCATATTAATTGAACAAATGCCCACATCGCGTAGCAGCATCTCCAGACGAAAACCCATATTAGGCAGATCTTTGATTCGGCGGTTCCGCAATTTCTCCTGCTGTTCCTGCCGCGCCCCATTGAGACACATGGAAGAGAGAGTCACAAGCTGGTCGTCATCCGACCACAGCGTATTATCTACCCGATAGTAGTCAAGTTCGACCGGCATACCCCGCTTAACATAGCTTAGCGGCTGCATCTTTCTTTCACTGATATAGGGCTGTACCTCTTCACATGCCCGCAGGTAAAGCGCCCCCTCTGCAACTACTGCGAAGACGGTATTCTCGACAGAAAGACTGTAGCCGCCGAACTGCGTCCGTGAATTGACACGGCCCAGCGCCGACAACCGCTGTTTAGCTTGCTCAATAATTTGCTTAGAATCAGTCATTGTAACTCCCTGTTTGTACTGAAAAACCCGCAATACTATGCGCAGTCACCCAGAGAAAATAGGCAATCTGCATTAGAGGTTCAATGAATAAATGACGTTACCGGGATTTAGATGATGAATTTGCGAGGCGTCACGAAAAATAAGGTTGATCTTTGTCCACCAGCTATATACTGTATATCTATACAGTAACATCGTGAGCGAAGACATCATGCGTACATATCACCTGAAATCTCAAAATGTTAATACTTACCATGCAGCGTCACAGGTCAAATCTACTCCCGCCTGTGCCGCGGGTCAGATCAGTGAGTTAATCTACAGTGAGGATCAGCCCGGTGTGACGCAGCTGCTGCTGCTTCCTTTGTTACAGCAGCTGGGATCACAGTCGCGCTGGCAGCTCTGGCTGACACCGCATCAACGTCTCAGCCGCGAATGGCTACAGCGTTCAGGGCTTCCGCTGGACAAAGTGATGCAGGCTACGCATTCAGGCACCATTTCTACCGTTGATGCGATGATCAAAGCGTTAAAGACGGGTAATTACAGCGTAGTGTTGGGCTGGCTTGACGAAGAGGTCAGCGAAAAAGATCGCACCCGCCTGGTGGCGGCAGCAAATTCTGGCCAGGCACTGGGACTGATAATGCGTCCCGATCGCACAAATTTTCTTCCCGCCGGACCACTCAACGGGTTAAAAATTCATTCAAATTTGTATCATTAAGTAAAATTGAGATAATTCTCAGGATTTTTTATCGTCGTATGCGCTTTAAGCGCAAGATTATCTTATGACGCGGCCTGACAATAGCTTAGCTGCGTCTCCGCACATTTCTTAAACACTAAAATACCCTTCAGAATGTTAACGATTGTGTAATAAACCCCATTTTTTTGCTGACGAGCGTCACATCACACTTGTAAGTTTGCTGGTACGTTGTAGACTTTATCTCGCCAGGGTGCTCAATAACCTCCTTTTTTTGGAAGAGTCACAAATGAGCATGACAACCCGGCAAAGGAATTAACCAAAAAGCTAATTTTAAAGCTTATTGCCTATTTGGATGATAACGAGGCGCAAAAATGAAAAAGACAGCTATCGCAATTGCAGTGGCACTGGCTGGCTTCGCTACCGTAGCGCAGGCCGCTCCTAAAGATGACACCTGGTACACCGGTGCTAAACTGGGCTGGTCTCAGTACCACGATAAAGGTTACTACGGTAACGGTTATCAAAACAATGACGGCCCAACTCATGAAAGTCAGCTTGGCGCTGGTGCATTTGTTGGTTACCAGGCAAACCCATACCTCGGCTTCGAGCTGGGCTATGACTGGCTGGGCCGTATGCCTTACAAAGGTGACGTTGTTAATGGCGCATACAAAGCACAGGGCGTTCAGCTGGCAGCTAAATTAAGCTACCCGGTAATGGACAACCTGGACGTATACACCCGTCTGGGTGGTATGGTATGGCGTGCTGACTCCACCCAGCAGGTTGTTGGCGGAGATCGCATTAGCAATCACGACACCGGTGTTTCTCCACTGGCAGCCGTGGGTGTTGAATACGCACTGACTCCAAACTGGGCTACCCGCCTGGACTATCAGTGGGTTAACAACATCGGTGACGCAGGTACCGTTGGTACACGTCCTGACAACGGCATGCTGAGCGTAGGTGTTTCTTACCGTTTCGGTCAGGAAGAAGCGGCGCCAGCGCCAGCTCCAGCACCAGCTCCGGCTCCAGTTGTTGAAACCAAGCGTTTCACTCTGAAGTCTGACGTGCTGTTCACCTTCAACAAAGCCACTCTGAAACCAGAAGGTCAGCAGGCTCTGGATCAGCTGTACACTCAGCTGAGCAATCTGGATCCGAAAGACGGCTCTGTTGTGGTTCTGGGCTTCACCGACCGTATCGGTTCTGAAGAATACAACCAGAAACTGTCTGAGAAACGTGCTCAGTCAGTTGTAGATTACCTGGTATCTAAAGGTATCCCTGCTAACAAGATCTCTGCACGTGGCATGGGCAAAGCTGACCCGGTTACCGGCAGCACCTGTGACAGCGTGAAAGGCCGTCAGGCTCTGATCGACTGCCTGGCGCCAGACCGTCGCGTAGAAATCGAAGTTAAAGGCATCAAAGACGTTATTACTCAGCCACAGGCTTAAGTAATACTTTGATGAAAAAAACCCCGTCTCGACGGGGTTTTTTATTTCAGGTTATTCAGCCTGCACTATTACGGTCGGCCATTCACACTTCTGCTATTCCGGTTTGCCCAGTATCGCCTTGAGATCCTGCTTAAGCGATGACATCTGGCTGGCATACTGCTCTTTGCGCTCCGCATCCTCAATGAGCTGCACGATCGTTTCCGACAGCGTACTGTTACGACGCTGCGCTAAACCTGCAAGACGTTGCCACACCAGATATTCCAGATCGATAGATTTCTTACGCGTATGCTGGTGCTCCGCGTTGAAGTGACGCTTGCGGCGCGCGCGGATCGTCTGCTTCATACGATTTTCCAGCGCCGGATTAATGTGTCTGTCGATCCAGGTTAAAACCAGATTTGGGCTGTGTTCCATCGTCAACAGTTCGTCTACGGCCGCCTGCGCTGCGCTTAACTCGACATGGCGCGTGATCAATTCACCCTCACGGTGTTTTTTGACCAGGTATTTCCATTTCCATCCGCTTTCAAGATTTTCCAGCTGCTGATATTTCATCGGAATCTCATGCTGACCCTATAACAGGTTAAGAATAACAGTTTTTTTTAATCTGGCTGCAAAGAAAACCGGAACGATGCCGCGAATCTCAACTCTGGCAGTCAGAAGTTTATGTCTACTGTGCTTAACAGGCTGAATTATTGTATAATGCCGCTTTTATTCATTTCAGAAAAAAACGATAACTTTGACCAACAACCGATTAGAGTGGCGCGCCCTACAGCCCGATACAGAACGCTTCCAGCATCTCATCTCGCAGGCCATCGTTGCCGATACCGAATGCTTTGCTTCCGTGCAGCCACGCCTGTTTAACGGCCTTGGTCTGCTACTGCAAACCCCAGCCAACGTACCGCTTATGCTGGTGAAAAGCGCTGAAAGCGCTGAATATCTGGCATTAGTACAGCAGGCTCTTTCCTCACTGAGCAGCGATGAAGAAGACGGTGAAGACACCGTTTACGGTGTTCACTATGAGGTAAAGCCAGAAACCATCAGCTGGCGCCCGGCGTTAAGCGCGCAGGATAACTTTGCCAGCACCGGCGGCATTCATCGCGCGGAGTGGATAGAAACTGAACAGCTTTTTGGCTGTGTTCGCGTGCACAACAACGCTATTACGCTCTCTCCAGGACTGATACACCGTGCTAACGGCGGTGTGCTCATCCTCTCGCTGCGAACGCTGCTGGCCCAGCCGCTGCTTTGGCTGCGCCTGAAGCAGATTATGGTCAATCAGCGATTTGACTGGTACTCGCAGGATGAAACCCGCCCTCTGCCGCTTGAGGTGCCCTCAATGCCCGTGCAGCTGCGCCTGGTGTTAGTGGGCGAGCGTGATGCACTTGCCGATTTCCAGGATATGGAGCCTGAGCTGGCCTCCCTGTCACTGTACAGTGAGTTTGAAGACAATATTCAGCTGGTCGATGATGAAGAGTTCAGCCACTGGCAACAGTGGGTACTGAGCGTAGCGCACAGTTTTGGTTATTCTGCACCCGCCGCTGATTTCTGGCCGGTACTGGTCAGGGAGGGCGTGCGCTATACCGGCGATCAGGATACGTTACCGCTGGATCCGGCCTGGCTTGCCCGTCAGTTACAGGATGCGGCGCTTTACAGCGAGAGCGATTCGCTCAGCGGCGAGAACTTGCGGGATGCCCTCAGCACCCGCGAGTGGCGCGAAGGTTTCCTTGCTGAACGCGTGCGGGACGAAATTCTCCTCGACCAGATCCTGATTGAAACCGAAGGTGAAATGATTGGGCAAATTAATGCCCTGTCGGTCATTGAGTTCCCTGGTCATCCTCGTGCATTTGGCGAACCTTCCCGTATCAGCTGTGTGGTTCATACGGGTGACGGCGAGTTTACCGACGTGGAGCGTAAAGCCGAGCTGGGTGGTAACATCCACGCTAAGGGGATGATGATCATGCAGGCGTGGCTGATTGCTGAGCTGGAGCTTGAACAGCCGCTTCCCTTCTCTGCCTCGCTGGTATTTGAGCAGTCATACTCAGAGATTGACGGTGACAGTGCTTCACTTGCGGAGCTGTGTGCGCTGATTAGCGCGCTGGCCTCTCAGCCGATCAATCAACAAATTGCCGTTACCGGTTCGGTCGATCAGTTTGGTCGCGTTCAGCCGGTAGGCGGATTAAACGAAAAAATTGAAGGCTTCTTCAATGTGTGTAATCAACGCACGCTAAGCGGTAATCAGGGAGTTATCATCCCTGCTGCCAACGTACGTCATCTCTCGTTACAACAGGACGTTGTTGATGCCGTTCGTGAGGGTAAATTCCACTTGTGGGCCGTCACCGGTGTTGAAGAAGCCCTGATGCTCTTAACGGGCGTTGAGTGGGACAAGGAAAACGATCCTTGCCTGCTACGATCGATACAAGAGCGCATAGCACAAATTAATCAACAGGATGCGCGCCACTTTCCCTGGCCGCTGCGCTGGTTGAGCTGGTTTAACCAGCGCTGATCGGACTTGTCCGGCCAGCCCCTGTTCGCTAACCTCGTGATTCACTAAAATAAGGCTTATTAAGAATATGGTAGATAAACGCGAATCCTATACAAAAGAAGACCTGATTGCCTCTGGACGCGGTGAACTCTTTGGTGCAGAAGGTCCGCCATTGCCATCCGGCAATATGTTGATGATGGACCGCGTAATCAAGATGACAGAAGATGGCGGCAACTACGGCAAAGGTTTTGTTGAAGCCGAACTGGATATCAACCCGGACCTGTGGTTCTTCGGCTGTCACTTTATTGGCGATCCGGTCATGCCCGGCTGCCTGGGTCTCGATGCCATGTGGCAGCTGGTTGGTTTCTACCTCGGCTGGCTGGGTGCAGAAGGTAAAGGCCGTGCGCTGGGTGTGGGCGAGGTGAAATTCACCGGTCAGATCCTGCCAACCGCGAAAAAAGTCTCTTACCGCATCCATTTCAAGCGCGTGATTAATCGTAAACTGGTTATGGGCGTGGCAGATGGTGAAGTGCTGGTCGATGGTCATGTGATCTACACCGCTACCGACCTGAAAGTGGGCCTGTTTAAGGACACCACTGCGTTCTGATAGTATCGCTGATATCTTCAGCCAGAACCGAAAACCTCCGCAGCAGCGGAGGTTTATCCTTTTACTCTTGAACAAGCGTTACGCGGTAACCGTCCTGTCCTCCATGGCCTGTCGCCAACCTCCCAACCAGTGAGATCGAGCATCCAGCATCTGATACGGACACATCTCTTTAGAGCGTCCTGTAATGCCTGCCTGATAACCTCTAGAATGTGCCCGATCCAGGCGATCTCGTTTCTGTCTCTTCATGCCGCGTTTCCCTCATTTTGTCTGGTGGAATCTGGTGGAAAGAAAACAGTGGTTACTCTTCGAGCAGCCACGATTTAGTTCTACCTCCAGAGAAAAAAAAGGTCAATGCGCAAATTTCACGCCAACGTCACATTAATGCCTTTTCAGCTTCATATTCCGGCGAATGTTTTCGGGTCTGGGGAAAACTTATCCTGCTGATTAGCAATAAAAAAGCCTTTGATCATGCAAAAAATTCATTTTGCATAAATCAAAGGCTTAGCGCTTTCGTAAAGTTTTTTTACTAACCTTGCTGAATTATTGCATTTGCGATCTGAGTCGAAATCTGCTTCCAGCCCTGCGCCAGCGTTCTCACCAACGGATCGTAACCGTCTTCAGGCTGCGGCAGCACCAGGGTAAATGAGCGCTTCAGCGTATTGCCCTCCCGCTGTAGCACCCACTGACCGGTTATGACGGCCCTGCCATCATAGCGACCGTGAAAGCCGGTTACCGTCACGTTAAGCGTATCCTGCTGCTGGCCCAGCGGCGCGGATGACACCAGCGCACTGGGCAGATCCGCGCTCAGATTACTAACCAGCGCCTGCTGGAGCTGCTGGTCCAGCGGGCTGGCCCAGCGGTTGCTGGCCGCAATAACATACTGCACATCATTGCTCTGATACACCACGCCGGTACCCGCCAGATAGTCCGCAACGGCAACGTTCTCCACCCATACCGGATGCGGCAGCGACTGATGGCTGACAACAGCATTGCTGGCCGATATCGGCAGCTGGTAGTAATGCATCTTAGGTGTACTGCTACAGGCCGTCACCGCCAGGATCAGCGCTACAGGGATCCATCTCATCATCATTTCGCCCTCTTCGGCTGTGGGTCTTCGCCGGGTTTCGCTTCAAACACTAATGCATTGCTTTTGGTGTTTAGCGTTTTCAGCACCGGCTGGAGTTCACGAAGCACCTGATCGAGGCGCTGCATATCACCGACCATCTTGTTGTAAGCAGGCGAACCAGGCTGGAAGCCCTTCATACTGCGGTTCAGTTCGCGCAGCGTAGACTGCATATCCGCAGGCAGCTGTTTCATCGACTGACTGGAGGTGATCTGATTAAGATTATCCAACGTTTTTTGCAGTTCACGCATGGTACGCTGGCTCTCTTTCAGTGCTCCCGTTGCCTCGTTGATCATCGGATTCAGCGGCAGCTTGTTAATCTTATCAAGCGTATCCACCAGCTTCTCCTGGATCTGCGCCAGCCCACCGCTCACCGTGGGGATTAAACTGTACTGCTCAAAGGTCCTTGGCCCCTTGTACTGCGGTGCGTTTTTATAAAAATCCAGGTCGATGAAAAGTGAACCGGTTAACAGGTTGGCCGACTTAAGTGAAGCGCGAAGCCCCTCACCGATGCCCTTCTCCAGATGACTCTGGAAGTTGAAATCCTCACCCAGCTGTTTGCGGAAACGATCGGGCTCAATGCGGATCAGTACCGGTATACGGTAGTCGTTATTCAGACGTTGCGCGTTGCCCTGTAGAGTAAAGGGTACGCTGGCAACTGTCCCGAGGCGAATGCCGCGGAACTCTACCGGCGCGCCCTCGTTCAAACCACGAACCGATTCATTGAAGAACATCAGGTAATTGATATGCGCTGTGTACAGCGAATCCTGAATACTGCGCTGATCGTCAAACAAACGATACTCGGCCTTATTCTCGGCGGGTTTACCCAGGTCCCAGCCTTCAGGCACATCAAAGCTGACCCCACCGCTAAGCAGCGTTGCCAGCGATCCCATTTCTATGCGCATACCTGAAGCCGACATATCGAAAGCAATACCGCTGTCTTTCCAGAAACGCACGTTGGTGGTGACCAGACGATCGAAAGGCGCGGCAATAAACAGCTGGTAGTCAATCATGCGCTTCTCCGTATCGAACACGCTGGTTTCAACGGAGCCGACGCGATAGCCGCGGAACAGCACCGGATCGCCGGGATTAAGCTGCCCGGCTTTCCGGCTATCCAGAACTATACGTATCCCTTTCGCATCCGGCGGAGCCAGCGGCGGTGAATCCAGAAGCTGGTAGGTTTTCTCCCTTTCCCCTTTGCCACCCGGCTGCAGTTCAATATAAGCACCGGACAGCAGCGTACTCAGACCGGATACGCCTCCACGCCCGATGGTCGGTTTAACCACCCAGAAGGCCGTGTCCTCACGCAGCAGCTTTTCCATGCCTGAATTCAGGCGTGCGGTGATTTCGACATGATGGAGATCGTCGGTCAACACGGCACTTTCAACGATGCCGACGTCCACGCTGCGGCTTTTGATGGTGGTTTTCCCCCCTTCAATACCCTCTGCATTGGTCGTAATCAGCGTAACCTGCGGTCCCTGATGGCTAAAATGATAAAACAGGATCCATGCACCGATCAGCACGGTGATAATGGGAACGATCCAGACCGGTGACCACCGCTTAATATTCTCTATTTTTGCGGTATCGTAATTATTGTCCGCCATTAGACGACTCCTCAGCACTCTTCTCTCTTACCCGATCCCACGTCAGACGCGGATCAAACGTTATGGCAGCAAACATAGTCAGGATCACCACCAGTGCGAACAACAATGCCCCCGTGTCGGGATAAATATTCATCAGCCTCCCCATTCGCACCAGCGCCGACAGCACGGCAATAACAAAAACATCTATCATCGACCAGCGTCCGACGAACTCAACCACTTCATAAATCTTATGCATCCTTTCACTGTCATGTTGATTGCTTCCCCGACCGTGGGCATCCCAGCACAGCCAGCCGATTGCCAACATTTTTAGCGATGGCACCATAATACTGGCAATAAATATCACCAGCGCGACCGGATAGGAGCCGTCGCTCCACAGCAGGATAACCCCGGCCATAATCGTCGAATGAAGCTGGTTGCCCAACGCCTCGGTGGTCATAATCGGCATCAGGTTCGCCGGGATATACAGCATGATCGAGGTGATCAGCAGCGCCAGCGTCCATTGTAGACTGTGCCTGCGCCGGGCGTGTCCGTGAGAAGCACAGCGTGGGCAGACCAACGTGTCGGCGGGCAGGATTGCCGTGCAGCAGCTACAGGAGCGCATCCCCTGCTGCAGCCCGCTGATTCCCGCTCTCGGCTGCGCCGGTAGCGCAGGCAAAGGCGCAATCCGCCGCCAGAGCAGGCGGCGATCGATACACTGAAATGCGCGCAGTTGTAGCACGCAGAACAGGCACCAGGGAACGAAGCTGCTGCCGACGCCGATATCACCATAGGCCATCAGTTTGACGAAGCTGACCAGCACGCCGGCCAGGAAAATTTCCGCCATTCCCCAGCTTCGTAGCTGCATCAGAACACGCAGCAGCCAGCGATTCAGCGACAGCGGCAGCCGCAGGGGGCTAACCAGCAGCAGTATGGTCACCATGCAGAAGGCCGGAACCGCCTGTACCAGCACAATAAACAGCATGGCCAGACTGCTGTAGTCCTCTGAAACCATCACCTGCGGAATACGGACTAACGAGATTTGACTGGTCAGCCCTGCAATACGCATGTTGATAAAGGGAAAGAGATTCGCCAGCAGCAGCATAAAAAGTGCCGCCAGCGCATAGCCCGCCGGTCTTTTCAACGGCTCGACCCAGCGGGTGTTAAGCGTGGTATCACAGCGCGGACAGCTTGCTTTACTGCCCGGCCGAAGCACGGGCAACTGTGTCATAAGGTCACACTGCGGACATAAAATCCATTGATGTGCGGGGTGCGACGAACACATACCTTTTCCTCAGTAAAATTACGCGCCGTTACTTAACGACTCAAGGTATTCCCAGCGTTCAAACGCCGCTTCCAGATCCTGCTCAGCTTTAGCCAGTGCATCCAGCACCGACTGAGTCGCTTCATGCGGCTGATTGAAGAAGTTTGCATCGGCAACCTGCGCCTGATAGGCCGCAAGCTGCGCTTCCAGCGTTTCCATTTTTTGCGGCAGCTGCTCCAGCTCTCGCTGTAAATTGTAGCTAAGCTTAGCAGTCGTTTTTTTCACTGCTTCGCTTTTAACGCTTTCCTGCCGCGGTTGCGAAACTTTACCTTTCGCTATCGCCTGATTCTGTTTCCAGGCGCTGCGCTGCTGCTGAGCGTCGTGATAACCGCCGACAAACGCCCCTACCTCACCGTTGCCTTCGAAGATCCAGCATTCTGTCACGGTGTTATCCACAAACTGACGATCGTGGCTGACCAGCAGAACGGTTCCCTGATAGCCATCGATCAGCTCTTCCAGTAGTTCGAGCGTCTCAACATCCAGGTCGTTGGTGGGCTCATCGAGGATAAGCAGGTTGCTGGGTTTAAGGAACAGGCGCGCCAGCAGCAGTCGGTTACGCTCCCCACCGGACAGCGCACGTACCGGCGTCATGGCGCGTTTAGGATGGAACAGGAACTCCTGCAGGTAGCCCAGCACATGACGCGGCTTACCGTTAACCATCACTTCCTGCTTGCCTTCGGCCAGGTTATCCATCACCGTCCGATCCGGATCCAGCTCAGCGCGGTGCTGGTCGAAATATGCGACTTCAAGCTTAGTACCGATATGTACACGTCCGCCATCCGGCTTCAGCTGATCGAGCATCAGCTTCAGCAGCGTGGTTTTGCCGCATCCATTTGGACCAATTAACGCAATCTTATCGCCGCGCTGTACCTGCCGCGAGAAGTCATTGACCAGCTGCCTGCCCTCAATGCCGTACTTCACATTTTCCAGTTCAAAGACAATCTTGCCGGAGCGGGCGGCTTCCTCTACCTGCATGTTGGCCTTGCCCATGACTTCACGACGTTCTGAACGCTCACGACGTAGTGCCTTAAGCGCGCGCACGCGGCCTTCATTACGCGTGCGGCGGGCCTTAATGCCCTGGCGGATCCACACTTCTTCCTGCGCCAGCTTACGATCGAACTCCGCGTTCTGCATCTCTTCAACGCGCAGCGCTTCCTCTTTGCCCAGCAGATACTGATCGTAATCGCCTGGCCAGGAGACCAGTTTGCCACGATCGAGATCGACAATGCGCGTTGCCATATTGCGAATAAATGAACGGTCGTGCGAGATAAAGATAATACTGCCCTGGAAAGTTTTCAAAAACGTTTCCAGCCAGTCAATTGTTTCAATATCAAGGTGGTTAGTCGGTTCATCCAGCATCAGCACTTTCGGATTGCTGACCAGCGCACGTCCCAGCGCGGCCTTACGCAGCCAGCCGCCGGACAGCGACGAAAGCTCCGCCTCACCGTCAAGGCCAATTTGTTCCAGCACGTCATGAATGCGGCTTTCCAGCTGCCACAAATTCTGGTGGTCGAGGATAGACTGGAGGCGCGCCATCTCATTGAGGTTTTTGTCGCTCGGATCCTCCATCACCTTATGGGAAATGGCGTGATAGGCTTTCAGATGCTCCGCCTGCTCTTCTACGCCCTCTGCGACAAAATCATAGACCGAGCCGGTGACGTTACGCGGCGGATCCTGCTGTAAACGCGCAACGATCAGATCCTGTTCGTAAATAATACGCCCATCGTCCAGCGGCTGTTCGCGGTTGATGATTTTCATCAGGGTGGACTTGCCGGCCCCGTTACGTCCGACCAGACAAACGCGCTCATTCTCTTCGATATGAAGTTCAGTGTTATCCAACAGCGGCGCATCGCTGAATGAAAGATAGGCGCCATGAATACTGATTAGTGACATAAAAACTTATTCCTTACCGGCGTGCGTCAGCAGCCAGCAGTTGTGAATTTGACGGTTACGGGCAAAGTCCTGCGACTGCGTTTTGGCCGTGATTTCGCGGGCCTCCAGGCCCAGCGCTTCCAGCCCGGCGAAGTCCATCTTAAAGCCGCGTTTATTGTTTGAGAACATAATGGTGCCACCCGCTCTGAGCAGGCGTTTCAGATCCTTCATTAAATCCAGGTGATCGCGCTGCACATCGAAACTCTCTTCCATACGCTTGGAGTTTGAGAAGGTCGGCGGATCGATAAAGATCAGATCAAACTGTTCGTCGGCATCGCGTAGCCAGTTCAGGCAGTCGGCCTGCATCAGTCGATGCTGACGACCGGTTAAACCGTTAAGACGCAGGTTGCGCTCCGCCCACTCCAGATAGGTGCGCGACATATCTACCGTCGTCGTGCTGCGTGCACCGCCGAGACCGGCATGAACGCTGGCGCTTCCGGTGTAGGCAAAGAGGTTAAGGAAATCTTTTCCTTTGCTCATCTGGCCCAGCATTTTACGTGCAATGCGGTGATCGAGGAACAGTCCGGTATCCAGATAGTCGGTGAGATTCACCCACAGTCTGGCATTAAACTCGCTCACCTGGAAGAAATCGCCCTTTTCACCCAGCTTCTGATACTGGCTTTTCCCCTTCTGCTTTTCACGGGTCTTCAGCACCAGGCGATTCGACGGAAGATCCATCACGCTCAGCGTGGCGGCAATCACGTCAAACAGGCGCTGGCGCGCTTTCGCCGGCTCGATGGTTTTCGGCGGCGCATACTCTTGCACCACCACCCAATCTGCGTAGCGATCGACGGCCACGTTATAGTCGGGCAGGTCGGCGTCATAGACACGGTAGCACTCAATCCCTTCCTGACTCGCCCACTTATCCAGCTTTTTCAGGTTCTTACGCAGGCGGTTAGCGTAGTCATCCGCCAGCTGCGCCACGGCGCCCCCGGCCGGATTCGCCGCCAGCTGATAATTTTTTTGCACGCAGTCCAGCGGGCCATTTTTGGCCTTAAACTGACGATCGGCGCGCAGTTGCAGGCAGCTCAGCAGCTCCGGTGAGGCGCTGAACAGCGACAGGCTCCAGCCGCCAAACTGACTTTTCATAATACGGCCCAGCTGGTTATGCAGGGCGATTAGCGCAGGCTCACTCTCCAGACGCTCCCCGTAAGGCGGGTTGCTCACTACCGTACCGGTCGGTCCTTCCGGCAGAGGATTTTGCAGCTTCAGCACGTCCTGCACGTTAAAACTGATCTGCTCAGCAAGGCCGGCGCGACGGGCGTTGGCGCGGGCGCTTTCAATCACGCGGGGATCGTTATCGTAACCAAAGAAAGGCGAGGTGTTCGCCTGTAGCCCTTTCTTCGCACGCGCCTGCGCATCCTGCCTGACTTCGCTCCACAGGGTCGGATTGAACTGACTCCAGCCGCTGAAGCCCCAGTGGGTGCGGTGCAGACCCGGTGCGCGATCGCAGGCGATCATCGCGGCTTCCAGCAGCAGCGTACCGGAGCCGCACATCGGGTCAAGCAGCGGCGTACCCGCCTGCCAGCCTGAACGCAGCACAATAGCCGCTGCCAGCGTCTCTTTCAGCGGAGCCTGCCCGGTTTGCTGACGGTAGCCACGCTGATGCAGGCCCTCGCCGCTCAAATCCAGTGCAATGCTGGCAGTATCTTTATTCAGCCAGACGTTAACGCGAATATCCGGCTGTTCGCGGTCAACGTCAGGGCGCGGAAGATCCTTACGGGTAAAGCTGTCAACGATTGCATCTTTGACCTTCAGCGCGCCGTACTGACTGTTACGGATCACCTCGTTCAGACCGCTAAAGTGAACGGCAAAGGTTTTATCGCTGCCAAACATCGCCGGCCAGTCAATGGCCTGCACGCCCAAATAAAGATCGAGATCGCTATAGACGCCGCATTCGGTCAGCGGCAGCAGAATGCGTGAAGCCAGGCGGCTCCACATCAGACTCTGGTACATCAGACGATCGTCGCCCTGATAATGTACGCCGCCCTGGACCACCTGGCAGCCTTGCGCGCCCAGCGTTTCCAGTTCACTTTTTAACAGCTCTTCGAGCCCACGCGCCGTACTGGCAAACAGAGAATTCATAGCGTCACTTATCGTCATCAGAAAATTGCTGCGCATTATAGCTAATCATGCCGTCATGTCATAAAGTTAGCTTCTTTTGCTGCAGAAACCCTGTCTGAACAGGGGGTATAAACCGGCTGCACTGGGAGTCAGCACCATGATCACACTGTCACGGCTATTTATTCACCCGGTAAAATCGATGCGCGGTATGCAGGTTTCGCACGCCCAGGCGTTGGAAAGCGGGCTGACCTTCGACCGTATATTTATGTTAACCGAACCGGACGGCACCTTTGTTACCGCGCGCCAGTATCCCGAAATCGTGCTGTTCACACCGGCGTTAATGATGAACGGGGTGCAGCTCAGCGCCCCGGACGGCAGCAGCGCGACGGTATTATTTACTGATTTTCTCCCCGACCCGGCGCCAACCGAAGTCTGGGGCAGTCACTTCAGCGCGCTGGTCGCCCCCGACAGTATCAATCAGTGGCTGAGCGGTTTTTTCTCACGGCCACTGCAACTGCGCTGGGTCGGACCACAGCTGACCCGGCGGGTGAAAGCATTCGAGCGGGTGCCTCTGGGCTTCGCCGACGGTTTTCCCTATCTGCTGATTAACGAAGCCTCACTTTACGATCTACAGCAGCGCTGCCCGGCCGGTGTGAGGATGGAACAGTTTCGCCCCAATCTGGTCGTAAGCGGCGCGGACGCCTGGGCAGAAGACAGCTGGTCAACGGTAAAGATTGGCGACATGCTTTTCGATCTGCCGAAACCCTGTAGCCGCTGCGTGTTCACCACGATCAGCCCACAGAAAGGGCGTAAACACCCCGACGGTGAACCGCTGGCCACGCTGCAACGATTTCGCACCGCGTCCGACGGCAGCGGGGATATCGACTTTGGCATGAATCTGGTTGCCCGCAGCAGCGGCATCCTTCGAGTGGGGGATACGCTTGAGGTCATCGCCCGTCAGTCGCCCCGCGCGTACGGCTGCGGCGAAGTCACGGAATCACTGTCGGTTGCCGCGTCGCCAGCTCAGCAGGTTACCCTCGACTGGAATGGAACCCCCTTTACCGGCAACAATCAGCAGGTGCTGCTGGAACAGCTGGAGATGCAGGGTATCCGCGTACCCTACTCGTGCCGTGCAGGGATCTGCGGCAGCTGCAAAGTGACGCTGGTCAGCGGCGACGTCAAAGCGCTGAAAAAAGGCGCTGTACGCGAAGACGGGACGATTCTCAGCTGTAGCTGTATTCCGGGCGGCGATTTGGTACTGCGCTAGCGCTGCGCGGTAGTGATACCGCGCATGAAGATCACAGGGCCGGGGCCGGCTGGATGGCGGCTGTCTGTGCCCTTATACCGCGCGCGCGAAGGTCAGAGTATCGGACTCAGGCCGGGGTATCAGACGATCGTGCATAATCTTAATGGCATCGCCCAGCATCATGCTGCGCCCACCCAGATTTAACTCCGGCTGTGCCAGCAGGCACAGGGCAGCCTTATCACCGGTTTCGACCACAATCATGCTGGCCTCTTCGCCGCTGTCGCTGACGGTAACGGTAACCAATTCGCCTTCGTCAGGCTGGAAACCACCGTTTCCCTGAGTCACAAAATGCCAGCTCTTCGGCATCATCGGTTTAAGGAAGCGAGTCGCCACCAGCGCATTCAGCACCAGTTCGGCTCGCTGATCGCTATCCAGATCTGCACGACGGCACTGCTCGGCAAACGTAAAGAATAAGGCGGCATCATCAACACAAAACCCCGAATTATCAAAGGCATCGGGCGTCAGCATTTTACGGGAAAAGCGTGAGCAGAATGGCTCCCCGCGGGCCAGGTCCAGCATCATACGGTCTTGTTCTGCGTCGAAGAACCAACGCCAGCTATCGTCCGGTTTAATCCTCATGATGGATCCTGTAGTAATAATCAGTTACAGATGTCCGGAAAAATATTCATGCTCCGGGAAAAAAGCGACCGTTTTAAGAGTAAACGGGGCGCTAAAAATGTTTAAATAATACTTAAACAGCACAAAATATAAACGAGCCAGAGGCGAAAATAAAGCCCCTGGCATTCTTTAATCAAATATGATTCACAATTTCTTTAATTAGCGGCGGGCCTTTATAAATAAAACCAGAATATACCTGCACCAGCGACGCCCCGGCGGCCATTTTTTCCCGTGCCGATACCAGGGAATCAATGCCTCCGACGCCAATTATCGGTATGCTGCCGTTCAGCTCTAACGCCAGACGGCGGATCACTTCGGTACTGAGCAGCTGTACCGGACGACCGCTCAGTCCCCCCGTTTCATCGCCGTGTTTTAATCCTTTTACCAACGAACGATCCAGCGTGGTATTGGTGGCAATGACACCATCAATATTATGGCGACGCAAACTGTCGGCAACCTGGATCAATTCCTCTTCAGAAAGATCCGGGGCTATCTTCACCGCAACCGGGACATATTTGTGGTGGATCTGCTGTAGCTCGCTCTGACGGTTTTTAATCGCCAGCAGTAAATCATCCAGCGCTTCGCCATATTGCAACGAGCGCAGACCCGGCGTGTTGGGGGAAGAGATATTGATGGCGATATACCCGGCATATGGATAAATTTTATCCATGCAGATTAAATAATCCTCTTTACCCTGCTCTACCGGCGTGTCTTTATTTTTGCCGATATTAATGCCAAGAATGCCGTCGTAGTGCGCTTTCTTAACGTTTTCCACCAGGATATCAACGCCCAGATTGTTAAATCCCATGCGGTTAATAATGCCTTCCGCTTCAACGATGCGGAACATGCGCGGCTTATCATTACCCGGCTGCGGGCGCGGGGTAACCGTGCCTATTTCAATGAAACCAAATCCCATTGCGCCAAATGCATCAATGCACTCACCGTTCTTATCCAGTCCGGCGGCCAGCCCCAGCGGATTTTTAAACGTCAGCCCCATGCAGTTTACCGGTTTAAACGGCAAAGACTGGCGGACGAGTGCGCGTAGCGGCGAGCCGGAAAGACGTGTCAGCTGCTGTAAAGTGAGGTCATGCGCACGCTCAGGATCGAGCTGGAACAGCGCCTTACGAACGAGGGGGTAGTACATGGTTACTCCTGAGGTCCCGATGGAAAATCGGGGACATATTATCCGGTATTCGCCCGCTAAAGGGAAATGGCCCGACATAAAAGCAGGAAAAAAAATATACCACGGCAGTCCCACTGCCATCATCAGCCGGGCGTTATGAAAGAAATGGCAAAAAAATGCCGGATAAATCATTTAAGCCCCTCACGCCGCTCTGTCAGGATAGGCTAATCCGTTCTTTAATATATTTAATTAATAACTTTTAGCTATAAGGAGTGGTTATGCGCGTTATTACTCTGGCGGGAAGCCCCCGTTTCCCTTCACGCTCCACCGCGCTGCTGACGGTGTGCCAGCGTGAACTTGAACAGCGCGGCGTTGAGGTGATCCCGTGGAATCTGCATAACTTCCACCCTGAAGATTTACTTTACGCCCGCTTTGACTCCCCCGCCCTGCTCGCCTTTAAAGAGGATTTAGCGCGGGCCGACGGGCTGATTGTTTCAACGCCTGTTTACAAAGCCTCTTTTGCCGGTGCCCTGAAAACCCTGCTGGACCTGCTGCCAGAACGCGCCCTGGAGCATAAGGTGGTTCTGCCACTGGCAACCGGCGGCACCGTTGCTCATCTGCTGGCGGTGGATTATGCCCTGAAGCCGGTGCTTAATGCCCTGAAAGCTCAGGAGGTGCTGCACGGCGTGTTTGCCGACGACAGCCAGATTTCCCACTACGATCGCCAGCCGGAGCTGTCCGCGGGGCTGGCCGAGCGGCTGAAAGAGTCGGTGGATACCCTCTGGCACGCGCTGGCACGCCGCCATCAGCCGCTGGCAACGGCGGTGTGAGACGCGAACCCTGCATTGAGGAGTTAAACGATGAGTCTTTCCGTCTTCTGGTTTCTGCCCACGCACGGCGACGGTAAATATTTAGGCACCACCGAAGGCGCACGCCCGGTGGATTATGCTTACCTGCAACAGATTGCTCAGGCCGTCGATCGACTGGGATTTGGCGGCGTGCTGATCCCAACCGGCCGCTCCTGTGAAGATGCCTGGCTGGTCGCCGCCTCGCTCATTCCGGTTACCCGGCGTCTGCGCTTTCTAGTCGCCCTGCGCCCCGGCGTTACGTCTCCCACTCAGGCCGCACGCCAGGCCGCGACCCTCGATCGCCTCTCCAACGGGCGCGCCCTGTTTAATCTGGTAACCGGCGGCGATGCGGACGAACTGGCGGGCGACGGGGTATTTCTCGATCATCGGGAACGCTATGCGGAGTCTGCCGAGTTTACCCGCGTCTGGCGGCGCGTGCTGGAAGGCGAAACCGTGGACTACGAGGGAAAATACGTTCACGTCCGCGGCGCACGCCTGATGTTCAAACCGGTTCAGCAGCCGGGACCGCCGCTGTGGTTCGGTGGATCTTCTGACGCGGCGCAGGATCTGGCCGCTGAACAGGTGGATGTCTATCTGACCTGGGGGGAACCTCTCGCTCAGGTCAGGGAAAAAATCAGCCGGGTGCGGGAAAAGGCGGCGGCGCAGGGGCGTAAGATACGTTTCGGTATCCGTTTGCACGTCATTGTGCGGGAAACCAACGAAGAGGCGTGGCAGGCGGCGGACCGGCTGATCGCCCATCTGGATGATGCCACCATCGCCAAAGCCCAGGCCGCGCTATCGCGCACCGATTCAGTCGGGCAGCAGCGTATGTCGGCCCTGCACGGCGGCAAGCGCGATCGGCTGGAAATTGCCCCCAATCTGTGGGCCGGCGTTGGTTTGGTTCGCGGCGGTGCCGGTACAGCGCTGGTGGGCGATGGCCCAACGGTAGCGGCAAGGATGCAGGAGTATGCCGATCTCGGAATTGAAACCTTTATTCTCTCAGGCTATCCGCACCTGGAAGAGGCATACCGGGTTGGCGAGCTGCTGTTCCCCCATCTCGACCTGGCGGTGCCTGACGTACCGCCGCCGCCGGATATTCAGGCAAACGGTGAACACGTGGCGCATGATTTTGCGCCCGGCAAGGTGTCGACACGCGCGCGATAGTAAAAATGTCGCGGCTATGCCCTGCTGCCGTTGATGCTGCCAATGTTGATGTCAGACGTGGGTCTTCGGTACAGGAACAGCCCCGGATAACTCCGGGGCTTTTTTATCGCGACAGGTCGCTCACTCAGGCGTTCAGCGCCTTGCTGATTTTTTCGAACAGATCGCCGGACAGTTTATCCAGCCCTTTCAACTGCTCCAGCGCCTGACGCATCAGCGCCTGGCGTGAGCTGTCGTAGCGTTTAAGCCGAATCAGTGGCTCGATCATCCGGGCGGCTACCTGCGGATTGCGGGTATTCAGATCGGTCAGCATCTCCACCAGGAACTGATAGCCGCTGCCGTCCGCCGCATGGAAGGCCGATGGATTCGATGCTGCAAACGCACCGATCAGCGAACGAATACGGTTCGGATTGCTTAGCGTGAAAGATCGGTGATTCAGTAACGCCCTGACCTGCTGCAATACGTCCGACGCCGGACTGGTCGCCTGAAGCGCAAACCATTTGTCCATTACCAGCCCGTCGTGGTGCCAGCGCTCGTCGAATTCCGCCAGCAGCCGCGCACGGCACGGCAACTGCGCGGCCACCGCCGCCGCCAGCGCCGCAATGCTGTCGGTCATGTTATTCGCCTGACGATACTGATCGCTGGCCAACTTATCCGCCTGTAGCGGATCGGCAAAGGCCAGATAGCTTAAGCAGACGTTTTTCAGCGCACGTTTACCGATGTCGGCATGATCAATACGGTATTCCGCCGTCTGATTCGCCCGATACACGGCCAGCAGCTCATCGGCCAGCTCTTCGGCCAGCGTGCGCACCAACGCCTCCCGCACGGCGGCAATTGCCTGCGGATCGATAGTTTCAAACAGCTCGGCTATCTCGTTCTCACTCGGCAGAGACAGGATCAGTGCCATCAACGCTGGATCGCTGTTTTCTTCTAACAGCACCGCGCGGAAGGCATCGGCTACATGCAACGGCAGGGACAGCGGCTGACCCTGCTGGAAGCGGGCAACGTTAAGGCGGATATGGTTAGCCAGCAGGCTTTGCGCCGCATCCCAGCGAGAGAAGTCATTCCGCGCATGGCGCATCAGGAAGGTCAGCTGAGCATCGCTCCAGCTGTAGTCGAGTTTCACCGGGGCAGAGAATTCACGCAGCAGCGACGGGACCGGCTGAGCGGGAACATGGTCGAAGACGAAGGTCTGGAAACTTTCGGTCACGTTCAGCACGTTATGTACCGGGTGGCCGTTACGCTGTAGCGGGATCGGGTTGCCTTTTGCGTCATACAGCTCGATATCCAGCGGAATATGCAGAGGCAGCTTCTCCTGGCCGTCGGCGGTCGGCGGCGTCATCTGGGTAACGTGCAGGGTGTACTGCTCCAGGTCCGCGCTGTAGTCATCTTTAACCGACAGCACCGGCGTACCGGACTGGCTGTACCAGCGGCGGAACTGGGATAAATCGACGTTAGAGGCATCTTCCATCGCCTGCACGAAGTCGTCGCAGGTGGCCGCACTGCCGTCATGACGCTCGAAGTAGAGCTGGATCCCTTTCTGGAAGCCCGCCTCACCCAGCAGCGTATGCATCATACGGATCACTTCCGAGCCCTTCTCATACACCGTCAGCGTATAGAAGTTATTCATCTCAATCACCTGCTCCGGGCGGATTGGATGGGCCATCGGACTGGCGTCCTCAGCAAACTGTGCGCCGCGCATCACGCGAACATTATCAATACGGTTAACCGGACGGGAGCCTAAATCTGAGCTGAACTCCTGATCGCGGAATACCGTCAGCCCCTCTTTCAGGCTGAGCTGGAACCAGTCACGGCAGGTCACGCGGTTGCCGGTCCAGTTATGGAAATACTCATGGCCGATGACCGCCTCAATACCGAGGTAATCTTTGTCGGTCGCGGTTTCCGCTTTCGCCAGCACGTACTTGGAGTTAAAGACGTTAAGCCCTTTGTTCTCCATGGCACCCATGTTAAAAAAATCCACCGCGACTATCATAAAGATGTCCAGGTCGTACTCCAGCCCGAAACGCTCTTCATCCCACTTCATGCTGTTTTTCAGCGAGGTCATCGCCCAGTCAGCACGGTCAAGGTTACCGCGATCGACAAAAATCTCCAGCGCCACGTCGCGGCCGGAGCGGGTGCGGAAACTGTCGCGCAGCACGTCAAAGTCACCGGCAACCAGCGCAAACAGATAGCAGGGTTTCGGGAACGGATCCTGCCATTTTACCCAGTGGCGACCGCCTTCCAGCTCACCGCCGTCGATGCGGTTACCGTTCGACAGCAAATAAGGATAGAGCGCCTTGTCAGCCGTAATTGTGGTGGTAAAGCGGGCCAGCACATCCGGGCGGTCAAGATACCAGGTGATATGGCGGAAACCTTCGGCCTCGCACTGGGTGCAGAGCGCCTCGCCAGATTTGTACAGTCCTTCCAGCGCGGTGTTTTTATCAGGATGGATATCATTAACGATTTTCAGCGTAAAGGTATCGGGCAGATGGGTCAGGATTAATGCGCCCTCCTCCAGGCGATAATCTTCCCAGGGCCGATCGTTAATGGCAAGTGACACCAGCGTTAGCGCTTCCCCGTCAAGGCGTAGCTCGGTTTCATGACTCTCCAGCCGCTTAACCTGGCTTAACGCCGTGACGCGCGTAGCGGTGGCGCTGAGGTCAAAGGCCAGATCAATGTCGGTAATGGTATATCCGGGCGCACGGTAGTCATGGCGATTTTTAGCTTGTGGCAGTTGCGTCATAAGTCCTTCTCACGTCGATAATTAGTTAAACTTTTCAAGTTTATTCCTGTTAGTGCCAGGTTGCCACGTTGATTCCATACTAAACACCGCATTGATGAAAAATGATACATCCCATTAACATGAGCACAGATTGTCCTCGACCTCGTTGTCTTAATTATGCTGTGATGAGGTTCAATAAATGAGTATTCCGGTTATACTCCTGCGACTTTATATCATTTGAACCAGGGATAACGCTCTTCGCCAGAGGATGCTGAAACGCACCATGACACGACACGCTTCCCCGATTTTGACAACACTTCTGGACACCGACGCCTACAAGCTTCATATGCAGCAGGCAGTTTTTCATCGTTATTATGATGTTACGGTTGCAGCAGAGTTTCGCTGCCGCAGCGACGACATGCTGGGTATTTACGCTGAAGAGATTGTGCAGCAGATAGAAATGATGGCGTCTCTGGCATTGAATGATGACGAGTTTGCCTATCTTTCCAGCCTGCCCTTCTTTACGGCCGACTACCTGAACTGGCTGCGGGGTTTTCGCTACGATCCGAAACAGGTGGAGGTGCGTAACAATCTGGGCCATCTCGATATCAGGATCAGCGGGCCGTGGCGTGAAGTCATTATGTGGGAAGTTCCGCTGCTGGCGACGATCAGTGAAGTGGTGCATCGCCATCGCACTCCGCAGGTAACGACGGAGATGGCGGTCGACAAGCTTAAAAGTAAACTGGTTCAGTTTGCCGATTTAACCGCCGACCTGGATATGTCCCGTTTCCGCCTGATGGATTTCGGCACCCGCCGCCGCTACTCATGGGATGTCCACCTGGCTATCGTCAGTACGCTGAAACAGGACTTCCCGTGGCTGGTCGGCTCCAGTAACTATGAGATTGCCCGGCGACTGAATATTACCCCGATGGGTACCCAGGCCCACGAATGGTTCCAAGCGCATCAGCAAATCAGCCCGGTGCTGGCCAACAGTCAGCGCGCCGCGCTTCAGGCCTGGCTGGATGAGTATCCTGACCAGCTGGGGATTGCCCTCACCGACTGCATTACCATGGACGCCTTCCTGCGCGATTTTGGCTTTGATTTTGCCAGCGCCTATCAGGGACTGCGCCACGACTCCGGTGAACCGAAAGAGTGGGGCGAAAAAGCCATTGCGCACTATCAGCAGCTGGGTATTGATCCGCTGAGTAAGACTCTGGTGTTCTCCGATAATCTGGATCTCGATAGCGCCGTTGCGCTGTATCGTCACTTTGGACAGCGTATAAATGTGGCGTTTGGCATCGGTACGCGCCTTACCTGTGATATTCCGCAGGTGAAACCGTTAAACATCGTGATTAAACTGATGGAATGTAACGGCCGGCCCGTCGCCAAACTCTCCGACAGCCCCGGTAAAACAATCTGTCAGGATCAGGCCTTTGTGCGGGCATTGCGCGAAGCCTTCGATCTGCCGCTGGTGAAAAAAGCCAGTTAAGACTTCCCTTAGGGCCAGACAGCCTCTGGCCCTGTCGCGCTTCCCGCACTGAATAAATCTCCCCTCAATCATTGAATTCCTCTTGTTTCTCCTCGCCCGGCAAGTAACATAGCAGGACCCTAAATTCGGGGTAACCTATTCCGATTCAGATTAATAGTGAGAGACTTATATGAGCGTTGTGCCTGTAGCGGACGTACTGCACGGCCGGATTGCGGTTGACAGTGAAGTCACCGTACGTGGCTGGGTGCGTACCCGGAGAGATTCAAAAGCTGGTATTTCCTTTATTGCCGTGTACGACGGCTCCTGCTTTAATCCCGTTCAGGCTGTGGTCAATAATTCTCTGAATAATTATCAGGATGAAGTACTGCGTCTGACCACCGGCTGCTCGGTTGAGATCACCGGCAACGTGGTGGAATCACCGGGCGAAGGCCAGAGCTTTGAGCTTCAGGCGACCGCGGTCAAGGTGGTGGGATGGGTTGACGATCCTGATACCTATCCAATGGCCGCCAAGCGCCACAGCATCGAATATCTGCGTGAGGTTGCCCACCTGCGCCCGCGCACTAACCTGATTGGTGCCGTGGCACGCGTACGCCATACGCTGGCCCAGGCGCTGCATCGCTTCTTTGACGAGCAGGGCTTCTTCTGGGTTTCAACCCCGCTGATCACCGCGTCTGATACAGAAGGTGCCGGTGAAATGTTCCGCGTTTCCACCCTGGACCTGGAAAATCTGCCGCGCACGCCGGAAGGCAAGGTTAACTTTGAAGAAGATTTCTTCGGCAAAGAAGCGTTTCTGACCGTATCCGGCCAGTTGAACGGCGAAACCTACGCCAGCGCAATTTCTAAAATTTACACCTTTGGTCCCACTTTCCGTGCTGAAAACTCCCACACCAGCCGTCACCTTGCCGAATTCTGGATGCTGGAGCCGGAAGTGGCCTTCGCCGATCTGGAAGATAACGCAGCGCTGGCTGAAGCCATGCTTAAGTACGTATTCAAGGCGGTACTGGAGGAGCGCGCGGATGATATGGCGTTCTTTGCTGAACGTGTAGATAAAGAAGCGATTACCCGTCTGGAGCGCTTTGTGACGACCGATTTTGCTCAGGTTGACTACACCGATGCGATTGAGATCCTGCTGGCCTGCGGCCAGACCTTCGAAAACCCGGTCTCCTGGGGCATCGATCTCTCTTCAGAACACGAACGTTACCTGGCCGAGAAACATTTCAAGGCACCGGTGGTGGTTAAAAACTACCCGAAAGACATCAAAGCCTTCTATATGCGTCTTAACGACGACGGCAAAACCGTTGCTGCGATGGATGTTCTGGCTCCGGGCATTGGTGAAATCATCGGTGGTTCTCAGCGTGAAGAGCGTCTGGATGTTCTGGACGCGCGCCTGGCAGAAATGGGACTTAACAAAGAAGATTACTGGTGGTATCGCGATCTTCGTCGTTACGGCACCGTGCCACATTCAGGCTTTGGATTAGGTTTCGAACGATTAATCGCCTATGTCACCGGCGTACAAAATGTAAGGGACGTTATCGCGTTTCCACGCACTCCGCGCAACGCGACTTTCTAATTTCAGCATTAATTATAAGAAATTCATATATATACTAAGGCCAGCACTGCTGGCCTTTTTTTATTTTTGTAAATTTTGAATTAACTCACAAAGTTCCCTTAAATTTACTTTTTGTTACACCTATTTTCAACTTGTAACCAGAATAAGAGATTAGTAGCATTTTCGAACTAGCTTAACCGCGCTACGAATGGAAAGATGCGTTCAGACACAGGAAGACACCAAACTCTCATCGTAATTCTGTAACGAATTATTGGCGGCAGTGGCAGGTGTCCAAATAACTCCAATGAGGGTAATAAAAAATGATGAAGCGCAACATTCTTGCAGTGGTAATCCCAGCTCTGTTAGCAGCTGGTGCGGCCAACGCAGCAGAAATCTATAACAAAGACGGCAACAAACTGGACCTGTACGGTAAAGTTGACGCGCGTCACATGTTCTCTGACAACTCTGGTGATGATGGCGATGCAACCTATGTTCGCTTCGGCTTCAAAGGTGAAACTCAGATCGCTGACCAGCTGACCGGTTACGGCCAGTGGGAATACAACGTTCAGGCTAACCACACTGAAAGCGGCGCTGACGTTCAAGACGGTAACAAAACCCGTCTGGGCTTCGCCGGTCTGAAATTCGGTGACGCCGGTTCATTCGACTACGGTCGTAACTACGGCGTGATCTACGACGCAATGTCCTACACTGACCAGCTGCCAGTGTTCGGTGACGACACTCTGTATCAGGATAACGATAACTTCCTGATCGGTCGTTCTACCGGCGTTGCTACCTACCGTAACAGCAACTTCTTCGGCCTGGTTGACGGCCTGAGCTTCGCATTACAGTACCAGGGTAAAAACCAGGGCGACCGCGAAGCTAAATTCCAGAACGGCGACGGCTGGGGTACTTCTGTAGCATACGACACTGGCATGGGCATCAGCGCAGTAGGTTCTTACTTCTCTGCTAACCGTACTGACAAACAGAAAGAAGACGGCACCGGCGACAAAGCTGATGCATACGGCTTAGGTTTGAAATACGATGCTAACAACGTATACCTGGCGGCGTTCTACGGTGAATCCCGTAACACCACCCCATACGGTGCAACCTTTGTAAATGGCGGGAACCGCCAGAGCATCGCTGCAAACAAAACCACCAACTTCGAAGTGGTTGCACAGTACCAGTTCGACTTCGGTCTGCGTCCATCCATCGCTTACCTGCAGTCTAAAGGCAAGCAGCTGGACGGATTTACTAATAGCGATGGTGATAACTACGGCGGCGGCAGTGCAGACCTGGTTAAATACATTGACGTAGGTACTTACTACTACTTCAACAAAAACATGTCTACCTATGTTGATTACAAAATCAACCTGCTGAAAGACAACGACTACACCCGTGCAGCGGGTCGTTCTACCGACGACGTTGTTGGTGTTGGCCTGCAGTACCAGTTCTAATCGCCTTTTTGCCAGCGGGTTTACCCGCTGTGCAATACGCGACAAACGGGGCTACGGCCCCGTTTTTGTTTGTGTAAAATCCCCCTGCCTCACCGTCTCTGACCCGCCTCTTTTACAACTAACCGGATGACAGAAGCCGGTGGACGTCCCCGCCGTGGTTTTCTTTTCACTAAGCTTGATCTTTCCACTGCTTTTTAGCGCAAACGGTTGGCATTTTATGCCTTCAGGCGGTAACCTGATTTCTCACTTTGCTTTAGATTAAGTAATGGAATCCGATTATGTTTGAACGTATTGCAGCTGCACCTGCCGACCCCATTCTTGGTTTAGCCGACCTTTTCCGTGCTGATGACCGCCCAAATAAGATCAACCTCGGCATCGGGGTGTACAAGGATGAAACCGGTAAGACGCCGGTGCTGGCCAGCGTGAAAAAGGCTGAGCAGTATCTGCTGGAAAACGAAACGACAAAAAATTACCTGAGCATTGACGGCATCCCTGACTTTGCGCGCTGCACGCAGGAATTACTGTTCTCTGCCGACAGCGCCATTATCAGCGCGAAGCGGGCACGCACGGCGCAGACGCCGGGCGGAACGGGTGCCCTGCGCATTGCTGCGGATTTTATTGCTAATCAAACCTCCGCTAAACGCGTATGGGTCAGCAATCCAAGCTGGCCTAACCACAAGAACGTCTTTGCCGCCGCCGGTCTGGAAGTCTGCGAATATGCCTACTACGACGCGGCCAACCATGCGCTGGACTTTGATGCGCTGGTCAGCAGCCTGGATGCGGCGCAGGCTGGAGATATCGTTCTGTTCCACGGCTGCTGCCATAATCCTACCGGCATTGACCCGACCTCAGAGCAGTGGCAAACGCTGGCACAGCTGTCGCTGTCTAAAGGCTGGCTGCCGTTGTTCGACTTCGCTTATCAGGGCTTTGCGCGTGGACTGGAAGAAGATGCTGAAGGCCTGCGTATCTTTGCCGCAAGCCATCAGGAACTGATCGTATGCAGTTCTTACTCCAAAAACTTTGGTCTGTACAATGAGCGCGTAGGTGCCTTTACCCTGGTTGCTGCCGATGCAGCCATTGCCGATACCGCGTTCAGCCAGGTTAAAGCGACTATCCGAGCCAACTACTCTAATCCACCGTCGCACGGTGCTGCCGTTGTCGCAACCATCCTCAGCAACAGCGCGCTGCGTGCGCTGTGGGAGCAGGAGCTTACCGATATGCGCCAGCGTATCCAGCGTATGCGCCAGCTGTTTGTTAACACGCTACAGGAGAAAGGCGCACAGGGAGATTTCAGCTTCATTATTTCCCAGAACGGTATGTTCTCTTTCAGCGGCCTGACAAAAGATCAGGTGGTACGTCTGCGTGAAGAGTTTGGCGTCTACGCGGTCAACTCGGGTCGTGTTAACGTGGCGGGTATGACCCCTGACAATATGTCTCCGCTGTGCGAAGCGATTGTCGCCGTGCTGTAAAGCGGCCGGGGAAAAAAAAGCCTGCATCCGCAGGCTTTTTTATTTATTGCAGGAAAGGATTACTGATACGCTCACGACCCAGCGTGGATATCGGGCCGTGTCCCGGAATAAACGTCACGTCGTCGCCCAGCGGCAACAGCTTATTCTGGATGGAGGCAATCAGATCGCTGTGGCTTCCGCGAGGGAAATCAGAGCGCCCTACGCCACCGTTAAAGATAACATCGCCAGAAATAAGCAAACGCCCGGCCCGGTCAAAGAAAACGACGTGTCCCGGCGTATGCCCCGGACAGAGGAGAACCTCCAGCGTCACGTTCCCTACGGTGACCGTCTCTCCCTCTTCCAGCCAGCGGTCCGGCGCTATCGGCGCGCAGTGGGCCAGACCGAACATCTGGCTCTGCATCGGCAGGCCGTCCAGCCAGAATAAATCGTCCTTATGGGGTCCGACTATCTGAACACCGAACCGCGCGGCCAGTTCAGCAGCGGCACCGACATGATCAAGATGGCCGTGAGTCAGCAGGATCTGCTTAATGGAAATATCCAGTTCGGACAGTACACTCACAATTTTTTCTGCATCGCCGCCGGGATCGACCAGCGCAGCTTCCCGGGTTTCCGGGCACCAAATCACCGAGCAGTTCTGGGAAAATGCGGTGACGGGAATAATTTGATAGTTCATAACGCTCCGCTACCGGCTACGACACACGGCCGGTATTCTGTTTTACCACTTCCGTACCGGGCCAGTATCAATATGCACAAAGTTACTGCTTGGATAGTATCCTACCCCTCCCGCGCGTAAGGACAGCGCCGCCTTGCGCACGTTACTCAACGCAATGCCCTCGATATGGAAATCCATCGCCTGTCCAAGGGTATGATAGCTGTGTTTGGCGACACCTTTGCTGTGCGAACGCAGAGAATTATTGGTTGTCAGCGAGCGGTAACCAGAAATAAGTTGAACCGGTTTATGGGTATCGAGCATAGCTTGCAGGCGGAAGAGCTGATCGAACAGGCGGGGATCTATTTTTTTTACTTTATTTGCCCGGTAGTCGCGGAAAAAGTGATTAAGGCGGGCCAGTTCATCCCTGTCATAGCTTTTACCGTTAAAAAATTCCGTCTTAAGGCTTTCACCGGTATTGAGATTGCTAAGCGTCAGTATCCGCGGACGAGCGGTAGAGAGCGAAGCAAGTGCCCGTTGGGGAAGGAGTGCAATGCCTAGCGCAGCTCCCCCTAACGCCAGCAGTTTACGGCGGTTAGAGTCGAAGTTGTCCATTAATCAGTATTACCTGGTAAAAGTAGTTAGAAACGTGTTTTTACAACACCGTTCGGAACCTTACCGATGTAACAAACATCCGTCAACCCGACAAAAACAAAACTGGCGCAGAGATGAGATACCCATCTACTGCGCCAGTCAATTTCACCGAACACTGTGGCTGGTTAACTACTGAAGAATCAACCGTTAGAGCAGTAACTGACCCGCACGCGTCAGGATCTGCGCGCCGGAACGTGCGGTACTGTCATAATTGTAAATATCTGTTCGAAACTGCGGTTGCCCGTCATCCGCAACCCAGGCGGTCAGATAATAGAGGTTAACGGGCACCCGCTGGCGGATTGAGACGAATCGGGTATTCCCTTCCTTCAACGTGCCGGAAATACGTGAATCATTCCAGCCAACGTCCTGTAATAACAAGCTTGCCAGGTCGGAGGCACGATTAACGCGCACGCAGCCGGAGCTCAACGCACGAATATCCCGCTGGAAGAGACCGTGGTTTGGCGTGTCGTGCAGATAAATGGCGTCTGAACTTGGCATATTGAACTTGTATCGCCCCAGCGAATTCGTCGGGCCCGGCGCCTGCCGAATACGATACGGGAAGGAGTCGGCGGAAACCATATTCCAGTTGATCATTGAGGGATCGACCACCTGCGGCTCGCCGTTCCATCCCGACAGCAGCGTGTAGTTATGCTTGTAGAGATAGCTTGGGTCCTGTTTTACCTTCGGTACAATGTCCCTGCGCACCAATGAGGTGGGGACATTCCACGGCGGGTTCAATACGACGTTGTTCAGGGCACTGCGCATCAGCGGCGTCTTACGGTCAGGGCGGCCAACGATAACCCGCGATGAGAGTATTTCATTGCCGTTAACGTAGTACGCCAGCGAGTAGTTAGGAATATTGACCATAATGCCGTTATGCATATCATCCGGCAGCAGCCGCAGTCGCTGAATATTGAGTGCCAGCAGCGAAGCGCGTAGCTGCGGGGAGACATTCAGCCACTCCCGCGTGCGACGGCCTATCGCTCCGTCAGCCTCCAGCCCCTGCCAGCGCTGAAAGCGCTTAAGCGCCTCAACCAGCTCGGGCGAATAGACGTTGTCGCTGTTGACCGGAATAACGGCCCCCTCAACGTTCCCCATATTATTTGGCGTCTCGGGCTGTATGCCAACGGTAGTGGTCGCTGAGGGGCTGACAACCACGCTGTTGTCTACGGTGTTCTGCGCCGCGCCGCCGTCAGGCTGCGCATTATCATCATCGTGAACGATAGGCGCATCGACGGCACCGACTACCTCATCTGCGGGTTTAGGCGGTTCGTTTTCCGGTGACATCATCCCGTTACGCTGCAAAATATCGCGTAGCGCCGGAACATCATTACTGATTTGCCCCGGGCGCAGGGTTTGTCTGTCGGTGAGCTGCGGCCAGGGCTGCGTATCGGAGAGCAGCGCTTTCAGCGCCTTGTTCATACGCGAATACTGCGGATGCTGTGGCACCAGCGACAGTATAAAGCCGTTAAGATTGCCGTGTATGAGCGCTTTCTGCCACTGATTGATGACCGACTGCGAAGGCGTTTCCAGCTTGTAAGGCACGTTGCTGTAAAGCCACACTTCCCCTTTAGCCGGCACGCCCGAGGTAAACTGCAAATAGCCCAGCAGCGCATCCGACAGCACCACGTCGCGCGCCAGTCCGGTAATTTTGTGGTCAGTCAGCATTTTCACCCACTGGGTGAACTGCGGCTGAACGCCGGAGAGCGCAACCTCAGCCAGCTGCTGCTGAAACTGCTGCGTTGCCTGAGGATCCTGCCACATCGGCTGCATCCCCCGGCTGGCGTACAGAGGAGCCAGCGTTTTGAGATAGTACGCCGACCCCGCGCTGCCCAGCGCGGCGGTAATGGCCGCCTGACTCTGTGCAGGCGAAACGGGATGAAACGCCGGTGCGGAGACAGGCGGAATGCCTGACACTGCGGGAGACACGTATGCCAGCCCGGACATCAGGCTAAAGCCAAACACGATGGCCTGAGCGGAAAAAGATTTCAGCAACATCCTTGCTCCCTGTATAAGCCCGCTGAATAACGCTCAGCAGAAGTGAACAACTATTATAAGTATATAAACAGAAAACGGCATTTGCCTGTTACATTGCAAATGCCGTTAATGAGAGTAATCCTCGGGCCGGAAATTTACTACTTCCGCCAGAAATAATTCTCCATCAGCCGGCGGTTTCCCCGCTGGTTTCTGCCTCCACGGAAGCCGGTAAATCAGCGGAGAATCCGCGCAGCCCGACAACATGTACGTGTTCAGTATTATTAAATACCTTACGCACCAGTTTGTAGGTTGTGCCTTTTTCCGGGCTGATATTTTCCGGTGCCGCAATAATCAGCTGCATTTCCAGACGATCGCAAAGTTCGAACAGGGTAGCAATAGACTTGGCATCCAGACGCGCGGCCTCATCAAGGAACAGCAGGCGGCACGGCGAAATGTCCTTACCACGCAGACGACGGGACTCCTCTTCCCAGCTCTGCACCACCATGACCAGAATAGACATCCCGGTTCCGATAGCCTCGCCGGTTGACAGCGCGCCGCTTTCTGCACGCAGCCAGCCATCCGAGCCACGGTTAACTTCGACTTCCATCTCCAGATAGTTTCGGTAATCCAGCAGCTCTTCGCCAATGGTCTGCGGCGTACGCTGGCCCATATCAATATGTGGATTCAGGCGCGAATAGAGCTTCGCCAGCGCTTCTGAGAAGGTCAGACGACTGCTGTTAAACAGATCCTGATGCTGCTCATGCTGCTCCGACAAGACATCCAGCAGCGTTGAGTGCGCTTCACGCACATTAACGTTCAGTCGGACGCTTTTCACCTGGCCAAAGCTGACGGCCTGAAGTCCCTGGTTAAGCTGACGGATGCGATTCTGCTCACGCAGAATGGTTTTGCGGATAATGTTCGCCACGCTGCGCGAACTGATAGCCAGCATCTGCTCACGCGCCGTCAGCTCTTCGGTCAGACGGTTAAGCTCAATCTCCATTTGCTCAATCGCCTCCACCGGATCGTCGGTGCGGATAATATCCTGACGTATGCGCTCACGCAGATGCTGGTAAACCGCAATAAAGAACTGGATTTTCCGCTCAGGACGCTTTGGATCTTCCGACAGCCGCAGCACATCGCGCAGGTGTTCGTTATCGGCTACCGCCAGACGCAGTGCCCCCAGCGCCTTATCCGACATGGAGCGCAGCTCGTCGCCCCCGAGGTAGGCCAGTTCGCGACGATGCAGGCGGCGCTCAACGCCGTTGTCTTTCACCAGCCGCAGTACCGCAACCCAGCCCGCTTTCGCACTGACCACCTGCTCGCGTCCCTGGTGGTACTCACGCTCGACGCGGCGCAGTTTTTTCTGCAACGCGTCCATTTCGGCCTCGCAGAAGGTCAGCTGTTTTTCAAGCTGGTTACGGCGCGCGCGATTGTTACTCAGCGCGCTGTAGAGTTCGTCACGTCTGATCCGCGCGCGCTCTTCCGCACTGCTGTCGGCCTGCACGCCAATATCCTGCATCTCCTGCTGAAGCTCTTTCAGCATGTCACGCTTGGCATCAAAGGAACTTTTTAACGATGCCTGCACCTGCGAGTACTGGGTCAGCCTGGTCTGATGCTGGCGCAGCTGGTCACGGGCGCGGGCGCGTTCACTTTCCGCCTGTTCTAACCGTTGGCGCAGCTTCTCGTTCAGATCGCTGGTGCCGTTTAGCATACCGGCGGAGTCGGTGTAGCCAAAGTGTACCCGGCGCTGTACCACCTCCGTCAGCGCAAATGCCCGCTGGCGGGCATCCCGCTGCTGCTGCTGCGCCGACTGATAATCCAGCTTCAACTGATCGTGCTGTTCCGGATCGCTTTGCAGTACGGCAAGGATTGGCTCCAGTTTTGCCAGATGTCCCCCGTGCTGCTGGACAAAGCGCGCGGCCTCCTGCGCCTCATCCATTCGTTCAAGCACTTCTTCACAGCGGTCCTGCAACGTTTCATCAAGCAGCAGGCTGACGCGCGGCAGCAGACGGTTTAAATGCCCGACGCTCTCTTTAGCCTGTTCAAACTGCTGCCGCTGCTGTTGGTTTTCACTCTCATGGCTGCTCAGCGCCCGCTCAACCTCACCGCGGCGGCCGTTAAGCTGACGCATTTCCGCTTCAGGATCCGGCTCAAAGGCCACGCCAAGATGACTGCCGATAAAACGGCTAAATGACTGATGCAGGCGCTGAGTTTTCTGTACGTCAAAGGAGAGCGTGGCGTAGCGTTCAGCAAGCGATTCACGCTCGGCGTGCAGCAGCTCCAGCTGATTCTCACGCGCAGCACGGCCAAACAGCGGAACCTCTGGGAAACGGGAATAGCGCCACTGGCGATCCCCGGCCTTCACCACCACCGCTTTTTCCAGCTCCTCAACGTTAAATACGCTGTCATCGAACGACTGCGGATCGCCCTCAATCAGATAGAGATCTTCCGGGCAGTCCTCCAATCCTTCCATCTGTTCCCGAACCAGGGAAAGATCCGGCACGACGATCGCATGACGCGCGGGACCGTACAGCGCCGAGAAGTAAGGCGCATCGTCAATGGTCACATCGTCATAGATTTCCGACAGCAGTACGCCGCCAAATCGCTCGGCCAGCGCATTTAACCGGCCATCTCCTGCACCACCGGGCTGGCTCAGACTTTCAATTTGCTGTTCCAGATGGCGTTTACGCGCAGCAACTTCGTCGCGTTCGACCGTGGTTTCACGTTCGCGCTCCAAGAGCTGCTGCATGTATTCGGTAACCTGCTGGCTGCTTTCCAGCGGATGCCCGGTCTGTTCGCTGAGCTGGGTCAGAATATCCTGTGCGGCCAGCCACTGCGGAGCCTGACGGGTCAGACGGGCGATCTGCTCACGCAGCTGCTCCAGCTCCTGTCGCAGCACCATTTTCCGCTCACCGGCATCCGCCACGCTGTCGTTCAGCAGCTCAATCTGCGCTTCAAACTCATGCTGCAATGACTCCAGTTCAGCGGGATCGACTTCGCTGCCGTGGCGTTTGCAAAAATCGCTCAGCAGGCGCTCGGCATCCTGCTGTTCGCGCCGCCGTTGCTCCAGTTCACTGAGGCGGGAACGCAGCGGCTGTAGCTGCTCCGCGTGATAGCGCTGATTGCCGGCGTCACGCAGCAGATCGCGACCGACCTGCCACGCATCGGCGCGACTGACCGACCCGGCAATGCGGGTAACCAGCTCATACGCCTGCTCAAACTGACTATGGGCAGCCTGCGCCACGCTCATTTTCTGTTCAAGCATCAGCAGTTTTTCAGTGGCTTCCTGCTCTGTTGCCTGGAAGGTTTCCTGCCACTCTTCGGCGTTATCCGCGCTGAGGTCCGGCAGCTGACAGATTTCCTTTGCACGCTGCAGCGCCTGAAGCGCCTGCTGATATTGAATGGCGCGCGTCTGCTGCACGTCCAGCGCCTGCTGATAGTCGGCAAGCTGGCTTTTTAACTCATCGACTTCCAGCTCGGCGGCTTCGCTGCGCGCCTCATATTCTTCCTGCGCTTCCCGCGCTTCGGCGACGACCTCATTCTGCTCCTCCAGACGGAAGGTCAGCTCTTCGAGATCGGCATCATAACGGTCGATTTTTTCCTGCTGGCGCAGCGCGGTCTGCACCAGATTAAGGTGATCGCTGGCGGCCTGATAATCGGTTTCCAGATCGCTTTCAGCGCCGTTTTGCTCCGACAGCTCGCGGGACATCTCAACGTGGCGATACTGCTCGGTCGCCAGCTGTTTACGGCTGCTCAACAGGTCGTTACGCAGCTGAAGCGCGCCGTCCAGATGAAGACGGCGTTCGTTGGCGTGGCGCATGTAGTCGGCCGCAACGTAGCTGGTTGCCTCGGAGATCAGGTGCTTAAACAGATTGCGATCGGACTGGGTAACGCGAATCGCTTCCAGCGTCATGCGGTTTTCGCGCAGCGCGGCTTCCATATCCTGAAATGCCTTACGCACACCGCTGTTTTCGGGCAGCAGATAGTCGCGCAGCGACCGGGTAATGGCGCTGGAGATCCCGCCATACAGCGAGGCTTCAATCAGACGGTAGTATTTGCTGCGGTCGGCGGCCGTTCGCAGGCGACGGGCAACAATACCGAGATCGAACATCATTGAGTGGTAATCGGTGATGGAGTTGTACTGCTTGAACTGTACGCTCTCCATTGCTTCGAACTTGTCCTTCAGCTCGCTGAGCGGCAGAACGCGTGCCTGGCGAGCATTAACGGTCTCGGTCAGGATCTCCGTCGGGTTAATCGAGGTTGGCAGGCCGTGGATGCTGAACGGTTTAATGTCCACTTTACGGTCGCGCCCCGCAACCTGTTGCAAACGCACGCCGACGATCACCCGCTGGTGGCGGGAGTTCACCACATCCAGGGTCGCATAACACACGCCGGGACGAAGCTTACCGTGCAAACCTTTGTCACGGGAGCCGGACGTTGCGCCGGCTTCTGTCGTGTTACGAAAGTGCAGCAGCGTAAGGTCGGGGATAAGTGCTGTAACAAAGGCCGCCATGGTGGTGGATTTACCGGCACCGTTACCGCCGGACAGCGTGGTGACCAGTTCATCAAGATCAAACGTGCGGGCAAAGAAGCCGTTCCAGTTGATCAGCGTCAGTGAGCGAAACTTACCACGTTCAATCATTTATTCTTCCTCTCCGCTTGCCTGGCCTTCACCGTCATCGCTTTCGTCATTCAGCGCCAGGCCGCCGTCCAGCTGCATTGCTTCACCGTCGCGGATCATCCGCAGCTGTGCGTCGCGGGCATCGTCACCGCTGCGCACGTCGGCGCCAAAGCGGAATACAGACTCGGTAATACGGAATTTGCTGCTGTCGTTACCCAAAAACCACACCATGCCAAGACGACGCAGGCGGTTCAAAGAGGCACGCATCTTTTCCTGTAGCTTCTGCCGGTCAACGTCAGAACCGGTAGAGCGCTGGTTCACCAGCTTGAGTAGTTTGCTTTCGTCCGCCAGCGACATCAGCTCATCATGCAGCTCCTGCTGGCTGAAGATCCCTTCATTGGCCAGTCGTTCGGGGCTGAGGTAGAGATAACAGAGAATTTTACCGACCATCATGTCCATTTCGGACAGCACAGAGCGCGATATCAGCGTAGTTGAGCGCGGACGAAGGTAGAAAAATCCTTCCGGCGCGCGGATCAGCTCAACGTTATAGCGGGCGTAAAACTCTTCCAGAAACTCCTGATAGTCCATCAGAAAAGCGTGATTATCTAACTCTTCAATAGCTATGTGGCGTCCTGCCCGTAACTGGCTGTCCAGCGCCGGAAAAATCGGATTAGCCAGTGCCTGTGCCAGCTTTACCGGCATCACTTGTTCAATATTTGTCGATGACATGTGCCTGCACCTTGGCTCCGTAATCATTAATGGCCTGCCACTTAGCGGGCAGACCGGAAAAATCAGCTTCGGCCACGCCTAAGCGTACGGCCTGATCGACAACAATACGTGCGACGTCAAAATGACGTACCCGCGGGTACTGCGTCAGGTAGTCGCGCATGACCGCACCGAGATCCAGCGGTTTTTGCCGATCTTTGTACACCGCCAGCGCGGCTTCAATCATCGCGGCCAGCTGCTCGCGAATTTCACTGAGCTCTTCATATTCCAGCTCTGACGGCAGTTCGCCGGTCACCTCTTCATTGCGCAGCGTCAGCTCTTCATCGCGCACGTCATACAGACGGTCGGCGTTAGCGTAGGTCAGCGCCCAAGGCAGATCAAAATAGTTCTGTACCGACACGCGTAAACGCTGGGCAAAAACGCGGTTTTTATCCATATCAATCGCGGTACGGATAAACTTATGGACGTGGCGATCGTAGCCAATCCACAGATCAATCGCCTGCTGGCCCCAGCTAATAATCCGGTCAAGTTTGTTTTGCAGATCGAAGACCAGCTTTTCAATAAAGCCGAGGTCCGGACTGCTGAGGATTGCATCCTGAATGCGCAGCAGATTTGCCTGTAGCTTGTCACCGGCGGCTTCCAGCGTATCCTGCAATTCACGCAGCGTGCCGGAGGTTTCATTCAGCAGCATTTCGCAGCTTGAGATCGCCGCCCGCCAGTCCTTATTAAGCAGTTGGGCAATGTCCTCTTTTACCGACTGCTGCTGCTCGTCCATGACCCGCTGGGTAATATCAATGCTGTCAAAAATCTCTGCTACCGAATATTTTAACGGTGCGAACACGTTGCGGTGCCAGTGATACTCATCCCCGTTCTCTTCCGCCGCATCTGCCGCCTGCTTCAACTCGCCGGCAACAACCGAGAGCTGCATCGACAGGCGCAGCGTAGAGAATTCACGCTGGCGGATATAGTAATCGGTGATGCCGATCGCCAGCGGCGTCAAACGATAGATGGCATTGCCTTCGGAAAATTCGCTGGTAAAGCGGTTGAGCAGGCGCTGGCGCACCATGTCGTTAATGGCATTGTTGGCGCGAGTGAGTACCGTTTCGCTGGTTTGCTCAAACCCTTCACTGACGTGACGAAATGCATCTATCAGTTCGCCCTCACTCATTTCACCATCCATGCGCTCACCGTTTAAGGCGGCCACGGCCAGCAAAAATGCCAGACGTTCGGTAGGTAACGAGACGGAAAAATCATTTTTCCGTGCCCAGGCCACCAGTTCCGGTACAGTCTGGGAAAAATCACTCATAACTCGTCCTTCTGAATGGGTTTCCGCGCTGTGACGTGGATATAGCGCCCTAAACTCAAAAATGGCTCCTGATGACAGTACTGTTTCTCCAGCGCCAGAACCTCATCAAATCGTTCACTCTGTTTGCTTTTATCGCGCAGGTAATCGTGGAACACCCGAATGCCGGTTTTATTTTCCAGGGTAAACCCACACTCCTCAAGCCAGCCGTAGACCTGCTGCGGATCGCGCGGATAGTCCGGGGAGAGCGTTTTACGCTTGCGTTTGTTTAATCCCGCCTGTAGGTAACCAAAATTACCTAACACCATCGTCTGCATCAACAAACCATTGATGTTGTAGAACATTAACGACAGCACGCCACCCGGCTTCAGCGCATCATAGAGCGCGCGCAGCACCTGCTGCGGCTCCGCCACCCACTCAAGCACCGCGTGAAACAATACCAGATCAACCGGCGTATCCAAATGTTCCCCGACCTGCTGAGCGCTGATTTGTTTAAATTGCATGTTGCCGCTCACACCTTTTTCATCTGCAAGCTGACGGGCGCGGCTGAGCATCTCAGCGGAGAGATCGCATAAAAGCACCCGGTGACCGCGCGCGGCGATACCGCAGCCCGTTTGCCCTTCCCCCCCTCCGGCATCCAGGACCGACAGCGGTCCGGCGGGCAGCGTCATCAGCAGCGCGTCAAGCTCCTGCCAGAGGATGGCCTGACGAATGCGCCCTTTGGTGGTACCGTAAATGTTTTTGGAGAATTTTTCTGCGATATCATCAAAGTTGCGATCCTGCATGCTGACGGCTCCGGATTTCAGGGTGATTCAGAATGTTATTTTCGCATACACTGGCAGATAATAAACCTTTCAGTCACTGCACAGCTTCCGGGTGATGTTTTTTCGGACAAAAGGAACCTGTTTTAATGCTTTTTACCCTAAAGAAAGTTATCGGCAGCCTGCTTCTTCCTTTACCCGCGCTGCTGCTAATCATGGCCGCAGGCATTTTGCTCCTTTGGTTCAGCCGCTGGCAGAAAAGTGGCAAAATTCTCATCTCCGCCGCGTGGCTGCTGCTGCTTTTACTGGGGCTTCAGCCCGTCGCCGATCGCCTGCTTGCACCGCTGGAAAACCGCTGGCCCACCTGGAATAACCAGCACACTATCGACTATGTGGTCGTGCTTGGCGGCGGCTACACCTGGAATCCTGAGTGGGCGCCCAGCTCTAATATGCTGAACAACAGCCTGCCGCGATTAACCGAAGGCATTCGGATCTGGCAGGCCAACCCCGGCGCGAAGATGATCTTTACCGGCGCAGCGGCGCCGACCAATCCGGTCAGTACTGCTGAAGTCTCCTCACGGGTGGCTCAGTCGCTGGGGGTTCCCGCATCCGCCATTATTACGCTCGATAAGCCCCGGGATACCGAAGAAGAGGCGCGGGAAGTGGCGAAGATTACCGGCGACCGGCCGTTTGCCCTGGTCACCTCCGCCAGCCATCTCCCCAGGGCCATCATTTTCTTCCAGCGGCAGGGACTCCAGCCCTATCCGGCACCGGCAAATCAGATGGCTATTGCCTCCCCGCTGAATTTCTGGGACCGGATCACGCCTTCCGCACTCTGGCTGGGCCACAGCGAACGCGCAGTCTATGAGGGATTGGGACAGCTGTGGCAGCAGATTAAACCACGTACCGCCTCTTCAGCGCAGCCAGGGAAGGAGTGATTGAGCCGCCGCGTCAAAACGCGCGCGGTCGAACTGGGCGGTATAAATTAGCCGCTGCATCTCTTCCCACAGCGCGTATAGCCAGCGACGGGCAACAAAACCTTCCGCCACCGGTGCCCGGTACAAATAATGGCTCAGCAGGTCGCTGCCGGTTGGCGTGCAGCATAGCGGATAAAGATCAAATTCTCGCGGTGCCCAGAGCACGGTTCCGGGGCTGACCAGCGCCAGCAGACTATCGTTCCTGGCGTCCTTCAGGATGCTGCTGAGTTCCAGATTACCGTGTACCAGCACGCACGGATCGTCAAATTCATGAAACAGCCCGGCCAGGTTTTCCCGGCTGCGGTAAAGGATCTGTCGATCGCTTTGCGTCAGCTTCGGCGGATGCAGGTAGCTCAGCGTTGCCCAGATCACTTCAATTCGCTGGGCATACCAGGCAGGCCAACTATTGCGCTGCGTGCTGTCAACGGTGCCTACCAGCCCTTTGCTGTCATGCTTGTGCAGCGAGAGCACGCCCTCAACGGTTTGCTGGCAGAGCTGCTGCCAACGGGTATGGGTGCGGGACGGGGCCTCAATCGAAACACCGCCCATCCGTTCAATCAGCAGCACCTCATGCAGCGGAGCCTGCTGGCTGATAACCAGACCGTAGATCGCCGGGATGCGCACATGCCCTTCCCGTGCCAGCAGCGAAAGCTTGTGCGCTTCCTGGGCGGCGATCCCCTTGACGCGAAAATATTTAGCTACCATCGGTAGCGAGTAGCCGCTGTTATCATACAGCGTGTAGAGGCTGGCATCCGGCTGCCGCTTGATGCATTCCACCCGGCTGATCGGCTCTCCGAGTATCAGTGCAAGCTCATTGCGTAGTTGTTCCATCTCCCCTCCTGTCAGATAAAGAGGCTAATACCCTGTCGGCAATGTCGGGGATCTATGATGGCGCAGCGGAAGAAAAATTGCCCCGTTCGGGATCAATATCCGCTGAGAATCTGGGGCCAGCAGGGGGCCGGCCCGGCAGGTCTTACTGCATCGCTTCACGTACGCGTTGCAAATCCTCCGGCGTATCAACGCCGACGCTGGGGATCGCTTTTGCTACATCGACATGAATTTTTTCGCCGTACCATAGCACACGCAGCTGCTCCAGCAGCTCGATCTGCTCCAGCGGACTGGCTTCCCAGCTAACATAGCGGCGGATAAAGCCGGCTCTGTAGCCGTAAATACCGATATGCCGCAGGAAGCTATCGCCAATTTCCTCACGCGAGACGCTGAAACGTTCACGGTCCCAGGGGATCGTGGCACGCGAGAAGTAAAGCGCATAGCCGTTGGCATCGCGAACGACCTTCACCGCATTCGGATTAAACGCTTCTTCAGCCGACGTCACTGGCACCGCCAGCGTCGCCATTCCCGCCGTACTCTTTGCCAGATTTTCTGCAACCTGGCGGATAATTACCGGTGGGATCAGCGGCTCATCGCCCTGCACATTGACAATCACCGTGTCGTCGGAGAACTGGTAATGTTCAATGACCTCCGCCAGACGCTCGGTGCCGGACTGATGGTCGGGCCGGGTCATACAGACTTCGCCGCCCGCCGCCTCAACCGCGCGGGCAACGTCGTCATTATCCGTCGCCACGATCACTCTCTCAGCCCCGGATTCCAGCGCCCGCTCCATAACATGAACGACCATAGGTTTACCGTGAATATCAACCAACGGCTTACCCGGCAGGCGGGTGGAGGCAAAACGGGCGGGAATAATTGCGATAAAACTCATGGGTGGATCTCTTCCAGCGTCAGGGCGCGGGCTTCAACTTCCAGCAGTACCGGAATGCCGTCGCGCACCGGATAGGCCAGGCCGTCGGGCTTACAAATCAGCTCCTGCTGATCTTTGTTAAAGTACAGCTTACCGTGACAAACCGGACAAGCGACGATTTCAAGTAAACGATGATCCATGATTCCTCCGTAATGGACCCGGACAGACAGTTGGAAAAGAATACCACAGCTGCTGTCCAGGCTGGTGCTTACTTCAGTGATAGTGCCACAATCTGGTTCAGCAGCGGTTCAGCCGCGGGCAGATGGGCATCAACCGGCAGATACCACCAGTTGGCCGCGGCAAAGGCGCGAACTTTCACCGCGTCTTTTTCCGTCATCAGCAGCGTCTGCCCGTCACCGGCCAGCGCATTCAAGGTCTGGGCGGTATAATTCTGGTGGTCGGCAAACGCCACTTCTTTTATCGGCTTCACGCCCAGCTGACTCAGCGTGTTAAAAAAGCGCGGCGGATGGCCGATACCGGCCATTGCGACAACATTTTCCAGCGCAACCGGCGGGCACGCTTCGCCCGACAACAGGTTAATCGCCGGCCCCGGCACCAGCCGCATAGCCAGCTCTCCGGGTTCAGGCGTGCCGCCGTTATTGATCACCGCACTGACGCTGCTCAGCCGTCCCGCACGTTCCCGCATTGGCCCTGCGGGTAGCCACCAGCCGTTGCCAAAACGCCGTTCGCCGTCGACGACCACAATTTCAACGTCGCGCGCCAGGGCATAGTGCTGAAGGCCGTCGTCCGTAATGATGATATCTAACGGGCTATTGGAAAGCAGCGCTTCAATTGCCTCACGACGGCTGGGTGAAACCGCCACGGCAGCACCGGTACGTTGATAAATCAGCACCGGCTCATCTCCGGCTTCCTGCGGGAGGGTTTCAGCATCCAGCACCAGAGGATAGCGTGCCACCTTTCCACCGTACCCCCGCGATACAACGCCAACGTGCAGCCCACGCTGCTGTAATGCCTGGACCAGCCAGATGGCTAGCGGCGTTTTACCATTTCCGCCGGCGGTAAGATTGCCCACCACCACAACCGGAACGGGAGCACGCCACGCTTTGCGCCATCCCCAGACATAGCTGAGGCGCAGCAGATTGCTGACAAGCCCATACAGCAGGCTGAGCGGCAGCAGCAGCAGATAAAGCGCCGAGCGGCCGCTCCAGATGCGCTCAATCATTGACCGAACTGCATCTTGTGTAGCTGGGCATAAACACCGCGCCCCGCCAACAGATCGGCATGACTACCGCGCTCCACGATGTATCCGTCTTCCACGACCACAATTTCATCGGCTTTTTCGATGGTTGACAGGCGATGCGCAATAACCAGCGAGGTACGGTTTTTCTGTAGCTCATCCAGCGCCGCCTGAATCGCCCGCTCGGACTCCGTATCCAGCGCCGAGGTTGCCTCGTCCAGAATCAGTATCGGGCAGTCGCGCAGCAGCGCACGGGCAATGGCAATACGCTGACGCTGACCGCCGGAAAGCAGCACGCCGTTTTCACCAATCATCGTATCCAGGCCGTTGTCCATCTTACCGATGAAGTCCATCGCATGGGCCATCGTTGCCGCTTTCTCGATATCTTCGCGGCTGTACTGATCTTCACGCGCGTAGGCGATATTGTTAGCGATGGTATCGTTAAACAGATGGACGTTCTGGGACACCAGCGCCACCTGATTACGCAGCGACGCCAGGGTGTACTCCCGCAGCTCGTGACCATCCATCAGGATCTCACCCTGCTGAATATCATAAAAACGCGTCAGCAGGCTGGCGATAGTAGATTTACCCGAGCCTGAACGCCCCACCAGCGCGACGGTTTTTCCCGCCGGAAGATTGAGGTTAATATTCTTCAGAGCTGGCGTGTCGCGCCCCGGATAGGTAAAGGTCACGTCACGGAAGACCACCTCGCCCTTCGCACGACCGATAGTGCGGGTTCCGGTGTCATTTTCCTGCTCACTGTCCAGAATTGAGAACAGCGTCTGACAGGCGGCCATCCCGCGCTGGAACTGTGAGTTGACGTTGGTCAGCGATTTCAGCGGACGCATCAGGGCAATCATGGATGAGAACACCACGGTAATCGTACCCGCGGTCAGCGTTTCCATCACGCTTGGGAAACTGGCGGCATAGAGTACAAAAGCCAGTGCCAGTGAGGCAATCAGCTGAATAACCGGATCGGAGATCGATGACGCGGAAACCAGCTTCATACCCTGCTGGCGCATGCGGTTGCTCACCCGGTCGAATCGTTCAGTTTCAATCTGCTGTCCGCCAAAAATCAGCACTTCTTTATGCCCTTTCAGCATCTGTTCCGCGCTGGTGGTCACCTGTCCCATGGTGTTCTGCATATTCTTGCTGATTGTACGGAAGCGTTTTGACACGCTGCGGATGGCAAATGACACAATCGGGGCCAGCACGATGAGGATCAACGACAGCTGCCAGCTGTAGTAGAACATCATGATAAACAGAGCAATGATCGAGGCCCCTTCGCGCACGACGGTCACCAGCGCACTTGAAGAAGAGGAGGCAACCTGCTCAGAATCATAGGTAATGCGCGACAGCAGTGTCCCCGTGGACTGCTGATCGAAGAACGATACCGGCATGCCCATCATGTGACTGAATAGCCTGCGTCGCATGCCCATCACAACATTGCCGGAAACCCAGGAAATACAGTAGCTGGAAATATAGCCGGTCAGACCGCGAACCAGCATCAGGCCGATAACGGCAAGCGGCATCCATACCAGTACGGAACTATTCGATTTACCAAAACCATCATCAAGTAAAGGTTTTAGCAATGACAGCATCAGAGCATCGCCCGCCGCGTTAAATACCAACGCGATTGCAGCAACTATCAACCCCGTCTTATATGGCTTGATCATGGGCCAGAGACGACGAAACGTTTGCCAGGTGGAGAGATCTTTATCCAGATGCATTATTAAACCGCTTTAGTTGAAATAGCCGCTCATTCTACCTGGAATCTCTGGGTACGCCAAACCACTGATGATACCAACGGTTCATAATTTGCTCTCTCATCCCCAAAAGATGCCAGCTATCAACGAAAAACTGCGCGCTAAGCTGCCCTGAAAGCGCCGTATCCCGCCAAATAATTTGATTTTCAGCATAGCGCGCCATGACTTTTGCCGCCGGTAATCGCCAGGCGCTGTACCGTGCCGCCGACGCAACGGCGGCCGTGGGCGCGACCGCACGCAGCAGCGGGGGCGTTGACGATGTCCGACTTCCGTGATGCGGCACCTGGAGTAAATCAGCTTTTAGCGCAGAACGCTGCCCGGCTACCAGCTTTAACTCCGCCTCCCTTTCGATATCTCCGGTGAGCAAAACCCGCCAGCGCCCGTCGGTCACGGCCACCACACAGGACTGATTATTTCCCTCTCCGGGCATCCCGCGCGGGGGCCAGAGTGCTTTAAACGTCAGCCCCTGCCAGCGCCACTGGATACCGCTGTAGCAGGGAAAATGGCCGGGCCGTTTTAACGCACTGCGAACTTTTACTGCGGGGAAAGCGGCCTGGATACTGTTTAGACCGCCAATGTGGTCAAGATGCGCGTGGCTGATGACTACGTCGGTCAACCGCAGCCCTTTCCACTCCAGCCAGGGAATAATCTGACTGTGTGCGACGTCGCCCCCCGGCCAGCGATTTCCCGTATCGTAGAGGATGGCCTCTCCCTGACGCGAAATCACCACCGCCAGCCCGTGTCCGATATCCAGCATATCCACGCGCCAATCGGGTTTTGGCCCGGAGCTTCGCCAGCTAAACAGCAGCAGCCCGCAGGCCAGCATGCTCGCGGGTGAACTGCGCCACCAGCCGAAGCGCAGTGCCACCAACAGAAGCCAGCACAGCAGTGAACCTGCCGCCAGTTCACTTTCCACTGAAAACCAGCCGCGCGGCAGCTGCTGCAATGGATAAAAGACCAGCGCCAGCGAGCGGTCCACCAGCCACCACAGTAAAGATCCCGCCGCCGGCAACGGATTAAACACCAGTGAAAGCAGAATAAGCGGCACCGTCACCATTGAAATAAGCGGTACGGCCCAGAGATTTGCAGCCAGCGCACTCAGACTAAAACCATGAAATATAAACACCTGAAGCGGCATTAAAAGCAACAGCATGCCCAGCTGTAGATGCAGCAGTCGCAACGGCAGCCAGCGTTTTTCCCGTCGAAAACGCACGGGAAGCGGAAAGCTGTGATACCAGATCAGCAGCCCCGCTACCGCGATCGCCGACATCCACAAACTGTCCGACAGCACGCTGAGCGGTTCCAGAAACAGGATCATCGCAATGCAGCATAACCACACCTGCCAGCTGCTACAGTTCACGCCCCGAAGTCTGAGCAGACTCCATACCAACAGTGCCAGGATCGCCCGCATTGCCGGTGGATTGCTGCCAGAAAGCCAGCAGTAGACCATCGCTACTGCCAGGCCCGAGTACAGCGGAAAGCGATAGCCAATCAGCCAGACCGGAAAGAGAAGCTGCACCAGCCTTGCAACCAGCCAGCCAAAACCGGCGGCCAGACCGATTTGCATTCCGGCAATCGCCATCAGGTGCGCGGTACCCGTCTCCCTTAATAGCTGAGTGACTTCGCGGCCGACCTCCGAGCGGTCGCCGAATGCCAGTGCGCCGATCAGCGCCTGCCAGGGTAAATGCCCGTAGGCGCGGCGGGCATCCTCCATAATTTTACCGCGCCAGCTGCACTCAGAATGCAGCACCTGTGCCATCTTGACCCGCCCGGTCAGCGGCATACTGTTTGCCAGCGTAAAGCGCTGACGGTCAAACCCTCCCTCGTTTAACTGCGCATGCATCGGGCGCAGCGCCAGCGTCATCTTCCAGCGCTGACCCGAACAAAATTGCTGCGCAGTCTCGGGCAGTTTCAGCATGGCGTACACCGGGGGAAACACAATAAGGCCGTTTTCCCGGAACAGCCGTACCCTGGCACGCTCATTGCCAGGCAGGAGGGTTTCGATACGTACCTCTGCATGCACCGCTCCCTGGGTAAGTTGATAAATTTGTTTTTGAAGAGAACGCGCCGCGTTAAGGGACCACAGGGAGCATACCAACGACAGTGCAACCATCATGGCAATGCGCCGCGAAGAACGGGCCAGCACCAGGGCCAGCAGGATCGCTGAAATATCGTATTTATAGTCAGGAACAGACGGCATTACCGTCAGCGGCAGTGTACCGATAACGACGCATCCTGCCAGACGGGTGGCTGTTACTCGCATTATTCCTCCCTGATAATTCAGAGAAGTGTGTCGTAAACAGCAGGCGGGGTCACTAGCGGGCGATCGGCGTCTCAGAACGGATCGCAAACAACTTTATGGCTTACAGCAACGCAGATGAGTTTTACGAGGGGGATCCCAGTGTTAACGTATCCGGGATGGGCTACAGCTAAAAAAAAAACGACACCGAAGTGTCGTTTTTATCTGTTCGTCGCTATTAGCCGCCGTAGATATTGGCGCGATCGCGCAGTTCTTTACCCGGCTTGAAGTGTGGAACGTATTTACCTTCCAACTCCACTTTGTCACCCGTTTTCGGGTTACGGCCGGTACGAGGTGCGCGATAATGCAAAGAAAAGCTGCCAAATCCCCGGATTTCAATGCGTTCGCCCTGCGACAGCGTGGTCGCCATGTGCTCAAGCATCTCTTTTACCGCATCCTCAACGACTTTCGCCGGTATATGAGAGTGCTGGCCAGCAAGTCTTTCGATAAGTTCTGACTTGGTCATAAAACCTCCGGTTAATCCCTGTTAGGAAAAGCTCTGGCAGTGATCGACGGTACAAGGGCAGCTTGCGCTGCCCTTAAGCGAAGATTACTCGCCTTTAGCTGCTTTGAAAGCTTCAGCCATAGCGTTAGAGAAGTTGCCTTCTTCCTGTTTGGTGTTAACAGTATTGATGGCTTCTTTCTCGTCAGCCTGGTCTTTCGCACGTACAGACAGGCTAACAACGCGGTTTTTACGGTCAACACCGGTGAATTTGGCTTCAACATCGTCACCAACATTCAGAACCAGAGTCGCGTCTTCAACGCGGTCCAGCGAGGCTTCAGAAGCACGCAGGTAACCTTCAACGCCGTCAGCTAATTCAACTGTAGCACCTTTAGCGTCAACAGCAGTTACTTTACCGTTAACAATTGCACCTTTCTTATTCAGAGAGATGTAGTTGTTGAACGGATCTTCTGCCAGCTGCTTAACGCCCAGGGAGATACGCTCGCGCTCTGCGTCAACCTGCAGAACCACAGCTGCGATTTCGTCGCCTTTCTTGTATTCACGAACCGCTTCTTCTCCGGTAGCGTTCCAGGAGATGTCAGACAGGTGAACCAGGCCGTCGATGCCGCCGTCCAGGCCGATGAAGATACCGAAGTCAGTGATAGACTTGATTTTACCTTCAACGCGGTCGCCCTTGTTGTGGGTTTCTGCGAACTGCTGCCATGGGTTAGATTTGCACTGCTTCAGACCCAGGGAGATACGACGACGTTCTTCGTCGATGTCCAGAACCATAACTTCCACAACGTCACCCACGTTAACAACTTTGGATGGGTGGATGTTTTTGTTGGTCCAGTCCATTTCGGAAACGTGTACCAGGCCTTCAACGCCTTCTTCGATCTCAACGAAGCAGCCGTAGTCGGTCAGGTTGGTTACACGACCAGTCAGCTTGGTGCCTTCTGGGTAACGTTTCGCGATAGCAACCCATGGATCTTCGCCCAGCTGCTTCAGACCCAGAGAAACACGGGTACGCTCGCGGTCGAATTTCAGCACTTTCACGTTGATTTCGTCGCCAACATTGACGATTTCGCTTGGATGCTTAACGCGTTTCCATGCCATGTCAGTGATGTGCAGCAGGCCGTCAACGCCGCCCAGATCAACGAATGCACCGTAGTCAGTAAGGTTCTTAACGATACCTTTAACTTCCATGCCTTCCTGCAGGTTTTCCAGCAGCTGATCGCGCTCTGCGCTGTTCTCGGATTCGATAACCGCACGACGTGAAACCACCACGTTGTTGCGTTTCTGATCCAGCTTGATGACTTTGAACTCAAGCTCTTTGCCTTCCAGGTGCAGCGTATCACGCACCGGACGAACATCTACCAGTGAACCTGGCAGGAACGCACGAATACCGTTCAGCTCAACTGTGAAGCCACCTTTAACTTTGCCGTTAATGATACCGGTAACAGTTTCAGCGTCTTCGTAGGCTTTTTCCAGCGTGATCCAAGCTTCATGACGTTTAGCTTTTTCACGGGACAGCAGGGTTTCACCGAAGCCGTCTTCCACTGCATCCAGAGCAACGTCAACTTCGTCGCCAACCTGGATTTCCAGTTCGCCGGCTGCGTTTTTGAACTGCTCTGCAGGAATTGCAGATTCAGATTTCAGGCCCGCATCAACCAGAACAACGTCTTTGTCGATAGAGACAACAACGCCACGAACGATGGAACCCGGGCGGGTTTCGATTTCTTTCAGTGATTCTTCAAATAGTTGAGCAAAAGATTCAGTCATATTGATAATCTTCAGGATTCTTCAATTTAACGTCCACCTGACATCCTGACGGGTGGGGTTGTTTCACATGCCCCATAATATCCATATCACAGGGTTAGATAAACTTTGCGATCAGAAACACCGTTTAGCGCACTGCCGCGGAAGTAAAATTATGCCATTGCGAGTTTTTCGCGGGCATATTTTAACGCAATTTCAATCACCTGCTCAATAGACATTGCTGTCGAATCAAGCACTAAGGCATCAGCCGCCGGTACCAGCGGTGCGATGGCACGGTTGCGATCCCGCTCATCACGTTCTTTTATCTCGGATAAAAGGCGCTCAAAGTTAACATTAAAGCCTTTTTCCTGCAACTGTAGCATTCTACGGTGTGCGCGTTCTTCCGAACTGGCATCAAGGAAAATTTTAACCGGCGCATCCGGGAACACCACCGTTCCCATATCCCGCCCGTCGGCAATCAGACCGGGATGCTCGCGGAATCCGCGCTGACGACGCAGGAGTGCTTCACGCACGCGAGGGAAAGCCGCCACTTTAGACGCAGTGTTGCTGACATCCTGTGTGCGGATCTCACCGGAAACATCCTCTCCTTCAAGAATGACCTCTAACTCCCCGCCGCTGGAGACAAAGCGCACATCAAGATGTGCGGCCAGCGGCACCAGCGCTTCTTCAGAGGTAATATCCACCTGATGATGGAGCGCAGCAAGCGCCAGTACGCGATAAATTGCGCCGGAGTCCAACAGGTGCCACTGCAACGCTTCCGCCATCGCTTTACATAATGTGCCTTTACCCGCACCACTTGGGCCATCAATGGTGATTACCGGGGCTATTGCCGTCATGTCGTTCTCCTGTCGGTGGAATGCCTGTGTCAACCTATGCCCAGGCAAATGTCGCCGCGCATTATACGCTGCAAAAACGGCGATAGTTACCCCTTAAACATAGTCAGCTACAAAATAGTAGACGAGTTGCGCAAGAAGGTGACAAATACGGCAATGCTGGCTGGCAGGAAAGCATTTTCCGCCGTACTCGCATACGGCGGACGCCTGAATTACGTCGGCGTACTGATGCGGGCTAACTGCTCAAAGTAGTCGGGGAAGGTTTTTGCCGTACACTGCGGGTCAAGAATAGTGACCGGCGTGGATGACAGTGCCACCAGCGAGAAGCACATCGCCATGCGATGATCGTTATACGTGCCGATCTCCGCATACTTAATGGTCTCCGGTGGCGTAATGCGGATGTAGTCGTGACCTTCTTCAACCTCTGCGCCAACCTTACGCAGTTCGATGGCCATAGCCGCCAGGCGATCGGTCTCTTTTACCCGCCAGTTATAAATATTACGCATCACCGTGGTGCCTTTGGCAAACAGAGCGGCGGTAGCAATAGTCATTGCAGCGTCAGGAATATGGTTCATATCCAGATCGATGGCATTCAATTCGCCGCGAGTGCAGGCAATAAAGTCGTCGCCCCATTCAACGCTGGCACCCATTTTTTCCAGCACATCGGCAAAACGAATATCGCCCTGCATGCTGTGACGACCAATGCCGGTGACCTTAACCGTTCCACCTTTGATTGCGGCAGCGGCGAGGAAGTAGGATGCAGAGGAGGCATCCCCCTCGACCAGATAGTCGCCCGGTGCCTGGTACTGCTGCTGTCCACGAATGTGGAACGTACGGTATTCGTCGTTCTCAACCTGGATACCAAACGTCGCCATCAGATTCAGCGTGATATCAATATAGGGTTTGGAGACCAGATCGCCTTTGATAGCAATGCGGGTGTCGTTTGCCGCCAGTGGCGCAGTCATCAACAATGCCGTCAGAAACTGGCTGGACACGCTGCCGTCAACGGCAACGTCACCACCGCTGAATCCACCCTTCAGTCGCAGAGGCGGATAGTTCTCCTGCTCAAGATAGTCAATCTCCGCCCCGCCCTGACGCAGTGCATCAACCAGATGACCAATCGGACGCTCTTTCATCCGGGGTTCGCCGGTCAGCACAATATCATTACTCCCCAGGCACAGCGCGGCCGCCAGCGGGCGCATTGCGGTTCCGGCGTTGCCAAGGAACAGCTCCAGCGCGCCTTCAGCCTGAAGCGCCCCCCCCTGACCCACGACTTCACACACCGTGCGATCGGCGGACAGCGTATAGTGAACGCCGAGCAGCGTTAGCGCATTAAGCATATGGCGAACATCATCACTGTCCAGCAGGTTAGTCAAACGGGTGTTGCCGCTAGCCAGCGCAGCAAGCAGCAGTGCGCGGTTAGATACGCTTTTGGAACCAGGAAGGTTAACGGTGCCGTTGACCAGTGCGATGGGTTGTAACGTCAGGGAATCCTGCATGTGAAACGTATTCTCCAAAATAATTACAATGAAACCCCGCGGATACGCGGGGTTTCAGGTTGATAACCTACTGCGAATGCAGGTAAATCCTTAACCGTGGCGACGCTCGAAATCGATCATAAAGTCGGTCAGCGCTTTAACGCCTTCCAACGGCATGGCGTTATAGATGGAAGCGCGCATACCGCCAACAACGCGGTGGCCCTTCAACGCATGCAGACCCAGAGCCAGTGACTCATCAAGGAACAGCTTATCCAGCGCTGAATCGGCCAGTTGGAAAGGCACGTTCATGCGTGAACGGTTGGCAAGAGCAACGTCATTGCGATAGAAATCACTATTATCGATAGTGCTATAAAGCAGGTCAGCCTTCAACTGGTTGCGTTTGTCCATCTCAGCAACCCCACCCTGCTCCTTCAGCCATTTAAAGACCAGGCCAGAGAGATACCAGGCAAAGGTCGGCGGCGTATTGAACATGGATTCATTGTCCGCCAGCACTTTGTAGTCAAGAATCGAAGGCAGCTCTTTACGGGCCTTGCCCAGCAGATCTTCACGCACCACGACCAGCGTCAGGCCGGCAGGACCGATGTTCTTCTGCGCACCGGCGTAAAGCACACCGTAGCGACTCACGTCCAGAGGCGTAGACAAAATAGTCGATGAAAGATCGGCGATAACCAGCTTATCGCCAAAGTCCGGGGTTTCGTTGATGGCAATACCGTCAATCGTTTCATTCGGGCAGAAGTGAACATAGGCCGCGTCATCGGAAAGCGCCCAGCTGCTCATTGGCGTAATGGCGCGCAAACCGTCAACCGTTGTTTTCGCGTCAATCACGTTAGGATTGCAGTACTTCTGCGCTTCTTTCACCGCGCTCGCCGCCCAATAACCGCCGTCAACGTAGTCTGCGGTGCTATGGCTACCCAGTAGATTCATCGGCACGGCAGCAAACTGAGCACGCGCTCCGCCGTGGCAGAATAAAACTTTGTAGTTGGAGGGGATTTTCAGCAGATCGCGAAAATCTTTTTCCGCCTCTTCCGCCACCTGAATAAATTCCTTACTACGGTGGCTGATCTCCATTACGGAGGTCCCTAATCCCTGCCAGTTGCAGAGTTCCTGCTCAGCACGACGGAGTACTTCTACCGGCAGCATAGCCGGGCCAGAGCTAAAATTGAAAACCTGACTCATTTCCCCTCACCACTTTTAGAACAATCGGTTTTGATTCCTTTATCGGTTTTATCATTGCCATCCGCGGGCTGCAATGATTTATCCGGTCAACCCTCCAGTTTACCGGCATCGGCTGCAACAGCTTGTAGGGGAAATGAAACACCAGACGATATTTTGTGAGGCGTTTTCCATTGATTAAAACACCCGTGATGCTGTTTCGTCGGAAAAGGCTATTCTACGGAAAATGAAATTTAGGTTGCCGGATAGCGATTCCACGGGAAAACCCGTATCATTGCGCGCTTTCCGCACAATCCATAACGAGTGGGCAAAATGACTCAAACTTATATTCCAGGCAAAGATGCCGCGCTGGAAGTTTCCATCGCGCGCTTTCAGCAAAAACTTCAGGATCTGGGCTTCAATATTGAAGAGGCGTCCTGGCTGAATCCGGTTCCAAATGTCTGGTCAGTGCATATTCGCGATCGCGACTGCCCACTGTGCTTCACTAACGGTAAAGGCGCCAGCAAGAAAGCGGCCCTGGCCTCTGCGCTGGGTGAATACTTCGAACGCCTGTCTACCAACTACTTCTTTGCTGATTTTTGGTTAGGTAATCAGATCGCCAACGGCGATTTCGTGCATTATCCAAACGAGAAATGGTTCCCGGTGCCGGAGGATGACCAGCTGCCGGAGGGGATCCTCGACGCGCGCCTGCGTGAGTTTTATGATCCTGAAAAAGAGCTGAGCGCCAGCGATCTTATCGATCTGCAATCCGGTAATGCCGACCGTGGCATCGTCGGCCTGCCGTTTACCCGTCAGTCCGACCAGCAGACGGTCTATATCCCGATGAACATCATCGGCAACCTGTACGTTTCTAACGGCATGTCGGCGGGAAATACCGCCAACGAAGCGCGCGTTCAGGGGCTGTCTGAAGTATTCGAACGTTATATTAAAAACCGCATCATCGCTGAATCCATCAGCCTCCCTGCCATCCCGCAGGCGGTGCTGGATCGTTACCCTGGCGTTGTGGCATCGATCGATCGCCTGGAAGCCGAAGGTTTCCCAATTTTCTCCTACGATGCCTCGCTGGGCGGTAAATATCCGGTCATCTGCGTCGTCCTGTTCAACCCGGCAAACGGTACCTGCTTCGCCTCCTTCGGCGCGCACCCTGATTTTGGCGTGGCGCTGGAGCGTACCGTTACCGAACTGCTTCAGGGCCGCGGCCTCAAAGATCTGGACGTGTTCACTCCGCCAACCTTTGATGATGAAGAGGTGGCCGAACACGCTAACCTTGAAACCCACTTTATTGATTCCAGCGGCCTGATCTCGTGGGATATGTTTAAAGATGATGCTGACTATCCGTTCGCGGACTGGAGCTTCAAAGGGAAGACCGAAGAAGAGTTCGCCACCCTGATGTCCATCTTTAATGCGGAAGATCGGGAAGTTTACATCGCGGACTATGAACACCTTGATGTCTACGCCTGCCGCATTATTGTTCCGGGTATGTCTGATATCTATCCCGCGGAAGATCTGCTGCTGGCTAACAACAGCATGGGGGCCTATCTGCGCGATACGCTGCTCAGCCTGCCGGACAGCAGCTGGGAAAAAGAAGACTATCTGGCGCTGCTGGAACAGCTGGATGAAGATGGCCATGACGATTTCACCCGCGTACGCGAACTGTTGGGCCTGGCAACGGGCAAGGACAACGGCTGGTACACGCTGCGTATCGGTGAACTGAAGGCGATGCTGGCCCTGGCCGGTGGTGACCTCGAGCAGGCACTGATCTGGACCGAATGGACGATGGAATTCAACCAGTCGATCTTCAGCCCGGAACGCGCTAACTACTATCGCTGCCTGCAAACGCTGCTGCTGCTGAGCCAGGAAGATGAGCGCGATCCGTTGCAGTACCACACCGCCTTCGTTCGTATGTACGGCCAGCAGGCGGTAGACGACGCGTCGGCGGCCATCAGCGGCGAAGCGCCATTCTATGGGCTGCAAAACGTGGACAGCGAGCTGCTGGCATTCCCGGCACACCGGTCCCTGCTGGCGGCTTATGAGAAGCTTCAGGCAGCCAAACGCCGTTTTTGGAAATAATCCCCGCGCATGCCAAATTAAAATTTGAATCAGCCTGATTATTTCTGAAATGTCAGGCGGTCAGTAAGTTAATAAAAGGTAACAACCTCCGGTCGTTACCTTTTATTTTTTACATTAGGGCAGTAATTGCTGTATTTTGTTTACTGATTGATTTGGCCGGGGCACAAAACACTCAATTATTTTTTGCATTTTTAAAAAAAATTTACTTCATAAAAATCATAAAGATAAGATAATAACCGCTCTAATTTCAGGATGTTAGCGGCTAATTTACCAGGCCAGTATGATCCATATCAATTTCACTTCTATACTCGTTTGTTAGACTTTACCTGCTGACTACTTTTGGGAGATCGTTAGTGTGAAAGCTGGCAACCCTTTTGATCTGTTATTACCTGCTGAAATGGCAAAAGTTGCCGAAGATGCGGGTGTCTACAAAGCAACAAAACACCCTTTTACCACTTTCTTTCTGGCAATTAATGCTGGTGTCTTCATCTCTATTGCCTTCACTTTCTATATCACCGCCACCACCGGAACGGGAACTATCCCCTGGGGTCTGGCAAAACTAATTGGCGGTATCTGTTTTTCGTTAGGCCTGATGTTAGTGGTGGTTTGCGGGGCGGACCTATTCACCTCAACAGTTCTCACCGTAGTCGCTAAAGCCAGCGGCAGAATCACTTGGGTTCAGCTGGCGCGCAACTGGATTAATGTCTATGTGGGTAACCTCATCGGCGCAACAGTATTTGTCGTCCTTATCTGGTTCGCAGGCCAGCACATGGCTGCAAACGGTGCCTGGGGGCTGAATGTCCTGCAAACGGCAGATCATAAAATGCACCACTCTTTCATCGAGGCAGTTTGTCTGGGCATTCTGGCAAACCTGATGGTGTGTCTGGCGGTATGGATGAGCTACTCCGGCCGCAGCCTGCTGGACAAAATGTTCGCCATGGTTCTGCCGGTCGCCATGTTTGTGGCCTGCGGCTTCGAACACAGCATCGCTAATATGTTTCTTATTCCGATGGCGATAGTGATTAAAGAGTTCGCCTCTCCTGAATTCTGGCAGATAGCGGGGGCCACCGCAGAGCAGTTCCCGCAGCTGACCGTCAGTAACTTTATTACCAACAATCTGATCCCCGTCACCCTCGGTAACATTATCGGCGGCGGCTTGTTGGTCGGGTTGACATACTGGGTGATTTACCTCCGCGATGGCGATCACCACTGAGTCTTTGTTACAGAAATCATACAGCCGCAGGCAGATTATCGTCTGAGGGTAACGTAAAACGAACTTCACGTTTAAAGGTAGGTATCACATGACTGAGCTAAATAAAGACATGGCAACGGCCTGGAACAGCTTTGCACAGGGTGAATGGCAGAACAGCATCAACGTTCGTGACTTTATCCAGAAAAACTACACGCCGTATGAAGGCGATGAGTCATTCCTGGCAGGGGCAACTCAGGCGACCACCACGCTGTGGGATAAGGTTATGGAAGGCATCAAGCTGGAAAACCGTACCCATGCCCCGGTCGATTTTGATACCGACCTGGCTGCCAGCATTACCTCGCATGACGCCGGCTATATTGAAAAAAGCCTGGAGAAAATCGTTGGTTTGCAAACTGAAGCTCCACTGAAACGTGCGTTAATCCCTTACGGCGGCATCAAAATGGTGGAGGGTTCCTGTAAGGTCTATGGCCGTGAACTGGATCCATCACTGAAAAAAATCTTCACCGAATACCGTAAGACCCACAACCAGGGCGTGTTTGACGTTTATACCCCTGACATTCTTCGCTGCCGTAAGTCGGGCGTGCTGACCGGTCTGCCGGATGCCTACGGCCGTGGCCGTATCATCGGTGATTACCGCCGCGTTGCGCTGTACGGCATCGACTTCCTGATGAAAGACAAGTTTGCCCAGTTCACTTCGTTACAGAGTGATATGGAAAATGGTGTCAACCTTGAGGCCACTATCCGTCTGCGTGAAGAAATTGCCGACCAGCACCGCGCACTGCAGCAGATTAAAGAAATGGCTGCGAAACACGGGTTCGACATTTCTGGTCCGGCAACGAATGCTCAGGAAGCCGTACAGTGGACCTACTTCGGTTACCTGGCCGCGGTGAAATCACAGAACGGTGCGGCAATGTCCTTCGGACGTGTCTCCACCTTCCTGGATATTTATATCTACCGCGATCTGAAAGCAGGCAAAATTACCGAAGAAGAAGCACAGGAGCTGATCGACCACCTGGTAATGAAACTGCGCATGGTTCGTTTCCTGCGTACCCCTGAATATGATGAGCTGTTCTCCGGTGACCCAATCTGGGCAACGGAATCACTGGCAGGTATGGGCGTTGACGGTCGTACTCTGGTGACAAAAAACACCTTCCGTTTCCTGAACACCCTTTACACCATGGGTCCATCGCCGGAACCGAACATGACCATTCTGTGGTCAGAAAAACTGCCGCTGAACTTCAAAAAATTCGCTGCGAAAGTCTCCATCGATACCTCTTCTCTACAGTATGAGAATGACGATCTGATGCGTCCTGACTTCAATAACGATGACTATGCTATCGCCTGCTGCGTTAGCCCAATGATCGTTGGTAAACAAATGCAGTTCTTCGGTGCCCGTGCAAACCTGGCTAAAACCATGCTGTACGCCATCAACGGCGGCGTTGATGAAAAACTGAAAATGCAGGTAGGCCCGAAAGAAGCACCAATGATGGATGACGTGCTGGACTACGATAAAGTGATGGATCGTATGGATCACTTTATGGACTGGCTGGCCAAACAGTACGTGACTGCGCTGAACGTCATCCACTACATGCACGACAAATACAGCTATGAAGCATCGCTGATGGCGCTGCATGACCGTGACGTTTATCGCACCATGGCGTGCGGTATCGCGGGTCTGTCGGTTGCAGCCGACTCACTGTCCGCGATTAAATACGCTAAAGTGTCCACTATCCGTGATGAAGACGGCCTGGCCGTAGACTTCAAAATCGACGGTGAGTATCCGCAGTTCGGTAACAACGACCCGCGCGTAGATGACATTGCCTGCGACCTGGTTGAACGTTTCATGAAGAAAATTCAGAAACTGCATACCTATCGTGATGCTGTACCGACTCAGTCAGTGCTTACCATCACCTCTAACGTGGTTTACGGCAAAAAAACCGGTAATACGCCTGACGGACGTCGTGCAGGTGCTCCATTCGGTCCGGGCGCAAACCCAATGCACGGTCGTGACCAGAAAGGTGCCGTAGCGTCTCTGACCTCCGTTGCCAAACTGCCGTTTGCCTACGCGAAAGACGGTATTTCCTATACCTTCTCCATCGTGCCAAACGCACTGGGTAAAAACGATGACGTGCGTAAAGCCAACCTGGCAGGCCTGATGGACGGTTACTTCCATCATGAATCCAGCATCGAGGGTGGCCAGCACCTTAACGTTAACGTGATGAACCGCGAGATGCTGCTGGAAGCGATGGAAGACCCTGAGAAATATCCTCAGCTGACCATTCGCGTATCAGGCTATGCGGTCCGTTTCAACTCACTGACCAAAGAGCAGCAGCAGGACGTTATTACCCGTACCTTCACGCAGTCCATGTAATATCCGACAGGCTCCTGCGGGAGCCTGTTTTTGCAAGTATGTTCCGCCAGTGGCCTGTTAATCTTTATCAGGGCACTGCCAAAACAGACTTAACGCAGCTTTAGACTGCGTCAACGTGGAGAATTCATCGCAATGTCAGTCACTGGCCGTATTCACTCATTTGAATCCTGTGGAACCGTAGACGGTCCAGGCATTCGCTTCATCACCTTTTTCCAGGGTTGCCTGATGCGCTGCCTCTACTGTCACAACCGCGACACCTGGGATACGCACGGCGGTAAGGAAATTACCGTTGAAGAGTTAATGAAGGACGTTGTGTCCTATCGTCACTTTATGAACGCATCCGGCGGTGGCGTTACCGCGTCAGGTGGTGAAGCCATACTACAGGCTGAGTTTGTTCGCGACTGGTTCCGCGCCTGCAAAGCTGAAGGGATCAATACCTGTCTGGATACCAACGGCTTTGTCCGTCGTTACGATCCGGTGATCGACGAACTGCTGGAGGTGACCGATCTGGTGATGCTCGATCTTAAGCAGATCAATGATGATGTGCATCAGATACTGGTCGGCGTTTCGAATCACCGTACGCTGGAGTTTGCCCGTTACCTCGCTAAGAAAAATATCCGCACCTGGATCCGCTATGTGGTGGTGCCGGGATACTCTGACGACGACGAATCTGCGCATCGCCTGGGCGAATTTACCCGCGATATGGGTAACGTGGAAAAGATTGAGCTGCTGCCTTACCACGAGCTTGGCAAACATAAGTGGATTGCGATGGGTGAAGAGTACAAGCTCGACGGTGTACATCCGCCGAAGGCAGAGACGATGGAACGGGTAAAAGGTATCCTGGAAAGCTACGGTCACTACGTGATGTATTAAGCGAAAAACTCATCGTTGCTGTTCCGACCTGTAAGAAGGGCGCCCCCGAGGGCGCCCTTCTTTTTCCGCACTGGGGCGGTTTCAGGCATGCGCCACCGGATTGGCGTGGTGGTCCACCTTGCGTAGCAGCATGACCAGATAAATAAATGCCACGGTAGCAATCATCACAAACAGCAGCCGATCGGAATAACTCTGCATCAGCATCGAGGTCATCGTCGGTCCGGCCAGGCTACCTACGGTGTAGCTCAGCAGCAGTGCCTGGTTCATGGCCACCAGCTCGTGATGGGCCACGTTTTCACAGGCCCAGGACATGGCGACCGGATACAGCGTAAAGCCAGCGCAGCCGAGGATAAACAGGGAGGGTGCCATCGCCGCATTGCTCAGCATCGCCAGCGCTCCCAGGATCACGCCGAATACCAGCACCCGAAGGACCAGCAAACGCCCGTAGCGATCGGCCAGACGTCCTACCGGCCACTGACCGATAATCCCCGCGCTGACCAACAGCGCCATCCAGTAACCCACCGTGGAATCGCTCATTCCCTGATGGGACAGATACAGCGGCATCAGGCCATACAGCGACCCCAGGACAATACCAGAAATAATACAGCCGTTGATACCCAGCCGCGCATTACGGCGGCGCAGCATCGACCACATACGACCCGGCGCACTCTCTTCCCCTTCCGCTGATGCGGCGGTAACACGGGTAAAGACCAGCGGCAGGATTGCCACCAGGATCAGCCCGCTGACCCACGGCAGCACCTGCATCAGCTCGGTGGAAACGCGGCTGACCAGCAGCTGACCGGCAACGGTTGCGATGTAATACACAATCATGTAAGCCGCCAGCAGCCTGCCACGGTTGCGCAGCGTACCGTTACACAGCAGAGCACTCTCTACGATCACCCATATCAGCGCACAGCCAATACCGGCGACAAAGCGCCAGAAGGTCCACAGCCAGAAGCCGGTTTGCAGCCCCAGCGCTACGGTAGCAAGAGCAAAAATTACCGAGGCCAGATAGTAGCTGCGATTAAAGCCCATACGCTTGATCAGCCAGCCGGCCATCAGCGTGCCCAGCAGGTTGCCGCAGTAGTAGGACGAGCTCACAACGCCTATCTGCCAGGTCGGTAACGCATCATGCGACAGCCACAGCGGTACAAGTGTATTCAGCGCGGCGATAGAAATCGTCAGCAACAGCAAGCCGCAAAGCAGCACTATTACGGGACGCGACCAGGTAGACATAATCGTGATGAACCAGAGTAAGGAAGGATTTTGCGCGCATAATGACACCGGCCAACGGTTTGTAAAAGCACAAAAAACAGTCCACCGCACGATTTGCCGCTAAATGATTTAAATTTCTTATCATCAAAGAGTTAGCGGGAATAAAGGCACCCTTATGATGATAAATATCCCTTTGAATTTACGTCAAATAATGAGCGATACCGTCAAAATATCCATGACCAATTTTTCTTGATGAAGGATAAAAAAAACCGCCTGCGGCATCGGCCGGAGGCGGTTTTTTATGGCTGAACAGGTCACCGGCGTCAGCCGATATATTCAAGACCTTTCATGTACGGACGCAGTACTTCAGGCACTTCAATACGACCATCGGCCTGCTGATAGTTTTCCAGCACGGCAACCAGCGTACGACCTACCGCCAGACCAGAGCCGTTCAGGGTGTGAACCAGACGAGGCTTCTTCTCAGTTTTGGTCCGGCAACGCGCCTGCATGCGGCGGGCCTGGAAATCGCCCATATTAGAACAGGACGAAATTTCACGATACGTATCCTGCGCAGGCAGCCAGACTTCCAGATCGTAGGTTTTGGTTGAACCAAAGCCCATATCACCGGTACACAGCAGCACCTTACGGTAAGGAAGATTAAGCAGCTGCAACACTTTCTCCGCGTGCCCTACCAGCTCTTCCAGCGCGTCCATGGAATCTTCCGGACGGGTGATCTGTACCATTTCGACTTTGTCGAACTGATGCATACGGATCAGCCCGCGGGTATCGCGCCCATAGGCACCCGCTTCGGAACGGAAGCACGGCGTATGTGCAGTCATCTTCAGCGGCAGTGATTCCTCTTCAAGGATCTCGTCGCGGACCAGGTTAGTCAGCGGCACTTCCGAGGTCGGGATCAGCGCATAGTTGCTGCTGGAGGCTTCTTCTTCCAGCGGACGGGTATGGAACAGATCTTCACCGAATTTAGGCAGCTGTCCCGTTCCGTAAAGGCTGGCATGGTTGACCAGATAAGGAACGTAGGTTTCGAGGTAGCCGTGCTGCTCGGTGTGTAAATCCAGCATAAACTGGCTCAAAGCACGGTGCATCAGGGCAATCTGCCCTTTCATCACAATGAACCGTGAACCGGTCAGCTTAACCGCAGCGGCAAAATCAAGACCCGCCGCCATTTCGCCCAGCTCAACGTGGTCGCGCACGGCAAAATCATAGTGACGCGGTTCGCCCCAGCGACTAATTTCCAGGTTTTCACTGTCGTCTTTGCCCAGCGGCACCACGTCGTCCGGCAGGTTAGGAATGGCCAGCGAGAAGTCACGAATATCGTTTTGCAGTGCGTCCAGCTCTGCTTTAGCGGCATCCAGGCGTTCGCCCAGGTCGCTCACTTCCTGACGCAACGGTTCGATGTCTTCCCCACGTGCTTTGGCCTGCCCGATGGATTTGGATCGTGAGTTACGCTCTGCCTGCAGATTTTCAGTTTCTACCTGCAACACCTTACGACGCTCTTCGTGAGCGCGCAGCGTGTCAACGTCCAGTTTATAACCCCGGCGTGCCAGTTTTTCAGCGACTGCGTCTGGCTCATTACGCAGCAGATTGGGATCGAGCATGCTTGTCCTGTGCTTGTTGTGATTGAATGAAAGAAAAGGCGCACTCACGGTAGTGAATGCGTTGAATTCACAGGTAACCTTACCGCAACGCCCCGGTCAGCGATAGCGTTTTGTCGGGCTATTTTGATCCTGTGCAGCAAGCCAGGTGAGCTTTTCACCGATCTTGCCCTCAAGACCGCGAGAGGTGGGATGGTAATAGCGGGTTTGCGCCATCTGCGGTGGGAAATAGTCTTCACCTGCGGCATAGGCGTTAGGCTCATCGTGGGCGTAGCGGTACTCAGCGCCCAGCCCCATCTCTTTCATCAGTTTGGTCGGAGCATTGCGCAGATGCTCCGGCACGTCATAATCGGGATTATCCCGCGCATCGCGCATCGCCGATTTGAACGCGGTGTAAACGGCGTTGCTTTTCGGCGCGCAGGCAAGATACACAATCGCCTGAGCGATAGCCCGCTCCCCTTCCGCCGGCCCCACACGGGTAAAACAGTCCCAGGCAGCGATCGCTACCTGCATGCCGCGCGGATCGGCATTGCCGACATCCTCTGAAGCGATAGCCAGCAGGCGTCGCGCCACGTACAACGGATCGCCGCCTGCGGTTATAATGCGGGCATACCAGTACAGGGCGGCGTCCGGTGCAGAGCCGCGGACTGACTTGTGTAGCGCTGAGATCAGATCGTAAAAACGGTCGCCTTTGTTATCAAAACGCGCGCTGCGCTCACCTGACACCTCATTGAGCAGCTGCGGCGTCAGTTCACGCTTGCCCTCGGTATTCACTTCCGCCATGTCGCTCATCATTTCCAGCGTGTTGAGCGCACGACGCGCATCGCCGTTGACCAGCTCAGCAATCATGCTGCGGGTATTATCCGGCAGCACTACATTGTCCTTCCCGTAGCCGCGCTCGCCATCGCTCATGGCCTGATCCAGCACGGCAGCAATGTCTTCTGTGGTCAATGACTTAAGCAGATAGACGCGGGCACGCGAAAGCAGTGCTGAATTCAGCTCGAAAGAGGGATTTTCGGTAGTGGCACCGATAAAGGTGATGGTGCCGTCTTCGATATGCGGCAGGAACGCGTCCTGCTGGCTTTTATTGAAGCGGTGCACCTCGTCGACAAACAGAATGGTACGCCGTCCGGCGTTACGGTTCTGCCGCGCGCGCTCGATCGCTTCGCGAATCTCCTTCACGCCGGATGTGACGGCAGAAATCCGCTCAACGTCCGCCTGGCCGTAATGGCCAATAATTTCAGCCAGCGTTGTCTTTCCCGTCCCCGGCGGCCCCCACAGGATCATCGAATGAAGATGACCGGCTTCAATCGCTCTTGGCAGCGGCTTACCGGCAGCCAGCAGATGCTGCTGACCGATATACTCGCTCAGGTTACGTGGCCGCATACGCGCGGCCAGCGGTTGAAACGAACTGTGGGAGAAGTCGAGAGACAGGTTACTCACGCGAACCTCACTGACGCTGGTCGTCCAACGTTACGCCCTGCGGCGGCGTAAATTTGAATTTATCGGCAGAGATGGCGCCATTTTGCTGACTCTTCAGCGCATAGCTGCTGCGCTGGCCATCCTGCTCAATAGCGCTGAACTGATTAATCGTTCCGTTCGGGGAAACGTTAATATCAAACTGTTTCAGATTGCCATCAATGGATTTTGGCGTCAGGGAGAAGTTATCCCCTTTCTGCGCAATGTTGTACTGTTTCCAGTCGCTGGACTGGTTACGCGCAATCAGCATAAACGGCGTATTGCCGGTGGCATCTTTCAACCAGCTGGCGCTGACCTGCTCAACAAAGGGGTTATAGAACCACAGGGTTTTTCCATCGGAGATCAGCACGCTTTCATCAGGCGCGGTCATATGCCAGTTGAAGAGATTGGGACGCTGAACCCACATTTCCCCTTCGCCATCCTGTACAGATGCGCCGCCGCCGTCGGTTACTTTCTGACTGAAAGTGGCGTGGAAGCTTTTTACTTTATCCAGGCGCTGTTTCAGCTCACTCGAGGCATCCGCCAGCACGCTGGCAGACGTCAGGGAGGCCAGCAGGCAGAACGACATGACTAATTTTTTCATTACGGCATCCTTATTAAAGCTCTGATATCCCGCTTCAAATGAAGCGTTGCGTAAAACCAATGTCCATCACATTTCATGCGGTGGCGGAGCCAGCACTTCACGGTTACCGTTGTGACCCGGCGATGAGACTATGCCCTGTACTTCCATCTGTTCGATGATACGCGCTGCGCGGTTATAGCCGATACGGAACTGGCGCTGCACGCCGGAAATGGAGGCGCGTCGTTTATCAACCACGAAAGCGACCGCCTGATCGAACAGCTGATCCAGCTCTTCATCACCGTCCATCCCGCCCGCGGCCGACTCACCGTCATCACCGCCGCTGAGAATGCCCTCTTTATATTTAGGACGTTCACGCGCCTTCCAGTCTTTAACCACCGCGTGGACTTCCTGATCGCGGACGAAGGCACCGTGTACACGCACCGGAATCGATGAGTTCGGGGCCAGATAAAGCATATCCCCCATTCCCAGCAGAGACTCAGCGCCCCCCTGGTCGAGAATGGTACGTGAATCAATTTTACTTGATACGGTAAAGGCGATACGGGTCGGAATGTTAGCCTTAATCAGACCGGTTATCACATCCACCGACGGACGCTGGGTCGCCAGCACAAGGTGAATACCCGCAGCACGCGCCTTCTGCGCCAAACGCGCAATCAGCTCTTCAACCTTTTTACCCACGGTCATGATCAGGTCGGCGAACTCATCAACCATCACCACGATATACGGTTCTTTCTCCAGTACCGGCGGCGTCATATCCATACTGTCGGTTGGCTTCCAGAACGGATCCGGGATTGGTCGTCCCATCTCCTCGGCCATATCCACTTTTTCGTTATAGCCGGCAATGTTACGTACGCCCAGCGCCGACATCAGCTTGTAGCGGCGCTCCATTTCCACGACGCACCAGCGCAAAGCATTCGCCGCATCTTTCATATCGGTAACCACGTCGGTTAACAGATGCGGGATCCCTTCGTAAACCGACAGCTCAAGCATTTTCGGGTCGATCATGATAAAGCGCACCTCTTTCGGCGTCGCTTTATACAGGATACTGAGGATCATGGCGTTAACCCCCACCGATTTACCCGACCCGGTTGTTCCCGCCACCAGCAGATGCGGCATCTTGCCGAGGTCAGCGACAACCGGCTCACCGGAGATATCTTTCCCCAGCACGATGGAGAGCGGAGAAGGATTATCCAGAAACGCCGGACAGTTCAGCACTTCGCGCAGATACACCGTCTGGCGATGCAGATTCGGCAACTCCAGTCCGACATAAGGCCGCCCCGGGATCACTTCAACCACGCGTACCGCAACGGCAGAAAGCGAACGTGCCAGGTCCCGCGACAGATTTGAGATACGCGCCGCTTTAACCCCTGGCGCCAGATCAAGTTCGAACCGGGTGATGACCGGCCCCGGCGAGTGCCCGACAACGTCGGCCTTCACGCGGTAATCGGCCAGACGCGCTTCGATCAGACGCGAGGTCTGCTCAAGGGCAAAGTGGTCGACCGGCTCGGCTTCCGCAGGCGGCTCAGTCAGCAAATCCAGGCTTGGCAGCGGCGTTGTGGGTTTGTAGGTCGGCTGCTCATCGCGCATCAGGAAGGGATGGATCAGGCTATCCATATCCGGGGCCGGGGCTACGGGCTCATTCACCGTTGCAGGCTGTACCGATGCGGCAGCGGATACTGGCTTCCAGGCAGAAACGGGGGAAACCTGCGGCTCCGGTTCAACCTGCCACTGCGTCTGTGAGGACGCTGTGGCAGCCGGGGCCTGCGGCGGTTCCTGCCACGACGATGCCACCGGCTCTACGGCTGAGGGCATAAACAGCGGCTCTGTCGGGCCATCGTCCACTAAATCATCCATCGGAGAAAAATCAAAGACCGAGGAAGACGTATCCAGCGTAAACGTTGGGCTGGCAGCAGCAGTAGCGGATGCCACCGTAGCCGGCGCAGCTGCGGCCAGTGAAGCCGTCGCTGAGACAACGGTAGCGGGTGTCGCTGCCAACGGTGAGGCCGGGGCCGCCCCGCTAGTTAATGGTGCCGCGGTTGATGCCGGTTCAGCATAGCGCTGCTGCTGCTGCGCGGCAAACTGACTGGCCAGCGCGGCCTGCTGTAGCACATCCTCATCTTCCGTGGAGAGTTCTTCACCATAGCGCTGCTGCTGCTGAGCAAGGAAAGCCGCTCGCAGATGGGTTTCAGCAGCCTCGTCGTCCCGTCCGTCGTCGGCGACAGAGGAAGGTGAAGACATGCGCTCCTGCTGCTGACGCAGCTCTTCTTCTTTCGCCTTCTCTTCTGCCATACGCTGAGAAGGCAGCTTAATACCGTACGACGCCAGCTCGCGGCGGGTTGGCAGCTTGACCGGGTTTGGCCTTGGCAGCTCTGGCCCCACTCCCTGCTTGACCTGCGGATTTTCATCGACGGCAGGTGCCGCGATCTCCGGCGGCATAAACATCATGCTGCCACCGGCTGGCTGTCCCACCGCGGCGGCCGTCGCTGCCGCAACGGATGCAGTATGCGACGCCTGCGGCACAGCGAGGTCAGCCGGCGCAGAAGAAACGTCACGCCAGTTGCCCATTCTTGGACCCTCGTCGTCGTCAGCGGACATCGGTGCGAAGGTGGAGTCCGGTGAAGGGATATCCTGAGGAACATCAAAACGATAAAGCGGCGGCGACGCGGCGTCAGTTGATGCAGGCGGTGTCGCGGCGGCGGGCTGAATTTGTGGCACGGCGGCAGCAGAAGAGTGTACTGCCGCAGCCTGGCGATCCATTTGTAAATCAGGAGAAACGGCAGCGAGGCCAGCAGAGGCGCTGGTCGTTGCCGTTGCAGCAGGTGCAGCAGGTGCAGCAGGTGCAGCAGGTGCAGCAGGTGCAGCAAACGCCCGATCCTGTGGCTTAGCCAGCAGCGGATCGTGCTGGTCAGCGTCGTCTGCCGGTTCTGATACAGGGGGAGCCGCTTTTGTCAGCAGGACATCATCGTCATCATCGCCTTTGCGGGCGCTGCTACGCGAGATGACCGGTGCATCATCCTGTTCGTCCTCGTCGTCTTCCTCGTTCCATTTCTCATCAGCGCGGGAGCGATTGCTGGCAAAGGTCAGCACGCCCAAAACAACGCCGCCGATCTTTTCAGCAATCGTAAGCCAGGACCAGCCGGTGTAGAGCGTCAGCCCCGCCGCCCAGATGCAAAGCAGGATCAATGTCCCCGCCGGGCCATTAACCCAAGGCGTCATTGCATTGCTTAACAGGCTACCGATAACGCCGCCGGAGGCGAAGTACCAGATATCATCCGCGTTGAGCGCAGCCAGCCCGCAGGAGGTGACCACCAGCGCAAGCACCCCAATCAGTCGCAGCGCAACGGCGAAGTAGTCAATATATTCCTGGCCACTCCGCTGACGGAACGTGATCCAGCACAGCCCTAAAATAACCGGCGGAAGGGCATAGGCCATGACACCAAAGATGAAAAACAGGGTGTCAGCAAGCCAGGCACCCACGCCGCCGCCAAGATTATGGATAGGATCGTGCCAGGCCGTTTGTGACCAGCTGGGATCGGAGGGATTGAAGCTGAGCAGTGCCACCATCAAATAGACGGCGAACAAAGCCACAATGATCAGTAGCGCTTCCAGCAGACGGCGACCGCTGCTCATCGGTTGTAACAAAACGTCTTTATCTTCTGTATATTCCTGGCTCAAGGGAACTCTCCAGGTGCCTGTAAACAATGAAGGCAACAGCGTCGGGCAGGCCCGACGCTGAAACTGTATGAATTCACAGGAGTGTATCGAAAACTATCAGGTTTTGCACCTGCCCTGTGTTAACGCGTTTTAATGACTAAACGGTTACTTTGTTTCACTTCTTCCATGACCACATAGGTACGCGTATCGTTCACTCCCGGCAGGCGCAGCAGCGTTTCGCCGAGTAATTTACGGTAGGCGGACATGTCAGGTACGCGGGTTTTCAACAGATAGTCGAAATCACCGGAAACAAGATGACACTCTTGAGTTTCCTCAAGTTTTTGCACGGCGGCGTTAAATTGTTCAAACACATCAGGCGCGCCACGATTCAGAGTAATCTCAACGAATACCAGCAGTGAAGCATCCAGATAGTGTGGGTTCAGCTGCGCAGTATAGCCAAGAATGAAGCCCTGGCGCTCCAGACGACGGACGCGCTCCAGACACGGCGTAGGGGATAATCCCACCCGTTTGGAAAGCTCAACGTTTGAGATACGCCCATCCTTCTGAAGCTCATTCAGGATATTGCGGTCAATTCTGTCAAGATCTTTACCCGGTCGTTTTTTATTGTCTACCATTATTATTGTCTCTCTTAAATCCTTCCCTTTACCTGCCTACCCTGCGCGCTGTGACGTTACAGGGTCGTTCTAAGTGAAGACATAAAGCCTGTTGCGATACTGCACGCCACATCCGAATGACGCATGTTGTCTGTCCACACCATGCGTCATTCCAAATGACAGACTGAGTTTATTCGGTTACAGACGCAAAAACCGGGATGAACCGCTGTTGCGCTATCCTGAATACTCTCCGCTTCCAATAATGTTTTCGCAAAACGACAGCCGATTGTCAAAGTAAAACAACCAAAATCAGTACAACATTCCAGATATGATGCTGTCCCTCTGTTTTTCAATGACAATTTTTCTACTCAAACACCACTAAAAATTAAAAATGCTTATTCTTTAAACAGAATAATTCTCTTTGCTAATGTTGATTGGTTTAGCCTTTTTCATTAATTGTTAACAAAATCGCAGAATGCTTTTTTTGCCCCGCCAAATTCCCTACAATCCAGAACTATGCTCGTCAGTTAATTAATGAGGATCTCATGGGTACGGCTAAACACAGTAAATTACTGATTCTTGGTTCGGGTCCGGCTGGTTACACCGCTGCCGTTTATGCTGCCAGGGCCAATCTGAATCCGGTGCTGATTACCGGACTGGAAAAAGGGGGTCAGCTGACCACCACCACCGATGTTGAAAACTGGCCGGGAGATGCGAATGAGCTTACCGGCCCGCTGCTGATGGAGCGTATGCACGAACACGCGGTGAAGTTTGATACCGAGATCGTTTTCGACCATATCCACAGCGTTGACCTGCAAAATCGTCCGTTCCGCCTGAGCGGGGATGACGGGGACTATACGGCGGATGCACTGATCATCGCGACCGGCGCCTCTGCACGCTACTTGGGTTTACCGTCTGAAGACGAGTTCAAAGGCCGCGGCGTATCCGCCTGCGCAACCTGCGATGGCTTTTTCTACCGTAATCAGAAAGTCGCCGTTATCGGCGGCGGCAACACCGCGGTTGAGGAAGCGCTGTATCTGGCGAACATCGCCTCTGAGGTACACCTGATCCACCGCCGCGACAGCTTCCGTGCGGAAAAAATCCTTATCAACCGTTTGATGGAGAAGGTTCAGAACGGCAACATCGTGCTGCACACTGACCGTACGCTGGATGAAGTGCTGGGCGATCAGATGGGCGTCAACTCACTGCGCCTGCGCTCGACGCTTGATGAATCGCAAACCGACGTGCTGGAGGTTGCAGGTCTGTTTGTTGCCATCGGCCACAGCCCGAACACCGGGATATTCAACGGCCAGCTCGAGCTGGAAAATGGTTACATCAAAGTCCAGTCCGGGATCCAGGGCAACGCCACGCAGACCAGTATTCCGGGCGTGTTTGCCGCCGGTGACGTGATGGACCATATCTATCGCCAGGCGATCACCTCTGCGGGAACAGGCTGTATGGCCGCGTTAGACGCCGAGCGCTATCTGGACGGTTTGGTTAAAAACAATCAGTAAGTTGTTAAATTTCTGAGCTAATCTTGCCTGAGGCGATGAGCAATTGTCGCCTTTTTGTTCCCCGCATTGTAACATTGCCACGCTTGACACCGATCTTCCTGGGGCTTTTGTCTCACTACCGTTTACGTCAGGGCAATCCGGCAACCAATGAATAAAACACGACAACAACACCTCACCCGCTGGCTGAAAAGTCAGAGTGTTCATGGCCATCGCTGGCTACGACTCTCATCCCTGCTCGGCACACTGAGTGCCCTGCTGCTACTCGCCCAGGCCTGGTTCCTTGCCGCACTGCTACAGGCCCTGATCGTCGATCGCCTGCCCCGGGAAAGTCTGCTGACGGACTTCTGCCTGCTGCTGGCCTGTTTCGCGGCGCGCGCGCTGCTGGCGTGGCTACGTGAACGTGTTGGTTTTAAAGCCGGTCAGGCCATCCGTCTGGCGCTGCGTCAGCGTGTACTGGACCGGCTGACTGAACTGGGTCCGTCCTGGATTCAGGGTAAACCCGCGGGCAGCTGGGCCACGCTGCTGCTGGAGCAGATTGAGGAGATGCAGGATTATTATTCCCGCTATCTGCCGCAAATGACGCTGGCCGGGGTGATCCCGATAATGATACTGATCCTGCTGTTCCCGATTAACTGGGCATCGGCGCTGATCCTGTTAGCCACCGCACCGCTGATCCCGCTCTTTATGGCGATGGTGGGTATGGGTGCCGCAGACGCTAACCGCCGCAATTTCCTCGCGCTTTCCCGTCTGAGCGGTCAGTTTCTCGACCGCCTGCGCGGTATGGAGACGCTGCGCGTGTTTAACCGCGCTGAGGCTGAGGTCGAGACAATTCGCGATGCCTCAGAACAGTTCCGCCAGCGCACAATGGAAGTGCTGCGCATGGCATTTCTCTCTTCCGCCGTGCTGGAGTTTTTTGCCTCAATATCCATTGCGCTGATCGCCGTTTATTTTGGCTTCTCCTATCTGGGCGTCTTTGATTTTGGTCACTACAGCGGATCGGTTACGCTCTTTGCCGGGTTTTTAGTGCTGATCCTCGCCCCCGAATTTTATCAGCCGCTGCGCGACCTCGGCGCTTTCTATCACGCCAAAGCTCAGGCCATCGGTGGCGCTGACGCGCTGCAAAGCTTCCTGGAAGAGAGCGAAGATGCGGCGGTTAAACGCGGCGAACAAACGCCGGATCTTAGCGCCGGTTTCAGCCTGGTGGCCCGTGACCTGGTGATTACCACCGCCGACGGCAGCGTCCTGGCGGGGCCGCTGAATTTTGAACTGCGCCCCGGACAGCGCGTTGCGCTGGTTGGGCAAAGCGGCGCAGGAAAAACCTCGCTGATGAACGCCCTGCTCGGCTATCTGCCCTATCAGGGTTCGCTGCGGGTCAACGACTGTGAGCTGCGCGATATTGCTCAGGATCACTGGCAGCGCCAGCTTGCCTGGGTCGGACAGAACCCGCATCTTCCGGCCAATACGCTGCGCGAGAATATCCTGCTGGGAAGCCCCCCGGATGAGGATCGCCTGCATCAGGTGCTGGCGCTGTCCGGCGTCAATGAATTCCTGCCGCGTCTTCCCGACGGACTGGACAATGAGACCGGTGACCAGGCGACCCGTCTTTCCGTAGGACAGGCGCAGCGCGTGGCGGTGGCACGGGCATTGATGAAGCCCTGTCAGCTTCTGCTGCTGGATGAACCCGACGCCAGCCTGGATGCTCAGAGTGAACAGCACGTTAACCATGCGCTGCTGAACGCCTCCCGCACTCAGAGCACCCTGCTGATCACTCATCAGCTTAATCGACTGTCGCAGTGGGACGAGATTTGGTTGATGCGGGGTGGAACCCTTATTCAACAGGGGAGCTGGCAGACGCTGGCCGGAACCCCGGGACCCTTTGCGGAACTGCTGGCACGGCGTGGAGGATCCATCGAATGAAAACCCTGCTGCCCTTTCTAAAACTGTATCGTCGTCATCTGTGGCGGCTGCTGTTTGGCATGCTGCTGGCGGCGATCACGCTGTTAGCCAGTATCGGCCTGCTGACGCTTTCCGGCTGGTTCCTTGCCGCGACGTCCCTGGCGGGCTTTGCCGGCCTGTATACCTTTAACTACATGCTACCGGCCGCGGGCGTACGCGGGGCGGCCATCACCCGTACCGCCGCGCGCTATGTCGAGCGGCTGGTCAGTCACGATGGCACCTTCCGCGTGCTGCAACACCTGCGCGTTTTTACCTTCAGCAAGCTGCTTCCGCTCTCCCCTGCCGGTATTGCCCGCTTCAGACAGGGTGACCTGCTTAATCGTCTGGTCGCGGATGTGGATACCCTGGACCACCTCTACCTGCGGGTTCTTTCCCCGCTGGTGGGTGCGCTGGTGGTTATTGTGGTGGTCACCGTCGGGCTGAGCTGGCTGGACGTCGGGCTGGCGCTGACGCTTGCCGGACTGATGCTGCTGACGCTGCTGCTGCTGCCACCGCTCTTTTATCGTGCGGGATTGCCCATCGGTGCAGACCTGACCCGTCTGCGCGGGCAGTACCGCAGCGGTCTGACCCGCTGGTTGCAGGGCCAGGCAGAGCTAAGCCTTTACGGAGCCGCGGACCGTTTCCGCCGTGAACTGGACACTACCGAACAGCGCTGGCTTAGCGTACAGCTGCGCCAGGCCAGTCTGACCGGTTTGTCGCAGGGTCTGGTGATGCTGATGGGCGGCGTTGCCGTCACGCTGATGCTGTGGCTGGCCGCCTCGGGTATGGGTAACGACCCTTATCCTGGCGCCTATATTGCCCTGTTTGTATTTTGTGCGCTGGCTGCCTTTGAAGCGCTGGGACCGGTAGGCAACGCCTTCCAACATCTTGGCCACGTTATCGCCTCCGCGCAGCGGGTTACGCAGATTATTGAACAGCAGCCGGCCGTCACCTTTAACGCATCTGCGCAGGCAGACAGCAGCGGCGCGGCGGTCAATCTGCGTAATGTCAGCTTCCGCTATGCCAGCGACGACCCTCTGGCACTGATTGACGTGACGTTGGAGATTAAAATCGGTGAGCATATCGCGCTGCTGGGACGCACCGGCTGCGGAAAATCGACGCTGCTACAACTGCTCACCCGCGCCTGGGATCCGCAGCAGGGGGAAATAGAGCTCAACCACCTGCCGCTGAGTGCGTGGCGCGAAGCCGATCTGCGCAGCCGCACCAGCGTTGTCACCCAGCGTGTGCATCTGTTTACCAGCACGCTGCGCGATAACCTGCTGCTGGCCGCGCCGCACAGCAGCGATGAACAGCTCTGTCACGCCCTGCATCAGGTCGGGCTGGATAAGCTGCTGGAAAACGATCTGGGGCTTAATGCGTGGCTTGGCGAAGGCGGCCGCCAGCTTTCCGGCGGTGAGCTGCGCCGTCTTGGTTTGGCCAGGGCCCTCCTGCACAACGGCGATCTCCTGCTGCTGGACGAGCCCACCGAAGGGCTGGATGCCGAAACTGAGCAGCAGATTCTGGCGCTGCTGCGTGAGGTCGCCAGGGGGAAAACGCTGATTATGGTCACCCACCGGCTGCGCGGACTGGAGAACTTTGACAGGATCTGCGTAATGGACAACGGCCGCATTACAGAACAGGGCAGCCATGCACAATTATTGGCAGATCGCGGGCGCTACTGGACTTTTTTACAGCGCTTTGCGCTATAGTCATTAGCTCCTGGTCTACACGGATATTCAGATGCGTCTGATCCAACTGTCTCGCGAATCGCTGAACTTCCCGCCGCTGGAAATGGCGCTGCGGGAACCTAACGGACTGCTGGCAATGGGCGGGGATCTCAGCCCTGCGCGCCTGCTGAGCGCCTATCATCGCGGCATTTTTCCGTGGTTCTCGCCGGGCGATCCAATTCTGTGGTGGTCGCCCGATCCCCGGGCGGTTATGCTGCCGGGCAGTTTTCATCTCAGCCGCAGCATGAAGCGCTTCCATCAGAAATCCCCCTATCGCGTGACCCTGAATCAGCGCTTCGCTGAGGTGATAGAGGGATGCGCCGCCGATCGTCACGAAGGCACCTGGATCACCGCAGAGGTGATTCAGGCCTGGCATAAGCTGCATACGCTGGGGCATGCGCATTCGATTGAGGTGTGGCGGGACGAGACGCTGGTAGGCGGAATGTACGGCCTGGCACTTGGACAAATTTTTTGCGGCGAGTCGATGTTCAGCCGCAGTGAGAATGCCTCGAAAACCGCGCTGCTGGTGTTCAGCGACTGGTTCCACCGGCAGGGCGGCAGACTGATCGATTGCCAGGTTCTGAATCCTCACACGGCGTCGTTGGGCGCGACGGAAATTTCCCGAACCCGCTACCTCCAGGACGTAAACCGTTTTTCTCAGCAGCCGCTCGCAGCCGACTGTTGGCAAACTCAGCGGCTTTTTTAATCTTCATGTTAATGTTTTCCAGCACCATGAGCAGAACGGTGGTATACTGCCCGCGTTTGGTATGTCGTCCGCTTTTCACCCCTATCGGTGATGCGGAATCCCAGGCTGGGAATCACAACACGCACCTTGTCAGAACTGTTTAATCATGCGACAGGCACATTTAAACAGATTCTTAGCCCGCTGTTCCCCCGCGCTGACGCTATTCAATACGACTTAATTCGTAATTCTTCCGTGTCTTTTTGCATGAGAGAAATTGATGCGGGTGATGAAATCATCTGCAATTCTTTACTTAATACGTGAAATTCGGCATTATCTTGCCGGTTCAAAACTAAGGTAGTCCACCTAGAGGATTCGATGGCCAAAGAAGACAATATTGAAATGCAGGGTACCGTACTTGATACGTTACCTAACACCATGTTCCGCGTTGAATTGGAAAACGGTCATGTGGTTACCGCTCATATCTCCGGTAAAATGCGTAAAAACTATATCCGCATCCTGACGGGTGACAAAGTCACTGTAGAGCTGACCCCGTACGACCTGAGCAAAGGCCGCATTGTCTTCCGTAGTCGCTGATTAGCCACATTCTGTTCCTGTCTCGTTGTGTTTACGCCAGGCAGCAACCATAAAAAAAGGCCGGATTATTATCCGGCCTTTGTTTTATCTGCGTAACCCTTAATGCACGGTCCCTTCCGCCTTGCGCTTCTCAGCGCTGAGGAAGTGATAGGTCAGCTGATTTTTCTCTTTATCCAGCGCGACGGATACGGAGCCTCCGTCAACCAGCGAACCAAACAGCAGTTCGTTAGCCAGCGGCTTCTTCAGGTTCTCCTGCACCGCTCTGGCCATTGGACGGGCACCCATCGCCTTGTCATAGCCTTTATCCGCCAGCCAGTCACGGGCTTCATCGCTCACTTCCAGCGACACGCCTTTCGCATCCAGCTGCGCCTGTAGCTCAACGATAAACTTATCAACTACCTGATGGATCACCACGCGATCGAGGTGTTTAAACCAGATAACGTTGTCGAGTCGGTTCCTGAACTCCGGCGTAAAGATCTTCTTGATCTCTTCCATCGCATCGGTGCTGTTATCCTGCTGGATCAGGCCAATCGATTTCCGCTCCGTCTCCCGCACCCCGGCGTTGGTGGTCATCACCAGCACCACGTTGCGGAAGTCGGCTTTACGGCCGTTGTTATCGGTCAGCATGCCGTTATCCATCACCTGCAACAGCAGGTTAAACACATCCGGGTGCGCTTTCTCAATCTCATCCAGCAGCACCACCGCGTGCGGATGCTTAATCACCGCATCCGTCAGCAGACCGCCCTGATCAAAGCCGACGTAGCCGGGAGGTGCGCCGATCAGACGACTGACCGTATGACGCTCCATATACTCGGACATATCGAACCGCAGCAGCTCAATACCCAGCGCGCGGGCCAGCTGAACCGTGACCTCGGTTTTACCGACGCCGGTCGGCCCGGCAAACAGGAATGAACCTACCGGTTTGCGGTCCTGACCCAGACCGGCACGGCTCATCTTGATGGCTTCGGTCAGCACTTCAATCGCGTTGTCCTGGCCAAACACCAGCATTTTCAGCCGATCGCCGAGGGTTTTCAGCGTGTCGCGATCGCTGGCCGAAACGCTTTTCTCTGGAATACGCGCAATGCGTGCCACCACGGTTTCGATATCGGCCACATTCACCGTTTTCTTCCGCTTACTGACCGGCATCAGACGCGCACGCGCACCCGCCTCATCAATCACATCGATGGCTTTATCCGGCAGGTGACGGTCGTTGATATACTTCACCGCCAGCTCAACCGCCGCACGCACGGCTTTCGCCGTATAGCGCACATCATGGTGGGCCTCATACTTCGGCTTCAGACCGTTAAGGATCTGCACCGTTTCTTCAACCGTCGGTTCGGTGATATCAATTTTCTGGAAGCGACGCGCCAGGGCACGATCCTTCTCAAAGATATTGCTAAATTCCTGATAAGTGGTTGAACCCATCACCCGGATCTTACCGCTCGACAGCAGCGGTTTGATCAGGTTAGCGGCATCTACCTGGCCACCCGACGCCGCACCTGCCCCGATGATAGTGTGGATCTCATCGATGAACAGAATGCTGCTGGTGTCCTGCTCAAGCTGCTTCAGCAGCGCCTTAAAGCGCTTCTCGAAGTCACCCCGATATTTGGTGCCCGCCAGCAGTGAACCGATATCCAGCGAGTAGATGGTGCAGTCTTTGATGACTTCAGGCACATCACCCTGCACGATACGCCACGCCAGCCCTTCGGCGATCGCGGTTTTACCGACGCCCGATTCGCCCACCAGCAGCGGGTTGTTCTTGCGCCTGCGGCAGAGAACCTGAATGGCGCGCTCCAGCTCTTTATCGCGGCCGATCAGGGGATCGATACCCCCGACACGGGCAAGCTGGTTAAGGTTGGTGGTGAAGTTTTCCATACGTTCCTCCCCGCCTGCTTGCTCTTCGTTAACCGGATTTTCTGCGCCGGGTGACGCACCCGGCTCATCTTTACGCGTGCCGTGAGAAATAAAGTTCACCACATCAAGGCGGCTCACTTCATGTTTGCGCAGCAGATAGGCTGCCTGGGACTCCTGCTCGCTGAAAATCGCGACCAGTACGTTAGCCCCGGCCACTTCGCTACGGCCGGAAGACTGGACATGGAATACTGCACGTTGCAGTACGCGCTGGAAGCTGAGCGTAGGCTGTGTGTCACGCTCCTCTTCGCTAACCGGCAGAACCGGGGTGGTCTGTTCGATAAACGCTTCAAGCTCCTGCAGAAGCGTCACTATATCCACACTGCAGGCTTCCAGTGCCTCTCTCGCCGACGGGTTACTGAGCAGCGCCAGTAACAAATGCTCGACGGTCATAAACTCATGTCGGTGCTCGCGCGCTCTGGCGAAAGCCATATTTAAACTGAGTTCCAGTTCTTGATTGAGCATAGGCACCTCCCCCATTAGATCGCCTTATTCAGGCTTTTTCCAGCGTACATAGCAACGGATGCTCATTTTCCCTGGCATACTTGTTTACGTGTACCACTTTGGTTTCGGCAACCTCGGCGGTAAAAACACCGCAGATCGCCTTTCCCTGGTAATGCACCGTAAGCATCAGTTGCGTTGCACGTTCAACATCATAAGAAAAGAACTTTTGCAGCACGTCAATAACAAATTCCATCGGTGTATAGTCATCATTGTGCAAAATGACCTTATACATGGAGGGTGGCTTCAGTTCCTCACGGACTTTATCCTCCGCAAGTTGGTCGAAATTCAGCCAGTCGTTAGTCTTTCCCATACATATCCAGTGTGATCAGCCTGTCTTACTTCTGCCAGATTAACATCATTAAGGTTATGTTTAACACGACCAGAATGTTGTCCAATATCGTTGAAATTGTGAATAAAACGTTACATTCGGGAGCTTCATCACAAAATCGGCAATAGCGTTAACTGCTTCAAATTTTGATGATTTTATCCCCTCCAGCCCCCTTCGTTTGCTTGACCGACAATGCCAATTCTCTACAGTACACCAACAGGCTGAATGTCTTTTAAACAGCCATCGGGCGAAATGCCCGGTATCTCCCCATCAATTTAGAATGTCTTGCGAGGGATGTAGAAGCATGGAGACGGGTACTGTTAAATGGTTTAATAACGCCAAAGGCTTCGGTTTCATCTGCCCGGTAGAGGGTGGCGACGATATCTTTGCGCACTACTCAACGATTCAGATGGATGGCTACCGAACGCTGAAGGCCGGGCAACAAGTCCAGTTTGATGTACATCAGGGGCCTAAAGGTAATCATGCCAGCCTGATTGTTCCGGTGGAAACGGCAATCGCAGTCAGCGCCTGACCTTTCTACTCATTCTGTACAACCCTGCTATAAAATGCCAGCCAGCGTTGCTGGCATTTTTTATGTCGGCAACGGATAACGTTACCTATATTGGGGTAACGATGCCGGTTTCAACCCCTCTCCTGCCTGCCCGGAGTCCTCAGTCCGCTTTTCCTCTCGCCAGCCACTGTACGCGGGAAAACATTGTGCGCAGCAAAGGCGGTATCGCGTCCTGCCCGCGCGCTGCGGCCGATTCAGCAACGGCAATCGCCAGATCCGGCTTAGAGGAGTGGGAAATCGCCTTGGCGATGATACGTCGTATGTTCATCGGTACGCCTACGGGCAAACGCGCGATACGATGATATACCTCAGAGAAACCCTGCCTGTACAGGAAATGCTCCATATCCAGTGCGGGTAATTGCGTCAGAAAGTCCGCTTCATCCTCCCCCTCTGCAATCTGGCTGCGCGCGGTGGCGGCATATTTTCGCCCCGCCTCATCGCCGTCGGTTAAAACGTGCCATTGGATCCCCATGCGCCGGGCAAACTTTAACAGCGGCTTCAGGCCGGACTGGGCAAACTCAATAATTTTTATCCCCTCTGCGGCAAAATGAAAGTGACACTGCCTGGCCAGCTCATTCATGACCCACACCTCTGTCTCTCCTTCCACCAGCAGCCAGCAGCGGGCAAACAGTGCCGAGGGGCGATTTAAACGGATATGAAAAGCGATGCGCCGGGCGTCTTCACTGCTCAGACCGTTTTCCCCCAGTCGCCAGGCCGCTACCTCATCGCTGTCGCGCACCAGCCGGCAGATATGCTCAACCGGGATCTGCCCCAGCAGATCGCCGGAATTGGTGGTGGCAATCTGTTGCAGAGGCAGCACGGCCAGCAGCTCCTGCGCCACCGCCAGCATAATCGGATGGAGACGGGTTTCGGGATCTTCCAGCACCAGCAGGGGACGCGCCTGCGGCGCCAGCTGCTGAACGCCGCGCACCTGGATTAGTCGGGCAAACAGTTGCAGCAGGATCAGCCGTCGGCTGCGGCTGTCTGCGGCGGCCACCAGATGATTTATTTCAGCAAGATGCCGCCAGCCGAGAGAGGAGGCGCGGTGGCGGTGCGGCACACGCTTCTGCGGCATCGCGTCACCGGGCTGCTGCCACGAAAAGTAGTGCTCCAACAGCTGTTGCAGCGTCCCCAGTCCCTGCTGTAGCGCGCTGTCGGTCAGATTCTGCGGACGCGAAACCACGTCTTGCGCCAGCTCACTTATCCGGCTGACCAGCTGACCGAACTGTCGTTCACCCGGCTCGGCAACCGCCGTACGCGGCTGACGTCGGCTAAAACGCGCGTCGCGCAGCCGCAGCACAGGATGCAGGCGTATCAGCGCTTTTACCCGCTCAGCGCATTCGTTGCCCGTCATCAAAATCTGGCCGTCAAGGTGCATAAACTGCCGCCGGGTGATCGCCCGCTCGTCCTCCAGCAGGTGGCCATCAAAGCGTAAAATCAGGCGGCGCTGGTTATCCGTGCCCCGGCTCCACAGCGAAGAGAACCGCCTGTAGCGCGGGGACTCGCCTTCTCCGTCCTCTTCACGCCAGGTCAGGACGGCATGCAGATGGCGCTCACGGCTCTGCTGCTCCCCCGGCGGATAATAAAAGTCTTGGGGGCCAAACTGATACAGTTCCTGCTGCGGGGCCAGTAATAGCGAAAGCACGTCCAGCAGACTGGATTTGCCCCACGCATTCTCACCAATCAGTACATTGTGCTGTTCCAGCGGTAATATCAGGCGGCTGAGGCCACGAAAGCCAACAACCTCAATTTTTTCAAGGATCATAACAGCCTCTGTCTCTGCCTGCTGTTAAGAGGATGGTTGGCGACCGGCGGCAGGTCAAGGGACGAAATGCATATTACTTCTATTTACATCCGCAAATGAAATTGAGCCAGATCAAGCAGGTATCAGGTTTGCTAACGCGAAACTTGCAATCGTTAACACGGCGGGTTTTTATAAGTTGTATTTAAAATACATCTTATAAAGGTGAGACTATGTTTTGTATTCAATGTGAGCAAACAATGCGGACACCGGTCGGTAACGGCTGTGCCTATGCGCAAGGAATGTGCGGAAAAACCGCTGAAACCTCGGATTTACAGGATTTGCTGGTTGCCGTGCTACAGGGGCTTTCCGCCTGGGCGCTGGAGGCTCGCAGCCTCGGAATTATCGATCATCAGGTAGACAGCTTTGCTCCACGGGCGTTCTTCTCAACGCTGACCAACGTTAATTTCGACTCCCGGCGCATTGTTGACTATGCGTTTGAAGCAATACGCCTGCGCGAAAACCTGCGCCAGCGCTGCGCGCTGATTGCCGGCCATGCCGCCCCGCTTCATCCGCTGGCAAACCTGAACCTGGAAAGTCACGACATTCCGGCCCTGCAACAGCAGGCGGCGCAGTTTGCTCTGCGGGACAGCAAAACGAACGCGGATATCCTTGGCCTGCGTCTGCTGTGCCTGTACGGGTTAAAAGGGGCGGCGGCCTATATGGAACACGCCCACGTCCACGGTCGCTTTGACAACGATGTTTACGCGCAGTATCACCAGATTATGGCCTGGCTGGGCACATTGCCGATCGACAGCGCTAAACTGGTCGATTGTGCGATGCAGATCGGCAAAATGAACTTTACGATCATGGCGATGCTGGATGAAGCACAAACCAGCGTCTACGGCGATCCGCAGCCGACCACCGTTAACGTTCGCCCGGTTGCCGGTAAAGCCATACTAATCTCCGGCCACGATCTGAAAGATCTTCAGATGCTGCTGGAGCAGACGGCCGATAGCGGTATCAATGTCTACACCCACGGAGAAATGCTGCCAGCACACGGCTATCCCGAGTTGAAAAAATATCCGCATCTGGTCGGCAACTACGGCAGCGGCTGGCAGAATCAGCAGAGCGAGTTCGCCCGTTTCCCCGGACCGGTGATCATGACCTCGAACTGCATTATCGATCCGACCGTCGGCGACTATCAGGATCGTATCTGGACCCGCAGCATTGTCGGCTGGCCGGGCGTCAATCATCTGGAAGGTGAAGACTATGCGCAGGTCATTGCCCAGGCACAGGCGATGCCTGGCTTCCCGTACAGCGAAATTCCCCACAAAATCACCGTCGGATTCGGCCGTAAAGTGCTTCAGGACGCCAGCGACAGCGTGATTGATCTGGTCAGCCGTAAAAAGCTGCGCCACGTGTTTGTGATAGGCGGCTGTGACGGCAGTCTTGACCAGCGCAGCTACTACACCGAACTGGCACTGGCTGCGCCGAAAGATGCGCTGATCTTGACGCTCGGCTGCGGTAAGTATCGTTTTAACAAACTTGAGTTTGGCACTATTGAAGGGCTGCCGCGCCTGCTTGATGTGGGCCAGTGTAACGACAGCTACTCGGCGATTATGCTGGCGGTGAAACTGGCTGAAAAACTGAACTGTAGCGTTAACGATCTGCCGCTCTCGCTGGTGCTTTCCTGGTTTGAGCAGAAAGCGATTGTGGTGCTGCTGACGCTGCTTGCCCTTGGCGTGAAGAATGTCCGCACCGGGCCGACGGCTCCGGCCTTCCTGACCGACAATCTGCTGACTATCCTGAATGAACAGTTTGGCCTGATGCCGGTGACCACTGCCGAACAGGATATGGCCGCGGCGCTGGGAGAAGAGGCGTAAACATGAGTATGCATCCTCTGTGTCAATGGCGGATGCAGGTTCACCACCTGCATCAGGAAACGCCGGACGTCTGGACAATCGCGTTGATTAACCATGATTTTTATCGCTGGCAGGCCGGGCAGTACGCGCTGGTCAGCATCGAGGGCGGTGACGATATGCGCGCCTATACGCTGTCGTCAACGCCCGGACAGAGTGGCCTGATTACGCTGACCGTTCGCCATATTGCGGATGGCAAAGCGTCCGGCTGGCTGACGCAGCGCCTGAAGCCGGGCGATCACGTCTGGCTCTCCGATCCGCAGGGAGATTTCAGCTGCGAACGCCATCCTGCGGATCGCTATCTGTTCCTGGCGGGCGGCTGCGGCATTACCCCGGTTATCTCGATGTGCCGCTGGCTGCGTCAGCATCGTCCTGCCTGCCTTGTGCGCCTGATTTACAGCGTGCGTTCGCCCGACGATATCATTTTCGCCGATGAGCTAATGGCGATGCAGCCCTGGCTGAAGCTGACGATTATTGTGGAAAACGCTGCGGAGTCGGAGATGTTATCGGGGCGGCTGGATCGTGCCCGGCTGTTGCAACATGCCCCGGATATCGCCGACAGCCTGGTGATGATCTGCGGGCCTCAGCCCTATATGGAACAGGTCAGGAAAGATGCTGCTGCGCTGGGCGCCATGCAGGTGCTGAGCGAACAGTTCACCGCCGCGCAAGCCGCTTCAGATGAGCCCGAGGCCACGGTCGATGGCCCAACGCTGACCCTCAGCGGTTCGATACTGACCCGCGCAGCCCCCTTCCCGTTGGGCTGGTCGCTGCTGGCTGCCATGGAGCAGCACCGGGTACCGGTCAACGCCGTTTGCCGGGCGGGGGTCTGCGGCTGCTGTAAAACACGTATCGCCAGCGGTGAATATACCACCAGCAGCACGCTCTCCCTCAGCGAAGAGGAGGTAGCTCAGGGCTATGTGCTGGCCTGTAGCTGCCAGCCGCAAAGCGACATTGTGCTTTGCTGATCCTGCCCCGTGTGAAACAGCTTGTTTCACACGGGCCTCCCGCGCATCCTGCCTTACGCTATGCTTTTCACTGGGATTTATCACTGTTACAGAAATCAATCGTGCTGAACGAGGAGGAATGCATGAAGCAAACAGTCGCGGCACTGGTGGCTCAGACACTGGAAAGTGCAGGCGTAAAACGGATTTGGGGCGTGACCGGCGACTCCCTTAACGGGCTGAGCGACAGCCTTAACCGGATGGGAACCATTCGCTGGATGCCGACCCGCCATGAAGAGGTCGCCGCCTTTGCTGCGGGTGCGGAAGCGCATTTAACCGGTGAGCTGGCGGTTTGCGCCGGCTCCTGCGGCCCCGGAAACCTGCATCTGATTAACGGTCTTTTTGACTGCCATCGCAACCGCGTTCCGGTACTGGCGATTGCCGCGCACATCCCCTCCAGCGAAATTGGTAGTAACTATTTCCAGGAAACACATCCTCAGGAACTGTTCCGCGAATGCAGCCACTACTGTGAGCTGGTTTCAAACCCAGAACAGCTTCCGCAGGTGCTCGGCATTGCTATGCGTAAAGCGATCCTGAATCGCGGCGTTTCCGTCGTGGTACTGCCGGGCGATATCGCGCTACAGGCCGCCCCTGAAGATGCCAGCGCATCCTGGTATCCTCCGCAGGCTCCGGTGGTGATACCGGCGGCCGACCAGCTTAGCGCGCTGGCCGCGCAGCTAAACGCGGCCAGTAATATCACCCTGATGTGCGGCAGCGGCTGCGCCGGGGCGCATGATGAGGTGGTCAGACTGGCAGAGACCCTGAAAGCGCCGGTGGTTCATGCCCTGCGCGGTAAAGAACACATCGAGTACGATAATCCCTATGACGTCGGGATGACCGGGCTGATTGGCTTCTCGTCCGGCTACCATGCGATGATGAACGCCGACACGCTGGTGATACTCGGTAGCCAGTTCCCCTATCGGGCCTTTTATCCGCCGAAGGCGCAGATTATTCAGATTGATATCGACCCCGGCAGCCTGGGCAGCCACTGCCATGTCAATATGGCGCTGGTCGGCGACATCAAAGCCACGCTGAACGCGCTGCAGCCTCAGCTGGATGTCAAGAGCGAGCGCGGCTTCCTTGATAAAGCGCTGGAGCACTACACCAAGGCGCGCAAGGAGCTCGACGATCTGGCCACGGCTAACGATAAGCAGGCCATCCATCCACAGTATCTGGCCCGGCAGATCAGTCAGTTTGCCGCTGAAGACGCCGTCTTTAGCTGTGACGTGGGTACACCGACCGTCTGGGCCGCGCGCTATCTGCAAATGAACGGCAAACGTCGCTTGATTGGCTCCTTCAGCCACGGCTCAATGGCGAATGCCATGCCGCAGGCGCTGGGCGCTCAGGCCATCGACCCCACGCGTCAAACCATCGCCCTGTGCGGCGACGGCGGTTTCAGCATGCTGATGGGCGATTTCCTGTCGCTGGTTCAGCTCAAGCTGCCGGTAAAAATTATCGTGTTTAACAACAGCGTTCTGGGCTTCGTGGCGATGGAGATGAAGGCCGGTGGCTATCTGACCGACGGAACGGAACTGCACAACCCGAACTTCGCGGCCATCGCTGAAGCCTGCGGCGTCAAAGCATTCCGCGTGGAGAAGGCCTCCGATCTGGACAGCGCGCTTCAGCAGGCGCTGGCGCACGACGGCCCGGCGCTGGTTGACGTGGTGACCGCGAAAGAAGAGCTGGCGATGCCGCCGCAGATCAAAATTGAGCAGGCCAAGGGTTTCAGCCTGTATATGCTGCGGGCGATTATCAACGGCCGCGGTGACGAAGTGGTTGAACTGGCAAAAACGAACTGGCTACGGTAAAAACAGTGTGGGTTCACGCTGCGGGCGCTTCGGCGCCCGTTCTTATTTCAAAGGAGAAGCAAGTGATCGATTTGCGTAGTGATACGGTAACGCGTCCGGGCCAGGCCATGCTGACCGCCATGATGTCGGCGGAGACCGGCGATGACGTCTACGGCGATGATCCGACGGTTAACCTGCTGGAGTCAGAAGCGGCCGCAATGAGCGGTAAAGAGGCGGCCCTGTTCCTGCCTACCGGTACTCAGGCTAACCTGGTGGCGCTGCTCTGCCACTGTCAGCGCGGCGAAGAGTATATCGTTGGACAGCTGGCGCATAACTACAAGTATGAGGCGGGCGGTGCCGCCGTGCTCGGCAGCATTCAACCTCAGCCGATCCTGGCTGCGACCGACGGCACGCTGCCGCTGGATACGGTAGCCCAGTATATTAAACCCGACGATCAGCACTTCGCTATCACCCGCCTGTTAAGTCTGGAAAATACCCACAACGGTAAGGTGCTACCGTTGAGCTATCTGCAACAGGCATGGGAATTTACCCGCCAGCGCGGGCTGGCACTGCATATCGACGGCGCCCGCATCTTTAACGCCGCGGTTGCGCTAAACATCCCGCTGGAGCAGATCGCCCGCTACTGCGATACGCTGACAATTTGCCTGTCGAAAGGGCTGGGCGCACCGGTTGGCTCACTGCTATGTGGCAGCGCGGAGTATATCCGTCGGGCGCGGCGCTGGCGAAAAATGACCGGCGGAGCCATGCGACAGGCGGGGATCCTGGCCGCTGCGGGGCGCTATGCGCTACAGCATAACGTGGCAAGATTGCAGGACGATCACGATAACGCCAGCTGGCTGGCCGGCGCACTGCGGGAAATCGGCGTGGACGTCACGCGTCACGATACCAATATGGTCTTTCTGCGCCTGCCCGATGACCAGGCAGCCACGCTCGGCCCCTGGATGCACGAGCACGGTATTTTACTCAGCGCCGGGCCGGTTACCCGTCTGGTCACACATCTGGACGTCGATCGTCCCGCGCTGGAAAAAGTGGTCAGCCGGTGGCAGGCCTTTTTAGCGGCGCGCTAACTCAGCCCGAACCGGAACCGTACTTTTCCAACAGCGCGTCGGCGATCGCTTCGGACTCGGCATCGGCAAAGCCGCGATAGTCCGACGGCCGAAAGTGCATTTGAAACGCCGCGATCAGCACCTGCTGCTGATACGGCGTCATCTGCGGCGTAACCTCGTAGCCATAGCTGGCCAGCCTCTCCAGCAGTTTGCTTTTGTCCACCCGCTGGCCCGGAGCCCGGTTTGCCAGATAAAACGCCACCCGATCCGCATCCGGCCAGGCCCCGACGCCCTGCTCCGCCAGCCACTGCCACGGAAACAGCGGGCCGGGATCCTGTTTACGCATCGGGGCAATATCGCTGTGCGCCACCACATCCTGTGGACGAATGCCGTAACGCTGGATAATATCCCGCGCCAGCGGCAGCAGAGCCGCCATCTGCGCAGGGGGGAACGGCACCCAGACCCGTTCTTTACCAACCCGTCGCCAGCCGGGGTTTTCCAGCTCGATACCGATAGAGGTATCGTTAAGACGCGTTGCCCCCTGCCAGTAGCTTATCCCCGCATGCCACGCCAGCATGGACTCCGGTACCAGCCGCCATACCATCGGCTGTCCGTCGTATTTTGGCGGGGAGGCGGGCAGCAGGTAGTGTGCGCTGACGGCATGATTGGTCAGCGTATTTAGCGACGGCGAGAAATCACCCGCCGTGTAGTGAATGACCAGCACCTTAACGCGCGGGCGTGCGCCCCAGGCTTCCTGCCGGGTATCGACCGTGTAGCCCCGTTGCCGATCCACGCCCTGTGGGGTAATGGAGGTCAAGAGGTAGACGGCCAGCAGGACCAGTAAAGGCCGGATTAGCGACAGCGGGTTCATGGACGACTCAGTTTCACCGCAGTACCGCTGATCAACACCATCAGCATATTATCTTTGCCCACGCCCTCGTAGCCTACGTGAACCCCGACCACGGCATCCGCGCCCAGCGCTTTGGCCTGCTTTTCCAGATCCTCAAACGCCATTTTTCGCCCTTTAGCCAGCTCTCTCTCGTAAGAACCTACGCGACCCCCGACCACGTCACGGATGCCGGCTAAGAAGTCACGAAAAATATTTACCCCGAGGATCACCTCAGCGGTGACAACTCCCCGGTAATCAACAATGGGATTTCCTTCCATGGTTGGCGTCGTTGAAAATTTCATCTCTTTTCTCCCTGTAATAAAACCGACGCTCTAACTGTCAAGCAGAGCAGACACAGCCAGTGGTAAAACCACTATGCAGAACAATAAGGAAATCAAGATGAAATACCAAGTGTTTACTGCTGTGATTTCGCTGGCTTTACTGTTGAGCGCCTGCACCCGCGTTGAACCGGCCTATAAAGATATTGGTGCAAGGGATGCGCCCTGTATCGAAGGCGGCCCGGACAGCGTGGCGCAGAAGTTCTACGATTTTCATTTGCAGCATCCTTCTCCCGGCGTGCCGGACAAGCGGATGCTGGCACAGTATCGTCCCTTTCTTAGCACCCCACTGTATGATGAGCTGCTGAAAGCCCGCCGTGAGCGCACCGCGAATCCGCAGCTTGAAGGCGATCTGTTTAGCAGTTTTTCTGCCGCCCCCACCACCGCCGCCGTCGGTGATGCCTCGACAATCCCGAATACGGATGCCCGTAATATGCCCCTGCGCGTGGCGCTGACGCGCTCGGGCTCCTCCGGCGCATCGTGGCAGGATGAAATCCTGATGGCGCGGGAAGGCACCTGCTGGACGGTCAACGACGTGCGTTACCTGGGGCCGGCCCCACATATTAGCGGCGGTTCGCTGCGCCAGCAGTTTGAAGAGTAGCCATTTATGCCGTCCCACAGTGGGGCGGCACGATCGCACTCACAGTTCTGCATAACAACTGCAACGCTTTCGATGTTAATCGGCTTTATTCCGCTATGTTGTGCTACTCTTTTATCACCTTACCAACATTTATAAATTTTAACGCACGATGATTGCATAACTATTCTGGCGACGTTAAGATTTACGGCATCAATTGCTATTCACTTTTTGCGCATGAGTATTCAACTAAACGGTATTAATTGCTTCTACGGCGCTCATCAGGCGCTCTTCGACATTCAGCTGACGTGCCCGCAGGGTGAGACCCTGGTGCTGCTGGGGCCAAGCGGTGCCGGTAAAAGCTCACTTCTGCGCGTGCTTAATCTGCTGGAAATGCCGCGCTCCGGTTCGCTGGATATCGCCGGTAACCACTTTGATTTCACTCAGCCGCCGACGGAGCGCGCCATTCGTGAGCTGCGTCAGAACGTCGGTATGGTCTTTCAACAGTATAATCTCTGGCCGCATCTGACCGTGACCCAGAACCTGATTGAAGCCCCCTGCCGCGTGCTTGGGCTGGGCAAAGATCGGGCTCTTGAGCGGGCTAAAAAGCTGCTTGACCGGCTGCGTCTGACGCCGTTTGCCGATCGTTTTCCCCTGCATCTCTCCGGCGGCCAGCAGCAGCGTGTGGCGATTGCCCGTGCCCTGATGATGGAACCGGCGGTGCTGCTGTTCGATGAACCGACCGCCGCACTGGATCCGGAAATCACCGCGCAGATTGTCAGCATCATTCGTGAGCTGGCGCAGACCAATATCACCCAGGTCATCGTGACTCATGAAGTGGAGGTTGCGCGTAAAACCGCCAGCCGCGTGGTGTATATGGAGAACGGGTACATTGTCGAGCAGGGTGATGCCAGCCGCTTTACACAGCCGCAAACCGAGGCGTTTGCAAATTATCTTTCGCACTAATCTCTCAGGACATCATGATGAAGAAAGTCGTACTTGCCGCACTGTTAGCCAGCATCAGCCTGGGAGCCAGCGCCGCCCAGACTATTCGTTTTGCTACCGAGGCGTCGTATCCTCCCTTTGAGTTTGTTGACGCAGACAATAAAATTCAGGGCTTCGACGTCGATCTGGCCAACGCGCTGTGCCGTGAGATGGGTGCCGAATGTACCTTCACTAACCAGGCGTTCGACAGCCTGATCCCCAGCCTGAAGTTCCGCCGGTTTGACGCGGTGATGGCAGGGATGGATATCACCCCCGAGCGCGAAAAGCAGGTTCTGTTTACCAATCCGTACTATGACAACTCCGCCCTGTTCGTGGTGCAGAAAGATAAGGTCGCCAGTGTAGATGCGCTGAAAGGCAAGCGCGTTGGCGTGCAGAACGGAACGACTCACCAGAAATACCTCAGCGACAAAATGGCCGGGATTAATCTGGTGCCCTATGACAGCTATCAGAACGCCATTCTGGATCTGAAAAATGGCCGTATTGAGGCGGTGTTTGGCGATACGGCCGTAGTGAACGAATGGCTGAAGCAGAACCCGAACCTGGCAGCGCTGGGCGAAAAAGTGACCGATAAAACTTACTTCGGTAACGGTCTGGGTATCGCCGTTCGTCAGGGTAATACCGACTTGCAGGGCAAACTGAATGCCGCGCTGGAGAAGGTAAAAGCCGATGGCACCTTTAAAACAATCTACAGCAAGTGGTTTCAGCAGTAATTAATGAGCGAATTTTATTCTCTTGCCAGCGCCGCCGGTATGACCGTCGGCCTTGCAGTCTGTTCACTGGTGGTTGGCCTGGCGCTTGCTATGGTGTTCGCCGTGTGGGAATCCTCCCCCTGGCGGCCGATGGCATGGCTGGGCACGCTGCTGGTTACCCTGTTTCGCGGGCTGCCGGAAATTCTGGTGGTACTGTTTATCTATTTCGGTGCCTCGCAGCTGCTGCTCATTCTTTCCGACGGTTTCACCATTAACCTCGGCGTAGTGCAGATCCCGGTTCAGGTGACGATTGAAAACTTCGACGTCAGCCCGTTCTTGTGCGGGGTGATTGCCCTGGCGATCCTCTATTCCGCCTACGCCTCGCAAACCCTGCGCGGCGCGCTGAAAGCGGTTCCTGCGGGACAGTGGGAGTCCGGCCAGGCGCTGGGTATGAAAAAATCCGCGATCTTCTTCCGGCTGATTATGCCGCAGATGTGGCGTCATGCCCTGCCAGGTCTGGGTAACCAGTGGCTGGTACTGCTGAAGGATACCGCGCTGGTTTCACTGATTAGCGTTAACGACATTATGCTGCAAACAAAGAGTATCGCCACCCGTACCCAGGAGCCGTTTACCTGGTACATTATTGCCGCAGCGATCTATCTGGTGATTACTCTGTTCAGCCAGCAGGTGCTGAAGCGTATTGAGCTGCGCACGACGCGCTTTGAGCGCGGAGACCACTGATGCTGAGCTATTTTCCTGAACTGCTGAAAGGCCTGCAAACCAGCCTGACGCTGACCGCAGCCTCCCTGATCCTTGCCCTGGTGCTGGCGCTGATTTTTACCGTGATCCTGGCCCTGAAGGTGCCGGTTCTCAGCCACCTTACCCGGGCATACATTACGCTGTTCACCGGAACGCCGCTGCTGGTGCAGATCTTCCTGATCTACTATGGCCCCGGCCAGTTTCCGTCGATTCAGAGCATCCCCTGGCTATGGAGCCTGCTCTCCCAGCCCTGGCTCTGCGCGCTGCTGGCGCTGTCGTTAAACAGTGCAGCCTATACCGCCCTGCTGTTCCACGGTGCGGTGCGGGCGATACCCGCCGGGCAATGGCAGTCCTGCGCAGCGCTGGGCATGAACAAAAAAGACACGCTGCGGATTTTACTGCCGTACGCCTTCAAACGCGCGCTCTCCTCCTATTCAAATGAGGTCGTGCTGGTGTTCAAGAGTACCTCGCTGGCCTTTACCATCACGCTGATGGAGGTGATGGGCCACGCACAGCTGCTGTACGGACAAACCTATGACGTTACGGTTTTCGTCGCGGCGGGTATTGTTTATCTGGTCGTCAACGGTCTGTTGACCCTGCTGATGCGGTTAATTGAACGCCGTGCTTTAGCCTTCGAACAGCGTAGCTGAGCGAACGATTGATAAAAAGGAACTGATCGCATGAAAAAAATTGTTTTGGCCGCGGTTCTGGCCAGCGTTACCTTTGGGACATTTGCCGCAGATAAGATCCGCTTCGCTTCTTCCGCGACCTATCCACCGTTTGAGTCACTTGACAGCAATAACCAGATCGTTGGCTTCGATATCGATCTGGCAAAAGCGCTGTGTGAGCAGATGCAGGCCGAGTGTAGTTTCACCAACAACCCGTTTGACAGCCTGGTGCCGGCACTGAAATTTCGCCGCTATGATGCGGTGATCTCGGGGATGGATATCACCGCAGAGCGCAGCAAGCAGGTCAGCTTTAGCAAACCCTACTACGCTAACTCGGCTATTCTGATTGCGCCAAAGGATAAATTCACCGATCTCAGCCAGCTGAAGGGAAAACGGGTCGGCGTTGAGAACGGTACGACGCACCAGAAATACCTGAACGAGCAGCATCCCGGGATCACGGCAGTGGCCTACGACAGCTATCAGAATGCCATGTTGGATCTGAAAAATAACCGCCTGGACGGTATTTTTGGCGACAGTGCAGTCGTTAACCAGTGGATGAAAAACAGCCCTGAACTGGGCACCGTCGGCGCACACGTCACCGACAGCAGCTATTTCGGCACCGGTTTAGGCATTGCCGTACGTAAGGATAACGCGGTGCTGCTGGCGAAGCTGAACGCCGCGCTGGATACGCTGCGCGCTAACGGTACTATCGATAAAATTAATCAACGCTGGTTCCCGGAATAATCCCCTCGCGGGTGAGCGATCTCACTCACCCGCCAGTCTCGTTTCCGCCGTCTATTTCCGCTGTAGCAGCGTCAGCACTTCGTAGTGCGCGGTGTGCGGAAACATATCAAACAGCTGCACCTGAATAATTCGATAATCGCTCAAACGTTCAATGTCCGTCGCCATAGTGACGGCGTTACAGCTGGAGTACAGGATCCACGGCGGTGCCATTCTGCTCAGATAGTCGCACAGCTCCGCGCCGATACCGCGCCGCGGCGGATTCACCAGTACCAGCTCCGGTACACTGCCCTCACCGCTGGCAAAGGCCGTTGAATCCAGCGCCGCAAAATTCACCCGCTGCAATCCCATCCGCTCGGCGGAGCGTTTCGCACAGGCGATAGCCTCTTTGCTAATTTCGATTCCGGTGAGCTGCATATCCTGGCTGGCGCAGTGCAGGCCAAAGCCGCCCACGCCGCAGAACAGATCCCACATGCTGTGGATGCCCAGCTCACCGACCCAGCGGCGGGCCGTGGCGTACAGCGTAGCGGCGACGTCCGGGTTTGTCTGAAAGAAACTCTGCGGGCGGATCCACAGCGGAACATCGTTAAGCTGCTCGGCCAGCGCCTGGTTCTCGGTCAGCGGGATCTCTTCATCCCCTTCCAGAATAGCCATCGGCACCGGCTGAATGTTCGCCGAAATCGCCGCCAGCCGGGGCAACGTGCGCTGTAGTTCCGGCAGCGCCGCCCGAAGTTGATCCAGCTTCGCGGTGGAGCGCAGTACGAAACGCAGCATCAGTTCACCGCTGTAGCGGCTTTCCGTCAGCAGAATAAACTTCAGTTCTCCGCGGCGACGGGCAACGTTATAGGGCGTCAGCCCCGCACGGGCGATAAAAGGACGCAGCGCGGCAAAGACGTCGGTGAAGCTGTCGGGATACAGCGGGCAGTCACAGAGATCGACCGGGGTGCCGTCGCGGTGCAGCATACCCAGCAGCGGGCGTTCAACGCTGCCGCTGATCACCATTTTCGCTTTGTTGCGGAATTTTTCCTGCGGAGAGATTACCGGCTCCAGCCACAGAGCAACCGGCAGCTCTGCCATCAGCTGCTGGAGATGAGCCTGTTTTTGCGAGAGTTGCTGGGGGTACGGCGTTTCCAGCCACTGGCAGGAGCGGCAGCGACCGGCGTCGTAGAGCGCGCAATGCATGTTAAAGCCTGTTGATTGGGGAAGCGAAATGCAGGGCGTCAGTATATACCCAAACTCACGCCAGTTGCAGCCTCCCGCCCCCTTTACTTAACGATAGAACCGCCTGCTGCTCAGCGGAACAAATAGCAGCAGCAGCAGCAGCATGTCGGGAAACTTCTGCGCCAGCAGTGCACCGATAATACCTGCGTTGTTCTGACCGCTGATGCTAAAAATTTCAGGATAAATACCGGTCAGCGTGGCAATCAGCATATACAGCAGTACGGCACCCTGGACGGCGAGAAAAGTCCAGCGGCCCCAGTTTTTACCGCGCATCAGGGCGATGGCGCAGCGTAGCTCAAGAAAGAATATCAGCTGACTGGCAATGAAAAGCAGGGTGGAATCCCAGGACTGGGCGCTGCGATGAATAAAGTTAATCAGTTCTTCATAGCCCAGCTCATTCATTAACAGCAGAACGCTAATCAGGCGCGTAGCAATAATAGCGCTACCGGCAACCAGCACGGGAACAGGAATGCTTACACGATCCCTGGAAAACGCATTACCTCCCCGGAATACTTCTGACATATCGCTCTCCTGCCTGCCCTGCGCCATTTATCCTGCCAGCACGCGGCACGACAAAGGTGTCGGCACGCTGAACAACTGCTGTTTAATGATTAACCCACCCTGTTTAAGACGAGAGTTAATTTAATTATTTTTAGCGTATACCCGGAAAGAATTCCACTCGGTTGATAAAAATTATTAGCGTTTGTTAAACGTTGCTAATTTAAAACAGGAAAATTCCTGATTCTTTAACCCGCGGTTATTTAATTTCGCGCGCTTAAAACGAAACAGGCTTATCCCGTTGATAAAATAATCGGCAGCGTGGCAGGAGAGTGAGCGGCAGATAAAAAATAGCCGCTGTCCTGAAAGAACAGCGGCCTGTTAGGAGTGGGAGGATTAATGGCCGGAGCGCGCCTTTTGAATGTCTTTCAGCCGCTGCTTTTCTTCGTGGGCCATCAGGCGCCAGGCGATAAAGCCGACAATCCCTACCACGAACAGGATCAACGAGGCCAGGGCGTTAATTTCCGGGTTCACCCCACGCCGCACGGTGGCGAAAATCTGCATCGGCAGCGTGGTCGCGCCCGGTCCGGTCACGAAGCTGGAGATCACCAAATCATCCAGTGACAGCGTAAAGGCCAGCAGCCAGCCGGTAACCAGCGCCGGCGCAATCATCGGCACGGTGATGACAAAGAATACTTTTACCGGCGTGGCACCGAGATCCATTGCGGCTTCCTCAATTGAGCGATCCAACTCGCGCAGGCGCGAGTTGATCACCACCGCCACATACGCGGTACAGAAGGTGACGTGCGCCAGCCAGATAGTCAGCATGCCGCGTTCCGCAGGCCAGCCGAAGGCGTTGGCCATGGCCACAAACAGCAGCAGCAGCGACAGACCGGTAATCACGTCAGGCATGACCAGCGGTGCGGTCAGCATAAAGGCAAATCCGGTAGAGCCTTTAAACCGGCCAAACCGGACAATGACCACCGCCGCGATGGTGCCGAGGATCACCGCCGCCGTTGCCGACAGCGCAGCAATCGACAGGCTGAGCGTTACGGCGCTAATCATCGCGTCATCATGGAACAGCACCTTGTACCAGTGGAACGAGAAGCTCTCCCACGCGGCCAGCTGCGATGAGTTAAAGGAGTAGATAACCAGCAGCAGCATCGGCGCATACAGGAAGAAGAAACAGACCGCGAGGATCGCCGTACGCCACTTCGAGCGAATGGTTGGCAGCTGGCTCATGCCTTATCTCCCATCTCTTTATTCTGATGCTTGTGGAACCAGATAATCGGCAGGATCAGAATCAACAGAATAATGACCGCCAGGGCGGAAGCCACCGGCCAGTCACGGTTATTAAAGAACTCCTGCCACAGCACGCGGCCGATCATGATACTGTCCGGGCCACCCAGCAGTTCCGGGATAACGTACTCTCCCACCGCCGGAATAAACACCAGCATAGAACCGGCAATAATGCCGCCCTTGGTCAGCGGAACAATCACACTGAAGAACGTCTTCATCGGACGGGCACCCAGATCCAGCGACGCCTCAACCAGAGAATAATCAATGCGGGTCAGCGCGGTATAAATCGGCAAGACCATAAACGGCAGATAGCAGTAAACGATACCGATATACACCGCCAGGTTGGTATACAGGATCGCCACCGGCTGATCGATAGCGCCGGTCCATATCAGGAAGCGATTGAGAATACCGTTATCATTGAGTATGCCCATCCAGGCGTAAACCCTGACAAGGAACGACGTCCACGACGGCAGGATAACCAGCAGCAGCAGGATATTCCGGGTTGACGGCGACGCGTGCGCAATCGCCCAGGCCAGCGGATAGCCGATAATCAGGCAAACGCCCGTTGAAACCGCCGCGACCTGTAGCGAGTGCAGATAGGCGTCAACGTAGAGCGGATCGCCGGTCAGCGTGAAATAGTTACCGAAATTCATCACTAAACTGAGGCTGTCGTCCGCCCAGGTCAGCAGTTCGGTATACGGCGGAATAGCTCGCGCTATGTCAGAAAAGCTGATTTTCAGCACAATCAGAAACGGCAGCAGGAACAGCAGTGACAGCCAGAGATACGGTAGCGCAATCACCAGCTTACGACCATGGGCCACCAGCAGCCGGGTCAGCAGCGGAACGCGGGCCACCGTAACGCTTGGTGGTTTGCTCGTACGTTCAGAAAATAGGCTCATCGTCTTCCCCGTTAAACCGTCAGAACCACACAGCTGTCGGCATCCCAGCATAGGCGAACTTCATCACCCCAGGTCGGCATGCCGTTGCGGTAGCGATGGCCGTTTTGCAGCTGGGCGCTGATAATCTGGCCGCTGCGCAGCCGTACGTGATAGATAGAGAGGTCGCCGAGGTAGGCAATGTGCGTCACTTCGCCCACGGCAAAGTTATAGCCGTCGGCGGGCACTTCGTCGCAGAGCATCACTTTTTCCGGGCGCAGCGCGACGTAAACCGGCATACCGTCAACGACGGAGGCATCGGAAGCGACCTTCAGCGGATGGATCAGGCCCGGGCTGTTGATGATCAGCGCCTCTTCCTGACGTTCGTGCAGCAGCCCCTCAAAGACGTTTACCGAACCGATAAATTCAGCGCTGAAGCGGGTGCTCGGGTGCTCGTAGATCTCCTCCGGCTCCCCGATCTGAACGAATTTACCCCGGTTCATAATGGCAATGCGCCCGGCCATCGTCATCGCCTCTTCCTGATCGTGGGTTACCATCACGCAGGTCGCACCAACACGCTCAAGAATATCCACCACTTCAAGCTGCATACGGTCACGCAGCTTTTTATCCAGCGCGCCCATTGGTTCATCCAGCAGCAGCAGCTTTGGCCGCTTCGCCAGGCTGCGCGCCAGCGCCACGCGCTGACGCTGGCCGCCGGAAAGCTGGTGCGGCTTACGCCTGGCGTACTCCTGCATATGGACCAGCGTCAGCATCTCGGCCACGCGGCTGTTGATCTCTGCTTTCGGCAGGCGATCCTGTTTCAGGCCAAAGGCGATGTTCTGTTCCACGGTCATATGCGGGAATAGCGCATAGGACTGAAACATCATGTTGATAGGCCGCTGATAAGGCGGTACGTGCGAGAGATCCTGGCCATCCAGCAGGATCTGACCATGCGTCGGACTTTCAAAGCCGGCCAACATCCTCAGCAGCGTAGACTTTCCACAGCCGGAAGCGCCCAGCAGGGCGAAGATTTCACCTTTATAGATGGTAAGGTTCACATCGTCTACCGCATGCTGACCGTCAAAAGATTTGGTCAGATTGCGGATCTCCAGCATCGGCGTAAGCGCCTTGCCAGCGTTGCTCTGAGGGCGGGGGATCGCGTCGTTCACTGCTGTTACTCTCCGGCGCAGTAATAGCCGCCCCATAAATGGGGGGCTTAAAAATAACAAACAGAGGCCAATAACCGGGCCTCTGCTGGTGGGTAAAGTAAGCCAGGCTCACTCGTCAGTTATTTACCACTTTTAACTTTAGTCCATGCACGGGTGCGCACACGATCAAGTTTTGGATCCTGCAACTTAAGGGTAAACAGCTTCGCCATGGTTTCAGGCGTTGGGTAGATACCCGGGTTATCGCGGATAGCGGCATCAACAAACGGCACAGACGCCTTCACGCCGCTGGCATAGAAGATGGCGTTGGAGATTTGCGCCATCACTTTCGGTTCCATCAGATAGTTGATGAACTGATAGGCCGCGTCGGGATTCTTCGCATCTTTCGGAATTGCCAGCATATCGAAGAAGGCCAGAGCGCCCTCTTTCGGAATGCTGTAGGCGATATTCACGCCATTTTTGGCATCTTCCGCACGCTTTTTCGCCTGAAGAACGTCACCCGCCCAGCCGATCGCCACGCAGGTATTGCCGTTCGCCAGGTCATTAATGTACTGTGATGAGTGGAAATAACGAATGTTCGGACGCAGTTTCAGCAGCAGATCGGTGGCCGCGCCGGAGTAGTCTTTCGCATCGCTACTGTTAGGATCCTTACCGAGATAGTTCAGCACGGTCGCAAAGACCTCTTCCGGTGCATCCAGGAATGACACGCCGCAGCTCTTTAGCTTCTCAAGGTTTTCAGGCTTCAGCACCAGATCCCAGCTGTCAACCGGGGCATCTTCACCGAGGGCAGCCTTCACTTTATCGACGTTGTAGCCAATACCGGTGGTGGCCCACAGGTAAGGAATAGAGTATTTGTTTTCCGGATCGTGCTGCTCAAGCTTCTTCATCAGCTCTGGGTCAAGATTTTTGTAATTTGGCAGCTTGCTGCGATCCAGCGGCTGGAAGACTCCCGACTGTAGCTGACGGGCCAGGAAGCTGGAAGATGGCACCACGACATCATAGCCGGTGCTTCCCGCCATCAGTTTACCTTCCAGCACTTCGTTGGAGTCAAACACGTCGTAAACGACCTTGATGCCGGTTTGCTTTTCAAAATCCGCCACGGTATTTGGTGCAATATAATCAGACCAGTTATAGACGTGCAGCGTCTTATCTTCCGCCATAGCGCCCGCGGAGATCGCCATCAGCGTACCCGCAACCACACCTGACAACCATTTTTTGCGTTGGTTGAACATCTTCCATTCTCCTGAACAGGGATAATCACAGCCGTACCCGAAGGTATATGCCCGGCAGACGAACCGGTTAGCGTCTGCCGCAAAATACAGGTCCACAATGAATCATTATTCACGGTGACGTTAATAGAAAAAACCTATAGTTGTAGCGACGTTGCACGCTTAATGCAGCAACGCAAGAATAGCCCCTGTCACAGGTCCAGACCAGCCCTTAGCGTAAAAAACGCCTTTTATCGATTTTCTATGCACGTTTCCTCTACGTGATACGCCATTCGCGGCATAAACAGCGATAGATATGTGGCAATTAAGGGCAAAATGCAGAATAAAAAGTGGTGGCGGGGAGAAGGAAATAACGAAAAAAGGGGATAAATGTGTGGTAATGAATCACCTGGTGGCAGGTCGGGCAGTTTACACACTGCCCCGGAAGGATGAAGAGGATTAATGCAGCATCGATTGACTGTTTACGGTCGGCGTACGATCGTCTTCTTCGCCAATCATCAGCAGATTATTGGCGAAGGCTTCCATGACAATCATGGAGATCTGCTCTTCACTCTGCTTCATAAAATGCACAAACTGCGTCGGGGTGACGCCGGCGCTCACGCTCAGCGACTGGCAAACAATCAGCTTGGGCAGATTATCATCCTGAATATCCAGAAACGCCTTTACGGTCAGCGAACTGGCGTTGATCTGCGACAGATCGCCCACCAGCGGAATAAGCGCGGTGGGCTTCACTTCGGCCAGAGCCGAGAACAGGATCACGTTATCAACCAGATCCAGCTTGGCATCAAATACGCCGTCAAAATTTTGCATATGCGGCAGATGAAGAGCCTGGCAGGAGTCGCACTCAAACCAGGTGATGCTTTGCTGATCCAGCCAACGTCGTAATACGTCGAGATCCGGGACGATGAGTGAATCCATATACTTTGTCTCTTGCCGCAATAAAATTGCGCACTAGCTTACGAAAATTTGTTAATAAAAACCATGTTTACGGCAGTAAATATGACATCAACCACCGGTTTTAAGGCAAAAGCCTGGCCGGGCGTGCTCTTCAATCCAGCCAATCATCATGCCAGCAATATCCAGGCCGGTCGTTTTTTCAATACCTTCCAACCCCGGTGACGCATTAACCTCCATCACCAGCGGACCGCGTTCAGCGCGCAGAATATCCACACCGGCAACGTCCAGCCCGAGCGTCGCCGCTGCGCGCACAGCAATCTCTCTCTCCTGCTCATTGATTACCACGCGCCTGGCGCTGCCGCCCCGATGCAGATTCGAGCGGAATTCGCCCGCTTTCGCCACGCGCTCAATGGCCGCCACAACCTGCCCACCTATCACCAGACAACGAATGTCGCATCCCCGCGCCTCTTTAATAAACTCCTGAACCAGAATATGCGCGTTCAGTCCGCGAAACGCATCAATCACGCTTTCCGCCGCCTGCCGCGTTTCCGCCAGCACCACGCCAATACCCTGTGTGCCCTCCAGTAGCTTAACCACCAGCGGTGCCCCGCCCACCATCTCAATCAGACCGCCGGTATCATCCGGCGAATGGGCAAACCCGGTTATCGGCATTGGCACCCCGGCGCGCGCCAGCAGCTGTAGCGAACGCAGTTTGTCCCGCGCCCTGGCAATGGCCAGCGACTCATTGAGCGGATAGCTTCCGCACATTTCAAACTGGCGCAGTACCGCCATGCCATAGAACGTGGTTGAGGAGCCAATACGCGGGATCACCGCATCAACGTGCTCCAGCTGCCGCCCCCGGTAGTGAATGGCCGAAGAGCCGGGGTTAATATTCATGTAACAGGAGAGGGGATCAATCACCTCAATGCTGTGGCCGCGTGCGCGTGCGGCCTCCAGCAGACGTTTACAGGAGTAAAGCGAACCATCACGGGAAAGAACGGCAATTTTCAACGGTCACCTCCGGGCGGCACGGATTTAGCGTGTGGCCCAACCCTGCTGATGCAGGTAGTCAAGAATAAACGGGCGGCTTTCTTTAACTAGCGTCTTACGGATATGATCGCTCCAGCTTTCAACGCGGCGGTTGCTGTCGCGGCTGCGGTAGTAATCCTCCAACCGACGGTCGTATTTCTCCAGTTCGGCCTTATCCAGCGGCCGGTAGTGATTTTCATGAACCAGCATACTGGTAGGCATACGCGGTTTGCGATCGGGCTCCTGCGCCGGTTCACCCAGACACATACCGAACAGCGGCAGCACAAACTTCGGCAGTTCAAGCTGGCGGGTCACCTCAGCAATATTGTTGCGAATGCCGCCAATGTAGACGCCGCCAAAGCCCAGTGACTCGGCCGCAATCATGGCGTTTTGCGCCATCAGTGCGGTATCAACACAGCCCAGCAGCAGCTGTTCCGCCAGCCCCAGCTGCGCATCCGGGCAAATTTGTAACAGACGATTAAAATCGGCACAGAATACCCAGAACTCGGCTGCGCCGGCAACGTACTCCTGCCCTCCGCTCAGGGTCACCAGCGATTCGCGCAGGGCGGCGTCGCTGATGCGGATGATTGACGAACACTGGATAAAGCTGGAACTGGAAGCCGACTGCGCGGCGGCAAAAATAGCGTTGCGCTGCGCTTCCGTGATGTGACGATCGGTGAAGGCGCGTATTGAGCGGTGAGCGCATAGCAGATCAATGGTCGGCGTCATGAGAGTCTCCTGGTTTTTTATCACGCGAACGACGCGTGTTGAATAGTTCCGGGGCCAGGGCTTTTCCCGTTCGCCACATCATTACGATGGCTGCGGGAAGCATAAGAATAATGGCGATAAAAATCATTGCCGTGGCCGCCAGCTTGCCGGTGAACGGCGGAGGTAAGGGTAGCATCTCATGCAGAGTGAGGTAAGAGAGCACCAGCATTAAACCGCCGAGCACTTCAAGAATAAGTACCGACCGGGGTAGCTGAGTAAACGCACGCAAGGGGCCTCTCCTTTTATCCGTGGATCATGTGCGAAAAAGTGTGGGATATGCTCCGCCGACTCTGCCTGAAGACAGGAAAAAAGAACAGATGGCATAGCCTGCGCGAATCGAACCAACAGGCAATTCCTTCTTTCATTCAGCGGGGGATGCGGGCATCATAAGCACCATTGAGCAATAAGTTGTGATGCAAGTCACATAAAAGAATCCAACCCTTGAGGAGACATCTATGTTTGCTGTGATTTTTGGACGCCCGGCCTGCCCCTACTGTGTACGTGCTAAAGAGCTGGCGGAGAAACTGACCGAAGAGCGTGATGATTTCAACTTCCGCTACGTGGATATCCATGCGGAAGGCATCACCAAGGCCGATTTGGAAAAAACCGTGGGTAAACCGGTAGAAACCGTGCCGCAGATCTTCCTCGACCAGAATCATATCGGCGGCTGCACTGAATTTGAAGCCTATGCCAAGGCAAATCTGGGCCTGTTCCAGTAATATTCTGGCCCACGGTCTCGGGGGGCGGAGCCTTGCCCCCTGATGTCCGAATCTTTACCGCCTGCCTAGCCGTGCTTTCTGTTCTCTTCCTGCCGCTGGCGCTGCCGCATCTCCATCAGCGTCCGCGTCAACATCACCGCAACGGTTCCCGAGGCGCACCAGAATACCGCACTGGTGATAATCGCGATCTCCTGACCCAACCCTACGCTATGAAAGGTGCTTAACTGCATCAGCGCCAGACAGGGCGGCGATGCCAGCAGAATGGCAAGCAGCAGGACGGTCAACGGCGCCTCTTTTGACATCAGCCCGGCCAATACGCCAGGAATAAGAAAGAGTAGCAGACTAAACTGGACGTGGTTCATATCCCCGATAGCCATCAGGTATCGAATGATAAGGAAGAGCATGCCGTACAAGGAGCTACAGGCAACGACCCCGGACCAGCTGAAGGCTTTAACCCACATCAGAATCTTCTCCAGGTTATTTTAACCAACATCAATTCAACGAAATAAATGAGCGCATTCACTTTTCAGTAGTAAAAAACATAATTAACTTGATATTGCTGGAAAATAAGCAAGGCTTGCACTGGTTGTTGCACCGCATAACGATTAAAATGCCAGATGTTTTATCCGTAACCTCGGGCATGCAGAATAGATAAAGTACTGTAATCCTGTAACCGGGCCGGCGAGTAAAATTTAGCGCATAAACTCCCTTTCATCAATAGGTTAATGGTAAACAAGAAGTTAAACCGTGAATATAAACGTCGCAGATTTGTTAAGTAGAAATTACATACTGTTGTTATTTGTTGTTCTGTCATTAGGCCTGTGCTTAGGAAAATTACGACTGGGTTCTATTCAACTCGGTAATTCCATTGGCGTTTTAGTTGTTTCTTTACTGCTGGGTCAGCAGAACTTCGCAATAAATACCGACGCTCTGAATCTTGGTTTTATGTTATTTATTTTTTGTGTTGGCGTTGAAGCAGGCCCGAACTTTTTTTCGATTTTCTTTCGGGACGGAAAAAACTATCTGATGCTGGCTATCGTCATGGTCAGTACGGCGATGATCCTGGCGCTCGGTTTAGGTAAACTGTTTGGCTGGGATATCGGTCTTACCGCCGGTATGCTGGCCGGCGCGATGACCTCAACGCCGGTGCTGGTGGGTGCCGGCGATACCCTGCGCCAAACGCTAACGGACAACAAAAGTCTCAGCCTGGCCCAGGACCATCTCAGTCTCGGCTACGCCCTGACTTATCTGGTTGGTCTTGTCAGCCTGATTGTGGGCGCCCGCTATCTGCCAAAGCTACAGCATCAGGATTTATCGACCAGCGCCCAGCAAATTGCCCGTGAGCGGGGGCTGGACCCGGACAGCAAACGGAAGGTCTATCTGCCGGTGATCCGCGCCTACCGGGTTGGCCCGGAGCTGGTTGCGTGGAGCGACGGTAAGAACCTTCGCGAACTGGGCATCTATCGCCAGACCGGGTGCTATATAGAACGTATCCGCCGCAACGGTATTCTGGCGAATCCCGACGGGGATGCAATGCTCCAGCCCGGCGATGAAATCTCGCTGGTGGGCTACCCCGACGCCCATTCGCGGCTCGACCCCAGCTTCCGCAACGGAAAAGAGGTCTTTGACCGCGACCTGCTGGATATGCGCATCGTTAATGAAGAGATCGTGGTCAAAAATAATAACGCGGTCAACAGGCGGCTCAGCCAGCTTAAGCTGACCGATCACGGCTGCTTCCTGAACCGGATTATCCGCAGTCAGATTGAAATGCCGCTTGATGACAGCATCATCCTCAACAAAGGGGACGTGCTGCATATCAGCGGCGAGGCGAGGCGCGTAAAGTCCGTCGCTGACCGCATCGGCTTTATCTCTATTCATAGCCAGGTCACCGATTTGCTGGCCTTCTGTGCGTTTTTCATCATCGGTCTGATGATCGGTATGATCAACTTCCAGTTCAACAGCTTTAATTTCGGCATCGGTAACGCCGCAGGTTTACTGCTGGCCGGGATCATGCTCGGCTTCCTGCGGGCAAATCATCCGACCTTCGGCTATATCCCGCAGGGAGCGCTGACGATGGTGAAGGAATTCGGCCTGATGGTGTTTATGGCGGGCGTGGGCCTGAGCGCCGGCAGCGGCATCACTCAGGGTATGGGTGAAACCGGCCTGCTGATGCTGTTTGCCGGGCTGGTGGTCAGCCTGGTGCCGGTGGTGATCTGCTTTCTGTTTGGTGCGCTGGTGTTAAAAATGAACCGTGCGCTGCTGTTCGGTGCCATCATGGGCGCACGTACCTGCGCCCCGGCCATGGAGATCATCAGCGATGCCTCACGCAGCAACATCCCGGCACTGGGCTATGCGGGAACTTATGCTATTGCTAACGTTTTGCTTACGCTTGCCGGGACGCTGATTGTGGTAATCTGGCCGCTCGTCGGCGGATAAAAATTTTTAAGGCGTTCAGAGAACTTTTCTCGCAGGGTGCAGTCTGAATTAATGCCACTGCTTTTCTTTGAAATCCCCAAATTGAGGAGCCCGCTAAACTTTATGTTTAACGGGTTTTTTTCTTTTGTATCAACCGTGATTTAGCCACTTCCCTCCCTCCGTTACTTATCCTGTTTCCCTAAGCCCGGCGCGGCGTTGGCGCAGTCCTGTTTCTTGCCACGTTACCAGGTCATAAAAATGTCATCATTCTTAAACAGAAACCAAACAGACGCGTCATTCAGGAGTAAACTCCTTTACCCTCCCGCGGTACGCTTTTACCGTAAGCAATTCGTGCTGTTACTGCTGAGCAGCAGTCATAATTTCTCTGCTTAAGAAGAAAAGGAAATAATCAGAATGATGGAAGAGATCAACCGTTCGCTGTTTCTCTGGCTAAACGCAACCGGTGATTCTCCCGGCTGGATGATTACTCTGGCCACGTTTATCGCTCGTGATGTTATCGTTATCGTTCCCCTGCTGATCGTCGCACTTTGGCTATGGGGACCACGCAGCCAGCTGGATTCACAGCGCGTGCTGGTGATGAAAACCGGGGTGGCGCTGCTTTATGCGATGGCTATTTCCTGGTGTCTTGGCCATCTCTTCCCACATCCTCGCCCGTTTGCCATTGGTCTGGGTCATCAGCTTCTTCACCATGCGCCCGACTACTCCTATCCCAGCGATCATGGAACGGTAATCTTTACCTTTGCCCTGGCGTTTATCTGCTGGCATCGCGTGTGGTCGGGGGCGATCCTGCTGGCAGTTGGCACAGCCATCGCCTGGTCCCGTATCTATCTCGGCGTCCACTGGCCTATGGATATGCTGGGTGCACTGCTGGTAGGTCTGCTCTCCTGTCTGTTTGGACAAATTTTCTGGCTGGTCTTCGGCAGCCGCCTGCTGCCGGTGATTTCCTCCCTGTACCGAATGCTGTTTGCCTTCCCAATCAGTAAAGGTTGGGTGCGTCACTGATTATTTAGCGGGCCGGAACCTGCCGGCCCGCTGTTGATAAAAAGCGTTATATCCTCCGCTCCATCCCTCAGTAATTTATTGCGCAACAAACGTTAATTATTCTGCTTTTGCTAACAAACGTTGCGCAATTGGTTAAATTCATAACAGAAAATTAACCCTCATTTAAATAACCAAATGATTAATAGAGAAAAAAGCGATATCCCCCCGGTTCACTCGGCCATAGAGGACACTATTTAACCACCCTAAACAGGCTGTTACAGGTTTAAACTGCTGTTATAAAAGCGTTAACCTGGTTAATAATCCCTGAAAAACCCACCGTTCCAGCCGTTAATACCAAAGAACGTAATAAAAGTGTGACTACGATCACCGGCAATGGATCTTTAGTGCTTTCATCTATTTTTTCTGATGGTAGAGTGTGCGCCATTAAAAACAGAGTGATTAATTAAACCCTGTACCAACAATTAAATTCTGCTACGCAAATGTTAAACGTTTTAATTAATTATTTTTAAACACTGGAGAAATTAATGGACACATCCCAAACAGCGGTGCTTACTCCCGAAGAGATCCAGGATGCGAGTGCGTGGCGTAAAAGTGACACGATGTGGATGCTGGGTCTGTACGGTACGGCCATCGGTGCAGGCGTGCTGTTTCTGCCAATTAACGCCGGGATCGGCGGACTTATCCCGCTGATTATTATGGCGCTACTGGCTTTTCCGATGACCTATTTCGCCCACCGTGGACTGTGTCGCTTTGTGCTTTCCGGCAGCAAGCCCGGGGGAGATATTACCGACGTCGTTGAAGAACATTTTGGCGTGGGTGCGGGCAAGCTGATTACCCTGCTCTATTTCTTTGCTATCTACCCGATCCTGCTGGTTTACAGCGTCGCTATCACTAATACCGTTGAAAGCTTTATGACCAATCAGCTGCACATGCAGGCACCGCCCCGCGTGCTTCTGTCACTGATCCTGATCGTCGGTCTGATGGCTATCGTCCGCTTTGGTAAAGAGATTATCGTCAGAACCATGAGTATGCTGGTTTATCCATTCGTCGTGGTACTGATGGCGCTGGCACTCTACCTGATCCCTTACTGGAACAGTTCAATCTTTGACAACGTCTCTATGAGCGGCAGTGGAAACGGCCTGCTGATGACGCTGTGGCTGGCTATTCCGGTGATGGTTTTCTCCTTCAACCACTCACCGATTATCTCTGCGTTTGCCGTTGCTAAACGGGAAGAATATGGCGATATGGCCGAGCCGAAATGCTCACGCATCCTGGCACGCAGCCATGTGATGATGGTGCTGACCGTTATGTTCTTCGTCTTCAGCTGCGTCCTGAGCCTGTCGCCTGAAAACCTGGCCGAAGCGAAAGCCCAGAACATCTCCATTCTTTCCTACCTGGCAAACCACTTCAACACCCCGCTGATGGCGTGGCTGGCCCCGTTGATTGCCATCGTTGCTATTACTAAATCCTTCCTCGGCCACTACCTGGGCGCGCGTGAAGGCTTTAACGGCACGGTGAATAAGATGTTGCGTAGCAGAGGCAAAAGCATTGCTGAGCATAAACTGAACCGCTTCACCGCGCTGTTCATGCTGCTGACCACCTGGCTTGTTGCCACGCTGAACCCAAGCATTCTCGGGCTGATTGAAAGCCTGGGCGGACCGATTATCGCGGTGCTACTGTTCCTGATGCCGATGTATGCTATCAATAAAGTTCCGGCGATGCGTAAGTACAGCGGCAAACTGAGCAACGTGTTCGTGGTACTGATTGGCCTGATCGCCATCTCCGGCGTGATGTTCGATCTTATCTGATGCGTTGACTGTTCAGGGGCGGACCATCGGGTGCGCCCCCGTACAGGGTTAAAGCGAGGAGTAGCCTACCCTACTTTCCAAACAGCCCGGTGATTTTCATCACAATGTAGTCCCAGATACGCCCCAGGAACCCCGTCTCTTTTACCTCCTCCATCACCACCAGCGGCCGCCGATCGATAGATTTGCCGTCCAGCATAAAGTCAATGGTCCCGACCTGCTGATTCTTCGCCAGCGGTGCGGTCAACTGAGGCTCGGAAAGGGTAAAGCTGGCCTTCAGATTCTTCATCTGTCCTTTCGGTACGGTAATGGAGGCATCTTCAGCGACCCCAAGATTGACCTCGTTACGCTCGCCGTACCAGACGCGCTGCGTCGCGAAGGGATTACCGGCCTTGATAGGCGTCACCGTTTCATAAAAACGGAATCCCCAGGTCAACAGCTTTTCACTCTCGCGAATGCGAATGGCGTCGGTTGCCGTGCCCAGAACCACCGAAATCAGTCGCTGATTGCCGTCTACGGCTGAAGCCACCAGATTATTACCCGCCCCCGAAGTGTGGCCGGTCTTGATACCGTCAACCTGTAGGTTCGTGCTCCACAGCAGCCGGTTACGGTTGTACTGGCGGATCTTATTAAACGTAAACTCTTTCTCTTTATGGATCGCATACTCTTCCGGTACATCGCGGATCAGCGCCTGACCAATCAGCGCCATGTCGCGGGCGGTACTGTACTGTCCGTCAGAATCCAGGCCGTGTACGGTTTTAAAATGGGTGTTCTTCAGTCCCAGCGCCTTGACATAATTGTTCATCAGGCTGACAAACGAGTCCTGGCTTCCCGCCACGTAATCCGCCAGTGCAATACTGGCGTCATTACCGGACTGGATGATGATACCTTTATTCAGTTCAGACACCGGGATACGGTCGCCCGGCTTAAGAAACATCAGCGACGACCCCTGCAAAACCGGGTTACCGGTTGCCCAGGCATCTTTACCGACGGTGACCATATCATCTGCGTTGATCTTACCGGACTTCAGCGCCTGGCCAATCACGTAGCTGGCCATCATTTTGGTCAGACTGGCCGGATCCAGTCGCTCGTCGGCATTGGACTCCGTCAGCACTTTGCCGCTGTTGTAGTCGATAAGTATCCAGGATTTAGCATCAATCTGCGGAGCAGCAGGAGCCTGCTCAGCATGAGCAGCGGACAGTGTTAACAACACCGTGGAGGCAGCAGCCAGCGTGCTAACGCAGGCAGAAACGAGATTTTTCTTCATGGTGAACCGGATATCCATTTGAAAGACATGTAATCGTAGTGCAACGGGTATGCAGCCCCTACACTAAGACGTTACATCATTTAAAAGAACCTTCGAACCGTAAAGTTTTCTAGAGTTTATTAGATATATCTGAGCCTTGCATGCTTTGCTGGGCAAATTTTCATCTTTTTGCGCCCGCAGCCACGAAGAATATTCTGAATCAGGGTCTGAACGTTAATCCCGTCACATAAATTCGCTAGTCTGGCCGAGGTTATTTTCAGGAGGTAAAACGATGGATTTAGCGCTGTTCGATCTTGATGAAACAATTATTTGTAAAGACAGTACGGGACTGTGGCTGCACTGGCTGGTTGCCGAAGGTTTAGCCCCGGCCACGCTGCTGGAGCAGGAGCAGGCGCTGATGACGCAATACTATCAGGGCACCCTGTCAATGGAAGAGTATATGGATACCACGCTGGCACCGCTGGCGGGTCTGCCAACCGCAGCGGTCAGCGGCTGGATACAGCGTTTCATCCAGAACGATATTCTGCCCCGCGTCTATCCGGCGGCGCGCGAGCGGATCCGCTGGCATCATCAGCGCGGCGATACGGTGATCGTGATCTCCGCCAGCGGTGAACACCTTGTCGCCCCTATTGCCCAGCGGCTGGGCGCAGACGGCGCGTTGGCGATCGGCGTGGAGGTTATCGACAGCCGCTATACCGGTCAGTTTTATGGTCCGCTGACCTATAAGCAGGGCAAGGTGGAGTGCATCGACCGCTGGCTGTCGCAGAACAGCGCCCGTCGGTTTGAGCAAACCTGGGCCTACAGTGATTCGCTAAACGATCGTCCCCTGCTGGAAAACGCGGATCGCGCCTGGGTTATTAACCCCGCCGCCGAGCTGCGTCGGCTGGCGGAGGAACGTGGCTGGACTGTCTGTCACTGGACTGTTTAAGGCTCCAGTCCGACGCGCAGCAGCTTGCCGTCAGACTCATCGGTCAGCACATAAAGCCTGCCGTCCGGCCCCGCGCGTACGTCGCGGATGCGTTCATCGCGGTCGGTCAGCAGGCGCTGCTGCGCCGTGATCCGGTCGCCGTTCAGACTAAGCCGGATCAGGCTTTTCTCCTTCAGCGCACCGACAAAGAGCGAGTGTTTCCACTGCGGGTAGCGATCGCTGTTATAAAAAGCCATTCCGCTGATAGCCGGGGAGACCTTCCAGTACCACACCGGCTGCTGCGTGCCCTCAACTTCCCCGCCCTGTGAACCGGGCACCTTACCCCCGCCGTAGTCCACGCCCCAGGTGGCAAGCGGCCAGCCATAGTTAACCCCCTTCTTCAGAATATTGATCTCATCTCCGCCGCGCGGACCGTGCTCGCTTTCCCACATCTGCTGGCTCCAGGGATTGAGCGCCAGCCCCTGCGGGTTGCGCATTCCCCATGTCCAAATCTCAGGCCTGGCCCCCTGCTTTCCAACCAGCGGATTATCCTGCGGTACGGCGCCGTCCGCCGTCAGACGCACGATCTTGCCCTGAAGGGTGCGCAGATCCTGCGCCTTATCTGCCTGGAAATTATCACCAAAGGCGATAAACAGATCGCCCTGCCGATCGAATGCCAGTCGTGTCCCCAGGTTGGCACCGCCGGACAGCCCCGGACTCTGACGCAGAACCTCACGGAAGTCCTTCAGCTGCTGATTGTCCTCGCTCAGCCGGCCATAACCTACCGCCGCCCCCATGCGACCATCGCCCTCTGTCCGGGTATAGCTCAGCCAGACGCGGCGGCTGTCGGCAAAATCAGGGGCCAGCACCACGTCCAGCAGCCCCCCCTGGCGCATGGCGCTGACCTCCGGCACCCCTTTTAGCGGGGCCGACAGCCCTTTGCCCTCCTGCCAGCGCCGCAGCTCACCGCTGCGTTCGCTAATTAAAATCCCCTGATCGTCCGGCAAAAACGCCAGCGCCCAGGGGTGATCCAGTCCGGTTTGCAGCTCCTCAACCGTCACTTTTTCCGCCAGAGCGATCGGGCAGTACAGCAGGGAAACCAGTCCAACGGTCTTCAGGGTAGATAACATGACTCTTCTCCGTAGCAGGCGCACTCAGATAAACGTAGCGAAGTCGCGGCAAGGTATGGTCTTTTTTACAAAACCTTAACTATGCCGACTGGAACGAAATGCAGCTGGCGAGGCGACGGTAAGAAAAGGGATAAGGGGAGGCGGTGCCTCCCCGGCATAATTATTGAGGTAGAGGGAACGCGGCGGCATCGCGCACCATTTCATCAATCGCAACACGCAGATCGTCAAAGGTAATTGGGGTGCTGTTATTCGGCACCGATTTACCGTACGCCTTACGCACCACCTTGATCACCGGCTCACCCGTACGCCCATCCAGCAGTTCCACTTCAAGGAACAGAACGCTGTTCTGCGTGCGGTGCCCTGAGGCGGCCATGGTACTGGCGACCACCGCGGCTACCGGCACAACCTCATAAAATTTGAGATCCTGGTTTTCAGCGCTGACCGCAGTAATCGCCGTTTTCAACGTCAGCGATCCCGGTCCAGGCCAGCTTACGAGCGGTTTATGACGTGCAGCCGCTTTCTGAAGCTCTTCATCCAGATAGCTGCGCGCCCGATCCAGCGTTTCCTGGCTTATCCGGGCATTGGGCTTCGCCGCCGGATAGAAAACGACCGGGGTATAATAAATACCGCTATATTGGGAAGATTTATAATTTGGCGATACCCAGCGTAGCGTCTCATGCCCGCTGGGGGAATCGGTGGCTTTTAACTGTGAATAATCTGATAAAAAACCCGAGTATTGTGTCGGTTCTGCCACTTTCGACGAGCAGCCCACCAGCGTAAGACTCAGCGCCAGCAGTGCGGCGGACCCTATCTGATTCATCGTTATCATGGTGAATGACCTTATGCGAGGATACGGCAAAAAAAGGTGTCTTTTTCAGCATATGCCTGCACGTTAAATTCCACCACTGCCGATGAAAAATTCTTCCGCGCCATATGCATGACGCAGAGCCCGCTTCCCTGCCCGGCTGATGACTGCATAAAAATGTATCAGTAAAAGTGTTATGTCAGCTCTTCAGTTTAGGATCCAACGCATCACGCAGGCCGTCGCCCAGCAGGTTAAAGGCCAGCACCGTCAGAAAAATAGCCATGCTGGGAAAGATGGCCACGTGCGGTGCCAGCACCATATCTGCCTGCGCCTCATTCAGCATTGCCCCCCACTCCGGCGTCGGCGGCTGGGCGCCAAGCCCAAGAAACGACAGACTGGCGGCGGAGATAATCGAGGTGCCGATGCGCATGGTGAAATAGACCACGATAGAGGACAGCGTTCCCGGCAGAATATGACGCAGGATAATGGTGAAATCGGGCGCGCCAATGCTGCGCGCAGACTCAATATAGGTCAGATGCTTCAGCACCAGCGTATTACCGCGCACCAGTCGGGCAAAGGCCGGAATGCTGAAAATGGCCACGGCCAGGATAACGTTCGACATCCCGCTGCCCAGCACGGCGACCACGGCGATGGCCAGCAGAATACCGGGGAAGGCAAAAAGCACGTCGCAGATCCGCATAATAATACGATCCCACCAGCCCTCATAGTAGCCCGCCAGCAGGCCCAGCAGCGTGCCAATCGCCGCCCCTACCGCCACCGACAGCACACCCGCCACCAGCGACAGCCGTGCGCCCAGCAGCACCCGGCTGAAAATATCACGCCCCAGCGCATCCACACCAAACCAGTGCTGTAAAGACGGCCCCGCATTGAGCTGGTCATAGTCGAAGTAGTTCTCCGCATCATAGGGCGCCAGCATCGGTGCAAAGATGGCGATCAGCACCAGCAGCACAATAAAAGTGGCCGCCGCCATCGCCAGATGCTGTCGCCGAAAGCGTCGCCAGAACTCACGCCAGGGCGTACGCACAGGGCGAGAGCTGATTGTTGGCAGCGCAGAGAGCGCGGCATTACGTCGCCAGTTAAGCATCAACTATCCTTACTTGTAGCGAATTGCCGGGTTGATCGCCGCATAAAGCATATCGACCACCAGGTTTATCAGAATAAATTCCAGAGAGAAAAGCAGTACCTCGGCCTGGATCACCGGGTAATCACGCATTTCAACCGAGTCAACCAGCAGCCGTCCCAGGCCAGGCCAGTTGAACACCACTTCAACGACTATCGAGCCGCCGAGCAAAAAGCCAAACTGTAGCCCCATCATGGTGACCACCGGGATCATCGCATTGCGCAGGCCGTGCTTGACCACCACCAGCGATTCACGCACCCCTTTGGCACGGGCGGTGCGCATGTAGTCTTCCTGCATGACATCAACAAAGGAGGCGCGGGTAAAGCGGGCCATCACCGCGGCAACGGCGGCCCCGAGGGTCAGCGAAGGTAAAATATAGTGCTGCCAGCTGTCGGCCCCAACGGTCGGCAGCCAGCCCAGCTCCACCGAAAAAATCTGCATCAGCAGAATGCCGAGGGCAAAGGCAGGGAAGGAGATACCCGACACCGCCAGCGTCATCCCCAGACGATCCGGCCAGCGGTTACGCCACACGGCGGAGACGATCCCAATGGCCATGCCGATAACCACCGACCACGCCATACTGCTCAGCGTCAGCCAGAACGTTGGCATAAAGCGCTGCGCAATTTCTTCCGAGACCGGACGCTTCGAGACCATCGACGTGCCAAAATCACCCTGAAGGACGCTGGTGATATAGCGCCAGAACTGCTGCGGTAGCGGCAGATCCAGCCCCAGCTGTTCGCGCACCATCGCCACCACGGTCGCATCGGCGTCACGTCCGGCGATCAGCCGTGCCGGATCGCCCGGCAACAGGTGGACAAATAAAAATACCAGCACCGCCACAATCAGCAGCGTCGGGATCAGGCCCAGCAGCCGTTTTATAAAATAATTGAGCATTACAATTCCTACGCCCCCTCTCGGGGGCGTTTTCTGGCCGCTGGCGTTACTTCAGATCGGCATCGTCAAAGCTGAATGACGTATCGGGCATCACATAGAACCCGGTCAGATTTTTGGTATTAGCAGAAACCAGTTTTTCCACCACTAACGGCACCCACGGCTGCTCCTGCCAGATACGATCCTGGGCATCCTTGTACAGCGCGGCTTTCTTGGCGTCATCGGTGGTATCCAGCGCCTCGGTCAGATCTTTATCCACCTGCGGATTGCTGTAAAAGGCGGTATTGAAGATCGTCGGCGGCCAGGACTGGGTTGCAAACAGCGGCGTCAGTGCCCAGTTCGCCTCACCGGTTGAGGCGGACCAGCCGGTGTAAAACATCTTCACCTCACTCTCTTTCTGCCCCTTCTCTTCCACCTGCGCCGCGCGCTGGCCGGCATCCATCGCCGTCAGCTTGACCTTGATACCCACCTGGGCCAGCTGCTGCTGGGTGAACTGCAACACTTTCTGCGCGGTGCTGTGGTTGTGGGAAGACCACAGCGTGGTGCTGAAGCCGTCCGGATATCCCGCCTCTTTCAGCAGCTCGCGCGCCTTAGCCGGGTTATATTCCGGTGCAGGGAAGGTCTGCGCATACTGGATTGAGGGGGGCACAATACCGGTCGCCGGGGTAGCAAAGCCGGCGAAGGCCACTTTGACCAGCGCCTCGCGATTGATGGCGTAGTTAACCGCCTGACGCACTTTGATGTTATCAAACGGCTTCTGCGTGACGTTCAGGCTGATGTAACGCTGCATAATTGACGGCGAGGTGACCAGATCGAGCTTGCTGTTTTTTTCCAGCAGCCTGGCCTGCTCAAACGGAATAGGAAAAGCAAAGTTGGCCTCACCGGTTTGCAGCATGGCGGAGCGGGCGTTGTTGTCTACCACCGGTCGCCAGGTAATGCTGTCCAGCTTCGGATATCCCGCTTTCCAGTAGCCGTCGAATTTCTTCACCTTCACAAAGTCGGTCTGGTTCCAGGTGACAAACTCATACGGGCCGGTTCCCACCGGATGAAAACCAATATCCTTGCCGTACTTTTTCAGCGCGTCCGGGGAGATCATCGCCGCCGCAGGGCTGGCCAGCGTATTGATAAACGGAGAGAACGGCTGGTTCAGCGTAATTTTCACCGTGGTCGGATCGACGGCCTCGGTTTTCGCAATGGTTTTAAACAGATTATAGCGCTTCAGATGATTGTCCGGATTGCTGGCACGATCCAGGTTAGCTTTCACCGCTTCGGCGTTAAAATCGGTGCCGTCCTGGAATTTCACGCCGCTGCGCAGCTTGACGGTATAGACCAACCCGTCCGGGCTGACGTCATAGCTTTCGGCCAGCACGTTTTGCAGCTTCATATCTTTATCAAAGCCAAACAGCCCCTGATAGAAGGATTTCGCCACCGCCTGCGACAGCGTATCGTTCGCATCATACGGGTCAAGGGTGGTGAAATTAGACGCAACGGCAACGGTTATGTCTTTCGCGGCCCAGGCCGGCAGCGTCACAAAACTGCCCAGCAGTCCGGCGGTTAACAGCAACTTACGCGATTGTGGAATCATCATCTTGAATCTCCTGTCTCTTATTTTCATTATAAAATAATCAGGCGCGGCTGATGGCGTGCCGTGCAACGTAGTGACCGGCGCTGACCTCGACCAGCGGGGACACCAGCGGCTCATCCCCCAGGGCGCGGATGGGGCTGGGCACTTCATCAACCAGCAGCGCACGTTCGCGGCGTCGGTCAGTCGGGCTGGCTATCGGTACAGCCGCCATCAGCTTACGGGTGTAAGGATGCTGCGGATGCTCAAAGACCGCCTGACGCGGCCCGATCTCAACAATTTGACCCAGATACATCACGGCAACCCGATGGCTGATACGCTCCACCACCGCCATATCGTGAGAGATAAACAGAAACGCGATGCCGTATTCACGCTGAAGATCGAGCATCAGGTTAACGATCTGCGCCTGGATAGAGACATCCAGCGCCGAGACGGACTCATCGGCAACCACCACTTTAGGATTCAGCGCCAGCGCTCTGGCAATACAGATCCGCTGGCGCTGACCGCCGGAAAACTCATGGGGATAACGCTGCGCGTGCTCCGGCAGCAGGCCCACCCGCTCAAGCAGGGCGGCGACGCGGCCTTCGGCCTCGCGCCGGGTGGCAATGCCGTGCACCAGCAGCGGCTCCATAATTGAGAAGCCGACCGTCAGACGCGGGTCGAGCGACGCATAGGGATCCTGGAAAATAAACTGAATATCGCGGCGCAGATGCGACAGCGCGCTGCCTTTAAGCAGGTCGATACGCTGCCCGTCAAAGGTAATGGTGCCCCCCTGACTTTCAACCAGCCGCAGGAGTGAACGCCCGGTGGTTGATTTACCGCAGCCGGACTCGCCCACCAGCGCCAGCGTCTCTCCCCGGCGGAGATCGAAGCTGACTTTCTCTACCGCATGCACTCGCCGGGTCACACGGTTTAAAATCCCGCTGCGAATATCGAAACGGGTCACCAGATCGCGAACCTGGAGCAGCGGCGGGCCGTCGCTGCGCACGGTATCCTGCGGCAGCACAATCTCGCTATCCTCTTCCCCCACCAGCGGAAATTTTTGCGGCAGCGGCCGGCCGGTCATCGCACCCAGTTTCGGCACCGCCGCCAGCAGCGCCCGGGTATAGGGCTGCTTCGGCGCGTTGAACAGCGTTCCAACCTCGCCGGTTTCCACTACGTCGCCGCGATACATCACCTGCACCCTGTCGGCCATTTCCGCCACAACGCCCATATCATGAGTGATGAAAATCACCCCCATCTGCATCTCTTTTTGCAGCACGCGGATCAGTTGCAGGATTTGCGCCTGAATCGTCACGTCCAGCGCGGTAGTCGGTTCATCGGCAATCAGCAGCGCCGGGCGGCAGGACAGCGCCATCGCGATCATCACCCGCTGACGCATTCCGCCTGAAAGCTGGTGGGGATAACGGGTAAGAATGTTTTTGGCTTCGGGGATACGCACTAAATCCAGCATGCGCTGCGCTTCAATCATGGCCTGCCGGTGATCTTTTCCCTGATGCAGGCGAACGGGCTCAGCAATCTGCTCCCCGATGGGAAACACCGGATTCAGCGAGGTCATCGGTTCCTGAAAAATCATCGCCATATCCGCCCCGCGTATTTCACGCATCTGGCCGGAGGAAAGGGTGGTCAGATCGACCCGCTGCTGGTTGCGGCGGCGCAGCCAGATACTGCCGCTGTCAATAGTGCCGCCGCCCTGCTCTATCAGCCGCATTAGCGCCAGCGACGTCACCGACTTCCCGGAGCCGGATTCACCGACAATCGCCAGCGTTTCGCCCTGGCGCACCGTCAGGGAAAGATCGTTAACCGCCCGGATCCGCTCTCCTTCGTGCTGGAAACTGACGCTGAGGTTATCGACCGTCAGCACCAGTTCATTATGCGGGTGAAGCACGCTCATTCCCCCTCCCCGCGAAAGATAGCCACAACCGGACGTTCATCGGCAATGCCATAGCCGCGATACATTCCTTCGCTGTTGAACGGCAATACCAGATTACCGGCGCGATCTACGGCAATCAGGCCGCCGCTGCCGCCGAGCCGTGGAATGTTATGCATGACCACGCGTTCCGCCGCGTCGTTCAGCGACAGCCCGGCATAGTCCATCAGCGCCGCGATATCATAGGCGGCCAGGGTACGGATAAACACTTCACCGGTGCCCGTGCAGGAAACGGCAACCGTTTCACTGGCATAGCACCCGGCCCCCGGCAGCGGTGAATCCCCCACCCGCCCAACCTGTTTGTTGGTCATGCCCCCGGTAGAGGTGGCGGCGGCCAGATTGCCCGCGGTATCCAGCGCCACCGCGCCGACGGTGCCCATCTTGCGATCGGGATCGAGCGGCTCTCCCGCGCTGGCCTCATCATGGTCCAGCACTATCCGCTCATTTGCCAGCGCGCGATCCAGCTGCTTTCGTCGCCCCGGCGTGGAAAAAAAGTCAGCGGCAACGATTTCCAGCCCCTGCGCAGCCGCAAACGTTTCCGCGCCCGCGCCGGTAAACAAGACGTGTGGGCTGTGTTGCAGGACCGCGCGCGCCGCCAGCACCGGATTGCGAATATGCGATACACCCGCAACCGCCCCGGCCTCTCGCGTGCGGCCGTCCATGACGCAGGCATCAAGTTCATGCGTGCCCTGATGGGTAAAGACCGATCCGACCCCGGCGTTAAACAACGGGCACTCCTCCAGCAGACGAACCGTTTCAGTGACCACATCCTGAGCAGAGCACCCGGCGGCCAACAGCGTCTGTCCGCTGGCGACAATATCGGTAAGCGCCCGACGATAGCGTTGCTCCGTTTTCACATCCATACTGGTTTGCGTTATTGTGCCGGCACCACCGTGGATGGCAATCGTCGCTCTGACCATGATTATGATATCCTGTATGTCAAATCAGCATGAAAAACACCGGGTTAGCATCTGTTTTATGCGGAAATACCGTTTTTGACTATAGGTAGCATACCTGAGGTTGTAAAGCAGAAAGTTCGCACCCTGATAATAACCAATGGTTCTAACTTAGCATCCGTTTGCCGTTTTCATTCTCTTCAGGCGGTAAGCGTGACCCTGTTGTCGAATCGCGCCATAATAGGCGGATACCGTTTTTATCCGCAGCCGTGCCGGAGACCGAGGAGAAAATATGGAAGCGTTCACCAGGGGACTGATCTCCCTCGACGATGCCCTGAGCAATATGCTGGATCGCATTACCCCTATTACTGAAAGCGAAACGCTGCCGCTGCCGCTGGCAGTGGGACGAATCAGTGCCGAACCGGTTATCTCGCCGATGGCGGTTCCGCCGTTTGATAACGCCGCCATGGATGGTTACGCCGTGCGTATGGGCGATCTGGCATCGGGCGCGCCGCTGCCCGTGGCGGGAAAAGCCTTTGCCGGGTCTCCCTTCAGCGGTGCGTGGCCGGCGGGCAGCTGTATTCGCATTATGACCGGTGCGCCGGTGCCTGAAGAGTGTGAAGCGGTGGTAATGCAGGAGCAAACCGAATTGCAGGGCGAGGCGATACGTTTTACGGCAGAGATCACCGCCGGGCAAAACATCCGCCGCGCCGGGGAAGATATCCTTCCGGGCAGCGAGATTCTGCGTGCAGGAGTCAGATTAGGTGCCGCCGAGCTGCCGCTCATCGCCTCGCTGGGCATTGCCAGCGTGAAGGTTCTGCGCCCGCTGCGCGTGGCTATCTTCTCAACCGGGGATGAGCTTCAGACTCCGGGACAGCCGCTGGCCGCAGGACAGATCTATGACACCAACCGCTTTGCGGTTCATCTGATGCTTAACAAACTCGGCTGCGAGGTGATTGACCTCGGCATTATTCCTGACGATCGCGCGGCGCTGCGCGCCGCCTTTACCGACGCCGACGCCCGTGCCGATGTGGTGATCAGCAGCGGCGGCGTATCCGTTGGCGAAGCCGACTACACTAAGCAGATGCTGGAAGAGCTGGGCGAGATCACCTTCTGGAAACTGGCCATCAAACCCGGTAAACCGTTCGCCTTTGGCCGCTTGCGCCACAGCTGGTTCTGCGGCCTGCCGGGAAATCCGGTTTCCGCCATGCTGACCTTTTATCAGCTGGTGCAGCCGCTGCTGGCCAGGCTGACCGGTCAAAACGGCCCCGCCCTGCCGCCGCGTCAGCGCGTTCGCTGCGCAGACAGACTTAAAAAATCGCCGGGCCGCCTCGATTTCCAGCGCGGGATCCTGCTTCGTAACGCGGACGGCGATCTCGAGGTGAAGAGCACCGGTCATCAGGGTTCACATATTTTCAGCTCGTGGCAGCAGGCTAACTGTTTTATTGTGCTGGAGCGCGAACGGGGCAACGTGCTGCCCGGTGAGTGGGTGGAAGTGGAGCCCTTTAACGCACTGCTGGAGGGCTGATATGCCGGTGGAACTGAGCGATGAGGAAATGCTGCGCTACAACCGTCAGATTGTCCTGCGCAACTTTGACTTCGAAGGCCAGGAACGGCTAAAGGCGGCAAAGGTACTTATCGTGGGCTTAGGCGGGCTGGGCTGCGCCGCCGGTCAGTATCTTGCCGCCGCCGGGGTGGGCCATCTGACGCTGCTGGATTTTGACAGCGTGTCGCTGTCTAATTTACAGCGCCAGATCCTGTACGGCGAAGCGCAGGTGGGGCTTCCCAAGGTCGATTCAGCACGGATGCGGCTGGAGGCCATCAACTCTCAAATCCACTATGCCACCCTCAATGCGCAGCTCGATGACAGCGGCCTGGAACAGCAGATTGCCGCGCACGATCTGGTGGTTGACTGCTGCGATAACGTTGCGACCCGCGAGCAGCTTAACCGCCTGTGCTTTGCCAGCAAAACAGCGCTGGTCTCCGGCGCGGCTATCCGTATGGAGGGGCAGCTCAGCGTATTTACCTGGGGCGAGGATGAACCCTGCTATCGCTGCATCAGCAGACTGTTTGGACAGGCAACCCTTAGCTGCGTGGAGGCTGGGGTCATGGCCCCGCTGGTCGGCATAATCGGGTCACTCCAGGCAATGGAGGCGATTCGCGTGCTGACCGCCTACGGCAGTCCGGTCGCCGGGCAGCTGCTGCTCTACGACGCAATGACGCTACAGTTTCGCCAAATGAAGGTGGCGAAAGATCCCCATTGCGAGATCTGCGCTTCCGTCACATCCTGATAACTTTTTTTTGTTTTATATTATATAGTAACAACAAAATATTCAGCAGCCGGAAACGATCGTCCTTTCTGGTCACTGGCTGGCATAAAGGATGACGTTGATGAATACGGATCGGCACACCGTAGCCCCCCATCAGAGCAGATTTTCATTACGTCAGCTGATGATTATTTTTATGCTGGCTATCGTTAGCGTTGTGGTACTGATTAACGGCTTTCTGATCTGGAACTCCTGGCACCGGATGATAGTTTCAGCGCAGGATGAGGCGCATAACCTGTCGCAGTCGCTATCGCGCCAGGCGGAGGATACGTTTCTACAGGTGGACCTGACCTTGCGGGACGTTAGCGAACGTATTTCGCTGATTGGTCTGCTGCCGGACCAGCATAATTATCTGCGTGAGCTGCTGACCTCGCGTACCGTCACGCTGCCGCAGCTTGGCGGCATGGCAATTATCGATGCCCGGGGTGACTGGGTGGTCACCTCGCAAGGCAATGCGCCCAGGCAGAGTAATAACAGCGATCGCGAGTACTTCCGCTATCATCTGAACCATGACGATCCCGGGGTACACATCGGTAACGTGATACGCAGCCGTGCCAGCGGTGAGCTGGTAATTCCGGTATCCCTGCGGCTAAACGGTGAAGACGGCGCATTTCGCGGAATATTGCTGGCTACGGTCAGCCTCAGCTATTTTAAAACCGTCTACGGTTACTACAACCTCAGCGGCCACAATGTGATGGCGCTGATGCATGACAACGGCACGATCCTCTATATTCGCCCCTACAGCGAAAGCGCAATTAATCGCAATATTTCTGACAGCCCGCTGTTTTCCACGCTGCTGAAAACTTCACCCAGCGGCACCGCCGTTTATAAGTCGGCGCTGGACGGTATCGAGCGCGTTTTCGGCTACTCCAGCCTGAAACGCTATCCGCTGGTCACCGCCGCGGGCTTAGATAAGAAACAGCTGATGCGCAGCTGGTTCTCCACCATTAGCGTCTACATCGCCCTGTGTACGATTCTGCTGCTGGTGATCTTCCTGCTGGGCATGCTGGTGATGCGGCACATTAGTCAGAACCTGAAAAATCAGCAGGAGCTGACCGCCGTGCGCGACAGGCTTACCGCCGTGAACCGCACGCTGCAAACGCTGGTGCTGATCGACGGCCTGACCGGGCTGGCCAACCGGCGTCAGTTTGATATCTATCTACAGCACAGCATTGACCGGGCGCACAAACTCCGCACGCCGCTGGCGCTGGTGATGATCGATGTAGATTCTTTCAAGAAATTCAATGATACCTACGGCCATCCGGCAGGCGATGACTGTCTGAAACGGATTGCCGACATACTGGCGCATCATCTTCCCCATCGCCCGGAAAACCTGGTAGCGCGCTACGGCGGAGAAGAGTTTGCGGTGATTATGCCCGGCAGCGATCGCGAGATGGCCCTTAAGCTTGCCCGGGAAGCGGTCAGTGCAGTTGCAGGACTGGCGATCCCCCACGTTGGCGACGTAAAAGAACGGTGCATTGTCTCAATCAGCGCCGGACTGCACGTGATGAAACCGGAGGAGCCTGCGCCGTCGCCGTCATCGCTGATTGCGCTGGCGGACACCGCGCTATACGCGGCAAAGCGGGCGGGGAAAAATCGGGTGGAGGAAAATACCTAAATCGGGGCCAGCGGAACGCCGGCCCCCGAAAGCAGGGTTATACGATGCCTTGGCTGCGCAGATAGTCTTCGTAGTTGCCGGTAAAGTCGGTGAGTTTGCCCGGTGCCATCTCAATCACGCGGGTCGCCAGAGAGCTGACAAATTCACGGTCGTGAGAAACGAAAATCAGCGTCCCCTCGTACATCTCCAGCGCCATGTTCAGCGCCTCGATGGATTCCATATCCAGGTGGTTGGTAGGTTCATCCATAATCAGTACGTTCGGTTTCTGCATCATTAACTTGCCGAACAGCATACGTCCCTTTTCACCGCCGGAAAGCACCTTAGCCGGTTTCTTAATATCGTCCTGGCTGAACAGCAGACGACCGAGAATGCTGCGCACCGCCTGCTCGTCGTCGCTCTCCTGCTTCCACTGGCTCATCCAGTCAAACACGTTGAGATCGTCGCTGAAGTCATGGGCGTGATCCTGGGCATAGTAGCCTATCAGGGCATTTTCCGACCACTTCACCGTGCCGCTATCCGGCAGCACGTCACCCACCAGCGTTTTCAGCAGGGTCGTTTTACCGATACCGTTCGGACCGATGATCGCCAGTTTTTCGCCCACTTCCAGCAGCAGATTCACATTTTTAAACAGCGGCCCCTGATCGAAGCCCTTGGTCAGAGCTTCCAGCGTCAGCGCGTTGCGGAACAGCTTTTTGTCCTGCTCAAAGCGAATAAACGGGTTCTGACGGCTGGAGGCTTTCACCTCTTCCAGCTTGATTTTATCAATCTGTCTGGCGCGTGAGGTCGCCTGGCGCGACTTTGATGCGTTCGCGCTGAAGCGGCTGACGAAAGATTGCAGTTCGTTGATCTGGGCTTTCTTCTTGGCGTTGTCGGACAGCAGACGATCGCGCGCCTGCGTTGCCGCGGTCATATACTCATCGTAGTTGCCCGGATAGACGCGCAGTTCGCCGTAGTCGAGATCGGCCATGTGCGTACACACCATGTTCAGGAAGTGGCGGTCGTGCGAGATAATGATCATGGTGCTGTTACGTTCATTCAGCACCTGCTCCAGCCAGCGAATGGTATCGATGTCCAGGTTGTTCGTCGGTTCATCCAGCAGCAGAATTTCCGGATTGGAGAACAGCGCCTGCGCCAGCAGCACACGCAGCTTCCAGCCGGGGGCCACTTCGCTCATCGGGCCGTAGTGCTGCTCCAGCGGGATCCCCACGCCCAGCAGCAGTTCACCGGCACGGGCTTCGGCGGTGTAGCCATCCATTTCGCCGTAGGCCACTTCAAGATCGGCCACTTTATAGCCATCTTCTTCGCTCATTTCCGGCAGCGCATAGATACGGTCGCGCTCTTCCTTCACTTCCCACAGTTCAACGTGGCCCATGATCACCGTATCCAGCACGGAGTACTGCTCAAAGGCGAACTGATCCTGGCGCAGCTTACCGATACGCTCGTTGGGATCGATGGAGACGTTACCGCCAGACGGCACCAGATCGCCACCCAGAATTTTCATAAAGGTGGACTTGCCGCTGCCGTTGGCACCGATCAGGCCGTAGCGGTTGCCGCCGCCAAATTTGACAGAAATATTTTCGAACAGCGGCTTACTGCCAAACTGCATGGTGACGTTGCTGGAAACTAGCACAGGATAGCCTTTCGTTTACGGGATAATAATGGGGGTATTTTAGTCAGCGCGCATTATGCCAAAAATGGCGCGATGAATACAGCGTACTGATGCGGGATGACGGGGAGATGAAGAAATGGCCGGGTGCATACCCGGCCAGAGAGTTAATGACTTTCCGCTTTATTTGTCGCGGCCGACGGTTTGGCGTTTTCTTCTTCACCGCTCAACCAGTCGTGCAGATAGTGTTCAATCTGTTCCAGGCTGCGGTTGCGGGTTTCCGGCACACAACGGACGACGAACACCGCGCCGCCAATCCCGATCAGGCCAAAAATCAGGAAGGCACCGGAGAGGCCGACGCTGGCCAGCAGCATCGGAAACGCCAGAGAAATAAGGAAATTGGCAATCCACATGGCAAACACCGCGCCGCCCATAAAGATGCCGCGCAGGCGCGTCGGGAAAATTTCCGACAGCAGCAGCCAGGTCACCGGGGAAAGCGCGCCCTGCTGGAAGCTCAGGAACATCAGCATGCCGAGCAGCACCATATAGCTGCGCAGTACGTCCACTTCCCCGTTGATCGTCTCCGGCATAAAGTAGCTGACCGCACCGATGAAGAACAGGCAGGCGGTACAGCCAAACTGACCTATTTTCACCATCGTGCGGCGGCCGATACGCCCCAGCAGCCAAATCCCCACAAAGGTCATCAGCACAGAGATCGCCCCGTTCGCAATGGTGGCAAACAGCGCGGCGTCGGTGCTCATACCCACGGCCTTCAGCATGGTCGGGGCATAGTACATGATGGTATTAACACCGGAGGCCTGCTGAATAATCGCGATGCCCAGACCAATCAGAAACAGCTTAAACAGCCAGGGTTTTCTCAGTTCCCGTAGACCTGAACGCGTCTGCTGGCGATCTTCCTCCTCCAGCGTTTCGGTGATCTCCTCCAGCTCCCACTCCACGTCCTCTTTGGCACGGGTACGTTCCAGCACCCTGCGGGCTTCCGCCAGACGCCCCTTCATTGCATACCAGCGCGGGGTATCCGGCATAAACATCATGCCAAACCACAGCAGTACCGCAGGGATAGTGGCAACAAACAGCATCCAGCGCCAGGTATCGTGGCCGCCCCACGCCGCGTTAAAACCGGCGTTGGAGATGTATGCCAGCATCTGACCCGTTACGATCATCAGCTCCTGGATGGTGACCAGCTGGCCGCGCCTGTTCGCCGGCGCAATTTCAGCGATATAGACCGGCACCGTCGCCGACGCGCCCCCGACGGCGACGCCCAGCACCACGCGAAAGGCGATCATCCACTCCACGCTTGGTGCAAGGGCCGTACCGATGGAGCCGACCGCAAAGATGATCGCCAGCAACAGAATAATCCTTCTGCGACCGGCGGCAGCGGCAAAATAGCCCGAGAACAGCGCACCGAAAGCCGCGCCGAACAGCAGTGAACTGGTAACCAGTCCGGTAGTGAAGGGAGTCAGGTGTAACTCGTCGCCCATAAACAGCAGGGCTCCGGAAATAACGCCGGTGTCATAACCGAAAAGCAATCCACCCAACGTAGCAACGGCAGCAATCACTTTAACAAAGGGTTCTGTTTTGGTGTTGCTGTTAGGGCCAGACGCCCGGTTAGCGGTTATATATTGTTCTTTTACCATGGTGACTACAGTGACCTCTTATCGACCTGGTTGGTAAGGGGACAGACGGTAAAACTCAACCGTGTTTTAACAACAACCGTCTGCTCGACCAATTTAGATCATTTTTTTCATTTTAATTAACAATGAAAATTTAATTTTGAGGTATCGATCCCATTATTCACGTTTATTTGTGACTCAAAGCTAATAACGCCATTTATTGATTGAAATCCACCCAAAAAAACCCGCTCTCATTCCGTGATAACATTTCATCTTGCGGTTAATGAAAAACTTTTATTTCATTTATAATAAAAATGATAGATAGCTATCATTAAGATAGGAAATTTTTCCCCTGAATCAACTCACTAAAAAATACTTAAAATCAACGTGTTATATTTAATATGCATTCCTGGTCACTTTATCATTCTGGCTATCACCCCGCCGGAAAAATACAGCCAACTCTTTTATAAGAGAAAAATAATCAGAGATAAAAGAGAGGATTTTTCAAAAAGAGAGGAAATGAGAAGAGTCTACCGGGCATATTGCCGATGAGTTTATCAGGCACCCGTACGGGTGCCTGATAAAGGGCGATCGCATTTATGGCGTTTCCGCCGGTCCAAATACCGAATAATTCGGCAGCTGAACCTGCTGATAATTTTCCCAGCCGCCGCCCAGCGCTTTATACAGTGCGACCAGGTCAAGACCGGTTTGCATTCTCGCCTGTTCCGCCTGCTGTTTAACCTGCGCCAACTGGCGCTGTGCGTCCAGCGCCTCGATAAATGAGGAAAGGCCCTGTCGATAGCTGTCGCTGGCCAGATCGAACGCGGTTTGCTGGGCGTTTACCGTCTCCTCCAGCCCGACGACCTGCTGCCGATCGCTGCGGTAGCTGACCAGCGCATTCTCTACATCCTGGAGCGCGGTCAGCACCGTCTGTCGATAGCCCAGCGCGGCGCTGGCCTGCTGCGCCCGGGCAGCCTTAACACTGGAGACCAGCCTTCCCCCCTGGAATATCGGGATAGTGACGGACGGACCGTAGCTGTAAAAATGGCTGCTCCAGTTGTCCAGATAGCCGGCGTCACTGTTGCGCATACCAAACTGCCCGGTCAGCGATACGCTGGGAAACAGCTCCGCTACCGATACGCCAATATTGGCGGTCGCGGCGTGCAGGGTGGCTTCCGCCTCGCGCACGTCGGGGCGACGACGGGCCAGCGCTGCGGGCACCCCAACCGGCACCACCTGCGGCAGCGCCGGAAACGGCCTGCTCGCCGCCAGCTCAGCGTCCAGCGCGCCGGGCACCCTGCCGGTCAACACCGCCAGCCCGTTCATCGCCTGATGAATTTGTGCCTCGAACTGCGGCAGCTGCGAACGCAGCAGGCTAAGCTGCGCGCGGGCGCTCTCCACGTTCGTCTGCGGGGCCAGTCCATTGCGCTGCTGGCTCTCGGTCAGCGCCAGCGTTTGCTGCGCAACCGCTATCTGCGTTTGCAGCGTTGCAACAATCGCCTGCGCTCCGCGAAGCTGCAAGTAAGCCCTGGCGACCTCCGCCTCCAGCGATACCAGCGCATCGTTGCGCCGTTCCACCGACTGCTGCTGCTGCGCACCGGCCATCTCAACCTGGCGGCGAACCTTGCCCCACATATCCAGCTCCCAGGCGGCGTCAAAGCTGCCCTGATACAGCCCGACCGGTTTTGACAGGCTGTCGAGAGCCGGTTTCAGATCGGTATCGGTTTCCACCTGTTCCAGTCGATCATAGGCGCCCTCAGACTCCAGCTCCCCTTTGATGCCCAGCTGCTGACGGGTAAAGCGGGTATTGGCGTTGACCGACGGCGCCCACGCACCGCGTGCCTGGTTCAGCTGCTGCCGGGCACCGGCAATGCGCAGCACCGCCTGCTGAAGTGAAAGGTTGCCGGCAATCGCCCGTTCAATCAGGCTATTCAGCTGCGGATCGTTAAACGACGTCCACCATGAGGGGTTGACCGCTGCCGCCTGCGGAGTGAACTCGCTGTCAGCATTCAGGCTGTTAAAGCTGTCGGGGGTGGCAGGCCTGGGCGCTCGATAATCCGGCCCTACGGCACAGGCGCTCAGCGTCAGCGCCACGGCGAGTAATGTCCCGGTTCTCGAACCGATAAATAAGTGATCAACGCGCATATCAGTGTGCTCCCGCACTGCCTTCGCTCTTAATGGGCGACAGCAAGAAACAAATTGGAATCAGGACAAGCGCCACCACGCTCAGGCCCAAAAATACGTCGATATAGGCGAGAAAACGCGCCTGGACAATCATTTGCTGGTAGAGCTTGCCGGTGGCAATCACTACCGGATCTCCGGTCATATGGGCAAAGTCACGGATGCCCTGCGCCCAGCGCTCGACCGCCAGATTGAACGGTTCATTAAGCGGCGTCATGTTATGAACCAACTCTGCGCTGCGAGCCTGGCTTCGTTCGGTGATCATCGCCGTGGACAGGGAGATGCCGATCGAACCCGCTACGTTACGAAACATGGTGAACAGCGCCGACGCATCGGCATTCAGCCGCTGCGGGATGGTGGCAAAAGCAATGGTCGTCAGCGGCACGAACAGGAAGCCCAGCCCGATCGTCTGCGCACTGCGCATGATGACCAGGGTAGTGAAATCGATATCCGGGGTCAGCGTGGCGGAGTAGATGAACGACAGCGTCAGCAGCGTAAAGCCAAAGGCAATCAGCAGCCGCGTCTGCACCACCGGCATCAGCTTCAGTACCAGCGGAATAGACAGCACAATCAGCACCGCACCGGGCGACAGCACCAGGCCCGAAAGCGTGGCGGTATAACCCAGATCCTGCTGGGCCAGCTGCGGGATCACCACCGAGCTGCCGTAAAGGATCGCCGACATACCGGCCATCAGCAGACCGGCAACGGCAAAGTTGCGATCCTTCAACACCGTCAGATCGACAACCGGTTTTTTCGCATAGACCAGCCAGTAAATGGCCCCGACAATACCGGTCAGCGCCAGCAGACCGAAGGTAACGATAAAGCTGGACTGGAACCAGTCCTCATCCTCACCGCGATCCATCATCACCTGTAAACAGCCCAGGCCGAGGGTGATCAGGCTGATACCGATATAGTCCACCCGCAGCTTGCCTTTTGCCCACTTACGTTCCCACGGCGGATCTTCCAGCAGCTGATAAATCGCCAGCACGCTGATGATCCCAATCGGAATGTTGATAAAAAATACCCAGCGCCAGCTGTAGTTATCGGTGATCCAACCGCCGAGCGTGGGTCCCAGAACCGGGGCCACAATCACCGCAATCGACGACAGGCCGAAGGCCTTACCGCGATCCTCCGGCTTGAAGTAGTCCAGCAACACCGACTGCTGCACCGGCTGTAACCCGCCGCCGAAGAACCCCTGCATCACGCGGAACAGGATGATCTGCCACAGCTCGGTGGCAATACCGCAGAGGAATGAACAGATCGTGAACATCACGATGCAGATAAGGAAAAACTGCCTGCGCCCGAGCAGGCGGCTGAGGAAGGCAGATATCGGTAAAACGATACCGTTTGCCACCAGATAAGAGGTCAGCACCCACGTTGATTCGTCGTAGCTGGCAGAGAGCGTTCCCGCAACGTGCGGCAGGGCAACGTTAACGATGGTGGTATCCAGGATCTCCATAAAGACCGCCATCGTCACCGTCAGCGCCACCAGCCAGGGGTTACTGGACGGTTTCCAGCTTTGACCGGAACTCATTCCACCGTGACCTTCGGCTCAACGGAGAGACCGATGGGCAGCGGCATGGCGGGGTCCAGCCCCTTATCAATAATGATTTTTACCGGCACGCGCTGAACAATCTTCACGTAGTTGCCGGTGGCATTTTCCGACGGGAAGGCCGAGAAGCGCGAGCCGGACCCCATCTGTACGCTGTCAACGTGCCCTTCCAGCTTCAGATCGGGCCAGGCATCCACACTGATTTCAACCTTATTACCGGGCTTCATACGCCGCAGCTGCGACTCTTTAAAGTTAGCGACGATCCACACCTCGGGGGAGACCAGAGAGAACAGCGATGAGCCGGCCTGCACCAGCGTACCCGGCTGAACATTGCGCCGGGTAATAAAGCCATCGTAAGGCGCACGCACCTCGGTGTAAGAGAGATTGAGATCGGCCTGATTCAGCTGCGCCTGCGCCTGTTCGACCTGGCTTTGCCGCGCCTCAACGTTGGTTTCCTGCTGACGGATCTGCAATGCCACCTGCGAGGCCACTTCAACCTGCGCCTGTGCGTTGGTCAGTTCAGCCTTCGCGCTGCGCAGCTGGGCGCTGGCAGCATCAATATTGCGCTGTGAGGTTGCACGCGGGTCAACGCGGCGCTGGCGTCTGTCGTCTTCCAGTGCGTTCTGATAATTCGCTTCCGCGCGCGCCTGCTGCGCCAGCGCCTGATCTTTCTGCGCCGGATACTGCACCTTCGCCAGGCTAAGCTGAGCCTGCGCCTGATGCAGCTGGGCCTGCGCCAGACTGAGCTGCGCCCTGGCCTGCGCCTGCTGTGCGGTGGCGTCACGCGGATCGATCACCACCAGCAGATCGCCCTGCTTCACCCGCTGATTATCTTTGACCTTCAGCGCGGTCACATAGCCGGACGTTTTCGGGGAGATGGTTACCGCGTCGGCCTCGGTGAAGGCGTCATCGGTCGTTTCAATATTGCGGGTCGTAGCCCAGAACCACAGCGCCACCAGCAGCATAACGACAATGACTATCCCAAGAATAATCAATGGTTTCTTTCCGGGGCGCTTGCGGGGTGTCTCGTTTTCTTCCGGGTTTGGCGCGTGCTGCTCGTGCTGATGAAGTGTTTCATCTGACGGCGCCGGAGTCGTTTGATTAGCCATAGTTTCCATCGTTCAAAGACACACTGATATTTAAGCCAGATGACTCAGTCTGGTTTAAACATAAGAGTAAAACTGACAAATGCCAGGCTTTCTTGACGAAACTAGAACATCGGTTGTTCAGGCAGCACGAAAGGTTAAGTAAAGTAACCAGCCGCTGCCTAACGCCCACAGCAGCATCGGGATCGAATAGAGGTGGAAGTGCCACCAGATACGGCGATCTTTCGCCATTCGCAGGGCGATCAGATTTGCCAGCGATCCGGGCAGCAGGCCAAAGCCGCCGATATTTACCGCCCAGGCTAAAAGCACTGAAGGCGGCAGCGTGGTCAGCAGCAAAATGGTGGTAGGCACATTGCTGATGATTTGTGACAGCCCCGCCGCCAGCATAAACTGTCCGAACTGAGGCAGCTGGCCGACGGCGTGCAGGGAGGACTGTAGCAGCGGCAGGCGGGTCAGCAGGAAGACATCAACAAACATGGCAATGAACACCACCAGCAGACTCCAGTCAATGGTCAGCAGAATACGCCGTGCCAGCAGCAGAAACGCGACGAATACGATCCCCAATCCCCAGATAGCCAGATCCTGCTCCAGCGCCGCAATAAACAGAACGTAGAGTGCCACGCTGGAAAACAGCAGCGGGCGCTGCCAGCGCTCCTCGGGCCGATCGGCATGGCGCTCAATGGTGCGTGAGGGGAAGCAGCAGACGGTCAGCAGCAGCAGACTGACTAAAAGCAGCGCGGCCAGCGGCAGCATCTGCCAGATAAACTCAACGAAACCCAGCCCGCCGTTACGCCACAGCAAAATGTTTTGCGGATTGCCAATGGGCGTCAGCAGCGATCCGGCATTCACCGCCAGCGCTTCAAAGATGATCAGCCGTGAGATCGGCAGCGCCGAATACTTACGCAGTGAAAGCGTGAGCGGCACCAGAATGAACAGCGCCACATCGTTGGTCAGAAAGGTAGAAAGCAGCGCCGCGGCGCAGACCAGAAACAGCGCCAGCTGGCGCTGGTGGCGAAACCCCTGCACCAGCCGCCGCCCGAGCGCATCAAAATATCCGCTGGCCTCTATGCCTTTGGTCAGCATCAACAGGCCACAGAGCGTGATCATCGTTGGCCAGTCAACCGCCCGGGGCAGATCGGCAACGGTGAAGGGAACGAAGCAGGCCAGCAGCAGGCCCAGAACCACTAACAGATGCAGAAAACGATCGTGCAAAAAAGGTCTGAACAGGGATGTCATGCTGGCTCGCAGTGTCGGCGTTTATTGTTGACGACTTTCGCTAAATTTCTGAAAAATTGCCAGCGTCTCATCGCTGACATGGTGTTCAATCCCCTCGGCATCACGGCGAGCGGTATCCGGGCTGATACCCAGCGCCAGCAGAAAGGTTTCAACAATATGATGGCGTTCGCGGCTCTCTTCCGCCAGTTTCTCCCCTTCCTGAGTGAGGAAAACACCGCGATATGGCACCTGCTCAACCAGACCGGCGGTGGCCAGACGCTTCAGCATTTTCGCCACCGTCGGCTGCGAAACCCCCAGACGGGCAGCCATATCAACCTGTCGGGCTTCGCCGAACTCATGTATCAGGTCAGAAATCAGCTCAACATAGTCATCGATTAATTCACGGCGATGGGCTTCACGCACCTGGCGAAACCCCTCGACATGCTCTTCGATATCCTTCAATGGCGCTGGCACTACAGCTTTTGCGCGACGACTCATTCAGCTTCCTCTAATTATCAACCTCAGCTTTTTGACAGCGTGCGGAGGTCTGTTGGTGTCACATTGTAAACGAAGCTCAAAGAAGCACAAAATTTAGCGTAATAGCTCTGGCTATGGGATATAGCCTGTGCTATACCTGTTGATAATTCATACTTATCCTGACTGTTGGGAGGGACATAAAATGAAAGTTCCACTGCTGCTTAAACTGTTCTGTCGTTCACCCTTTACTCTGCGTCTGATGCTGCTGGAAATGCTGCTCAACGACCGGCCGGTCACCCCGGCCCCCTGATTGGTTTTGTGCGGTTCGACTCCGCCGTTCATTTTGTTCACCGCTTCACAGAATGTCGTCATATCGCTGGTTGCGTTCCGGCAAAACAACGACTATCTTGCCAACCTTTCGTAAAGAGTGCGGCCAGTCGGGTTCTCTCCCTCCCCTGTCACCCTTTCTGACGAGCAAATCGGGCAGCCTGCCACTTCAGTTAACCGCTGAAGCGCTCAGCTAATGCGTATTTTTATAAGAACCGAGAATGAATCTGACACCTCTTACCTCCGCGACGGTGCCAACCTACCGTGGCTGGCTTAGTCCGTATACCGGCTTGTATCTGCTGCTTTCCCTGACCATCAATCTTGCTTTTGGCTACCCGCTGAGCCTGTTCTATACGCTGGCGTTTACAGCCCTGCTGGTGTTGCTGGCGACCGTACTGCCGAAGGTGCAAAAAGGGTTGCTGGCCGCCACTGCACTGATTGCCGGTTTTTATTACCCCTTTGGTCAGGTTTACGGGCCACCCAACTTTAATACCCTGCTGGCGCTTCACGCCACCAACGCTGAAGAAGCCAGTGAGGCTCTGCTGATTTTCCCGCTGCATGACTATGCCATTGGTCTGGCGATTATCGTGGGCGGCGGCCTGGCGCTGATGCGAAAACCACCGGCCAGACGGCGCTGGGGATTCCGGGAGAGCGCCTGCCTGGCGTTTGTGCTGGCCGCCTGGCTGACGCAGCCCGTGCTTAATCAGGCTACGGGCGGCGTATTTAATCTGAAAGACGCCGGCTACCCGCTGGTGCGTTTTGTCAGGGACACGGTTGAAAGCAAGCTGTCGGTAAATCGGGAGATTGAGCGCATGAGCCGTCTCGCCACGCTACAGGACGACTGGCACATCCAGAGCGTTAAGCCCGAACGTCAGATTTATGTGGTGGTGATCGGTGAGAGCGCCCGCCGCGATACCATGGGTGCCTTCGGCGGGCGTTGGGACAATACTCCCTTTGCCAGCGGGCTTAACGGTGAGTTTTTCAGCCACTTTACGTCGGCTGCGTCCTCCACGCAGAAATCCCTTGGGCTGACGCTAAACCAGGTGATTAACGGTGAGCCGCAGTATCAGAACAACATTATCAGCCTGGCGAACCGCGCGGGATTCGACACCTGGTGGCTGTCAAATCAGGGGCAGATTGGACAGTTCGATACGCCGATTGCCAGTATCGCCCGACGAGCGAAGACCGTGCATTTTCTGAAACAGGGTGATTTTGAAGCGGATAAAACCACGCGGGATGAAGACCTTCTCGCCCTGACGCCTGCCGCGCTGTCCGGCCCGGTGACGGCACCGCGCCTGCTGATTTATCATCTGGTTGGGTCCCACCCCAAGGCCTGCGATCGTACCGGTGGGCGCATTGTGGAGCGCCTGCACTCCAGCGAAACTTCCTGTTATCTTTACAGCATCACCCAAACCGACGGCTTTTTACAGCGGCTGTGGCAACAGTTGCAGCAGAGTGGGCTGAATTATTCGCTGATCTATTTTTCCGATCACGGATTGGCCTTTAAAGAGAAAGGTACGCGTAACGAATATCTGACCCACGATGACAAGTACCGTCAGAACTATGAAGTGCCGCTGTTTATCACCTCCAGCGGGGATACCCGCCGCAGGATTATTGACAGCCCGCGCTCTGCCAATGACTTTCTGACGCTGTTTACCCAGTGGACCGGCATCCGCACCCGGGAGGTCGTGCCGGGCTACCGGTTTATCTCCAGGGATAAGGCACCGCCGATAGAAATCACAAATTTTGCCCTCAAGCGTCTGCCGTTTAGCCAGCTTAAGCAAGATCCGTTTGCCCGATAGCAGACAAAAAAAATCCGCCCCGAAGGGCGGATTTATTGGCGACGGCTTGCAAAAGCAAACCTGTCGGCTTCAGCTTAGAAGCTGTAGCCCACGCCAGCGGTCCAGGTGCCAACGTCCACGCTGCGGATACGGCTCTGCTCGTAGCCCACATCCAGAGCAACGTTCTGCATTGGGTTGAACTGAACGCCCGCACCGTAGGAGAAACCTACGTCGCTTGAGTTGTAGTTTTCACGGTTTGGTTCATTGTACTGGTATTTACCGTAGCCGATACCAACCACACCGTACAGGCTTGCCCAGTCGTTCAGACGGTAAGCCGGGCCACCGGTCAGACCATAGTACTGGCCCTTGATGTAATCGCCAGATTCAGTGCGATCTTTTTCGGTGTAGGTGAAAGAACCGATCCAGCCCAGTGGATCGCTGCCGTTTTCGTAGCGATACTTCAGGTTGAAACCGTTTGCTTTGTTAGCAACGCCCTGGTAGTCGCTCTGAGCGTAACCAGCAGTAACTGTGCTCTGTGCCATTGCTGAACCAGCAGAAACTGCCAGAACACAAGCCAGTGCGGAAAGACATGCGATTTTTTTCATAACCACCTCAAATGTAAAAAGTACTGAAATCCTGACAACACTAAAAATATAACAAAAGATGGTGGGAAACTCTGCCCCTAATACGTTGTCTAACGAGATATTTGGTGTAACAGAAAGTTAATGAATCATTATAAAGTATAGGTTTTTCTTATAGTTATGCGATGTGAATCACTATAATTATCGATTGTAAAAAAAGGTTCATTAAGAGTAATCCTAAATAAATCCTGACAGTTCTTTACTCAATCCTTTCGTTTTCCTCTGGTTATGGTTATTTTCAACAGCAGTATACGGATATAACTGGCATCATTCGGTACACCGTGTAGCAACTTTTTAAACAACGGAACCTAAAGGCTGAAATACAGGATGTCACCACAACAATTCAAAAACTCGCGCTGGCTGCCCATACTGCTTTTACTGATTGCCATGACCTCCATTCAGGGCGGGGCGGCGCTGGCTAAAACGCTGTTCCCGCAGGTGGGAGCGCCGGGCATTACCGCCCTGCGGCTCGGGCTTGGCACTGTCATTCTGTGCATCATCTTCAAACCCTGGCGACTGCGCTTTAGCCGGAGTCAGGCGCTGCCGCTGATTATTTACGGTCTGGCGCTGGGCGGAATGAACTACCTGTTCTATCTCTCTATTCGAACCGTACCGCTGGGAATTGCCGTGGCGCTGGAATTTACCGGCCCGCTGGCGCTGGCGCTGGCCGGTTCACGGCGTGCGCTGGACTTTCTCTGGGTTTTCCTGGCGATACTGGGGCTGTTCTTTCTGTTGCCGGTGGGCCAGGATATCAGCAGCGTCGATCCCCTTGGTGCGCTGCTGGCCGTCGGCGCCGGTGCGCTGTGGGCCGTGTATATCCTCGCCGGACAGCGGGCGGGCAGCCAGCACGGACCGGCCACGGTAGCCGTCGGCTCACTGATTGGTTCACTGGTATTTGTTCCACTGGGCCTCGCCTTCGCCAACAGCGGTATCTGGACGCTGTCGCTAATCCCTATTGGTCTGACCATTGCAATTCTTTCCAGCGCGCTGCCCTACTCGCTTGAAATGGTGGCACTGACCCGGATGCCGGCGCGAACCTTTGGCACGCTGATGAGTCTGGAACCCGCAATGGCGGCAATCTCCGGGATGCTGTTCCTGGGCGAGGTACTGACACTGGTACAATGGCTGGCGCTGCTGGCGATTATCTCGGCCTCGGCGGGATCGACATTAACTTTGCGCCCGGCCAAAGCGAAAATTGATTCCGTTAATAAAATCCCCGAGTAAATAATTGATCCGCCGTATTTCATGCTGCGGCGGACCAATAAAACAGAGTGTTAAATACCCACGGAAAAAATCAGTAACAATAAATTAACCTTAGAGACATAATCATATCATCAACATTGGTTTACGCATAAAACATCAATAAAAACCATTAAAAATCATGCAAATAGCAATAAACCCAGAAAATAGTAATAGTTATCACTATGATTTAAATTTTCATCCCCTCCTTTTTAAAATTTATGCTAAGAATCAACCTAATCATTACTATTACATCGATAGGGATTATCTTCAGCACAGAATCAAAAACCGGTGCTATACTTAATCCCGTAAATTATTAGGACAACCTGACAATTAAGAGGATATCAATTATGAGCACCGCTAAACTGGTTAAAGCAAAATCTTCTGATCTCATTTATACCCGCAATGACATAGCTGACCAGGACAAAAAGGCCGCTATTGAGGTGCTTAATCGTCTGGTTACAGAATTCATCGACCTGTCACTGATCACCAAGCAGGCGCACTGGAACATGCGCGGCGCTAACTTCATTGCCGTACATGAAATGCTGGATGGATTCCGTACCGCGATCACCGAACATCAGGACACCATCGCGGAGCGCGTTGTGCAGTTGGGCGGCGTGGCACTTGGCACCGTACAGATCGTCAACGATAAAACTCCGCTGAAAAGCTACCCGCTGAACATTCACAGCGTGCAGGAACACCTGAAGGCGCTGGCGGATCGTTATGCCGTAGTTGCTAACGACGTGCGTAAAGCCATCGAAGAAGTGTCTGAAGCAGACGAAGACAGTGCGGATATCTTTACCGCCGCTTCGCGCGATCTGGACAAATTCTTGTGGTTCATCGAATCAAATATCGAGTAATTCCGCTGCTAACAGCGTAAGCACCTCACCATACAGGAGCAGATGGCCACGCCATCTGCTCTTTTTTTATGCCGAATTTAACCGCACAGGCCACGCCAAACCCTTAAAAAATCAGAGGCCACTGGCAATTTATTAATCCCCTGCGACACTATCTGTTGTTTTTATCCGGTAATTTGCTACAACTGCTAATGCGCCTCGGGTGGCACTATGCACCACTTCAGACCTGTTGCACCAAAATGGTGCCCCTCGATAGTGCATGGCACTGTATCGTGTCAGCCTCTTACCGGAAAAGTGCATATAACCTGCTGTTTTCCATTACCATTGCGAACCTGGCACGATTCTTTCATAGGGCTGCTGGTATTCAACCGGATCGTTCTGTTCCGGGAAGCGATAAGGATAAAATGATGAAGTCAATTTTTAAGGTTAGTCTGGCCGCGCTGACGCTGGCGTTTGCCGTCTCCTCCACAGCTGCTGATAAGAAACTGATCGTAGCAACCGATACCGCTTTCGTTCCTTTTGAGTTTAAACAGGGTGATAAGTACGTCGGTTTTGACATCGACCTGTGGGATGCCATCGCGAAACAGCTAAACCTGGAATACACCCTGAAACCTATGGATTTCGCGGGTATCATCCCAGCCCTGCAAACACGTAACGTTGATCTGGCACTGGCCGGTATCACCATTACCGACGAACGTAAAAAAGCGATTGAATTCTCCGACGGCTACTATAAAAGCGGCCTGCAGGTGATGGTTAAAGCCAACAATGACAGCATCAAAGGTATTGATGACCTGAATGGCAAAGTCGTGGCGGTGAAGAGCGGTACCGGCTCCGTTGACTATGCGAAGCAAAATATCAAAACCAAAGACCTGCGCCAGTTCCCGAATATCGATAACGCCTACATGGAACTTGGCACTAACCGCGCTGACGCCGTGCTGCACGATACACCGAATATTCTTTACTTCATCCATACCGCCGGTAAAGACCAGTTCAAAGCGGTAGGCGACCCGGTTGAAGCCCAGCAGTACGGCATTGCCTTCCCGAAAGGCAGCGACGATCTGCGTGAGAAGGTCAACGGCGCGCTGAAAACGCTGAAAGAGAACGGAACTTACAACACGCTGTACAAAAAATGGTTCGGCAGCGAACCTAAATAATAAAAACTGAATAGCTTGACTTAATGCGGGGGCCTGCAAGCCACCGCATTTTTCCACATCAACAAAAATGGATTTAGATCCGGAGAATAAACATGCAGTTTGACTGGAGCGCCATCTGGCCTGCTATTCCAATCCTGCTTGAAGGTGCCAAACTGACGCTGTGGATTTCAGTCCTCGGTCTGGTTGGCGGCGTGATCATTGGCCTGGTTGCCGGTTTTGCCCGCGCCTACGGCGGATGGCTGTCCCGCAACATCGCACTGGTTTTCATCGAACTTATCCGCGGCACGCCGATTGTGGTGCAGGTAATGTTCATCTACTTCGCCCTCCCGATGGCATTCAGCGACCTGAGAATCGACCCGTTCAGCGCGGCGGTGGTCACAATTATGATCAACTCCGGCGCCTACATTGCTGAAATTACCCGCGGTGCGGTGCTGTCCATCAACCGTGGCTTCCGCGAGGCGGGCCTGGCCCTGGGGCTGTCAAGCCGTGAAACGCTGCGTTATGTCATTATGCCGCTGGCGCTGCGCCGCATGCTTCCGCCGCTGGGTAACCAGTGGATCGTCAGCATCAAGGACACCTCGCTGTTTATCGTCATCGGCGTTGCCGAACTGACCCGCCAGGGACAGGAAATCATTGCCGGCAACTTCCGCGCGCTGGAAATCTGGAGCGCCGTTGCCGTTATCTATCTGATTATTACGCTGGTGCTGAGCTTCGTTCTGCGTCGCATTGAGAGAAGGATGAAAATCCTGTGATTGAATTTAAAAACGTCTCCAAGCACTTCGGTGCTACCCAGGTGCTGCACGACATCAACCTGAACATCGCTAAAGGCGAAGTGGTAGTAATCATTGGTCCGTCGGGCTCGGGCAAGTCCACCCTGCTGCGCTGTATCAATAAGCTGGAGGAGATCACCAGCGGCGAACTGATTGTTGACGGCTTAAAGGTTAACGACCCCAAGGTTGACGATCGTCTGATCCGCCAGGAAGCCGGTATGGTATTCCAGCAGTTCCATCTGTTCCCGCAGATGAGCGCGCTGGACAACGTGGCCTTTGGCCCCATCCGCGTGCGCGGCGTGAAAAAGGAAGAGGCACACCGGCTGGCCAAAGAGCTGCTGGCCAAAGTCGGTCTGGCGGAACGTGCTAACCACTTTCCCTCCGAGCTTTCCGGCGGTCAACAGCAGCGCGTGGCGATTGCCCGTGCGCTGGCAGTTAAGCCGAAGATGATGCTGTTTGATGAGCCAACCTCGGCCCTTGACCCGGAGCTGCGCCATGAAGTTCTGAAGGTGATGCAGGATCTGGCGGAAGAGGGAATGACGATGGTGATCGTCACCCACGAAGTCGGCTTTGCACAGAAAGTAGCTTCGCGTCTGATCTTTATCGATAAGGGCCGCATTGCGGAAGACGGTAACCCGGATGCGCTGATCAGTAACCCGCCAAGCACCCGCCTGCGCGAGTTCCTGCAACACGTATCCTGATCCTGCCGGGGCGGTCGTCTGACCGCCCCGTTTTTATCCGGCCCACCGACATTCGACGGTTTACTTCCCCACCCTGACAGGCGGTTCGCACTCCTTTTTCAGCCAACGCGGGTTTGCTGGCGTTTGACCGCGCTAAATAGCCAACAGGCGGCTGCGCTGCGGCTGCGGCATAAAGGTCCAGGCGATAAAGCGGCTCTGCTTCTGTCCCTGCGCCATATCAATGGTGCGCACATCGGCAACGTCGGCCTCTTCCAGCGCCCGCCACAGCTCCGGCAGATTCTCCCGCCGCGATACCAGCGAGGTAAACCATACGCACTGACGGGAAAAATTAACGCTTTCCGCAATCATCCGGCCGATAAAGGCCGTTTCACCGCCCTCACACCACAGTTCATCCTGCTGCCCACCAAAGTTCAGCGGCGCATTGCGGTCAAGTCCCAGATTTCGCAGCTTGCGCTGACTGCCCTGGCGGGCATCTGCGGCGGAAGCGTGGAAAGGCGGATTGCACAGCGTGGCATGATACAGCTCATTTTTATGGATTATGCCGGTGAAAATTGCACGACTGTCCTTCTGACGACGCAGGCGAATCGCCCGGTTCAGGCCAGGATTAGCGGCAATAATGGCGTTAGCCGAGGCCATTGCCTGTTCGCTGACTTCGCTCCCCGTAAAGCGCCACTGGTACTCGCTGTGCCCGACGATCGGATAGATCAGGTTTGCGCCACAGCCAATGTCCAGCACGTTGATTTCACGCGGTACCACGCGGCGGTTATCTTCCGCCAGCAGATCGGCCAGATGATGAATATAGTCGGCACGCCCCGGCACCGGCGGGCAAAGAAAGCCCTCCGGGATGTCCCAGTGCGCCAGCCCGTAAAAGTGGTGCAGCAGCGCCTGGTTCAGGGCTTTCACCGCGTCGGGATTGGCAAAATCGATGGACTCGCTGCCCCAGTTATTAACGGCAACGTACTGCGCCAGCGCCGGATGGCAGGCGATCAGCGCAGCAAAATCATAGCGTCCGCGATGGCGGTTGCGCGGGTGAAGACTCGTTTTTTCGGCAGGGGTTTTCATCAGTAACTCTCTCATCAGTAGCGGCGTAAGATACCTGCTGTGCTATTAATGGTAAACATTTCCTCTCTGATTTACTTACTGCAAGGACAGTTTATGTCACGAAACCGCTACTCATACCGCCCTGAACGGGGCCACGGCCTGCCCCACGATCCGCTGAACGCCATTATCGGCCCGCGCCCCATCGGCTGGATCAGTTCGCAGAGCGCCGCGGGCCAGCGTAATCTTGCCCCGTACAGTTTTTTTAACTGCTTCAGCTATCGTCCACCGATTATCGGCTTTGCCAGCAGCGGCTGGAAGGACAGCGTGGCCAACATTACCGAAACCGGTGAGTTCGTCTGGAATCTGGCCACCCGATCGCTGGCGGTTGCGATGAATGAGTGTTCCGCCAGCCTGCCGCACGGGGAAGATGAGTTTCTACGCGCGGGCCTTACCGCCCTGCCCGCGGAGCAAGTTAACGTCAGCATGGTCGCCGAGAGCCCGGTCAATTTTGAGTGTCGCCTGACCCAGTGCATTCAGCTTCAGGATGCGCAGGGCGGTCTTCTCGACAGTTGGCTGGTGCTGGGAGAGGCGGTGGCTATCCATATCGACAGCGATCTGCTGGATAACGGCATTTATCAGACCGCCAGGGCGGAGCCGATTTTCCGCGCCGGCGGCCCCAGTGCCTACTACGGCATCAGTGAAGATTTGCGTTTTGATCTTGTTCGCCCGGATGCCCGCTCCAGCTAATCATTGCCGGGCCAGGAGATGGCAGCAGGGATGCTGCCATCGGAACGTCGGTCAGAAGTGCGTGTTCAGCGACAAAAAGTAGGTTCTGCCGGAGTCGTTATAGGTTTCGGCACCCGCACCGTACAGGAAAGCCCCCGTCGCGGCGTTACCGGTGGTAGACGCATTACCCGCACGATAGTGGCGCTTATCCAGCAGGTTATCGATTCCCGCCGTCACGTCCACATACTTGTTCACGCTGTAGGTCGTACTCAAACCAAACTGCGCATAGGGGCTGACTTCCGTCGTCTCGCTACCGGTTGCCGGGATCCCCTTATAGTTGTACTTCTTCGGCTTCTGCACGCCGTACCAGGCAACCGTACCGCGCACGGACAGGTCGCTGCGCGCCTGCCATTCTAGCGTGGAGTTAACGGTAAACTCAGGAATGATCGACAGATAATCACCGGTCTTCTTGTTCTTGTTCTCGATGATATAGGTGAAGTTATTCTTCATGGCGATGTCTGAGGTAATCGGGAAATTCAGCGTTCCTTCAAGCCCCTGGATCAGCGCACGCGGTACGTTATCCCACTTGTAAACATCGGCCTTGGTGGTGCTGTACTCCGCCGCGTAGCCCGCCTCAATCTTATTGCGGTAATCGTTGTGGAAGTAGGTCAGCCCCGCCTGGTAGTCATCGCGGTGAAACTCCAGCCCGATCTCTTTATTGATACTGGTTTCCGCTTTCAGATCGTCATTACCCTGGAGATAACAGGCTCCGGCGCTGGCATAGCAGCCCTGACCGTTGCTGTACAGCAGGTAATTAGGGTTCGTCTGATACAAATTAGGCGCTTTATAAGCCCTGGCGATGCCCATTTTCAGCGTGAAATCACTGCCCAGCGCCTGCGACAAATTCAGCGACGGGCTGAAATTATTGCCGGTCACCAAATGATGGTTAAAGCGGATCCCCGGCGTAAGGACAGTAGTTTCGGTTAACTCGATATTGTCATCGGCAAACAGCGAATAGAGTGTGGATGAGGTATAGACGCTACGACCGTTTGGGTCAATCCCCGCTACGGTGCCGCCGCTGGCGGTGCTTTGCGTATTTGAAATGGGGTCCTTCATCTGCTGATGGTTCCATTCCGCGCCCAGCGTCAGCGTCTGTGGAACCCAAAGTTCCAGCGGCACGTTAACTTCAGAATGGGCGCTGGTATTGGTCAGATCGATCGTGGAGAAGCCCGGATCGGCGATATTAAAAATCCCCTCCGTTCCGCCCGCCAGTCCCTCATTCAGGCGAGTGTTGCGGGTGTGCTCATACTGAATATAGTGCGTGGTGGAGACACCGTTGTCCCAGACTCCCGTCTGTTTAAGGCTGAGATTCTGGCGATACAGCGTGTTTGTTTCCTTTCCGTAGTACGCCTGCACCAGCGCATTGGTATTGGTGTTCTGCGTATCGCCAGCGTAGAGATTGCCCTGACGACTGAACCCGGCCCCCAGCTCCAGCGCCTGCCCCGGCATAAACTCCCAGCGCAGTGCACCGTTGATGTCTTCGTTTTTCACCCCTTCCCGCCCGGCCGGTATGCTGCCGGCATAAATCCCGGTACGCAGCGCCTCATGTCCTTTGTTGATGTACATCGCATCGGCCTGCGTTTTCGCCCAGCCGCCGTACAGCTTGAAGGTCAGATTATCCAGCAAAGCGCCAGTCAGGCTACCGTTAAAGCGGCGGGAGGCACCCTCATTTTTATGCTCGGGTACGTTGTAGTAGCTGTTAAAACTGCCGTGCAGCTCATCGGTCGCCGGTCGGGTAATGATATTCACCACCCCACCCGCCGCACCGCTGCCGTACAGCGCCGCAGCCGGGCCGCGCAGTACCTCAATACGTTCAATCATCTCCGGCGGCACCCATGCCGTATCACCGCGCGAGTCACGTTCACCGCGCCAGCCGTAGCGTACGGAGTTCTTACTGCTCACCGGCATGCCGTCAATCAGGATCAGGGTGTTTTCCGGCCCCATGCCGCGAATATCGATCTGGCGATTGTTACCGCGCTGGCCGCTGGTGGAGTTGCCGGTCAGATTCACCCCCGGCATGGTGCGGATCAGCTCTGACACGTCGCGCTCGGGCGGCTGTTTCTTAATTTCTTCCGCGTTAATGGTTGAAACGCCCGGTGCCTGCAACGTCTGCACCCTGGCGGTCACCACCATTAACGGCTCGCCGTTCGACGACGCTTTCTCACTGTTGTTGTCTGTTTTTTCTTCTGAGATTTCGCCGGTCTGCGGCGAATCCGCAACGACAGCCTCGGCTGAGAACCCCTTTAACGGCAGCAGTACAAGACCCACGGCAATGCTAATAAGGCTTAATTTTTTACTGTTTAATTCCATATCGATCCCTTCAACCCCCTGAATGAATTTTTACTCACTGTTTTATAAGTAAAAATAGGCGTATCGCACGCCAATATCGTAACGAGAAAGCAAATGGTAATCATTATCAATTGCAATTAAGTATTGCAACAGATTTCATCACTCAAATCTCGTTGGGGTTAGGTAAAGAAATGAAAATAATACTTCAAAATATTTCCATCAGGTCATGATAAGAAAATTATCCTCCCAAATTCACTCTCCTGCTCAGAGACACCACGCTATGCTCAGATTTAAGATAGGTATAATCCATCATAATTTTTGATGTTCTTAATCAGATTAATGTCGTTTTCTCTTTCTCGTTCCCGCGTAGGATGTCGCTACGGCAGACCACTGCGAAAGATCTGCGCTAACCGCTCCTGAATCTGAAGTTTCCCAGAAGCCCCGCTTCTGACTTTTTTTGGTATGCTGTGTTTTCAAACCCATCATGGAGTGATTATGAAACGCATTGCCATCGACATGGATGAGGTCATCGCTGACTTTCATTCTAAAATCCTGCAAACCTGGAACAGCCACTTTTCCCAGAAGCTGACGCCTGAAGAGCTCAACCTGTTTAATCTGCATCAGGACGATCCGGAGAAACTGGACGAAATCTTCAGACTGGTTGGCGATCCTGATTTCTTTGGCGATCTGGCAGTGATTGCTGACAGCCAGCGGGCTATTGCTAATCTCAGCAAGCATTATGAGATTTTTATTACCACCGCCGCGATGGAAGTGCCGTCCTCATTTAATGCCAAGTTCCGCTGGCTCCATACCCACTTTCCGGCCATCAGACCCAGCAACATCGTATTCTGCGGCAATAAAAGCATCATTAACGCCGACTATATGATTGATGATAATGCGATTAACTTTGTGAACTTCTGCGGTGAAGGCATTCTCTTCTCGGCACCGCACAACCGCAGTGTGACCGGCTATCGTCGTGTTGAGAACTGGCGGGAAATTGAAGCCCTTCTGCTGTAGCAGGCGGTGACAGGGGATAAACGGCTGCGGTCGTTTATCTATGATGCAGACGGGGGCCGTAGGATACGGCCCCCGTTGTTTTATCCGCCGGGATGAACCCGACGGGATCGAAGCTCCAGGCGCTAAACCGGTTAGCGCTTGCCCGCCGTAAGCAGTTTCTCAACAATCGGCTTCAGCACGGTCTGAAGTTCCTGGGCCTTATCGCCCCGCCAGCCAAACGGCGGCTGCTCATCCATATAATTACACTGCGCCAGCTCAAGCTGCACCGCATGCTGATGCAGTGCGGGTTTGCCGTAGGCGCGGGTAATATAGCCGCCTTTAAAACGACCGTTCATTACCCAGCTATAGCGGGACTGCGCATCGCAAACCGCACTCAGCTCTGCCGCAATCTCCGGGCTACAGCTGGCGCCGTCGTTGGTACCCAGATTAAGGTCCGGCAGGCGGCCGTCAAACAGGCGCGGTACGTGCGACGCTATCGAGTGAGCGTCAAACAGCAGCGCATAGCCGAACTGACGACGGATCCGCGCCAGCTCTGCGCGGATCTTGTCGTGATACGGCTGCCAGATTTCCTGTAAGTAGTAGGCGCGCTGCGTTGCCGTTGGCGTCTTGCCCGGTTTAAAGGTTGGCGTACCGTCAAACAGCGTTTCAGGATAGAGCCCGGTGGTGGCCGTGGTATACAGCGCCTGGTTATCCGGCGGTCGATTGAGGTCAATCACAAAGCGGGAATAATTCCCCACCAGCACGCTGACGCCAAGCTCACGCGCAAAATCGTAAAGCTTAGGAATATGCCAGTCGGTATCCGGCAACCCCTGCGCTTCAGGGCTTAGACCGGCTTCCACTTCCGGCGTCAGGGCCGTACCCGCGTGGGGAATACTGAGCAGCAGCGGTAGCGTTCCGGCGCTGAATTGATAAGCGTTCATCGTTCTTCTCCTCGGAAAATCACCCGGCAGGGCAGTTGTCCGCCAAGCCAGTAAACCAGTTCTGCCGGACGCGCCAGCGGCCAGTGAACAAAATCAGCCAGCTTACCTGGCTCCAGCGATCCCTGCGTAGCGGCCAGCCCCAGCGCCCGCGCCCCGTTAAGGGTCACTCCCGCCAGCGCCTCCTCCGGCGTCATACCGAACAGCGTGCAGCCCATATTCAGCATCAGACGCAGCGACAGCGCCGGAGACGTGCCCGGATTCGCATCGCTGGCCAGCGCCATCGGCACCTGATACTGGCGGAACAGCGCGACCGGTGGGACCTGGGTTTCACGCAACAGATAGAACGCACCCGGCAGCAGCACCGCCACGGTGCCGCTTTCCGCCATTGCCGCGGCGTCAGCTTCGGTCGCATATTCCAGGTGGTCGGCAGACAGGGCGTTAAATCCGGCGGCCAGCGCACCGCCACCGAGCGAAGAGAGCTGCTCAGCGTGCAGTTTCACCGGCATGCCCAGCCGCTGAGCGGCGCGGAACACCCGTTCAACCTGGGCGGGGGAAAAGGCCAGATATTCGCAGAAGGCATCTACCGCATCCGCCAGTTTTTCAGCGGCAACCTGCGGCAGCAGATCGCGGCATATCACCTCCACCCACTCGTCGGGGCGATCCTTGTATTCGGGCGGCACCGCGTGCGCAGCCAGACAGGTGGCCTGGATTTGTGCCGGAACCTGCTGACCAAGCTGGCGGATCGCCTGAAGCATCCGCAGCTCACTGGCAATATCCAGCCCGTAGCCGGACTTGATCTCAACGGTGGTTACCCCCTCCGCCAGCAGCATGTTCAGGCGACGGCGGGCACTGCCCACCAGCTGCGCCAGCGAGGACTCACGCGTGGCCCGAACCGTGGACAGGATACCGCCGCCCGCTGCGGCAATCTCACTGTAGCTGACGCCGTTCAGACGCTGCTCGAATTCGTGACTGCGATCGCCGCCAAAAACCAGATGGGTGTGGCAGTCGATCAGCCCGGGGGTAACGATCCCGCCGCCAAAATCGGTTGTCCGGCCGGCGTTAAAATGGCGTGCCTCTTCATACGGTCCAATCCAGACGATCTGCTGCCCGTCAACGGCAATGGCCCCGTTTTCAATGATGTTATAACGGCCATCCCGCATCGTGACGATATCGGCGCCGTACCATAAATGCTCGCAGCTGCGTTGCTGGTTCATCACCTCTCCCACGTTGTGTGCTTTACTGCTTGCTGATAAGTATGTATATGTATATACAACTTCACCGCACAGGAAGCAACCATGACTCGCTATTTTGCGCCCCGCGCCCTGCTGGCAGAGGGCTGGCAACATAACGTACTGATCGAAGTCGATACGCTCGGCACCCTTACCTCACTCACCGCTAACGCTGATCCCCAGGGTGCCCAACGCCTGAACGGGGCCGTGGTGCCTGCAATGGCTAATTTGCACTCGCATGCATTTCAGCGGGCGATGGCAGGACTGGCCGAGGTCGCCGGCGATCCCCAGGACAGCTTCTGGACATGGCGCGATCTGATGTACCGCATGGTGCAGCGTCTGACGCCGCAGCAGGTCGGCGCGGTCGCCGCGGCGCTGTATGTCGATATGCTAAAAGGGGGCTACAGCCAGGTCGCGGAGTTCCACTATCTGCACCATCAGCCGGACGGTCAGCCCTATCCGCAGGATGAGATGCTGGTGGCGCTGATTGACGCCGCAGAGCGCAGCGGCATTGGTCAGACCCTGCTGCCCGTGCTCTACAGCTATGCCGGGTTTGGTAGCCAGCCCGCACAGCCGGGGCAAAAGCGGTTTATTCAGGACAGCGGCGCGTATCTGGCCCAGCAGCAGCGGCTTCAGCAGCTGATTGAGGATAAGCCGCTCATTAACCACGGCATCTGCTTCCACTCCCTGCGCGCGGTCAGCGAAGCGCAAATGCGGGAGGTGCTGGCCTCCAGCCCGGCGCATCTGCCGGTACATCTGCATATCGCCGAACAGGAAAAAGAGGTGAATGACTCGCTGGCCTGGAGCGGTGAACGCCCGGTCAGCTGGCTTCTGGACCGCTTTGACGTTGACGCGCGCTGGTGCCTGATCCACGCCACTCATCTCAGCGATGACGAAATTTCTCGCCTGGCGGCCAGCCGGTCCGTTGCCGGGCTGTGCCCGACAACCGAAGCAAATCTCGGCGACGGCATCTTCCCGGCCACCGAGTACATCGCCCAGGGGGGACGCTGGGGCATCGGCTCAGACAGCCACGTATCGCTGGATGTGGTCGAAGAGCTGCGCTGGCTGGAGTATGCGCAGCGCCTGCGCGATCGCCGTCGTAACCGTATTGTTACCCCGGATCAGCCCTCCGTTGGCGATCTGCTGTACTGCCAGGCGCTGGCAGGCGGCGCGCAGGCCTGCGGAATTAAAACCGGCAGCCTGCAAACGGGCTATCGCGCCGACTGGCTGGTACTGGCGGATGATGCCCTGCTGGGCAGCACGGCGGATAGCGCCCTGCTTAACCGCTGGCTGTTTGCCGGTCACCGGGGACAAATCCGCGACGTCTTCGTTGCCGGCATCCAGCGCATCAGCGACGGACAGCATGCGCAGCAGGCGGCGATCGATGACGCCTTCCGTCAGGTGCTGGAGGCACTGCGATGATCCATCTGTTTAACAGCGCCAGCCTGCCCGTCAGCCGCTGGCGCAACGGCGGTGGGGAAACGCGGGAAATCGTCAGCTATCCGATCGGCAAGGTGGATTTTGACTGGCGTATCAGCATCGCCACCATTGCCGCCAGCGGTGATTTTTCGCCATTTCCCGGTATCGACCGAATTATTACGCTGCTGGACGGTGAAGTGGAGCTGTACAGCGACGGGGCTCTACGTCAGCGGCTGGTAGTGAATCAGCCCTGGGCTTTTCAGGGAGAAGAGCCCATTTCGGCGCGTCTGACCGCAGGAGCCAGCCACGATTTCAATATCATGGCACGGCGTGGCAGTGTCGCGCCCGCGGCGGGTACGACGCTTTCCACGTTTATTCCCCCGACTGAAGCGGGGGGCGTGGTGTTTGTCCTTGCCGGACAGTGGCAGCACCAGCAAACGCTGCTGGACGCCGGTCAGGGGGCATGGTGGGAAAATCAGGGGGGCAGCTTTGTGCCGCTGTCGGACGATGCGCTGCTGCTGTGGGGAACGCTGCTTCCTGCGGTCAGCCGTGGCCTTTAAAACGGCCCAGCAGCTTGTAGCGTGAGCCGGGATAAAGCAGTCGGGCGCAGGTGACAATTTTATTGTCACTCCAGGTCTGGCGGCGGATCAGCAGGCAGGGTTCCTGGGCTTCAATAGCCAGATGGCGGCACTGCCGTGCATCTGGCAATACCGCTTCAACAATATGCTCACCCGCCGTCAGCGGGGCAACGCGCATCAAATAGGTATAAGGCGTCTGCGTAGTGTAATCCTGGCGCAGATAGTCCGGCGCAATCTGCGGATTCACCAGCCGATCTTCCAGCTGCACCGGCTGATCGTTTTCATAGTGGATCATCAGCGAATGGAACAGCGGCTGCCCGCTGGCAATCCCCAGCAGCGCCGCCTGTTCAGCGTCGGCACGGCTTTCGCCCAGTGCCAGTATTTTGCTGCTGTGCCGGTGGCCCCGTAACGCAATCTCTTCCGCAATATTGTGAACTTCAAGCATCGCGGTATAGCCCTTGGCCTCCGCCACAAAGGTGCCAACGCCCTGCATACGCATCAGATAACCTTCACTGGTCAGTTCACGCAGCGCACGGTTGATGGTCATCCTGCTGACACCCAGTTCGTTGACCAGCTCACTCTCTGAGGGAACCCGCTGGTTGGCTTTCCAGACACCTTCGTTAATCTGGCTGATAATCGCCTGTTTAACCCGCTGATAAATAGGTGCAGGCTGGTCGCTCATCGCAGCTGAAAGTTGGGAGATTGCACTCTGCCTGGCCATACCGAATCCTTATTACAAATGTTAACGCATATTACGGGTTAACCGACTAAATGTATATACATGTTAACTTATCCCGACTTTTCGGCGGATTATGCGGCCGGCTATTCACCTCAAATTTGTGATCCTTCATACAAGTTAGTTAGCTTGTATAGACAAGAATATACGTTTGTGGTTCACTCCCTTCACACGCCGTATTTATCATTATTGTAACAACCTGTCGGGACTTAAATCCGCGCAACAGGTTTTTTGCCCACACAGTTGTCTATACAGGAGTATACGATGTCACTCACTCAGTCCCACTGCCTGCTGACGCCGGGTAAGGTCGATCTCACCACGCTAAAAAAAATCTATCGCGGAGGCGTCACCCTGGCGCTGGACGAGCAGGCACGTAGCCGCATCCAGCAGGCGCACGACACCGTTGATGCCATCGTTAGCGAAGGGAAAGTGACCTACGGTATTAACACCGGCTTTGGTAAGCTGGCGCAGACCTCGATTCCCGCAGAACGTCTGGCTGAGCTACAGCGTAATCTGGTGCTGTCCCACAGCGTCGGACTGGGCGAACTGCTGCCGGACGACGTGGTACGTCTGGTGATGGCGACCAAGATTATCAGCCTGTCACGCGGCCATTCGGGTATTCGTATTGAACTGGTGGATGCGCTGATTGCATTATTTAACGCGGGCGTTATGCCGTGCATCCCGGAGAAAGGCTCCGTCGGGGCATCCGGCGATCTGGCACCGCTGGCACACCTCTCGCTGATGCTGCTGGGCGAAGGCGACGTGCGTATGGGCGGCGAGTTTATGCCCGCACGCGATGGCCTGGCACTGGCCGGACTGGAACCGATTGTCCTCGGCCCTAAAGAGGGTCTGGCGCTGCTGAACGGCACCCAGGTCTCTACCTCACTGGCGCTGCGCGGTCTGTTTGAAGGTGAAAACGTCTTTGCCGCAGGCCTGGTTGCCGGTGCGCTGTCGCTGGAAGCGATTAAAGGTTCGATTAAACCTTTCGACTACCGCATCCACGAAGCCCGTGGTCAGCAGGGGCAGATTGCGGTGGCCGCCGCCGTATCCAGTCTGCTGGAAGGCAGCAACATTCTCGATTCACACGCCAACTGTGGACGCGTTCAGGACCCCTACTCAATCCGCTGCGTACCGCAGGTGATGGGTGCCTGCCTGGATAACCTGAACCACGCCGCTCGCGTTCTGCAAATTGAAGCCAACGCCGCATCGGACAACCCGCTGGTGTTCACCGATACCGGCGAAGTGATCTCCGGCGGTAACTTCCACGCGGAGCCGGTCGCCTTTGCCGCCGATATCATCGCGCTGGCGGTCGCTGAAATTGGTGCCATCTCCGAACGCCGTATGGCGCTGCTGCTGGATACCGGTCTTTCCGGCCTGCCGCCGTTCCTGGTGAACGATGGCGGCGTAAACTCCGGCTTTATGATCGCTCAGGTAACCGCTGCGGCTCTGGCATCGGAAAACAAATCCCTTGCGCATCCGGGCAGCGTGGACAGTCTGCCAACCTCCGCCAACCAGGAGGACCATGTATCTATGGCGACCTATGCCGCACGCCGTCTGGGATCCATGTGCTTTAACACCGCCGCTGTCGTCGGTATTGAGGCAATGGCGGCCGCGCAGGGGATAGACTTCCACCGCCCGCTGCAAAGCTCTCAGCAGATTGAAGACGTTCTGGCCACCATCCGCCAGAGTGTGCCGTTCCTCGATAAGGACCGCCTGATGGCACCGGATATCGAGCAGATGCGTTTATGGGCCGCTGGCGACAGCTGGCCAGAGATGATTGCTGCGCTGCTGCCTGCACGCGCGCACTAAGCGACGAATATTAAGGAATCCGAACATGACGACGTCCGTAAACAAGGCAGTGGCCCGTACTATCCGTTCTCCTCACGGTGACACGCTCCACTGTGCCAACTGGCTGATCGAAGCCGCCTATCGCATGATCCAGAACAACCTGGATCCTGATGTTGCCGAACGCCCGGAAGACCTGGTGGTCTACGGCGGGATCGGTAAAGCGGCGCGTAACTGGGAGTGCTTCGAGCAGATCCTGCGTTCACTTCAGGCGCTACAGCCGGAAGAAACGCTGCTGGTGCAGTCCGGTAAACCGGTCGGGATCTTCCGTACCCATGCCGATGCCCCGCGCGTGCTGATTGCCAACTCCAACCTGGTGCCGCACTGGGCCAACTGGGATCACTTTAACAAGCTGGATAAGGCCGGTCTGATGATGTACGGCCAGATGACCGCCGGCTCGTGGATTTATATCGGTGCGCAGGGCATCGTACAGGGCACCTTTGAAACCTTCGTTGAGGCGGGTCGTCAGCACTACAACGGCGATCTGAGCGGCAAATGGATCCTGACTGCCGGACTGGGTGGCATGGGCGGCGCACAACCGCTAGCCGGCGTGCTGGCCGGGGCGTCGGTGCTGGCCGTTGAGTGCCAGTCATCGCGCATCGACTTCCGTCTGCGCACCCGCTATCTCGACTACCGCGCCAGCACCATTGACGAAGCGCTGGCAATTATCGAGAAGGCAAACCAGGAAAAACGCGCCATCTCCGTGGGTCTGCTGGGCAACGCAGCGGATATCCTGCCAGAGCTGGTGAAACGGGCGAAAGCCGGTGGCATGAAGCCGGATATCGTCACCGATCAGACTTCAGCGCACGATCCTGTTAACGGCTATCTGCCGCAGGGCTGGTCGGTTGAGCAGTGGGAAGAGGCACGCCGCAGCGATCCGAAGTCCGTTGAAAAAGCCGCCCGCGCGTCTATGGCCGTTCACGTTCAGGCGATGCTCGACTTCTGCCACATGGGAATTCCGACCGTAGACTACGGCAACAACATCCGTCAGGTTGCACTGGAAGAAGGCGTTACTAACGCATTCGACTTCCCGGGCTTCGTTCCGGCCTATATTCGTCCGCTGTTCTGCGAAGGTAAAGGTCCGTTCCGCTGGGTGGCCCTGTCCGGCGACCCGGAGGACATCTACCGCACCGACGCAAAACTGAAAGAGCTGTTCCCTGACCACAAAAATCTGCACCGCTGGCTGGATATGGCACAGGAACGTATCGCCTTCCAGGGACTGCCTGCGCGCATCTGCTGGCTGGGACTGGGCGAACGTCACCTTGCCGGACTGGCGTTTAACGAGATGGTGCGTAACGGTGAGCTGAAGGCGCCGGTCGTAATTGGTCGCGATCACCTCGACTGCGGCTCCGTGGCCTCGCCTAACCGCGAAACCGAAGCCATGCGCGATGGTTCAGATGCCGTATCCGACTGGCCGCTGCTGAACGCCCTGCTGAACACCGCAGGCGGCGCGACCTGGGTCAGCCTGCATCACGGCGGCGGCGTTGGCATGGGCTTCTCACAGCACTCCGGCGTGGTCATCGTCGCTGACGGCACCCCGGAAGCCGACAAGCGTCTGGGCCGCGTACTGTGGAACGATCCGGCAACCGGCGTGATGCGCCATGCCGATGCGGGATACGAGATTGCCAAAGCCTGCGCCGCGAAGCACGAACTGAATCTGCCGATGATCGACTAACGCACAGCAGCACCGTTTACAGGCCGGTACTACCGGCCTGTTTTCTTCCCTGACCTCCCCTCCTTCCGCTATCCATTTTATGCTACCTTGTTTCTGCGCATACCCTGCACAGGAGAAGTAATCAATGACCATTCCCCTTTCGCTCGTTGAAGAGGCCACCGGCTGGCGCAGAGCACTGCATGCCCGCCCGGAACTGGGATATCAGGAGCATCACACCTCTCAGCTGATTGCTGAACAGCTGGAAGCCTTTGGCCTACAGGTTCACCGCGGTCTGGCGGGCACCGGCGTGGTAGGAACGCTGGAAAACGGCCCCGGCCCAACCCTCGGCCTGCGCGCCGATATGGATGCGCTGCCGATTACCGAGCTGGGCGATGCGCCTCACCGTTCGCAAACGCCGGGCATCATGCACGCCTGCGGCCACGACGGCCACACGGCTATCCTGCTGGCCACCGCGAAGCACCTCAGCACCACCCGCCGGTTTAGTGGCACCCTTCACTTTATCTTCCAGCCCGCGGAAGAAAATTTGGGCGGCGCACGGCGCATGGTTGAGGACGGATTATTCAGACTATTTCCGATGGATGCCATCTACGGTATGCATAACTGGCCGGGACTTCCCGCCGGAGAGGTGGCGGTTAACGAAGGGGCGATGATGGCGTCTCTGGATTCCTTTGAGATTACCCTGCGCGGGCGCAGCTGCCACGCGGCAATGCCGGAAAACGGCGCGGACCCGATCGTCGCCGCCGCGCAGCTGATTATGGCACTGCAAACCATCCCCTCGCGCCGCCTGTCACCGCTGGCCTCGGCGGTTGTCAGCATTACCCAGATCAACGGCGGTGAGGCTATCAACGTTATCCCGGAAACGGTGGTGCTGCGCGGCACGGTGCGCTGTTTACAGGGCGACGTACGCAGCCGGGTGCGGCAGATGGTTGGCGAGTTTGTTACTTCCTTTACCGCACCGCTGGGCATTGAAGGCAGCATTGACTATCAGGGCGACTACCCGGTAACCATCAATCACGCTCAGGAGGCCGCCGCGGTGCGCCGCTGCGCGCTAACGCTGCTGCCGGCCGAACGGATCCACTGGAACGTCAGCCCGTCGATGGCATCAGAAGATTTCGCCTGCATGCTGGAACATTGCCCCGGCGCCTACTTCTGGCTGGGTGCGGATGGGGAAACGCCGTCGCGCCCGCTGCATAACGCCCACTATGACTTTAACGACGGGCTGATTGCGCCGGGCATCGCGCTGTGGACGGCGCTGGTTGAGCAGCAGCTGCCGCAGTAAGGCAATGGATTAGCCGGCCATGGGTCAGGGCCGGTTAATCCTGTTGGCTATGCCAGACGCGCCATCGCTTACTTTTCGTTCCGATCCTGATTAACCCAAATCAAGGAATCAACCGGGAAATTCAGGCTGCGCGCGATAGCCAAATAGTTCTGCTTAACGCTCTCCGGTATGCGCGGCGTGCGGGACAGTATCCACAAGTAGTCACGGTTCGGGCCGCTGACCAGCGCATACTGATAATCCTTATCCAGCGCTATCACATTGTAGCCGCCGTAGAACGGACCGAAGAACGACACCTTAAGCGCGGCGGTGTGCTCATCCCCGGTAAAGTAGGCACGACCTTCACTCTCCTTCCAGCGCCCGTTACGCGGGTCATAGCCCCGGTTCAACACGGACAGTCCGCCGTCGCTGCGCTTGCCGTAGGTTGCCGTTACCTGCTCCAGTCCACGCTCAAAGCGGTTATCCAGTCGGGCAACCTCGTACCATTTTCCCAGATATCGCCCGGCGTCGAATCCGGTTATCGGCTCCACACCCTTCGGCGGCGTCGGAGACTTACAGGCCACCAGCCCTAATGCCAGCACTACTCCACCCAAAACCGGCCATAGCTTCACGCTTGCTCCTTACTGTATACAGTTGAAACCCCGTGCGGGGACAGGCTATGAGTATAGTTCATATTATCCGTTACCCTTCCGCCGGTTATTCCGTCACATTTCATAATGCGATTATTCCTGGTGAAATTATTATTACTGGCGTCTAACCTTAAATGGAATTGTTAAACGGAAGAAGGAATACAACCTCATGTCAGATATCGAAACCAAGACTAAAGATGAATATATGAATGACGTCGTTTCTCAGCTTAAAGAAATTCGTCACTATGCGAAAAGTAACACGGAAACACTTTCATCTCAGTGGCTTGCATTCGATTCCGGGGAGTTTAAGGACAAAGAATTGGCTGGTAAGATTGATAAGCTGTTGAATGCACAGGGTAAGCTTCATGATGAAATTGAAGAGTCGATTGCCGACATCGAAATCCTGATCAATAAATCAGCGCAGTAGCAGGGTTTCCGTGGCGATGCCGTTAACTGTATGCGGATAAACACAACTCTGTTACTGGCTTATTAACGGTATCCAGCTCAGATTAATTAACAGGCTTAATGACATGCGTCTTAAGCCTGTTTTTAATTATGCTGAAAACGGGCGTTAATATCCTGCCGCGGCTATCTCTACCAGCGCCGCATCCAGCGTCGGCGATCTGCCGGTAGCGACATAGCAGCAGGCAATTTGCAGGCGCAGCGATGAGGGCACGGCGACTTCACGTTCAAGGCAGCGGCGGATCCAAGCCGCAGTGGTGGCCGCATCCTTCGCCTCCGGCAGTTCACCGGGCGCGAAACTCACTTCTTCCTGCCTTGCCAGCAGCTGCTGCGGCTCCGTGCCGAAAATCAGGCTGATTGACGGGCAGCGCTGCGGGCTGGCATAAACTTCCCCTTCAGTCCCATTAAGCAGCAGTCCTCGCCCGCCGATGTCGCTGAAGAATTTTCCCACGCGCGGCACATATTCCGGGTGGGAGACGCTGGCAAGACGCAGCGCGGCATCTTCCGCGAACGGCGTAGCCAGTTTAGCCAGGGTGTGGGCGCTGTTGCGCACCCCCATCCGCCAGCGCAGCGACAGCTGACGCTCCAGCGGCGCACACAGTTTGCCAACGCTCATAAACACCGGTTCGCCGCTGTCCAGCCGGCTCTGTGCTTCCTCCGCCGTCCCGGTCGCCGCCACGCCCAGCTCGGCAAACAGCGACTCACTGGTAACCCGCGTGGGATCGTCGCTGACGCCGTGGACCAGCACCGGAAACCCCAGGCGGCTCAGCAGCAGTGCCAGCAGAGGGGTCAGGTTTCCCTGCCGTCGGGCGCCGTTGTAGCTGGGGATAACCACAGGCATCGGCAGTTGCGCAGGCGCGGTGAGACGCGGCATCAGCGCCTGCATCGCCTGGTAAAAACCCAGCATCTCGGCTTCGCCTTCACCCTTAATACGCAGCGCGATCAGGATCGCACCCAGCTCCAGATCCGGCACATCGCCCGCCAGCATCCGGCGATAGAGTTCGCGGGCGCTGTCGATATCAATATCGCGGGCATGATTTTTACCTCGCCCGACTTCTTTAATAATCTTTTTATATTCCATGCATCTGCTCACTGATTCAGGTTAACGTCTGCGGCGCGGCGAAGTTTTCTTCTTCGGCGCGGGGCTGACCGCTTTGGGCAGCTCGCCGTCGGGCATGGGCGGTTGCTCTATCGGAAACACCGGCAGCGCACCCAGCAGGCGCGCGCCGTAACTTTTGCTCAGTAACCGGCGGTCGTAAATCACAATCTCACCAAAGCAGTCATGACTGCGGATCAGTCGTCCCACCTGCTGGATAAGATTAAAGGAGGCGCTGGGCAAGCTTTGCACCTCAAAAGGATACCGTTTCAGGCTTTTCAGCCACTCTCCCTCGGTCAAAATAACCGGACTGTCCACCGGGGGGAAAGCGATTTTATGAATATGTACCTGAGAAAGCAGATCCCCCTTGAGATCCAGCCCCTCAGCAAAGGATTGCAGGCCCACCAGTACGCTGGTTTCACCGCGCTCCACCCGCTGGCGATGCAGCGCCACCAGCGCAGGACGGGGTTTATCGCCCTGTACCAGCATCATCAGACGCAGCTCCGGCAGACAGGCTATAAACTGCTGCATCGCCCGGTTGCTGGCGAACAGCACCAGGATGCCCTTATGTGCCCCCAGCGAGATTTGATGACGGAAGAAATGCGCCATCTCCGCCAGGTGCATCACCTCATTCGCCAGTATCGGCTCGGTGCGCAGCTGAGGGATAATCAGCTTTCCCTGCTCAACGTGGTTAAACGGGGAATCCAGCGCCACAAAGCGGTCATCCGCCTTTTCACTCAGGCCGGACATCTCTTGCAGACGTTGGAAACTGCTCAGTGAACGCAGCGTAGCGGAGGTCAGCACCACATGGGGAATTTTACGCCACAGCAGCTTCTCCAGCTGATCGCTGACGCGAATACCGGCGCAGTGCAGCAGCAGATGGGCGCTGCCCTCTCGCAGTTCACGGGTCACCCATTTTGAAACCGGCGCGCCGGAGGTCTGCTCCAGCGCCGCCAGCCGCCACAGCTTGCTTCCCGCCTCAAACCAGCCCAGCGCACGGTTCATCTGTATCAGCGTGCGGTGCAGGCGAACCACGTCATACTGGCCGCTTTTCTCGCTAAGATCGTTCATCAGCGCTTCAGCCAGGCCGCGCAGCCCGTCAAAAAGCTTAAACAGGCGCGCGCAGAGCGTGAGGATTTCTTCCGGCAGCCGACCCATCTCAAAACGGTATTCCCCTTCACTGCCTTCCGGCGGCAGATACAGCCCCAGGATCTGCGAAAGCATCTGTAGCTGCTCCCGCACCTCTTCGCAGTGGGCCTTGAGCCGCTCCGGATTGCTTAACGGCGGAGGGCGTTTCGGGCGGAACTGCGCGATGCACTGTTCGACCAGACGGCAAAACAGGTCGAGTTGGAGCGTATTCCAGCCGGGGGTGATTTCCCCGCTCATTTCCAGCGCATCACGCGCCACGTCCGGCAGATGGTGTCCTTCATCCATCACCAGCAGCAGATGCTTGGGCGGCGGCAGAACCGACTCCGTCTCCAGCGCCGCCATCACCAGCGCATGATTTGCCACCACCACGTCGGCATTTTCAATTTCACGCCGAGCGACGTAGAACGGACACTCGCGGAACCAGTGGCAGTTGCTGCCAAGACAATTGGCCTTGTCGGTACTGAGCCGCTGCCACAGCGAATCTTCAATATTTTCAGCACAGCGATCGCGCAGGCCGTCCCACTGATAGCGCTTGAGAGATTTTTCCAGCTCGCAGCAAATCGCCCTCTCCGCTTTACTGGCGGTCATTTCATCATCGAGAAACAGCAGCAGATCGCCCTGCTGCTCCTCATCCGTCGCCAGCGCCGACAGATTGCGCGGACAGACGTAGCGCCCACGGCCAAACGCGGCGGTGAACGTCAGATCGGGAATAATTTTTTTCAGCAGCGGCAGATCTTTGCTGTAGATCTGATCCTGAAGCGCCACGTTGGCGGTACTCACCACCAGCGGCTTCTCTTCGGCACGGCCCACGGCAATGCCGGGGATCAGATAGGAGAGGGTTTTCCCTACCCCCGTCGGTGCTTCAATAGCCAGATGCCGTCCCTCTTCGCCCGCCAGCGTTTTCGCCACTTCAGCAATCATCTGCCGCTGAGGGGCTCGCGGAATAAAATCAGGGACCTGCTGTTGCAGGGCTTTATACCACCCGGCGATTTGCGCTTTTAACGCCGCAGTTAACGCCATGACAACCCTTTCCAGTTAAACATGCCTGTATTTTTACACAGTACGGCGCTGGCGTCAGCCACTCCCTGAACCGGGCCTTCCGATGAAATCGACGCGGTCATCCTCTTTGCCCGAAAATTTGTTGCGATTCACGGCGCAGTTTAACCTGTACATCGATCATTAACTTGTACAACATGCTAGAATTGTATACGGTTACACAAGGCCTGTAGGCATGATGAGGTGAGTAATGTCTTTGTACAGCATCGGAGATGTTGCGGAACGTTGCAGTATCAATCCGGTAACCCTGCGCGCATGGCAACGTCGCTACGGTCTGCTTAAACCGCAGCGAACCGAAGGCGGCCACCGCCTGTTTGATGAAAATGATATTCAGCGGATAGAAGAGATAAAGCGCTGGATTGATACCGGCGTGCCGGTTGGCAAAGTTAAAGCGCTGCTCGAAGGTGAAAATATTGGCGTTCATGACGGCTGGACGAGCTTGCAGGAAGAGATGATGGCCGTACTCCGCCAGGTACGTCCGTCAAAGCTGCGGGTGAAGATAGCCACCGTAGGCCGTGAACATCCGGCCGATGCGCTGATCGATCACGTATTTATGCCAATCCGTCTGCGCCTTAATCTGGATCAGAACACTGCCCGAACCATGTGCAGCCTGCTGGACGGTGCGCTGATTGATTACATTGTATTCTGCCTTGCCGGATCGCGTAAAAAACCCGGTAAAGATGCGCTGCTGATGGGCTGGGGTTCGGAAGACAGGACCCGGCTTTGGCTGGAAGCCTGGCGGCTGTCGCAGCAGGGATGGCGTATTGATGTGATGGCTGAGCCGCTGGAATTGCCGCGACCGGAGCTGTTCCCGGGACAGCAGATTTTTGTCTTTACCGGCAAGCCGTTGACCCGTCGCCAGCAGGAACAGCTGACGCACTGGCGCCAGCAGGGTTTCTCCATTACCCCCCACGGCAGTTAAGGCGGCGGCCAAAAAAATAATAAAAAAAGCGCGTCCGGCTTAAATATCTTAAATGAAGGCGTTATACTTCCGCCTTCATTTAAGAAAACGGATGATGTGATGAACCTGCAAAAATTTGGCGTGATCGTAATTTTTCTGCTGATGGCACTTGGCGGAATTGGCGGCGTCATGCTTACCGGTTATACCCTGATCCTCCACTCTTAATATCTGCCATATCTGCCGCTTAGCCTGCGTTAGCCGGCAGCCTGCTCAGCGGGCTCAGCCGTACGCAGAAAGCGGGCGAATTCGTCCGGAATCCGGCTAAAAGTATGCAGAAACCACGGGGTAAAACGCTGCGGGTGCTGCTCAATTTCATGCTGGATCTCAGCCAGTGTGGCGTAGCGCCAGTCGTCCGCCTCCTCAGGATTAACCTGCGGCAGATCGTCGCTGATGGCAAAATAGACGTGCCCGTACTCATGTTCCGTCAGGCCGTTATCAAGTTGCAGATTGTAGCTCAGCTCAAAAACCGGCTTCAGGGTCACGTTCATCCCCATCTCTTCCGACAGACGACGTTCGGCGGCGTGCCGGGTGGCCTCCTGAGGATACGGGTGACCGCAGGTGGTGTTACTCCACAGCCCGCCGCAGTGATATTTTCCGAGGGCCCGCTGCTGAAGCAGCAGTTGATGCTTAGAGTTGAAAATGTAAACGGTCACCGCACGATGCAATAACCCCTTTTCATGAACCTCCAGCTTTTCCATTTTACCCGTAGCGCGATCTTGACGATCAACCAGGATTACTTCGATAGCAGCCATGCGAACTCCTCAGGTCTTTTCCCGGCTATTCTGGCATATCGGAACAGGGTTCATCTGTACGAAATTGTGCCTGACACACTTATTTCAGCATAATTGCCACTCTTGTACCGCAGGCTGGCAGATAAACTACGCGCCGTCCTCAACAACCTGCTGACGAGCACGGAAGACATGTCCGGCTCCGTACTGAAGTAAACGGGCCACCAGCTGATAGCCGCCGTTTTCTTCCGCCTGGGCAAACTCACGCTCCGGCTGGGTGACCGGCGCTGCCCACAGCAGATTCACTTTTTCTCCGTCATAGCGCGGCAGGGGAAACTGCCCCTCCTCTTTTCCCAGCGCCCCGGAGAGAATAAACCCTTCGAATCCAACCGGCGCCATCGTTGAGGTCAGCGTATGCCCCTCCCCCAACCAGCTGAGGCGTGACCAGGGCAGATGCGCAAAACCCGCCAGCGCGCTGGCCATCTGCACGGCGTTTTCCTCGGTCATCACCTCCGCGTCAACCGCCATCGCCAGCTCGGTACGGCGATACTGCGGTGCCAGGTCGTCATAGAGAAAATCCACCCACGGCATCGGCCGGATGCTCATCCCCAGCGTCAAAAAGTACCAACAGCCCTCATGATAATGCTGAGAAATTGCCATAGGAGGCCAGCTGTCCCGATCGATAGCGTAATACTTGAGTGATTCGCCATACTGTTCGCCGTAGCAGGCCAGCATCTGCTGCTGGAGTGCGTCCCATTTCTGACCACCCTGCCAGTCGCGCCAGAACTGGCGATGCTGCTGCGCGCGGGCATAGTAGTCGTTGGTAGAGGCGGAACCAAGAGGCGCGGTCAGACGATTGGCCCTGATACAGCCGGCCGAGTAGCTGACCTGCTTTTCCTGATACAGGCTCCAGCCGGGGATCACCGCCAGCAGCTGGCCCTGATACCACAGAGCGGCACCGTCATCGCTGGGTTCCCAGATAATTTGCAGTCCGGCGGGATCAAGAAGCGGCTCGGCAGCCAGCGTACGGCAGAATTCAGCACTCAGCAGCGGAGCCAGCCCCTGCTGCATCGCGGCGACATCTTCCTGGACTGGGGCCGGAAGAAGGTTGCGCAGCCAGCAGCCGCGCACGGCAAACTGGCTGCGAAACGCTTCCGCCGGCCAGATATAGAAATAGGCGGTGCGCTCATCCTGCTCAACCAATGCGATCAGCGTCTGCTGCTGGTTGGTCACTTCAGCGATCTGATGGGGTCCGGTCATAGCGCCTCGGCATTGTATGCGGGGACAGGTCTCCCCGGAGAAACATTGAGGATGACGCCATCCGCCACGCACGGACAAGGGTAATATTCTCAAAATGCCGCGTCATCGCCCGCGGCCAGGCGCCCTTGCCCTCAATGCTTATCGATAGTCGAACTCCGCCTCTTCCGTCCGCACAGAATCCAGCCCGATCATCACGGTAAATTTACCCGGTTCGACCACCTGCTGCATTTTGGCATTCCAGAACGACAGCGCGCCGGAATCAATCGGGAAGGTCACCGTCTGCGACTCACCGGCTTTCAGCATTACGCGCTTAAAGGCCTTCAACTCTTTCACCGGACGGCTGATGCTGGCGGTCACATCGCGCAGATAAAGCTGCACTACCGTCGCACCGTCGCGCTTGCCGCTGTTGGTTACCTTCACGCTGGCATCAAGCGTATCCTTGCCCGACAGAGTGGCGGCCGACAGGGTGACCGGTGACAGCGTAAAGGTGGTATAGCTCAACCCGTAGCCGAACGGATAGAGCGGGCCGTTGGCCTCATCGTAGTAGTGTGAGGTGTACTTATTCGGCTGCTCAAAGTTATAGGGGCGACCGGTATTCAGATGATTGTAGTAAATCGGCAGTTGCCCAACCGAGCGCGGGAAGGACATCGGCAGCTTGCCAGACGGGTTATAGTCGCCAAACAGCACGTCGGCAATGGCATTCCCCCCTTCCGTTCCGCTGTACCAGCTCTCCAGCAGCGCATCAGCCTGCCGGCTCTCGTTAACCAGCGCCAGCGCACGGCCGTTCATCAGCACCAGCACCAGCGGCTTACCGGTGGCTTTGATCGCCGCGATCAGCTTACGCTGACTTTCCGGCAGGGTCAGATCGCTGCGGCTGGACGCTTCATGGGCCATGCCCCGGGCTTCTCCCACCGCCAGCACCACGACATCGGCTTTTTTCGCCGTTGCCACCGCTTCGTCCAGCATCTCCTGTGCCGGGCGGCTGTCCACCGTCACCGCCTTCTCGTACAGGTTCAGGAAATCCTGAATGCCTTTCTCGTCGGTAACGTTAGCCCCTTTTGCATACAGCAGCGTCGCTTTACCGGCAGTGGCACTCTTCATGCCCTCTAACAGGCTGACGGACTGCTTTGCCACGCCCGCCGCCGACCAGCTCCCCATGATATCGACCTGGCTGTCGGCAAGCGGACCCATTAACGCGATACTGCCACTGTTTTTTAGCGGCAGCGTATCGAGGCGGTTTTTCAGCAGTACCATGCTTTTACGCGCCACGTCGCGCGCTTCTGCCCGGTGCAGGCGGCTTTCCGCATTAGTATCAGCGGGATCGCTCTCTACCGGACCCAGGTGACTGTAGGGATCGTTAAACAGCCCCATATCGTACTTAACGTTAAGCACATAGCGGGTCGCGTCATCAATCTCCTGCTCGGTCACCGCACCGCGCTTCACCAGACCCGGCAGGTATTTGCTGTAATATTCATCGCTCATACTCATATTGACGCCGGACTTGATAGCAACGCGCACCGCATCCTCGGGATCGCTGGCAACCCCGTGCTTGATCAGCTCTTTGATCGCGCCGTGGTCACTGATCGTGATGCCCTTAAACTTCCAGTCGTCGCGCAGCACGGTTTTTAATAACCAACTGTCGGCGCTGGCGGGAACCCCGTTCAGTGAATTCAGCGCCACCATCACCCCGCCGCTGCCCGCATCCAGCGCCGCTTTGTAGGGCGGCAGATAGTCCTGGAACAGGCGTTGCAGGCTCATATCAACGGTGTTGTAATCCCGTCCGCCCTCAACCGCGCCGTAGCCGGCAAAATGTTTCACGCTGGTCATTACCGAATAGCGATCCGCCGGGCTTTTACCCTGCATCGCCTGCACCATCGTCCGCCCCATTTCTGAGGTCAGGTAGGTATCTTCACCGAACCCCTCCGAGCCGCGGCCCCATCGTGGCTCACGCGTGACGTCAACCATCGGCGCCCAGGTCATATTCAGACCGTCGTCAGCGGCTTCATAGGCTGAAATTCTGCCCACCTCGGCCACGGCGTCGGTATCCCAGCTTGAGGCCAGCGCCAGCGGAATAGGAAACTGGGTGCGCTGACCGTGGATCACGTCATAGGCAAAGAACAGCGGGATTTTCAGGCGGCTGAGCTGCATCACCTGGTCCTGCATCTGGCGGATATCCTGGCGGGTAACGGTATTAAAAATCGCCCCCACCTGCCCCTGCTGGATCATCTCGCGGATCGCTTCTTTTGGATTATCGGGGCCAACGCTTATCAGCCTCAGCTGGCCAATTTTCTCGTCAAGCGTCATCTTTTTCAGCAGGTCAGTAACGAAGGCGTCGCGTGCTTCAGGGGTGAGTGCGTGCGGACCGATTAAGTCGTCGGCGAGGGCTGGCTGAACGGCCAGAGTGACAGCAAGGCTGACAGAACAAATCCATTTCATCAGATGATAATCTCTCAGGTGGCTAAGGCTTCTGCGTTAGATCGTAACGAGCGGGTAATAAGTTGATTCAGTTTGTCATACCTTGAGGATAGCATCTACAGAGGTAACGATGAATCCATGGCAACAACGCCGTCTTTAATCCTGGAAAGAGGTGCTAAAGTAACGGGGTGAATCTGACAAGGATATGACATGAACACTTCAGAACAGGCAGGACAAAAACTTATCTCTGAACTCGGCCGCATTGTCGGCCGGCAACATCTGCTGACCGATCCGGCGAAAACGGAGCGCTATCGTAAGGGCTTCCGCTCCGGTGAGGGTGAGGCGCTGGCCGTGGTCTTCCCGGGTTCACTGCTGGAGCAGTGGCGCATCCTGCAAGCCTGCGTTGCCGCAGATGCCATTATCCTGATGCAGGCGGCCAACACCGGCCTGACCGAAGGCTCTACCCCCAACGGCAACGATTATCCGCGTGACATCGTGATTATCAGCACGCTGCGCATGGATAAAATCTCTCTGCTGAATGAGGGTAAGCAGGTTCTGGCCTTCCCCGGCAGCACCCTGTATCAGCTGGAGAAGGCGCTTAAGCCGCTGGGCCGCGAGCCGCACTCGGTCATTGGCTCCTCCTGTATTGGCGCCTCGGTCCTCGGAGGGATTTGTAATAACTCCGGCGGTTCACTGGTTAAACGCGGCCCGGCCTATACCGAAATGGCGCTCTACGCGCAGATTGACGCACAGGGTACGCTGCGGCTGGTCAATCACCTCGGCATCGATCTCGGCACGTCGCCGGAGCAAATTCTCACCAAGCTGGATGATGATACCTGGCAACAAAGCGACGTGCGACACGATGACCGCCACGCCTCCGACCATGACTATGCGGAGCGGGTGCGCGATGTAGAGGCCGATACGCCGTCGCGCTTTAACGCCGACGAGCGCCGTCTGTTCGAAGCGTCCGGCTGTGCGGGCAAGCTGGCGCTGTTCGCCGTGCGCCTGGACACCTTTGCCAGCGAAACCACCCAACAGGTGTTTTATATCGGCACTAACAATACCGATGTCCTGGATCAGATACGCCGCCATATGCTGGCTAACTTTACGCATCTTCCGGTCGCCGGTGAGTACATGCACCGCGACATTTTCGATATTGCCGAGGTCTACGGTAAAGACACCTTTGTGATGATCGACAAACTTGGCACCGATAAAATGCCGATGTTCTTCACCCTGAAGGGGCGGGTTGACGCATGGCTGTCGCGCATCAAGTGGTTTAAGCCGCACTTCACCGACCGCGCGCTGCAAAAGCTGACGACGCTGCTCCCTTCGCATCTGCCCGCGCGGATGAAGCAGTACCGCGACCGCTATGAGCATCACCTGATGCTGAAAATGTCCGGCGAGGGCGTGGCGGAAGCGCGCGGCTGGCTGGAGGAGTTTTTCCATCACGCCGAGGGCGAGTTCTTTGAGTGCAAGGGTAAAGAGGGCGCACACGCCTTCCTGCACCGCTTTGCCGCCGCCGGTGCCGCCGTACGCTACCACGCCGTGCATCATAATGAGGTGGAAGACATCCTGGCTCTGGACATTGCGCTGCGCCGCAACGATCGCGACTGGTTTGAACGGCTGCCCGCAGAGTTTGATGATGCCCTGACCCACCGCCTCTACTATGGCCACTTCCTCTGCCACGTCTTCCATCAGGATTACATTGTGAAAAAAGGGGTTGATACGCACGCGCTGAAGGAAAAAATGCTGGCGCTGCTGGCGGAGCGCGGTGCGGAATATCCGGCGGAACACAATGTCGGTCATTTGTATAAAGCTAAACCGCAGCTTAAAGCCTTTTATCAAAAGCTTGATCCGACCAATACATTTAATCCGGGTATTGGTAAGACGACCCGGGAAAAACATTGGGGCAGCTGCGACTGTAATAAATAATGCGCTTATCCGGGGTGAATTATATTCACCCCGTTACAAAAAATTAGTTGGTATACACCCTTCACGTTAAAACACGAATAATTGTTTTTTTCGACTTTTGCGCTAATAGTCAATTCTATCCTGCTGTAACTGCAATCATGCCAATCGACTGGCGGAGGAATTATGGGCGTAGAAGTAGAAGAAAATACCACTGCTGTACTTCAGACCGGCCTTAACTGTAATACACACTACTGGACGAAGCATGATGTCGAAAAGGCCACAAAGGGTACCTGGATTATCCCTCCGTCCGAAGGCTGGGCCGCCAGCGGTTTATCGATTTTTGCACCGGCGATACAGCCGGGGAACATGGCCGTTTTGCGCACCGAAGAGGATAAATGTGGCATTCTGGCCAGCGTTGCCCTCCGGCTTACCCCGCCGCCCTCCTGCCTGATCACCTCCGATCCGGCGATAGTTCATGCTGATTCCATCCCACTGTTAAGGATTGCTAACAATACCGACGCCATTCTCGCCATGGGCCGCTATGCCCGCGATCGGATGAAGGGACGGGTGCTGGGCGTCACCGGCAGCGCCGGTAAAACCACCTGTGTCGCGATGGTGGCAGAGGCACTTTCGGCCTGGGGCCATACCTGTAAGAGCAACAATAACGCCAATCTGCCGCGCGGGGTCGCCTGGAACATAGCTTCAATGCCGTGGGACAGCGCCCATATCGTCGTGGAAATGGCCATTGGCCGCATGGCGGTCAGTTCAAGAATGGTGCGCCCGGAAGTGGCGATTTTCACCAATATCCAGCCCGCGCACCTCGGGGAAAATACCACCGTACACGACGTTGCGCTGACCAAAAGCGCCATCTTTGTGGGTATGGCGCCCGGCGGCGTGGCGATTTTAAACCGCGATATGCTGGAATGGGAAACGGTCAGTGCGGCGGCCGACGCGCGGCAGCAAACCGTCGTCAACTACGGCACGCATCCGGACTGCCAGTACCGCCTGCTGGACTATGACGCCGGACTCCAGCAGGTCACGGCACAAATTGGTGAGCGCACCCTGCGCTACCGGCTGGACGCGGGCGGTAAGCATATGGCCCTGAACAGTCTGGCGGCTTTGGCAGCGGTGGATGCCCTTGGCTATCCGCTGGAACCGGCGATAGAGAAACTATCCCGCTTTACCGCACTGGCGGGGCGGGGAGAAGAGAAACAGGTCACCGTTGACGGACGGGCGCTGACCATGATTGATGATGCCTATAACGCCAATCCCGGCTCGATGCAGGCAGCCATCGAACGCCTCAGCGAGCAGCCCTGCGCCGGGCGCAGAATTGCCGTTCTGGGTGAAATGGCCGAACTGGGTCCTGGTGCTGAGAACTATCACACGGCGCTGGCCCCGCAGCTTAACGCCAGCCAGATTGATCGAATTTACCTTGCCGGAGAGCGTTACGCTCAGTGCTGGTCACAGCTGGATGAAGCCAAACGCGGTGCGTGGGTCGCCACGCCGGAGGAGCTGAAGCCTCTGCTGATGCTGCCGGACGCCCTTCAGACCGGGGATACGGTGCTGTTTAAAGGCTCAAACAGCACCAAAGTACACCAGCTGGTTAGCTGGATAAATACGATGCAGCGGACTGACGTTTAGCCCACTGAGCGGCTGTCGGGATAACGGCAGCCGTGTCGCTCAATCCCGCGCAGACTACTCCTTTGCATCCTGCAAAATAACCTGCCCGTTTTTACGTTCAATGATCATCGTCTGCGGTGAGGAGAGCGCAACGCCCTCCTTACGCAGGCGGGTCAGGATATCAAACAGCAGATCGCTCTTGGCCCCGGAAACCTGTCGCGGGCTGGCCACGTTGCCGGTAACCGACAGAACGATGCCGCTTGAGGTCAGATCCTTAAACGACACCGACGGTTCCGGCGTATCCAGAATACGTTCGTTGTCGTTATACACATCCAGCAGCAGCTGACGGACCTGCTCCGGGTCGATATCCAGCGGGAAGGTCAGGGTGATGGTCGCCACCCCCTGCGCGTTGCCCATGGTGGCATTGCGTACGTTCTGTGAAATAAGCTGCGAGTTCGGCACAATGACCGTCGATTTGTCGCCCAGCTGGATCTCGGTGGCGCGCACGTTAATGCGCCGAATATCCCCTTCTATCCCGCTGATACTGACCAGATCGCCCACTTTAACCGGGCGCTCGGTCAGCAGGATCAGGCCGGAGATAAAGTTCTTCACAATCTCCTGTAAACCAAAACCGATACCGACCGACAGGGCGCTGACAATCCACGCCAGCTTGTTCCACTGTAGCCCCATAATCGACAGGGTCATCAGGATCACCAGCACAAAGCCAATATTGCTGAACAGCGTGATCAGGGATACCCGCATCCCCTTATCCATGGTGGTTTTAGGCAGAAATTCATTTTCCAGCCAGCGTTTAACCGAACGCAGTACCCAGATACCCACCGCCAGGCAAATCAGGGCGTTAACCATATGGGCGGGAACGATATTCAGGGACTCCAGCCCTTTACCGCCCCAGACTTCAATCGCTTTCTGTACCAGCTCTATCGGCGTTGAGCTACCGAAGGTGCCGTTCAACAGCGCCATGGCCGCCGCCAGCAGCAGCAGCGTTTTACCAATGGCACCGAGCAGAGAAGCCACCTGCCCCAGGTGACGCTCATCGATGTTTAACGATGCCTGGATACGTTTACCGGAGGCATTGTTGGTGGAAAACAGACTGTCGCTGGCGTCCGTGACCAGCTGGCTGAAGATAAAGAACAGGCCCAGCACAATCGCCACCCAGATAAGCTCATAGCTGAGGAAGCGTGCCAGAGTAATGTAGCCAATAACCAACGCTATCATGATGGCGAAACCGCTCAGCGTCAGCCCCATCTGGATCAGGCCGACCAGCGTAGAGCGGGCTTCAGGCTGAACGCCCTGCTGGATCATACGGCGACGGACGCGACTGGTGCGGATACTGATCGACAGTGCCGTTGCGCCAATCAGTAACGCGGTCATCCCGTTGGCAAAGATCGTTGTACCCGGGCTGGTATTGGCGCTGCTGTTGAATGCCTCAACCGTTTGAAAAATAAACACCAGCGTTGCCGTAAGCGGTGGAAAGGGCTTTAGCGACATCGCCACTTCATTAGAGATATTCGGCAGACGCCAGGACGGACGGCGGGTGGAGAGGAAAGCCCGCCCCAGCCCGGCAATCAGACCACAGAAAACGCTCAAACCGACCAGCTTATCGGCAAAGGCCCGCACGTCATCAACCACCTCGTCATTACGGGTAAAAGCGAGATCGAGGAAGTTAAACGCCAGAACCACCGCGCCCAGCGTGGTCAGTGCGGTCGCCGCCGCAAGGAAGCTGCGGCGCAGCTTGCCCTCGGGAAGATGGTTAATTCCCACCCAGGCGAGAAACTCTTCCAGATAGCGACGGCCGAGGGTTGCGACCAGCCCGGCGGCCAGCACCCAGAGAATCGTCCCCACCATCCATCCGGGAGAAACGGAGAGCGCTGCGGCCTCCTTAAGTTCATCAACAAAGCGGTCAATTTTCGCGCCGTCTTCACTCTGATTATTAAACAGCGGCGCCCAGAAACGGGGGCCGAGAATACTGCCCGCGTTAAGCGCCAGCTGCGTTTTCAGCGCATTGCGGCGCATGTTCACGATCTGGGAGGAGAGGTTGATAGAGCCAGCCTTGATGGCTTCTGCCTGCTTTATCTGTTCCTCCATCTTTGCATTCTGACTTTCCAGCTTGCTGCGTTTAGTGGTGACCTCACCGGTTTCCTTCACCCCGCTATCGGCGGCCGGGGCCGGGCCCAGAACCGCCAGCTGTGCCTGAATCTGCGCACGCTGCGGAATAATTCCCTGGATCAACGTATCGGCAGTGCCGGACAGCTCCAGAGCCAGATCGTTTAGCACGGTAAGCTTACTGTCACTGGTCTCAGCGCTGACCTGCTGCTTAATTTTATCAAGCACCTTCTGCATCTTAGGCAGCTCGACGGCAGCATTGACCTTTACCGGCACATCACCATTTTGCGAAGCACTATCGCTATCGGCGGCCTGGACCCACTGCGGGGTAAGCGCCACCAGTGCAAACAGACACACACGAAGAAAAGTTAACATGCCAGACATGAACAGATTCCTGAGAAAAGGGGGACACCGGGCAGGGCCGGACAGACATCGCGGCCTATTTTATGCGTTTGCAATGGACCGCACTATAAGATTAACGATAGAAAAACGCGCTCAGCCTCATAAGATTATTCTATGGTGACGATCGCAGCCGACCCGCAAAGCCGGACCGCTTAACGGGCATAAACTGAGTGAGAGGGTTCATCGAAGTACGCCGGAAATAAATATCTCCGGCGCATCAGGATATTATGAGATGTTCAGCTTACTCAACGGCACTGTCATCGCTGACGGCGTTGCTGGCAACCTGGGCCGCCTTTTGCTTTTTATAGCTCAGCGCGGCGGCAGGCACCGGAGAAACCTTTCCGGTTTCAATCCAGCTGCGCAGACGGTTAGCATCCGCGAAGTGGGTATATTTACCGAATGCATCCAGCACGACCAGTGATACCGGCTGATGATTGATCACCGTACGCATCACCAGACAATGTCCGGCCTGGTTGGTAAAACCGGTTTTCGTCAGCTGAATATTCCAGTCCGGGCGATAAACCAGATGGTTGGTGTTACGGAAAGGTAGCGTATAGCCGGGTTTACTGAAGGTGGCCATATCCTCCCGCGTGGTGCTGAGCTGCCCCAGCAGCGGATATCGCTTGCTGGCAATCAGCAGCTTAGTCAGGTCGCGCGCCGTTGAAACGTTATGAATGGAAAGCCCGGTAGGTTCCACGAAGCGGGTATTGGTCATCCCCAGCTCGCGCGCTTTCGCATTCATTGCCCGGATAAACGCGCCGTATCCTCCCGGATAATGGTGCGCCAGACTTGCCGCCGCGCGGTTTTCAGAGGACATCAGCGCCAGCAGCAGCATCTCCTTACGGCTTATTTCACTATTAAGCCGCACCCGGGAATAAATACCCCGCATTTCGGCGGTCTGACTGATATCCACACTCAGCACCTCATCCAGCGGCAGACGGGCATCCAGCACCACCATCGCCGTCATCAGCTTGGTTATAGAGGCAATGGGCCGCACCAGGTCAGGATGGTTTGCGTAAATGACTTTATTGGTATTCAAATCAACAATCATGGCGCTGCCAGAGGCGATTTCCGGCTGCGCAGCACGCGTGACGTCGGCCTGAGCAGAACGGGCGCTGGCCTGATTCAGCATCAGCGAACCAGAAAACAGCAGAGCCAGACTCAAAAGAGATAAACGAATTTTTGCAGGCATCAGTTCGGGACTTAACGGCTAGTGATTCAGGTGTGTTAAACACACGCCGCCACCCGCGTCAACGCGCACTGTGCGGGGGCTGGCCCGCGCATAATACGCTGTAATCCAGGTATTTTCCTATCGATTATTCGTTTCCAGCCGTTACCGAATCGCCACCGGTTTCCCGGCGGCGGCGGCGGTCAAAACAGGCGATAACCATATCCCCACATTAGAACGGTCAGCGCCAGCAGAACCTCCAGCACCAGAATGCCGATGGCCAGCGTTGAGCCGGAAAATCGCAGACTCTCTTCCCGATCGATATTGAGGAACAGCGGAATACCGACATAAAGCAGATAGCCGGTATAAACCAGCGCCAGCGTCCCTACCAGGGCACAAAGCCAGACCAGAGGATACAGCGCGACAATGCCGCTCAAAAACAGCGGCGTGGCGATATATCCGGCAAACACCATGCAGCTGCTCAGCCGTGGGCGCTGGGGATACTCGCGGGCCATCCACCAGATAACCCGCCCCATCAAGGCGACGCCGGCAAGGATCACGGCATAAAAAAGTATCGCCAGCGCAAAGGCACTGTAAAGCGAAAGCGGGATCGTTTGTCCGATCCCCAAATCCCAGCCAATCTGCGTGGTGCCGATAAAGGCACACACCACAGGGATCAGCGCCATCAATAAAACATGGTGAGTATAATGATGGGAGAGCGTTTCGTTCTCCTGCCTGATATCACGCATCTCACGGTCAGGATGCGCAAGAAGTCCCCATACGTGATTCATATCTTCACTCCTCACAACAGCGGACCGCCAGCTGGCTTTGTCCCGGGCGGCATCAGTTAGAGTATACGTGTCGCTGAACAATTTACTTCTCTGCCCCGCGCCTGCCGATGATAACGCACTCTTTTGCAATAAAAAAAACACGCTGCCTTTTTCATCAGGCTGCGCGTTTCGTCACAAAACGCTAAACTTAGCGCCTTACTGCTTAACAAGGAGAACTGTTTTGCCAACTGATGTGAATACCCTGATCGCCCAATACGGATACTGGGCGCTGTTTATTGGCTGCCTGGCGGAAGGTGAAACCTTTACTCTGCTGGGGGGCGTTGCTGCCCATCAAGGGCTGCTGCACTATGGCTGGGTGCTACTGATTACGGCCTGCGGCGGCATAGCGGGCGACACAGCCCTGTTCTTCCTGGGACGACATTACGGTTCTGAGATCTTAAAACGATTTAAAAAACATGAAGATAAAATAGACTCAGCGCAAAAGATGATTATTAAACGTCCGGTACTCTTCGTTATCGGCGTCCGCTTTATGTATGGCCTGCGGATTATCGGCCCGATCATTATCGGCGCCAGCCGCCTGCGCCCGGCAAAATTTATGTTGCTGAACTGCGTAGGGGCCATACTGTGGGCCACGATCTTTGTCTCACTCGGCTATCTTGGCGGTCAAATTATTGCCCCTTGGCTGCACGAACTGGAGCACCATATCAAGCAGCTGGTCTGGGTGCTGCTGGCGATAGCTTTAGTGTGGGGGGGTCGCCTGTTTTTGCGCCGCCGGGCGCGCAAAAAGGGAGACTAATACGGCAGATAGCCGCAGCATTCACTCTTCCGGGCAGCGTGCTTTGCATAATCTGCCCTGCCACTTCGATCCGAACCGAATTATCCCGCTGAAATACATCGTGTTTATTTCCCTAAACATAGCCTCTATCGGCTCAATTACTTAAGCATGACAGACCTTAACCCAGCATAAGCTATGCACAAACATTTCCTCTCATTTTTAACAAACAGTCTATATCGACTAATGTTTAATCCAGAAAAACCATTGATTACATTGAGAATTCACTTATAAATGCTGAAATTTAGTGATAAGGATCACATTTTAAAACAAAAACATTAATAAAATCATTAATGATTTTTACGATGGGATCACATTTTAGTGAAAACCAGAGCCTAAAAAACGATCGAAACCCCACCAACAAAACAAAAGAAAAACTTATCATTACGCCCCTACGGCGATGAGCACGGCCCATAAACATAACCAGGCCTTAATACATAATATTAATTAATGAAAAAAAACATCATCAATTCATAATGTTACCCAATTGTAACAAGAAAGCCTGATACACTCTGTGGTTAAGTGAGATTTATCTTAGGCAATCGCAGTCTGGTGCTAAGTTAAACTATTAATCAATAGCCATTAACTATCAATAATCATCTAAAAACCTACCGTAACCAATTTTAATAAACTGAAATTACACACTAAGCTCCATTCTAACTTCGGACAGCTGTGTTCAAATGAACAGAGACGGCTAGATCAGGCGGTGCCCGTTAAAGATGAAGAGCCTTAACCTTTTCATGCCCTATAAAGGCATGACTATTAACATTTACTGTAATGATTTAAGGCAACCCCTTAACCACGGTCAGATGCAGACTTGCTCTTCAGATTTCACCCTGTCTTCACTGCCTGCCCTGATCCGTTCAGGTTCGGCCAACACCGATACCGGATCCCCTGTTTTGAAGCCCCTTACGGGTTCACCTTGCTTTCTGTATTGGGATAAGCGTCAGCGTTTAAGAAAACCGATTCAGTTGTTTAGTAACGAATTGAGCAGACTGATATTTCCCGATTTGAATAACGGTTTCAGATTTCTTGAGAGGTTTGTCGGATACAAAACATAATCGAACCGTATTAGATAGCGGCCTCCGTTAGATATCACCCGGCGTCAGCCTGGTAATAAATTTATTTACGTCTCTTTTTTGGGAGGGGCGTCTCTTCGCCCGTTATTTTATTTAAACGTTGTGTGGGTTTATGCCTGTTAAACGCATAAGCCACTTAATAAAAAGCAAGAAATCGTTTTAACAAGGTGCTTGCTAATACCTGTATCTAGATACGCATCAAATTAGTAAACAATTTGGCAAAGACCGTTACCACTCTGCCAAACGCTCAATCCTCATGGGAGTGCAAGTTTATGAATAACATAGCTGTGACCGTTAAGGACGGCGGCTCAACGACCAGCATATCTGCTGATCGGGTGAACCTGACCGCCCCCAGCGTTGTAAAGCTACATCTGGAGCGCAGCCAGGTTGCTGAGATGAACCGCTCCGGCAATGATTTGATCGTTACATTACATTCTGGTGAAAAGGTTGTTTTACAGAATTTCTTTGTGGCCGACTCAGAGGGCCACATCAGTGATTTAGTCCTGGAAGACGATCAGGGCGCGCTGTGGTGGGTAAAAGATCCCGCGACAGGTTTCCATTTCGAATCTATTGCCGACATTGAGGGGTTACTGATCGCCGGTGAAGATTCTAACCTCGCAGCTGGACTGGCCTTTGCAGGCGCCGGTCTGCTTGGCATTGGAGCGATGTTCCTCGGCGAAAGCAACGACGATAACAACAACGATAGTGACGCTGATGCCGATGCAGACGCCGATGCAGACGCCGATGCAGACGCCGACGCCGACGCCGACGCTGATGCAGACGCTGATGCTGATGCTGATGCTGATGCTGATGCTGATGCTGATGCCGATGCCGATGCCGATGCCGATGCCGATGCCGATGCCGATGCCGATGCCGATGCCGATGCCGATGCCGATGCCGATGCCGACGCCGATGCCGATGCCGATGCCGACGCAGATGCCGATGCCGATGCAGATGCCGATGCTGATGCGGACGCAGATGCAGATGCCGATGCCGATGCAGACGCCGATACTGAAGCACCGAATCCTGCTACCGATCTCGACGTCTCTGATGACGGAACGACCTTGACGGGTAAAGGCGAGCCGGGCAGCACCGTCATTGTCAAAAATGCCAATGGTGACATTATCGGTACCGGTGAGGTCGACGAGAATGGCAACTTCACGGTTGAACTCTCCCCGCCTCAAACCAACGGAGAAACGCTTGACGTAACTCTGGAGGACAAGGCAGGAAATGAGTCCACGCCTGCGCCGGTCACCGCCGATGACACCACAAAACCCGAGCCTCCTACAGACGTCGCTGTATCAGAAGATGGCACTACGCTATCGGGCCATGGAGAACCGGGGACTACCTTCGAAGTGCTTGATCCTGAAGGTAACGTAATTGGTACAGGGACTGTAGGTGACAACGGATACTTCGAAGTAGAACTCACTCCCCCTCAGATTGATGGCGAAAAACTCACCGTCACCCTCAAAGATGAAGCCGGTAATATCTCCGATCCTACCGAGGTAGATGCTCCGATCGTTGATGATACGGATGCTGATGCTGACGCCGATGCCGATGCCGATGCGGATGCGGATGCGGATGCGGACGCTGATGCCGATGCCGATGCCGATGCGGACGCTGATGCGGATGCAGACGCGGATGCCGATGCGGACGCGGACGCGGATGCTGATGCGGATGCCGATGCGGACGCGGACGCGGATGCCGACGCTGATGCGGATGCGGACGCCGATGCAGACGCCGATGCCGATGCCGACGCGGATGCCGATGCCGATGCCGATGCCGATGCCGATGCCGACGCCGATGCGGATGCCGATGCGGACGCGGATGCGGATGCAGACGCCGATGCGGACGCCGATGCCGACGCGGACGCGGATGCCGATGCCGACGCGGACGCGGATGCGGATGCGGATGCGGATGCGGATGCGGATGCGGATGCGGATGCCGATGCGGATGCCGATGCGGATGCGGACGCCGATGCCGACGCGGATGCCGATGCCGATGCCGATGCCGATGCGGATGCGGATGCCGATGCTGATGCCGATGCCGATGCGGACGCCGACGCGGATGCCGATGCCGATGCCGATGCCGATGCCGATGCGGACGCCGATGCCGATGCCGATGCGGATGCGGATGCCGACGCGGATGCCGACGCGGATGCCGATGCGGATGCCGATGCCGATGCGGATGCCGATGCCGATGCCGATGCCGATGCCGATGCCGATGCCGATGCTGACGCCGACGCGGATGCGGATGCCGATGCGGACGCCGATGCCGATGCCGATGCCGATGCAGACGCTGATGCGGATGCAGACGCTGATGCCGACGCGGATGCCGATGCGGATGCTGACGCTGATGCAGACGCCGACGCTGATGCGGATGCCGATGCTGACGCCGATGCGGACGCTGATGCCGATGCGGATGCGGATGCGGATGCTGACGCCGACGCTGATGCGGATGCCGATGCTGACGCCGACGCAGATGCGGATGCCGACGCGGACGCTGATGCCGATGCTGACGCCGACGCAGATGCGGATGCCGACGCGGACGCTGATGCCGATGCGGACGCCGATGCCGACGCGGATGCCGATGCGGATGCGGATGCCGACGCGGATGCGGATGCCGATGCTGACGCCGACGCAGATGCGGATGCCGACGCGGACGCTGATGCCGATGCTGACGCCGACGCAGATGCGGATGCCGACGCGGACGCTGATGCCGATGCGGATGCTGATGCCGATGCCGATGCGGATGCGGATGCCGATGCCGATGCGGATGCGGATGCCGACGCTGATGCAGACGCGGACGCGGATGCGGATGCTGACGCCGACGCGGATGCGGATGCCGATGCCGATGCCGATGCTGACGCCGACGCGGATGCGGATGCCGATGCTGACGCCGATGCGGACGCTGATGCCGATGCCGATGCGGATGCGGATGCGGATGCTGACGCCGACGCAGATGCGGATGCCGACGCGGACGCTGATGCCGATGCTGACGCCGATGCTGACGCCGACGCGGATGCCGACGCGGACGCTGATGCCGATGCGGACGCCGATGCCGACGCGGACGCGGATGCCGATGCGGATGCCGACGCTGATGCAGACGCCGATGCTGACGCTGATGCCGACGCCGACGCTGATGCGGATGCGGATGCCGATGCTGACGCCGACGCCGATGCGGACGCTGATGCCGATGCGGATGCCGATGCCGATGCCGATGCCGATGCTGACGCCGACGCGGATGCCGATGCGGATGCGGATGCCGATGCGGATGCGGATGCGGATGCCGATGCGGACGCCGATGCCGATGCCGATGCGGATGCGGATGCCGACGCGGATGCCGATGCCGATGCGGATGCCGATGCCGATGCCGATGCCGATGCCGATGCCGATGCCGATGCTGACGCCGACGCGGATGCCGATGCCGACGCGGACGCTGATGCCGACGCGGATGCCGATGCGGATGCTGACGCTGATGCAGACGCCGATGCGGATGCTGACGCTGATGCAGACGCCGACGCTGATGCGGATGCCGATGCTGACGCCGACGCCGATGCGGACGCTGATGCCGATGCCGATGCGGATGCGGATGCTGACGCCGACGCTGATGCTGACGCCGACGCTGATGCGGATGCCGACGCGGACGCTGATGCCGATGCGGACGCCGATGCCGACGCGGACGCGGATGCCGATGCCGACGCGGATGCTGACGCCGACGCGGATGCGGATGCCGATGCCGATGCCGATGCTGACGCCGACGCGGATGCCGATGCGGATGCGGATGCCGATGCGGACGCCGATGCCGACGCGGACGCTGATGCCGATGCGGATGCTGATGCCGATGCGGACGCCGATGCCGACGCGGACGCTGATGCCGACGCGGATGCGGATGCCGATGCGGACGCTGATGCGGATGCGGATGCGGATGCTGACGCCGACGCTGATGCGGATGCGGATGCGGATGCGGATGCGGATGCGGATGCCGATGCTGACGCCGATGCGGACGCTGATGCCGATGCCGATGCCGATGCCGATGCTGATGCTGATGCGGATGCGGATGCCGATGCCGACGCGGATGCGGATGCCGATGCTGATGCCGACGCGGATGCCGATGCTGATGCCGACGCCGACGCTGATGCGGATGCGGATGCTGACGCCGATGCGGATGCGGATGCCGATGCTGATGCCGACGCTGATGCCGATGCCGATGCCGATGCCGATGCCGATGCCGATGCCGATGCGGACGCCGACGCGGATGCGGATGCGGATGCGGATGCGGATGCGGATGCCGATGCCGATGCGGATGCGGATGCCGACGCGGATGCCGATGCCGATGCGGACGCCGATGCCGATGCCGATGCCGATGCTGACGCCGACGCGGATGCCGATGCGGATGCTGACGCTGATGCCGACGCGGATGCGGATGCCGATGCGGACGCCGATGCCGATGCGGACGCCGATGCCGATGCCGATGCAGACGCTGATGCAGACGCCGACGCGGACGCGGATGCGGATGCTGACGCCGACGCGGATGCGGATGCCGATGCCGATGCTGACGCCGACGCGGATGCCGATGCGGATGCTGATGCCGATGCCGATGCCGACGCCGACGCTGATGCTGATGCCGATGCGGATGCCGATGCAGATGCCGATGCAGATGCCGACGCGGATGCCGATGCGGATGCGGATGCCGATGCTGATGCCGACGCGGATGCGGATGCGGATGCGGATGCGGATGCGGATGCGGATGCGGATGCGGATGCCGATGCTGATGCCGATGCGGACGCCGACGCTGATGCCGATGCCGATGCCGATGCGGATGCGGATGCCGATGCCGATGCTGACGCCGACGCGGATGCCGATGCCGATGCGGATGCCGATGCGGACGCCGATGCCGATGCCGATGCAGACGCTGATGCCGACGCGGACGCGGATGCGGATGCTGACGCCGACGCGGATGCCGATGCCGATGCGGACGCCGATGCCGACGCGGACGCTGATGCCGACGCGGACGCTGATGCCGACGCGGATGCGGATGCCGATGCCGATGCCGATGCCGATGCCGATGCGGATGCCGATGCCGATGCGGATGCTGACGCGGATGCCGATGCGGATGCCGATGCGGATGCTGATGCGGATGCGGATGCTGACGCCGACGCTGATGCGGATGCCGATGCTGACGCCGACGCTGATGCGGATGCCGATGCTGACGCCGACGCCGACGCGGACGCTGATGCGGATGCTGACGCCGATGCGGACGCCGATGCCGATGCCGATGCAGACGCTGATGCAGACGCCGACGCGGACGCGGATGCGGATGCTGACGCCGACGCGGATGCGGATGCCGATGCCGACGCCGACGCTGATGCCGATGCCGATGCGGACGCCGACGCGGATGCCGATGCCGATGCCGATGCCGATGCCGATGCTGATGCGGATGCGGATGCCGATGCCGATGCCGATGCCGATGCCGATGCTGATGCCGACGCGGATGCGGATGCCGATGCTGATGCTGATGCCGACGCGGATGCCGATGCCGATGCCGATGCTGACGCCGATGCGGATGCGGATGCGGATGCCGATGCGGACGCTGATGCTGATGCCGATGCGGACGCTGATGCTGATGCTGATGCTGATGCCGATGCGGACGCTGATGCTGATGCTGATGCCGATGCAGACGCCGATGCCGATGCGGATGCCGATGCCGATGCTGACGCCGACGCGGATGCCGATGCGGATGCCGATGCGGACGCCGATGCCGATGCCGATGCAGACGCTGATGCCGACGCGGACGCGGATGCGGATGCTGACGCCGACGCGGATGCCGATGCCGATGCGGACGCCGATGCCGACGCGGACGCTGATGCCGACGCGGATGCGGATGCCGATGCTGACGCCGACGCCGATGCGGACGCGGATGCCGATGCTGACGCCGACGCGGATGCCGATGCGGATGCGGACGCGGACGCGGATGCCGATGCGGATGCTGACGCTGATGCAGACGCCGATGCTGACGCCGATGCCGACGCCGATGCCGACGCGGACGCGGATGCCGATGCGGATGCTGACGCTGATGCCGACGCCGACGCCGACGCTGATGCGGATGCGGATGCCGATGCTGACGCCGATGCGGACGCTGATGCCGATGCGGATGCCGATGCTGACGCTGATGCGGATGCGGATGCGGATGCCGATGCCGACGCCGACGCTGATGCCGATGCCGATGCCGACGCCGACGCCGACGCTGATGCCGATGCGGATGCTGATGCCGATGCCGACGCCGACGCTGATGCTGATGCCGATGCGGATGCTGATGCCGATGCCGATGCAGATGCAGATGCCGACGCGGATGCCGATGCGGATGCGGATGCCGATGCTGATGCCGACGCGGATGCCGATGCCGATGCGGATGCGGATGCGGATGCGGATGCGGATGCGGATGCCGATGCTGATGCCGATGCGGACGCCGACGCTGATGCCGATGCCGATGCCGATGCGGATGCGGATGCCGATGCCGACGCGGATGCCGACGCGGATGCCGATGCGGATGCCGATGCGGACGCCGATGCCGATGCCGATGCAGACGCTGATGCCGACGCGGACGCGGATGCGGATGCTGACGCCGACGCGGATGCCGATGCCGATGCGGACGCCGATGCCGACGCGGACGCTGATGCCGACGCGGATGCGGATGCCGATGCTGACGCCGACGCCGATGCGGACGCCGATGCCGACGCGGACGCGGATGCCGATGCGGATGCTGACGCTGATGCCGACGCCGACGCTGATGCGGATGCGGATGCGGATGCGGATGCGGATGCGGATGCTGACGCTGATGCGGATGCGGATGCCGATGCTGATGCCGACGCCGACGCCGACGCTGATGCCGACGCTGATGCCGACGCTGATGCCGATGCCGATGCCGATGCCGACGCCGACGCTGATGCCGATGCCGATGCCGATGCCGATGCCGATGCGGACGCCGACGCGGATGCCGATGCCGATGCCGATGCCGATGCCGATGCCGATGCCGATGCCGATGCCGATGCCGATGCCGATGCGGATGCCGATGCCGATGCCGATGCCGATGCCGATGCGGACGCCGACGCGGATGCCGATGCCGATGCCGATGCCGATGCCGATGCCGATGCCGATGCCGATGCCGATGCCGATGCTGATGCGGATGCGGATGCGGATGCCGATGCCGATGCCGATGCCGATGCCGATGCTGATGCCGACGCGGATGCGGATGCCGATGCCGATGCCGATGCCGACGCCGATGCGGATGCCGATGCCGATGCCGACGCCGATGCGGATGCCGACGTCGATGCGCCGGACGCGCCGGAAGGTCTGTCCGTCTCTGAAAATGGGCTGACCGTTAGCGGTACAGGTGAACCAGGTGCTGCCGTTACTGTTTATGACGCGGATGGCAATGTGATCAGCGTTCCGGGAACGACGGTGGCAGAAGATGGCTCCTTCACGGTGGATCTGACCTCACCTCAGACCAACGGCGAGGATCTGAAGGTTACGCTTACGGATAATGCAGGTAACGAGTCTCAGCCTGGTTCCGTCACAGCGGATGACAGCACCTCGCCGGATCCTGTCGATAACCTTGTCGTTGCAGAGAATGGTCTGAGCATCAGCGGTACCGGTGAACCGGGCGCAACCATTACCGTACGTGACGCTAATAACAACATTATTAGCCTGCCGGGTGCGACGGTGGCTGAAGACGGCACGTTTACCGTGAATCTCAACGTTCCGCAAACTAATGGCGAAACGCTTTCGGTTACTCAAACCGATGAGGCAGGTAATCCTTCAGAGCCGGTCGATGTCGATGCGGGTGATATCACGGCTCCGGATCCGGTTGAGGATCTGGTCGTTGGTGAAAACGGTCTGACCATTACCGGTACGGGTGAACCGGGCGCAACCATTACCGTTCGTGACGCTGAAAATAACATTATCAGCCTCCCGGGTAGTGTGGTGGCTGAAGACGGCACCTTCACCGTAAATCTGAGTCCTGCTCAGACCAACGGCGAAACGCTTACCGTTATTCAGACCGATGGAGAAGGTAATCCTTCTGTCGGTGCTCAGGTTGATGCCGATGACACTACGGCTCCTGACCCGGTGGGCGATCTGGAAGTAGCCTCCGACGGCTTCAGCATCACCGGTACGGGCGAACCAGGCGCATCAATAACGGTACGCGACGCCGATGGCAATATCATCAGCGTACTGGGTTCCGTTGTTCAGGAGGATGGCACCTTCCTGGTTATCCTGTCGACGGCTCAGGTTGACGGTCAGACCCTGACCGTGACTCAGACCGACCCAGCGGGTAATGAATCCGAACCGGCTGATGCCGTAGCGGACGACTCAACCCCACCGGATGCACCGGAAGATCTGACTATTTCTGCTGATGGCGTCACCGTTAGCGGTACAGGTGAGCCGGGTACACTCGTCACCGTTAAAGATGCCGATGGCAATGTCCTTAACACGGCGAATACCCTGGTCAGAGAGGATGGTTCATTCACCGTCACACTGAGTCCGGCTCAGACCACCGGTGCTCCGCTGACCGTCACGCTGACCGATGCTCAAGGTAATCCATCGCCGTCCGGTCAGATAGTGGGTGCGATTATCGTGGATGCTCAGGATGATACGGACACTGTTAACTTCACCTCCGTCACGCAGTCTGAGAACAGTCCTAACGCTATTGCCCCGGACAGCGGAAGTGCGGTTGTATCGCTGACCCTTGGAAACATACTGAACCTGTCCCTGCTGGGTGATAACCCTGCTCTGTCGTTCACGGTCGCCGAAGGGGAAACCCGTTCGTTTACCGTCAACGGTTCCGTCAGGGGTATTCAGGTGCTTTCTACCATCAGCGCCGCGCTGTACGAACAGGGAAGCGACGGTAACTACCGGCTGGTTGAGTCGAAGGATCTCTTCTTCACTCTGGCAAGCCTTGGCGTTGTCACCCGCTCGGGTGCCGCAGGATTTAACGTTGATGCGGGCAAGTACATTATTGTCCTGCAATCTACGGGTGTCGGTGCGGTAACAACCAACAGCCTGAGCGTAGCCAATGACACTACCACGTCGGAGGTCACTCAGAACGGAACGGCGGGTGGGAATCTGCTTGAGAATGATACCAGCTCAGTGAATGGCACCATTCCGGCAGGCACGCACATCTCCGAAGTGAATAACACCGCAATTGCTGCTATCGGCGATACGACAATTACTAACAGCTACGGAACGCTGCTGGTTAACGCTGCGGGTGATTATAGCTTCGCGCTTAACTCGGGTCTTAACGTCGCGACGCTGCCGCCGACCCTGACCTACCACTACGAGGTAACCGACTCACGCGGCAACGTCACGGACGCCACGCTAACTATCAATCTGACCGAAGGTGCCCAGCGCTTCAGCAGCATGATGTCGCTGGATTCTGTTGATACGTCAGACAGTGACACGGTCGTTACCGGCAATATTCATAACGCCGATAACATCGGTCACTCAGGCACAACGCTGGGCATTGATGGCGTCAGCCTCAGTGAAACCGGTACAACCACGACCACGGTTGAAGGGCAGTACGGAACGCTGACGATCAATGCTGACGGTACCTACAGCTATGCGCTGAATGCGGGTATCGCAGCAGAAGATATCACCACCAAAGAGGCGTTCTCTTACTCCCTGACCGCAGCCGATGGATCGCTGTCCGTCAACACGCTGACCATCGATCTGGCACCAACGATCGAAGGCACCGGTGCGGACGACACGGTTTCCGGCAGTGCCTACAACGACACCTTTACGCTGGGTGCCGGTGCAGACTCCGTGGTCTTCCATCTGTTGGATGCAGAGGATGCAACCGGCGGCAACGGTGCGGATACCTGGACCGACTTCACCGTCGGAGAGGATCACATCGACGTCAGCGATCTGCTGGAAGGTTGGAACGGATCGTCGGACACCATTGGTAACTATGTCTCGGTGGAACATACCGATGGCAATACCGTGGTCTCCATCGACCGTGACGGCACGGCTGGTAAGGAGTTCAGTTCTACGGATCTGGTCACTCTTGAAAACGTGACGGTTACCCTGGACGAGTTGCTGCAACAGCACAACTCCGCCGTTTAACCCTGTAGTCAGGATAGAGATGAGGCACAGGGAGGTGCCAGCAAGGAACGTCGTTAACTATCAGGGGACTGCAATTCAGATTGCACCCCCTGCTTCCTGTTACGGTTTGCCTGAAGGAGTACCCGGATTGACCAATGGCGAAACAGTAAATACCCCCGTATGGGTAAAGCGTGTTAGAGCAGCTACAGCGAACAGGAAATCACATTCTATGAGACGTTACGCAAAACGAAGTGCGGCAGGCTTGTTAATGCTGACCGGTACTCTTCTCATACTTGATCCGGCGATGGCCGATGAGCCTGATGAAGACTCCCCCTCACGTATCAGTACGCAGTTTCTCGTCAATAAGCAGGATCTCCCCAGTCTCAGTGGCGAGGTCTCCCAGCCGCTGCTGGAAAACTCCACACAAACACTGGATATCGGCAAAGCGGTTCAGCGCGCGGTGCAGTGGCACCCGGCTATCAGTGAACAGGTCGGTAAATTACTTGAGCAGTCTGAGCAGGTGGATGTTGCCCGCTCTAAATATTACCCACAGATAAGCGGTGGGATCAGCAACGGGATTACCAATAGCTACAGCGGCAGCGGTTTCAGCCCTTCGCTGGTGCTTTCACTTTCACAGATGCTGTATGACTTCGGAAAAGTTGACAGTTCGGTGCGATCCGCCAATGCCGGTGTCGCACAACAGCAGGCCAGGGTTCTGGTCAGTATCGATAAGGTTGCTCATGATACGGCCGCAGCCGTTGTTCAGGTTCAGGGGTATCAGGAGTTAGTGGCCATTGCACAGGCCCAGCTGGAATCATTAAATACCATCGGTGGCCTGGCGCGTGAGCGCAATGAACAGGGCGCCAGCTCTCTCTCCGACGTAGTACAAACCAACACCCGAATTGAAGGGGCGCGCGCGACGCTAATGCAGTACCGCGCGAACCTTGACCGCTGGCGTGCAACGCTGGCGACCTACCTTGGTTGGCAAACCGTTAACCGGGTGAGCAATGACTTCCCCGCCCGGCTGGGTAAGGCCTGCGAAGTCACCCAGATTGACGATCGCACCCTCCCCACCGTTCTGGCCGCCTGGGCGCAGGCTAACCAGGCCCAGGCGCAGCTGGATTATGCCGATGCGCAGCAAATGCCAACCATCTCGCTGGAGCCGGAAGTCAATCACTACCTCAACGATCGTTATGCCAATAGCCAGACGCTCGATCGCACGCAGTATTCGGCCTATATCCGGGTTCAGATGCCGCTGTATCAGGGGGGCGGGCTGAATGCCCAGCGAAATGCCGCTAAGCATACCCTCGACGCGGCCAATGCCATGGTGCGCTCCGCGCGTCTGGAAGCCCGGCAACAGCTCAGCGCTTCACAGAATGAGTCGATGAGCCTTAGCACCACGCTGGCAATCCAGGCCCGGCAGCAGGCGCTTGGTGAAAAAACCCGCGAGCTTTATCAGCAGCAGTACCTACAGCTTGGCACGCGTCAGCTGCTGGATGTGCTGAACGCCGAACAGGAAATTTATCAGTCACGCTTTACCGAGCAGCAGACCATCTCCCAGTTACGCACGCTGCAACTGGACTGTCTCTACAGCACGGGGCAAACGCGCAGTGCCTTTGCACTGAATAACCAGACAATACAGCAGGTGGAGATCCAGCCATGAGTCAGTGGAATCAGACACCGACCTCGCCAGAAAACCGTGAGGATGAAAACAACACGATTAACAGCTGGGTGACGGCTATCGGCCATATTGCCAGACACTACCGGCTGGAGTTTTCCCCCGGCGCTCTTCAGGCCGCCGCTAACTGGCAGCGAAATAAATCACTGGCAGCAATCGTTCAGAATCTGGGCCGCCAGGCCGGACTGTCGGGCCGACTGTTAAGTGATAAAGACTGTGAGATCTCCAGCTGGCGACTGCCGCTGGTGGTTGAACTGAAGGATGGCCAGGTCGGCATTATTGAGAGTTTTGATGGTAAGGACGGCGTAGGTATCAGCTTTATCAGCGATGCGCAGCTGGTCACCCAAGCGTCATTTTCTGAGCTATTGCCCGAAATTCGCTATATTGCGGCCTTCCGCCCGGTCGCCGCGGTGAAAGACATTCGCGCCGACCGCTATCTGGCCGCCTACACGCCAAACTGGTTGCGTAAGCTGGTGCTGCGCGATCTCCGGCCCTACTGGTATGTCATGCTGGCCTCGCTGATCATTAATACGCTAGCGCTGGCCGGGATCGTTTTCTCGATGCAGGTGTATGACCGGGTGATCCCGGCGCAGTCCTACCCCACGCTCTATGTGCTGTTTGGCGGCGTGCTGATCGCGATTTTTTTCTCTTTTATTATGCGGCTTGGACGCGGACATATTACCGATATCCTGGGTAAACGTGCCGATATCCGCGTCTCTGACCGGGTATTTGGGCACGCGCTGCGGCTGCGCAATAGCGCGATCCCCCGCTCTACCGGCAGCTTTATTTCCCAGGTTCGTGAGCTGGAGCAGGTGCGTGAGATGGTCACCTCCACGACCGTGTCCGCCATCGTGGATATGCCCTTCTTTCTGCTCTTTCTGGCGGTTTTAATGGTGATCTCTCCGCACCTGGCGTGGGTTGCGCCGGCGGCGGCGGTCCTGATGCTGGTGCCCGGTCTGCTGCTGCAAAAGAAACTGGCCAGGCTTGCGCGTCAGTCTTCGCTGGAAACCACGCTGCGTAACGCCATTCTGGTTGAAAGCCTTCAGGGGCTGGAGGACATCAAGCTGATGCAGGCGGAACAGCGCTTTCACCAGCAGTGGAACAGCTACATTCAAATCACCGCCCAGTCCGGGGTCAAAACCCGCCGTTTAAGCCAGGGATTGATTAGCTGGGGAATGACGGTTCAAAACCTTGTCTATGCCAGCGTAGTCATGTTCGGCGCACCGATGGTAATCGAAGGTGAAATTACCACCGGTGCTATCGTCGCGGCGTCGATGCTCTCTTCCCGCATGATTGCCCCGATGACCAGCCTGTGCGGTGTACTGGCCCGCTGGCAGCAGGTGAAGGCGGCGAAAGACGGGCTGGATAATATTATGCAGCTGCCGGTAGAAAATGCCGGGGATGAGGCTCGCGTTCACTGCGCCACGCTCTACGGCGACTATCAGTTCCGCTCGGCGGTATTCCGCTATCACGCGGAGTCTAACCAGGTGCCGCTGCGCGTGGCAAAACTCGATATCCGTCGCGGCGAACGCATTGCCGTGCTCGGCCGCAACGGTGCCGGAAAGTCCACCTTTCTCCAGGCGCTGGCCGGCGGGGTTGAGCTGGCGGAAGGCGAGCTGCTGCTGGATAACCTCAGCCTGCCGCATATTGACGTCGCCGATCTGCGGCGAAATATCGGCCTGCTGACGCAAAACGCCCGCATGTTCCACGGCACGCTGCGTGACAATCTGACGATGGGTGCGCCCCATGCGCGCGATGAGGATATCTTCGCCGTGCTGGAGGTGTGCGGTGCCGCTGACTTTATCAAACGCCTGCCGCTGGGCCTGGAGCATCAGATTATGGAGGGCGGGCTTGGCCTGTCCGGTGGTCAGCGCCAGTCGGTGCTGCTGGCCCGCATGCTGCTGCGCGATCCCAACATCGTGCTGCTGGATGAGCCGACCGCGTCACTTGATGAACACACCGAGCGTGATTTTATCCAGCGTCTGAACGGCTGGCTGGCCGGCCGCACGCTGATTATCGCCACCCATCGCGCCGCCGTGCTGGAGCTGGCCGAGCGTATCCTGGTGCTGAAAGAGGGCAGCCTGGTGATGGATGCGCCGAAAGAGAAAGCGATGAACCGCGCCGAAGAGGGTAAACGTAACCAGGAGCTGGGTGATGCAAACAAATCTGCCTGATGTACCCGTGACCGTTCCCCCTCCCAAACTCCCGGCTTCGCCGGCCTTTGACGGGGCTTTTATTTCGCTATCGGACGACCTTGACGACCCCGACAGCAATGAAACCAAACTCTCCGGTGCGACCCGCATCGTCTGGATTGTGGCCCTGCTGCTGCTGGTTATCGGCGCGTGGGCATGGTTTGGCAAACTGGATGAAGTCTCCAACGGCACCGGCAAAGTGATCCCCAGCACCCGTGAACAGGTGTTGCAGTCGCTGGACGGCGGCATACTCGGCGGTCTGAACGTCCGGGAAGGTGCAAGGGTCGAGGCAGGCCAGATTGTTGCCTGGATGGACCCCACCCGTTCGCAGTCAAACGTCGGCGAGAGCGCGGCGCGCTACCGTGCTTCGCTGGCGGCGGCGGCGCGTCTGACCGCCGAGGTCAACGACCTGCCGCTGACCTTCCCCGCCGAGCTGGATAAATATCCGGATCTGACGTCAGCCGAAACCCGCCTTTATAACACCCGGCGCGCGCAGGTCAGCGACTCTGAGGCGCGCATTACCGAAGCGCTGGACCTGGTCAAACGCGAGCTACAGATCACCGAAAAGCTGGCCATCAGCGGTGCGGCCAGTAACGTTGAAGTTCTGAGACTGCGCCGTCAGAAGGCCGATCTTGACCTGAAAATGACCGATCTGCGCTCACAGTACTACGTGGAGGCGCGGCAGGAGCTGGCAAAGGCCAATGCCGAGGTGGATACCCTTGCCGAAGTCATTAAAGGCCGGGCCGACTCCGTTGAACGTCTGACGGTCCGCTCCCCGGTCCGCGGCATTGTAAAAAATATCAAGGTGAACACCATCGGCGGCGTAATCCCCCCCAACGGCGATCTGATGGAAATTGTCCCCATCGACGATCGGCTGTTAATTGAGGCCCGCCTTTCGCCGCGCGATATCGCCTTTATCCATCCGGGTCAGAATGCCCTGGTCAAGATCAGCGCCTACGACTACGCGATTTACGGTGGCCTGCACGGTGTGGTGGAAACCATCTCCCCCGACACCATTCAGGATGAGGTTAAACCAGAAATTTATTACTACCGGGTCTTTATTCGTACCGATGTGGACTATTTGCAAAATAAAAATGGCAAACGCTTTTCCATTTCCCCCGGAATGATCTCGTCCGTCGATATTAAAACGGGTGAGAAAACCGTTGTGGATTATCTGTTTAAACCTTTCAACCGCTTAAAAGAAGCGCTCAGAGAGCGTTAATAGTCTCTGGAGGAGATGAGATGTCATTAAGCAAACTATTGCAGGCAGCCCGCGTTCTCACCGAGAGTGTGCCCTTCATTCCCCTGCCTGAAGGCCACCCGCGCTGCGCGATCTTTTTTAGCGCCTGCCACGGCGAAAGCCGTGCCCATATTGAAATCGCCATCGGCGAAAGTTTTGAACAGGCGTGGAATGCCGGCAGCCACGCGCTGCAACAGTGGGAGAAAAAGCAACGGCGGAAAACAATCTGGCTGCGGGTTGATGTCGTCGATCGGGTTACGGCGGTGAGCTGGGAAGCGCTACAGCAGGCGTTTGGCAAAACCAAACGTAACTATTTCACCAGCGGACTGGCGATGGACAGCCGGTTTGACATCGCGATACTGCCGCAGGAGTTAGGTGCTTATGCCGTGCTTTATGAAGGGAGTAAAAACCTGGCGACGCCTAACGCGACCAACCTTGCCAGCTACGGCCGCCAGCGCTTTGGTAAACCGCTTCAGTGGCCCGAGCACAGCGATGATATCCTGTGGAGTTTTACCACCCGCGCGGTATTTACCGACGGCGATCGGACCCTGCCGCTGGAAAATCACGGCGCAAACGCGGGCTATCGTTCTACCGACGACTGGCAGACTAAACAGCTGCCCGCGACGATCGACAGTGCCACCGACTATCTGGCCAAACAGATTAAACCCTCCGGCGAATTTTACTATGGCTGGTTCCCCTGCTTTGATCGGCCCATCGCCTCCTATAATGCCCTGCGCCACGCCAGCTCCACCTATGCCCTGCTTGAGGGATGGGAAAAAAGCCGGCATCCGGGGCAAATGGAGGCGGCTCAGCGCTCGCTGGGCTATCTGACCAGCCAACTTATCCACACGCGGAAGCTGCCCGACGGCAGCGAGGCCGATTTCCTGGTGGACGTCGGTAATGAGATCAAGCTGGGCGGCAATGCCGTGTGCATTCTGGCGATGGCCAAGTACACGGAGCTGACCGGCGAGAATAAGTATCTTGAGCAGATGGAACGGCTGGCAAACGGTATTGGCTTTATGCAAACCGGTAAGAAGTCCTTTGTACACGTCCTGAACTACCCCAGCCTGACGGTGAAGGCCGAACAGCGCATCATCTATTATGACGGAGAAGCCGCCTTTGCCCTGATGCGTCTGTACGGCATTACCCGCAATCCGCGCTGGCTGGAGATCGTTGAGCGGGCGTTCGACTACTTTATTGAGAATAAGCACTGGCAGGCGCATGACCACTGGTTAAGCTACTGCGTTAACGAGCTGACGCTTTATCGGCCGGAGGCACGCTATTTCCAGTTCGGCCTGGACAACGTGCGGGACTATCTGCACTTTGTTATGACCCGAATCACCACCTTCCCGACCCTGCTGGAACTGATGATGGCGGCGCAGCGGATGATTGTGCGGATTGCTGCCGACGATCGCCATTGCCATCTGCTGTTTAACTTCGATCTGGATAAGTTTTACGACGCGCTGGAGTTTCGCGCCCGCTATCTGCTTAACGGCTTCTTCTGGCCGGAGCTGGCGATGTTTTTCAAAAACCCCAAGCGTATTGTCGGCAGCTTCTTTATCCGCCATCACAGCTTCCGCGTCAGAATTGATGACGTTGAACACTATCTTTCCGGCTTTGTCGCCTATCAAAACTATCTCGCCCAGCCTGAGAATGAACAGGCCGATGCCGTGAAAGCGTCCGTGGCCCTTAAAGAGCAGGCCGCCCGCGGCGGGCCGCGTCAGTCGGGGCAGCCGCGCGTGATGTTCCTTTGCGAGAATCTGCGTAACGTGGGCAACGGCGTTGAAGTGGCAACGGTGAACCGGGCGCGGCTGTTTAAGGAGTACTTAGGCATTACGCCTCTCATACTCATTTCATCGTTTAATCCGGCGCTGGAAGAGACGGTGGCCGCCTTTAAGGGCGCCGGTAAACTGCCCGGCGATACGGAGGTTATCAGCATCTATCAGTGGCTTGCACCGCTGTGCGACAGCCAGAAAATCTATCCACTGACGGCGATCCCACAGGGGATACGCCTGCGTTCGCCTGCGGCGAAGGAAGCGCCGCTGCGCGTGCTGCAATATACGCTGCCGGGGGCCGAGGGCGAGCTGAGCTACGAAGACTTTGTGGACAGCCGACAGCGGATCCTGCTGCGCAAACATTATGTACGGCGGCAGCAGAGAAACGTCCTTTCCACCATTGAAGTGGGACAGAAGCACGATGGTAAGATCAGCTGGCGCAGCGACGCGATGTTTGTCGCCGAGCTGACCATTATGTGCCTCGATCCGGCGATTGAATGGCACTTCCTTGTGGAGAAAAATCGTCCGTGGTGCGAGTTTGTTCGCCTGGCACCGCACCTGAAATGTAACGGCACGCTAACGTCGCTGTTGCACTCTACTCACCGACAGGCCGATGGCAAACTCAAAGCTGACTATGCACGTATTCTGAGCAGCCAGAAGTCGCCCGATCGCCTGGTGGTCATGACCGATGGGCAGCATCGCGCCCTGCTTAACGAGGGTTTGCCGGCGGCGCGGCTGCTGACCATCCCTGACCATATTGACGATCCGCAGGCGGTGAAGAAACAGAGTAAGACCTCCGGCAAAAACGTGGTGTATATGGCCCGCTATGCGGCAGAGAAACGCCACGACTTACTGATTCGGGTATTTGAGAAAGTGCTTCAGGCGGTGCCGGATGCGCAGCTGCATACCTGGGGCGTTGGCCCGCTGCGCGCCGGGCTAATCCAGCAGGTACAGCAAAAGGGGCTGGAACAGCATATCCACATAAACGGCTTCTCCGGCGATTTAACGGCCATTCATCGCCAGTCCTGCTGCGCCGTACTCTGCTCCGACCAGGAAGGGTTCTCGTTATCCGGACTGGAAGCGCTGGCCTACAGTACGCCGCTGGTCAGCTTCGACGTGGACTACGGACCGCGCGAGCTGCTGGGCAGCTTCAAGGCGGGCGTGCTGGTGGAAGACGGGAACGAACAGGCGCTGGCCGACACGCTTATCGATCTGCTTCAGCACCCCGGCAAGCTGCGGTCGATGCGGGCCGCCGCCGTTCGCAGCGCGGCGCGCTTCCTGACGCCGGCCGTTGCCGGGAAGTGGCAGGCCTGGTGGATTGAGATGCGTCAGCTGGCGGCAGACCGCCTGAGGCAGACATCGCCAGCCGAACGGGAAAGCGTGCCAACGGAGTAAGCCGATCACCTAACGTCACCGATTAAATCGGGCGGCGGTCTCTGTGGAGATCGCTGCCCGTTTTTACTTTATGCGGGCACATTCGCGTGCGGTTCCCTCATGCAGTTACTTTCGATAGCGCTATTTTCTGCCAGGATAGGTATGAAGGGGACAGTCAGCCGGTGAACACTGTGTAAAAAACAGGCGCAGGCGCGGTTCCGGCACGCCTTTGACGGCGTTTGACCGTGAAAAGGTGGCATTACAGACAATTATTCGTAAAGATAGTTCAACAGAGATAAATCCTGGTTTCATCCGGGGCCGTTATGAACATATAATGTGCAGCCGGTCACAGTTGACCAGTATTGGGTCGTTTATCAACAGTCTACATGGCGCTTCACTTGAAATAATATGAAAAAAAGCATCCGTGCATTTGTCACCCTGTTTCTGGCAGCAGCGGCGTTCAGCCACTCCGCCTTCGCCGTTGTTTATCCGCTTCCGGCCGCCAACAGCCGCCTGATCGGACAAAACCTGGAAATCACCGTCCCGGAGGACAGTAAACTGCCTCTGGAGGCCTTCGCTGCGCAGTATCAGATGGGTCTGAGCAACCTTCTGGAAGCGAACCCGGGCGTTGACGTTTACCTGCCGAAAGCGGGTAGCAAGCTGATCATTCCTCAGCAGCTGATCCTGCCCGATGCCCCGCGTGAGGGGATTGTGATCAACAGCGCGGAAATGCGCCTGTACTACTACCCGAAAGGTAGCAAAACCGTTGTCGTTCTGCCGATTGGTATCGGTGAGCTGGGCAAAGATACGCCGATTAACTGGACCACGTCCGTTCAGCGTAAAAAAGATGGCCCAACCTGGACTCCAACGAAAAAAATGCATGAAGAGTACGCCGCACGTGGTGAATCTCTGCCTGCCGTTTTCCCACCGGGACCGGATAACCCGATGGGTCTGTACGCGCTCTACATTGGCCGTCTGTATGCTATCCACGGCACCAACGCCAACTTTGGCGTCGGCCTGCGCGTAAGCCACGGCTGCGTCCGTCTGCGTGCTGACGATATCAAATGGCTGTTCGACAATGTGCCGGTAGGTACGCGCGTGCAGTTTATCGACCAGCCGATCAAGGCCTCGGTTGAGCCGGACGGTTCACGCTATGTCGAGGTTCATAACCCGCTGTCTGAAACCGAAGAACAGTTCACGTCCCGTGAGCCGGTGCCGCTGACTATCAGCGCCGCTGTGACTAACGTGGTGAGCGACGTCAGCGTGGACGCTGCCCGCATGAACGATGCGCTGAAAGTCCGTTCAGGTATGCCGGTTAACGTCAGCACCGATGCGAACAGCACCCTTTCCGAGCCGGTTGCCGTTCCTGAGCAGGAAGGTGCGCTGCCGAAGGAAGAGCCCCTGACGCCGGTCACGGCACAGGGCGCCAACGTGGTTGATCCAGCCAACGGCGACGCGACCGCTGCCGATGCGCAACAGGCTGCGCCAGAGATGAGCGGTAGCGTTCAGGCTATCCCTGGTCTGAGCCAGCCAGGTCCGATCTACAGCGCCAAACCGTAACCCGCGCAGCACCGTCCGCCGGTTACCCGCCCCGCACTGACTGCGGGGCTTTTTTTTGCCCGTCCCCGCCAGCTAAGTATTTTCTTATCACATTGATTAAATAGACATAAATCAATAAAACGCACGGAATGTCTGGAAATGACAGAGCTGATCGCATTAGGTTATTTCTGCGTTGGCGCTTAAGCGTTAATGCCCTCGACAACAAATAGGCTTTAGAGAACCTACGTTGTTCTCACCACTCTCGCTGGCCTTGGCGTTTCAGCCAGCGTTTCCACCGGGAAAGGATCATATCCTTTCCCTTTTTTTATCGTGGTGCCCTTCTGCGCAGTACCAGCCAGGCCGCCGCGCCGGTAAAAATCATCACCACCATCACCAGCAGCAGGAAACCGTGCGGATTACCTGCCAGCGGGATGCCGCCTACGTTCATACCGAAAAAACCCGCGATAAGATTGATCGGCAGCGCCAGCACGGTAATTAATGTCAGGGTAAACAGGGTGCGGTTACTCTGTTCCAGCTGCTGTGCCGCGACCTCTTCCTGCAACAGACGTATCCGTTCGGTCAGACCGTTAAGATCGTTCAGTACCACGGTAAACTCTTCGGTAAACTGCCGCAGATCCTGAACCACGCTGGGATTAAGCCAGCCCGGTGGTCGGTTAATCAGGCGAAACAGCGCCGCCGGTTCCGGTGCCAGCAGGCGCTGAAAGCGCAGCAGCGTACGGCGCAGCCTGCCCAGCTCGGCACGGTTACTTTTGATATGCTGACCCAGCAGGCGCTCTTCAATTTGGTCAACGTACTGGTTGGACTGACGAACGATAAGCCCCAATACATCCTCCTGCTCGGCCAGCAGCTGGGCCAACAGCTCAGTGGGCGAACGCAGATCCATTGCCGCCAGCTTTTGCTGTAACCGCTCCACCAGCCTGACCGGTTTATAGCGGGCGCTGACCACCAGACCGGCCCGGCACCAGATCCACAGCGTTGCGCTCTCCTCCGCGCTCTCCCGCGCATTGAAGATCACGTCGTTCAGTACCGCCATCAGCGCATCGTTCTGCCGCTCGATGCGGGTACTGTGAGAGCCGTGCTGGATCTCTTCAAAAAACTCTGCGTCTACGGCGAAGTGCGTTTGCAGCCAGCGCGCGGCGGTGGCGTGATTGAGGTTAACGTGCAGCCAGAGAAAACTGTCATCCGTACTGCTGATATTGCTCCAGATCTCACATGACTGCCGGACGCTCAGGCTCTGCGGTTCGCGATCCTGATGAAAAGAGTAACCATAAATCAGTCCTGAGACGTCATCACTAAAGTCGGGTTTTTGCCGCACCAGCGGCAGGCGTTGAGTCATAGTTTTACCAGGCTGAAACAGGGGATGGCCTGCGACCTATCCTGACCTACGCCGATGACAGTTTTGTTACACCGCATCCCGAATGCCGATTATTTCGCCCGCTTCGTCATTTTTTTGTCATACAAACTGCGTATTACCGTTGGGTAATTCTGTTTAACCGCACAATGACTCTTTTTTTACCTACCGGGGGTAAGCGAATATGGCGATGCAAGGCAATGATTTCTCCATTGAGAATATTAACCAGCGTCTGCTGCAAGAGTTCTACGACAGCTACGACGAAGAGCTGGAGATGGAGCTGGACGATCTGCGCTTTGGCGACGGCAGTGAGCCGGAGCCGGGTGAGAAGGCCTGGCGCAAACACTACTTCCGCGAACTGCTGCGGTTGCAGGGTGAGCTGGTTAAGCTACAGGAGTGGGTTTCCCGTACCGGCCACCGGCTGGTGATTATTTTTGAAGGACGCGATGCCGCCGGTAAAGGGGGGGTCATTAAGCGTATTACTCAGCGCCTGAACCCGCGCACCTGCCGCGTTGCCGCCCTGCCCGCACCTAACGATCGTGAACGTACTCAGTGGTATTTTCAGCGCTACATTGCCCACCTGCCCGCCGCTGGCGAGATGGTGCTGTTTGACCGCAGCTGGTATAACCGTGCCGGCGTTGAGCGGGTCATGGGCTTTTGCGGTGAGCAGGAGGTGGAAGAGTTTTTCCGCAGCGTGCCGGAATTTGAAAAAATGCTGACCCGTAGCGGTATTCAGATCGTGAAATACTGGTTCTCCATTACCGATGAGGAGCAGGAGCTGCGGTTCCTCAGTCGTATTCACGATCCGCTTAAGCAGTGGAAGTTAAGCCCGATGGATCTGGAAAGCCGCCGCCGCTGGGAAGAGTACACCGAGGCGAAAGAGGAAATGCTGGCGCGCACCAACATTGATGAAGCCCCGTGGTGGATTGTTCAGGGCGTTGACAAGAAAAAGGCGCGTCTTAACTGCATCAGCCATCTGCTGCGCCAGATCCCGTATGAGGATACCGAGCAGAAAACCATCACCCTGCCGCACCGCGAACGTCACGAAGAGTATCGCCGCAGTCCGGTGCCGGAAGAGATGATCGTGCCTGAAATCTATTGATCGCCGGGGGGATCGACGATCCCCCTGAACAGAATCAACCGACATTTTTCTGTGCCCGCACGATTTATGATCCGCAGCAAATGACAGGTTTCGGCCTGCGATGACGCCTCATTTTTTAACGGTGCGTCGCTGCTGGTTGTTATCGCCGACGCCGGGCAATTCACGCTTCATCAGACCCTAACGCCCTCAATCGCCCTGGCAATATCCCCGGAAGTATTTAACGCCCGGATTTCGCTGAACAGCCCGCCGGCCTCGACGTACTCTTTGCGCAGATAGCCAAGCCACTGCTTGATACGCGCGACGTGGTACAGACCGGTATCGCCCTGCTTTTCCAGCCGCACGTATTTTTTCAGCAGCATCACCACCTCACTCCAGGGCATGCGCGCTTCGTTGTACTTAATCACCCGGCTGAGGTTGGGCACGTTCAGCGCCCCACGGCCAATCATCACCGCATCGCAGCCGGTGGTGGTCAGACAGTCCTGCGCACTCTGCCAGTCCCAGATTTCACCGTTAGCGATAACCGGGATCGTCAGCCGCTGACGAATTTCGCCAATCGCTGCCCAGTTGATCGCCTCCGCACGGTAGCCGTCCTCTTTGGTTCGGCCGTGAACCGCCAGCTCACTGGCACCCGCCTGCTGCACCGCATCGGCAATTTCAAACTGGCGGCTGCCGGAATCCCAGCCAAGGCGTATTTTCACCGTTACCGGTAGATCGGCCGGAACCGCGGCGCGCATCGCCTTCGCCCCCTGATAAATCAGCTCAGGATCTTTCAACAGCGTTGCGCCACCGCCGCTGCCGTTGACCGTTTTCGACGGACAGCCGCAGTTCAGATCCACGCCCCAGGAGCCAAGCTCCACAGCACGCGCGGCGTTTTCCGCCAGCCACTCGGGATACTGTCCCAGCAGCTGAATACGCACCGGCGTACCGGACGGTGTCCGACTGGCATGGTTAAGCTCAGGGCAGAGGCGATGAAAGCATTTCACCGGCAGCAGGGCATCCACTACCCGCAAAAATTCGGTAATACAGAGATCGTAATCGTTAACGTCGGTCAGCAGTTCACGTACCAGAGAATCGAGAACGCCTTCCATTGGAGCCAGTAGCACGCGCATGGTAAACCTGTGGCGATCGGAAGGGGGAGCCGGGCGGCTCCCCCTGATTAATTAACTGTTGTTGCCAGAGCTGGCACGACGGGGACGGGTGCGGTTTACACGCGGGGCACCGTTGCCGCCCTCAGAACGTGGACCACGTGCCGCGCCGGAACCGTTACCGGCACCGCCGCCGTTACCCTGACGGCGCTGTTCGCCACCGGCACTGTTAGCATTACCGCCACCGCTGCGGTTGCCGCCGGCGCTGCTGCGTCCGCCGCCACCACCACCACTGCGCTGGCCCGGCGCACCGCGACCGCGACCTGCACCGCCGCCCGCGCCACCGCGCTGCTGCTGACGGCCGTTAACAATCGGCTCAGCTTTGATGCTCGGGTCCGGCTCATAGCCTTCAATCGCCATACGCGGGATCTCACGCTTCAGCACGCGTTCGATATCGCGCAGCAGCTTGTGTTCATCCACGCAGACCAGAGACAGCGCTTCACCCACCGCAGCGGCACGACCGGTACGACCAATACGGTGAACGTAGTCTTCCGGCACATTCGGCAGCTCATAGTTAACAACGTGCGGCAGCTCTTCGATGTCGATACCGCGGGCGGCAATGTCCGTTGCTACCAGCACGCGGATTTTGCCATCTTTAAAGTCGCTCAGCGCACGGGTACGGGCGCCCTGACTTTTGTTACCGTGGATCGCCGCAGAAGTAATGCCATCTTTATTCAGCTGCTCGGCGAGGTGGTTAGCGCCGTGCTTGGTGCGGGTAAAGACCAGCACCTGCTGCCAGTTACCGCTGCCGATCAGCTGGGATAACAGCTCCCGCTTACGTTTTTTATCAACGAAGTGAACGTGCTGGGTGACCTGCTCGGACGCAGTGTTGCGGCGGGCCACTTCCACCTGCTCCGGGTTATGCAGGAGTTTTTCCGCCAGGGTTTTAATCTCATCGGAGAAGGTGGCAGAAAACAGCAGGTTCTGGCGTTTTGCCGGCAGCTTGGCCAGCACGCGACGGATATCATGGATAAAGCCCATATCCAGCATACGGTCCGCTTCATCCAGCACCAGGATTTCGACTTTTGACAGGTCGAGGGCGTTTTGATGCTCAAGATCCAGCAGCCGTCCCGGCGTTGCCACCAGAACATCGACGCCGCCGCGCAGCTTCATCATCTGCGGGTTAATGCTCACGCCGCCGAAGACCACCAGCGAACGGATATCAAGGTGCTTGCTGTATTCAGCAACGTTCTCACCCACCTGCGCGGCCAGCTCGCGGGTCGGCGTTAAAATCAAGGCACGTACCGGGCGACGGCCCTTCGGGTGCGGATTGCTGCTGCTCAGCAGCTGAAGAAGTGGCAGGGTAAAGCCTGCGGTTTTACCGGTTCCGGTCTGAGCGCTGGCCATCAGGTCGCGACCAGACAGCACTACCGGAATAGCCTGACGCTGAATAGGCGTTGGCTCGCTATAGCCCTGTTCAGCAACAGCGCGCAAAATATCGGCATTAAGGCCGAGAGAATCAAATGACATAAAGTTGACTGACTCCGGATCCGCCCTGACCGCCGAGCGGTGTAGTTTCCAGGGGGAGAATATGACGCCAGAACTGTTCTGACGCTTGAATGAGAGCACAAACCACGGTGCGTAAGGGGCGGATTATATCAGATCCGTACGCTCTACAGGGAGTTATTCTTATCCGTTTATCTGAAAAGAGGTGCGCTAAGCGCAGGAAAAGAGGATCTGGCGGGGCATAAACAACGGGCCACCGAAGTGGCCCGCCAGGGTTAACGATGATGACGCCTGCGCGCCGGCTCTTTCGCCAGCAGTGAGACCAGCGCCGGACCAGCCAGCATCACAACCCCTACGGCACCGAGCAGCAGGTTATTATGGATAACCCGCGACAGTACCAGTAAAACCAACATGGCTGCACCGAAATAGTAGGTGGTGGTGACATCTTCCAGGAAGTCACCGATGCGCCGTAAACCCGCTACACGCTGGGTCAGTAACATTGCCGCAAACACGCTGGCATACATTGCCAGTAATAGCATACTGACCTGCAACAGTGCCTGGTGTTTCCATCCCCACACCAGCGCGGCTATCAGCAGCAGGTGTAAGGCGATGTGTAAACAGGTTTGTCCGGTGACAATCTGAATACGGTTAGACCATTTCATTCGTTTCTCCCGGCGGTCCATGGCAGGCCGCCCAAGCGCATTGCTGACACAGGCCAGCATCGCAGTTCTCCAGACTACCCCAACTTTCGGATAATGCCGCAAAAAAAAGCGCGTTCCCGCACTCTTTTGTGACAGGGACTACACTTTACTCTTCACGAGTTGATAAGGAGGGTGACACAAGTATGTCACAAAACGCGCAAGGATTTTCATTAAAAATCCTGACGATTAATATACATAAGGGTTTTACGCCTTTTAACCGGCGTTTTATTCTGCCGGAGCTGCGTGATGCAGTGCGTGACACTGGGGCCGATATTGTACTGGTACAGGAGGTGATGGGCAGTCACGATCTGCACGCGCAGCGGGTAGAAAACTGGCCCGACGATCCGCACTACGAATTTCTGGCCGATACCATCTGGCAGGATTTCGCCTATGGTCGCAACGCAGTCTATTCGGAGGGCGATCACGGCAACGCGGTGCTCTCCCGCCTGCCGATTGCCCATTATGAGAACCGTGATATTTCGATTGCCGGTACGGAAAGCCGCGGCGTGCTGCACTGCCAAATCCCGCTTCCCGGATCGTCAACCGTTTTGCACGTACTCTGCGTGCACCTTGGCCTGCGTGAAAGCCACCGTCGCGAACAGCTGGAAAAGATTTGCCAGTTCGTCAATGCGCTGCCCTCCGACGCACCGGTGGTGATTGGCGGTGATTTTAACGACTGGCGTCAGCGGGCCAATAGTGTTCTTAAAAATCAGGCAGGTATGGACGAAGTCTTTAGCCAGAAAACGGGCCGTCCTGCGCGTACCTTTCCCGCCCGCTTTCCCCTGCTGCGGCTGGATCGTATTTACGTGCGCAATACGACCATTACCCATCCCCACTCTATTCCGCTGCGTCCGTGGTCCCATTTATCCGACCATGCGCCGCTCGCGGTGGAAATCCATCTATGAACTCAACCTGGCGTGAAGGCAATCGCATAAAACTGCTGGAAAACGGCGAAGAATTTTTTCCCCGCGTTTTTGGCGCAATCGATCGGGCGCAGCACAGCCTGCTGCTGGAAACTTTTATTCTGTTTGATGATGACGTCGGCCAGGCGCTACATGCGAAGCTGCTGGCCGCCGCTCGGCGCGGCGTACGCATTGAGATGATGGTTGACGGCTACGGCTCTCCGGATTTGCCGGATGCCTTTGTCCACAGTCTAACCGCCGAGGGCGTACGTTTCGTGTATTACGATCCGCGCCCGCTGGTGCTGGGTATGCGCACCAACCTTTTCCGCCGCCTGCACCGTAAAATCGTGGTGGCCGACGGCGAGATAGCCTTCGTCGGCGGCATCAACTACTCCGCCGAACACAATATCAGCTACGGCCCGCAGGCTAAGCAGGACTACGCCGTCGAGGTTAAAGGGCCGATTGTCGCCGATATTAATAGCTACGTGCAGCAGGAGATGGGAAGTTCACGCACCACCCACCGCTGGTGGCGACGCCGCCACCGTCCGACCAAAAATATGACCCCGGGCGAGGCGCAGGCTCTGCTGGTCTGGCGCGATAACGATCGCCACCGCGACGACATCGAACAGCACTATCTCGAGATGCTGCGCACCGCGCATGAGGATGTGATTATCGCCAACGCCTACTTTTTCCCCGGCTACCGGCTGCTGCGCGAAATGCGCAACGCCGCACGGCGCGGCGTTCGGGTGAAGCTGATTGTGCAGGGAGAGCCGGACATGCCTATCGTCAAGGTCGGGGCGGAGCTGCTGTACAACTACCTGGTTGAGGGCGGCGTGGAGGTCTATGAATATCTCCGTCGGCCGCTGCACGCTAAAATTGCGGTAAAGGATCGCCACTGGGCCACCGTCGGTTCAAGCAATCTCGATCCGCTCAGTCTCTCCCTGAACCTGGAAGCCAATCTGATGATCCATGACCGGGCTTTCAATCAGCAGGTGCGGGATAACCTTGAAGGCTTGCTAAGCCAGGACTGCCGCCGGGTGATGGAGAGCGAGCTGCCGCCGCGCGGCTGGTGGCAGCTGAGTAAAAGCGTGGTGGTGTTCCATTTTCTGCGCCACTTCCCGGCCATCGCCGGCTGGCTGCCTGCCCACACGCCCAAACTGGCAGAGGTGGAGCCGCCCGTTCAGCCCGAGTTAGAAACTCAGGACCGGGTCGGCGCAGGAAACGAAGGGGCGAAACTCTGATGGCGAAACACCACCGTCTGTGGAAACCGGCAAAGAAGGTGCTGACCTGGCTGTTTTTTGCCGCGGTCATCGTGCTGCTGGCGATCTACGCCCGTAAAATCGACTGGAGTGAGGTGCTGACCACCATTGCCAGCTATAACCGCACCGCCGTTCTGGGTGCGGTGGCGCTGGTTATCGTCAGCTATTTGACCTACGGCGTTTACGATCTGATCGGCCGGGCCAGCTGTGGGCATAAACTGGCTAAGCGTCAGGTGATGCTGGTTTCGTTTATCTGTTACGCCTTTAACCTGACTCTGAGCACCTGGGTTGGCGGCGTGGCGATGCGCTATCGGCTCTATTCCCGGCTGGGCCTGAAAAGCAGCACCATCACCCGCATTTTCACCCTGAGCATTGCCACCAACTGGCTGGGCTATGTGCTGGTTTCCGGCATTGTGTTCAGCGCCGGTCTGGTGAAGATCCCACCGGGCTGGTTCGTCGGCGCGGGCACGCTGCGCTTTATCGGTATTGGCCTGCTGGCGTTTGTGGTGGTCTATCTTGCGCTGTGTGTGTTTTCCCGTCGCCGCAGCTGGAGCATAAAAGGCCACAGGCTTGCCCTGCCTTCGCTGCGCATGGCGCTGGTGCAGTTTACCGTTTCAAGCGCCAACTGGCTGGTGATGGGGGCCATTATCTGGCTGCTGCTGATGCAGAAAGTTGATTTCCCGCAGGTACTGGGCGTACTGCTGATCAGCAGCATCGCCGGGGTTATTGTTCATATTCCCGCCGGAATTGGCGTGCTGGAGGCGGTGTTCCTTGCGCTGCTGCGCGGTGAACCGCTGTCCAACGGCGCAATTATTGCCGCCCTGCTGGTCTATCGCCTGATCTATTTTATTGCGCCGCTGCTGCTGGCACTGGTGCTTTATATATGGCTGGAGGGGCGGGCTAAAACGCTGCGGGAAAAGAACCTGTCGGCATAATGTGAAGGGTCCGGGCACCGTGCCCGGACCGACTTTCTACTCTGTTCTGCCCTGGGGATTAACGGCGGTTGCCAAAAATTCGCAACAGCATCAGGAACAGGTTGATAAAGTCCAGATACAGCGTCAGCGCACCCATGATAGAGTAGCGACGCAGGTTCTCTTTATCCTCCACGTTGATACTCTCACCGAGATTTTTCAGCTTCTGCGTGTCGTAGGCGGTCAGTCCGACAAACACCACGACGCCGATATAGGTAACGGCCCACATCAGCGCGGTACTTTTCAGCCAGATGTTGACCACCGAGGCGAGGATAATACCGATCAGCGCCATAAACAGCATACTGCCCATGCCGCTGAGATCGCGTTTAGTGGTGTATCCCCACAGGCTCATGGCACCAAACATGCCGCCGGCAACCAGGAAAGTACTGGCAATTGACGACGAGGTGTAGATGATAAAGATACTGGACATGGTCAGGCCGGTCAGGGCCGAATAAAGCATAAATATGCCGGTTGCTACCGCGCCGCTCAGCTTATGCACCATCATTGACAGCACGATGACCAGCCCCAGCTGCGCAATAATCAGGCCATAGAACGTAATGCTGCTGGAGAACACCAGCTGCAACACCGCCGGTGTATTGGCGGCATACCAGGCGATAAAGGCGGTCAGCAGCAAACCGCAGGTCATCCAGCCGTAAACCTGTGCCATATAGGTAGACAGGCCACTGCCGGCACGCTGTACAATTGAATCATTGGAACGTGGATATCGGTCCATGATACTCCCCTTAGTAGTTGGAAGATTAAGGTGTAAAGATAGCCTAAGTCTGGCATATGCATAGCCATCTGCGCCAGTCGAACCGTCTGCTGTTTATCTTTTATTGAACCCGGCTGAACCCGCTACCGGCGGGCCAGGCAGCTCTGATAGCGGCTGTTAACCCGCTGAGCAAACCACGCGGTGGTCAGATTACGGGTTATTTTGGGACTTTCCAGCTTGATCCCCGGCAGGACTGCGCGCGGCAGCGTTTTCCCGGCATCTTTATCCGCCAGCGCAAATACCGCCTGCCACAGATCGCTGCGGCCAAATTTGTCCGTGTCGCCCTGCTCCAGCGCCCGGCGGATGGCCCTGTCGCTGTAGTTCAGGCGCTTACCCAACGTTCGTAATGCCTTTTCGGTCGCGCCCGCGCTGTCTGAACCGTAGTTAATCAGGTCGCCGTCCAGCGCCAGCTTAATGCCGCTCAGCCGTGATACCGCCGCCTGGAACGCCGCATTGCGACTGGCGAACCAGCCTGCGTTGTAGTCGGCAAATCGGTAGAGCGGCGCAGGATAATCCACCGCATAGCCAAGCAGATGCTGCGTACCAAACCACATGCCCCCGCGACGGCTGAAGACCTCACGACGCACAGAGCCATCGGGGGTGTAGGGATAGCCGCTGGCATGCGCCTCGGCAAAGGCGATACTCACCTGCATTGGGCCGCCGGTGTGAACCGGGTTGAGGTTGCCGAACAGCGTCTGGCCCATCGGCACCATACCGATAAAGTCATCAAAAATAGCGCTCAGCTCTTTTTCACTCTTTACCCTATCCAGCCTGTCGGCATAGCTCTTTCCGTTAGGGGATTTTATCATCAGCGCGGTTCGCACCAGGAAGGAGGGAATATGCAGTTTACCCGCCCGCCTGTCGATTTCGGCCCAGGCGATTTTTGGCAGCCCGGCGACCGGCGCATCGGCGTTAAAGCCTGACTCCTGCCCCGTCACGGCGATCACGGCGCAGATGTTGCTGACCGAGGGATCGATCTCCAGACCGTTGAAGGCCACAAAGATATCGCCAGCCCAGCCCTGACGATCGCTGACACCCGGCGGCAGCAGGCGGGCAATCTGGCTTTTGACATCGGCTGGGCGCGGCGCATCGGCCTGCTTAGAGGAATTGCCGCTGCATCCTGCCAGCACCGCCAGCAGCAGCAGCGACAGCGCACGCCCTGCCCGCGGGATCACTGCCAACGCCCGGCTGCCTGCCTGTCGCTGTCGCGGGCATCTACCCAGCGGTCGCCCTCTGCGGTGGCCTCACGCTTCCAGAACGGCGCACGGGTTTTCAGGTAATCCATAATAAATTCGGCGCTGTCGAAGGCCGCGCCGCGATGGACACCGCTGACGCCAACCAGCACGATTTCATCACCGGGGAACAGTTCACCGATGCGGTGGATAACCGTAACCCGCTGCATGGGCCAGCGCTGACGCGCCTCCGCGACGATTTCCTCCAGCGCCTTTTCGGTCATTCCCGGATAGTGTTCCAGCGTCATGGCACTGACGTTGTCCCCGAGATTGTGATCCCTGACCTTGCCGGTAAAGGTGACGACCGCGCCGTCGCTTTTGCAGGCGGAAAGCCAGGCGTGTTCTTCCGCCATGTTAAACGGATCGGCGCTAACCCGGATGCGTGTTTCCATCTTATCCTCCGGTTACCGGCGGGAAGAAGGCCACTTCATCCCCGGCGCGAAGCGGGTGCTCAGGGGAGACCAGCGTCTGGTTTACGGCAGAGAGCAGCTTCCCCGGCTCCAGCGCCAGCGCCCAGCGATCGCCGCGCAGCGACAGAGCGCTGCGTAACTCTTCGACGCTGGCATACTCGGCGGGCAGCTCCAGGCGGTCGGTGCCAATCAGTTCACGTACCTGGGCAAAAAAGAGAATGTTAATCATGGGCTACCGCCTGAAAGTCACCGGATTTACCGCCGCTTTTACTCAGCAGGCGGCACTGTTCGATGCTGATATCCTTCTGCACCGCTTTACACATATCGTAGATGGTCAGCGCGGCAACCGAGGCCGCCGTCAGCGCCTCCATTTCCACGCCCGTTTTCCCGCTCAGACGGCAGAGGGTTTCAATACGAACCCGGTGATGTTCAGGCTCCGCCCGAAGCGAAACCTCGACTTTACTGAGCATCAGCGGATGGCACAGAGGGATCAGCTCCCAGGTGCGTTTCGCCGCCTGAATGCCGGCAATGCGGGCGGTGGCAAAAACGTCGCCCTTGTGGTGGCTGCCGTCGATAATCATTTGCAGCGTTTCAGGCCGCATCACCACGAAGGCTTCAGCACGCGCTTCGCGTACGGTTTCCTGTTTGGCGGAGACATCCACCATATGCGCCTCACCGGCGGCATTAATGTGCGTTAACTGGGACATATCACAACTTCTTCACATGCGAGACAAAGTTACACGGGCGGGTGCGCGCATCCAGCTGGTCCTGTACGATCCGCTCCCAGGCCAGCTGGCAGGCGGAGGTGGAACCGGGAACGGCGAGGATCAGCGTCTGATTAGCCAGTCCGCCTACCGCGCGGGATTGCAGCGTTGAGGTGCCGATATCTTCAAACGAGACCATCCGGAACAGTTCGCCAAAGCCCTCGATTTCGCGATCGAACAGCGGTAAAAGCGCTTCCGGCGTGCTGTTTTTACTGTTAAAGCCGGTGCCGCCGTTGATCAGCACCACCTGAATATCAGTGCTGGCAATCCAGCTGGAAACCACGGCCCGAATGCGGTAGCGGTTATCCGGCACGATAGCGCGATCCAGAACCTGGTGGCCCGCTGCGTTCAGTGCGTCCTTCAGATAGTTGCCCGAGCTGTCGCTGTCGGCGGTGTGCTTGTCCGATACGGTCAGAACGGCCACGTTGAGAGCGATAAACTCCGCTGACTCTTTTCCCATAATCAAATCCTTAGATTAACCGCCGATAAACGAGAGGTTTTGTGTGATGCCGGTATTGCCCTGATGCAGAAAATGCGTCTGCTTTTTGTGGCTGAGGCTGCTGGCAATACGGGCCTGTAGAGCGTCCTGCTGATCGTCGTTTTCCAGCAGATCGCGCAGCGGCACGCCGCTGTCGCCGAATAAACAGAGATGAAGATTACCCTCGGCCGATACCCGCAGCCGGTTGCAGCTGGCGCAGAAATCCTTCTCATAAGGCATGATCAGACCGATCTCACCCAGATAGTCCGCATGCTTAAACACCTGCGCCGGGCCGTCGCTGCGCCCGCGGGACTGAAGCTCCCAGCCCTGCTGTACCAGCTGCCGACGAAGAGACTCCCCGGAAACGTGCTGCTCACGGAACAGTGAACTGCCGTCGCCGGTTTCCATCAGTTCAATAAAACGAAGCTGAATGGGCCGCGTGCGGATCCAGTTGAGGAAGGTATCGAGATGATGATGATTAACATCGCGCATCAGCACGCTGTTGACCTTAACTTTGCTGAATCCGGCGTCAAACGCCGCGTCTATACCGCGCATCACGTCGTCAAACTTATCCTGCCCGGTAATCGCATGAAACTGACGGGGATCGAGGCTGTCAACGCTAACGTTCAGCGCGGTCAGACCGGCTTCGCGCCAGCGGGCCACGTCGCGCCGCAGGCGATAGCCGTTGGTCGTCACCGCCAGCTGACGGATGGCGTTATTTTCGCGAATGGCGGCTATAATATCGGTAAAATCGCGGCGCATTGAGGGTTCACCGCCGGTCAGTCGCACTTTTTCAGTGCCGGCGGCGGCAAACGCGCGGGTGACACGGCGGATCTCATCAAGGGAGAGGAAGCTTTTGTTCTGCGCACCCTGCGGGCGATAGCCGTCGGGCAGACAGTAGGTGCAACGAAAGTTGCAGACATCGGTAATCGACAGACGCAGATAGTAGAAGCTCCGCGCGAAATTATCAGTAAAATTTAGCACCGGTTACACCTTTCCAATATCGGGAGATGCAGGCATTTCTTTCTGCACCCTGGCAACTCAAGGTTGCGGCCAGGACACCGTATCCGGAGAGGACTTAGGTATCAGGGCTAAGTGTGATTTACCGCACATCGGTAAACCTCGTTTTTTCAAATTTTAGCGCTAAAGTTGACTGGATGCCAGAACAGACTTTCGCTATATAGTATGATATATAACGACTTTCCCGCATTTTAACAGCCAGTTAGCGTAAAATGCGAAATATAAACACATTTGCAAACATGATGACAAAATAACATGCGAAATCGCACTTTAGCCGACCTCGACCGTGTGGTGGCTCTGGGCGGCGGACACGGTCTGGGCCGTGTAATGTCCGCGCTTTCTCCTTTGGGCTCCCGTCTTACCGGTATTGTCACCACCACCGACAACGGCGGTTCCACCGGGCGCATCCGCCGTTCCGAAGGCGGCATCGCCTGGGGAGATATGCGCAACTGCCTGAACCAGCTGATTGCGGAACCCAGCATCGCCTCCGCGATGTTTGAGTATCGGTTTTCCGGTAACGGTGAGCTGGCCGGCCATAATCTTGGCAACCTGATGCTGAAGTCCCTGGACCATCTCAGCGTCAGGCCGATTGATGCCATTAACCTGATCCGCAATATGCTGAAGGTTGATGCCTTTTTGATCCCGATGTCGGAGCAGCCGGTGGATCTGGTGGCGATGGACGGCGACGGGAATCTGGTTTACGGCGAAACGGCGATCGATCAGATGGTGATCCAGCCGCAGGAGCTGATGCTTTCTCCGGTGGTCAGCGCCACCCGCGAAGCGGTTGAGGCCATCGCCGAGGCCGATCTGATCCTGATCGGTCCCGGTAGTTTTTACACCAGCCTGATGCCGGTTCTGCTGCTGCCGGAGATGGCGCAGGCGCTAAGGCGCAGCGCGGCGAAGATGGTGTTTATCGGCAATTTGGGTAAAGAGCTCAGCCCGGCCGCCGCCAGGCTGACGGTGACGGATAAGCTGGATATCATGGAAAAGGCGATTGGTAAGCGAATGATTGATGCGCTGATCCTCAACCCGGGACGCGACCTTAGCCAGCTGGACGGCCGGCTGATCGTTCAGGAGCCGCTGGAAGCGGGCGATATCCCCTACCGCCACGACCGCGAACTGCTGCGCCACGCGCTGGAGCACGCCATAAAGATAATGGGATAACAGGCTATGAAGCGGCTATAAACAGCTCGCGCACCTGATGCAGCTTATCGCGCACCTGGGCCGCCTCTTCAAACTCCAGGTTCTGCGCATGCTGCTGCATCTGCGCTTCCAGCTCGTGAATGCGTTTTTGCAGGCCCTTCGGCGACAGATCGACGTAGCCTTCATCCTCTTCGACGATGCTGCGCCCCTTCATGCTGCGCGGCTTAGCCTTATTCTTCGCCAGCCCCTGTCCCAGCTCAAGAATATCGGCGATTTTCTTATTCAGTCCCTGCGGCACGATGCCGTTTTCCAGGTTATGCGCCTCCTGTTTCTCGCGGCGGCGCTCGGTTTCACCTATCGCCCGCTCCATCGACGGGGTGATCCTGTCACCGTACAGGATCGCTTTACCGTTCAGGTTACGCGCCGCACGGCCAATGGTCTGGATCAGGGAACGCTCTGAGCGCAGGAAACCCTCTTTATCGGCATCGAGGATCGCCACCAGCGAAACTTCCGGCATGTCCAGCCCCTCACGCAGCAGGTTAATCCCCACCAGCACGTCGAATTTACCCAGCCGCAGATCGCGAATAATCTCCACACGCTCAACGGTGTCGATGTCAGAGTGCAGATAGCGCACCCGCTCACCGTGCTCCTCAAGATATTCGGTCAGATCTTCGGCCATGCGTTTGGTCAGCACCGTCACCAGCACCCGCTCGTTAATCGCCACCCGCTTGCGGATTTCAGACAGCAGATCGTCAACCTGCGTCGCCACCGGGCGCACTTCCACCAGCGGATCGAGCAGGCCGGTCGGCCGCACTACCTGATCGATTACCTCACCGCCGGATTTTTCCAGCTCGTAGTTACCGGGGGTGGCAGAAACATAGATGGTCTGCGGCGCCAGCGCCTCAAACTCTTCAAACTTCATCGGACGGTTGTCCAGCGCCGAGGGCAGACGGAAACCGTACTCCACCAGCGTCTCTTTACGCGCCCGGTCGCCGCGATACATGCCGCCGATCTGCGGAATGGTGACGTGCGACTCATCAATCACCAGCAGGCCGTCGGCGGGCAGGTAGTCAAACAGCGTGGGCGGCGCTTCGCCCGGCCCGCGCCCGGAAAGATAGCGGGAGTAGTTTTCAATCCCCGAGCAGTAGCCCAGCTCATTCATCATCTCCAGATCGAACTGGGTTCGCTGGCTGATGCGCTGCTCTTCCAGCAGCTTGTTATTGGCCATCAGCACCTGACGGCGTTCGGCCAGCTCCACTTTGATCTCCTCCATCGCCTGCAAAATGCGTTCACGCGGGGTCACGTAGTGGGTCTTGGGATAGATGGTATAGCGCGGGATCACCGACGTTATCTGCCCGGTCAGAGGATCGAAAATGGACAGCCGCTCCACCTCTTCATCAAAGAGTTCAACGCGCAGCGCATAGTCGTCGGACTCTGCCGGGAAGATATCGATCACCTCACCGCGCACGCGGAACGTGCCGCGCTGGAACGCCTGATCGTTGCGGGTATATTGCAGTTCGGCCAGACGGCGCAGAATGGATCGCTGGTCAATCACCATGCCGCGCGTCAGGTGCAGCATCATTTTCAGATAGAGATCGGGGTCGCCGAGGCCGTAAATGGCTGAAACCGACGCCACGACGATCACATCCCGGCGTTCCAGCAGCGCCTTCGTCGCTGAAAGGCGCATCTGCTCAATATGCTCATTCACCGAGGCGTCTTTTTCTATGAAGGTATCGGAGCTGGGAACGTAGGCTTCAGGCTGATAATAATCGTAGTAGGAGACAAAGTACTCCACGGCGTTATCCGGGAAAAACTCCTTCATCTCGCCGTAGAGCTGCGCGGCCAGGGTTTTGTTCGGCGCCAGCACCATCGTCGGCCGGTTAAGATCGGCAATCACATTGGCGACGGTGAAGGTTTTCCCCGACCCGGTCACACCCAGCAGCGTCTGGTGGGCCAGCCCGTCTTCCAGGCCTTCTTCGAGGCGGCGAATTGCCTCGGGCTGGTCGCCGGAGGGTTTGAAGTCAGAATTGAGTTTAAAAACTTTGCTCATTTGCAGGCTACCTGATGGAAATATGCGCGTACCGGGTATTGATTCTACTCTGCCCTGACAATTTTGCCAGCCGTAAATACTGGATAAAATCACAGCCATTTTACATTTTGCTGCGTTAAATAACAGGCCGGTACTTTTCATCGACGCCGCGCAAACGACTGCTTTTTTACGCCTGAAAGGTTATCCCCAAGATTTCTCTCATATTAGCGTTTGTCAAGCACCGTCAACCAAAAGCCGTGCTCCTGCGGTGCAGATTTTTCCGAGTGCTTGATTTTAGTTAACATACTGATTTTAATTAAAATTACAGGCAAGACGAGTTTAACAGCAATAAGTGTGAAAGCCGCGTCCGCTCTCGTCTTGCGCAGGTTTTCACAACCTAATACACAAGGTTATCCACAGGAATAGTGGATAACTGATTACAGCGCTTGAACCACCTGATGTGTATAAATCGTCCCCATGGCTCATAACCGGCGCTAAATATTTTTTTTTGCATTTTTTTTACCGTGAGTCCGTCCATTTTCGGCAAAGAATTCGTGGAAATATGCAGCAGCAGGGGAAAATTTATGCCCCCACCCGCCCGGCACGCCCGAAAACGACAGCGGTTTAGCGTGGCCACTGCACCATGATTGATTAGCCCACGGCACTATCGAAGTGCAGCCGCCTGGTCACAGAGGGAAATTGTTTAGTATTCCTGACAAATAAGCCCTGTGCGACGGACCGCCGGGCGTATTATGCCGCCGCGGGTGAACTGGCCCGTTAATTGCTTCACTACAGACGGTCGCACGGAGGCACAACGGGTGCGTTTGACTACTGTCTGGAGGAGAGTGACGATGCTAAGTTTACGTTCAATTAATCAATTTTATGGTCAGAATCATATTCTGTGGGATGTGGATTTGGATCTCACTCCCGGCACCTGTACCGGCATTATCGGGCGTCCGGGCATGGGGAAAACGACGCTGGTGAACTGCATTATGGGCCATCTGCCGATCAACAGCGGGTCAATGACCTGGCAGGAGAGTAATCGTCCGCCGCAGGACCTGCTGCTACAGCCGGTAGAGCGGCGTAGCGCCCTGGGCATCGGCTATGTCCCGCAGGGACGGCAAATTTTTTCCCAGCTGAGCGTGGAGGAGAACCTGCGGGTCGCGCTGCTGGCCGGTGCCGCTCAGGAGCGTCACCGCGCCATTCCGCAAATGGTCTATGATCTGTTTCCACATCTCTATTCGCTGCGCCATCTGCGCAGCGGCGAACTGCCGACCGATCAGCAGCAGCATCTGGCGCTTGCCAGAGCGCTGGTGCTCCAGCCAAAGCTGTTGATTCTGGATGAGCCGACTGAAGGGATGTCGCCCTGGCTGGAGGAGGAGATGGGGAATCTTATCCATCGGCTGAATCACGATTTCGGCATGACCATACTGCTGCTGGAACAGCGCCTGTCGTTTATCCGCCGCGTGGCCGACTATTTTCTGCTGCTGCACCGTGGGCGGAACGTCGCCCACGGGAAGATGGCCCTGCTGGATGACGGGGTGGTGAACACCTGGCTGGCGGTGTGAGCGCCCGCCACGGCAGGGCTGAAGCGCACGATTATCACCTTTTCATTCGGGCAGCGTCAGGTACTGTCCCAGCCGGTTGAATTCCGCCGCATCGGACAGATGCGGGATTTCGCCCAGCAGCGGGGCGGATAGCCGCTGTTGCAGCGTGGCCATATACTCCGCGTGCCGACGTCCCGGCGGCTGAATACCGTTGGCTACCCAGCCGACCAGCGGCAGACCGCTGGCGGCTATCGCCTGTGCGGTCAGCAGCGCATGATTGATGCAGCCAAGCTTAATGCCGACCACCAGGATCACCGGCAGCCGCTCCGCGACGACCCAGTCAGCAAAAGTCTGCCCGGCGGAAAGCGGCGTGTACCACCCTCCTGCGCCTTCGGTCAGCACCCACTCGGCCCGCTGCGCTACTGCCTCCAGACCGGCGGAGAGCTCGCTGAATCGAATGGGCCGCTGCTCTTCCGCGCTGACTATATGCGGTGAGGTGGGTTCGTAAAACGCCAGCGGATTCACCTGCTGGTACGGCAGCATCACGCTGGACGACTGCTGTAAGCGCAGCGCGTCCTGATTGCGTAAGCCTTCCGGGGTGATTTCACATCCCGACGCCACCGGCTTATAGCCCGCGCAGCGGTATCCCGCGGCGCTGGCGGCCTGTAGCAGCGCACAGCTGGCGGTAGTTTTACCGATTTCCGTGTCGGTTCCGGTAACAAACCAGCGTTTATTCACGTTCAATCACTCCTAACATCAGTTTCCAGGTTAATAAACAGCCGCGGTCGTCGCGGGGCCAGGCATCGTCTAACCGGCGCAGGCTGGCCCGGCTGAGTAGGTGGCCGGTGCGCCCCCGGTGCAGGTGGGTGACCCCGGTCCCCTTTAGCGAACGCAAGGCGCTGAGCGCGTCCGGGTAGGCCAGCGTCAGCGTCAGCGGATGGAGTGCCAGGGCCATGCCCCGGCCCGCGTGGGCCACCTCCTCCACGCCCGGCAGCGCGTTCAGCGGCGGGGAAGCCTCCAGCGCTGTCCAGGCCTCAGCAACCTGATGCAGCGATCCGGCCAGCGGCAGAGAGAACAACACCTGCCCGCCAGGACGGGTGACCCGGCGCAGCTCCGCCAGCCCCTGGGGCAGGCTGGCGCACCACTGCACGGCAAGGTTGCTCCAGCAGCGATCGAAGTGGGCATCCGCAAACGGCAGCGCCTCGATGTCGCCCTGCCGGTAGCGGTCTGCGACCCGGTTCGCGGCCGCCTGGCGCAGCATCGCACTGGAGAGATCCAGTGCGGTGACCCGGTGGCCGTCCTGCTGCCAGCGCTGGCTGAACCAGCCGGTGCCGCATCCGGCATCCAGCACCCGCAGCCGGCTGCCGGTTCGCGCCAGGGCCATCAGCCGCTCGCCGCACAGCCGCTGAAGCTCAGCGTACTGGTTATATCCCGACGCCGCGCGGCCAAAGGCGGCGGCAACCGCACGCTTATCAATCGTCAGCGTCATGCAGCGCCTCCAGCAGCCGGTCGATATCCTCCGGCAGATGCGCGGCGCTGAGGGTAATGCGCAGCCGCGCCGTGCCGGGCGGCACCGTGGGAGGGCGGATAGCGCTTACCCAGCACCCGCGCATACACAGGCGGTCGGCGAGGGCCAGGGCAGCAGACTCCTCCCCCACCAGCAGCGGCTGAATAGCGCTGTCGGAGTCCGCCAGCCGCCAGCGCAGACCGGATGCTCCGGCACGAAAACGCCCGATGTTGGCCCGCAGCCGCTGCCGCAGCGTATCGCCCTGCCTGACGCAGCGCAGCGCCGCCTGTAGCGCGCAGGCCTGGGCCGGAGGCATCGCCGTGCTGTAAATCAGATGACGGGCAAACTGCAACAGATACTCCGCCGTGGCATCGTCACACAGCAGCGCCGCACCGCTGACGCCAAAGGCTTTGCCGAAGGTCACGATCTGTAGTTCGGGCCTGATCCCTTGCTGCCAGCAGCTGCCGCGCCCCTGCTCACCGCAGACGCCGATACCGTGCGCGTCGTCCACCAGCAGCCAGCCGCCGTGCCGCTGCGACAGCCCGTGCAGCGCAGCAAGCGGAGCGCGGTCCCCGTCCATACTAAAAATACCCTCGGTGACCACCAGCGTTTCTCCGCTGCACGCTGCCGCCAGCCGCGCGGCCAGCGCCTGCGGCTGGTTATGGGCGAAGCGGCGTAGGGTGGCCGGGCTGAGGCTGGCCGCTTCAAGCAGCGAAGCATGGCTCAGTTTATCGGCCAGAATACGGTCATCTTTACCCATCAGCGCAGCGATAACCGCCTGATTAGCGGCAAACCCGGAGATAAACAGCAGCGCGCGCGGGTAGCCCAGCCAGTCGGCAAGCTGAGCTTCCAGCTCCGCCTGCGGCGGGCGATAGCCGGTGATATGGGCCGATCCTCCCGCCCCCGCTCCGTAGTCCAGCGCCCCCTGCCGCCAGGCGCTAACGATCTGCGGATGGTGACTCAGTCCAAGGTAGTCGTTCGCGGAAAAGTTCAGATAGTCGGTCCCGGCTACCCGCAGACTGCGGGCATCGGCCCGTGCGCACAGCGTACGCTGGCGATACCGCCCGCTGCTGCGGCGCTGCTCCAGCGCCTGCGCGATCCGTTGTGGCCAGCTCATTACACCGCCGCGTTGTAGAACAAATCGCTATCGGCGGTCAGCAGCTGCGCCGCCAGCGCCTGCTGCCGTTCGTTATCACCCTGTTCGGTGGCGGTGTGCTGTGGGTTCAGCCCCAGCTTACGGAACAGTAGCAGGTCGTTATCTTCTTCCGGGTTGGAGGTGGTCAACAGCTTACAGCCGTAGAAAATGGAGTTGGCCCCGGCCATAAAGCACATCGCCTGCGTCTGCTCACTCATCTGTTCCCGCCCGGCGGAGAGGCGGACGTATGAACGCGGCATCATGATGCGGGCGACGGCGATGGTGCGGATAAAATCAAACGGATCGACGTCCTCGTTATCCGCCATCGGCGTGCCTTTGACCTTCACCAGCATGTTGATCGGGACACTTTCCGGCGGCGTGGGCAGGTTGGCCAGCTGTACCAGCAGCCCGGCGCGGTCGGCCACCGTTTCCCCCAGCCCGACAATACCGCCGGAGCAGACCTTGATACCGGCATCGCGCACTTTGCCGAGCGTATCCAGCCGCTCCTGATAGCTGCGGGTGGTAATAATGCTGCCGTAAAATTCCGGCGAGGTATCAAGGTTGTGGTTGTAAAAATCCAGTCCGGCGGAAGCCAGCCGATGCGCCTGCTGCGTGTCCAGCGTGCCGAGGGTCATGCAGGTTTCCATCCCCATCGCCTTCACGCCCTGCACCATCTGCTCCAGGTACGGCATATCCCGCTCGTGCGGGTTTTTCCAGGCCGCTCCCATACAGAAGCGGCCCGACCCGGCGGCTTTGGCCCGACGCGCGGCGTTCAGCACCTCTTCCACCTCCATCAGCCGTTCGGATTTCAGCCCGGTCCTGTAACGGGCGCTCTGCGGACAGTATTTGCAATCCTCCGGGCAGGCACCGGTTTTGATCGACAGCAGCGTACTGACCTGCACCTGACGCGGGTCAAAATGTCGACGGTGGATCTGCTGTGCTTCAAACATCAGCTCAAGAAAAGGGCGGCTAAACAGTGCCTGCGCCTGGGACAGGGTCCAACGAGTTGCCATTGCATGCTCCAAAAAAGTCTGTCAATTGTCTTTACGGTCTGGCTATACTTGTAAACTAAATTTTTTAATTTTGGTTTACAAGTGATTTATGACCCCTGCCGATCTTGCCTTTGACCGTGACCATATCTGGCATCCCTATACCTCGATGCGCGATCCCCTGCCCTGCTACCCGGTCGTTTCCGCCGCGGGTACGACGCTTCAGCTGGCCGACGGCCGCACGCTGGTTGATGGCATGTCATCGTGGTGGGCGGCGGTTCACGGCTATAACCACCCGCGACTGAACCGGGCGCTTCAGACCCAGATGGCGCAGATGTCGCATGTGATGTTTGGCGGTATTACCCATCCGGCGGCGGTGGCACTCTGCCGTCGCCTGGTGGAGATGACCCCCGAACCGCTGTCGTGCGTATTTCTCGCCGATTCCGGGTCGGTAGCGGTAGAGGTGGCGATGAAGATGGCGTTGCAGTACTGGCAGGCGCGCGGCGAAAAGCGTCAGCGGTTCCTGACTTTGCGCCGGGGCTACCACGGTGACACCTTTGCGGCGATGTCGGTGTGCGATCCGCAGAACAGTATGCACAGCCTCTATCAGGGCTATCTTGCCCGCCATCTGTTCGCCCCGGCACCGGCCTGCCGTTTTGACGATGCCTGGCAGGAGAGCGATACCGATGCGCTGGAGCAGCTGATTGTCGGGCATCACCGCACGCTGGCGGCGGTGATCCTGGAGCCCATCGTGCAGGGCGCGGGCGGAATGCGTTTATATCACCCGCGCTATCTGCAACGGGTGCGCGAGCTGTGCGATCGCTACGGGCTGCTGCTGATTGCCGACGAGATCGCCACCGGATTTGGTCGCACCGGCAGGCTGTTCGCCTGTGAACATGCCGCGATTGCGCCCGATATCCTCTGCGTGGGTAAGGCGCTGACCGGCGGCACCCTGACCCTCTCGGCGACCCTGACCACCCGACAGGTTGCCGATACCGTCAGCGGCGGCGCGGCGGGCTGCTTTATGCACGGTCCGACGTTTATGGCGAACCCGCTGGCCTGCGCCGTGGCGACGGAAAGCCTGGCCATGCTTCAGGAGGGGCACTGGCAGGAGCAGGTGGCAAACATTGAGGCACGGCTGCGTCGGGCGCTGCTGCCGCTAAGGGCGGCGGCAGAAGTAGCGGATGTACGGGTGCTTGGCGCGATCGGCGTGGTGGAAACCCACCGTCCGGTCGCGGTGGCGGCGATACAGCGGTTCTTTGTTGAACAGGGTGTGTGGATCCGTCCGTTTGGTCGTCTGATTTACCTGATGCCGCCCTATATCATTTCCGCCGCCGATCTCTCCCGGCTGGTCGCCGCCATCGCCGCTGCGGTGGAGGAACCGGCGCTGTTTAGCGCGGTCTGACAGCACAGACCGCGAGGCGCGGGATAACGCGATGCACTACGCTTTTTATAGCGAGTAAGGCGCTACTGCCGACACATGACAACGGAGGCTCTATGCCACAAGACAAACAAACTAACCGTCGCATCCTGCTGGCTTCGCGCCCGCACGGTGCGCCGCAGGAAAGCCATTTTCGTCTCGAAGCACAGCACGTTCCCGTCCCCAAAACTGGTCAGCTGCTGCTACGCACCGTCTGGCTGTCGCTTGACCCCTATATGCGCGGACGCATGAGCGATGCGCCCTCCTACGCGCCTCCGGTCGCGCTGGGCGACGTGATGTGCGGCGGCACCGTCTCTATTGTTGAGCAGTCTGAGCATCCCGACTATGCCGTCGGCGACTGGGTGGTCAGCGACAGCGGCTGGCAGGATTTCGCCCTGTCCGACGGACGCGGGCTGTTTAAACTCAGCGGTCCGGTACTGAAGCACCCTTCCCATGCGCTGGGGATCCTCGGCATGCCCGGCTTCACCGCTTATATGGGGCTGCTTGATATCGGCAATCCGCAGCCGGGTGAAACCGTGGTTGTGGCCGCCGCAACCGGTGCCGTAGGTTCGCTGGTCGGTCAGATTGCCAAACTTAAGGGCTGCCACGTGGTCGGTATTGCCGGCGGCGCGGAGAAGTGCCGTTATGCCGAGCAGGTGCTGGGCTTTGACCGCTGTCTCGATCACCGCGATCCTAATCTGCCGCAGCAGCTCAGCCGCCACTGCGCGGAAGGCATTGATGTCTATTTTGAAAGCGTCGGCGGCAAGGTGTTTAACGCCGTACTGCCGCTGATGAACACCCTCGGCCGTATTCCCGTCTGCGGCCTGATTGCCGATTACAACAGCACCGATCTGCCCGCCGGGCCGGACCGTCTGCCGCTGTTGCAGAGCACGATCCTGCGCAAGCGGCTGCGGGTGCAGGGCTTTATCATTAATCAGGACTATGGACATCGCTTTGAGGAGTTCTTCCGTCAGATGAGTCAGTGGGTGGCGGAGGATCGGCTGGTATTCCGTGAGGATGTGGTTGACGGGCTGGATAATGCCCCTGAAGCGCTGATCGGTCTGCTGGAAGGAAAGAACTTCGGTAAGGTCGTGGTGCGGGTCGCCGGCGATATTCCGGCATAAACATGCCGCCGCCGCCGCGTCAGATATGTTACCTTTTCTGGCGACGGCTGCATCAGGGCAGCCCGGCGAGGAGTAATGCCGCCGCACGGCGGGCCTCGCCGTATCCCCACTGACAGGAGATGGAATGAAACTGTTTAGCAAGAATTTTAACGATGGCGATAAACTGCCGGAGCGCCAGGTGCTGAATGCCATGGGCTACGAGGGCGAAAATCTGTCGCCGCACCTGGCCTGGGACGAGGTGCCGGCCGGAACGAAGAGCTTTGTGGTGACCTGCTACGATCCCGATGCGCCAACCGGCTCCGGCTGGTGGCACTGGGTGGTGGTCAATCTGCCTGCCGACACCCGTGAGCTGCCCGAAGGGGCCGGGTCCGGCCTGGTCGGGCTACCCGCCGGGGCACTGCAAACCCGTACCGATTTTGGCGCCGGTGGCTACGGCGGCGCAGCACCGCCGAAGGGAGAACACCACCGCTACATCTTCACCGTGCACGCCATTGACGTTGAGAAACTGGACGTAACTGAAGAGTGCAGCGCGGCAAAGGTCGGCTTTAACGTGCATTTCCATAGCCTGGGCAGCGCCTCAATCACCGCGATTTACGCCTGACGACAGCACGCTGCGTGCGTAGGCTACGGCCCTTACGACAGCGGCCTGAGGCGGCGCGAGCGGCAAAAAAAACCGGGGCAGCTGAGCTGTCCCGGTTTTTTATTGACTGCGGCCCGTCTGCCCGCCGCTTCTTATCAGTCCTGTGAGCGGATCGTTACCCACATCGGTCCCTGACCCACCGCATAACGCGCCAGCGTCTCAAGCAGACCGTTATCCGCGGAAATTTTATAGACCGCGATATGGTGCGATTTCTGCCCGGCAGCAATCAGATACCGTCCGCTGGCGTCGATATTAAATCCGCGCGGCTGGGTTTCCGTTGGATGATATCCCTCAACGTTCAGCGTGGCACCGTCGTTGCCGATGCTGAACACGGTAATCAGGCTGGCCGTACGATCGCAGCTGTACAGGAAGCGCCCGTCCGGGGTGATATGGATATCGGCGGCCCAGCGCGTCCCGCTGAATGCCTCCGGCATCATATCGATGCTTTGCACTTTCTCCACCGCGCCGGATGCGCCGTTCAGCGCCCAGACATCAACGCTGCTATCCAGTTCGTTAACGCAGTAGGCAAACTTCTGGTTGGGGTTAAATACCATATGACGCGGGCCAGCACCGGCGGTCGTTTTCAGTTCCGACTGCGCGCGCGCCGACAGTTCCCCGTTTTCCGCCACGCTGAACAGGGCAATGCGATCCAGCTTCAGCGCCGGAACAAACAGCGTCTGATTATCCGGGGAGATATTGGCAGAGTGACAGCCGTCCAGTCCTTTCACGACCTGCTGCGGTTCACCCGGAAGCCCATCGGCACCAATCGGGCTGACGCTAACGCAGGCGTCGTTATAGGAGCCCACAAAGATAAACCGCCCCTGACGATCGGTGGAGATATGGGTCGGGCTGCCCGGCAGGGAGGCATGTCCCGCTTCCTTCAGCTTACCCTCAGCGTCAATTTTATACGCCAACACGCGGAAATCAGGACGCGCGCCCACGTAGAGGAAGGATTTATCCGGGCTAACCACCATGGGCTGTACCTGCCCAGGGGCATCCACGACCTGCAACAGCGCAAGTGCCCCCTCTTCATCCAGTTGCCAGACGTGAATTTGCTGGCTTTCCGGGCTGGCGGTATAAACAACTTGTTTCATGAATGCTCCTTGTTAAGTCATCAGGAATGAGGACAGGAATGCGGTTACCGATTTTGTGGCCGCCGTCACAAGGTGTACACTATTTAACTCACCCTCGTCACGGAAATGCATATGAGCTATCGCATCATCGCCCTCGATCTGGACGGCACGCTGTTAACACCGAATAAAACTATTCTCCCCGAATCACTGGAAGCGCTGGCAAAAGCGCGTCAGGCCGGAGTGAAAGTCATCATCGTTACCGGTCGTCATCATGTCGCTATTCATCCTTTTTATCAGGCACTGGCGCTGGATACACCTGCAATCTGCTGCAATGGCACTTATTTGTATGATTATCAGGCAAAAACAGTACTGAAGTCGGATCCGTTGACAAAAGAGTCGACGCTGCGGGTAATTGACATGCTGGATGAGGCGAAGATCCAGGGCCTGCTGTATGTGGATGACGCGATGCTGTACGAAACGGAAACCGGCCACGTTACCCGCACCCTGAACTGGAGCCAGTCGCTACCCGAGGCCCAACGCCCCACCTTCCTCAAAGTTGACAGCCTGGCCGACGCCGCGCGAAAGGCGGAGTTCATCTGGAAGTTCGCCGTTTCCCACGGGGATATCGAGGCGTTAAAACGGTTCTCAGAGAAGGTTGAAGCGGAGCTGGGGCTGGCCTGCGAGTTTTCCTGGCATGACCAGCTGGATATCGCCAAAAGCGGTAACAGCAAGGGTAAACGCCTGGCGGAATGGGTTGCCGCAGAGGGTTATCAGATGAGTGACGTGCTGGCTTTTGGCGATAACTACAACGACCTCAGCATGCTGGAAACCGTTGGTCTGGGCGTAGCCATGGGCAACGCCGACGACGCAATTAAAGCCCGGGCAGCCAGAGTCATTGGCACCAACCTTGAGCCGGGCATTGCGGAAACCATCTACCTCGAAGTGCTGTAGTCAGGACGTGATGGAGACGCTTTTGATCTGCGCATAGAGCGACATACCGGGCGTAATCATCAGTTCATCGCGGGCCCAGGGCGTGATCCGCGCCCACAGCTCGCTGTGCCCGATGCGCAGCTTCACCTCTGTCTGCTGGTCTATCTCCAGCAGCTCAATGACCTCCGCCGGCAGCACATTGCGAATGCTGCTGCCGACCGGCGGCTCCAGCACCAGCGAAACGTCGGCCGCCTGAATGCGGATGCGCATCGGCGTGTGACGCGGCGCGTCAATACGGCTGACCCAGATGCGATGACCGCCCAGTGAAAGTGCGGTCATTGCATAGTGCGGATGCTGCTCCTGCACCTCCACTCTCAGTACGCTGCTCTGCTCGGCGCGCGGCAGCCAGGGTCGCATGGCGCTGCTGGCCCAGACCTGCTCCAGCGGCCCGTTCGCTTTCACCGACCCTTTATCCAGCACCAGCACGTTTTCGGCCAGGTGCAGCAGTTCGTCCAGGCTGTGGCTGACGTAGAGAATCGGCGTTTTCACCTCTTTCGCCAGCGTTTGCAGATAGGGCATCAGCTCGCGTTTACGCGGCAGATCCAGCGAGGCCAGCGGCTCATCCATCAGCAAAATTTCCGGGGCGGTCAGCAGCGCACGGCCGATGGCAACCCGCTGCTTTTCACCGCCCGAGAGCGTCCACGGATAGCGTAGCAGCAGCGACTCAATGCCCAGAAGCTGCACCAGACTGTCAAAATGCGAACGCATGCCTGACGCCATACCGTATTGCAGATTGCCGCGCACCCGATAGTGCGGGAACAGCCGCGCATCCTGAAAAACATAGCCGATGCGCCGCTTTTCCGGCGGCAGCCAGATGCCGCGTTCGGTATCGCTCAGCACCCGATCGTTGAGCACAATGCGCCCGCGCTGCGGCCTGGTCAGCCCGCCAATGGCATTAATCAGCGAAGTTTTTCCGGCGCCGGAGACGCCAAATACGGCGGTAATACCGCGGCCCGGCAGGCGGGTCTGCACCTCAAGCTGGCAGTCGCCCAACCGCTGACTAAAATCGAGTTCTAACATTACCTACCCAGACGCTTACGACCCCAGCGGGTCAGCCATTCAGAGATCAACAGGGAAATGAGCGCCAGAGCGATCGCGATGGCGCACAGACGTGCGGCGGCCCCCTCTGCCCCCGGCGTTTCAATCAGCGTATACATCGCGGAGGGCAGCGTGCGCGTTTCCCCCGGTATATTTGATACAAAGGTGATGGTCGCACCGAACTCGCCGAGCGAACGGGCAAAGGCCAGCACCGTCCCCACAATAATCCCCGGCAGGGTGAGCGGCAGCGTGATGGTCAGAAAGACCCGCCAGCGCCCGGCGCCCAGGGTGCGGGCAGCCTGCTCCAGCCGGGTATCTACTGCCTCCAGCGCCATGCGGATGGCGCGAACCATCAGCGGAAACGCAATCACCGCCGAGGCCAGCGCGGCCCCGCGCCAGCTGAATGCGAAGCTGAAGCCGAACCAGTCATAGAGATATTCCCCAATCACACCGCGCCGCCCAAAGCCCAGCAGCAGCAGATAGCCCACGGCGACCGGCGGCAGCACCAGCGGCAGGTGAATAATGCTGTCGAGCAGCGCCTTGCCCGGAAACTGGCGGCGCACCAGCAGCCACGCCATCAGGATCCCGAACGGCAGGCTGAACACCACTGCGACCACAGCCACTTTCAGGCTAAGCGCAACGGCCTGCCATTCGGGTTCACTGAGGAAAATCATGACTTAGGATCGAACCCGTACTGCTTGAAGATAGCGGCGGCCTCCGGCCCTTTCAGATAGTCATAAAACGCGTCAACGGCAGGGGTATGACGATCCTTGACTATCGCCATCGGATACTCAACCGGCTTATGGCTCTCCTCCGGGAAAGTCCCCACCACGGCGACTTTTTTGCTGGCTACCGCATCGGAACCGTAGACGATGCCGTAGGGGGTTTCATCACGCTCCACCAGCGCCAGCGCAGCGCGAACGCTGTTGCTGCGGGCCATGGACGGCGATAACGTATCCCATGCGCCCAGTTTTTCCAGCGCTTCTTTGGCATAGATCCCCGCCGGAACGTGGTCAGGATCGCCGACCGCCAGACGCTGCCCTTTCAGTAAACTTTTCCAGTCGGTGTCTTTGTTAATCGTCACCGCCTGCGATTTAGCAGCAGCGGGCGCCACCAGCACCAGGCTGTTGCCCAGCAGCGTGACGCGGCTGGCATCGTCTATCGTTTTCTTTCCGGACGCCCAGTCCATCCATTGCTTGTCGGCAGAGAGGAACAGATCTGCGGGGGCACCCTGCTCAATCTGGCGCGCCAGCGTTGAAGAGGAAGCAAACGAAGAGACAACTTTGACGTCTTTCTCTTTTTCGTACCGGCTGGCGATGTCTTGCAGGGCGTTGGTCAACGAGGCCGCAGCAAATACGGTGACTTTATCCGCCGCCGCCGCCGGGCCGCCGACGATCAGGGTGACAGCTGCCGCGACCAGCCATTGACTCTTTTTCACAGACATGGACTTCTCCTCAGTGTAACGTTATATAGCCAGTAATATAACGATACCGCCGACGCGCGTCACAAAAATTTTGACGAAGAAAAGCAGAACCTTATCGAAGGTCAATTTTAGAGGGGGATGCAGCGGCAGGAAAAACAAACGCCCGGCTTATAAAAACCGGGCGCGAAAAAGAGTGCTACTGGTGATTTTTCACCGGGCGGTCGGCCTGACGGTCGCGATGGCCCACTTTAGAGATAACGTTGAAGATTTCACCCAGTCCATAAATCATACCGAGGATGAGAGCCATAACAACCGGAACCATCAGAATCGCTATGGCCAGGCCTTTCAGTAATTCCAGCATGGAAGCCTCTTCTTTGCTGTACAAAAAAACTATTGTAACGATAGCGGCCAGGAATGCACTGACCTTTTGTGCCTTCGTGCTGAATTTATTCGCCGCGCATCTCCGGCTGCTGCTGTTACAATCCGCGAATGTCATGATGAAACGGAGTGTGCAATGCAGGCTGATATTGCCCTAATTCTAAAACTACAGCAGCGACTGTTTGCTGACCCGCGCCGGATTGAGCTGCTGCGCCAGGTGAAAGAGAGCGGCTCTATCAGCCAGGGCGCTAAGCTTGCGGGGATAAGCTATAAAAGCGCATGGGATGCGATTAACGAGATGAATTTGCTGGCCGACCGTACGCTGGTTGAACGCGCAACCGGAGGTAAGGGCGGCGGCGGTGCCGTGGTCACGCCCTACGGTGAACGGCTGATTCAGCTTTACGCGCTGCTGGAGCAGATCCAGCAGAAGGCGTTTGACGTGTTGCAGGACGATGTACCACTCGGCAGTCTGCTGGGGGCAATTGCCCGTTTTTCGCTGCAAACCAGCGCCCGCAATCAGCTGTTCGGCACCGTGGTCAGTCGCGATACCCTGCCGGTACAGCAGCACGTTACCGTAATGCTGGCGGACGGCACCACGCCGATCCGGGTGGCCCTGACCGAACAGAGCGCTAACCGGCTGGGGCTGGCATCCGGCAAAGAGGTGCTGGTGCTGATAAAGGCACCGTGGATAGGGATCACCTGCGAACAGGTTAGCGCGGATAACCTGCTGACGGGCAGCATCAGTCAGATTGAACAGGGCGACAGTCACAGCGAAGTGCTGGTTGCGCTGGGCAGCGGTGAAACGCTGTGTGCGACCGTCGATAATTCACTTATCGTCCAGCAAAAACTGCAACCCGGGTCGGCGGTGACAGCATATTTTAATGCCGATCGGGTCATCATCGCGACGCTGCTCTGAATCCGTCGGCAGAGTTTGACATTGACCGGCGGGAAGCCCCTAATAATCGTGTGATGCATAAAATGGAATGAATAATGTCAACGTTGCAAATTTCGCAAGGCATCTTTCGCCTGAGCGATACCCGAACGCTTAACCTTAATGATCTGACGCTGCACGCCGGAGAGAGCTGGGCCTTCGTCGGCGCTAACGGCAGCGGGAAATCCTCGCTGGCGCGGGCGCTTTCCGGCGAACTGCTCCCGTCCAAAGGCACGGTATCCAGCAGCTTTACGCGCCCCACCCGTCTGTCGCTGGAACAGCTGCAAAAGCTGGTTTCCGACGAATGGCAGCGGAACAATACCGATCTGCTCAGCCCCGGTGAAGAGGATACCGGACGTACCGCCGCGGATATCATTCAGGATGAAGTTCGCGATCCGGTCCGCTGCCGTCAGCTGGCGGCGAAGTTTGGCATTGAGTCGCTGCTCGATCGTCGCTTCAAGTACCTTTCTACCGGCGAGACCCGTAAAACCCTGCTGTGCCAGGCGCTGATGCTGCAACCCGATCTGCTGATCCTGGATGAACCCTTTGACGGGCTGGACGTGGATTCCCGCGCCAATCTTGCCAGCGTACTGGGCGAACTTCAGCAGCCGGAATTTACTCTGGTGCTGGTGCTGAACCGCTTTGACGATATCCCTGATTTTATTCAGCACGTCGGCGTACTGGCTGAGTGTCATTTGAGCCACACCGGTGCCCGCGCGACGATCCTCGCCGAGGCGCTGGTCGCGCAGCTGGCCCACAGCGAAACGCTGGATGGCATGACGCTGCCGGAAGCGGATGATGCGGATGCGATCCCGCAGCTGGCCGCCGATGCGCCGCTGATCGTACTGCGTGATGGCGTCGTGTCCTATAACGACAGGGCTATCCTGCACCATCTTGACTGGCAGGTCGATCGCCGGCAGCACTGGCAAATTGTCGGCCCGAACGGGGCGGGGAAATCCACCCTGCTCAGCCTGATAACCGGCGATCACCCGCAGGGCTACAGTAACGATCTGACGCTGTTTGGCCGCCGTCGCGGTAGCGGGGAAACCATCTGGGATATCAAGCAGCATATCGGCTACGTCAGCAGCAGTCTGCATCTGGAGTATCGCGTCAGCAGCAGCGTGCGCAACGTGATTATTTCCGGCTACTTCGACTCCATTGGCATCTACCAGGCCGTGTCCGACCGCCAGCAGGCGCTGGCAAAACGGTGGCTTGATCTGCTGGGCATGGCGTCGCAGGCGGATACGCCATTTCACAGTCTCTCCTGGGGCCAGCAGCGGCTGGTACTGATTGCGCGTGCGCTGGTGAAACACCCTGCGCTGCTGATCCTCGATGAACCTTTGCAGGGGCTGGACCCTATCAATCGCCTGCTGGTGCGTCGTTTTGTAGATGTGCTGATTGGTGAAGGTCGGACGCAGCTGCTGTTTGTTTCTCATCACGCTGAGGATGCGCCGCACTGCATTACCCACCGCCTGAGCTTTATTGCCGACGGCGACGGCTACCGCTACGTACAGGACGCGCTGTAGCCCTCTCTTTTGCGGCTGCCTACCGGCAGCCGCACTGCCGACCAATATCGCCCTTTTTGTCCCCTACAGCGACTTGCGCCGCAGTGAGTGTAAGCGTTACCATTATTTTAACTTGCGCGGCCTGCCCCATCGCATCTTATCGCTAATCAACCTGATAAAGATGTTTGCAAAGTTTGTGTAAACGATTCCATTTTTCAGCGGCGATCACGCTTTATGTCGGGCAACTGTGCTATTTTTCTTTCAGCTCTGACGCTTACAGAAGGTTATCAGGACGCAACATGCAAAAATTCAATCCGGTCGATCATCCTCATCGCCGTTATAATCCGTTGTCCGATCAGTGGATCCTGGTTTCACCCCACCGCGCTAAACGACCGTGGCAGGGTGCGCAGGAAACCCCTTCGCAGGAGACGCTGCCTGCACACGATCCGGACTGCTTTCTCTGCCCCGGCAACACCCGCGTAACCGGTGATAAAAACCCCGACTACACCAGCACCTACGTTTTTACCAACGACTTCGCCGCGCTGATGACCGATACGCCGGACGCGCCGGAGAGTGACGATCTGCTGATGCGCTGCGAAAGCGCACGGGGCACCAGCCGGGTTATCTGCTTTTCTCCCGATCACAGCAAAACGCTGCCCGAACTGTCGCTGGATAATCTGATTGATGTGGTAAAAACCTGGCAGGAACAGAGTGCCGAGCTGGGGCAGCGCTATCCGTGGGTGCAGGTATTTGAGAATAAAGGCGCGGCCATGGGCTGCTCAAATCCCCATCCGCACGGCCAGGTGTGGGCCAACAGCTTCCTGCCGAACGAGGCCAAACGTGAGGATGCGCTTCAGCGCGACTGGTTTGCCAAAAAGCAGGTACCGATGCTGGTGGAGTACTGCGACCGTGAGCTGAAAGACGGCAGCCGTACGGTGGTGGAAACCGAACACTGGCTGGCCGTGGTGCCGTGGTGGGCGGCGTGGCCGTTTGAGACGCTGCTGATGCCGAAGGCCAGCGTCAAACGCCTGCATGAACTCAGCCCTGAACAGCGGGACGACCTGGCCCTGGCCTTGAAAAAACTGACCAGCCGCTATGACAACCTGTTCCAGTGCTCCTTCCCCTACTCAATGGGCTGGCACGGCGCACCGTTTAACGACGATGACAACGCACACTGGCAGCTGCACGCCCACTTCTATCCGCCGCTGCTGCGTTCGGCAACGGTGCGTAAATTTATGGTCGGCTACGAAATGCTGGCTGAAACCCAGCGTGATTTGACGCCGGAACAGGCTGCTGAGCGTCTGCGCGCCGTCAGCGATATTCATTTCCGCGAAACCGGAGCATAACCATGAACTTAAAGACTTTAACCCGGCAGATTTTTCGCGACGTTTTCGGCACTGAAGCCACGGAGAGCTTCCAGGCACCGGGACGCGTGAATCTGATTGGCGAACATACCGACTACAACGACGGCTTTGTCCTGCCCTGCGCCATTGATTATCAGACGGTGATTGCCTGCGCGAAGCGCGACGATCGCCGGGTTCGGGTCGTGGCCGCCGACTACGATCGCCAGCAGGATACGTTCTCTCTCGACGAGCCGATTGTGGCACACCCTGATTATATGTGGGCAAACTACGTTCGCGGCGTGATCAAACATTTGCAGCTGCGTCAGCCTGATTTTGGCGGCGTGGATATGGTAATTAGCGGCAACGTGCCGCAGGGTGCAGGGTTAAGCTCTTCGGCCTCGCTGGAAGTGGCGGTCGGCACCGTGTTGAATCAGCTCTATCGGCTGGGGCTGGACGGGGCGACCCTTGCGGTTAACGGTCAGGAAGCGGAAAACCAGTTTGTCGGCTGCAACTGCGGCATTATGGATCAGCTGATCTCCGCGCTGGGCGAGAAAGATCATGCCATGCTGCTGGACTGCCGCACGCTGACCACGCGCCCGGTGCCCATGCCGAAAGATATTGCGGTGGTGATCGTTAACTCTAATTTCCGCCGCAGTCTGGTGGGCAGTGAGTACAACACCCGCCGCCAGCAGTGCGAAGCAGGCGCGGCCTTCTTTGGTCAGACTTCGCTGCGCGACGTGACGCTGGCGCAGTTTAACGCCCGTCAGCACGAGCTGGACCCGGTGGTTGCGAAGCGCGTGCGCCACGTACTGACTGAAAATGCCCGCACGCTGGAGGCCGCCGATGCGCTGGCTAACGGCGATCTCTCCCGTATGGCGGTGCTGATGGCTGAATCCCATGCCTCAATGCGCGATGACTTTGAAATTACCGTGCCCCCAATCGATTCTCTGGTTGAGATCGTCAAGGCAACGCTGGGTGACAAAGGCGGCGTGCGGATGACCGGCGGTGGATTCGGCGGCTGCGTGGTCGCGCTGATGCCGCTGGATGAGGTTGAACGCGTGAAAGCTGCCGTCGCCGCACGCTATCAGGCTGAGTCCGGGATTCAGGAGACGTTTTACGTTTGTAAAGCCTCCGAAGGAGCAGGCCCATGCTGAAACCGAATTCACACGCTCCGGACGGGCAGCCCTGGCGTATCACCACGCTGCGCAACCGCAACGGGATGGTCGCAACGTTTATGGACTGGGGAGCGACCTGGCTTTCGGCCCGCGTGCCGATGCGCGATGGCAGCGTACGCGAAGCGCTGCTGGGCTGCGCTTCGCCGTCCGACTATCTGCACCAGTCGGCCTACTTGGGTGCCACGGTGGGCCGCTACGCCAACCGTATTGCCCATGCGCAGATCCAGCGTGACGGTCATACTGTCCGGCTGAGTGCCAACCAGGGGACGCACCAGCTGCACGGCGGGCCAGAGGGGTTTGACCGCCGTCGCTGGCAGATTGTCTGCCAGAGCGAAAACGAGGTGGAGTACCGTCTTGACTCGCCGGACGGCGATCAGGGTTTCCCCGGCACGCTGCTGGTTTCACTGCGCTATCACCTGGATGATAACAACACGCTTGCCATCAGCTACCGGGCGGAGGTGGATAAGCCCTGCCCGGTTAATCTGACCAATCACGCCTACTTTAACCTGGATGCCGAGCACGGCGATGCCCGCCAGCATCGCCTGCTAATCAATGCCGACCGCTATCTGCCGGTTGACAGTGAGGGGATCCCTTCCTCGCCGCTGACCGATGTTGCCGGAACCGGCTTTGATTTCCGTCAGGCAAAAACCGTGGCGCAGGATTTTCTTCAGGACAGCGATCAGCAGCGGGTGAAGGGTTACGATCACGCCTTTCTGCTGAATAACGATCCCGATCAGCCTGCCGCTACGCTGTGGTCAGCGGACGGCTTACTCTCTCTGCAAGTGTTTACCAGCGCCCCGGCGCTCCAGTTTTACAGCGGTAATTATTTGCAGGGCACCCCGGCACGCGAACAGGGGGTCTATACTGCTTTCCAGGGTATTGCGCTGGAGAGTGAATTCCTCCCCGACTCGCCAAATCACCCTGAATGGCCTCAGCCGGACTGTTGGCTGACGCCAGGTGAATCGTATCAGTCGGTAACCCGTTATCAGCTGACTGCGGTTTGACTAAGCGCATGAAAAACGCGCAACGCATGCGCTTCGGGCTTACGCGCTGCGCAGATTTCAGCTATGGTAATGCACATTAAAATTGTCGTGCTCAGGTTCCGGCAGTTTCCCGATTACCATTATCATAGAAACGTAAAGTTATTAAGGAGTTAAGCTATGGCTGTAACTAAGCTGGTTCTGGTGCGTCACGGTGAAAGTCAGTGGAACAACGAAAACCGCTTTACCGGTTGGTACGATGTTGACCTGTCTGATAAAGGCCGCACCGAAGCGAAAGCAGCGGGTCAACTGCTGAAAAAAGAAGGCTTCACCTTCGATTTTGCTTACACCTCCGTGCTGAAACGTGCCATCCACACACTGTGGAACATCCTTGACGAAGTGGATCAGGTATGGCTGCCGGTTGAGAAATCATGGCGTCTGAACGAGCGTCACTACGGTGCGTTGCAGGGTCTGGATAAAGCGGAAACGGCGAACAAATACGGTGACGATCAGGTTAAGCAGTGGCGTCGTGGTTTCGCGGTAACCCCACCGGAGCTGGATCGTGCCGATGAGCGTTTCCCTGGCCACGACCCGCGCTACGCGTCTCTGACCGCTGAGCAGCTGCCAACGACCGAAAGCCTGGCGCTGACAATCGACCGCGTTCTGCCTTACTGGAACGAGTCTATCCTGCCACGCATGAAAAAAGGCGAGAAGGTAATCATCGCCGCTCACGGTAACTCACTGCGCGCGCTGGTGAAGTATCTGGACGACATGAGCGAAGAAGAGATCCTGGAACTGAACATCCCAACCGGCGTACCGCTGGTGTATGAGTTCGATGAAAACTTCAAACCTATCAAACACTACTACCTGGGCGATGCCGACGAGATCGCAGCGAAAGCCGCTGCCGTTGCTAACCAGGGTAAAGCGAAGTAATTTTCTGCCGAAAGGCGGAGGATGATGAGCTGAGGTGTTAAACCGCCGTCGTTTACGATGGCGGTTTTTTTATGCATGCCTGTCTGCCAACGCTTAGCCGCGACGGGCCTTAACCGCCGCCGCCAGCTGGCGCAGCACGGTTTCAGTGTCTTCCCAGCCAATACAGCCGTCGGTCACGCTTTTGCCGTAAACCAGCGGCTCTCCGCTTTCCAGGCTCTGGTTGCCTTCAACCAGGTGGCTCTCAATCATCACGCCAACGATGGCGCGTTCGCCGTTGGCGATCTGCTGCGCCACGTCGCCAGAGACATCCAGCTGCTTTTTAAACTGCTTGCTGCTGTTAGCATGGCTGAAATCAATCATAATCTGTGCCGGCAGGCCCGCTTTCTCCAGACCGCTTTTCACCGCATTGACGTGGTGCGCGCTGTAGTTAGGCTCTTTGCCGCCGCGCAGGATGATGTGGCAGTCCTGGTTACCGCTGGTTTCGACAATCGCCGAGTGCCCGTATTTGGTTACCGACAGGAAACAGTGCGGTGCGCTGGCTGCGCCGATCGCGTCAATCGCCACTTTTATCGTCCCGTCAGTGCCGTTTTTGAAACCCACCGGGCAGGAGAGGCCGGAAGAGAGTTCACGGTGAACCTGAGATTCGGTTGTGCGCGCGCCAATCGCTCCCCAGCTCATCAGATCGGCCACGTACTGCGGCGTAATCATATCGAGGAATTCACCGGCGGCCGGCAGACCGCTGTCGTTAATTTCGACCAGCAGCTTACGGGCAATGCGCAGGCCGTCGTTAATCTGGAAGCTACCGTCCATATGCGGATCGTTAATCAGCCCTTTCCAGCCTACGGTGGTACGCGGTTTTTCAAAGTAGACGCGCATCACCACTTCCAGACTGTCTTTCAGCTCTTCGCGCAGCGTCAGCAGACGACCGGCGTACTCTTTGGCCGCGGTGACGTCGTGAATCGAGCACGGGCCGATCACCACCAGTAAACGATCGTCCTGAAATTGCAGAATTTGATGAATTGCCTGGCGGGCGCGGGATACGGTTTCAGCCGCCTTATCCGTGGCAGGAAATTTTTCAAACAGAGCAACCGGGGGTAAAAGTTCTTTTATCTCTTTGATTCTTAAGTCATCGTTCTGATAATTCATAATAATTCCATGTTTATTCATTGCCAAACTGCACACCAGGCGCATCCGGTCCAATTTATCGCGAGTACCTGACGCTGTAAATCGCCTTACCCGGCATATTTGAGAGGCAATTTGATTTTCTGCTATTCCTTACTACTATTTAAAAGGTAAATGTTTCGAAAGATGTATGTTGCACAATTAATGATTGTCTGACTTCATTTTTATGGAGCTTTATTTCTTTCAGGCGATCGTCATTTCACCCCGGAGGACGGGTGTGACCCATACTCAGAAATCAACGGAGCACAATAATGAATAAGTTTGCAATTATCGCACTAACTGCCGCAATGACCCTGGGAAGTGCTACCGCGATCGCTGAAACCAGCAGCAACAACGGTGCCGCGAATGCCGCAGCGGAAAGCGGAGCCGTCGCGCCGGGCGCAAAACAGAACCTGCAACCTAACAATGTTGATAACAGCAAAATTAATACCGGTGACGCGTCCTCTACTCATCAGCAGATGAGTGCGGAAGACATTCACAAAAATGCCCAGTGTAAAGATGGCAAATGTCCCGATATCAATAAGAAAGTCGGTGACGATGCCAATACTAAAACGGACGGCACCACCCAGTAATTACGCTAACCGTTAATATGCGGCAGAAACAGGTTTTCTTACACCTTTCTGCCGCGTAGCTAAAAAAGGCATCTGTCCCCCTGAGCATCGGCAGCAGAGTACTAAAGTTGAGATGAATCTATTATTATCGTAGTTCAAAAGTCTGTTAACTCAACTGGATATTTATGGCACAGGGTCACTCAGAACCGGATGGAAATCGCTCCCGCCTGCTGGCAGCCTTTCTTGTCACCGCCGTCTACATGGTTGCCGAAGTTATTGGTGGCCTGCTCTCCGGTTCGCTGGCTCTGCTGGCAGATGCCGGCCATATGCTTACCGATTCCGCCGCCCTGCTGGTTGCCTTAGCCGCCGTCCATTTTGCCCAACGCCGCCCCAGTAAACGCCACTCGTTTGGTCTGCTTCGCCTGACTACGCTGGCTGCTTTCGTCAATGCGCTGGCGCTGCTGGCCATTACCGTGATGATTGTCTGGGAGGCGATACGCCGCTTCGCCGATCCTCAGCCGGTGGCCGGTGGCATGATGCTGGTGATTGCGGTGGGCGGTCTGCTGGCTAATCTCTTCTCATTCTGGCTGCTGCATCGTGGCGGCAGCGAGAAAAACCTCAACGTCCGCGCCGCGGCCCTGCACGTTCTGGGCGATCTGCTGGGATCGGTCGGCGCGATTATCGCCGCGCTGATTATTCTCTTTACCGGCTGGACGCCCGTCGATCCGATTCTGTCGATTCTGGTGTCCCTGCTGGTGCTGCGCAGCGCCTGGATCCTGATCAAAGAGAGTACTCACGAACTGTTGGAGGGCGCGCCGCCCTCTATCGATGTCGATAAACTCCAGCGTGCGCTGACGCTAAATATTCCTGAAGTGCGTAATGTGCATCATGTGCATCTGTGGCAGGTGGGTGAAAAGCCGGTGGTGACGCTGCATGTGCAGGTGATCCCGCCGCGGGATCACGATGCGCTGCTTCAACGTATTCATCATTATTTGCACGAGCACTACCATATTGCGCATGCAACCGTGCAGATGGAGTATCAGCGGTGTGAAGAAGAGGACTGCGATTCGGCGTGGATCAAGGGCGAGGGTCAGCACAGCCATCACGGTCACTCTCACTGATCCTACTGAACCACCGGCATCGCCCGCACGTTTGGCGGGCGGCCGGTTAAGTTGGAGGTCAGCCGCGCTGACGCGCGCTCTTCGCCCACAGCCAGCTTCCGTTGAGAGCAATCAGGGTCAGAATGGCGTATTCCAGCGCCATGGCATAAACCCCCTGGCGGGCGAAAATCATCACGCTGATCACATTGACAAGGGTCCAGAGCAGCCAGTTTTCTACGTATTTCCGCGTCATCAGGACCATCGCCGCAATTGACAGCACCATCATACAGGCGTCCCAGAACGGGAAGGCGTCGGGCTGAAGCTCCGGCATAACCACGTTCATCCCCATGCCCTGCATCAGCGTCACGGCGATGCGGGTCAGGAATGCGAATACCGGATCAATATAGAGCGTCATCAGGGCGATCGCCACCACGCAGCCGACGCCCCAGGCCAGGGCTTTCGGCAGCGGAAGCCAGCGAATTTTTAGCGCCAGCTGACTGTCGCTGGTCTGGCGGCTCCATGCGTACCAGCCATAGATATTAGCGACGAAAAAGAAGAGTTGCAGCAGCAGGCTGGCGTAGAGCTGGATCTGGAAGAAGATAATGGCAAACAGCGTGACGTTAACCAGGCCAAAGGCGTAGTTGACGATCTTTTCCTGGCTGGCCAGCCAGATACAGAGCAGCCCGGCCACCGTGCCAATCGCTTCAATCCACGAGAGATCGTAGCCTCCGCTGCCAAGCGGGATGTGAACCAGAATATTCGAGGTATTGAAAAAATCCATAGCGTAGCCTTGTATCCTTGTGGCGGCGTCAGGCGTTACCCTTAACCTTAAGTTTGAGTTCCGCTGCAAAGGTTAGCATACGGTTCAGCGGGATCAATGCGCCTTGTCTCAGCGCTTCATCTACCTGTATCTCGTGTGCGCTGCCGCCCTGCTCCAGACCGTCGGCAATCGCCTTCAGGCCATTCATCGCCATCCAGGGGCAGTGTGCACAGCTGCGACAGGTTGCCCCCTCGCCTGCCGTTGGCGCTTCCAGTAGCTCTTTATCCGGGCACGCCTGCTGCATTTTGTAGAAGATGCCGCGGTCGGTGGCGACAATCAGGGTCTTATGCGGCAGGGTCTGCGCCGCCTGAATCAGCTGGCTGGTGGAGCCCACGGCATCGGCAAGGTCAACTATCGCCTGCGGCGACTCGGGATGAACCAGCACCGCCGCGTGCGGATAGAGCGCCTTCATGCGCCGTAGCGCCTGGGTTTTAAATTCGTCGTGAACGATGCAGGCTCCCTGCCAGCACAGCACGTCGGCACCGCTTTTCCGCGTCACGTACTGCCCAAGATGGCGATCCGGTGCCCAGATGATCTTTTCGCCCAGGCTGTCGAGATGTTCGATCAGCTCGACGGCAATGCTGGACGTGACCACCCAGTCCGCGCGTGCTTTAACCGCTGCCGAGGTGTTGGCATAGACCACCACCGTACGATCCGGATGCGCATCGCAGAACCGGTTAAATTCCTCTATCGGGCAACCGAGATCCAGCGAACACTCCGCTTCCAGGGTGGGCATCAGGATGGTTTTTTCCGGGCTGAGGATTTTTGCGGTTTCACCCATAAAACGTACGCCGGCAACCAGCAGCGTTGTCGCAGGATGCTGGCTGCCAAACCGCGCCATCTCCAGCGAGTCGGAGATGCAGCCGCCGGTCTCTTCCGCCAGCGACTGAATTTCCGGGTCGGTGTAATAGTGGGCAACCATAACCGCATCGCGCTCTTTCAGCAGGCGCTTAATCTTTTCACGATAAAACTGCTTTTCATCGACGGACAGTTTTACCGGCTTTGGTGGAAAGGGATAAATCGCGGCTTCGGGGTCGAACATCAGGCTCATAAGGCAACTCTCGTTTTTTCAACTTAACCGAAAAGCGTAGCTGGCCCGTCATACGCCAACTTTTCGGCTGGTTTGTTTTATATGCTAAACACGATAGCTGAAACAGAGTGCGATGTCGCCGGATTTTTATTATTCCGCCCGGAGTGTGACGGCGATCGTTAAAGCGGCTCTTCCGGCCACAGCTGCCCGCCGCCCTCAATGCGCAGCAGATAGGCTTTGGTTTGCAGCCCGCCGGCAAACCCGGTCAGCCGACCGTTGGTGCCAATAACCCGGTGACAGGGTGCGATAATGGATATGGGATTACGCCCGTTGGCCGCTCCAACCGCCCGCACCGCCGTCGGATTGCCAATCTGACGCGCAATATCGCCGTAGCTACGGGTTTCGCCCCAGGGGATGGTGACCAGCGCAGCCCAGACCTGCTTCTGGAATTCCGTGCCGACAAAATCGAGCGTCAGAGTAAATTCCCGTCGCTTGCCGGAAAAATATTCCCATAGCTGGCGCTCCGTCTCTTGCAGAATGGCATTGTCCGGCTGCTCGTCCTGCGGCAGAAAACGCACGCGTTTGGGATCGTCGTTTTCCCACAGCACGGCGGCAAGACCGCGATCCGAGGCGACCAGCTTCAGCTCTCCCACCGGAGAGGGCATCATTTTGAAATAGTAACGCATTTGTGGGTTCCTCCCTGTCTCTGTATTACTCTGATTATCCTCTTTCTGCCTCCGGCGACTAGCCGTTTTCGGACACCGGGCTAAATTAGTGTAATGTCCGCTTATGGCCAGTATCGCCAGTCGTGCGGCGCTATTCTGGCATGACCCTCGCCTAACAGGACGTCAATATGATCGATCGCGATGCCGCTTATCTTGCCCTCACCTCACGCGATTCACGCTTTGACGGTGTTTTCTATGTGGGCGTAACCTCTACCGGCATTTACTGCCGCCCGGTCTGTCCGGTAAAACCGCCGCGGGCGGCCAACTGTCTGTTTTTCTCCAGCGCGGAGGCGGCTGAGAAATCAGGCTTCCGCCCCTGCCTGCGCTGCCGACCGGAGCTGGCGCCCGGCAATGCCTCCGTCGATCGCGGTCAGCACATTGCCGAGCGTCTGATGCAGCAGATTGATGAAGGCCTGATCGAGCAGGTCGACAGCCTTGAAGAGATTGCTGCCCGGTTCGATCTCAGCCTGCGCCAGCTCCGCCGCATTGTACAAAAAGAGCTGGGCGTTTCACCGCAGGAACTCCGCCAGACGCGCCGCCTGCTGCTGGCAAAACAGCTGCTCAGTGAAACCCGGCTACCGGTGACCGACATCGCCTTTGCCAGCGGCTTTTCCAGCCTGCGACGCTTTAATGACGCTTTCAGCAACCAGTATCGTATGCCGCCCAGCCGCCTGAGAAAAGAGAGTCTGAAAGAACCCGCTGAGATTAACGGCAGCGATACATCCCTGCTTCAGCTGAGCTATCGCCCTCCCTATGACTGGGCGGCGATGCTCGATTTTCTGCGGCTGCGTGCGCTGCGGGGCGTGGAACAGGTTGATGAGATAAGCTACAGCCGCACGGTCAGACTGGGGCCGTACAGTGGCTGGATCAGGGTAGAACAGCTGGAGGCGAAAAACCGTTTGCAGGTAGAGTTCAGCCATTCCCTGACGCCCGTTCTTCCCGCCCTGCTGCGCCGTCTGAGAAATCTGTTCGATCTTAGCGCCCGCCCGGATTTGATTGCCGAGCGTCTTGCTCAGGATCCGCTGCTGCAACCGGCTCTGCTTGCTCACCCCGGCCTGCGGGTTCCCGGTGCCTTTGACGGCTTTGAAATGGCCGTACGGGCGATTCTGGGCCAGCAGATCACCGTTAAAGCCGCGGCGACACTGGGAGGACGTTTTGTGGGGGCCTTTGGCGATCCTGTTGCTACGCCGCTGCCAGAGCTCACCCATCTTTCACCTGTGCCTGCCAGGATTGCGCAGTGCTCCGTCGATGAGATTGCCAGCCTGGGTATAGTCAGTGCGCGTACCCGCTGTATTCTTGCGCTGGCCGCCGCCTGCACCGGAGGTGAGCTGAATCTTGACGCTGCCAGTCAGCCGGATAAAACCCTCGCTCAGCTGCTGGCGCTTCCGGGCATTGGCGACTGGACGGCTCAGTATCTGGCTATGCGAGCGCTACGCTGGCCTGATGCGTTTCCGGCGGGGGATGTGGTGGTACGCAATAACCTTGGCAAAATCAGTGTCAGAGAGGCGGAGAAGCGCTCTCAGATGTGGCGTCCGTGGCGGAGCTATGCGGTAATGCATATCTGGAAAAGTCTGGGATGAAAAGTTTGTATTGCCGCAGGTTCGAACCCCGCCCGAATCGCAGACAGCAAAAAGGCGCCTTTAGGGCGCCTTCTTACACTGGTGGGTCGTGCAGGATGACTCGGCTTCGCCTCGCCCTTCGGGTCGTTGCCGAAGACAACGCTGTCTCACTGCGTTCGACCCGAACCTGCGGCAGGTTCGAACCCCGCCCGAATTGCGGACAGCAAAAAGGCGCCTTTAGGGCGCCTTCTTACACTGGTGGGTCGTGCAGGATTCGAACCTGCGACCAATTGATTAAAAGTCAACTGCTCTACCAACTGAGCTAACGACCCGATATGGTGGGTGATGACGGGCTCGAACCGCCGACCCCCTCCGTGTAAAGG